>ERZ772956.48-NODE-48-length-96690-cov-10.875563_pt1 | contig 96690 bp, 89 predicted proteins | sample MGYA00580683_ERZ772956 | MGnify/ENA primary metagenome ERZ772956 (study PRJEB29015, sample SAMEA2738077) | human oral metagenome | biome: human oral; feature: human-associated habitat; material: saliva | place: China | collected 2212 ... | reverse complement strand
ATTGCTCCGGGACCATAGAGGGTTATCTGTCGAAAGAAGAATAAAAGCGGTCTTCCGGTGGTGTTATATGCACTCACCGGAGCCGCTTTCTGCGTCTGAAATATTGAGAGTGATGCCCACAGACAAGAGCATTTCAGATATCTACGAAAGAATTTCGGATAGCGAAAAACGTACCTCAACTATCCCTATGTGGGGTGATACTATTGTATGGAGTGAACTCCATAGAGAGGACAATTATCCTTCTTACTGGGATTAGCAAAACACGTTTTTTGTCCTATAAGCCTAAATGACAAATTTATATATTGCGCGCAATTTAATTATATGCTATATTCATCTTGCCCTTAAATGAAGCAGCATTGTTGAGAATAATGTGGAAGCAAGAGAGAAATATTATGTACAGGAAGATTATCAATAAGATTACAGGCTATTGAACTGTGAACGGCGGCGTTCTCAGACTGCCGGCAGGCAAGTGCAAGGAGCTTGAGAATTGAACTTTTGTGAAGGAATATTCAAGAAAATAATTTTCTACAATTGAATATTAAATGGTACAATCATTGTAGAGAATGGCAGAGGGCTCATTTTCACCAATTGATTGACAAAATGGTTTAAGGAGGTATAGGTTATGGCTAATAAGAAATACGCAGGAACACAGACGGAGAAGAATCTTGAAGCGGCTTTCGCAGGGGAGTCGATGGCGAGCAACAAGTACACATATTTTGCATCTAAGGCTAAGAAGGAAGGCTTTGAGCAGATTGCTGATATATTCCTCAAGACGGCTGCAAACGAGAAGGAGCACGCTAAGCTCTGGTACAAGGAGATCAACGACGGTGTAGGCGACACTGCATATAATCTGACAGACGCTGCAAATGGCGAGAACTACGAGTGGACAGACATGTACAAGGGCTTTGCTGAGACAGCTGAGAAGGAGGGCTTCCCGGAGCTCGCAGCCAGATTCCGCCTTGTAGGCGAGGTTGAGAAGCACCACGAGGAGAGATACCGTGCTCTGCTCAAGAATGTTGAGATGCAGGAAGTATTTAAGAAGAGCGAAGTTAAGGTGTGGGAATGTCGCAACTGCGGACATATTTGCGTTGGAACTGAGGCGCCTGAGATCTGCCCGGTTTGTGCTCACCCACAGTCATTCTTCGAAGTTCACGCAGAGAACTATTAAGGAGATAGACCATACGGCTATGAGTAGGCTTCGGTTCGCCGGGGCCTTTTTATATAGATGCAGTATATGGTGCATAAATACACAAGGTATTCGAGGTGATAGGCTGACGTCTTTATGTGAATGGTTGCAATAAGGTGGTGTGACAAGATAGAGTAAACAGTATGTGCTTTTGATGCAATGCATTATGATATCCCGTGGAAGCTGGTCAGCGGGATTAGATTGGATTAGGGTAAGCAAATGATTGAAGTAAGGGAAATACGAAAAGAATACAGGACCGGGGATTTTATTCAAAAAGCACTCGACGGAGTTTCGGTAGCTTTCCGAGACAACGAATTTGTAGCGGTTCTCGGTCCTTCCGGGTCGGGGAAGACCACGCTTTTGAATATACTGGGAGGTCTTGATACTGCTGACTCCGGAGAGATTATAATAAGCGGAATTTCAACCGGAGAATATAGACCGTCAGATTGGGATACATACAGAAATCACAGGATAGGGTTCGTATTCCAGAGCTACAACCTAATCCCGCATCAAACGGTGCGAGCAAATGTTGAATTGGCTATGATCCTGACAGGCGTGGAAGCGGCTGAGCGACGTGCACGAGCAGAGGAATCCCTTGAGAAGGTCGGTTTAAAGGGTCATGAGGATAAGAAACCGAGTCAGCTTTCAGGCGGTCAGATGCAGCGTGTTGCCATAGCTCGCGCACTCGTCAACAATCCTGAAATCGTCTTAGCCGACGAACCTACAGGTGCGCTGGATACCGAGACAGGAATTCAAGTCATGGGACTCCTGCAGGAGATTGCCAAGGATAGACTGGTCATCATGGTTACCCATAACCCGGCTCTGGCAGAGTCGTATGCAAATAGAATAATCACCCTCAAGGATGGCAGAATCCTCGAGGACAGCAAGCCTGTAGCTCCTGATGAGCTAAATGCAAGCGTCAGAAACAAGGTAGCGGCTTCCGATGCGGGCAAGAATACTTCGATGGGCTTCAAGACAGCCCTCGCACTGTCCTTCTCCAACCTTATGAGCAAGAAGGGAAGGACGTTCCTTACCGCGTTTGCCGGTTCTATTGGAATCATAGGCATAGCAGCGATTCTGGCATTGTCCAACGGAGTAAACGGTTACATAGCTAAGGTCGAGGAAGACACCCTGTCTTCATATCCGCTGACAATTTCCAAGACAGCAACCGACCTGACCGGCATGTTTACCAACCTAACCGGCAACTTCAAGGATGATAGAAAGTCCAACAGTAAGGATAAGGGCAAAGAAAAGGACAAGGCTTCGGATACAGTCGAGGTCAAGGACACGACAAGCGCAGCAGATTCAGCTTCAAGCTCAGACACAGATTCGGATTCGGCTGCGAGATCAAGTTCCGGCTCTGGCTCAAGCGAGAACGCCGGCTCAGCAAACGGTTCCTCGAACTCAGACTCCGGCTCCGCAAAATCGGCAGACGGCAAGGAAATCAAGCAAAATAACGTGCTCGGTTCAGTCTTTGGCAACACCAGACGCAATGACCTGGTGGCCTTCAAAAAATTCTTAGACAAGAAGGACAACAAGGTTCGTAAAAATGCTTCGGTTATCACGTATAACTACGGCATCACTCCGATGATTTTCCAGGACAAGACCGGTGCGGAGCCTGTAAATGTTAACGCAGCCAACGATATGGATGCCAACTATGAGAGCTTCGGCATCCAGAACAATTCCAACACGGGATTCCAGCAGATGCTCGACGATGAGAAGCTGCTCAGGCAGCAATATGAAGTAGTTGCGGGTAAATGGCCTAAGGAACCTGACGAAGCGGTTCTCGTCCTGAACAAGGATGGTTCGATTGCCGACTACACTCTGTACCAGCTAGGCTACTACGACCACCAGGCTTATAAGGATGCTATGGCAAAGTACAGGCAGACAGGCAAGCTGGAACTGGAGCGCTCGCAGCAGAAGCCTTTTAGATACAAGGATGCCCTCAAGCTGAGATACAGCGTCATCTCACCGGGTGAGATATACACCTACAATTCAGCCACCGGTACGTGGCTCGACCAGTCCAAGAACAAGGAATTCCTGCGCGACCGGCTGGACAAGGGGATCAAGCTCAAGGTCGTAGGAGTTCTCAAACCTAACGGCAAGTCGAGGACGAACGCCCTGATGCCGGGTATCAGCTATCTGCCATCCTTAACTTCTAATATTATTGACAGAATGAAGGATGCAGATATCGTCAAGCAGCAGCTCGCGCACCCGGATGTAGACGTATTTACGGGCAAGACGTTTGAGTCGCTCAAGGCATCGAACGGCTCTGCCTTTGACATGAGCAAGCTGTTTAGCGTCAACCAGTCTATGCTGGCTAGCGCATTCAAGTTCGACGCGTCCAAGCTGCAAAAGGCCTTTGGCAGCAGCCCGCTCTCCGGCCTCGATTATTCAAAGGCTCTGCAAGGAGTGGATACGACGCGACTCGCTCAGGACATGATGAGCGGTCTGATGCAGGAGCTGGCGGGATTCCCTGCCTATCTGCAGCAGCAAAATATTACGTTGTCTCCTGCCGACCAGACAATGGTCACAAATGAAACGAGTCAGCTGATAGCCACTCTCCTCGCGGGCTATCCGACCTATGCGAGCGACTACGCAACGAAACATCCGGGAGCGAGCCGGGACGAGATTATAACTTCGTATCTTTCGAGCACGACTGCGCGGACAGCGGTATCAACCACTGCAACACGGATAGCTCAGAACCTGGGAAACAGTGGATTTAGCGGAACTATAGAGAGAGCCCTGAGCAACTATATGCAGGGCAGAATGTCCGGAGTGATGGGTCAGTTCATGGGACAAGTGATGAACGAGATGCAGAAGCAGCTCGGTTCGCAGCTGGGCAATGCAGCAGCCGCAGGCGGACAGATGCTTAGAACACTGCAGAGTGCGTTTAGCGTCAATCCGTCGACTTTTGCCAAGGCGTTCAAGCTGAACATGGATCAGACGCAGATGGCGGCGCTGTTCAGCCAGTTCATGAATACGAGCCTCGTGACGTACGACTCGAACCTCAAGAAAATGGGCTATGCCGACAGGTCTAGCCCTGAGTCTATCTCGATATACCCAAGCAGCTTCGAGCACAAGGACGCTGTTATAAAGGGCATCGACGACTACAATGCTCGCATGAAGCGGACGGGGCACAAGTCGCGAGCAATCACGTACTCGGATATCATGGGCGCGCTCATGTCGTCGGTTACGGATATAGTAAATATGATCAGCTACGTGCTTGTGGCATTTGTCAGTGTGTCGCTCATCGTCAGCTCGATAATGATCGGTATCATCACGTATATCTCGGTGCTCGAGCGCAAGAAGGAAATCGGTATTCTGCGCGCGATGGGTGCATCCAAGCGAAATATTGCAAATATCTTCAATGCCGAGACCTTTATCGAGGGGCTATTATCGGGCGTGTTTGCGATACTGTTCGTCTATATCGTGAGCATCCCGGTAAACGCAATCGTGCTGTCGCACTTCAATGTCGATCACATCATGAGACTGCCAATCCATTCGGCGTTAATTCTAATAGGAATCTCCGTATTACTGACTTATATAGCCGGTTTAATACCATCCAGGTCAGCGGCAAAGCGCGATCCGGTGGAGGCGCTGCGTAGCGAATAATTAAATTGCAATTAAATAGCAATAGTGGAAGCCTACGCGAGAGCGCGGGCTTTTGATCGGGTGAATGAAAAGGTGTCTGATATTCGGATCCATCAATGTTAATTAAATAAGCGATGAAATAAGCGCATGCTCAACTTCACCGCATCATACCACCGTTCCTTCACAGTTCGTCGGGGAAGTTCGAGTACAATAAAGTCGTAGGATTTGAGACTGATTAAGAGATGGATAGTGTCAACTGATCTATGAAAACCGAGACATGATTGATTGGAGGAGTCAGATATGGATATTTACAAGGGACTCAAGCTGAGGCGGAGCTATTACCGGCTGGACAAGCAGCTGTCTGTCGGCAAGGATGTCGTGCAACAGCTGATCGAAGAGGTTGCGGAGCTCGTCCCGGACGCGTTCAATATGAAGAGCGCGCGGGTTGTGGTGGCGTTCGGCAGCAAGCAGGATGAGCTGTGGGACGGCATTTATGAGACTTTTGGCGGCAAGGTGCCGAGGGATAAGGTTGACGGATTTAAGGCGGCGGCCGGTACTGTGCTGTATTTCTATGACGAGGCTGTCGTGGAGAATATGCAGGGTAAATTTCCGCTATATGCCGAGAATTTCCCGACTTGGGCCAATCATGCAAACGGCATGCTGCAGATCAGCGTTTGGAGTGCGCTCAGGAAGCTCGGGATTGGAGCTAATCTCCAGCATTATAACCCGGTGATTGACAAGCTCGTGTGCGAGATGTTCGGCGTGCCGGAGAGCTGGAAGCTGGTGGCGGAGATGCCGTTTGGTGGAATCGTGGCTGAGCCGGATCCTAAGGAGAAAGAGGATATAAGCAAGAGGGTGAAGTTCTTCGAGTAGCCATCATGAAACGCAAGTAGGGGTGAAGCATGTATCCGGGTATATTAATTGTGACGATAATTGCCGGTGTTATTTTTTATCTGGCATTTCAAATCGGTAAAGGGCATACGAACTTGATCCATGATTATCATGTTAGAAATATAAAAGAGAAGGATATGCCTAAGTATGCAAGGCTTATTTCAAAGGGTTTGTATGTAATTGGTCTGGGGAGCTTGTTATCCGGGGGATTCATGTATTTGGAATCTGTTGTGGGGGTTTTGATTTCTATTTTTGCGGGACTGTTGATTGGCATAGTAATTATTGCCAATGCTCAGAAGAGGTTCGAGAAATGACGAGGCGGATAAGTTTAATATTAATTTTATTAACGTCGGAACTGCAGAAATGCAGTTCCTTTTTTATTTGACAAATATATCGAAATGCGATATATTATATGCATCGAGGATCGATATATCGAAATTTGATGCAAGGAGGAACACATGGACTCAAAGCTTAAGAGGGTGTACGTGCCTATGTCAGAGACGGCGTTTTATATATTGTACTGCCTGCAGAGCCCACAGCATGGGTATGGGATTAATCAGGAGGTTAATTCCATGACGGACGGGGAGGTGAGCATAGGTCCGGGAACGATGTACGGTACATTGTCTAAGATGGAGAAAGATGGCCTGATACGATTCGTGAACGAGGAGAGTAAGCGCAAGATTTACGAAAGCACAGACCTGGGCCGGGAGATACTGAGCCTGGAGCTGAAGAGGATCAAGAGATTATACATAAACAGCATTGGAGGAGAATATCATGGGTAAAAGGACGACAAAAGTAAGAGTCTTTACAATAGCAGACTACATTGAGGAGCAACAGTAGCTGGAACAGCAGCACAGGAGAGGATGGAGATTGGTAAAGGTCGTGCCGCCTTGCTTCTTCGTGTTCGAGGCATGTGAGCCTGAGGAGAGTGTATACCGGATTGAATACCATAACCGACGTGCGGCGGCCGATTATATTCAGATGTACGAGGACTATGGCTGGGAATATGTGTGCTCGTGTATGGGTTGGAATTACTTCTGCAAGAGTGCCTGCGATATATCGGATGCGCGCGACAAGGAGATATTTTCGGATGCAGAGGATAAGCTGGCGATACATTGTGCCAGGAAGCTCCGGAAGCTGAGGAAGGAGCTGGAGAAATAGTTGCTGTAAACATGTAACGCGAAGGCACGCGCATAACCTCTATTACACCAGCACCTCGCCCTTCATCTCCTGAGGCACATCCAGCCCCATCAGGGTCAGCAGCGTCGGAGCTATATCCGCCAGCTTGCCGTGAGGCACATTGAATGGCCTTGGCTCATTTGCAATATGGCAGAGCGGCACCGGAGACAGCGAGTGCTTGGTCACCACATTGTCGTTGTCATCCAGCATATAGTCTGCGTTTCCGTGATCTGCAGTGAGCAGTATCTGACCATCCTTGGACAGTACCCTTTCTGCGATTTGCTGCACTAGTCCGTCGAGCGTCTCAATAGCACTGACTGCAGCGTCAAATACTCCGGTGTGTCCTACCATGTCCGGGTTTGCAAAATTCAGGATTATCAGGTCATACTTATCCGAGTTGATTGCATCGAGCACTTTCTCGGTCAGGATTGGCGCACTCATCTCCGGCTGCAGATCGTAGGTCGTGACCTTAGGTGACGGCACGAGTATCCTGTCTTCACCTGTGACCGGAGCTTCAACGCCTCCGTTGAAGAAGAATGTCACATGTGCATACTTTTCGGTCTCCGCTATGCGGAGCTGTGTCAGGCCTGCGGCCGATACTACGCCTCCCAGCGTTGGCTCTACTACCTCCGGCGGAAACGCGACCTTGACATTCGGCATAGACGCGTCGTACTCGGTCATGCAGACGTATGTGAGATTCTGTGGGAGCTTCTTTCTGTCAAATCCGTCAAAATCAGGATCCACGAGTGCCCGGGTTATCTCGCGTGCACGGTCAGGCCTGTAGTTAATGAACACGACGGAGTCACCGTCCCGGACAGGGGTGGCATCCACGACTGTCGGGCGCACAAATTCATCCGACTCGTTCTTGCCGTATGAAAGCCGGATGGCCTCGGCTGCGCCGGATGCATGTACACCTTCGGAGAGAGTGAGCGCGTCGTATGCCGACTCGAGCCTCTCCCAACGCTTATCTCTATCCATAGCATAGAATCTGCCTGAGATGATGCCTATTCGTCCGACACCGAGCTCATTGCATTTATCCTCCAGTGCACCGAGATATGTCATCGCACTGCGAGGCGGTACGTCACGTCCGTCGAGATAGCAGTGGATAACGACGTTTTTTATTTTTGAGCGCTTTGCCATCTCGAGGACTGCATATAGATGCTCGAGCTTGCTGTGAACTCCACCGTCAGAGCAGAGACCCATTATGTGGAGAGTGTGGCCGGAAGCTGCATTTTCCATAGCCTCGAGCAGCACCTTGTTGGTGTAGAATTCGCCGGTGCTGATCGACTTGTTGATGCGAGGCAGATCCTGCAGCACCACATTTCCGGCACCTATGTTGGTGTGTCCAACCTCGGAGTTGCCAATCTGCCCGTCGGGAAGTCCGACGTATTCACCGCTGGCTTCAAGGGTGATGAAAGGGTATTTGGCGAAAAGCCTGTCAAGGTTAGGCTTGTTAGCGGCAGCAATTGCGTTGCCGTGCGATTCCTCGCGGATGCCGTATCCGTCGAGGATCATCAGCATTGTTGGTCTATGCTTAATCATTGCTTACCTCCAAAGTGTGAAGTGTTTTTAAGCTCTCTGTATTGGGCCATAAGTGCACCTTTTCATAGCAATATATTTTAAATTCTGTTCATAGCAATATGCTTTAGAGTCTTTCTTGACTATTTACCGGATTACTATACACACATAAGTATACACAAGAGGGGCAGGCTTTTCCAGGACTTCGAGTATGCGTGATTAAGTGCCTGCGAAGGATTCCCCGCTTGAACCTGCCGCTGAATAAAAATATAATATTATCATCACTGGGTAAGGAGAATTTACCATGGCAGACGTCAGATTTACACCGGATCAGCAGAAGGCTATAGATACGATAGACAAAAGTATCCTTGTATCGGCAGCCGCCGGCTCCGGCAAGACGGCGGTGCTTGTCGAGCGCATCATCAACATAATAGTGCAGGGCAAGGCGGACGTTGACCGCATGCTTGTCGTGACTTTTACCAACGCGGCAGCATCCGAGATGAGGCTCAAGCTCATCAGGGCTATCAACAAGGAAGTCAAAGCATGCAAGGATACTGACCCTGAAAGCGCCGCCAGGCTCAGGCGGCAGCTCGGCAGGATGTACAGGTCGTACATTTCAACCGTGCACAGCTTCTGCAATCGCATCATCAAGGAATTCTTCTACCTGACCGACCTCGAGCCTGACTTTCGGATCTGTGATAATCTCAAGGCGGAGATAATGAGGAAGGAAGCGATTGAGGAGGTGTTTGAGCGTGGATTTGAGGAAGATGACTTCATTGAAGGGTGCTCTTTCCGCGATTTTCTGGACCGTTACAGCAAGGAGCGCGACGATAAGCTCCTTATGGAGGAAATGATAAAAGCGTATGACAGTCTGCGCAGTATGCCCGACTATTTTGAATGGGCGGGCCGTATGGCTGAGCAGCTGCGACTACCGGAGAGCGGTGATTACCGTGACAGTGAAATTTTTCACTCTATATGGGATGATGCAAAGGCGCTTGTGGACGAGACTCTCCATGAGGCGCTGGGCCTGCATGAACGACTAACCGGCTATAAGCTTCCTAATACCGCAGCCAAGCTGGACCGGGAGATTGCCGCATTTCGCAGCTTAAATGCGGCGTTGTCCGGAGACATTTCGACAACAGATAAAATGCGAGAAGCCGAAGCAGCCGCCATGCAGGTATTGCAGACTGATATATTTGACACGTTTAGTTACGGCGCTAAAGAGAAGGACGCATACAATCAGGTGAAGGATTCCTGTAAACCTGTCAGAGATGCGTATAGGGAGAAATTTAAGGATTTCTTTAAGAGGAACAACTTCGCTACACTCGGTACGCTATTTGAAGAGCAGGCGGAGACCTACAAGTATACGATGTATTATTTGGAGCTGCTCAAGGAATTTGAGAAGATCTTTGACGCCGGGAAGCGCGAGCAGAAGGTCATTGACTACGGCGACATGGAGCACATCACGGCGGATATCTTGAAGAACGAAGAAGCGTGTAAGGTGCTGCGTGACAGGTTTGAATTCATATTTGTGGATGAATATCAGGACGTCAATTCTCTACAGGAGTTCCTGGTGTCGCAGGTGTCAAGACCTGACAACGTGTTCAAGGTGGGCGATGTCAAGCAGAGCATCTACAGGTTCAGGCAGGCCGAGCCGCACATATTTGAGGAGACAGCTGGGGGGTATAGGGATGAGAACAACACGGACGCAATCCAGATAAATCTCAATAGAAATTTCCGCAGCAACGGCGCGACGATAGATTATATCAACTATGTGTTCAAGGATCTCATGACCGGTTATGATGAGGACGAAAAGTTATATCGAGGGCTGCCCGGCAGTGATGAGTACAATTTCAAGCCGGAGGTGCACCTGCTGCTCACAGACGCAAAGGATCCGGACAGCGGTTATTCCGATGGAGACAACGAAGACGGCGAAGGCGTGGATCAGATCGGTATGGATCTTGAAGCTGCCGGAACTGTGGGAATCATGACTGATGACGATTCTGAGTCAGAGGCCGATGATGAGCTAAAGGCTCTGTCAAAAGCAGAGACGGAGGCTGTGCATGTTGCAAATATAGTCAGTCAGATAATCGGCAGCGAGTTTTACGACGGCAAGACCGGAAAGGTCAGGGCTGCTACCCCTAGGGATATAGCCATTCTGCTTCGCTCGACAAGAAATAAGTCGGACATGTACTACAAATCCCTGATGAGTAAGAGCATCTCCTCGCACATCGCAGATGACGGCGGATATTTCAACACTGTCGAGGTTGCTGTTGCGATGGCTATTCTCAAGGTTGTGGACAATCTGCATCAGGATGTTCCTCTTATAGCCGTGCTGCGATCGGAGATTTTCGGGTTCACACCGGAAAATCTCGCCGAAGTCAGAGCTTTTGCGAGAGAGCAGAAGCTGCGCGAATGGACAGAAGCTGCGGGCAGTGATGAAGAGGTGACACGCAGACAGATGACCTACTGTGAGGCACTTAAGGCATATGCCGAAGCCGGACCCGACGAGGAGCTCAGAGCTCGTGTAAATGATGCGCTCGAGACTATTGCGAGATGGCGCGTACGCGGTCAGATGATGCCTCTCGACGATTACATCTGGTACCTGTTCAACGACTCGAATTATTACATGTACGCAGGCGCGATGTACGGTGGCCGCCAGAGACAGGCCAATCTGCGTGCCCTTGTCGAGAGAGCGGGAGCATTCAGGCAGTCGAGTATAGCTTCGCTTAGCAGCTATATCAGCTATCTCGAGGTACTCAGAACGAAAAATGTCGAAATGGGACAGCCTTCCATGGTCAGCGAGGACGACGATGTCGTGAGGATCATGACCATTCACAAGAGTAAGGGCCTCGAGTTCCCGTTTGTAATAGTTGCCGGCATGGGTAATAAGCTGCAGTATTCGAAGGGCAGCCTGGGCTTCCAGTTCCATAACGAACTCGGTATAGCGCTCGGCTATGTCAATCCGGAGCGGCACTATTGGCGCAGGACGCTTATGCAGCAGCAGATTACCGCCAGGATCAGGGAGGACGAGTATCAGGAGCAGCTCAGGGTTCTGTACGTAGCGATGACACGTGCAAGAGAGAAGCTATATCTAATCGGCTGTGACAAAAAGGAAGACTTTATATCTAATAATCTCCGCTCCAAGACAAGCTTTTTCAAAATCATGGGCAGTCTCTGTGATTCGGACACATTCAATGAGTACAAGTCCGTGGAAATGCACAAGGTAATGCGCCCCGGGCTTCCTCGAGGACTTAACAATTTCTTGACTACAGACAAGCTGCCGATGGATATAGAGCTGAGTGAGGAATTTGCAGAAGTCAAGCGCAGACTCGATTACGAATATGCATACAAGGATGACCTGAACAGCAAGGCAAAGTATTCAGTCAGCGAGCTGCAGCGCGAGGCAAACGAAGCTCGGCATTTTGACAACAGAATAGAGGACAGAAGTACACGTGTGAAGCGCAGATCTACTGCGGATGCTGCCAACATCGGTACGGCCTATCACAGGATAATGGAATTCGTGGATTTCAAGCAGGCAGTAGGTGAATCCGGAGACGTGGATAGAACCTATATAGATGAAAGAGCCGCGAGGCTGCGTGACAATGGAGCCATTACCGCACCTGTGTTTGCGGCGCTCGAGCTAGGCAAGATATATTCGTTCTTCGAATCGGAGATAGGCAGACGTGCAGCTGATGCCGCCGGAGACGGCACGCTGGAAAAGGAAAAGCCCTTCACTCTACGGGTCGAGCACAAGGGTAAACAGGTGCTGGTGCAGGGTATTATCGACTGCTACTTCCGGGACGGAGACAAGCTCGTGCTGGTGGATTACAAGAGCAACCGCCTGAGCAGGAAGAATCAATCGGCAGATCTCGAACGCATCAAGGAAGAATATCGGGAGCAGATTGACCTATATAAGCGTGCCCTCGAGGAAGGGACAGGCTCAAGAGTCGAAGAGGCTTATCTCTATCTGTTCGATAAGCACATGTGTATTTCAATGATATAGGACCATATAGCTACGTGGAAAACAGAATGGTGCTTCCCACTCTCATCCGGGCTTGAGGGCTGAGAATGTTTAATTTAATATCGAATAATATCGAAAACGGGGATTATTGTGTTAAAGAGGAGGATGTAATTATGGTTATATTGACTGAACAGATTAATATTCCTGCGCCGTTCGAGAAGCTCTGCCTGTGGGCGGATAATTTTGAAGAGGAATTTGTCAAATGGAGTCCTTACCACTTGGCATGCCAGCTATTTGATGGCGGAATAAATGTCGGAGACAGGGTTCGGTTCTATGAGATTGTAATGGGGCTTGACTATGATGTGACCGGTAAGATAGTACATGCTGAGAGAGATGCGGATCACTTCATCTTTCAATTTGAAAGCGACAAAAAGACCGCTGTAATAACTTTTGAGGGAACCCGAACCCCTGAGGGCTGCCATTTCCGCCATACTGAAGCCTTCGGTATGCAGACTCCGGTCATAGGGGCAATCATAAATTTTCTGATATTCAAGGTGTTTTATAGAAAGAAGGCTAACTGGCAGCTTATTCGTGATGACATGATTTTGGATAATCAATACCTTTCCGATATTTTAACGGAAGGCAAATATCCGGAGCGCATTTCCCCGGATGCTCTAAGGAATTCGGCAAAGTAGCAGATACTGTTTCAGCATATTTTTATTTACTAATATAGGCAATTTTATATATTGCATATTTGCTTGTATGTAGAAAACAAGTATAATGTCCATAATGGATATCGTATATTTATTTTGAGAGGAGAATCAAATGAGAACTTTTCATAGTTATGGCAAGAGCATGGCGGTGATTATAACCTTCTTGCTGGCACTAATGATGCTGATGCCGCCTAATATGGCATATGCAGCAAGCACCTATACGGCTACCGGAACTGAGTCAGGTGCAGATATTGCGGCGATAATTGCCGGCACTAAGCCGGATGCCTCAGGCAACCCGTATGACAGTGTTGAGTTCCCTGCAGGAAATTATAAATATGATCTTCCTGACCCCGTTGTTATAAGCAGATCGGTAAAGGTAAAAGCTGACACCGGTGCCAAGGTTGAATTTAAGGGCGGAAGCTTTAGAGCGCATAACAATTCAGCAGACATTACCTTTACAGGTGCAGGCAGCTTTGAGATGAACAATTTGAACAGTTATGGCTTTTTTTCGAGCAATGTGAATGCTAAATTTAATTTCGACCACACTAATTTCACTATAGATAGAGCTAAGAATTTCGGAATTTATGCTTTTGGCGGTTGCACAATGAACATAAAGGGTGGAAGCTTTATCGTTAAAAACTGTTCCAATACAGGCAATGAAGGTGGGATTGAATTTGATAAAGGCAAGCTCAATGTTTCTGATGGAGCACAGTTGATTGCTGAGAATAACGGTAACGGTAATTTTGGTGATATTTACATGAATGGTGCAATGGAGGTTACCGGAGCTAAAACCAAGGTGATAATCAACGAGAGTAAGGCAGGTTATTCAGGGTACGGTATGGTTCTTGCGGGAGGCGGAACGCTCAAGGTTGACGCCGGCTCAGTTGATATCAACACGCGTGCTGCAGGAAGAGGTATCAATGCAGGCAGTAACGCAACCAACACCATTGATCTTGTAAATGGTGCCAAGCTGAATGTCACAGCTAAGGGCGGTGTAGCTACGAGCGGCATAAGACGTGCAAAGGTATCCGTTAAAGGAGGCAGCGTCCTTGATGTCAAAGGGTATTCTTATGCTTTTGACGGTAGCTTGCTCGAAGCTTCGGATCGTGCATTAGTTACGCTTAACGGTAAGGTTATGGATAATGCTTCCCTTAAGGTGTTTACAGGCGGTACTAACGGTTCGACCATTATGGGCGGCTCGGTTTTAGAAAACTACAAGACAAGCGTAGTTAACGGAGTAGTTACTGAAAATCCTGCCGGCAATCATCTCGACAATCAGCCTGTGAATGCAGCCGGTGAGAAGCTGATGCGTTTTGACCTCAAGAATTTCGAAAATTCAAATATTGATATCACAGCTGATCCGGGCAATGCAGCTCATCCTGCATATACGTACAGAGTAGGTAAAAATCATGGCGGTACAGCGTACGTATGGGCTCCTGCAGTAGAGGTCAGATTCTGGCAGAGCAAGGAAGCTCTCGACAAAGATGAAGCTGATAAGATGATCGCGAGTCTGTCGACTATACGTGGCAATAAGCTCGGCTTTGTCGGAGCAAAAGTTCCTGAAGCACCAAAAGCTCCTGCAGGCAAAGTGTTCTCGCATTGGGTTAATGCCAATACAGGCAGAGCATTTGATTCTAACGCTGCTTTCAGCGAACAGCGCACAAATGTATATCCTGTATATAAGGACGCGCCTGCAGGTGGTAACAACTCAACGAAGAAGGTTGTTAAGGTTCACAAGGTAAGCCCTAGAACCGGAGATGCATCGATGATTTTCTTATATGGCGGATTGGTTGTAGGTGCCGTTGTGGTACTTATGGTTCTAATTAAGATAAGACGTCGTGCGTAGCTTGCGTTAGACATGATTGTAATAGGTAGAAGGACGGAATCTTCGGGTTTCGTCCTTTTAAATTACCTGCAGCAGATTAACCGGATTATACACAGCTTTGAAGGCTCATCAAAAAGCTAAATCGTATAACGGGCGGATGCCTGATTAACAATTGATATACAAGCAATAAAATAATTTATTTTCTGATTTCATAAACGTTTCATAAATCTTCTGTAATATGCTCTTCGTAAAGAGGATATTCTCAATTTAGATTAAGAATTATTTAGAAGGAGTGATGTGTAAGGTGATTAGAAACGCGATAGCTTATGTTCTTAGGCGAAGGTACAGAACGTTTATAATCCTCATAATTTTGACCTTGGTTCTCACATGTATACATGTGTGCTTAAGCATAAAGAAATCAAGTGACAATCTGGAAAGGTCTCTCTACAAGACCTCAAATTCTTCATTGTCCATAACCGGGAAGGAGAACCAAGGTGCTTTTGAAATTGACAGGTTTAAAAGCTTGAAAAAAATCAATGGTATCAAGGAGATAGTTCCCGAGTATGACGGACTGGCTCGATTATCGGACAGTAACGTAATTGAGAGCAACCAGAAGGTAAAGCGAGATGATCTGCCGGGAGATTTAAAAAATATTGTATCGGTACAATTGACAAGTAATTCCGAAAGAAGCCTTTTATTCAACAGCGGGGTTTTTACGATGCAGAAGGGAAGGCATCTTAGGAAAAATGATGTAAACAAGGTACTCGTTCACAGCGAATTCGCCAAGAAAAACAATCTGAAATTGCATGATAAGGTGAGTCTGGGGTTCTTGAGTGAAAATAGAACCGACAGCAACGCCGGAAATCGGGAGTTTGAAATTGTCGGGATATTCAGCGGTAAAAAACAGGAAAAACACACAGGCCTGTCGTCAGATCTGAGTGAGAATACGATGTTTGCCGATTATGATTCCGGACAAAGGGCAATGAATCCGGCCGGCAACAGCAGAATTGCAAATAAACTGTCCATATTCACAGACAGCCCTGAAAATATGAATACTGTAATGAAAAGGATCAAGAAGCTCGATATAGAGTGGCAGAAGTATAAGGTGGAGAAGGATACGAGTGCCTTCAAGGAGGCTATTGCTTCATTAGCAAGCATCAAGCATATTATCAGAATCATGACATATTCGATAATGATAGGCGGATTGATAGTATTATCTCTGATCTTAATCCTGTGGCTGCGGGAAAGGATATATGAAATAGGGATACTGCTGTCTATCGGGATAAATAAAGCAAAGATTATGGCGCAATTTATATCAGAGCTGGTGCTCATATCTATGCCTGCGGCGATTATATCGCTGGTGCTTGGGAATGCTGTGTTTAAAAAAGTTATAGGCGGATTCGCCGGTGCAGATGGCAATGCGTCGATTACAAGCAGCTTTATCGAGAATGAAAGCATAGGCGATAATTTACTGACATTTGTGCAGAGCTACGGACTTCTGCTACTTATAATTGTCATATCTGTCGCCGCAACATCAGGGATAATTTTAGTAAAAAAACCGAAGGAAATTTTATCAAAAATAAGTTAGGGGAGGAAGATAATGGAGATACTCAGAATTAAGAATGTGACGTATAGCTACATAGGATCAAGAGAGAAAATTCTATCATCAGTAAGCCGGAGCTTTGAGCTCGGGAAATTCTACGCAATCACCGGAAAGTCGGGAGCCGGAAAATCAACGATGCTGTCACTCCTCGCCGGATTGGACAGACCGAACAGCGGCGAGGTCATGTTCAGGGGTGAAAATATCGAGAGAAAGGGATATAGCAATCATAGAAAAAACAATATTTCACTGGTATTTCAGAACTATAATCTCATTGACTACCTCTCACCTCTGGAAAATATAAGGCTGGTAAACAGCAACGCTTCCGATGAGATGCTGCTTAAGCTCGGTCTCGACAAGAGCCAGATAAAGAGAAACGTAATGAAGCTTTCCGGCGGACAACAGCAAAGAGTCGCCATAGCCAGAGCCTTGGCATCCGAGGCCCCTGTAATATTGGCAGATGAGCCTACGGGAAATCTGGATCCCAATACAGCAGGAGAAATAATTGAGATGCTTAAGAAGCTGGCAAAAGAGCGCAACAAGTGCGTCATAGTAGTTACGCATAGTAAAGAAGTGGCCGCTGCAGCAGATACGATATTGGAATTGAGCAACAAGAAATTAAAAGAAGTGCGCAAGGATAACTAGGAGGATAAGCAATGATAAGAAATGCTTTTGCATATGTCACAAGGAAGAGACTTAAATCGTTAATCATATTATTGGTGATCCTATCCATGTCTACCCTCAGTTTAATTGGATTATCGATCAAAGATGCTACGAACAGAGCTGCCAATAAGACCTTTGGAAGTATCACCAACAGCTTTACCATGGAAATAAACAGGCAGGTGAACCCCGGCACTCCGAGGGGCAGCGGCAATATACGCGGAGAGGATATCAAAAAAATAGTTGATTCCGGTCATATAGATAATTATATCAAGCGAATTGGAGCTGTGGCAGATCTGGTTGACCATGATATTATCAGAACTCAGGAGATTACGAACAGTGAGGATCCTGATCGAGCTGAAAAATTCAAGAGAACTACAATGATGACGGGCGTAAATGATTCTTCAAAGGAGACAAAATTCGTTTCGGGGGCATTCAAGCTAGTCGAAGGAAAGCATTTAACCAAGGATGACAAAAATAAAATATTAATGCATAAAGCTCTGGCCGAAAAGAACAATTTGAAGGTCGGGGATAAGATTAAGATTAAATCCAATGTATACGATGCAGATAATGAAAAGCAGGCCAATGAGACCATAGAGGTTGAAATAAAAGGACTTTTTGACGGTCACAACAACGGAGGGGTTAGCGCGGCGACAGAGCTGTATGAAAACACCTTGATTGGCGACGTCCACACAGCTGCCAAGCTTTATGGAAATACTGAGCAGACAGCCGTGTACCAGGATGCAACCTTCTTCGTAAAGGGAAATAAGAATCTGGATAAGGTTATGAAGGATCTGGGTAAACTCAATATAAATTGGAATCAGTACAATCTGGTAAAGAGCTCATCGAATTACCCTGCATTGCAGCAGTCGATTTCGGGAATATATTCCATTGCCAATAAGCTGTTCGGAGGTTCTCTGATATTTGCCGGACTGGTGGTTTCGCTGTTGCTGTTCCTATGGATGAATGCTAGAAAGAAAGAGATTGCAGTACTGCTGTCTCTGGGAATATCCAAGGTGAGAATCTTCGGACAATTTGCCTTTGAGCTCCTATTCGTAGCTGTCCCCGCATTTGTAGCCTCGTATTTTGTAGCAGGAATTATGGGAAAGGCCATCGGAAACAATGTTTTACACAGGGTGACAGGCGGTATTGCAAGTCAGATTGCTAAGGAATCCGCTTCATCGGGACTTGGTGGTGGAGCCGAGGTCGACGGATTTAATAAAACTTTGACAAGCTTAGATGTTATGGTTAATCCAAAAGCTTTCGTTTATGTGGTATTATTCATGACAGTGATACTTGGAGTTTCGCTTCTCATAGCGACTTCAAAGATCCTGAGGAAGAGACCAAAGGAGCTGTTGATAGATACAAAATAATCAGGAGGGCTTATGAAAATTCTTGTTGTTGAAGATGATAAAATGATACGGGAAGGAGTCTGCGGATTTCTGTCTGAATTCGGATACGATACAATCGAAGCGGAGGATGGTCGTGAAGCCTTATCAAAATTTGAAGAGCAAGATGTTAATTTGGTAATTTTGGACATCCGGATTCCATTTATAAATGGTCTGGAAGTCCTGAAGGAAATCAGAAAGAAGAGTAAGCTGCCGGTTTTGATGCTAACAGCGTTTGGCGATGAGGAATATAAGATTGAGGCATTTTCGAGTCTGGCAGACGGATACATTGAGAAACCGTTTTCGTTGCCTGTACTGAAGGTTCGCATCGATTCCCTGATTGAGAGACACTATAATAAAGTTGAGAGGTTGGAATACAAGAATACAGAGGTGAACTTTACGAGCTATACTGCCAAGGTTGATAATGAAAAAGTTGATGTGAACGCAAAGGAGCTCGAGATACTCAAGTGCCTATTGGATAATGAAGGCTATGCCTTGACAAGGGAACAGATAATAGACAAAGTGTGGAAAGAAACAGAAGAGCCGCCATTTGATCGGGTAATCGATGTATATATCAAAGAGCTTCGCAGAAAGCTGGGGCTGGACTGTATTGTCACCATAAGGAACGTGGGATATAAATTGGAGCGAAAATGAGAAATTTAAAAATATTTCCGAAAATGTTCTTAAATACATTTGCCATTCTCGGCATACTGATCGTTTTGGTACATCTCCTTATTTTCCTGGTTTTTCCGCGGACATATTTCGAGACGAGGAAGCAGGAGATTAACTCGAAGGCAAATGAAATTTCTCAAAGTCTCCAAGGCAAGGATGCTAAGTTCGTAGAGCAGTCTTTGGAAATCTATTCCAAGAGCAGCGAGATCAAAGCCTTTATAAGAGGAAATAGTGATAATAACGAGGTTCGGCTCGGAAATCATGATAACGTTGATCTGTCAAGCAATAACAATTCTCTGATAATCGAGGAAAGGGAAATAAAATTAAATAACGGCAGGAAGGTATCCGTGCAGTTCGTATCGACGGCGGATATGCAAAGGGATGCAAAGGAGCTGAGCTTTAAATTCCTGCCGCTTTCAATAACAATTTCGCTTCTGCTTTCAGTTGTTATTTCGCTGATTTATGCAAAGACAATAACAAATAATATTCAGGAAATCAAAGATGTTACCACAAAGATGATGGAGCTGGACAGGGGAGCATGTTTAAAGGTTGAGTCAACAAACGAGGTTGGGCAGCTCAAGGCGCATATTAATGATTTGTACGCGACGCTGTTGGAGCTCATAGACGACCTTGAAGTTAAGAATAGCGAAATACTGAAGCTGGAAAGGATAAAATATGATTTTTTCAGAGGGGCTTCTCACGAATTAAAAACACCTCTTGCCAGCCTCAAGATAATCCTGGAAAATATGAAGTTTAATATCGGCAAGTACAGGAATCGAGATGAATACATCGGAAGCTGCATTGATATAGTAGACGGTATGTCACAGAATATTTCGCAGATTTTATCAATTTCCTCTCTTGAGCATTTAAAGGATGACGAGGAGTGGCTGGAAGTGAACAGCGTGCTGCAGGATGTGATAGACAAGTATTCTCTGATGGCATCTAATAAAAAGATAGTCATTGCTAACCAAATTACAGATGAGAAAATGTATATCGGCAGAACAGCTCTTCAGATAGTTCTGTCAAATCTCATAAGCAATGCAGTGAAGTATTCCGACTCGCCGGGCAAAGTAACGATAGGTGTTACTGAGGAGTGGATATATGTGAATAACACCTGCAAGGATGCGGAACAGCTGGATATAGACAGGCTCTTTGAAGTGAATTTTGATCTGAGCAAGGAGAACAGTAACGGTCTGGGTTTGTACATAGTACGAAATATTTTACTCAGCTACGGTATAGAGCACAAGGTTGTGCGTCGCAAATCGAGTGTGACATTTATGATAAAGCTGTCCGTGCCCGAATAACCGAATGAGAATTGAGGTCTGCCGGGTGCATGTGCATATGTAAATTAAATCCAACTCAAATCCGATGAATTTTGAACTTCGCTCGAGTGGGCCTGCCCCTGATTTCGTGTGATATCGACGGAGCCATGCGCAACGACGTGTGGCTCATTTTTGTTGTAATTTACACGAAAACCACACCTTAGGTCTTATTGATAAAAATCCTGCAAAATTGTATAATAATATGAATTATGCCATGTAAAATGGGTATTTGTGAGAGGAGGTAAGCCGATATGCTGAGCACAATTCAAAGTATTCTATCTAATTTTAGACCCGAAGATGCATTGGATATAGCTATCGTGTCTTACATCGTATATAAGATGCTCGGTTTCATCCAAGATACCAGGGCTATGCAGCTGGTTAAGGGCATCGTGATAATCGTGGTGGCATTCTTCGTGTCAGATATGTTCAATCTGTATCTGCTCAACTGGCTGCTCAAGAGTCTCGTAACCATGGGACTTTTTGCGGTCGTTGTGCTGTTCCAGCCGGAGCTGCGCAGAGCCCTGGAGCAGGTTGGGCGCAAGAATATCATGAATACAAACTCTTTTCGCAACATCGATAAGAGCAAAGCGGTGGAGGCTGTTGCTGCAATCGTAGCAGCCATCGACGATTTCTCGGCAACCAGGACGGGAGCACTCATTGCAATCGAACGCGAGACAATGCTCAATGACATCATCGAGACAGGCGTGGTCGTGGATGCGGAGATATCTGTGCGCCTTCTGGGCAATCTCTTCTACGAGGGCTCACCACTGCACGACGGCGGCGTGATCATACGTGGAGCCAGAATACATGCAGCTTCATGTGTATTCCCGTTGACAGAGAAAAAGAATATCGGCAGAAACCTCGGCACCAGACACCGCGCAGGTGTGGGACTGAGTGAGGTCTGTGATGCGCTGGTCATTATAGTATCTGAGGAGACAGGCGTAGTGTCAATATGCGAGGACGGCAAGATCCGCAGATTTGTGGACATGAAGACCATCGAAAAGACTCTTCTCAACATGTACCTGCCGTCCGAAACCGGTATGTACGGCAAGGTAGCACAGTTCGTACGCAGGAAGGGGGGGAAGCACGATGCAAAATAAAGTGTCAAGCGATAAGGGCATCAACAAGGTTAATCTTGTGCTTTCTATAGTGATTGCTTTTGCAGCGTGGGTGTACGTTGTATATAGCATAAACCCTACCGTTTCCAAGACTTACACAGATATACCTCTTACGGTTACCAATGCCAGGGATCTGGCCAAGAGCGACCTTGCGGTCAGTAAGATGGATATGGAGAAGATCAATGTCACGGTTCGCGGCAGGAGATCCTCGATTAATGAACTGGAGAAATCGGATATCGAGGCGACCGTGGATGCAGCTAATGCAGGCAAGGGTGAAAATGCGCTTGCAGTTCAGGTCAAGGTACCGAACGGCATAACCATAAAATCTCAGAGTGAAAATAATGTTGCTGTAACAGTCGAGGATCTCGAGGTCAAGAAGGTTTCCACATATGCAGCTTATAAGGACGGCCAGTCCGGTGAGCCGGTGGTCAAGAAGCAGGGGAATAAGGAAGTCGAGGTGCAGGGAGCGACAAGCCTGGTCAAGAACGTGGATGCGGTCAAGCTTGAGCTCGATGCTGATAAGGTTACAGATAAGGCGAGGGAGTTTAGCGCAAATGCAATTCCTGTAGATGGGAGCGGACGACAGATCAAGTACCTGATGACCGGTCCCGGCAGAGTGGCGGTAACAGCCTATAAGGGTGAGGTCAAGACGGTCAAGCTCAAGGTAAGCGTTACCAACAATTTGGACGGAACCTTGGATAGAACCTATTCTGCACCTAACACAATTTCGATTAAAGGAAGAAGCAAGGATATCAAGGATATCTCGGAGATTTCAACAGAGAATATGGATATCAGCTCCATTACCGAGACCGGTGATATAAATATTAAGTACGACCTGCCTAAGGGAGTAAGCATCGCCAATGAGTCTCGCAACGTCAAGCTCAAGATTAAGGTCAATCAGAATATACAGAAGACAGTAAATGTGCCGGCAGGATCTATTAAGATCAGCAACGTCGGCAGCGGGCTTACGGCGAGTGCTGACAGCGGTGTAAACATAATTGTGAAGGGCAGCCAATCCAGACTTGCCAATGTCGGTGCAGGCTCCTTCGTGGTCAGTGCAGATGCCGGAGGCCTTGGAGCGGGACAACATACTGTCACGGCATATCTCACCAACAATTCCGGGGCGACGGCTGTGCTTGAGCGTACGCAGATAACTATCACTATCCAGTAGGTGCTATTTCGGAAAGCTGCAGACTTCTGTGGGGGAGATATCAAGTAGCGCATGTCGAAAGGCTACTTACCGATGGCAGGATGTAATAGCGACAGGGGGAGATATCAGGTAGTGCCATGTCGAAAGCAGCCCGTTACATGTATATTCCGGAAAGTTGCGGATTTCTATGACGCAGATATACGCCTAGCGCCAATGTGCATGCAGTCGGTAAATGATAAGCTGTTTATATATTGCAGATAGATTATTAAGGAGAAGTTAATGGGTAGATTATTCGGAACAGACGGAGTGAGAGGCGTTGCCAACACAGAGCTGACAGCTTCGTTGGCGTTCGATATCGGTAGAGCTGCAGCGTTTGTGCTGGGTGAAAACAACAGGAGACCGGTGATGGTAGTCGGACGTGATACGAGAATTTCCGGTGACATGCTGGAGAATGCGCTTACGGCCGGAGTGCTGGCGGTTGGCGGAGACGTAATTAAGCTTGGAGTTATTCCGACACCGGCGGTTGCGTATCTTGTGAGGAAATACAATGCAGATGCGGGAGTCGTAATCTCGGCATCCCATAATCCGTTTGAATATAACGGCATCAAGCTGTTTAACGGCAAGGGCTACAAGCTTGATGACAGCGTTGAACAGGAGATAGAGTCAATCCTGCTGGGCGAGGAGGAGATCGGCACAGACGAGTTTGTCGGTGATAAGCTCGGCAGATGCCGCGAGGATGATACAAACGCTATCAGGCAGTACACAGACTTTTTGCTCACAACTATCGATAGGAAGCTGGACGGAGTCAAGGTCGTGCTGGATACTGCAAACGGAGCTTCATTTGAGACTGCTCATATCGTGTATGAGGTGCTCGGCGCAGACGTGACTGTGATCAGCGATGAACCGGACGGAATCAACATCAATAACGGATGCGGGTCTACACATCCGGAGAATCTACAGCGCAAGGTCGTAGAGATCGGTGCAGATGTGGGATTTGCCTACGACGGTGATGCTGACAGACTGATTGTTGTGGATGAGAAAGGCCGCATTATCGATGGTGACAGAGTTCTGTGTATCTGCGGCAAGTACCTCAAGGATATTGGCAAGCTTGCAGAGGGCAAGATTACAGCGACGGTGATGAGTAACATCGGACTGCACAAATATCTTGAGCAGCACGGAATTGATGTAGACGTAACCAAGGTCGGAGACAGGTATGTGCTGGAGTCGATGCTTCAGACCGGCTCGGTGCTGGGAGGTGAGCAGTCAGGACACATGATATTCCTGGACTACACGACTACAGGTGATGGAGTCCTCTCTTCACTGCAGTTCATGAAGGCATATCTTGCTTCAGGGAGCAAGCTGAGCGAGCTGCGGGATGAGATTCATATCTATCCACAGGCTCTCGTAAACGCCGGGGTGGATAACGCTTATAAGCAGGCTGCGCTTGAGGACGAGGAGGTGAAGGAGTTTATAGGCAAGGTTGAGGCCAAGCTGGAGGGCACCGGCAGAGTGCTCATCAGGCCTTCGGGTACCGAGCCTCTGATTAGGGTAATGCTGGAAGGCGAAGACAGTGAAGAGATCCGGGGATACGCTGAGCAGATAGCTGAGCTCATCCATAAGAAGTTCGGATAGGCTTATACATCTCTCATACAAATACAGAGTGATCGTTAGCGGTTCTCCGGCTCGCCGAAGGACTGCTATTTATAAGAATATATTGGAGGAAATATTATGTGCGGAATCGTAGGTTATGTAGGTAATGACGCGCCTCAGGGCATCATTATCGAGGGACTTAAGAAACTGGAATATAGAGGATATGACTCTGCAGGCATCGCCGTTGTCAGCGACGGGGAGATTGAGCTCAGAAAGCATGTTGGCGCTATCGTCAACCTGGAGAAGCTTATCGGCAAGGAAAACCTCGGCGGTCATGTGGGAATAGGCCACACCAGGTGGGCTACTCACGGAGCTCCTTCGGATGTCAATTCTCATCCGCATATGAGTGCCGACAACAGAGTTGCGCTCGTACATAACGGCACCATCGAAAACTACGTAGAGCTGAGAACAGCACTCGAGGACGAAGGCATCGGGTTTAAGAGTGACACGGATTCTGAGGTTGCTGCGGTTCTAATCGGCAAATACTACAACATGTCAGGCGACCTCAAGGCCGCTATGGACAAGGCTACCTCCGAGATGACAGGTACATTTGCACTGGCAGCAATCGCAGCAGATGAGCCTGACATGTTCGTAGCATATAGAAAGAATGCCCCTCTGATCGTCGGAAAGGGAGATGGCTGTAACTTTGTAGCTTCCGACTTTTCAGCGTTGCTCAAATACACCAAGGATGTGTATTTGCTGGAGAACGGGGACACGGTGGTGCTGACGCCTGACAGCGTTACAATTTACGATGAGACGGGCAAGGAAATAAAGCGTGAAACTATGCACATCAGCTGGGACGAGAGCGTTGCGGAGAAAGGTGACTTTGAGCATTTCATGCTCAAGGAGATTTACGATCAGCCGGAAGGAATCATGGAGACTCTTAAGCGAAATCTCAGCGACAACGGCAGAGTTGAGCTCTACGATATGACACTCACTAAGGAAGACTTTGCAAAGTTCAACAAGATTTGTATAGTGGCTTGCGGGACTGCATATCACGCCGGTTTAGTTGGAAGAAATATCATTGAGAAGCTTGTCAAAATCCCTGTAGAGGTCGATGTGGCGTCTGAGTTCAGGTACAGAGATCCGTTTGTAAATGAGCAGACCCTGTTTATCGCGATTTCCCAGTCCGGTGAGACCGCCGACACACTTGAGGCTCTCCGCGAGGCTAAGAGGAAGGGTGCAAGAGTTTTATCCATCGTCAATGTAGTTGGAAGCTCGGTGGCTCGTGAGTCCGATGACGTGTTCTATACATGGGCAGGACCGGAGATTTCGGTTGCTTCGACAAAGGCGTACACAACTCAGCTCTTGTCGCTGTATTTGCTGGCTCTATATCTCGGAGACCTAAAAGATACCATTACGCCGGAGTGCTACAGCGAGATTATAGAGGAGCTCTCTGCAATTCCGGGCAAGCTTGAAGAAGTACTCAAGATGAGAGGCTCCATTGAGAAACTGGCCAAGAAGCTGTACGATAGAGATCAGGTTTTCTTCATTGGCAGAGGTATGGATTCCAGCGTTGCTTACGAGGGCTCACTTAAGCTCAAGGAGATTTCATATATAAATTCCTTTGCTATTGCCGCCGGAGAGCTCAAGCACGGAACCATTGCACTGATGGAGCCTAAGACAATAGTCGTTGCACTTGCAACACAGTCTAAGCTCTTTGACAAGATGGTATCTAATATACAAGAGGTTAAGGCTCGCAACGCCCATGTAATCTCCATCGCCAAGGAGGGCAATACAGCAATCGAGGAGCATTCGGATGAAACCTTCTACATCCCTAATTGCCTGGATGAGGTCACACCTCTGCTCAGCGTTATTCCTCTTCAAATCTACGCATACTATGTAGCTAAGGAGAAAGGCTGTGAGATCGATAGACCTCGCAACCTCGCCAAGAGCGTAACCGTAGAGTAGCAGGGGCGCAGTGAAGGTGTACGAGGGGATTGGACAGGACGTATTGCATTTAATTAAGAATTAGAGAATAGACATGGAAGAGAACAAGGCAATCAGGAATTATACAGAATGGATTAATGCCAAGGGAATCGATCCGAATATGAGGCAGGACCTCATGAACATGATATCCCGCCCCGATGATATCGAGGCGTGCTTCGGGGCAGAACTCAAATTCGGTACAGCCGGAATGAGAGCCGCCATGGGGCCCGGAGCATCTCGCATGAACATCTACACCGTAGCGACAGCTGCTTACGCTATGGCTGAGATGCTCGGGGAAAAGCAGCAGATTAAGGACGTTAGAATTGTCATTTCATACGATTCGCGCAATAATTCGAGAAAATTTGCGGAGGCAGCTGCGACTGCGATATGTACCGCAGGCGCACGGGTTATCTTCTCAGACAGATTGAGACCGGTGCCGATGCTCTCCTATGCTATCAGGCACTACAAGGCGGACGGCGGCATCATGATTACCGCCTCGCACAACCCTAAGGAGTACAATGGCTTCAAATCATATAGGGCTGACGGCGCTCAGATGATTGACTGTGAGACTGAGGATATCAAGTCTCGCATCAAGTCTCCGATTGAAGGCATTCAGATCATCGCATCGGCAGCATCCTTTGAGGAGCTCGTCGCATCGGGCAAGGTAGAGTACTTCGGTCGAGAGCTTGATGACAGCTATAACGCTATGGTCATCGAGTCCTTTAACAGCAGCAGCGTGAGCAGGAAGGCGCGCGCTTCGTTACGCATCGTGTACTCTCCTCTAAATGGCTCCGGCCGCGAGCCTGTAAGGCGCGCAATGAGAGAGCTCGGCTACGAGAAGGTCTTTGCGGTCGATGAGCAGGATCGGCCGGACGGAGATTTTCCGAGCCTCAGAGTGCCTAACCCTGAGTATGACGATACCTATGAACTCGCCGTGAAATATGCCGATATGTCCATCGCTGATATCATTATCGTGACTGACCCTGATTCTGACAGGCTCGGAGTATCGGTGTACGACGAGGGCAAATACAAGAAATTAACCGGTAACCAGATTGGAGCGATTCTGCTCGAGTACCTGTTGTCCGAGTCCAAGAAGATGGGCAAGCTACCTGCAAATGGATATGCGGTTACATCGATCGTCTCGACTCACCTCGCAAGAGCGATTGCCGCGAGATACGGTATCAAGCTGTATGAGACTTTGACCGGTATCAAGTACATCGCTGAGCAGATTAGAGAGCGTTCAGATGATGGCGATGAGTCATTCATGTTCGGCTTCGAGGAGAGTAACGGATATATGCTTAATGCGTCTGTTCGCGATAAGGATGGTGTTATGGCAGCTGTTGCTATTGCTGAGATCGCAGCTCTTTCAAAGTCAAAGGGCTTAACCCTGATAGATCAGCTGGATTCACTGCACAAGCTGTACGGATATGCTTCTGAAAAGAGCATCTGTATCGAGGGTGCGGGAGTTGGCGATAAATTTATGGAGCATCTGCGTTCACTTAATGGCACGCTAGGCGAGCCGGGGACTGAGCTCGGCATTCTGGATGTCAGGAATTACGCAGATTACATGCCTGAATCCAATGTGCTGCTATATGAGTTAAATGGACTGGACTGGATTGCTTTCAGACCTTCCGGCACTGAGCCGAAGTTTAAGATTTATTACGGGTTCTACGGCACGGAGTCAGCAGCAGAGAGCAGATTGGAGAGAATATCCAAGGCTGTGGTTGCAGAAATTAATAAATATAAGGAAAATTAAGATGGCAGATGATATTAGAATTGCTCTACTCATTGATGCGGAGAATATTTCGGCTCAATATGCAGGGGACATCATAGAAGAGATTGAGAAGTACGGAATCTGTTCCTACAAGCGTATCTATGGAAACTGGGAGCGCATTGTCAAGACGAGGTGGGAGCAGGAGATACGGAAGCATTCGCTTAAGCCGATGATGCAGGTCAACAATACCAGAGGTAAGAACGCCTCTGATTCGGCACTCATCATCGACGCGATGGATATACTCTATACAAGCAATGTCGAGGGCTTCTGCATAGTTTCTTCGGACAGTGATTTTACTTCGCTTGCCAGGAGACTGAGCGAGTCGGGCTGTCTCGTGCTCGGCATGGGGGAGTCGGACAAGGCAACAGAGGCACTTGAAAACGCATATGACAAGTTCATTTATATCGACCTTCTCGCCAAGCAGGCAGAAGAGGAGAGACTTGCAGAGGAAGAGCTGGAGGCTGAGTATAGGAAGCAGAAGCGCCAGGAGGAATACGAGCGCAGCCGTGAGGTGATTGAAAATACGGCCAATACTCCCAGCAAGAAGACGATTGAGTCCAGGATTCAACAGATTATCATGGAGAACAATGATAAGGGTAAGCCAACAGATCTCGGTCAGATTGGCAACGAGCTGAATCGCGTGTACAAGAACTTCGACGTCAGATACTACAGCATGAAGGGCGGCAAGCGCTATAAATACCTCAAGGAATTTGTAAGCGACTTCAAGTCGCTTAGAGTAGAGGTGCACGGAGATCGCGGCATCTATGTTACAATCAAATAGCAATAAAAAACATCCTATTACAGCAATCGCTGAGATAGGATGTTTTGCTTAATTCTCATCAACGCTGAAGCTCAGCTCTGCACCGCACTCCGGACATAGTGCATCGCCCGGCGATGCCTGAAACTCCTTGCTGCATACAGGACATTTGATGATATATGTGTCGGCGTCGTAACCGTCAGGTACGTTATTGTTAAACGCTTCTCGATATTTCTTACCTTCCATAGCTCCTCCTAATTCTTAATTATTTATTATTTTACCTTATATCTGTTGTTTACTCAACTTGTTCGCACATATAATGATTTTATAGTTATCATTCAAAAACAGAAAGAAGGAAACCGTGAAGAACAATGCAGTTGGCCTTGGCGGGCTCAAAGTCGCGGTGACAGCAATTTGGATAGAGGTTGCATACACAGTATTCGGAGGGGCAACCGGGATAATAAGCCTGGGTGTGATGTCAGCGATGAGTGACACCACTGATTATTCATGTGCGTATACGACGGAAGTGACTTATGACGTAGTGATAATCCTGAAGATGGCAGAGGTTATTTTGCTGCTGATAGGGCTTGGCTATCTGCGAACAGTCAATCCGTTTTATAGAAGAGCCTTTAAATTCAATATCATAAACCTGATATTTGTCGTGACAGCGGTAAGTGCCGTGATAGCGATTGTAGTATCGTCTCTTGGATATCTGGTGCTGTCTGTTAAAAAAGAAGGTATCAATAATGTATCCGTAACTCATCTTGTATGCATTGTGTTGGCCATACTTATAGCTGTGCAGCTTGTATCGAATGTATTCAAAATAATATATACCAGAAACATGATATTCGGAACACGAAGAGTTGTCGACGTAATAGGAAACAGCTTGCAGTCTCAAAACCTGACGACAGCGGAAAAATTCTATAGATATGGCATGATTGTCATAGCTGTGCTGCAGTCAATCGGCACGACAGGCGTTGTTTATATAGTTGCAAAGTACGGTTATAAGATTATTGGCGAAGGTACTGAAGCTTATCCGGCGCTGTATAGTGCCTTTAAAGAAATTCAGCTGTTCCTGTTTATGCTTATTATTGCGTTTATTGTCAGCCTTCTCATCCGGGTTGTGGTTGCAGTCAGGCTCACTCAGAGTGACGTTGTGATAGGGAAGCATGTGTTTAGCGAGGAAGAGAATGCAATGCTGCTGGAGGACAGACAGGCGGTAATCGAAGGTGTGAAGAGCAATGCGAAGTAGTGAGCTTTACGCCGGAAGAACACAGATAATAAAACGAAGCTGAGTATAAACTGTTTTATTGACACGAATTTTATTGACCAAAAGGAATAAGTATGTTAATATACCGGTGGTATATACCGCCGGTATATTAACGTGGAGAGATTGGATGAAAATATCAGAAACACAACAGAAAATATTAGAGGCCGGTAAACGCGAACTTTTGGAAAAAGGTTTTAAGGATGCGTCCCTTAGGAAAATTGTAGCGGAAGCGGGATTTACCAAAGGTGCTTTTTATGGATATTATCCGGATAAAGCAGCTTTGTTTGAGGCACTTGTTTCCGAGGCGGCGGATGGTTTGACGGAACAATTCAGAGCTGCACAGGATGCACATTTTGATTTAATTCCCGCAAATAAAACTTCAGAAAGCAGAGAGCTGTCTACGAAATATCTTCTGCATTTTGTGAATTATATCTATGATTATTTTGAAGAATTCAAGCTCGTGCTTTGTTGCTCTGAGGGCACAAAATATGCAGATTATATTCATGAACTTGTAGAACTGGAAGTATCCCGAACAGAAAAATACTATGCTGTTCTTAAAGAGAAGGGCAAAATAACAGGGAGCGTCAGTCATGATTTACATCACATGATCACCAGTGCATATTTTACAGCTGTATTTGAAACAGTAGTTCACGATATGACAAGAGAACAGGCGATCGAATATGTCGAAGAGCTTGCCGTTTTTTTCAATTCCGGATGGGAGGGGCTTTTAAGGCTTACGTAAGGTGCAAAAATTTTTTATAGCTTAGTTAGTTGCAACTAACATTTATATTATTATAAAGGATGTGCTGATTATGAAAAATGAAAACAAATTATTGACAAGAGACTATATTTCCATAGGCGTCTTCTCACTTATTTACTTTGTTATTGCATTCGTGATAGGCGGTATCGCACAGCTGACACCTGTAACTTTTCCGTTTATGCCAATGGTAGTCGCTTTATTTGCAGGCAGTGTTTTTATGCTGTATACCGCCAAAATACCGAAGCGGGGGTCGCTTGCCATACTCGGCATTCTCGCCGGAATCTTGCTATTTGTTACCGGTATGTTCTGGATGATGTCTGTATTTTTCGTCATATTTGGATTTATTGCGGATTTTATTTGCCGCACAGGAAATTTCAAATCATTCAGAAGGAATTTAATTGCATATTGTGTATTTGCACTATCTCCAATGGGAGCCTATATACCTATGGTACTAATGCCCGCACAGTTTGATGAATTCATGCGTAGAAAAGGCGATGTTTCCTCTTTTGAAGGAATCATCAATTCTATCAGAGTAAATTGGTGGGTTATCCCTCTGATGATTTTAGGGACAATTATCTGCGCCGTAATTGGAGGCCTTATCGGTAGAAAATTATTGAAAAAGCACTTCGAAAAAGTGGGGATCATATAGATGCTTTTGGATCCCAGAACAAAGCTTCTGATTCTGTCGATAACAAGTATTTCCGTTTTCCTGAATGAAAGTATAGTCATAGAATGCCTTTTCACGGCAATCCCCGTATTCTTGCTCTTGCAGGCAAGAGAACTCCGGACGGCTTCAAAATACGGAATTCTCTTTATTGTGTTATTGACAGTACAGCTGCTGGTGATATTGAAATTGCCCGTTACGTTAGGGGGCATCATATATATGTTTGATGTCTATATAAGGAAGCTGATTCCTTGTTTTATGCTTGGCACATTTTTAATACGCACGACCAAGGTAAGCGCTTTTTTGGCTGCACTCAGTCGATTGCAGCTGCCCAAAGGCTTTACAATTGCGCTTTCCGTTACATTGCGATATTTTCCGACAATGGCTGAGGAATGGAATTATATTAAAGATGCTATGGTTCTCCGAGGACTCTCTGCGTCTTTTGCAGGATTTCTGCGACAGCCGATCAAGATAATGGAGTATGTGTATGTGCCGATGCTGGTATCCGCTTCCAGAATCTCTGATGAAATCACGCAAGCCGCTATCACTAGGGGCATTGATCATGCAGGAAGACGCAGCTGTCTGGAGAAGGTTTGTTTTTCAATTTGGGATGCCCTGATGGTAATCATATATATAGGGATTATATGTATGATGACTTTTGATTTTTTACGAGGAGGTGTATTCCCTTGATTGAATTTATAAAACTCTCTTTTTCCTACAAGGAGTCGGCAAAAGGTTCTCTGCGGGAAGTGCACTTAGATATTCCGAAAGGACAATGTGTTCTTTTATGCGGTGCATCCGGATGTGGAAAAACAACTCTTACGAGGCTGGTGAATGGACTGATCCCTCATTTTTTTGAAGGAAGCCTTTCGGGAAAAGTAACTGTAAGAGGAATGAATGTTGCTGAAACTGAAATTTCAACTCTTTCCGATAGTGTCGGTACAGTTTTTCAAAATCCGCGAACACAATTTTTTAATACAGACACAGACAGTGAAATTGTTTTCGGACTGGAAAACAGAATGCTTGAGCCTGAAAAATTAAGACAGCAGCTTGAAAGAGTTACCAACGATTTACACATAGAAAAATTAAGATTACGCAATGTTTTCGAGCTTTCCGGCGGAGAGAAACAGAAGATCGCATTTGCATCTGTATATGCCGCTAATCCGGATATCTTTGTATTGGATGAACCCTCTTCCAATCTGGATTTTCATTCTGTACTTGAACTGAAAAAACTTATAGAAAGAATAAAGCAGCAGGGGAAAACGATTATCATTGCCGAACATCGCTTGTGGTACTTAATAGAAATTGCAGATAGAGTCCTTTTGATGAAAGCCGGCCAAATCTTCAAGGATATGAGTATGCAGGACTTTTGCAGACTTCCTGTTAAACAGATACGGAATATGGGACTTAGGTGTCGAAACTTTTCTGAGATCGCAACAAATACCGATGATAAAAAAATTTCCGACCACACCTTGGAGTTAAAAGATATCCATGTCAAATATGGCGAAAAGACAATCCTGCAAAATATCTCTTTCACCGCAAACGGCGGAGAAATCGTCGCAATTACCGGTGCAAACGGAGCGGGGAAAACGACACTGGCACGTACTATCTGCGGACTTTTAAAACAAAAATCGGGGAATATATTTACAGACGGCATAAATTTGACTGCAAAAGCGCGAATTGAAAAATCTTATATGGTAATGCAGGATGTCGGCCATCAACTTTTTACAGATAGTGTAAAAACCGAATGCACACTTGGAACAAAAACACAAAATGATACTCACGTTGATGAAACTCTATCGATGCTGTCCCTTGCCGAATTGAAAGACAGACATCCCTTGTCACTTTCAGGCGGACAGAAGCAAAGGCTTGCAGTGGCAATCAGTTTACTCTGTGATAAAGAAATCCTTATTTTTGATGAACCGACCAGTGGGCTTGATTTAAAAAGCATGCGAGAAGTGGGAGCTCTGATAGAGCGTCTGTCTGCACAGGGTAAAATCCTGCTTGTTATTACACACGACATTGAATTTATAAAAACAATATGCTCCAGAGTCTTGCTTTTGTCAGGCGGTAAAATAATCACCGATTTGAAAGGAGAAGAAAAGGAAGATATCGAAAATTATGTTTTAGTAGGAGGGGATCGGGCATGACATACGAAAGATTTTACTTCGGAAGGTTAAATGCACAAATATTAAAAGATATAGATGCAGAGCATAAAACGAAAATGAAGCAGCTTATCAAAGAAATCAATCAAGGGTCATGGACGGAAAAACAGAAAAAAAGGCAAAAAAACAGCATCATTTCAAATATAGCCTTGTACCGATGCTTCATAGATAAAGGGCTTTCAAAAAACGAGGCCAAAGAATTGGTAAAGGAGTATTCATTTTATGTTGCTGAAAAGGCACATAAGCTTTTGAAAACATTTTTTCATATCCCCGGGTTTTTCCGTCTGTTCTGTCTGTTTATGAAAAAAGGGATGTCAGGTGATGAAATTTGGAAAAGCAGAATCCTGTCGGATGACGGCAGATGCTACCGCGTCGATGTGCTCAAGTGCCTTTGGGCGGATACCTGCAAGTTTTTTGAATGCCCGGAGCTTTGTGAAATATTCTGTCTGTGTGACCATATTGTATTCGGGAATATAAAGGGCTTGGTATTTGAGCGAAGCCGGACACTGGGGATGAACGGTGAAAAATGTGACTTTTGTTTTATGAACGGGAAAGGAAAAAACAGATGAATAAAGCTGAAAAATACAGGCAAAATAATATGAAAAATTAAGGAGGGGGTTATAATGGATGTTCGTGATAAATTACTTACGGAAAACTCCTGGAAATTGATGATTAAACTTAGTTTGCCTGCAATTCTAGGTCAACTGATAGTGGGATTATATGCCTTTGTCGATTCAATTTATGTCGGACAAATGGTGGGAACCGACGCCATGAGTGCAGTTTCGGCGGCATCTCCGTTTGTATTGATCAACAATGCAATTGCAGTTCTTCTTGGTATAGGTTCGGGCTCTGTGCTTTCTCGGGCAATCGGGAAAAAAGACAAAGCTACCGTTGATAAGATTATAGGGAATCTGACTTTTCTGGTAATCATTTTATCGTCAGCAGTTATGATTATCGGTATCATATTTGCTCCTGAATTTTTGCGTTTATCAGGTGCCGGCGGAGAGGTGATGGAGATGGGTGTTTCTTATTTAAGAACAGTATATCTCGGCTCCATATTCGTAAATTTTATGCAGGGTGCAAACATGGTAATAAGGGCAGAAGGACGCATGGGAATTGCCATGGGGATCATGGCAGCCGGGGCCATTCTGAATATTATATTAGATCCTGTATTCATTCTGCTTATGCCGTCTCGAGGACCGCAGGCTGTTGCAATCGCAACTGTGATCTCTCAAATCAGTCAAGCTTTGGTTACCTTAATATACTTCCGGAAAAAAAGCCCGGTGGTTCGTTTTCACGGGATAAAACCCGCAAAAGACTTATTGCCTGAAATCTTTTCCGTGGGAATGAGTGCTATGCTCATGCAAATCATGATGTTGGTTCAAATGACAGTCGTATATAATACGGCGGTGCATTTTGGCGGAGAGAAACAAATAGCTCTTATGGGAGCCGCCCAAAGAGTTATGCAGCTTGCATTTGTTCCTATATGGGGCATGAGTCAAGGGCTGCAGCCTGCTGTCGGAACGAATTTCGGAGCAAAAGAGTATATGCGAGTTAAAAAGCTTACTAATGTATTTATTATAGGCTCCACTTGTCTTGCCGGATTTTTCTTTGCCATAATCGAAATTTTTTCGGTGCAGATATTATCTGCATTTATTACCGATTCAGCTATTGTAAGTTCGGGGCTAACTAATTTTCGTCTTATGTACTGCGTATTCCCTACTTACGGCATACTCATAATGACAGTTACTTATTTTCAGGCTGTCGGAAAAGCAAAACAGGCAGGAGTATTGGTTATCCTAAGACAGCTTGCACTGGTAGTTCCGTTAGTATTGCTGTTACCTCGTTTACTAAATGGAGATGTTCTCGGTGTATGGCTTGCATTGCCATTGAATGATGTCATTATAATTTTGATTGCAATTCTGTTGTTGATGGGTGAATACAAGCATCTTATTAAGCTTGCACAGGGAATAGGAGAGGTAAAAATCGGCGAAATATCATGAAAGAGCTTCATTGTTTCTTCCAACATAGCAAACGCCTGATTATCAATAAATCAGGCGTTTGCTGCTGCCTTATGAGATTGGCTCAATTAAAGTGATTCTGTATCTCAAATCTCGTATCGGCATTAACCGATGAGATCGAGAAGAGCCTTCTTTGGAACCGCTCCTACCGACTTGTTAACTTCCTCACCGCCCTTGATGACAAGAACTGTAGGGATGCTCATAACGCCGTATTTCTGAGCCAGCTCAGGCTGCTCGTCAACGTTGACCTTACCAACCTTGATGTCGTCTCTCTCTCCTGCGATTTCATCGATTACAGGCGATAGCATCTTACAAGGCCCGCACCATGAAGCCCAGAAATCAACCAGAACCGGCTTGTCTGCCTGTAGTACTTCCTGCTCAAAATTCTCTGTTGTCAATTCAATTGCTGCCATTTTATTTTCCTCCGTATTTACATTATTTTACATTACCAATTGCGTTAAGCGCCTCTGATTAATTGTGTACAATTTGTATATTTACACTTTACCATTTTTGCAGGCCTGTGTGTGATGATTCTGTGAGAAAATACAATATCATGCTATAATAAATAATCGGAATTTTAATAGAAATCGGAGATATGACATGTACATTGATGAGGCTGTTTTCAGAGAAATTTTCCATAAATTCATATATATCGAGTGCCCGGACGTAATCGAAGGACTTGCCGACACTCTCGAGATTATCGACGGAGCTACCGGAGTGCTTGCCTATTGCTTCTGCGAGGATCTGGTCGGCACCAGCTTTAACCTGCTGGCTTCCGTCAGGAAGGATGAGAAAGGCAAACTGGTTGTAGGCTCAAGGAGCAGCGAGCGATATGCAAGGGTTAGATTCAAGGATGTCAGAGACTATGAGTTTGAGATGGCAGATGAGCTGGGGGCTGATCTATCTGAGTATGAAGATGTGCCGGATGACATCCTGCACATCTTCGAGTCGGCAGATCAAAAGATGACGATGCTGCGAGAACTGGAGCTGCTGGATGGCGGACGCAATCTGGAGCTTCCGGACTTCATAAGCGTTATTGTGGCCCAAAAGGGGAGCCTGCCTGAGGTCGTATGGGTGAGGACGACGAGCTTCGGCGAAGACGAATTTCACGGAACTCTGCTTCAACCACCCACGCAGGGCTTTGGACTCGAGGCAGGCCAGAAGGTTAGATATCGCGCATACAAAAACGAAGGGGAGATTGTGCTGATACTGGATAGCAGCATGCTGAGCTAATGGATATTACACACAAGATAACTGAAGAATTGGAGATTAAGAAATGGCAGGTCGAGGCGGTCATCAAGCTGATAGATGAGGGAAATACGATTCCGTTTATCGCCAGATACCGCAAGGAGGCTACCGGTGCGCTTGATGACGAGACGCTCCGTCGCTTCGATGAGAGGCTGCGCTATCTCCGCTCGCTGGAGGATAGGAAAGCGACAGTAATAGCTTCTATCGAAGCGCAGGGCAAGCTAACGGACGAACTGCTCGCCAAGCTGGAGCAGGCTGAGACGATGGTTGCAGTGGAGGACATCTACAGACCGTACAAGCCTAAGAGACGCACTCGTGCCATGATAGCCAAGGAGAAAGGGCTGGAAGGTCTTGCAAAATACATATTGTCGGCAGATGCTGCGGTTCCTGTTCCCGAGGAGGCAGAGAAGTATCTGAACGAGGAGCACGAGGTCGTAGATGTAGAGACAGCGATCAAACTGGCTCAGGACATCATAGCCGGTGATGTGTCGGATGATGCTGATATCAGAACATGGGTCAGGGGCATCACATATAAGGAAGGCGTGCTGATTACATCGGTAATACCTGCAGCTAAGAAGAAGCTTGACGAAAGCGGACAACGCAGCGTGTACGAGAACTATTTTGATTTTGCTGAGAAGGTGGATGGTCTGCCAGGACACAGGATCCTGGCTATCAACCGCGGAGAAAACGAAAAAGTGCTGAGTGTCAAGCTCGAAGCACCGGTGGACAATATAGAGCAGCATATCTGTGCTGAGCTGGGAACCTGCAATAACAGGCTGACTCAGCAGTACAGCGAGGAGGCTTGCGTAGATGCGTATAAGCGTCTGATTGCACCATCTATCGAGACGGAGATCAGAAATGAACTGACACTCGGAGCACAGGAGGCAGCGATAAAGATATTTGCCAGCAACCTCGAACAGCTCCTCATGCAGCCACCGATTGAAGGCAAGACAGTTCTCGGTTGGGATCCCGCGTTTAGAACGGGCTGTAAGCTTGCAGCTGTAGACGCGACAGGCAAGATACTTGATACGACGGTCATCTACCCGACGGCGCCTCAGAACAAGGTCAAGGAAGCCAAGCAGGTGTTGGCCAAGCTGGTCAAACAATATGACATTGATATAATCTCGGTCGGAAACGGTACAGCTTCGCGCGAGTCTGAGCAGATTGTCGCCGAGTTTATCAAGGAGTACGAGCAAGGGCTATATGCCAACCCAAGCAAGAAACTGCAGTATGTGATAGTCAACGAGGCCGGTGCGTCTGTGTATTCGGCTAGCAAGCTGGCAACTGAGGAATATCCGGATCTCGATGTCGGCGAACGCAGCTCGGCATCTATTGCGCGCAGGCTTCAGGATCCGCTGGCGGAGCTGGTCAAGATAGATCCGCGTTCAATCGGGGTCGGACAGTATCAGCACGATATGGATCAGAAGAGGCTGTCAGAGGCGCTGGAGGCAGTTGTAGAGGCTTGTGTTAACAGTGTCGGAGTTGATCTGAATACAGCTTCCGCATCGCTGCTCGAATATGTCTCGGGCATCAGCAAGCCGATAGCGGCTAATATCGTGAAGTATCGTGAGGAAAACGGGCGATTTGACAGCAGAAGGCAGCTGCTCAAGGTTGCAAAGCTCGGACCGAAGGCTTATGAACAATGTGCCGGATTCCTCAGAATCAGGGACGGTAAAGAGCCTTTGGACTGCACGGCGGTTCACCCTGAGAGCTATGAGGCTGCCGGGAAAATTCTGGAGCTTATGGGTTACACCCCTGCCGACATCGTCACAGGCGCGGCAAAGGGAATCGCGGCCGATGTGAGTTCAATGAATAAGCTGCATGAGAAATATGGCAGCAAGCACGGAAACGGCAATGGCGATAAGCCTTCTCTGAAGCAATTGGCGGAGGAGGCAGGCATTGGTGAATACACACTCAAGGATATCCTGTCCGAGATAGAAAAGCCGGGGCGCGACCCTAGAGATGAGGCGCAGGCGCCGTTGCTGAGGAGCGACGTGCTGGACATCAGCGACCTGAGACCGGATATGGAGCTGAAGGGTACGGTTAGGAATATCGTGGACTTCGGTGCATTTGTTGACATAGGCGTTCATCATGATGGACTCGTTCACATCTCCGAACTGTCCGATAGATTCGTAAAGCATCCGCTTGACATAGTGAAGGTTGGAGATATCGTAAATGTACGTGTGTTGTCGATCGATGAGAAACGCAAGAAAATATCACTCAGCATGAAAAAGAAACGATAATCGCAGTTATGAGCAGCTTAGCGTTGATATTATCGATGGATGTAAATTGCCGACATCATGGTGTGAATAGCTGCAAATAAAGGGGTATGGCGAAAGCCGAGGAGGTTGAAATGGAATTCGGTAAGGTGGTAAGAGACAGGTATGCGTGCAAAAAATACAGCAGCAAGAAAGTTGAACGAGAAAAGCTTGAAGCTGTACTGGAAGCCGGAAGACTTGCTCCAACGGCGAAGAATCTTCAGGAACAGCATATCTACGTATTGGAGTCTCAGGAGGCTCTGGACAAATTTGATATAGAAACACCATGCAGATACGGTGCGAAGACGGTTATAGTAGTTGCTTTTGATAAGGATAATGTCTACAGATATCCCGGCGGACAGAGAGATTCGGGGATTGAGGATGCTTCAATTGTTGCAACTCATATGATGCTGGCTGCGACCGATCAGGGACTGAACAGCTGCTGGATTAACTTCCTTGATCCGGATAAATTAGCTAAGGCGCTGGAGTTTCCGGAAAACGAGGAGATATTGATGGCGCTCGATCTGGGGTATGCAGCGGAGGATGCGGAGCCTCTGGCAAATCATTTTAGCCGCAAGGAACTGAGCGAAACTGTTTCATATCTGTAATAGGTACTAGGTTAGTTATCGTCATAAGGACGTCATATAAAAGGCCTCGGGCTGCACCCGAGGCCTTTTATATACACCCGCACGGCAGCCATGCTGCGCTTGTCCCCGGCCGCCTCCGATGCTTGAAACGAGCAGGTGTGCAACGTATGCTGCGCGAAGCAAGGCTCCGGGAATTCTAATTTCTGTCCGTTGATCACTTCTCGCTGATTGAAGCTGCCGCCGCCCTGGCTGAAGACCATGCGAACTGCAGATTGTATCCGCCAGTTATGCCATCGACATCCAGAATTTCGCCGATGCAGTATATTTCGGGATCGGATTTTAGCTGCATCGATTTGCAGTCAAACTGTTCGAGGCGAAGGCCGCCCGCGGTGACCATCGCCTTGTCGAAGTCACCGCGCGATTCGATTTCGAATCGGTCCTCCGTTAGGAGGACGGCGGCCTTCTTATGACTGCCGGCGGCGCGCTTTGCCACTAGCTTGGCGAAGCGGCGAGGCAGGGCGAACTCGCTTGATATTCCGGTGGCGAGGTCGCCGCCGCCCGCCGGGATCCGCTTCCCGGTTTTCTGATTGAAGCTGCCGGCTCGTCTATCGCAGCTAACCCCGATTTTCTGATTCAGACTTTCAGCACTGCTGTCACAGCCGGTATAATTTACCCGGTTCAGAATGTCGGCCTTGCTGTCACCGCAGGTTCCGGCAAACGTATCGGGGTTCAACCTATCGGCAGCTTCTTCCCTGCTGATCCCTAGGTAGTTGAGCACCAGATAGCTGCCGGCTTCTGCATACTTAGAAGCGTTGAGGATAACTGGACCCGAGAAATTCTCATGCGTCAGCAGCACTGACCCGGACAGCTGTGCGAGGCGCCTTCCGACCTTCGGATAGATGCTGACAGAGATATTATCTATGGATATACCGGCTAGCTCGCCGTATGGGTAGTCAGCTACACTTAAAGGAGCGAGCGACGGTTGAAGAGTTGTATGTTCAATTCCGAGCGAAGCAGACAGGACGTCATACATCGAGCCGTCGGAACCGCTGCGAGGGTACGATCTGCCTCCGGCTGCCACTACGAGGTGCTTTGCAGCATAGCTGAAGGCTTGCCCGTCAGGAGCTGTGGCGAGAACAGTAATATATTCGCTATCGTGTTTAACATCGACAACCTTTCTGTTGGTTATAACTTTGAAGCCGTGCGATTCGGCCTCAGACAGCAGCAGATCCCGAATATCCTGTGCGCACATGCTTTCAGGAAATACTCGGTTCTCTTCGCTTGTGATGGTCTTGATTCCGTGCGATTCGAGGTAGCCTATGAGATCGTCGTTGCTATATTTGTAGAGTATCTTGCGGATGGAACGACCGGCCGAGCCGTAGCAGCTCGGGAAATCCTTGATGCTGCCGGCATGTGTGATATTACAATGGCCATTTCCGCTCATCAGGAGTTTTGTGCCTATTCTCGAGGTGGCCTCGAGGATAATGCCGCTGCCGTGCAGATTGGCAGCGCACATAAGTCCGGCTGCGCCGGCACCGATTATTATGGTATCGCTGTACGCAGTATTTACGAGGGTATCATCATGAAGTGTGATTTCTGCCGCTGTCCCGGTAGAGTTGTTTATATTTGTATTTTGTTTCAAATTCATCTCCTAGGTGTATAATGAAAGTCACACAATTATATCATAAGCTGCAGTCAGGTCGCCTGTCGCTCAATGGCCGACCGTGATAAGAACAGGAGGCCTTGTGGGCATCAATATCAACATCATTTATGGAGTGATGATCCCGTTTATCGGGACGACGCTCGGAGCGTTATGCGTCTACCTCATGAAGAATGAACTCAGCAAGAATATTGAACGAATGCTCAGCGGATTTGCAGCCGGCGTTATGGTAGCGGCTTCTATCTGGAGCTTGCTGATCCCGGCGATGGAGGACAGCAAGTCGCTGGGCAGGTTTGCGTTCATGCCGGCCATTATAGGATTTTGGATAGGTATCGGGTTCCTGCTGATGATGGATCATGTCGTGCCGCATTTGCACGCCGGCAGCAACGAGGTGGAAGGCCCCAAAGCAAGCTTGTCAAAGGAGATGATGCTCGTCTTGGCAGTTACGCTGCACAACATCCCGGAGGGAATGGCTGTTGGTGTTGTGTTCGCAGGCTGGCTTACCGGTGAGGCCAATATCTCGCTAGGCGGCGCATTCGCTTTGGCTATTGGAATTGCTATTCAGAATTTTCCTGAGGGTGCGATAATCTCCATGCCGCTATATTCCGCCGGCGCTTCGAAGCATCAGGCGTTTCGCAATGGCGTGTTGTCGGGAATTGTCGAGCCGATCGGCGCTATTCTTACGATTATATTTGCACAGGCTGTTACGCCGGTTTTGCCTTACATGCTCAGCTTTGCGGCGGGAGCTATGCTGTACGTTGTCGTAGAGGAGCTGATACCGGAGATGGCAGAAGGCGAGCATTCACATGGTGGTGTGATGATGTTTGCAGTCGGCTTTTCTCTGATGATGATGCTGGATGTTGCACTCGGATAACGGCAGGGAAATGGAATATATGAGCGGGAAATATTAACAGAACTATAGGTCCCGATGTGTGAACAAAAGAGAAGTCCTGATATGTGAACAAAAGGGAGTCTCCGACAAAGCGAATCAGAAATAGTGTAGAATGTAGAATATAGAGAGGTGGTGATTGGTATGTCGGTATCAGAGATTATAGAGAGAATTAAGGCGGATGAGAGGAATTCCGAGTATACAGAGCGCAACATTCCGCCTGTATTTCAGATCAACGAGAAAGCTCGAATCTTGGTGATCGGGCAGGCACCCGGACGAAAGGTAGAGGAGACGCTAATCCCGTTTAACGACAAGTCGGGCGAGAAGCTTATCTCGTGGATGGGCATAGACAAGGCCACATTTTATTCGGATGAGATTGCCATCATGCCTATGGATTTTTACTATCCCGGCAGGGGCAAGACAGGCGATTTGCCTCCAAGGAAGTTCATCGCCGAGGAGTATCATAGTGCACTGTTGGCTGAGCTCAGCCGCATCGAGATGACTCTGCTGGTAGGCAAGTATTCGATGGACTACTATCTCAAGGGCGAGATGAAGAGGAATCTGACTGAGACAGTTAGGAGCTATGAGGAGTATCTGCCTAAGTATTTTCCGCTTGTACACCCAAGTCCGCTCAATTTCCGCTGGCAGGCCAAGAACCCCTGGTTTGTGGAAGATGTGGTGCCTGTGCTGCAGAGGATGGTTGATGAGATCATCGGAAGCTATGTCGGATATGAAATTACAGGAAATCAACTGAACGATAGTGTCAACTGATCTATGAAAACCGAGACAGGCTATCAACCGGGATTTATAGATTAATATTGCGACTTTAAAGATTAACAAATATGTATTATGGAGGGGGAAATGGACGGTAGATATAAGCTGGGATTTGGTCTGATGAGACTGCCGCAGACGAATCCCGATGACGCAGGCAGCATTGATATTGCTGAGAGCGGTCGTATGGCAGACGCTTTCATAGACAGGGGATTCACCTACTTCGATACAGCTTGGATGTATCACAACAGGCAGAGTGAACCGTCTGCCAAGGAGTTCCTCGTCAAGAGACATGACAGGAGCGAATACACCTTGTCTACCAAGCTGCACTCGGGGTTTTTCAACACAGAAGAGGAACGCGACGCGTATTTTGAGGCGCAACTCGAGAAGACAGGCGCAGGATATTTTGATTACTATCTGCTCCACGATGTCGGACGAGAAAATATCGGCAAGTTTGAGGAGCTGCACTGCTTCGAGTATCTGCAGCGCAAGAAGGATGAGGGTCTGATCAAGCACCTTGGGTTTTCCTCTCACGAGGACGCCGAGCATGTGGATAAATTTCTGACTGACCACCCCGAGCTCGAATTCATTCAGCTGCAGATCAATTATCTGGATTGGAACAGCGAGGGCGTGCAGTCCGGGCGTTGCTATGAGGCCGCGGTTAGACATGGCAAGGATGTAGTCGTCATGGAGCCGGTCAAGGGAGGTATTCTTGCAAATGTTCCTCCTGAGGCGGAGAAATTATTTAAGACTTACCGTCCCGACATGTCAGTGGCATCTTGGGCTATCCGGTTTGCAGCTAGCCTTGAGAACGTCAAGGTAGTGCTTAGCGGCATGAGCAGCATGGAGCAGCTGCTCGACAATACCTCATATATGCAGAACTTTGAACCGTTGAATGACGAGGAATATGAGATTATCGACAAGGTTGTTGAAATTATCAACAGATCAATCAGCATTCCTTGCACCGCATGTTCATACTGCACAGAGGGATGTCCGATGAACATTCCTATTCCAAGGTATTTCTCACTTTACAACACGGATAAGTTAGAGGATAGCAGCAGAGAATGGACGACGCAGCGCGAGTATTACGAGAGGTCGGCAATGAAGTTCGGTAAGGCTAGCGACTGTATAGGCTGCGGTCAGTGTGAGGCGATATGCCCACAGCACCTGCCGATAATCAAGGACTTGGCTATGGTAGCCGATTACTTTGAAGGAAATCAATAAATCGCCGGCTATGCCGGTGAGATTAGGATGGCTTTAGCCTTAAGAAAAAACCTCCCTTGTTATAATATGTCGGTTCGCCGACCGCATATTATAACAAGGGAGGAATGCCGTCATGGATGACAAAAATACTCTGTCACATACAAGCCGGAGATGTAAATATCGAGGAGGAATAAGAAATTGACTCTTGAAAGAATAAAGGTTCGCCGCTCTGCCGAATTGTGCGGCATGGTCTTTACAACTGCTGAAAATTAATACGTCCAAGCAGAATAGAACATCATATACGGGAAGGAAGATTGCTCTTTTCCCGGAAGGTACTCTGGCATCATTTGTTGCAGAAATTTCTGACCGTTATATTGATGGAAGCAAAGGGATGCTTAACTCCTACCGCGATATTACTGAATATAATGGTTCCACAATGGATAGGGTTATTTGCCGGCTCAATAAGACAAACGAATTGATTGCAACCGTTGTTTGCCTTTGATTTTACGCAATGGAGTCAGGTTGTTTTATTCCTTGTATTCTATTTGACATCGGGATTCCTATGTATTCGACACAACTGTTTCAGTGTAAACATCATTTTAGAGGTTAAAAACTTTCGCTTTTACCGCTGTAAAATTGAAAATGAGGATGGGAAGTTCTTGGAACAAAGAATTCTCAGTCATCGCCGATTAAACGGATGCGTTGGCGAGACGCTGTATCTGAAGTCCCTTAATAATGAGTATAAGTTGGACATACAACAATAAGAACTACCATGCAGGAGCATTTGTATTATGGTTTTTCTCAGGAACTGTTCTGCTGATATTTCCTATTCCAATATTTTTTCAATTGTTAAGAAAGAATGACAGCTTTTAATAGAAAAATATAAAACGGTTAGACATACTTGACTTATAGGGGTAGGGGGTATATCCTAAATCCATCGGCAGATAAATCATGACAATATTTTAAGAGAGTGAGGAGGGAATATGGCAGAGCTAAGCGATAGGAGAAGAGCCTGCAGAGGCTGTGCCAAAGGTAAGCCGAATTCAGCATTGGATCTAATCGGTCGCGTTTCTGACAGAGAAGAGAACAATACAGAGTATAGTGCCGCTTGTGCAGAACCGGATATTCCTGAGATGTCCGACAGACGCCGCAGGCGCTCTAATACGGAATATAGGAGTCTAATGAACAGACTCAAGAGGATAGAAGGTCAGATCAGAGGAATAGAGGGAATGCTTGAGAGAGATGCCTATTGTCCGGATATACTGATTCAGGTGTCTTCGGTTAACAGCGCGCTCAACAGCTTCAACAAGGAGCTGATGGCAAGTCACATCAAGGGCTGCGTAGCTAATGACATCAGAAACGGTGATGATGAAACTATCGACGAGCTGGTCAAGGTAATGCAGAAACTTATGAAATAGATCGGCTGAGAGAGGAACTCATTTGTAAGAACGACGCAATGGGGAATAATACACAAGTATATCATATAGATGATGCGGAAAGGGAGATGAGACAGGATGGATAGATATAACGTAACCGGCATGAGCTGTGCAGCCTGCCAGGCTCACGTCGAGAAGGCCGTCAGCAAGGTGCCGGGGGTTGAATCGGTATCGGTCAGCCTGCTCACCAATTCGATGGGAGTTGAAGGTAATGCCGATGCGGAGGATATAATCAAGGCTGTAGAGGACGCAGGCTATGGAGCTAGCCCGGAAAATTCCGCCGGAAACACGCGGTCCGGAACAGGTTTACTGGAGGCGCAGGAAAAGGCGCTCGAGGACACGGAGAGCCCCGTGCTCAGGAGGAGACTGATATCTTCAGTTGTTTTCCTGCTCGTGCTCATGTATTTTTCGATGGGACACACCATGCTCCACTTGCCGTTGCCAAGCTTCTTTGAAGGTAATCACGTCGGTATCGCGTTTGTACAGATGCTGCTGGCGATTATAGTCATGTTTATCAACAGAAGGTTCTTTGTCAGCGGATGGAAGAGCGTGCGCGCAGGAGCTCCAAATATGGACACTCTGGTAGCCATGGGCTCAATGACCTCGTTTCTATGGAGCTTATACATACTGTTTCGTATGACTGGAGACCTGACAGACGGCAATCCCGAGGCTGTGACGGCCGGAATGCACAACCTGTATTTTGAGTCGGCGGCGATGATTGTAACCCTGATTACGGTCGGCAAGTTGCTCGAGGCGTTATCCAAGGGCAGGACGACAGATGCGCTCAAGAGCCTGATGAAGCTCGCTCCTAAGATCGCGGTTCTCGAGAGAGATGGCGAGGAGGTAGAGGTGCCTGTTGCCGATGTCAAGATGGGAGATGTGTTTGTTGTCAGACCCGGGGATAGCATTCCGGTGGACGGAGTGATTCTCGAGGGCGGTACAACCATAGACGAGTCAGCACTCACGGGCGAGAGCGTACCGGTAGATAAGGATGCCGGCGACGAGGTGTCGGCAGCTACGATTAACAGAACCGGATTTATCAGAGCGAAGGCAACGCGTGTCGGGGAGGATACGACGCTGTCGCAGATCATCAGAATGGTGAGCGATGCGGCAGCGACCAAGGCGCCGATCGCCAAGATTGCGGATAGGGTGTCGGGCGTGTTCGTGCCGGCAGTCATCATCATAGCGGCCTTGGTGACACTGATCTGGCTGCTTGTCGGACAGCCGTTCGGATATGCGCTGTCGAGAGGCATAGCGGTATTGGTTGTCAGCTGCCCTTGTGCGCTCGGGCTGGCAACTCCTGTAGCTATCATGGTCGGCAGCGGCATGGGTGCCAAGAACGGTATTCTGTTCAAGACAGCAAGCTCGCTTGAAGAAACCGGACGCATCCGTATAGTTGCCCTCGACAAGACGGGAACCATCACCAAGGGTGAGCCGGCCGTTACCGATATCGTTCCGGCTGCAGGCGTTACAGAGTCGCAGCTGCTCAATATTGCAAATGCGATCGAGAAGCGCAGCGAGCATCCTTTCGCACTTGCCATTACCCGATTCTTCGATGAGAATCGCGAATCGCTGGGCCTTGCGGATGTCGAGATAGAGGCTTTTGAAGCGATTTCAGGAAGAGGTATCAGGGCTAAGCTGTCGGGTGCGAAGGATAACGGTGAGCTGTATGCAGGAAGTGTAAAGTTCCTCTCGGGCATAGCGGAAGTCGATACGAATATGAAGCTGAGAGCGGAATCACTGGCAATACAGGGCAAGACGCCGTTGATGTTTGCAGGCGGCGGCAAGCTCATCGGTATGATTGCTGTAGCGGATATAGTCAAGGACGACAGCAGGAGTGCAATCGCTGAGATGAAGAAGCAGGGCTTGCAGGTAGTGATGATTACCGGTGACAATGAGAAGACAGCCAAGGCTATAGGCGATCAGGCCGGTGTAGACCACGTGGTTGCCGGAGTGCTGCCGGACGGTAAGGAGAAGCTGATCCGTGAGCTTGGCACCCTAGGCAAGGTTGCCATGGTAGGTGACGGTATCAATGACGCGCCTGCACTGACCAGGGCAGATGTGGGGATCGCCATTGGAGCCGGTGCGGATGTTGCCGTAGATGCAGCTGATGTAGTGCTCATGAACAGCAAGCTGTCAGATGTGTCGGCAGCAATCAGACTCAGCCGGGCTACGCTGCGCAACATCCATGAGAATCTGTTTTGGGCGTTCTTCTACAACGTGCTGCTGATACCTCTGGCTGCGGGTGCTTACGTGCACATCATGAGAGGGTGGTCGATGAATCCTATGTGGGGGGCAGCCGCGATGAGTATATCGAGCTTCTGCGTATGCATGAATGCTTTGAGGCTCAATCTGTTCAAGGTGCACGATGCCAATAAGGATAGGAATATCAATTCCGGCATAGACGCCGCTGAACTCGGGGCACTGACAGGCAAGCTGTCGGAGGTCACTGTTGATGACAGGGAAGCGGCACAGGATGTTAATGGTGATTTGGAAGCAAATGATAAATGTTTTAAGGAGGATATGGTAATGACTAAGACGATGAACATCGAAGGCATGATGTGCGGACACTGCGAGGCAACTGTCAAGAAAGCTCTGGAAGCGCTTGAGGGTGTCGCAAACGCAGAGGTCAGCCACGAGGCAGGAACTGCTGTAGTGGAGATGACAGATGAGGTTGAGGATTCTGAGCTTCGGAAGGCTGTCGAGGATAAGGATTACAAGGTCGTATCTATTGCATAGTGAATCTTGTGTGTTACAATGAAAACGTATGCGGTGCTATACCGATAACTATTAATTGATAGAGGAGAGGTAATTATGATTGCAAAAAGTATGGAACCATTCCTGGCGGGCAGCTCTGTTATCAGAGCAATGTTCGAAGAGGGTAAGAAGATGGCTAAGGTTTATGGAGCGGAAAATGTTTACGACTTCAGTGTCGGGAACCCCGGACTTCATCCACCTAAGGAATATAGAGACGCCATCAATTACGTTAACAACGAGATGGATCCTCACATCGTTCACGGTTATATGCCTAATGCGGGATTCGAGTCGACCAGAACAGCTGTAGCCGAGAACCTCAACAAGAGATTTGGTGCTAATTTCACTTTCGAAAACATTATCATGACAGTTGGAGCAGGTTCTTCAATCAACGTGATCATGAAGACAATCTTCGATCCCGGCGATAAGCAGATCGTATTTGCGCCATACTTCGTTGAGTATGCAAATTGGGCCGGCAATTACCACGCAGAGACCGTAGTTGTACCTCCTAACGAGGCAAACGGCTTCGAGCCGGATCCGGAGGCTCTCAAGAAGGCGCTAGACCCTAAAGTCAAGGCAGTCATCATCAACAACCCTAACAATCCAACAGGAGCGATTTACTCTCGTGAGACACTCGAGCAGATTGCAGCGGTTCTCAAGGATGCAGAGAAGGAGTACGGACACCCGATCTACATTATCACCGATGAGCCTTACAGAGAGCTGGTATATGTAGATAAGGAAATCGTGTTCATTCCTGACCTATATGACAACACAATCATCGCCTACTCTTGGTCAAAGTCGCTCTCGATCCCCGGAGACAGACTCGGATACCTCGCAGTTTCACCTAAGTCTGACAATGTAGAGGAGTTCATGGCGGCAGCTACGGTTGCAAACCGTATCTCCGGAGACACCAATGCCCCTTCGATGGTTCAGCTGGCAGTTGAGAGATGCATGGACGCACAGGTTGACGTTCCTTACTACAAGAAGAACGCAGAAGACCTATATAAGATTGTTACAGACGCCGGATTTACAGCAATTGTACCTCAGGGCGCATTCTATCTGTGGGTTAAGTCTCCGGTTGCAGACGAGAAAGAGTTCGTAGCAGCAGCCAAGGAGGAGAGAATCCTCATGGTTCCCGGCAGCGCATTTGCCTGCCCGGGTTACATCAGACTTTCTTTCTGCATTGCGAACGAGACTATCCGGAGATCCGCAGAGTCGTTTGCTAAGCTGGGCAAGAAGTTCTTCGGCTAAGACCCGGCACAGCGATATGTTCCGTCGCGGCTTCTTGCAAAAATCCTGCAAAAATCCCGCAAAGTCTTACACATTTCCAACCGATTTCACAGCCGGAACGCACTGTTCCGACTGCCTCGCAGGTGGGTGCGTGATAGTGACGATATAGACGGAAACTTAAGTACTGTGATAGAATAAGCGTGTGAGGCGAAGCCTTATGCGCTTATTATTTTTGTAACAAGAGAGGGTGCTCCAATGGTTAATATGGAGAGAATTGCAAGCTTCAGCGTCAATCATGACACGCTGCATAAGGGCATGTATATTTCAAGAATAGATGGTGACGTGGTTACTTACGATATCAGGATGAAGAGGCCTAACGAGGGTGATTACGTTTCAAACGAGGCACTGCATACCTTTGAGCACCTCTTCGCGACATACGCCAGGAACAGCGAGCTGTCCGACAAGGTTATTTACATCGGGCCTATGGGCTGCAGGACCGGTTTCTATCTGTTGATGAGAGATACGGCTACAGGGCAGCAGGCGATCGATCTGGCTAGAGAGTCGTTTGCCTTTATCGTTGATTACGAGGGAGATATACCGGGAGCCGAGCATAGAGAGTGCGGTAACTACAAGGAGCACGACCTCGAGGCGGCCAAGGCTGTGGCCGGAGATATGATGGAAGTTCTCAGAGATTGGAACGAGGAGAGACTGGATTATGACTATAAAGGATAAGAGCATTGGAGCTGCCTTTTGTGACGCGGCAGCAGTTATCGGGGGAAATGCCAAGCTGGGCATCGTATGTGCGATGGATGTAGAGATGCAGGGTCTGCTGGACGCGATGAGAGGTGTTTCTGTCGAGGAGATTTATGGTTTTAAATTTTATGAGGGTGTACTGGAGCACACCAAGGTGGTGCTGGTCAGATGCGGCATCGGTAAGGTGAACGCAGCCAGAGGCACACAGCTCATGATAGATAAATACAAGCCAAGCTACATCATCAACAGCGGTGTGGCAGGTGCGCTCAATGTAGAGCTGAGGCCTATGGATATAGTGGTTGGCAATGACTTTGTGCAACACGATTTCGACCTCACTCCTCTGGGATATGCAAAGGGCAATCTGGCTACCGGTGACCGCAGTAAGCCAACTGTTGTGAAGGCTGACGAACAGATGGTTGCGCTTCTGACAGAAGTGTCCAGGGACATCTCCGGCAGGCATGAAGAGGCCGGCACAGTTACGGTTGGCAGAATTGTCAGCGGAGATCAGTTTGTCAACACTCCGGAACTTAAGGCTGCGCTCAGAGATGATTTTGGCGGTGACGCAGCTGAGATGGAGGGTGCAGTGCTGGCTTATGTTGCAGGCTGTGCGGGTGTACCGTGCGCAGTGCTGAGAGTGATCTCGGATATGGCTGACGGCACCGGCAATGAATCATACCGGGTGTTCGGGCAGAAGGCTTCCAAGCTGTCCGCGGAGATAATCATCGAGCTGGCCAAGCTGGCACCATCGCAGAATTAGAGCAGAATTTGAAAGGGGATTTACATCATGGCTACTAAGATTTATACTTCAGCCGATCAACTGATCGGAAAGACGCCGCTGCTCGAGCTGACAAGAATTGAAGAGGAACTTGGTCTCAAGGCAAAGGTGCTCGCCAAGCTGGAGTACTTCAATCCGGCGGGATCCGTAAAGGATAGAATTGCCAAGAGAATGATTGAGGATGCAGAGGCAAGCGGCGAGCTAAAGCCGGGCGCGACGATTATTGAACCGACATCCGGCAACACAGGCATCGGGCTTTCTTCCGTAGCAGCCTCAAAGGGATATAAGACAATCATTGTAATGCCGGAGACCATGTCTGTAGAGAGAAGACAGATCATGAAGGCATACGGTGCAAGGCTAGTGCTCACAGAAGGCTCTAAGGGTATGAAGGGTGCTATTGCTAAGGCTGAGGAGCTTGCAGCCGAAACAGAGAACAGTTACGTTCCGGGACAGTTTGTAAATCCGTCCAATCCGGCAGCTCACAGAGATACGACAGGACCGGAGATCTGGGAGGATACGGACGGTAAGGTTGATTACTTTGTAGCTGGCGTAGGTACAGGGGGTACACTGACGGGTGTTGGGGAATACCTCAAGTCACAGAACGCAGATATCAAGGTCGTGGCAGTTGAACCGGAGGGTTCACAGACTCTCGCTAAGGGTGAGGCGGGGCCACATAAGATTCAGGGTATCGGTGCCGGTTTTGTGCCGGATACGCTCAACACTGAGGTGTATGACGAGGTTATTCCGGTAACAAACGATGATGCGTTTGAGACTGGAAGACTAATCGGTCGCAAGCAGGGGGTGCTCGTAGGAATTTCCGCGGGCGCAGCTCTGTGGGCAGCAATCGAACTGGCCAAGAAGCCTGAGAACGAAGGTAAGAACATCGTAGTTCTGCTTCCTGACACAGGTGACAGATATCTGTCGACTCCGCTTTTCCGGGACTGATTGGAGCCCGATGTTACAGAAATCCGCATAAACTGGCTTTAGGCAGCAAATGAAATAAATAAGATTATAAGATTTCAGTGAAAAGGCAAGACAGCTTAGTCAGGAATGGCTTCACATGCTGTAACAAACAGACTGTAACAAGTGGAGTAGACAATTGAATGAGGAGCGGCATCGCAATTACCGCTCCTTTTTTGCGTTTATTAGCAAGTTAATGTAAAATATAGGGAACTGTATATGCTGGGAGGAGACTGTGTTAGTTTCAACAAGGGGAAGATATGCGATAAGAGTAATGATTGATTTGGCCGAGCATAGGCATGGTAATTTTATTCCTATGAAGGAAATTGCCGACAGACAGGAGGTTTCACTCAAGTACATGACAAAAATCATGCAGGCGCTGACGAAGTCGGGGCTGCTTGACGGACAGCACGGAAAAGGCGGCGGCTATAAGCTCAATAGAGAGCCGGCCGATTATCGTGTTGGTGATATTCTTCGGCTTACAGAGGGCACGCTTGCGCCGGTTGCCTGTCTGGATGAGACTGACTGCAGGTGTGACAGGTCTGCCGAGTGTCGTACGAGACCGATGTGGAACGAACTCGACAGGATAATTAACGAGTATTTGGATGGAATAACTATAGCTGACTTAATGGAGGAGGACGCTGCTGACAACTATATTATCTAGTGTTAGGTGGGGTAACGCTTGATTATGTATGTATTAATTTGTGATGACAACGCCCGGGAGCGCGAGTTGTGCTATAAGCAACTGCTACTCCATGAGGATTATTTTGATGAAGGATTAGAAGTGCGGGAGTTTGCATCCGGTAAAGAGCTGCTCTTTAAATTTCCTGATCTTGAAAACGAAGTAAACCTTATATTTTTAGATATTGTGATGCCTGATGTTGATGGTATCACAGTTGCAAAGAGTCTCCGCGAGATGAACTATACCGGTGAGATTGTGTTCTTCTCGAGCACAATTGATTATGCTATTAACGGGTACGATTATGAAGCGTTGGCATATCTTGTAAAAGGAAAGACGACGCCGGCTAGGTTCGACGACGTGCTGAAGCATTTCCTGGTGCGCAGGAAAGAACGCACAGGAGCTGTTATTATCCTTCGATGTGCCGGTGAGACGCGCGTCATTGATGTAGCGTCAATTAGATATTTTGAAGTGTATAAGAGGTTGACAACCGTTTATTATGACGATTCAACCTTCAGCTTCTATTCGCCGCTAGCTAAGCTGAGTGAGGAGCTGGAGGGCAAGCATTTCATCAGGATTCATAGAGCGTATCTTGTTAATCAAGACTACGTCTCTAAGATGACAATGCGTGATGTGACACTCCGCGACGGAACGGTGCTTCCGGCGGGTAGAAATTATATCAAGAAGATAAAAGAAGACTAGTTATGTTGAGGAAAGAATTGAACAAAAAAAATATTAGGAAGCTTATGATGGCGGGTGTGGCTGTCATAGTTGCTGCGGTCTGCACTATAACCGCTATGTCCGGTGCTGCTGTAAGTGCGTTTAGCGGAACAGTATCGCGGGGAAATGCGGACAATGCCGCTATAAACACCACAAAGGATAATACTTTATCTGCGAACGCGGCAAGTGACATTTCACAGCCGAATAGAGCAGGGGCAGCAGAGTCTTTTGGTAGACCTGCAACGGTGAAAATACCTGCCGTGCCCAATAATGAAAAGCACACACTGACAGTTACGAACAACGGAGTTGAGTATAAGGTTGGATATACTCTGCGAGCTCAATTAATATATCCCGAGGAGATAAGCGGGATGGATAGTGATCAGGCTCTGGAATATATAGCCAACAAGTGCATGACATTTTATTCGCTGGATGGAGGACTGCCGGATAATTTGGATATTGTGCTTGGCAGAGATTATTTTGCCAGAATTTATGGAACATCCCAGCTTAATCCGGAGCAGCTGCTGGGAACATATACGCTGGAGATAGCGGACAATTCGGACTTTATAAATTCTGTGACAACGCATGTCACAATTGGAAATGGCGGAAATGGTGGGAATGGCAGTAACGACAATCCGCAGCCCGGCCCTAACCCCGGACATCAGGAGTCGACTCAGCCACATGCAGGTAAGCCGAGCGGCAAAGTTCCGCATAATGGTGGAAATCCGACTGTCGACGCAGCGACTGCTTTCGCTGATGGCGCTGATGCTGTCATAAACAGAGACGCACATGAACAGGCCGGTAATGTTGACAGGAGCAGCCCGTCAGATAATTACGCTGCAGCGGGAAAGGCCGGAAGAGGTGCTGACGATGCAGGCGACCGCGCGCTTACAGTAGCGGCAAATGCAGCAACAGCCGGCGCAGGAGCAGGTTCGATTTGGCTGCTTGTGCTGATTATATCTGATATTCAACTGCTGCTGTGGTATAAGAAGCTCAAGGCAGTCAAGCTGAGTAAGGCCTTACATCACTAAAGCTCAGATGAGAGGTGACACTTATGAATTATAGGTTTATCGTGTGGGTTGTATTGGCTATACTGGTAGCCATAAAGCTCTATACGAAAAAGAAGGTAGACAATATCGATGGATTTGGAGGAATTACAACTCGCGATGAAATCGAGCAGGCTAAGAAAAAGCGCTAGACAGGATAACAGGAGGTTGCGTATTTGGAGATGGATTTAGTATGCCCGCACATAACATATAGGGGCAATCCATGCGCAAATCACAGGAAATAGAGAGAGTTATTATAAAGCTTGTAAAATTTAAGTGCAGAGAGAATGGTTGTGACGAAATATCACAACCATTTTATGTTGAAAATGAATTTGAATTTCAATTAAAGCAACCAAACTGATTGACAAAACAAAACAGTTAATGTACACTAATCTAAGTTAAAAACACTTAACACGGTGTTGGCTATATAACTGACAACGCGGTTATTTACCGCGTATTTTAAATTAAATTAGTGAAGGAGATGCACGATATGATGCCAATCACGCTAGCTAAAGCAGGAGAACTTGTGACAGTGCGCAAGATTACAGGTAATGACGCTATTAGACAGCATCTCGCGGAACTCGGTTTTGTAGTAGATGCGAATGTTAAGGTAGTCAGTGCATACGAAGGTAACGTGATACTGCAGGTTCACGGTTCAAGGATTGCGCTGAATGAGACTATGGCAAGACGAATTATGATCTAGCACGGCTAGCACTAATTCTTCAGCATTACATATTATTTTATTAAGGAGGATAACAAAATGGCAAGTCAGATGACAACTCTTAATAATGTCAAAGTAGGTAAGACGGCCACTATTAAGAAGATCAACGGTGCCGGCGCAGTAAAGCGCAGAATCATGGACATGGGCCTGACTAAGGGCACTGACCTTTTTGTTAGAAAGGTTGCGCCTCTGGGTGATCCAATCGAGCTGACAGTTAGAGGCTATGAGCTTTCCGTAAGAAAGGCTGATGCAGCGCTAATCGATGTTGAAACCGAGGGCTAAGCCGGGTGAGGTGAGCCTAAGAGTCGTTGATTAAGATAACAACCCTTGACCGAGAGACTTCATTAGGCACATATTTTTTTAAAAATCCGATTAGTTCAAGTTAACTACTTATATTTATTATTAAGTACCATGAAAGGAGTGTACTAACATGTCACTTAAGATCGCCCTCGCGGGTAATCCTAACTGTGGTAAAACCACACTATTTAATGATCTGACAGGTTCCGCTCAGTACGTTGGTAACTGGCCGGGTGTAACAGTAGAGAAGAAAGACGGTAAGCTTCGTGGACACAAGGAGGTTATTATTCAGGACCTGCCCGGTATCTACTCGTTGTCGCCATACACACTAGAGGAGGTTGTTTCCAGGAACTACCTCGTCAATGAGAAGCCGGATGCTATCATCAACATCATTGACGGAACGAATCTCGAGAGAAACCTATACCTTACAACTCAGCTGCTGGAGCTCAGCATCCCTGTAGTAATCGCAGTTAACATGATGGACCTCGTGGAGAAGGCCGGAGATACCATCAAGCTGGACAAGCTTAGCGAGGAGCTCGGATGCCCGGTGCTTCCAATCAGTGCCATCAAGGGAACCGGAGCCCGCGAGCTGATCAAGAGCGCACTGGCTGCAGCAGAGTCTCACAAGCCGGGCGAGAGACCTCACGTGTTCAACGGCTCTGTAGAGCATGCGATTGCGCATATTGAGGAATCCATCGAGAATATCGTTAGCAAGGAAAATCTCAGATGGTATGCAATCAAGCTGTTCGAGAGGGATGAGAAGGTTGTCGAGGAGCTGGCACTGGGTGCAGACCTCAACAAGCACATTGAGGAGCACATTGCAGATTGTGAGAAGGAAATGGATGACGATGCAGAGAGCATCATCATCAACCAGAGATATGCATATATCAACAAGGTAGCTCCTAAGGCAATCACCAAGAAAGCTAATCGCGAGAAGCTGTCGACTTCCGATAAGATTGATAGAATCGTTACTAACAGAATCCTGGCGTTGCCAATCTTTGTAGCAGTCATGTTCATAGTTTACTATTTGGCTCTGACCAAGATTGGTACACCTGCAACTGACTGGGCTAACGATACACTGTTTGGCGAGTGGGTAATCCCAGGGGCTAAAAGCGGGCTCGAGCACCTCGGCGTTTCGGCTTGGATCGTTTCCCTGGTAGTTGACGGTATCATCAACGGTATCGGTACAGTGCTCGGATTCACGCCGCAGATGGCTTGCGTATTCCTGTTCCTTTCGATCCTGGAGGATTGCGGATACATGGCCAGAGTTGCGTTCATCATGGATAGAATTTTCAGAAGATTCGGTCTTTCGGGTAAATCCTTCATTCCGTTCCTCATATCTTCCGGCTGCGGTGTTCCGGGAATCATGGCGACCAGAACCATCGAAAACGAAAAGGATCGCCGAATGACGATGATGACGACAACATCTATTCCATGCGGAGCTAAACTTCCGGTAATCGCAGCTATTTCAGCCTATCTGGTAGGCGGAAAATGGTGGATTGCACCTATGATGTATTTTGCAGGCATTCTTGTAGTTATCTGCTCATGCATCATCCTCAAGAAGACAAAGTCATTTGCAGGTGATCCCGCACCATTCATTATGGAGCTGCCTAATTACCATCTACCATCGGTTAAAGGCGTTTTGATTCACGTATGGGAAAGAGTATGGGCGTTTGTCAAGAAGGCGGGAACAATCCTTTTCCTCTGCGTAGTAGTAATGTGGGTGCTATCCAGCTATGGTTTCCACAACGGTTCATTCGGAGCAGTTGATCCCGACGATAGCCTTATGGCAACAATCGGCAGAGGACTTGCCTTCATCTTTGCACCGCTTGGGTTTGGAACATGGCAGGCAGTGGCAAGCTCAATCTCCGGCTTCGTTGCCAAGGAAGGAATTGTTTCAACGATGGGCGTTCTTTCCGGATTGGGTGAAATAGAAGGCTATGAGGTATCGATGAGGACTGCGTTTGATTCGTTCTTCCCAACTTCAATAGCAGCTGTTTCGTTCCTTATGTTCAATATGTTCGATTCTCCGTGCCTCGCCGCTATTTCAACGGTTGCAAAGGAAATGAACAACAGGAGGTACTTCTGGTTTACAATCATATTCCAGAATGTATCGGCATACTTAATTGCACTGATGGTATATCAGCTGATCGGACTCGCTATAGGGCAGGTTGCATTCAGTATCTGGACTATCATCGCGGGTGTAATTGCTATTGCCATCCTGTATCTGCTGTTCAGACCGGATCCCAATAAGAAGGTTATGCTGGAGCCGCTTACAGAGAATAAGTAGCATATTAATGACAGCTTGAACGTGCAGGTATGCTTGCTCAAGCTGCGTTATTGGAGAGGGTAATTATGAATATTGCAGATATAATTGTGCTCGGATTGGTTGCAGTAGCCTTTGTGATCGCTATTAGAGTTCTGATCAGCTTCTTCAAATAAACTTAGAGACATCACATATAAAGGCTAGAATATCAACAAGGAGGTAGAGATATGAGAGTAGTAGATATAATTATCATCGCTGCAATCGCCGTGATTGCGTTCCTGATTGTTAGAGACATGGTTAAAAAGCACAAGGCCGGTATTACCGGCTGCGGTTGCGGAGGCAGCTGTTCGGGCTGTTCGGGATGCAGCCTGCCACAGAAGCGCGATATGGAATAATGCCTGGCATAGATATTAACGAAGAAATGCAGCGGATAGGGGGTGTGCAGCGTGATTAAGACTACTGTCAAGATAGATGGCATGCAGTGCAACATGTGCGAGACCCATGTCAGCGATATAATCAGAAAGAATTTTAAGGTCAAGAGGGTCAAAGCTTCTCACGTAAAGGGTGACTGTGTTATCGTTTCACCGGATGAGCTTCCAAGAGCCGAGTTAACCTATGAGCTGGGACAGATGGGTTATAAGGTTACTGATATGCAGTCGGAAGCTTATGTCAAGAAAGGGCTGTTTGGCTTATAGGACTGTGATTAGATTCTGAACTGACGACTATAAGAGGCGCATCAGCTAATGCTGGTGTGCCTTTTTCGAGCAAAAACATTTCGTGAGCCGCAGTGCTCCGGCAGTCGGAAATGTTACGTCGGTAGATAGCCGGAGCTCTGTAAGAAATGCAAGAAATAGGCCAGAGGGTATTTTCGGGGCTTTTCCGGAAGTTCTATTGACATATGATATTAAAATGATATCATATAACCATCAGGTAAGAAAATGATTTGCAATTAATCATAGTTAAAGGAGGAACTCCGATGGAAGAGAAAGTTTTGACCAATAAGAAGCACGGAATGTTGATGCTCGTTATCCTGCTCGCTCTATATGCGCTGTCAGTATTTATGTTGCTGAAATCAGCGATGAGTGATAATTTGGCAGTGATGGCAATATGTATAGCATATATAATCTTCGGACTGTTGTTATTCGCAGGCTTCAGGACTCTCAAGCCACAGGAAGCACTGGTTCTTACATTGTTTGGAAAGTACTACGGAACGCTCAAAGGCGAAGGCTTCTATTATGTCAATCCGTTCTGCTCCGCATTTAATCCAGCTGCTAATACCAGACTGGGTCAATCGGGAGACATAAGCCCTAAAGGCAAGCTGGGTGTCGGTAGCGGTGAGTCGGAGACAACCTCCGGCAAGAGGATTTCGCTCAAAATTATGACACTTAATAATGCGGTTCAGAAGATTAACGATGCACTCGGCAATCCTGTTGAGATAGGAATTGCTGTCATGTGGAGAGTTACAGATACTACGAAGGCGGTATTTAACGTAGACAACTTCAAAGAGTACCTGTCGCTACAGAGTGATTCTGCTCTCCGAAATGTTGTAAGGCTTTATCCATATGACGCAGCTCCCAATATCGATACTACCGGCGACGGTATGGCTGACGAAGGCTCCCTTCGCGGATCCAGTGATGTAGTTGCAGAGCGAATCAAGAACGACATACAGGAGCGGGTGGTAGAGGCCGGAATCGAGATTATAGAAGCTCGTATCACATACCTTGCATATGCTCCGGAAATCGCAGCGGTAATGCTGCAGAGACAACAGGCAAGCGCAGTTGTCGATGCTAGAGCGATGATAGTGGATGGAGCTGTCGGCATGGTCAAGCTCGCACTCGAGAAGCTCAATGAGGACGGAATTGTCGAGCTGGATGAGGAGCGTAAGGCTGCCATGGTGTCAAATCTGATGGTCGTGCTGTGCGGCAATCACGATGCGCAACCGATAGTTAATTCCGGCTCATTGTATTAAAAATAAACACGAAATTCGGAAGTTAAGGGATTAGAATAGCAGATAATTTCGTAGAATTGTATTACAATGAAGAGAAGATTATATTAATGGACGTGGACAAACTTAATGGCGAATAAGAAACAAATACCACTCAGAATATCGGAAAAGCTGTTCAAGGATATTCAGGCTTGGGCAGAGGACGATTTTCGCTCTGTTAACGGTCAAATCGAATATCTGTTGTCGGAGTGTGTCCGGCAGCGCCGCAAGAACGGCAAGTATGTCGGAGAGGAGATAGATAAGCCTCTCGACGTTGATATTGAATAGTGAAAGGCGGATGTGTAACAGCATCCGCCTTTTATCAACTATTTTTGTCCCATAATCATATAACTCTCCATTATGTCAATATGTCAATATTCAGAATGCACTCGCCGTGCAATCGATCCCGCTGAATATTGATTTGCGTAACGGCGTCGACTCTAGTATCTAGTATCTAGTATTTAGTATAGGTCCAGCCCGCGAACTGACCTGTGCCGACCAGAGTGTCCGAATCCTCGTTGTAGTTGAACACCCAGTCGTATGGTTTGTACCCTTCGTCAATTGTGTTTTTGGTGATATGCACAGTAACAGTTGTCTTATCCAGCTCCCACTTGCCTGTGAGATAACCGTGCGAACCGTTCATGTCTATCGGCATGATGAAGCTTCCATCCGGGCTGAGCTTGAAAGGATATTCTTCTGAATCCTTTATAGTCCATCTGGCTGCAATCTTGACCTTGCGCGCTTCTTCCTCCTCGTGCTGCTTGACAGTCTTGAACTTGAGAATCTGTTCTTCGATATCGAGGTATCTGGATTCAAGAGCATCCTTGGTACTGTCCTCCTTAGCTCCTACCTTGAACTTGTGGATTAGCTCCTTCGCCGATTCCTTGTCCTCATCGCTGTAGATGTCCTTTTTGTACTTGTTGAGCTTATCGAGCAGATCCTTGATCATCGCCGACTTAGTCTTGACCTTAGCTACGTCCTTGTTGAATCCGGATACTGTCTTCCCTAAATCCTGTTTGAGCACCTGCTGCTTGAGCTTGTCCTCGTAGTCGCGCTTGATCTTGTTGACCGTGCCGATATCTTCCTTGAAATACTCGGACGTGTCCATCTTGCTGATGATGCTCAGCGCCTTGGCACGCATGCGGTCGACCGACGGCGTATATTGCGTCAGGCCAAAGGCGATAGCGCCGGAGCAGATGATTATTATTATGTAATTCGTTATAGACTTGCGATTGAACAGTCGAATGGCCAATCGTTTCCATACTGAACTTGCAGAACCCATACATTCTCTCCATGGATGGTAAATTTGCGATATCACATCAGCATATATCCACATGAAATAATCTTATCTGAAATACCGCCTTTTGTAAACGAACAAATTGGGATATGATAAATACAGGTATGAAAAAGTATGAATGGTCGCGACCGCAACTGCTAATGAATATATTTTGAAGAAAAGCGAGGGTAATTAAATGGCTCATCCTTTATTTTTGAAAAAATCAAACTGCAAGAACTGCTATAAGTGCGTCAGACACTGCCCTGTGCAGTCAATCAGGTTCTCCGGCAATCTTGCCCACGTCATCGCCGATGAATGCGTTCTGTGCGGACAGTGTTATGTGGTCTGTCCGCAGGATGCTCAAAAGATCCTCAGCGAGGTTGAGAAGGTTGAGATGCTGCTTGAGGGCGACCGACCTGTATATCTGAGCGTCGATCCGTCCTTCGTCGCATATTACGATGGAACGGGAATCGAGGCGATGTCTGAGACAGCCAAAGAGCTGGGCTTCGTGAGTGCAGAAGAGACTTCACCGTTCGGCGTCGTGGTAAAACGCGAGTACGAGGATGTCATCAAGGATGAGCGCATGAGCGTGGTAATATCATCGTGTTGTCCGTCTGTCAATCTCATGATTCAGAAGCATTACCCGGATCTTATCGGCAATCTGTCTAACGCCATGTCACCGGTACAGATTCACTGCGCTGACATCAGGAAGCGTGAGCCGGAAGCCAAGATTGTATACGTTGGTCCTTGCATTGCTCGCAAGGACGAGGCGAATCGTCACGGGTCGACAGTAGATGCCGTACTCACATACGAGGAGTTCGACGAGCTGCTTATCGCTCATAGCTTGGGGATTCACAGAGGAGCGGACGAGTGCAAGCAGTCCAAGGAGCGACTGTTTGCAACTGCCGGCGGTATCATCAGGTGCATGGATAAGAAGTCCGCAGGTTACGCTTACCTCACGGTGGATGGCCCTGACAAATGCATCGATGCACTCGAGGACATCGCAAATGGCGAAATGGAACAGTGCTTTATCGAGATGTGGGCATGCTCCGGCGGCTGCGTGGGTGGTCCGACGATAGAGAAGCTTCACAACAATCCGGTTAGAAACTACAAGGCTGTAAGCCGATATGCCGGCGATGAGCACTTTGATATAGATCAACCGGAGCTAGGCGAGATAACTCGCAGCTTTGAGATTATGAAGGGCATGATGCCGATGCCTAACGAACGCAAGATTCGTGAGATTATGGCTAATATGGGCAAGACCAGACCTGCCGACGAGCTGAACTGCGGTATGTGCGGATATGACACCTGCCGTGAGAAGGCTATTGCCGTGTATCAGAACAAGGCGGTAATCGAGATCTGTCAGCCACTGCTCGCCAAGAAATCAGAGGATTTCTCGGACATACTGTTCGACAACGCTCCTAACGGACTCATCGTGCTCAATGAGAGACTTGAGGTGCAGGAGATCAATCCTGCGGCATGCAAGATAATGAATATCAGGAGACCACAGGATGTATTTGGTGCACAGATAGTGACGCTGCTCGAACCTAAGCCTTTTATGGACGTGCTGCAGACCAAAAAGAGCACGTTCCAGTGTTCATATCTCGCCGAGTATGACAAGTATGTGGAACAGACAATTTTGTATGACAATAAGTATCATATGCTGATCTGCCTGCTTGACGATGTCAGCGATGAGGCCAGGGAACGCAATAAAAAAGCGCAGATAATGCAGCAGACGACAGCGATTGCGGATCAGATGGTCGAGAAGCAGATGCGTATCGTACAGGAGATAGCGTCGCTCCTCGGAGAGACCACCGCCGAGACCAAGATAGCGTTGACCAAGCTCAAGGATACGATGGAGGATTAGTATGAACGATCTCAGTATAGACATTGGATACAAGAGTATTAATCACTACGGTGAACAGCTATGCGGAGATACGGTAGCGGTTGCGCAGCAGGAGAATGGCGACAGAATCATAGTTCTTGCCGACGGCCTGCGAAGCGGAGTAAAGGCGAGCATCCTATCTACTCTCACCTCCAAAATCATCTCCACTATGATGGCTGAGGGTATGCCGCTCGAGGAATGTGTGCACACTATAGCGGCGACACTTCCAATCAGCTCGGAATATGACGTAGCGTATTCAACCTTTACGATTATGCATATCAAGGATAACGAATCGCTGGAACTGATCCAGTACGAGAACCCTCGCGTAATACTCATCAGAGATTTTGCCGCAACCGACTATGAAATGATAGAACATGTTATAGACGGTAAGAAAATCTATCGCTCGGAGATTAAGCTGCAGGAAGATGACATGTTTATAGCCATGAGCGACGGCTGTCCCGGAGCTAACATCGATCTCTCGTACAACAAGGACTGGACCGAGGCTGACATCGCTTCGTTTATGGAGACCATCGCACCGGTCGGTTATCCTGCCAAGACCTTGGCAACAATTCTCGTCGAGGAATGCAACAAGCTCTATGGTGGCAAACCGATTGACGATGCTACTGCCTGCATCATCAGGGTTATCAAACGTGCGCAGGTCAACCTGCTGTTTGGACCTCCTACCAGCCGAGATGACTGTGACCGCATGATGTCGCTGTTCTTCTCCAAGGCAGGTAAGCACATTATCTGCGGAGGTACGACTGCATCGATTGCATCCGCCTTCCTGGGCAGGCCTATCAAGACCGGCAGGGTAAATGGCAAGGTCGGTGGACCGCCAATCTCCGAGATTGAGGGTGTTGACCTCGTCACCGAGGGTATCGTAACCATAGATCACGTCGTTAAGAATGCTCGTGATTATCTCGCAAACGACGAAGGCTTCGCCGAGTGGAGTGTTTCGCACGACGCATCCTCTCTCATCAGCCGTATACTTTTTGAAGAGGCGACCGACATCAACTTCTTTGTCGGAAGAGCGGTAAACCCGGCTCACCAGGAAGCAGAGATGCCACTCAATTTCAGTGTCAAGATGAACATGATAGAGGAGCTGTCCGCATCTCTCAAAAAGATGGGAAAGCGTGTCAAGGTCAGCTACTTTTAGACCGGCACTTTTCGTTTGAAATATTCAGCTTGGCAAAGAAAGCGCAGTACAGGGAGTGTACGAAGAGGGAGCAACGCGGTGAACCGGACGAGGCAGGCATATGAGGCCACGAACTGTAAAGTATATCAGGCAGGAAAAGGGTATAGCTAATGGAACAGATTTCAATATTTGAAAAAGACAAGAGCAATGATGAACCTCTAGCTGCGCGCATGAGACCTAAGAATCTCAGTGAGTTTGCGGGTCAGCAGCACCTCATAGGAGAGGGCAAGCTTCTGAGCCGGTTAATTGAATCCGATAAGGTTCCTTCGATGATATTCTGGGGACCGCCGGGAGTCGGAAAGACTACCCTTGCGCAGATAATCGCAGGCAAGACCAAGGCGAATTTCATCACCTTTTCCGCTGTTACCAGCGGTATCAAGGAAATTCGCAACGTCATGCAGCAGGCTGACCGATACGCGAGATTCGGCGAGAAGACCATAGTGTTTATCGACGAGATTCACAGATTCAACAAGGCTCAGCAGGATGCTTTCCTGCCGTTTGTAGAGAAGGGGAGCATCACGCTCATAGGCGCTACCACTGAGAATCCGTCCTTTGAGGTTAACGGCGCTTTGCTGTCCAGGTGCAAGGTCTTCGTCCTCAAGGCTCTCGAAACCGATGATATAGAGCAGCTGCTCAAGCGCGCAATCGCCGACCCCAGGGGATACGGGAGTGAGCGTGTCAATATCACCGATGATATGCTGCATATGATTGCTGAGTTTGCTAACGGCGATGCCAGAAGCTCGCTGACGACTCTTGAGATGGTCGTTCTAAATGGTGATGTGCAGCCGGATGGGACAATCGACATCACGATGGAAACACTGGAACAGTGTATTTCCAGGAAGTCATTGCTATACGATAAGGATGGAGAGGAGCATTACAACATTATCTCCGCTCTGCATAAATCCATGAGAAACTCCGATGCGGACGCTGCCGTATACTGGCTGGCTCGCATGCTGGAGGCAGGTGAAGACCCGCTGTATGTCGCCAGACGCGTTACCAGATTCGCTTCGGAGGATGTCGGACTTGCGGATCCTCGGGCACTTGAGATAGCGATAGCGGCCTATCAGGCCTGCCGTTTTATAGGAATGCCTGAGTGCTCGGTGCATCTGACGCAGGCTGTCATATACATGGCGCTGGCACCTAAGTCCAATGCGATGGAGGTGGCGTATTTTGCCGCCAGGGACGATGCTCAAGAGCACATGGCGGAACCGGTTCCGATGAATATCAGGAATGCGCCGACATCGCTGATGAAGGGACTCGGCTACGGCAAGGGGTATAAGTATGCACATGACTACGAGGATAAGATAACCGCCATGCAGTGTCTGCCCGACTCACTGACGGGGCGTGAATACTACAAGCCGACTGAGCAGGGTGTTGAGGGCAGATTTAAGGAGAGGCTCAATAGCATCAAGGCCTGGAAGAAGACTCACAAGTAGGTGACGGGCACTGATGCACTGCTTGTTGAGAAACTGCGCAGGAAGTCGGAAGAGGTAAAGATAAACGTGTATCCCTCAATTCCGGTGCTTGTCGAGGAACTGCGCAGGAAGTCGTAATAATACGATATAAGCAGCCATCTGCAACGGCATGGGCGAGGCGGATGGCTGATATTTTCGAGAAATAAAACACAGCAGTGACAAAAAGAGTTGGCTTTATGTGATATAATTCCGTCGTGCGGTTAGTTATCACGTACTTTAAATTGCAGCGGATACTCTAATGGCATAAGACTAATTACGCACGCTGCACGGCTACCGGCTGAGCAGCGGGTATAAGATTAAGATTTACCTGAAAATTTACGAATAGAAAGGATTGAGGGATATGACAAAAGTTGATATTTTCTCGGGATTTCTGGGAGCCGGAAAGACAACTCTTATCAGAAAGCTTATCGAGGAAGCTTACGATACAGACAAGATTGTTCTGATCGAGAACGAGTTTGGGGAGATTGGCGTAGATAAGGGATTTCTGCAGAATACAGGAATTCAGATCAATCAGATGAATGCGGGCTGTATCTGCTGCACTCTGGTAGGTGATTTCGGCAAGGCTCTTAACGAGGTTATCGAGAAATACAATCCGGAAAGGATTCTCATCGAGCCATCTGGTGTCGGTAAGCTGTCAGACGTAATTATTGCCGTCCAGGATCTCGGCAATGACAAGATAGAGCTCAATGGATTCACGACTGTCGTAGATGCCGGGAAGGCCGATATGTATATGAGCAACTTCGGTGAGTTCTATGAGAACCAGGTGGAGCATGCAAGCTCGATTATCCTCAGCCACACAGCAGGCCTGTCACAGGATGATATCGATAAGTGCATCGCGTTGCTGCGTGAGCATAACAAGGAGGCTTCCATCGTTACTACAGATTGGAAGGACATCGATGGAGCCAAGATTCTCGAGATAATGGAGCAGAAAAGAACCCTCTCGGCAGAGCTGGATCATCTGAGAGAGGAAGCATATAGAGAGCAGGCTGAGCACGAGGCAGAGCACCATCATCACCACAACGATCACGACCATGAGTGCGGACACGAGCACCACCATCACCACGACGATCACGACCACGAGTGCGGACACGAGCACCATTATCACCATGACGATCACGACCGCGAGTGCGGACATGAGCACCATCACCACGGCCACCACGCCGACGAAGTGTTTGATGAGATGGGCGTTGAGACCGCACATCGCTTCACGAGAGACCGGCTGGAACAGTCTCTGGCAGGACTTATGGACCCCGAACTATGCGGACAGGTTCTGAGGGCAAAAGGCTTTGTAGCAGGCACAGATGGCGAATGGTATGAATTTGACTACGTGCCGGGCGAGCCTGAGATCAGAGTAGCGGGCGAGGCCGAAGCAACCGGTGTAATATGCGTGATCGGAGTAGGACTCAACAAGGACAAGATTAAGGAGTTGTTTGGAATATGAGGGAAAAACCGGTATATTTATTTACAGGATTTCTAGGTGCTGGTAAATCGACCTTTATTCAGGACACATTGGCAACGCCGGAGTTCGGGGAAGGTGCGAATACACTGCTTCTAGTCTGCGAATCAGGTGAAGTAGCCTACGATGAGAGCAAGTTTGCGGACAAGGTTTTTATCGAGAGAATCGAGAAGGAGAGCGACCTGACAGAAGCTCGGCTCAACGGCATTGCATCCAAATACTTATTTAATAGAGTGCTGGTGGAATATAACGGTATGTGGATGACGCAGACGCTGTTTGAGAATATGCCTCGCAATTGGGTCATCGCGCAGGAGATGACATTCTTTGATGCCACGATGTTTGACCTGTATAACAAGAACATGAGACAGCTGTGCTTCAACAAGATGCAGAATGCAGAGCTTGTCGTGTTCAACAGGTTCAAAAAGGATAACGACAAGCTCCCTTTTCACAAGGAGGTGCGCGTCGCAAACCGTCGCTCACAGATAGTATATGAGTTCGGACCTAACGATATTGAGATCGACGACATAGTTGATGAGCTGCCGTTCGACAAGAAGGCGAGTACTGTCGAGGTTGCCGATGACATGTATGCGGATTGGTACCGCGACATCAACGAGAACCAGGACGATTACAGCAACAAGAGCATAGTTATCAAGGGCAGAGTGGTCAAAGGCGGAGATATGAAACACGGACAGTTCGGATTCGGACGTCATCTGATGACATGCTGCGTTGAGGATATACAATTCGCGGCTCTTCTGGGTATCTATGACAGGATTGATGATTTCAAGAACGGTGCGTGGGTTCAGATCAAGGCCAAGGTCAGAATAGAATTTGTAGATGCCTACGGAGAGAAGGGGCCTGTACTGTACTGCAAGTCAGTGGAAGCTTGTGAGCCGTGCAATCCGGAGGTTGCTACGTTCTAGGATTCAGATCGGAACATTCTAAACAACTAAATATACCTCTTCTGTCAGAATTTTGAGGTCACCTCAATTCGATTCCGAGGGGAGAGGTTTTTCTTTTGCTATTTTTCGGCGAGTGTATAATAAATAATGTGCAAGGTAAATTCATATCAGATTCATACGGCGGGATTATTGTATAACCGGAGGAAAGAAAGGACATACGTATGGCAAAGATACTTTTCCTGGAAGATGAAAAAATGATTCGCGAGGTATTATCGGAGTACATGGCAGTAGCAGGCTATGAGGTAATCCCCTTTGATAGAGGAGACAACGCCATAAAGTTTGTGGCAGAGGGCGGTCAGTTCGAAATCGCTGTTCTGGATGTCAGGGTGCCGGGGGCAAGCGGGCTCGAGGTTCTGGAAGCCGTCAAGGCGAGACCGGGTGACGACGTAGGGGCTATAATGCTCACTGCATATGACGATATCAATACGCAATTGGAAGCATTTAATTTCCTTGCTGATGATTACGTCACGAAGCCGGCTTCTCCGATAATTCTGATAAAACGGATAGAAGCTGTCCTGAGAAGGACCGGGAAGAGTATTTCTTCTGAAATGGAGCATGGATTCGTAGTCGACGAGGAAGAATTTAGAGCTTATTACAACAGGAAAAATTTGAGATTGACCGTGAGTGAGTTTGTTCTGATGAAGACCTTGAGAGACAGCCCGGGAAGAGTCTTCAGCAGGGAACAGCTGATAAATAAAATATTTGATGAGGATTATATTGCGAACGACAGAATTATAGATGCTCATGTCAAAAATCTAAGAAAGAAGCTGCCCTTTGACTATATTGAAACCGTTATAGGACTTGGATACAGGTGGAGAAAAGAAGATGAAATTGGGAAGTAAGACATTTTTATACAGTGTCATAATCTCTTTAATAATGGGAATAGTTATATTTTCTTATATGATTTTTCTGATGCCATCAATGTATATGGACTATAAGGGGAAGCAGAATTTGCAGAATTCAAGGACGGCCATGGAGTACTTTAAAGAGCATGAATCCTTGAAAAGCACGGGCATAGGTGACTCGACTATGCTGGGAATAGTTGTTCCCAAGCATGGTTACTCAATTAAGGTTACCGGAGCGGGGTTTGACGGACATGTTGAATTTACGAGCCCGTCAGCAAAAATGCTTATAGATAAAATAAGAGCTGTGGACGAAAATGACGCAAAAAACAGCAAAGCGTTATTCCGGGAATTCAAGCCTGTTCTATCTTCAATCCTTTCTGAAAATACAGGTGAAATTAAGAAAAATTTCAAAATAGATATTAATCTTGAAGGAAATTCAGCTCAGTTTGAAGCAAAGGGGCGGAAGCTTCATTATTTCAGCGGTGGCATAGGAATAGGAGAGTTCAGTGTACAAAGTCGTTACTCCGGCACGAGCTACACGTATTTTGTGGGAGTAACAAATAAGGGAGATAACACCTTAATCATGGCAAACAGCGTGATGACACCGACTGCAAAGGAGATATTACCTGTGCTATACGGTTCAATGCCTATGCTTGCCTTATTTATGATAATATTGGCGTTCGGAGTTTCGGCGATTTATTCCAAAAAAATCGTTGAACCGATAAAAAAACTATCGATGGATGCCGAAAAAAGGATGTATTCTTCATCCGATAATCTTGCTCCGCTGGCAATCTCAGGGAAAGATGAAATTGCCGATTTGACTGCAGCCCTAAATCTCCTTTATGAAAAACAGGCGCAGGCAGTTAATGAGCTTGAGGAAGAGAATAAGCGAAAGGAAGTGTACATGCGTGCTACATCACATCAACTGAAAACACCTATCGCAGCATCGATGCTTCTTGTGGACGGGATGATCGGTAATATCGGCAAATTTGGAAACAGAGATATATATTTGCCGGAGGTCAAATCCCAGCTCAAGGAAATGATGAGCATAATTGATGAAACTTCAAATATCAACGGTATAGCTGATAATAATGAGATTGAACCGATTGAGATGATGAGCCTTTGCCGGGAAATCATAGGTAAAAACCGTATTAACGCTGATTTAAAGGGGATTGCTGTACAGCTTGAAGCATCAGGAGGAGATATTTGCTGGCAGAGCAACACTATGATGCTCAAAAAAATACTGGAAAACCTGGTTACGAACGGAATAAATCATACGAAGGAAAACGGAAGCGTGAAGGTTACGGTAGAAAAGACACGAATTACTGTTTTTAATCAGCCGGGGCATATCGAAGAGACTATTGTCGAAAATATATTCGAGCCGTTTGTGACAAGTGTTGAGGCTGAAGGTTCCGAACGCAATAAGGGGCATGGGCTTGGGCTTTATATAGCAAAATATTTTGCCGGAAAGCTTGGTATGGAGCTGAGCGGTGAGAATGTGCAGGACGGCGTGGAGTTTGTATTAGAGAAAAGAGGTAGCGATGATTAGACTCGACAATGTAAAGGTTAGCTTTAAGGATAAGGTCGCCGTAGATCTCGGCCGCGTAGTGGAGATTCAGGACGGTGAAAGAGTTGGAATTATAGGCAGCAACGGAGCAGGTAAAACAACACTGCTCAGGAGTATTCTCGGGCTTGTTCCGCATAAGGGGAATATAACCTTGAGCATTCCATCAAATGAGATCGCTGTTCATATGCAGCAGAATTCATACATAGAAACTGTTCCGATCAGAGTAATAATTGAGATGATTATGGGGTGCAGAATAAATGAAAATCCCAAGCTCGTTGAGATGATTAAGTTTTTTGAGTTTGAAGAGTGCTTAAAGAAGCGGTGGAAGCACCTTTCAGGGGGGCAAAAGCAAAGGCTTACGCTTATCCTGGTAATGTGTAAGGACAGCGAGATTGCGATGTTTGACGAAGTGACCTCAGGTCTTGACTTTGAAACCCGCCAGCGCTTGGTGGAAAAGCTTGTGGAGTGGTACAGGGATAGAAAAACAACTCTTCTTATAACATCACATTACTATACAGAGCTGGATAATCTGGCGACAAAAATACTTTATTTAAAGGATGGAAGAGTTGTTGATTACGGTTCAAAGGAAGAGCTTTTTCGTAAGTATTGCGGGAATGCGGTGCTGATATTTGAAGATACAGAACGTGCTTCTGCGATTGCAAAGGATCACAAGCGGATTTTCTCTTCGGATGAAGATATAGCACTTTCGTGCTCAAGCATGGAGGAAGAGCTTGAGATTACAGAGAAATTGATAAAAAACCATATTAATTACAGAAGAAGCGATAATGATATAGAGATGATGACTATAAATGCGGGGAGAAACGATGAATAAGTATACGATTAAATATGAATTTCTAAATACGCTATATAACGGATATTCGATATTTTTCGGATCGGTATTTCCGGTTGCATTAATTCACTTGATACGAATAAGTGCGTTAAAGGATGTTCCCGATAGCTATAAGTCAGAGGTTGTAACTACCATGTTCATCGGAATGGCGATGCTCATCCCTTTGGCAAGTATTTTTCTAAGCCATGCGGCTACATATTCAAATGAGTTGGACAAAAACGTTCCTGAGCGCATCCTTCTGTTCGGCTTCTCCGAAAAGGATATATTGCTTAACAAGCTTGTTTCCAACATGATATTTTTGACACTATGTGTGGCCATATATCTGGTGGGAACGGTCCCTTTCATGGACTTAAAGAAGCCTACCTTGGCAGCCGGAGCACTGTGGTTATTCGGAATATACTTTCTTTCAGGGATCTTGATGGCTTTAGCTCACGGAATTGCCACGCTGATAAGAAAATTCGGCCCAACGTACGGTGTTACCATGGCTCTGTACTTTGCGATGATGATCTTGAGCGGCTATATGGGAATTTCTGTATCAGATCTGCCCAAATCGCTTAAATGGTTGTCGGATTTATTGCCTACGACTCAGCTTGGAAACGACTATATAGATTTCTGGATGGGGAGACCATATAATTTCGGGCCGCTTATTCAATCCATGCTCTTTATGTCCGCAGTAAGTGTTGCCATCCTGTTAATTGCGTTTAAGGTAAGAGGACGGAAGAATTAGAAGTCTTTACGAGCTCGGTGAATATGAAGAAAATAAATATCCATTCACGGACGAAAAATATTTGAATTAAATGTGAAATGTCGCTTTGTATGGAAGCGCACAGCAGGGAACAGTGTTTTGTTCCCTGCATATTTAATTGGATTTTGTATCTGCATTAGCAGTGGATTTACCGAGCGGTAGCGAGGTGATCAACAAACCGCCGGTTATGCGATTGTCAGGATTCTTTTGTTGTTATAGAAATTATCTTAAGAAAATCTTCATATATTTTCTGCTTGAAATTTTCCGGCGATGTGTTATTGTATTAATAGATTAATACAATAACACATCGCCGAGGAACATATAAGCGTGAAAGCTGTATATTATAATCCGGTGCATATGAATTTAATAAATTCAGGAAGGAGAAATTAGTGAATTGGAATTTTGTTGATGGAATGCCTATATACCTACAGATTATCGATGAGCTTACCATACGAATTGCCAGACGGGATTATTTGCCGGGGGAGAAGCTGCCATCGGTAAGGGAAGTCGCGATTGAGGCAGGTGTTAATCCAAATACAGTGCAGCGTGCACTTACAGAGCTCGAGAGACGCGGGCTTGTTCGTACGGAGAGGACCAGCGGGAGATTTGTAACGGAGGATGAGAGCGTTTTGAAGGAGATACACAATAATTTATCAAGTGAATATATTGCTGAAATGATTCAGAAGCTACGAAATATCGGAATGAGCGATAAAGAAATTATTGAGGCGGTTACCGGCTGTTTAAGGAAGGAGAAGTAATGAGCATAATAGACATCAAGAATCTAACCAAGGTATACGGTTCCAAGGCGGCCCTGTCCGGTGTGGAGCTGCACATAGAAAAAGGTCAGATAGTAGGCCTGATGGGACCGAACGGTTCCGGTAAGACAACACTGATTAAGACACTGATGGGACTGCTCAGAGCTGACTCGGGCACAGTCCTGATAGACGGCAAAGCTCCCGGAGCCGAGACGAAGGCGCATATCGCCTACCTGCCGGATAGAATCACATATCCGAATTATATGACAGCAGGCGGACTGGTTCAGATGTATCAGGACTTCTTTGCTGATTTCGATAAGCTCAATGCGATGTCGATGCTCAATGACCTCGGGATTGAACCGGGACTCAAGCTCAAGGCTATGTCAAAGGGTACCAAGGAAAAGGTGCAGCTTATACTCACAATGGCCCGCAAGGCTGAGGTTTATCTTCTTGATGAACCTATCGCGGGAGTTGATCCGGCAACAAGAGATTATATACTCAAGACGATAATCAGCAACTACAATCCGGAGGCGGTTGTGATCATCTCTACTCATCTTATTGCGGATGTGGAGGCGGTACTCGATGATGTAATCTTCATCAAAGAGGGGGAGATAGTCGTGCATGAAACTGCAGATAATCTCCGCGAGCAGAAGGGGCAGAGCATCGATAATTTATTCAGGGAGGTTTTTAAATGCTAGGTAAATTGATGAAATACGAGTTCAAGGCTCTCTTTCAAGAGCTCGGAGTATTATACATGGTGTGGCTTGCGTTGGAGGTAATTATAGGGGTTCTGTCCAGAGGAGCCTGGAGAATTCCCGATTACGTATCTAATGTTGTTATTTTGGCATATGTTGTCGCATCCATAGCGGTGGTTGTTATGACCTTTATAGTAATCGTAGACCGCAGATTTTACAAAGCCTTCTACGGTGATGCGGGGTATTTCACGCTTTCTCTCCCTGTAAAAATCAGTACTCACATCTGGAGCAAGGTTATTACAACTACTATATGGGTGTTCCTTGCCGGTGTGCTGGGCTTATTTGCGCTAATACTTGGCATACTTGCTGTATCTCCGGGAGTTGAAATGTTTACCGGAATTGATCTGATCAATACAATATTTACAGCTATAAATGAAAACAAATTGCTCGCAGGTAAAGTTGCGCTTATGTTTTTGGAAGTAATCATACTGGCAATAGTAGCTGCGGCCAGGTTTGTACTCAAGTTCCTGACCTGCGTGAATGTCGGAGCGCAGTTTAACAGGTTCAAGGCAATCCTGATGGGCGTATTCTTTGTGCTGTTCTCCATCGTGGAGGCATATGTTCTCGTGTTTATAATGGGTAATCTTCCGGTAAATGCCGAGGTAATAGGGAGCGATATTAATTACTCATTCTGGGGCGTAGGCTGCCTGATACTCGTTCAAGCAGCTGAGTTCGCAATTTACTTCCTAACATCGAACTACCTGATGAAGAACCGATTTAACCTCGAATAGAAATTAAATAAATACAAGCTGCATTGCAGTTGAGGTAAATTATTAGTATACTGGGGCTACAGTTTGAGTGATATTTCTCACTTGAGCTTGAGAATGAGACAGAATTGCAAATAAATATGAGGATGGCTGGGATTGAATAGTGACAGTGCATTACTTAGAAAATATTTGCGGTACATTGTTCCGGCTATGGCAGGTCAGCTGATATTCACCCTGTATATCATAGTTGATGGAATATTTGTAGCTCGCGGTGTATCCGAGACGGCTCTTGCAGCCGTCTCTATTGTTACGCCGTTTGTAACCTTGCTTTTTGCGATTTCCATTACTTTTGCAGTAGGCACATCAACTGTTGTAGCCAGACTTCTTGGTGAAAATCGTACTATAGAGGCAAGAGAGGTCTTCACAGAGAGCGTTGTAGCGATGTTCGTGTTGTCTATAGCAGGCAGCGTGCTCATCTTTGTATTTATCAACCCGCTTTCCGGGCTGCTCGGAGCATCGGACGCAACTCTTCCTTATGTCAAGCAATACCTGCTGACAATAGTACCATTTATATTCTCGTTTATCGTTTCGTACAACCTCGAGCTGCTGCTTGCGACGGACGGCTATCCGGAGCGGTCGACCATATACGTCACGTTGGGGGTTGTTCTAAATGTTTTTCTCGACTGGTACACCATATTCCGACTCGACTGGGGGATCGTGGGAGCCGGCCTCGCGACATCGTTCTCACAGACCGTCGTAATAGCAATATATCTGGTTCACTTTTCCGGCAGCAGAGCGACGCTTAGATTCAAACGATTCAGATTTCGCAAGGGCCTGCTTCGCCGTGAATTTATGTGCGGCTTGCCGTCAGGTATCACCGAGATGTCGCCCGGCATAGTGACGTTCATCTTCAACAACTTCATAACTGCCTTCCTGCACGACAGGGAGCTGATAATCTATTCGATCCTTTCTTACGTAATTCTGCTGGCATCTGTTCTTGCAAATGGCATCGCCCAAGGCGCGCAGCCGCTTGTCAGCTACTATCACGGTCGCCGTGAGAGGGCGTCTTTTCACACTATATTCGGTTATGAGATTAGGACAGGCATAGCGTTATCCGTGATTGAAATTATACTTGTACTGACCTTCGGCAATCATATTGCAGCTCTGTTCGTAGGAAGTGACAGCAATCTTAATGATGACGTTTTGTCTGCGCTGAGATTTATTGCTGTTGCTTTTCCGGTACTTAGTCTTAATATTATAATCGCCGGCTACCTGACAGCGCTCGAGAGATCCCGAGTTGCAGTCGTAATCTCGCTTATGAGATGTACGGTCACTCTGGTCGTATCAATAGCGGTGATAAGCATTGTATTTGGGTTGTCAAAACTCTGGCTGTCGCTGTCCATATCCGAGGCAATATGCTTGATATTCGCAGTGCGGATTTATAAGAAGACACGAAGCGTGGCTGCCTCGGAGGAATTAAACGATATGTGATAGGTTGTAATAAGCCGCTTAAGTAATTCGACCTTAATTTGAAACCGCATGATTGCAAAGCATAATATGTTTATGCATTTCAATACTGTCAAATGCAGCAAATAGTGTATAAATAATATACTGTATAAAGCTTGGAATCCTATTGAATAACTGCTCGCAGTGTGTTAACAATATATTGTAGCTGAATTATCTGTATGTGCAATTGATACGTGCTGTAATGTATGTGTTAAATTTTCACCGCTTCCACTTGACCGTATAGGTACAGTTTGGTGTTCTGCATGTAAGATTAGGAAATGAGAGGCGAATATGCTTTTTAACAGAGAAACGGATTATGCACTTAGAGTTATTAAAAACCTGCATACAGACATACCAACGAGCATAAGCTCGCTGGCAGAAGGAGAATTTATATCCGAAGCGATCGCTTACAAGGTTGCAAGAAAATTAGATAAGGGAGGCCTCGTCAAGAGCATGCGCGGGAGTAACGGCGGTTATATGCTAACCAGACCTCTGACAGATATTACATTATTCGACGTATATCAGATAATGGAACCTAATTCCTTCGTAAACGAATGTCTGCGCGGTAATTCCAATTGTCCGGTTAATACAGGACACAGCCCGTGCATGATTCATGCTGAGTTCTGTCACGTACAGAACAATCTCAACAATGATCTCAAGCGCCGCTCTTTGGCAGATATTATCGCTGCAAAATAGACGTGCTTCACACCGACATTTTGCCGGTGTACATGACACAATGACATAGATGAGCCGGGCAGATACGAGTACTCCCGGCTTCGCAGTATCCGTCTGACAAAAGCGGAGCAGCAGAGCCGCTCCGTTTTCTTGTGACTCAGTTTTTATTTGTTTTAGCTGTCAGCCTCATCCGGCTTCAAAATACAATCGATATGCACATACATTTCTGAGACTTAACTATCGCTTGTATTTCTATCAGGGTTAGCCTTAGGCAGACTCCAGCGATACCGTGCGGCCATCAATCGCAAAACCAGGATAATTGCTGCTCCGCCGGTCATTGCGATTCTTTGGTCTATATTGTTCCACAGCACCGTGCAGAATATGGCCCCGATGAGTGACGCGCTGGCATAGAAGTGCTTGACGAAGATGTACGGTCTGTCACCGGCCATCATGTCCCTGAGCACGCCACCGCCGACACCCGTAACTACTCCGACAAACGACAGCAGTATCACGCCGTGGATAGATGTCGCAGCATATCCGGCTTGGATGCCACTTACCGTAAACACGCCTAGTCCGACGGAATCCATGACGAGCATGAGCATCTCATAGAGCGTAGATTTAGAAAATATCCATTTTCTGACCGGCGGCAGGAATACGATAACTGATGTGATAATAGATACTATTAGGTATATCGGATTCCTAAACGTCAGTGGAGGCGTCTGTCCGACGATCAGATCCCTGATAATTCCGCCGCCGACACCTGTGGTTAAGCCTAGTATGGTGATACCCATGAGATCCATACCTTTCTCAAGGCCAAGCGTGGCGCCTGAGATCGCGAAGGTGATGGTGCCGACGATCTCTAGTGCAAATATGATGTTTTCAATGCTGTATAGTTGTAACAAATTTTATGGACTCCCAGTGATATTTAGGTACAATATGAGTTTTATCGATGATATCTTAGGATAACATGTGTTGTTGGTACCTGTAAATTAATGTGTAATAATTGCCCGCAAGCGACTGTAAGATTACAATATATATGTATAATAATTACTTGCGAGGGCAGATTTGACAGGAAATAGAGGTGGTCTAATGAAAAGTGAATACGAAAAAGGCTTTTTAGCAGCGATTATGTGTACAGGTCTTTGGGGTGTTTTACCTTTATATTGGAAATCACTAATTCCAATACCTTCATCTGTAATAATAATTTATCGGATACTGTTAGTTGCTATCGTTAGCCTTGTATTTGCGCGGCTAAAATACTCGTGGCATGAGATATTGTCACCACTAAAGGATAAAAAGATTGTATGCAAGTACGTTATAACGGGTTTAATAATAACATCTAATTGGAGCATATTTATATGGGCTGTGAATTCTGGACACATTATACAGACAAGTATAGGATACTATATTGAACCGTTGGCAGTTTGTACAATGGGCATTATATTTTTTAAAGAAAGACTCACTTTTTGTAAATTAATTGCAATTGGATTGGCATCTTTAAGTGTAATTATTATATTAATTCATTATAGACAGATTCCGGGTATTGCACTGTTACTTGCAATTACGTTTGCTACATATTCGGCAATCAAGAAAACAGTGAAATATCCGCCGGTATTGTCGCTATTTTACGAGACTATATTTTTAGCGCTATTTGCTTTCATTTATATTGTTTATATGGAATTACATGGAACGGGAGCAATTGGCAGAGGGGCCTTTTACCACTATATGCTGTTACTTTTATGTGGTTTCGCAACGGCTATACCGCTCGGATTATTCGCATATGCGGCACAAAGAACAACTATGTTTGTACTTGGTCTGGCAGAATATATAAGTCCGACTATAACGCTGATAATCGGGGTATTAATATATAAAGAACCTGCAGATAGAATTCTCTTTATGGCAATCGGAGTAATATGGTTAGGTCTTATATTCTTTTCTTATGGGGAATTTAAAGACAGTAAGAACCGAAAGTAGGAATTTATTATTTGAACTGTTCAAGGTAAAGCAATAGCGATTTGCCTTATGACAAGTCGCTATTGTTTAGACGATATATGATTTATGTACCTAGGGAAGGCACTAAACTTATTAAGCTTCGACGATATCTTCCGGAGATATTGATGACCTTTTCTTTATTGAGAAACCTGTAATTGCAAATACTATTGCTACAAATGGGTTTATTAGGTTGAGAAACGCGTAAGGTGCATAATTGAGGGTAGGTATACTTAGATAAGTGCTAATAGCAACGGCACAAGTTGTCCAAGGTATCAACGGTGAAGTGATGGTACCAAAATCCTCCAATGTTCTCGAGAGATTCTGGGGAGCTAAATCCCTGTTCTTGTATTCGGAGCTATACATCTTCCCTGTAATTAATATAGATAGGTATTGTTCACCGCATATCACATTAATCATTACTGCAGTGAAACCGGTTGCACATATTAAACTTCCGTCGGATTTTGCTATTTTCAGGATGCTCTCTGCAATTGTTTCAAGCATACCGGATTGGTGCATTATACCACCAAATGTTAGTGAACATAGTATTAACGATACTGTCCACATCATATTTTGAAGACCGCCCTTTGTAAGCAGTTTATCCAGCATTTCATTTCCGCTATCCATAGTAAATCCATAGCTCAAGCATCTTCCGACTTCGATAATTGACGCTCCTTGAATTGCAAGTGCGCAGAATACACCTAATAGAACGCTGAATATTAATCCAGGAATAGCAGGAATTTTGAAATAAATCATGCAAAATAGAATCAAAAGCGGTAACAACAAAAGCGGTGAGATTGTAAAATGATCTCTAAGTACAGCTGTGACAGTCACGATATCTTTACTAGTCCTGCTATGCGATACATACTTGAAGTTAACCAAGAAATACAGAATACAGGCAATCATAAAACTAACTGATGTGGTATACATCATGTGCCTAATATGTGCAAAAAGAGTTGTCCCTGAAACAGCCGGAGCAAGGTTTGTAGTATCTGAAAATGGTGACATCTTATCTCCAAAATATGCTCCGGAAACTACGCAGCCGGCGGTTATACTTGCTGGTATGCCCATTGCCGATCCAATCCCTACCATGGCAACTCCCAATGTCCCGCAGGTAGTCCACGAACTACCTGTAGACACACTGACAACTGAACATACTAATAAACACGTTACTAGAAAAAATCTAGGAGATAAAAGCTTTAACCCGTAATATATTAAGCTGGGAACAATTCCACCGGCAATCCACGAACCAATAATTAGACCAATAATACACGCAATAAGTATCGCTTGCATTGCATTCATTATAGAACCTATAATTCCTTTTTCAATATCAGCCCAAGGATTCTTTAACACAACAACCGAAATCACGGCAGCAATAATCGACGCTGTTATGAGTGGAATTTGTATATCGACTCTGTATTTTAGCAAAGCAAGTAGCAGGAGTATAAATACAGATAGTATCGGTATCAATGATAAACCTAGACTTGGTTTCCTGTGTGTAACAATTTCATTCTTGTGTTTTCTCATAGCACTACTCCGCACAATCAAATATTCGAAATAGAACGATGTTCTAAAATTAATCTATCATATCAATTGCGAATTGTAAATACTGTAGGTGATATCATTGACGATTACCATTAGCGGTGATACAATTCCGATAAACGAAACAATGTTCTGATATACAGAACATGACTGTTAAGATTCACCACAAGAAAGGATGATTGACTATGGAAAAAGTAAGAACGAGAGAGGAACGGTGCAAAGGATGTTATTTGTGTATCGCAAATTGCAAACCTAAAGCTCTCAGCCTTTCTGGTAGAACAAACGGCAAAGGGGTTATTACTGTCGCTGTAGATCAGGAGAAATGCGTTCAGTGTGGTTGTTGCTACGCTATGTGTCCGGATTGGGTGTTTGAAATTCTGTAAATTAATAGGAGATTTGTTATGGAAAAGAGAATAATGAAGGGCAATGAGGCTCTAGCTGAAGGTGCTATAAGAGGAGGATGTCGTTTCTATGCCGGATATCCGATCACGCCTCAGTCGGAAATTCTTGAGTGGATGTCTTGGCGACAGAAAGAGGTTGGAGGGACATTTGTTCAGGGAGAGTCTGAAATTGCAAGTGTAAATATGACGTTTGCTGCACGTGCACTTGGAGTTCGTGCATTGACATCTACATCCGGCCCGGGATTTTCGTTATATCAAGAAGGTATAGCATATTGGGTATCAGCTGGAGTTCCCGCTGTAGCAGCGTGTGTACAGAGATTTGGTATCGGTGATGGATTTATTTCTGCTGGACAGGATAATTACTGGCAGGCAGTAAAGGGCGGGGGAAATGGTGATTATCACCTAATTGTACTCGCACCAAACTCCGTTCAGGAGAACGTAGACATGGCTTACGAATCATTTGCATTAGCAGAGAAGTGGAGTCACCCGGTGTTAATTCTCTCTGATGGAACTATCGGGCAGATGATGGAACCATGTGAGCTTCCTCCGTTTGTAGAATACGACATTGATCAGGAGCAACCATGGGCAGTAAAGGGCGTTCAACCTGGCAAAGATTACAAGGTAATTACCGATATCACATATTTTAAGGATCTAGATGAATGGAATGACGATTATCTGGCGAGGATGCGTGAGATTAGCGAAACAGAGCAGCGTTGGGAGAGCTTCGAAGTTAAAGACGCAGATGTTGTTCTCGTTGCTTATGGAATATCTTCCAGGGTTGTACAGGGTGCTGTTGAGCAGGCTCGTGAAGAAGGCTTTAAATTAGGACTAATAAGGCCAATTACATTGTGGCCATATCCTCGTAAAGCATTTGAAACTATTCCGGATACATGCCGTGGTGTTGTTACAGTAGAAGTGAATATGATGGGACAGATGCGAGATGATGTAATTATAACAGTTAAAGGGAAATTTCCAACGTTTGCTTTGGCAACACGGCAGAGAATCCCAAAAGTAGATCAGGTAATTGAATTTGCAAAAGCTGTTTATAACGGCGAGGTTAAAGAAGTGGAGGTATTCTAATGGTTGCTAGAAAAGCCCCTGAACTCATGTATGCAGAGAATAGGTTCTGTGCTGGCTGTGGGCATGGAATTTTTGATAGGATTCTTGGTGAAGTTTTGACTGAAATGGATATTGTTAGTGATACGATCATTTGTTCAGATATAGGATGTAATCATCAGTTCCAGTTTTGTATGTGGGTTGATGCCATTGTTCCGCCACACGGTAAAATGGGAGCAGCCTTAACTGCTCAGAAACGTGTACGCCCGGACAAGTATGCGCTTACAATCTGTGGAGATGGTGGAGCATATGCTATTGGATTAGGCGAAACTATGGCGGCAGCAACTCGCAATGAGAATGTCACATTTTTTGTAATGAATAATACTGTTTACGGAATGACAGGTGGCCAAATGGCACCAACAACAATGATAGGGCAGCATACGACATCATCAAAGGATGGAAGAATTTTGGCTGATAGTGGTGAGAATTTTGATGTTGTTAAGACAATGCGGGGATTGGCGATTGCCTATCTGGCAAGAACATCGGTCACAAATCCGGCAAATGTTGCAAAGACGAAAAAATATGTAAGAAAAGCGCTTGAAAAGCAGCGTGATTGTAAAGGCTTTTCGCTGGTTGAGGTACTTGTGCCTTGCCCAACAAATTGGGGTATGACACCCCCTAAGTCAATGGAGTATATTAATGATGTTATGACTAAACAGTATGAATTAGGGGAGTTTATTGACAGATAGTGGAGGGTATTATGAAAAAAAGCATTGTTTGTGCTGGACTAGGTGGTCAAGGCGTGCTTACTGCCGGTAAAATACTGATGTATGCAGCATATGAAAAGGAATTAAATGTTACTTGGTTTCCTTCTTATGGAAACGAGATGAGAGGTGGAAATGCAAATTGCAATGTGATTATTAGTGACAAAAGAATCGCATCTCCATATGCCGATCATCCTGATGTTGTAATGGCGATGAGCAGTTCCGCGGTTGATATTTACGAGACTGCAATGAATCCGGGCGGTACTCTTTATGTAAATTCATCACTTGTAGATGAAGGCAGAAAGTATCGTGGTGATATTAAAGTTGTAAAATGTGATGCTACAGACTTAGCAATAGACCTAAAGAGTGAGAGAAATGCTAATCTCTGCATGTTGGGGAAGATGCTTGTTGAATCGGACCTTTTTGCATATGATGAATTTGAGAAGTCAATGTGCGGTTACTTCGAGATACAGGGCAAAGGGAAGTACAATGAAAAGAACAAAGAAATGCTTAGAGCCGGTTACAGTAAGTAAATTTAGGCGATTAGTCTCCTAAATTTGTAAAACAGCGGATCAAAGCTCCTACAAGGTATTATATTTGGGGTATCGCATGAAACATTGCGGTATCCTTTGCTTTACGTTCAGTTTAGTTTATAATATCAATGATAATGGAGGTTTTATATGAGTGAACACAGGGTTGGTAATGCTAATCAGTCAGTGATAATAAATTCGGTAGATAGAACTATAGATATAATAGAATATCTATATCTGCAGGATAAAGGAGTTTCTATTTCCCAGATAAGTAAAGACTTGGGACTGTACAAGAGCACTGTTTACCGTACACTGGCTACCTTGCAGAACAGAGGTTATATTGAACAAAATGTTTCGAATGAAATGTATTCGCTAGGACCTAAGATTTATGCATTGAAAGGTAGTGAAGCTCCTGAACAAAAGCTGGTGGAAATAATTCTGCCGTATTTAAAACAATTAAATGACAAGTATTGCGATTCTGTAAATTTAGGAGTGTTAGATGTAGACGGTGAAGGGATGTATAGAATACGCCTTCTGGCAGAATGTGCCAGTAAATCTGTACTTGGAGTTAAAGTTGATATTGAGTCTATGAGTGAGTGCTATTGTGCGTCTCTGGGTAAATGCTTGTTGGCTTTTTCAGATAATGTTGACTTGTCCGTATATGAGTCTAGCCCTATGACGAAGTTCACAGATTCGACGATTACTACTGTTAAGGAACTGGAAAAGGAATTGGAGAAAATTAAGAAATGCGGCTATGCTTGTGATGATGAAGAACGAGAGGTCGGATTGTTCTGTGTAGGAGTGCCCATATTTAAAAACGGCAAAGTTGTTGCAGCTATGAGCCTTGCTGGTCCAAAGTTCCGTATAATGGATGGCGAGTTTCAAGAGAAAATCAACTTCATGAAGGACTTAAGTGCTGAAATTACGAGAGAGCTTTTTGTAAAATAAGATATTGGATATCATTAATGATTATATATAAAAGTTTTTGTGAACTTTAATTTACACTCTAAGTGCAACAATTAAATAATGACCCATACCCTTGGTATAATGGTGTTTGTGAAGACATCCCATATCCAAGGAGGAACTATGAGTCATTACAAACATCTTACACCAATTGAGAGAGAAAAGATATTTCTTCTTCACTCTCAAAATAAAACATTAAGCTATATAGCTAAGATTATTCATCGTGATAAATCTACAGTCTCCAGAGAAATAGCTCGCAATGGCTATAATGGGGCTTATTCACCAAGTGCAGCTCATACTAAATATTTAGAACGTCGTACCAACTGCAAACCTAAACTCAAGTTCTCTAATCCTGAAATATTCAAATATGTTAGAGATAAGTTTCTGGAATTAAAATGGTCACCTGAACAAATATGCGGTCGGCTAAAACTGGAGAAATCAGATCTGTATGTCAGTTATACAACAATATATCGTGCTATATATTCTGGAAAATTTGACACTGACAAGGAGCGTGCTTCGAATGGTAATCGTGGTGCCATCCGTAAACTTCGTCATCGTGGGAAATCACGACATACAAAAGGGTACATTGAAAAACGTGGCAAAATTCCAATCAGTAATAATATTTCAGACAGACCTCAAGAAGCTAATAACCGAATCCGCATAGGAGACCGGGAAGCCGATACAGTTATTGGTAAGAGTGGCGGGGCTTGCCTTGTTGCTCTAGTTGACAGAAAGAGTCGTTTTCTCATAAGTTCTAAAGCAAAGAAGAAAGATTCTGTATCTGTAAAAGATACTATGATTTCCTGTCTTACGGGGCAACCTTGTCATTCAATTACACCTGATAGAGGTATGGAATTTGCAAAACATGCTGAAATTTCTGTGGCACTCGAAAAAGTTAAATTTTATTTTCTACTGCCACATCATCCTTGGCAACGAGGAACAAATGAAAATACAAATGGACTTCTTAGAGAGTATTTTCCTAAGAGTTACGACCTTAATGATGTGTCAGAAGAATATATACAAAGCAAAGTGGATGAAATGAACAAGCGCCCGCGAAAATGCCTGGGGTTCAAAACACCATATGAAGTCTATTATTCAACTGTGTTGCACTTAGCTTGACAATTCAAGTGTTATAGTACAAAGACGATTTTAAGGAAAAAGGTATATTCCATTTACCTTGTCAAAACCGTCCTCTGAAAGCCTTATATTTCAAGCCCGTATTTGTTTCTACTTCGTAACATGGGCATAAAAAGCGGTGTTCTTTAGTTTTTTAAAAGGAAGCATAGGGACACCACTTTTTCATATTGAGGCTATAACTTTTTTGCGGTTAAGGTGGAGCTATGTCAACACGCATCCCTGAAAAGAACCCCTTTTCTCTCCTCGGAAGGCGAATGTCAAAAACTAATATTATAAAAAATAAATACGCTATCCTTTTGGATATATGAATCGTTATATTTAATAAAAGAGAGTTTTTCAGAATTAGGAGCTGAAGCTTATTCACTGAGATAAACAGGGTGAAAACCTGAATTTTTAACAATTAGCACTTGATTATAAGAGGAGGATTATTGGTGATAAACATGAATACGGATTATATATTAATCCGTAGTGCAAAAGATGGAAACACTAAGGCTGCGGAGTCAATAATCCGTAAATACTATGCGAATATATTTGATTATTGCAGATATCACTCGGCTGATATACATACAGCTGAGGATTTAACTCAAGAGGTGTTTTTAACTTTATTAAAAGAAATTAACCAATATAGGCATAATGGCAAACTTCTAAATTATCTTTATACAATTGCCAGAAATAAATGTATTGATGAAAAAAAGAGGATGAGAAATATGGAAATTTCAATCGATCGTGTGATGAGTAAGATCGATTCAAACAACGATGATTGCGGTGAGGAAATAGAGTATTTGGATGCAAAGGCAGCAGTTGATAGATTACCTGATGATATACGGGAGATTATAGTACTGTATTTCTTTCTTGACAGAAAGCAGAAAGAAATTGCAGAAATATGCGGAATCGGGTTGCCTCTTGTAAAATATAGATTAAGAAAAGGGAAAGCAATGATAAAAGAGTTTTTGGAAGGTGAAGTATGAAAAATAAGAATTTTTCTGATAAAAAAATAGAACATCTGCTTAGAAATATTCCGCAGCAGATTACATCAGCTCCGTCAAAGGATGCTATAGACAGCACGGTTCTTGAAGCAAAAGAAATTATGATTGCTAAAGAGAAGACAAGTCGTATTGATTTTGCTGAGTTCTTGATTATTCAGATGAAGATAATGCGTAAGAGATGGTGGATTCTTCAAGGGATACTATTGTTCTTGGCATGTGAATGGCTGTCTGTTGCAGGTGATGTTGATTATATATATCGAGGATGGAGTATTTTGGCTGCGTTGTTTGTCATATTGATCATCCCTGAATTATGGGAAAATATGGAATGCAAATCAATGGAAATCGAGGAATCCTCATTATTTGATTTAAGAAAGGTATATGCGGCAAAACTTATAGCTTTTGGACTTGTGGATACGATTTTTCTAACATTCTTTTGTACTGCTGCAACGCAACTTCAAAATATTTTGTTTGTAGATATATTAAAACAATTTGTTTTCCCTGTTATGATTGCGGCTACTATATGCATAATAGCATTTTCGTGTAGCAAACCTTTTAATGAATTAGCAACTATGATTATATGTATTGTTGCTAATTCAATATGGATGTCTGTAGCACTTAATGAAGCGATTTATTCTAAAATAACACCATTGATATGGATGGGGCTATTTGCCGTTTGTATTTCTTTGATTATCTATAATGTGCGCAAGGTTCTAAATAAAAACAGTAAATATCGGGAGGAACAAATAAATGGATTTAATTTTGGATAGAGTAAGAAAAAGCTTCAGAGATGCGGTTGTTGTGGATGATGTTTCGATTAGAATGCAATCCGGACTATATGGCCTTTTAGGCTCAAATGGTGCCGGTAAAACGACTTTGATGAGAATGATTTGTACAATTCTGAAACCTACAGAAGGGGCTATTTACTATGAAGGTGCAGATGTATTTGAAATGAATGAGAAATATAGAGATATTTTAGGATATTTACCACAGGAATTTGGCTTTTATCCGGAACTTACTGTAAAAGATTATCTTAAATATATTTCTGCGTTAAAAGGCCTCAGGCAAGCTATCTCAAAGAAACGTATTGATGAGTTGTTGGAACTTACGGGCATGCAAAAAGATTCATCAAAAAAAATGAAAGAATTATCGGGAGGAATGAAAAGACGAGTAGGCATTGCACAGTCACTTTTGAATGACCCTAAGATACTTGTATTGGATGAGCCTACAGCAGGACTTGATCCCATGGAAAGGATACGGTTTAGGAATCTCATAGGTCAACTGTCAAATGACAGAATTGTATTGTTGTCTACACATATTGTTTCTGATATTGAAGCCATAGCAAAAGAAGTATTTGTGATGAAGGAAGGGCGAATAATTGATCAAGGAACAATTGGCGAATTGTGTAGAAAACTTCCTTGTAAGGTATGGATATATCGTGAAAAAACAGAAGAAGCGGAGAGCTTTGTTTCCCGTTTCGTAAATCCTATTGGGGCGATCAAGACGGATGGAGAGTATACACAAGCACGTATTTTGGCAGAAGAAAGACCGGGAGAAAATGCAATATGTGTTGATACCACGCTTGAAGATGTCTTTTTATATCATTTTGGCGAGATTGGTGGTGATAGTAATGATTAGATGTGAATTCAGCAAATTATTCAGTAGGGGTATTAACAGGATTCTGTTGTTGGCATTGCTTATTATCGCAGTTGCATTTAGTTTCTTTTCAATATGGAGCGTTAAGTTTGTAGATAAGTATGGAAATGTCCATAATGGTTTATCGGCACCGAGGAAACTTACTGAAGTCAAGTTAAAATATAAAGGAGCGTTAACCTCTGATATTCTTGCAGAAATAATACAGAAAGATAAAAATCTTAATAAAAAGTATGGGAGTACAATTTCGGATTCTGTATATGCAGTAAATGAGCAGGAATACGGTGACATAAAAGATATGATTGTTAGTATTCTTTGCTACGATAAAGATTTTGATGAGTCGGTAATTAATGGATTGGATATTAACAAATCAAGGAATATATATTCTATAAGAGAAAAGAATATTGATCACATGATAAAAGAATATGGTGTTCGAGAAGCGAAGAGAAAATATCTGAAGAAGCAGTATCAAAAAGTGCGTAAGCCTTTTGAATACGCTCCGGCAGAATCATGGAAAACCATGGGTTTATATGCGACAACATATTCGATGATATTGTTAATTGTAATATCCTTTTTCGCAGCAGGATTATTCTCAGAAGAATTCAGGCTTGGAGCAGATTCGATTTTCTTCAGCACCAAGATGGGTCGAAGCAGAGGAACGAAAATAAAGATAGCAACAGGTCTAATTATGGCAACTATAATTTATTGGGGAGCTATGCTCATAATGTCAATCATATCCTTTGGGGTTATGGGGATAAGCGGAGCATCTTCACCAATCCAAATAGAGGATAGCTATTGTATGTACGCATACACATTTGCACAAAAATATATGATAATGCTGTTATCAGGTTATGTAGGAGTTATGCTTGCAGTAGTGATAACAATGCTAGTGTCGGCCAAAACCCATTCTCTGGTTTTGGCTATGTGCTTTCCATTATCACTGTTTATATTGTCACCATTTATTGGCAGAGTGCTTCCATTTAAAAAATTTTTCAATATTACACCGGATCAACTGATAAATGTGTATAACTGTATCAAGTTGCCACTTTTATATCAGTTTGGAGAAACAGTGGTAATGCAAATACCTATGTTGATGACGATGTATTCTATTATTGCGATTATGATTATGCCGTTTATCTATAGGTCATTTAACAAATATTATGATAAATAATGATTCTATACAATCAATACTCTATATATAAACACAGTATGTGAAAAAACTGACGAAGGATCCGATGTGCATAGATCGGTGTTTACAGACTGCGTGCAATGCATGTCCCTACACAGTCGGAGCCAACACAAGCAGAATTTCCTTCGTCAGTGTCTAGGTGGACTACACTGTCCTCCCCTCCGATTCTAACAATGACATCACCAAAAACCAGTGCTCTTTTACATCCTGTATCAATCGATAATTCTACTATTTGGTTTTGTTCTACACCAAACTTGGCAGCATCATCTTCTGAAAGATGGACATGACGTTGAGCGATAATACAACCATGATCTACTTCGATTTCTGTGCCGTCAGCAGAGACAATCTTGATTCCGGGTGTTCCGGCGAGATCTCCCGACATTCTTATTGGTGCATTTACTCCTATTAAACGAGCATCTGTAGCAGCAAGTTCAATCTGTGTTTCTTTTCTAGCAGGTCCAAGAATCGCTACTCTATCTATTGCTCTTTTAGGACCAACAAGGGTTACCCTTTCCTCTGCAACAAAACCACCGGCAATTTCCTTTTTTACTTTAAGCTCATATCCTTTTCCGAAAAGCCTCTCTATATCTTCTTGAGAGAGGTGTATGTGACGTGCGCTTACTTCCACACTTACGTTTAAAGTACTCATTCTGTTCATCCTCTTCTATGCACATCGGAAAATTGATGTAATTTAAATAACTTGGGCTTCTGATGTTAAGGATAATGATTTTCTGAATTGATATCAAGAGCAAATTGAAATGGAAAAACCTTTTTATAAATGTAATTCAACTTTGAAGTTTTGAAATTTCAACATGTATGCTGTAATTTCTTAATTATAAAATTGATTGACATAGATTAGAAAAACTAATAAAATACTTATAAAATAGAACATAGTTCTGATTAATAGAACAAGGACTGAACAACTAGGAGAACGTATATGAAGTTGCTAATTATAAATCCTGGTGGGACAAGCACTAAGATTGCAGTTTATGAAGATGATAAAGAAATTTTAAAAAAAACAGTTATTCATTCTGCGGATGATTTGGGTATTTTCCCTCATGTATTTGATGAATATGAATACAGAAAAAATCTAATCATCGAATCTGTTGAAGAGGCTGGCTTCTCACTAAAAGACCTTGGTTGTGTAGCAGGTAGAGGCGGATTAATGCGCCCTATCGAAGGTGGTACATATGCGGTAAACGACAAGATGATTGATGATCTTAGACAGGCTAAGTATGGTGAGCATGCATCTAACCTAGGAGCAGTTCTTGCAAAATCTATCGGTGATGAACTTGGAATTCCTTCGTTTGTTGTTGACCCCGTTTCCGTGGATGAAATGATGGATAAGGCGAGGATTGCGGGAATTAAAGAGTTAGAGAGACCGAGTTGGTTTCATGCATTGAATCACAAGGCAGTCTCTAGATTCGTTGCAAATAAACTGGGAAAGAAATACGAAGAATGTAATTTTATCGTTGCACACTTAGGCTCCGGTATTTCGATAGTTGCACATAACCACGGGAAGATGGTAGATGGTAGTGGCGGAAGAACAAACGGCCCGTTCTCCCCTGAGAGAAGTGGCGGACTTCCATCTTATCCGCTTATCAAGCTATGCTACTCTGGTGACTACACCTACGAGGAGATGGTTAAAAAAGTTAGTACATCTGGAGGTATTTATGATTATCTAGGTACTAAGGATCTTCTAGAAATCGAAAAGCGCATTGAGAACGGTGATACAGAAGCGAAGCTGATATACGATGCATTTGCATATTTTGTTGCGAGAGAGATAAGTTCTTACGTTCCAGCTTTCTCAGAGCCAATTGATAGAATTATCATCACTGGCGGAATCGCACATTCCGATTACATTACAGGCGAAGTGTCCAAGATGACGAAAGCAATCGCTCCTACAGAAGTAGTAGCAGGCGAGTTCGAGATGATAGCTTTGGCGTTAGGTGCACTCAGGGTGCTTAACGGCGAAGAGGATGTAAAGATATACTAACGTATATTGAACTGATTAATGAATAAGGGGAGGTTAAAAATGAAATTTTCTATTCGTATGGATCGTATAAAAGCATCCGGTATTCGTGCTGTTCAGAAAAGGATTGCAGGTAATGATAATATCATATCTTTTGCTGCAGGATTGCCTGATCCGGCACTATATCCTTTAGAGGATTTAAAAGCTGCCACGGATGAAATGATTGAAATGGAGGGAATTAGAGCCTTTTCATATGGACTTACAAAAGGTAATGGGGAACTTCTTGAGTTTATCGTTGATAGAATGAATAAGAAAGAAAACGTAAAGTGCACAAAAGATAATATATGTGTGCTTAGTGGATCGCAGCAAGGTATTGGTCTTGCAGGGTTGATGTTTATCGATGAAGGTGATGTTGTAATTACAGAGAATCCAAGTTATCTGGGAGCCATTAACGCATTTAGACCTTATGGTGCTGAATTTGCAGGGGTTGATACTGATGATGACGGCATAGTTATTGAGCACCTGGAAGAAGTGCTTAATAACACACCTGAGGCGAAATTGATGTATGTAATCCCAAATTTTCAGAACCCAACTGGTAAGGCATGGGCTCTGGAACGTAGACAGAAATTTATGGAAGTTGTTTCTAAACATGACGTGGTAGTAATCGAGGATAATCCTTACGGAGAAATAAGGTTTAGAAATGAACAATTACCTGATCTTAAGTCATTAGATAAAAAGGGTCAGGTAGTGTATCTGGGATCATTTTCAAAGATTCTAAGCCCGGGAATGCGTGTAGCTTGGATGTGTGCTGAACCAAAGGTTGCATCTATGGCAGAAGAACTAAAAGAAACTAATGATTTACAGAGCCCTGAGATTACACAGATGATAGTTGCATATTACATGAAGATGTTTGATTTAGAGGAACACATCAGGGAAATACAGGAGACATATAAGCACAGAGCTGATCTGATGATCAAGATGATTGAACGGTATTTTCCAAAAGAAATAAAATGCACAAAACCGGACGGAGGAATGTTCTTGTGGCTAGAGCTTCCTGAAGGGCTTGACAGTGACAAAATTTTGGATGATGCAGTAAATGCTGGAGTCGCTTATATCCCAGGGGAATCTTTTTTTGCTCATGAAGGAGTTAAAAACACTGTTAGAATGAACTTTACTATGGTAAATGATGATCAAATTCGTGAGGGTATTAAAATTCTTGGAGAAGTATTTAAAAAATATATATAAAGTGGTTAGAGAAAAAATTCTATTTATTGAATTTGGAGGGATTTATGAAAAGTAAATTCAAGCTTGTCCTTACAATACTTGTAATGGGAGGATGTTGGTCCGTTGTATATCTAGTACCTTACCTACAATATACTTGGTATGATCCATTTAAAGAATTCATAGGTGGAACCAATACAAAGTTGGGGCTATTGATTACAATTTACGGATTTGGAAACGTTTTTGGAGCACCTGTCGGAGGATGGCTATCGGATAGATTCAACTACAAGACAATTTATGTTTTGTCGGTATTTTTGAACGGCGTATTCGCTATTTTATTCCTTCTACATCCTACATACGGATTTGCAATTTTGATGTGGATAGGTTTTGCGTTTGCAAGCTTGTTCTTGAACTATCCGGCACATATCAAGATTATAAGAAATTTAGCTAGTGATGAAAATCAAGGGAAAATCTTTGGTTTTAATGAGACTTCGATTGGCCTGTTCAACATAATCATCAGCTCCGCAATGATGCTGGCGTTTACAAAGTTTGCAGTTAGTGTCGGAGGAATAAGAGCTGCCGTTATATGCAATGCAGTTATATCGTTTGTGCTCACTATACTTGCTTTCTTTGTTTTAGAGAGTCCCCCAAGGAAAGCTGTTAGTGAGAAACTGGCTGCTGAATCCAAGGAAAAGTCAAACTTCTTTAAGGACTTTGGTTCTATAGCTAAGCAACCTGCGACATGGCTAGTTGCTATTAGTATTTTTGCAGTATATTCGTTTATGTCTACATTGACATATTTCACTCCATATTTTACTCAGGTGATGGGTGTTACAGTGACGTTAACCGGATGGGCTGCCATTGCCAGACAGTATGGAATGCAGCTTGTAGGAGCACCTATAGGAGGAATTGCGACTGATAAGGTAAAGTCGCCGGCAAAGGTTTTGATACTAGTATATATTGTTGGAATCATAGGATTGGTATATATGCTAGTTCCTAAAACCAGCGTAACTGTAGCAACAGTGTTAGTGGTTACATTGGTACTGTCATTCTTCGTATATATCGGAAGAGGTGCATACTATGCAACACTTACAGAATCAGGAGTACCAAGAGCATTGAGTGCGTCTACAATAGGCGTTGCTGCTGCTGTAGGTTTCTCGCCCGACCTGTTCCAGTTTACGTTATTCGGGTACTGGATGGATAACTGTGGGAAAACAGCATTTACATATATGTTTGTATATCAGATTATAGTTTTAATTGCCGGCATATTTGTTTCAATTGGTATTCTTAAATTAAAGAAAAAGAATGCTCAAGCACATAATTCGAATGTGGAGACCCTATAGTATAAGGTTGTCTGATGCGATTTGGTGTTTTGGATACAAATCATATAAAATTCCATAATTGCGGCAGGACACCTGAATAAGAATAAAGGGAAGACATGGTTTTATAAATCAGTCTTCCCTTTATTTTGCAAAGATTTAGACTATTCAATTATGTTGGGTTGTTAAGAGATAATTTTGAATAGTGGATTGATAGCGGGTATATTAGCCTAAGCTAGATATGATTAACCGATACTAAAAGGGTGAAAAATAAACCTATTATGTGATATCTTCTATGGCTTAAAGAGTGGTTACAGTCTTTGGTCTCCTGTTTTAACCCAGCCAGCGCGTTTAACAGCCTTGTGGAATAGTATAGTTAGAACTGCTGGTAGGACAACGGATATAAGTATTAGTTCAAGCCAATCCATAGAAGTGATACCTGCCTTTGCTCCCTTTGCGATATCAGCAACCCAACCGGAATAAACGCCCAAAGGACCAACAAGTCCACATGTACCCATACCACTTGCGATAGCAGGACCATTCATCTTGAGGTGGAATATGCAGGTTGCGATAGGACCTGTGATTGCAGAGGTGAGAGTAGGAGCTATCCAAATTTTAGGGTTTCTTACAATATTGCCCATCTGAAGCATCGATGTGCCTATTCCCTGTGATACTAGTCCGCCAACACCGTTATCTTCGTATGATGCAACTGCGAAACCAACCATCTGTGCGCAGCAACCAGCAAGAGCCGCGCCACCAGCAAGGCCTGTTAGACCGAGAGCTGCGCATATAGCTGCGGATGAAATAGGAAGAGTTAGTGCTATTCCAACAACGACTGCTACTATGATACCCATCAGTAGTGGCTGGAGTTCTGTAGCCCACATGATGATATCTCCCATCTTCATTGCTGCGTTGCCTAGTGCTGGAGCGATGAACCAGGATAAAGCAATTCCTATACCTATAGTTACACTGGGTGTAACTAATATGTCAATCTTTGTCTCCTTGGATATAGCCTTTCCGCATTCAGCAGCGATAATAGCTACAAATAGCACTGCTAGAGGACCACCGGCGCCTCCAAGTGCATTTGAAGCAAATCCGACAGTGATAAGTGAAAACAGAACTAGCGGAGGAGCAGCGAGCGCATATCCAATCGCGCATGCCATTGCAGGCCCTCCCATAGCCATCGCGAGTCCACCCACAGTGTATTTGATGCCACCGATAGTAGCTACTGTCTGCGACAAGGCAGTGATATGAAGTTGCACCCCTATGGTGTTGATGATTGTTCCGATAAGAAGCGAACAGAAAAGCCCTTGGGCCATGGCACCGAGGGCGTCAATTCCATATCTCTTTCCGGAGATGATTATGTCTTTGCGTTTTAGAAATGATGTGAAACTAGCCATTAAAAAGCCTCCTAACTATATACAGGTGTCATGACACCTGTATATACATTAAAAGAGGCTGTATAAAAAGTCAATATTAAATTAAAGAAAATGTTATCGGCTACTCCAAAAGTATGCTGTCGTTTGCCAAAAAATATTTTGTCATTTACTCGAAGAGTATCCCAATAGAACGGAGCTTTTCCTTGATCAGCTCAAGTGTAGCTTCATCTCGGCAAATAATCGCGTGCAGATGAATGCCATCCGTTAGCAGAGATAGCGGAGGCGCCTTGCTTTCGTTAACTCTATCTACAAACTCCCGTGCTTCAATCCTGTTAGATATGTGTAGATTGCCGACGAGCTCTCCATATATCGGATGATCCACTGTGACATCTAGCACTGTGCCGCCGCAGTCGACGATGGCATTCAACTCCTCTAGAATCTCAGCTCTATCGTGCTTACACGCAATCTGGTAGATTGATGCTGCTTCCTGATTCAGAGGCAACACGTATCCACGAGGTGTGGCTGTTATGTCATATCCCTCTGCTCTCAGTATTGCAATGTCGCCGACTACAATCTGCCTGCTTACACCGAACTCTCTTGCCAAAGCCGAAGCGCTTACAGGTGAACCTGCAGACTGCAATTTCTGTATTATCTTATCTTTACGCTTATCCCTCTGCATGTCGAATTCTCCGTATTCTTATCATACTAATACACGACTTATAGCCTGACAATATACACTAATAAATCACCTGTATATTATAGTATGTACTACTATTTATCTTTCTTCTCTTCTTCGCTGACCTTCTTCGCTCTGATTGCCTTTGTACGAATCTCCTCGCAGATTGCGTTTACAAACTCGCCCAGAGGTTTGCTGCCTTCGTCTCCTTCGAATCTCGAACGAACGGAAACAGTTTTATTCTCAGCTTCCTGCTGTCCAACGACTAGCATGTAAGGGAGCTTCTCCATCTGAGCCTTTCTGATCTTGTATCCGATTCGCTCAGAGCTGCTGTCGATTGTAACATCAACACCGTTTCTTCTTAGTTCAGCAAAGATTTCCTCTGAATAGTCCTGATACTTATCGGAGATAGGAAGGATTCTAACCTGCTCTGCGCATAGCCAAGTAGGGAAGTTACCTGAATATTTTTCAATAAGCCAAGCGAGAGTTCTCTCGTAGCATCCGAGCGATGTACGGTGAATGATGTATGGACGCTTTTTCTCGCCATTCTTATCGATGTAGTACATATCGTATCTCTCGGCTAGGAACATGTCGAGCTGGATAGTGATCATTGTATCTTCCTTACCGTACACATTCTTTGCCTGAATGTCTAGCTTAGGCCCATAGAATGCAGCTTCACCGGAAGCCTCTGTGTAATCGAGCCCAATCTCGTCAAGGATATCGCGCATTGCAGCTTCAACCTTATCCCATTCTTCGGCAGTTCCGAGGTACTTGCCAGGGTTTTCAGGATCCCACTTTGACATTCTATATGTAACCTCTCCCTCGAGTCCGAGAGTTGTGAGGCAGTGCTTAGCAAGCTTTACGCAGTTCTTGAACTCTTTGTCGACCTGCTCAGGTGTGCATACGAGATGACCCTCTGAAATCGTGAACTGACGAACTCTAGTAAGTCCGTGCATTTCACCGGAATCCTCGTTACGGAATAGAGTTGAAGTTTCGCCCATTCTGTAAGGGAGATCTCTATAGCTGTGCTGCTTAGCCTTGTATACATAGTACTGGAACGGGCAGGTCATAGGGCGAAGGGCAAATGCATTTGCGTCAGCATCATTCTCGATAAGGCTCAAATCCTCTAGTCCTCTAATCTCGCGAGTAGCATCCTCTGCGTTGTTGAGATCGTCGAGGTTTTCGTAACCAAATACAAACATACCGTCCTTGTAGTGGTACCAGTGGTCTGAAATCTTGTAAAGAGTCGATTTCGCCATCA
>ERZ772956.47-NODE-47-length-96793-cov-4.386715_pt1 | contig 96793 bp, 87 predicted proteins | sample MGYA00580683_ERZ772956 | MGnify/ENA primary metagenome ERZ772956 (study PRJEB29015, sample SAMEA2738077) | human oral metagenome | biome: human oral; feature: human-associated habitat; material: saliva | place: China | collected 2212 ... | reverse complement strand
AACCCCCGACCTCTTCCATGCCATGGAAGCGCGCTACCAACTGCGCCATAGCCCCATATTCATTTGGTGTCTCCGTTCGGCGACTCGATAACTATAGCGGTCCGGGCACCGATTCGTAAAATTGAGAATCTGTGCTGGTCACCACACGAAGAAGGAGACTCCAGGAGGAATCGCTCTTACAGGGATCCGCATCGGCCTCAGCATGAGAAGCGCCCCCGCGTGGCTTCTCAGCACGCGCCACGCTCCCCCGCGCACCCCTCGCTCCGGCTTCACAGGCTGTGCCGTTCGACCCCATAGGGCCCGGAACTTCCTCGCCTGTTGTATGCGAAGGCCTCGCCCTCGTCGTCCTCACCCGTTCCATGTGAGACCTCACGCCCTCGCTCCTGCTTCACGGGCTGACCGCACTGTCCCGTATGCCCGAAGCCTCCTCACGCGTTCTATGCGATGCAGTCCAGCCACAATTCCCCGTGCCTCACGTCCCACCGTCCCCGCCCACTGCCTTCACCCACTCGGTCTGAAGGCCCCTCTGGCCCGGGTGCGGCATCGCATTCGCTTCAGGCTCCGAGAACATCCTCGCGGTAGCCAATGTTGTGCGCTGCGAGGCGCCACACTCCCCGACCGGACGCTCCCGAACCGCCTCCACCGACATGCACCACCTCAGACCAGTGACAATTGTCCAAGCCCCGCATCTCGTCGAAAACCAAAGGGTCCAAGCCCATGAATGTGACAAGAGCACGAGTAATCGCACTGCCATGCGAAACAAGGATCAGCGTCCCGCCCTCGTCCATCGAAGAGGCGGCCTCAAGAGCTGCAGCCCGCACGCGCAAACCCACAAGATCAGAACGTTCAATCCCCGCAGCCTCGGACTCGCCGCTTTCGCGCCACTGCGCCACCTCTGCAGGATGATCAACTTCAGCCTCGGCCGCGGTCTTCCCCTCGAAGACCCCGTAAGCGCGTTCAATGAGACGCTCATCCACCACGGGGCCCACGAAATCCGCACCCACGCCCTCAAACTCCTCGGCGATGATCGACGCCGTCTCAAAAGCCCGCGATAGGGGCGAACTCAGGATTCGTACCTGCCCGCCGGTGTCCAGGCCCTTCATCCGCACGAGCTGAAGGCTCGGCGTGACAATGCGGCGCGCGAGAATGCGGCCGGCGTTGCGAGCCTGAAGGCGACCGTGGTCGTTCAAAGGATGATCAACGACCCCCTGGAAGCGCCTTTCAAGATTGAAGTTCGTCTGACCATGACGGACGAGGACGATGCGCTTCGCGCCATTCATGAGAGCACCAGCGTATTCTCGCGAGGCTCCCTCAGATGCGTGATGGTCCCGTCCGACCAGAGCTTCTCTAAGGCGTAGTACTCACGCTCCTCATCGGTGAGGACGTGGACAATCAGATCCCCATAATCGATGAGGATCCAACGGTTTCCCGTACGGCCCTCAATACGCTCCGCTTCGACACCGCATTCGGCTTTGACCCGGTCGAGGATTTCCTCGGCAATCGCACGAACCTGGCGCTCCGTGGGAGCCGAGAGGATCAGGAAAGACCCCGCGATCGCGAGACGATCCGCCACATCCACCAGCACCGGATCGCTCGCCAGCTTCTCCTGCGCCGCTGTGATGGCGACCTCGATCAGATCCGTGGTAGTCGTGGGCAAAACGTCTCCTTCTTCAGGTCCTGCTTCAGTCTTCATTGACGTAGAGATCATACTTCTTGATGTATTGGACGACGCCGTCGGGCACCAGATACCACACAGGCTTGCCCGCTTCGACGCGCGAACGGCAATCGGAAGACGAGATCGCCATCGCAGGCACCTCCACCAGCGAAACCGAATTGCGCGGCAGCCCCGATGCGTCCAGCACATGCCCTGGCCTCGTGACCCCGATGAAGTGAGCCATGTCGAAGAGCTTGTCCGCGTCCTTCCATTGCACGATCTGCGCGAGAGCATCGGCGCCGGTGATGAAGTAGAAGTCCGTGTCCTCGGGATATTCGGCTTTGAGATCACTGAGGGTGTCGATCGTGTAGGTCGTCCCGCCCCGGTCGATGTCCACGCGCGAGACCGTGAACTTCGGGTTCGAGGCCGTAGCAATGACCGTCATGAGATAACGGTGCTCCGCAGAGGTCACTTTCCGTCCGGCCTTGAAGGGTTGCATCGCGGTCGGCACGAAGATCACCTGGTCCAGGTGGAAGAACTCCATCACCTCTGAAGCCGCGACAAGGTGCCCATGGTGGATCGGATCGAAAGTGCCACCCATGATGCCGATCGAGCGACGAGGGCGAGCCCGGGTGCACTCTTTCGGAGTCGAGCTCGTGACAGCGCACTCGTGGCGGGCTCCCTGGCCTTCGGCAAGAGACGCGGATGAGACCCGCGAGCAGACCGCGTCCTCGGAGCCTTGAACGCCCAAGGGAAGAGCCTCGGATTGAGACTCTGGAGCCTTGCGCGCACTCACGGGCGGATCGTCCCTTCTCCTTCGATGATCCACGTCGAGGTCGTGAGTTCACTGAGCCCCATTGGGCCGCGAGCATGAAGCTTCTGAGTTGAAATCCCGATCTCAGCGCCGAGCCCCACCTGCCCCCCATCCGTGAAGCGAGTGGAGGCGTTAATCGCGATCGCGGCCGAATCCAGTTCCGTGCGGAAACGATTGGCCGAGGTGAGGGAGCGCGTGCAAATCGCCTCAGTGTGCCCGCTCGAATACCTGCGGATGTGTTCGAGCGCTTCGTCGATGGAGTCAACGACCCTCACTGCGAGGTCCATTGACAAAAACTCCCTCGCCCAATCGTCCTCGACAACCGGCTTGAGGTATTTCGCCGGGATCGCGTCCGAAGCCCTCGCGATACTCATGGCGCGCTCATCCAGGTGGAGAGTCACTCCCGCAGCGGCGAGTTGTCTCAGCGCGCTCGAGCAGAAGGCCTCGGCCTCGTCAATGTGGACGAGGAGGGTTTCGGCGGCGTTGCACACTCCGACGCGCTGGGTTTTCGCGTTCATGATGATCTTCTCAGCGGCTTCAAGATCAGCACCCGAGTCAACGTACACGTGGCAATTCCCAGTGCCCGTCTCAATGACGGGGACGATGGAGTTCTCGACGACCGCGCGGATGAGGCCTGCGCCTCCTCGGGGAATGAGGACATCAATGCCGCCACGCGCCTTCATCATGGCTGTTGCTCCCGCGCGGCCAAAAGAGTCGACGCTTTGGACGAGGTCGGCGGGAAGTCCGAGGGAGACGAGTGCCTGGCGCATGACGCGGATGATTGCCTTATTCGATTCTTGTGCTGCACTTCCACCGCGCAGGATCACGGCATTGCCAGCTTTCAGGGCGAGCACGGCGGCGTCGATTGTGACGTTCGGGCGGGCCTCGTAGATCATGCCGATGACTCCCATCGGCACGCGAACTTGGGTGATGCGCAGCCCCAATTCGTTGCGTGTGCCGCGGATGACTTCCCCGACGGGGTCTGGCAGGGCTTCGACCTCACGGACTGAATTCGCGATCGCTTCGATGCGCTCGGGGGTGAGGGCGAGCCTGTCAAGGAGGCCTCCGCTCATCTGATTGTCACGGCCGCGCGCCAGGTCAGAGTCGTTCGCGTGAAGAATCTCCTCTGAGCGTTCGACGATCGCTGTCGCAATCGCTTCGAGCGCCTGGTTCTTCAAACCGGTCGTCGCATTCGCGAGTATCCGTGAAGCGGCTCGGGCAGCGTCGGTGAGGCCGGAAATATCGGGAAGCTGGTCCATTGACCCATCATCGCACAGCCCAATAAAAGGAGGGGAAAGCGCCAAGAGGAGGGGATGACGACAAAAGGAGGGGATATAACCCCTCCAGACTTCGTCAACCCCTCCACTCGTGCTCGGAGGACATCGAGGTTCGAACGGTGTTGCCCGGCTGTTGGATAACCCCTCCACTCGCGCTTGGAGGACGCGCGGCCACGAACTCGCTGGGCACAAGGAGTAGGTCCAACGAACTCACGTTCAAGGCAGTGACCAGCCCAGGAAACCACACTCCAGGAGGCCCACGCTCAGAGAAGCTTGAAACCTAGGACACTGTAGTCCCAGGGAATCCCAGGACTGGGGACGCTGTAGTCCCCGGGAAGCCCACTACCAGAGAAGCTCAGAACCAGAGAAGTTCAAGCCCAGGGATTCTCAAGCCCCCGTCCCTTTTAGAGCAGCGGCGCCAAATCATCACGATGTACAACGGGCTTCGGATGCGCCCATCCGGCCAAGCGCAGATCCGCAGCTGACTGGCCCGCCATCTGCGCGATCGTATCGGAATCATAGGAGACGATGCCGCGCCCCAGCAGCCCGGTCGGTCCCGCAATGTCAACAACTTCTCCAGAATCAAAATGCCCGATGACGCACGTCACCCCAGCGGCAAGCAAAGACTTCTTCCCGCGGGTGATGGCGCGCGAAGCCCCCTCATCGACAATCAATTCGCCTCGGGCCGGAGCAGCGTGCGCGATCCACAAGCGCCGCGACGCAGGACGAACCGAGGAGGGTTCGAACCACGTACCCACGTCCTCACCGCTGAGAACTTCACCAAGATGATCAGCACTGGCAAGGACCACGCCAATGCCGGAGGACGCGGCCATTGTCGCCGCCTGCACCTTCGTCACCATGCCCCCCGAGCCGATCTTCGAGGCAGCCCCCGTGACGAGAACCGAGTGCAGCTGGTCAGTGGAGGTCACTTCGCGGATCAGCTCAGAGCCCGGATGGCTCGGCGGTGCGGTGTAGAGCCCATCAACATCCGTCAAAAGCACGAGGGCGTCAGCTGCGACCATCTGCGCCATATATGAGGCAAGGCGGTCATTGTCTCCGAAACGGACCTCACGAGTGGTGACCGCATCATTCTCATTGATGATGGGGACGACGCCCAGACCGAGGAGACGATCAAGGCTCGCCCGAACATTCGTGTAATGCTGTCGCAGCATGACATCCTCGGTCGTGAGAAGCAGCTGTGCCACATCGAGGTGATGAGCCTGGAAGGCGGCCTGCCAACGGGCGACGAGGAGTCCCTGCCCCATTGCGGCTGCAGCCTGCACAGAAGCAAGATCCCGCGGGCGCGAGGAAAACCCGAGGGGATCGAGCCCAGCAGCGACCGCACCGGAGGAGACGATGAGGATTTCTTTGTCGGGAGTACGCCAGCGTGCGACAAGGCGGGCAACCGAGTCGATCCGGTTGAGGTCGAGGCCCCCATCCTCGCGGGTCAGAGAGGACGAGCCGATCTTCACGACGATGCGCCCGGCCTCGTTCAGGCGTCCTCGCAGTGAGCCGATCATTTCGAGCCCTTCTCAACGTCGGGATCGGTCCAGATGCCCTGTTGGCGTTCCGTCCACAGCTCTTCACGAGCCGCACTCTTTGCATCCATAACCTGGTGGTAGACCTCGCGCTTCTGTTTGCGGGTCGGACGAGAGCTCTGCTCAATGCGCAGGTCGGTGCCGCGTTGGCCAAGAAGCTCGGGCCCGGTTGTGAGAGTCGGCTCCCAGTCGAAGACGATCCCGGAGTCGAGATCACCGATGACGACCGTATCGCCAGCGAAAGCACCGGCCTTCATCAAAGAATCCTCCACCCCGGCTGCCGCCAATCGATCGGCGAGGTAGCCGACGGCCTCGTCGTTCGTGAAGTCGGTTTGGCGAACCCAACGCTCGGGCTTGTCACCGCGAACCTGGTAGACTTCCTCGCCGTCCTTATGGGTCAGGCGTACCGTAATCGCCTCCCGCGAAGCGACGGCCTTCGGGCGGATCACGGGGCGCGCCGCTTCCAATTCGGGAAGAGAAGCTCGGTGTTCGAGGACGAGGCGAGCCAAAGTGAAGGAAAGCTCCTTGAGGCCCTCATGCGTAACGGCTGAAACCTCATGAATCGGCCAGCCGAACTGTTCAAGGTCGGGGCGCGTGATCTCGGCGAGGTCGCGCCCGTCGGGAACATCGACTTTGTTGAGGACGATGACGCGGGGCCGTTCCATCAGGGGCACATAGCCTTCGATCTGGCCGAGGTCGCTCTGATAGGCTCCGAGCTCCGCTTCGATTGTTTGCAGGTCGGTGAGAGGTTCACGCTCCGATTCGTAAGCTGCGGTGTCGAGGACGTGGACGATGACACCGCAACGCTCAATATGGCGCAGGAAGTCGAGGCCGAGTCCTTTGCCTTGTGATGCTCCGGGGATCAGGCCGGGTACGTCGGCCATCGTGTAGCGGGTGTCCCCCGCCTGAACAACTCCGAGGTTCGGGATGAGGGTCGTGAAGGGGTAGTCCGCGATCTTCGGGCGCGCCGCTGACATGGCCGCGATGAGTGAGGATTTGCCCGCCGAAGGGAAACCCACGAGGGCAACATCGGCAACGGATTTGAGTTCAAGGACGACATCGCGTTCCTCCCCGGGTTCACCGAGGAGAGCAAAACCCGGGGCCTTTCGAGCCTTCGATGCGAGCGCCGCATTACCAAGCCCGCCTCTGCCGCCTTCGGCAACGACGTAGCGTGATCCTGCGCCGGTCAGATCTGCGAGCAGTTCGCCCTTCTTGGACTTCACAACCGTCCCATCGGGAACCGGAAGGATAATGTCTTCACCGTTCTTGCCCTGGCGGAAGTCACCCATTCCGCCTGTACCCGATTGGGCGCGCTGATGAGGTGAGCGGTGATAGCTGAGCAGAGTCGTCACTTGAGGGTCGACTTCGAGGATGACGGAGCCGCCGTCGCCGCCATCGCCGCCATCGGGTCCGGCGAGGGGCTTGAACTTTTCTCGTTTAATGGAGGCGACGCCGTTGCCGCCGTCGCCGCCTGCGGCATGGATGGTCACTCGGTCAATGAAATCCGCCATGTCATGTCCTCAAGTTGTTTGAAGGGCCCCGTGTCCTTCGAGGAGCCCGGTGAATCGTAGAAGATTCGCCCACCTGCACTCAGCCTGTCACGGCAAGCAGGAGAGGGGGATGTGAAAAGGGCGCCCGGCAAGCGCCGGACGCCCCTCCACAAGGCTGATCTCAGGCAGAGACCGACTCAACGACGTTGACGACCTTGCGGTCGCGCTTCACGCCGAACTCGACCGCACCCGCACGGAGCGCGAAGAGAGTGTCATCCTTGCCACGGCCAACGCCGTCGCCCGGGTGGAAGTGGGTACCACGCTGGCGAACGATGATCTCACCGGCGTTGACGAACTGGCCGCCGTAGCGCTTCACGCCGAGGCGCTGAGCGTTCGAGTCACGGCCGTTACGGGAGGAGCCAAGGCCCTTCTTATGTGCCATCAGAAACTTCTTTCTGCTCGAATCGGTCTGCGGTCAGGCGATCTCAGTGATCTTGACGACCGACATCTTCTGACGGTGTCCCTGGCGCTTGCGGTAGCCCGACTTGTTCTTGTACTTAATGATGGAAATCTTGGGGCCCTTGGCCGAGTCAACAACCTCAGCCTTGACGGAAACCTTGCCCAGCTTGGCTGCGTCAACGGTGATGGCGTCGCCATCCACCAGCATCAGCGGCTGGAGCTCGATGCTCGAACCGATTTCTTCTGCCAGCTTGTCGACGACGACGACGTCACCGACGGACACCTTTTCCTGCCGGCCGCCAGCCTTGACGATCGCGTAGACCACGTTGGAGCTCATCTCTTCTCGATTCGGAACGGGGACCGTCTCGCTTCTCAGCTCAGTGCATAGAAACAGTCATCCCGCTGGCGCTCGTTGCGCCGACGATCAAAGTTAGCCGATTTGGAGCCGCTGGGGCAACTCACGAGACCGAAGAACAGGGCGAATCGACTGTGCGATTCCACACCTCGCCTCAATCCCCGACACGCCGAAGCGATGCCCCCTGTCATCATCCGACGCCGATCGCTTCGAGCCTGTCTCGCATCTGCTCCGGGCTGAGCACTCCAGTCGATACGGACGCGACCATTCCCTGCGCGTCGACGAACACATGAGCGGGAAGACCCAGGACATCGTAGGCCTGCCCGATAGACGAGTCCGCGTCCGCGATCTGCGTGTAGGTCAAGCCCAGGGTTCGTCCCCATTCGCGCACCCCTTCGGTGGAGTCGTCGACATAGACCCCAATGATCGTGACTTCATCGCCGAACTCCTCGTGGAGAGCTTGAATATCCGGGGCTTCGATACGGCATGCGGTGCACCACGTAGCGTTGAAGACCAACCACGCTGGACGTCCCCCTCGCTCCTCGAAGTCGAAAGGCATCCCGTCGAGATCCGTGGCTGTAAAAGAGGGGGCCGGACTGCCGACCTCAACTCCAGTCCCCCGTACCGTGGAGGTCAGCGAACCTGGAACATCGCGATGACGGACTTGATCGACTGCGATCACTGCAGCAATAACGCACGCCGTTGCGACGAGGAGGACGATGACGTTGCGCAACCACTCAGGAATAGGGGCGGCTTTCACGTTCATCCGCCGAAACCGTAGGAATGAAGCCCGCCGAAGAAGTGATTGCCGAAGTAGGCGAAGAGAACGGCTGCGAATCCGAGGATGAGGAGCCACGCGCTGCGAGCGCCCTGCCAGCCGCGAGTGACTCGCGCATGCAGATACCCGGCGTAGATGAGCCACGTGACGAGAGCTGCTGTTTCCTTCGGATCCCAGTTCCAGTAGCTCCCCCACGCAGTCTTTGCCCACACCGACCCCAGGACAATCATCATCGTCAAGAGGGGGAAGGTTACGGCTCCGGCTTTGTATCCGATGGCATCGAGGACATCACGCGCAGGAAGAGCCCGGATCCGCAGATAGGGGTGGAGCAGATAGAGGAGCGCTGCTGCGAAGCTCACGCATGCGGCGCCATATGCCAGGATCGCGAAGAGGACATGGAGGGTGAGCATGAGGTTGTTCTTCAGCGCCGGAACGAGCGGTTTGATCGCCATGTCCAGACTGTTGGCGTACACCAGCAAAGCGATGGCGACAGGAAGGGCGACCAGTGACAGTGTGCGGACGCGGAAACTCCATTCGGCGACGAGGTAGGCGATGAGGATCGCGAAGACGAAGGAGACGGCGAACTCGTGTTGATTCGCGAAGGGACTGTACCCGGAGACGACGGAGCGCATGACGAGGTATCCCCCGAGAAGAAGCGCTCCGATCGCAGTGAAGCCCGTCGCATACAGGGCCAGTCCCCTGGGAAGGCGCCGCTCGCGACCTCGGGGTGGGATGGATGCCTCAGGCTTTGCTTCCATCTCATGATGCACGGTGCCCACGGACGAGCGCCGCCCAGTGAGGACGACAATATCGCACACGAGGGCGATGACGGTGATGACGAGGGCGGACGTGAGGATCAGTTGCCCGACTCGCATGATGTCATCCATGAGAATCCTCCTGAGGGTCGGCGGCCTTCGCCGCGGTCGTGAAAACGTTGTGCGTGCTTGAGGCGGAGGCAGAAGTGGAAGACGTTTCCTCGTCCTCGACGCAGGCCACCTCCTCGTCTTCCGGTGAGTCATCGAATCCGCTGCCGTTCCCGATGGTGGTCGCGATGTCGGGCGTCGTTGTGCCCTCCCCGTTGAGTGCGATATCAACATCCTCAACGATTCGAGAAAAGACTCGCTCGAAACTCACATCGAGGCGAGAAACCGATCCGAAGCGCACTGCATCGTCACCGATATCGACCCAGAGTCTGCGGTACTGCAGGAGGAAAGTCACGGACATCCCAATGATGAGCAGTGCCGATCCGATCCACATCCAGATCTCTCCCGGATCCTTGCGCAGGGTCAATCCCGTGTATTGGCGCTCTCGCTCGAACGTGAACGTCAATCCCTCGAAGGATGTGGTCTCGCCTTGACGGATCTGCTTCTGAGACCTCGCAGCGGAAGCCTCATCGTCGTGGATTTCGACGATCGCGTTGCCCGGTGGAATCGACGAGGCGACCTTACCCGAGGCAGCAGTGGCAACCACCACGATCCTCCCGTCGGACAGATCCGCACGCCCATACACTTCGGAGCGATCCGAAGTCGTCCATGTCAGGGGCACAGAACCGGAGAAGAGCTCATCGCCCGACTCGGATTCGACCTTCACATCGACCGCGTTGCCGAAGGTCGTCTGGTGGAGGCGATAGCCCTCGATGGAGAGCGGCTCGTTGACCCGCACCTCCTGACGCGCCACTTCCTGTTCGCCTCGCAGGACCGACAGGTCCGCAACGTAGTCGAGCGCTGTGCCGTCCTGCGCGTAAGTGTCTGTGAAGGAGTGGGCGAAGACCGTCAGGCCCGTCCCGTGTCCGATCTCGACCGATCCTCCAACGGGAACTGTCAGGGGCTCATCAATGCCAAAGCGGGATGAGGCGACGAAAGCCGCGAGAATCATGATGAAGGAGATATGCGCGAGGACGGTGCCCACACCCGACCATGCATGGCGGTCGGCGTAAAGGCGCCGCTCGGGGGCTTGAGGATCGGACTCCACTCGCCAGCCCTTTGATCTCAGGACCTTTTCAAGCGTTTCCTTCGGCTGGTCCGCGTTCGTAGTGATCGATACTCTGCCCCGGTATCTGGCCTTATCGAAAAAGCGCGACGACACGTGGACGCGGGGATGGTAAACGCGGTTCCATAGTTCGGGGATTCGATGGGTCGTGCAGGCGAGGATCGAAAGGGCCAGTGCTGCCACGACAATGAAGAAGGCGGTCGAGGAGAACACGTGGAAGAGTCCGAGAGCATCGAGCGGCGTCGTCCATCCGCCCAAGGACTGCGAGACTTCGACGAGGAAACGCTGGTGAGCGGCGTCGGAAGCCCTCTGGACGCTGGTCTCCTGCGGCAAGATGGCGCCGAAGAAGGAGAGCACGGCGAAGGCGAGGATGATCAGTAGACCGAATGTTTTCGAGTAGAACAGGCGGTACATCCAGCCGAAGAGTTCAAGGGGACGAACCTCTCCCTCGGCAAGGGCTCCGCTGGGGGTATCGACTTCGGTTCTGCGTTCGGTGTCCTCGCTCATTTCGATCCTTTCCGTGGACTCACCATCGGATCCATGTCACGGCGGTGAGTGGGCCGAGAAGGCCCGTCACCATGAGTAGACCGAGGATGAGCATGAGAACTCCGGTAGTGATCCGGATTCCGTGCTGCTGGCGCACAATCCACGATATTCTACGGCTCAGGCCATCTAAACCCCATGCGAGTCCAATGATTGGCGCGTCAAGCCCCACACAGAAGACGAGCATGAGTCCCAGCCCTTCGAAAGCTGTGGGAGCGGCGAGAGCCAGGGCGATGATCGACGCGAGGACGGGTCCGATGCACGGTGACCAGCCGACGCCGAATACGACGCCGAGAAGGGCGGTTTTGCCGAGCGTGGCCCGACCGGACAGGGTCGTGTTCGGCCCAATGGCTCGATCAAGAGCAGAGATTCTCAGTAGCCCGGTCGTCTGAAGGCCCATGAGGATCAGGATGGAGCCCGCTGCGATGCGCGCCGGAGCGCGAAGTGCTCCAACCGATGCGCCAACGACGAGGGCGATCGCCCACAGACCAACAAAAACGACGGAAAATGCGCTGACGAATACGGCTGCGTTAAGCAAAGCCCCACCCCGTCCGTTTCTCCCCTCGCCGCGTCCGTTCACGTGGCCCGCAGCCACGCGGGAGTCACAGCCCTGTGCGAGCGCCCCGCTTTCACCTGACTTCGGACGAAGCCGTGACGGGTCGATGAATCCGCGGGCGGGCAGGGCATCCACATATCGCAGGGATGCGGGTGTCCCTCGGCCGGACTCGCCGAGAAAATAGGACACGAGCGTCGGGACGAGAGGGAGGAAACATGGAGACGCGAAGGCCGCAACTCCGGCAAGCAGTGCGAGGGGAACGGAGACCATGTCCTTCACTCCCCCGACATCGGCGAAGATTGCGCGGCTCCTAGAATTCTCAGGTGCTCGTCAAGGGTGGCTGCGATATCGGACTGCGGGTCGATGGAGATCGCCTGCTCCCAGGCAGCCTTCGCACCCTCAGGATCCGAGGGGTGCGCCGCCAGTCTTCCAAAGCCCATGTAGTACCAGCCTCGGGCGTCATTGGGAGCGAGTTCAACGACGCGGTTCCAATGCTCCATCGCTGTTTCGGTATTGCCCATGTCGAAAAGGAGCATCCCGATCTCAAGGTGTGCTTCGACATCGTCGGGATTCGCTTCCAGGGCGTCTTCCAGGCTCGCCATCGCGGTCGCCCATTCTTCGACGCTCACTGACGGCGCTTGGGCACCACTCATCATCGCGTGGATATCAGGGTGGTCTGCGGGCAGCGTCGCCTTTGAGCCGCCGAGCGCGAACGCCGCCCCCATGCCAACGAGCATCGCGCAGACGAGCGCGACTTTCATTCGCGTGGAAAGACCCCCTCTGTTCTGCTTGGCTTTGCGGGCGCGTTTGTGCACTCTTTTGCGAGCATGATCCGCGAGTAGGTCATCATCGTCGTCGATTCCCTCGTAGAACGCTTCCTCGGCGTCCTCGTCTTCAGGATCGTCGGCGGCTGTGTGGTGCTGCGGATCGGATTCGTCCTCTATCATTCATTCGCCGATTCCGTCGTGCGGTTCTTCTCGGTGTTGCTTGCCGTCACCGCCGAGGGCGCCAGTTCCTCGTCGGAAACGCCGCGCAGAGCGAGCTGACCCTGGCGCGCGAAATCGAGTGCCTGGCCGGTGATCCTTTGCATGTAGTCCGGGGCGTGGAAGCCGTACGAGTTTTCGGAATAGACGTAGTCGAGGTAGAAGCTCGCCTTGCGCTGGTAATCCTGCGCACGAGCGACGAGGGCCGGATCTGTTCCGTCTGTCTGCGCCTTCTCCAGGTCTCGGATGAGTTCGACGAGGGCGTCGAAGGACCTATCGCGCGAATCGATGAAACGGTCCTGGATGGTCTCGACCCTCTCCTCCAAGACCCCGTCACCCGTCTTGTGACAGGTACCGCAGGAGGCGTTGACATCCTTCATCGGTGTGGTGATCTGGTGGTTGGTGATCTTCGATGCGCCCTCGCGCTTGTAGTTCATATGGCAGTCGGCGCAGCCCACACCGTTCGCGGCGTGCACTGAGTTGGCCCAAATGTCGAATTCGGGGTGCTGAGCCTTGAGCATGGGCGCCCCGGTGGTCTTGTGCTCCCAGTCGGTGAATCCGGCCTCTTCGTAGTAGGCGTAGATATCGTTGATGTCGATGCCCTTGTCCCAGGGGAAGGTGAGGACCTTGTCATCACCCTTGAAGTAGTACTCGACGTGGCACTGTGCGCAGACGAAGGTGCGCATTTCGCCGGTGGTGGCATCGCGGTTGACGTCATAGCCCTCAATGCCGTCACTGGCCTTGAGAGCAGCAATGCCGCGTTCGAAGGCGGGGCGGGTGACTCGCAGATCCATCGTCTTCGGATCGTGACAGTCGATGCAGGCGACCGGATGAGCCGCCTCGTTGGCGAGGGCTTCTGACAAGGGCATGGTCCCGAGTTTGAGGAAGCCCGCCTCGCGGTCGCCGTTGCCGACCTCGTCGTAGAGTCGAGGTCCTGAAACGTGGCAGTTCGCGCATGTTCCCGGTTGTTTGGCTTCAAGATTGCGCAGAGTGTATGTCTGGTCGAGGGTCATGTATTCATGTCCCCTCGCATGACGATAATCCTTCGAGAAAGCGTATCCGGCCCACATGTCCCTCAGCCGCGGATCCTCGTCGAGTTTCTGCCCGGCGACCTCGGTTCGTGGATCGGACTGGCTCGCCTCATGAGGTTCGAGTACACCGTCGTGATTGCCCTTGGTGAACTCCGAGGTCTTCTTGTAGTCCTCGTACTGCAGAGGGAAGTTCTGTCCCCAGATCGCTGGGTCGTAGGTTGTTTCATCGAGAGAAACGACCTGAGCGTAGGGCACTGCGGCTTCCTGCTTGTGCATCGAAATGTTCATCAAGAGCGCCGTGACCGCGAAGGTGCCCCCCGCGACGAGCACGATGAGGAGCCCCAGGAACAGCGGCCTGGTGAAGCGTCCGCCTGTGGATTCCTTGACGTTGTTCATTGTCGTCTCCTACTCGTGACCGATGCCGGCATGGCATCGAACGCAGTCGAACACTTCGGGGTCATTGGTGTTGAGCGAATGACGGATGTCATTGGTGATGTCGGAATGGCAGCGCACGCACTGCTGATTGGTGATGTCGACCGAGATCTCGCGGGCGACAATGTTCTCGGGGTAGAAGCCAGTCGTGAACTTCATGCCGTGCGACAGACCGTTCTCCCCTTTGACGTAGTACTTCGAGAGAAAGGAGTCATGGGGCAGGTGGCAGTCGGCACAAACGGCGGTGTGTTTGTGATGGCCAGCCTTCCAACCGTCGTACTGTTCCTGCATCACGTGACAGTTGACGCAAGCGCTGGGATCGCTCGACAGATACGAGTAGCCCTTGGCGAATACGAAGGTGTAGACCACGAGTCCAATGGCAACTCCAACCATGAAAGCCAGGAGGACCGCGAGAACACGGCTGAAGCGCGCCCCTGGGGGTGTCTTTGTGCTCATGGCCACCTCCACCATGGAAGTCCACAATGTTTTCAGATCTGATGCCGATATGCAGACACAGCGTCATCTCTGATTCCAGACTACAGAGAGGAGCATCCGCGGCAGAAAGAGCACAGAAAATTAGACGGACACTTCCCACCTAATTGTCAGATAAGAGTCGAGGGTAGGACGTTTGTCCTACCCTCGACTCTTAATGTTCCTGGAGGAACTCCTCGTTAAAAACGGATCACTCAGCGACCTAACCGGCATCGATGACGCCAGTCGAGGCGACGCGCCGACGACGCTTCGACGTGGTTTCCTTCTTCATCTCTGGCGCGTCCTTCGCCTCGGGAAGAGCAATCAAGTCAGTCGACATGAGAGCTGTCGGAGTGGAAGGCCCCTCTTGACGCTTCGGCAGTTCAATGCTCAAGGCGGGGGTGAGAGCTGCCGGTTCTACCGATTCTGAGGAGACCTGGCGACGGCGACGCCGTTTCACAGTCTCCTCTTGCGGCACAGTCTGGGAGGAAACCTCACTCGCAAAAGACTTCTCGCCCGGTTTCGTCGCCTTCCGCCTCTGAGCGGGAGGGCGAGTCTCCTGCGCGGCCTCACCCGTTTCTTGCGGCTCCATTGGCATGGGTTCAGCCTCGCGGCGATTCGGCGTGGGTTCGAGGGCGGGGATCATCGGCTCTTCAGTAAGGGAGAGCGCACGACGGCGCCGACGAGGGCGTGGCTGACGCTCCCCCGGATGGTCGTTCTCCACCTGCTCTTGCCCAGTCGTCTCCTCCTCAACGGCTACTTCCTGGGTCTTCACCTCAGCCTTCGCCACGTCAAACTCGTGGGGCTCAACATGCGAGGCCAACTCCGCCAGAGCACCTGAATCGTTCTTGGGCTTCGACTCTTCGTCGCTCGCGGGGATGTCCACTGACTGGGCTGCGCCCGAGCGACGATGCCTCGCGGGTCGCTTGTGGGCGGGAGGCTCTTCAAAGGCTTCAGCCTGCACCTGAGCGCCCTCAAGACGCGAAGAATCTGCGTCATTGTGATCCGGAGCGCTTTCAGTCTTCTCGACTGGCTCCTCGGCCTTGCGGCTCGCCGCCGCGATCGCCGAAAGAGCCCGCTTGGCCTTTTCATGATCGACATCGTCATCAACACGACGCGACTCTGGAGCGCTCTTCTTGCGCTTATCCTTCTTCGGAGCGCTGCCCGTACGATCCTGCGCCCCCGTGGTCTCCACCGGATGATCGTGGACGATGAAGCCGCGTCCCTCACAGGCTTCGCAGCTGGTGGAGAAGGCTTCAACGAGCCCCTCGCCGACGCGTTTACGCGTCATCTGGACCAAACCGAGAGAGGTGATCTCCGTGACTTGATGGCGAGTGCGATCGCGCCCCAGGCACTCGACGAGGCGGCGGAGCACGAGGTCACGATTCGACTCGAGGACCATGTCGACGAAGTCGACAATGATGATCCCTCCGATGTCACGCAGACGAAGTTGGCGGACGATCTCTTCTGCGGCTTCGAGGTTATTCTTCGTCACCGTCTCTTCGAGAGTGCCCCCGGCGCCGATGAACTTACCGGTGTTGACATCGACAACGGTCATCGCCTCCGTGCGATCAATGATGAGCGTGCCGCCCGAAGGCAACCAGACTTTACGGTCCATGCCCTTCGCGAGTTGTTCGTCGATACGATGCGCGTGGAAGACATCATCGGTGCCGACCCACTGCTCGACTCGATCGGAAAGCTCGGGCGAGAGTTCGTCGACGTAGTCCTTCACTGTGGAATAGGTGTCGCGACCTTGGATGAGGAGCTTCGCGAAATCTTCATTGAAGATGTCGCGAACCACACGGACCGCAAGCTCGGGTTCGCCGCGAAGCAGAACCGGCGCGGACTTCGTGTGAGTCTGTTTTGCTTCAATATCAGCCCATTGCTTCGTCAGACGTGCAACATCATCGCGGATCTGTTCTTCGCTGGCGCCCTCAGCGGCAGTACGAACGATCACGCCCGCACCCGTGGGAACAACCTGCTTGAGGATCTTCTTCAAACGGGTGCGCTCACGATCGGGAAGCTTGCGAGAGATTCCCATCATCGAACCGTTGGGGATGAGCACGAGGTAGCGCCCAGCCAAGGTGATCTGGCTGGTCAGGCGGGCACCCTTGTGCCCAATCGGATCCTTCGTCACTTGGACGAGGACGGCGTCACCGGATTTGAGGGCCGATTCGATGCGTCGTGGTTTACCTTCGAGGCCCACAGCATCCCAATTCACTTCACCGGCGTACAGGACAGCATTGCGACCACGACCAATATCGACGAAGGCCGCTTCCATCGAAGGCAAGACGTTTTGCACGCGACCCAGGTAGATGTTGCCGACCATCGACTTCTGGGTGCGACGAGCGACGTAGTGTTCGACAAGGAGGCCATCCTCGAGGATCGCGATCTGGTCGAGGCCCTCGTGATCGCGGATCACCATCTCACGCTTCACGGATTCGCGACGAGCGAGGAATTCGGACTCAGTAATGCCGTGACGACGACGGCCCTCACGCCGCCCTTCTTTGCGACGCTGCTTCTTCGCCTCAAGGCGAGTCGAACCCTTCAGAGCTGTCACCTGGTCGTTCGGATCGCTCTCCTCTAGGGCGGAGGGACGGGTGCGGCGACGACGCCGACGATGACTCGAGGTCCCTTCTTCTTCGTTCTCCTGTGAAGAATCCTCGGCGCCTTCTTGGGCGGCAAGATCCTCAGAGGATTGAGCGCCATCCTCTTCAGGGGTTACCTCTTCTTTCACCTTGCGGGTGCGGCGCTTGCGTTTGGGCGTGTCCGAACTCTCGGATTCCGCCTCCTCCTTCACTGTCTCGTCCTTCGCCTTGCGGGTACGACGCTGACGCTTGGGAGCTTCATGTTCTTCTAAGTCTTGCGAGGGAATACTCGGAGGCAGCGGCTCCGCGGCTTTGAACACGGGTGCGTGGAACAGCAGTGACGCTGCGGGGGTTTCCGGAGTCGAATTCATCGAATCGGTAGTCAACGGTTCTCCATTTGTTGGCACGCGCCCCGCACCGGGCTGCGCCCTCGTACTCGCCCGCAGGGGGCGGAAAGCCTGACGGTTCATGCGTCGCACGAAGCGCTATGCCGGAGCCTGAGGCACCGTCGGCACTGCACACGCCGCGAGGGTGCGCTCACGACGTCCGATATCAGAACTCATTGTCGCACAGTCCCATCCCGGCGTCCCACCACCCCCGTCCTGAGCGCGAAAGACTCCACGTGTTGAGAGTGTGAAAAAGTCCATTGAAAGAGTCCACTTGGGCGCGAAGGGCAGCTTGGGTATGCGGGTAGGACTTGAGCACAAAGACAAGCTTCGAAGAAGAGGACGGGCGTACACAACCCACGGTCGCACACACCCCTTGAAATACGCGAGGTCTTTTATTTTCACGGGTTGGAAGAGTGAGAATTCCAAGCTTTGCTGGCGAATGCCATGGGTATGTCAGAAAACAGGGCCTAAAGTCCCTCAAGGCTCCGAAGACAGAGGATTTTAGGCTATCGTGGCCGCAAGCATAAGACGATGGTCCCAAACCAGCGTCAAGCCGTCCCCCTATCCATCGAGCTTTTCTTCAAGGAAGGCGAGCACTCATGACCCTCGCGCAAGCAGCGCTCGACTCTGTAACGATCGGACGATGGCAGTTCGGTATTACCACCGTCTACCACTTCATCCTCGTCCCGCTGACCATCGGCATGTCGCTGATGGTCGCCCTCATGCAGACGTTCTGGCACAAGACCGGCAAGGAGCACTGGCTCCAAGCCACCCGTTTCTTCGGCAAGCTTCTCCTCATCACCTTCGCCCTCGGTGTCGCAACAGGCATCGTCCAGGAATTCCAGTTCGGCATGAACTGGTCGGAATACTCTCGATACGTCGGCGACATCTTCGGCGCACCGCTCGCCGTTGAAGCCCTCCTCGCCTTCTTCCTCGAATCGACCTTCCTCGGCCTGTGGATCTTCGGTTGGGGCCGCCTGTCCAAGACCCTCCACCTCGTCTCCATCTGGTGCGTTGCCATCGGCACGATGCTCTCCGCCCTGTGGATCCTCGGAGCGAACTCCTGGATGCAGCACCCTGTCGGCGCAACCTTCAACGCTGAAACCGGTCGAGCCGAACTCGATAAAGCCACAGGCTTCTTCCAGATCGTCGCCAACCCGGTCCTCTTCTGGGAATTCACCCACGTCATCACCTCCGCCTGGCTCATCGCCGGTTCCGTGATCGCTGGACTCGCCACCTGGTGGATGATCCGCGCACACCGCTCCGATACCGAGCTTGGCCGTGAGCAAGCCCTCAATGTGTGGCGCCCGATCGCCCGCTTCGGCTTCGTCGTCGTTCTCGTTGGCGGCCTGGGCGTTACCACCACCGGCCACTTCCAGGGCCAGGAAATCGTTGAACTCCAGCCAATGAAGATGGCCGCAGCTGAGGGCATCTGCATGGACGCCAAGGGGGCTGCCTTCACTGTCGCACAGTTCGGCTCCTGCCCCCTCGAAGGTGACACCCCCGAGCCCACCAAGTTCGTCGAAGTTCCCGGAGTTGCGGCCTTCATGTCGCACAACGACTTCAACGCCGAGGTTCAGGGCGTGGCTGACATCCAGAAGCGCATGGTCGACCTTCTCAACGCAAACCCCGATTTCACTGCGAAGTACGGCGATGCTGCTCAGTACGACTTCCGTCCCCCCCAGATGGCCTCCTTCTGGAGCTTCCGCCTCATGATCGCCCTGGGCATGGTCGCTTTCCTCGTTGGCGCTTGGGGCCTGTGGGCAACCCGCAAGGGCGCTGTTTCGGATAACAAGTGGCTCGGACGTCTTGCACTCCTCAACATGCCACTGCCCTTCATCGCCGCTTCCTTCGGTTGGATCTTCACAGAAATTGGACGTCAGCCCTGGATCGTCATGCCGAACCTCAAGGGTCTTGAGAACGGTGATCCGGTCGGCTCCGTCATGCTGATGACCGACTCCGCCATTTCGCCGAATGTGCCCGCCGCTCAGATGCTGGCGACCCTCATCGGCTTCACCCTCCTCTACGCGATTCTCGGCGTCATCTGGTTCGTCCTCATGAAGCGCTACGCCCTTGAGGGCATCCATTCATCGAAGAAGACCCACGAGGGCGAGACCGTCGGCGCTCTGTCCTTCGGCTACTGAGAACTAGGAGACTGACATGACACTCTCGATCCTTTGGTTCGTTCTCATTGCTGTCCTGTGGACGGCCTACCTCGTGACCGAGGGCTTCGACTTCGGCGTCGGCGCCCTACTCCCCTTCGTCGCGAAAAATGACGAAGAGCGCACCCAAGCCGTGCGCACCATTGGCCCCCACTGGGACGGCAATGAGGTGTGGCTCCTCACCGCCGGCGGCGCAACTTTCGCGGCCTTCCCTGAGTGGTATGCCACGATGTTCTCCGGCATGTACCTGCCCCTCTTCCTCATCCTCTTCGCGCTAATCATCCGCATCTCCGCCCTCGAGTGGCGTTCAAAGATTGCGACCGTCGCTTGGCGCGCCCGCTGGGATATGCTCCATACTTTCACCGCTTGGCTCGTCCCGATCCTCCTGGGTGTCGCCTTCGCGAACTTCGTTCAGGGCATGAAGATCGAGGTCATGGACGTCAAGTCCGGCGAGATCATCGCCCCTAATGCCGTTGCCGATTCTTTGGCGACCGCGACCCACCAGCTCACCGGTGGTTTCTTCTCCCTCCTGACTCCCTTCACGATTCTTGGAGGCCTTGCGATCCTGCTGGTCTGCCTCGCTCACGGCGCTCAGTTCCTCGCTCTGAAGACCGAGGGCGATGTCCGCGAACGCGCCAACGGGATTGCCGCACCCCTGACCGTGATGGCGACCCTCGTTGCCGCAGCCTTCCTCCTGTGGGGCCAGTTCGTCTACACGACGAATATCCTGGCGTGGATTCCGCTCCTTGTGGCGGCCCTCGCGATCATTGCTTCGGCTGCCTTCTCGCAAAAGGCCATGCGCCGCGAGGGTGTGTCGTTCACTCTTTCGACGCTTGCCATCGCCGGTGCAGTCGCCTGGGTCTTCGCCTCGATGGCCCCCGCGGTTCAAAAGTCCTCAATCGACCCGGCGTATTCGCTCACGATTGAGCAGGCCTCGTCCTCCGCTTCGACTCTGCAGGTCATGACGATCGTCGCGCTGTGCTTGGTCCCTGTCGTCCTCGCTTACACGGCATGGTCCTACTGGACCTTCCGCAAGCGAGTCTCGGTCTCCGATGTTGACCACACCACCGGTCTCCTCTTCGACAAGATCCGCCTTGGCGAGAGCTTCCTCGTCGGCTGATCTGCTTAGTCTTGTGGGCGGCCCGTCGCATCAGCGGCGGGCCGCCGCCATTTTTTCTTGACTCTTTCCCCTGTTTTCTTCAGCGCTGGCGCCTACTTTCCAGCGTTTTCCCAGCTATTTTCTCGCATAATCAAAGCCTAGGACTAAAGACCGGGTTCAACTCGTTTAGGGCCCATGTTTTTGGCACAATGGGCGTCGTGCGCCCATTCGATCCCCGCCTTTTGAAATACGCCCGCAGTGCGAGGCGGCCGATCCTCCTCACCGCTCTCTTCGGCACTTTGACGGCCCTCGTCGTCATCGCCCAGGTTCTCCTCATCTCCCACTCGGTCTCTCCCGTCATCGAAGGACACGCCACTTTAGCCGATGTCCTCTGGCTCATCGCAATCCTTGCGCTGCTCACACTCCTACGCGGCCTCCTCGTCGCAGCCCGTGAGACCGCCTCCCAGCACGGAGCCGATCACACGATCCGCGATCTGCGCGCAGAAGTACTCAACGCAGCACAGGCACTGGGCCCCAGGTGGCGTGCAATTCACGCTTCAGAGACCACAACTCTCCTCACCCGTGGTCTTGATGACCTCGGTCCTTACTTCGTCAAGTTCCTCCCTCAGCTCGTCCTCACATCGACGGCCACACCACTCGCCCTCCTCGTCATGGCCCTCCTCGACCCCTGGTCCGCCCTCATTGCCTTCCTCGTGATCCCCCTGATCCCGATCTTCATGATCCTCATCGGGCGTTTCACCCAGGATTCCTCAAAAGCGAAGCTCGCCGCCATGGAGCGCCTCAGCGCACAATTACTCGACCTCATGGCCGGACTACCGACGCTTCGCGGCCTCGGCCGAGAAAAGGGGCCGAGGAAGCATCTCGAAGCTCTGGGGAGGGAGAACACTCGCACCACCATGTCGACTCTTCGCGTCGCTTTCCTCTCCGGCGCAGCCCTCGAATTCCTCGCCACCCTCTCAGTCGCACTCGTCGCCGTTGAAGTGGGGATGCGCCTCGTCGTCGGAGGAATCGACCTGACAAGCGGCCTCGCCGTCATCATGCTCGCCCCCGAAGTTTTCGAGCCCCTACGCCAAGTCGGGGCCCAGTTCCATGCCTCCGCGAACGGCGTGACCGCAGCCCAGGCCGCCTTCGATATCATCGAAGCTCCCCGCCCCAACCAAGCAGAGGGCACGCTTCCCGCTCCAGATCCTCGTCACACCGCGATTGAACTCAAAGGAGTGTCCGTCGCAGCGCGCGGCACCTGGGCGCCCTACCGCCTCAACGCACGTATTGAGCCTGCTTCCTTCACAGTCCTCGCTGGGCGCTCTGGTTCGGGAAAGACAACGAGCGTCTTGACGATCCTCGGACTGCTCAAAGCGACGCGCGGCTCCATCGTCCTCGTCCCCGAAGACGGCCCCGCACTCGATCTTCACGATGTCGACCTTGCAAGCTGGTGGGAGTCGATCACCTGGGTTCCCCAAGCGCCGACCCTCGTTCCCGGAACGATCCTCGACAACCTTTCACGCTCCGCTATCGACGATTCGCTCATCGATGCCGCGCGCGCCACCGGTTTCCTCACCGTCGTTGAGTCCCAAACCACAGGCTGGGACACGATGATCGGGGTCGGTGGAGTTGGCCTGTCACTCGGGCAACGTCAACGCCTCGCATTGACTCGCGCTCTCCTCGAAGACGCCCCACTCGTCGTCCTCGACGAACCGACCGCGCACCTCGACGCCGTCAGCGAAGACGAAGTCATCCACGCCATTCAAACGCTGCGCGCCCAAGGCAAGACCCTTCTTGTCATCGCACACCGCCGGTCATTAATCTCCATCGCCGATCACGTCATCAACATCGAAGCCGAAACCGCAAGCGCTGAAGAACTTGAAAAGTATCCCGAACTGCTCGGAGACACCCTCCCTGAGGAGATCATCGATATTGAGATGCCCGGAGTCCTCGCGGATCTCACCACTCACACTTCTTCCACCGATGCAACGAGGGAGCGCGCATAATGGGGATTACCGTTGAGGAAAGACGCGCACTCACAAGGATCCTTCCCCTGCTCGAGGTTGATACGAAATCCTTCATCTTCTCCGTTCTCTTGGGTTCGGGAGCACTCGGCGCTGCGATCGCCCTAGGAGCGACCTCCGCCTGGCTCATCGCCTTCGCCTCCCAGCAGCCACCGGTCCTGTACCTCTCGGTCGCGGCAACGGCCGTTCGACTCTTCGGTGTCTCTCGCGCCGTCTTGCGCTACACACAAAGGCTCGCCAGTCACCGCGTCGCCCTGAGGGGCATGGACTCATTGCGGCAGAACCTGTACGCGGAACTGTCAAAGCGCCCCGTTGATGCGCTCGCACAGATTCGCCGAGGAGATCTTCTTGCGCGCACCGGTGCAGATGTCGATGATGTTGGCGATCTCGTCGTCAAGACGATCCTGCCGATGACAGTCACGGGGCTCGTCGGCCTCGGCACCGTCATCGGCTTGGCCCTGATCTCCCCGGCCTCGGCACTCATCATTGCGCTCTGTCTGCTGATCTCCGGGGTGGGCGCTCCCCTGCTCGCAATGAAGGCGGCGCGCATCGTCCAGATCGACACTCTGCACGCACGCTCCGAACTCTCCGCCGAAACTCTGAGCCTCCTCGATGGCGCCTCCGAACTCCAAGTCTCAGGTCGCCTGCCCCTTTTGCGTCACGCGATCTGCTCGACAGAGGACGAACTCACCGCAGCCTCTCATCGCGCCACCCGGATCTCCGCTCTTGCCGCCAGCATCGACCGCAGTGCAATGGGAGCCGCAGTCATCGCGGCACTCCTCATCGGGATCCCCGGCACGACTGGCGGGATCATCGCAGCCGTCATGCTCGCGGTCCTCGTTCTTACTCCCCTTTCCTCCTTCGAGGGCACCGCCGAACTGGCTCCAGCGGCCGTTCAACTCGTACGCTCTGCGAACGCGGCGCTTCGGATCGACGCCCTGCTCGGAGAGGAGGAAGAGCCCCCAACCCATCCGATTCCCACGAGTGACAGCCCACGCCTGGAGGCCTCGGATCTCACAATCGGCTGGCCCGGCGGCCCTAAGCTCATTGAAGGACTCGATCTCGTCCTCGAAAAGGGGCGTTCAATTGCGATCGTCGGCCCCTCAGGCATTGGGAAAACAACACTCGCCCTCACTCTCGCGGGTCTCCTTCCCGCGCATTCCGGATCGCTTCGCCTCGATGGCACCCCCGTCTGGGGAGCCGATCGTCTCCAACTTGCCGAGGCCATTACCGTCACCACCGAGGACGCGCATGTCTTCGCCTCCACGGTCCTGGAGAATCTGCGCGTCGCGAACGGGTCCCTTGACCCCGATGAAGCGGTGGCTCTACTCAAGCGCGTCGGCCTTGAAGACTGGTTGAACGCCCTCCCCCATGGACTCGACACGCTCATCGGATCGGGCGGGAGGACCGTCTCCGGAGGTGAAAGGCGGCGCCTGCTCATCGCCCGCGCTCTCGCCTCCCCCGCTCCCCTCCTCCTTCTCGACGAGGCCGGAGAGCACCTTGACGGGGAAACGGCCGATGCGCTCGTTGCTGATCTTTTGAAGGATCGCTCGCGCGGCGTCCTCGTGATTACCCACCGCCTTTCCGCTCTTGACGCGGCTGATGAAATCCTCCTCATTGGACGCGGCGAGTCCACGGATGAGGCAGGCAGATGCGCTCGCGTTCTCGATCGCGGCACGCATTCAGAACTTCTCTCCCATTCGGAACAGTACCGTTGGGCTCTTGCCCAAGAGGAGGAATGATGTCCGTACGCTCCGACCATGAACTGCTCCAAGCAGCCCTCGATCTGACGAGCAGCCTCGATCTGAAATCTGCTCTCAATACCTTCGTGGCCCAGGCCTGCCGATTAACCGGCACCCCTTATGGGGCTCTGTGTGTCCTCGACAGCTGGGGCTCAACGAGTATGCTCATCGAACATCGAGACTTCGAGTACGCCCCGAAAGTCCCCAACTCCCTCAAAGCCCAGATCCCAGCGAGTGGGTATCTCAGAATCAACAACCCCGCCGAACTCGAAGAGTTCATCGCCCAGATTCCGGTGAACACGCACACTAAGAACACCGACTCTGCTGAGCTTGACGAACCCCTCGACCCGCAGATCGAGAGTTTCCTCGGCGTGTCCGTCCTCGTTCATGAGCAGGTCTACGGTCGTCTCTACTTGATCGGCAAGCCTGGTGGTTTCAAGGACTCCGATGCGGAAATCTTGACTGCCCTTGCGCCCGCGGCTGGGAATGCCGTCGAGAACGCTCATCTGTATGCCGATGCCCGCCGCACCGAACGCTGGATCTCAGCCTCCCAGTCTTTGACGACAACAATGCTGGAAGGTACCGATGAAGAAGAGGCGCTCGAACTCATCGCCCGCACTGTGCGCGAGGTATCACGGGCCAACACCGCGATCATCGTTCTTCCTTCTGTTGGTGACACTTGGGCCGCCGAGATCATCGATGGGTATCTCGCCGATTCGCTTCTCGGTATTGTGTTCCCCTCAGAGGGGCGGGCAATGTCTGTGCTGCGCGAAGGCACCGGCATGATCGTCGATTCAATGGCTCGCGCACAAACGATGCGCGTCCCTCAACTCTCTGCATTCGGTCCCGCTCTCTATGCGCCTTTGCGTTCACGCGGCAACACCGCGGGAGTTCTCATTCTGCTGCGCCGAATCGGCACTCCCGAGTTCGATTCCTCCGAGTTAACTCTTGCCGAGTCCTTGGCCTCCCAGGCAGCCCTCGCCCTCGAGCTCGCCTCGGCGCGTCACGCGGAAGATGTTGCGGCCTTGCTTGACGAGCGCGACAGGATCGGGCGTGACCTGCACGACTTTGCGATCCAGGAGCTTTTCGCAACTGGTATGCGCCTCGAGGCAGCCAAACAGAAGGTCACAGACGGTGACCTGGATAAGGAGTCGATCATCGCGGCGCTTGACCATTCCCTCGCAGGAATCGACGGGGCTGTTCGCCAGATCCGCGCGATCGTCCACAATCTTCGCGAGCCCGACCAGTCCGTCGCCCTCGTTGAAAGGATCCGCCGAGAGTCCTCACTGACTCGTTCCTTCCTCGGTTTCGCCCCATCCCTGCTCATCACCCTCGATGGCGTGGCTGTCAACGAGGACGAGGCCGCAGAACAGGACATGATCGACCGAATTGATCAGCTCATCGACCCCGAGCTCGGCGATGATGTTGTGGCGATCGTGCGTGAAGGCTTATCGAATATCGCCCGACACGCGCATGCCACCGCAGGCGCGGTCACCGTTGATGTCAGAGGACAGGGCGCTGATGGGCAGGTGAGAGTGTCGATCGCGGACGACGGCAGGGGCATCGACCCGAATAGGACGCGCAATTCGGGACTGGCCAATATGCAAGAACGCGCGCGCCGCCTGGGGGGAAGCTTCGAGCTTGGAAGCGGTATTGGTGGGCTCGGCGCCTCCTTGATATGGACGGTGCCCCTGAGCTGAGCGCCCTTGACCTGAAGCGGGGGCGTTCTTCGCCATGCACAGGGCAGGCCCCTCCCGCAGACTTGCGCCGAGCAGGTCGAGGTGAGAGTCTCGCCTTCCACGTGAAGAACGCCTCTTGATTGACAAAGGGCAGGCCTCTTGATTGAAGCGAGTTCCCCGCCCCTCATTCGAGGATCCACAAGCGCGAGGCTCAAGGAACTGGACCTCCGAGGCTCCCATCTCTCATGCGAGGATCCAGGCTTCTCCTGCCCAGCCTTCACTCGTTGTTAATGCTCCTGCTCATGCGAAGATCCAGGCCTATGCGCGTGACATGCGAGAATCCAGGCCTATGTGCGTGAAACGTCCTCCGGCTACTTCGCCCAGATCCTCATTCCCCAGCTGTTCCCCTGCGCACTACACGGCCCGGCGTCAGGCAGGAAAGAAGAGGCAACTTTCTCGGGCAGTGGAGCACTTCCAGGACAGTGAAGCACTTCCCGGGCAGTGAAGCACCGCTGCGCCCAATTCGCTTTCCAAAGCTCAAGGAGCACCGTCGCCCAGATGAGAAGACGGTTCTCTTGGCAAGGGGAAGCGAGCACTTCTTGCGCACGAAGAGACGAGTTCAGTTCCTCCAGGCGGCGGCGCGCTGACCTGCAACCCAGGCGGCTACCTGCGTGCGGCGCTGCAAGCCCATCTTCGACAAAAGCGAGGTGATGTGGTTCTTCACGGTCTTCTCCGCAACACCGAGCTTCTCACCAATCTCACGATTCGACAATCCATCGCCGATCAGGTCGAGAACCTTACGCTCCGAAGGAGTCAGATCCGCAATCGGATCCTCATGGTCGGCGCGTCGGCGGGTCAAGGTCCGCTCATCAAGAAGCACTCGACCTGCTGCGACAGCTTTGATGACATCGGTGATCTCAGCTCCGCGCACCGTCTTGAGAACATAAGCACGCGCCCCCTTCTCCAGGGACTCGGCGAGGGCCTCGTCATCGTCGAAAGAGGTGAGAACGATGGGCAAGATATCGGGGTGGCTTTGTCCCAATGCCGACATGATGTCGATGCCCGTACCATCGGGGAGCTGCAGGTCGACGAGGATGACATCGGGGCGCACGAGGTCGGCGCGGCGTAGGGCATCTTCAACGGTGCCAGCTTCCGCAACGACTTCAAGGGTGTCGGCGCGATCAACGATTTCAGCGATACCGCGGCGAACGATCTCATGATCGTCAACGATCATTACTCGAATCGGGGAGGCAATCTGATTCTCACTCACACGACTATTCTAGCGGGTCCTTGGTCCTTTGCCCCTGGAAGAATCCACAAGGATTGTCCTCGTACCCTTCACAGTCTGAGAAAAAGAGTCAAAGACGCCCACGAACAAAAGGTGCTGAGGAAAACCTTGAGGCGAGACGCTCAAGTCAAGAACACGGAGCTCACAGACTCAACGAGCAGCTCAGCTTTCACCAGTCGAGGAAGTCAGTGGATTCACAGCTCGGCGAGCGCATTCATCGCCGCCTCGGCAGCCGCCGTCTCCGCATGCTTCTTCGAAGAAGCCTTCCCCCTTGCAATCGGCTCTTTCTTCGAAGAGACGAAGGCCCTGGCGGTGAAGGTTCGATCGTGGTCCGGTCCTTCGCCCTCGACCTCATACGAGACTTCACCGAGGCCAAGTTGTGAGGCGCGCTCAACAAAAAGAGTCTTCCAGTCATGATGAGAACCCCGAGAAAGGGCCTGCACCAAAAGGAAATCCAGATTCTTCAAGATGACGCGCCTTGCGATTTCAAAGCCACCAGTCAGATAGGTCGCGCCAATCATCGCTTCAAAAGTATCGGAAAGAATCGAGTCCTTATTCCTCCCCCCGGAACCGGCCTCCCCCTTGCCAAGGTAGATGAAATCCCCCAATTCAATGCGCCGCGCCGCCATCGCGAGAGGTTCTTGGGAAACAGTGGCAGCTCGCATCCGCGACAGATCGGATTCCGGTGAATCCGGATGGTCATGGAACAAACGATCCGCAATCACGATCGAGAGGACCGCATCGCCGAGGAACTCGAGACGCTCATTGTTCGCAATTCCTCCGGCCTCGTTCGCATAGGAACGATGCGTCAGCGCAAGAGTGACAAGCTCAGGATCTATGGGAGCGCCCCACGCGACAGTAAGAGCATCAATATCGGTCCTGGGTGGGATGGGAAGGTTCTTCGCGCGAGACATGAGGCTCAGTCAGCTTCCTTCTGGTTCGATTCGAGCAAAGAAGCGAGAGCCGCCAGGCGAGGATCAATGGACTCATGTGAATGGTCTGCGGGAAGATCAGCACGCTTCTCACCGCACACATCGCACAAGCCTTGGCAGTCCTCACCGCACAGGGGGCGCTCGTCAACAAGAGTGACAATCGCGTCGCGCAGCAGTGGCTCCAGATCGATCGTGTCGTGGGTGCCGATGAGGAGAAAATCATCGGCTTCAAGATCCTCCTCGCCCGGCGATGGAGCGGTCTCGAAGTAGACATCAGAAGCGTCGATCTCGTGGTGGACGCTGAGCGGGTCGAGACAGCGGACGCACTCGCCTTTCAACTCCACCTCGGTTTTCACGCGCACCAGGACGCCATCAGAGACGGATGTCAGATCAACTGACAGGGGGATCCTCGTGTTTTCGGGCACGCTCATTGAAGGTGTGCCAAGGTCTGCGGGCGCCGACCATTCACGATCCTCATGAAGCATCGCTCCGGCCTGCCTGGGCAGGCGCGCGAGTGAGAGGACGAGGGGCGAATCAGTCATTATCGAGCTCGATTTCCGTGAAGTTGACGCCGTGGCGCTCCGCGAGGGTGCGCCTTCCGGCCTGGGTGCGCCGTTGAAGCTCCGCGAGAAGACCGGACAGCTCCGAGAGGGATTTCTCGACATAGTCGTCAGCCCCCTCGCGCAAGCGCTGATCCTGTTCACGCGCCTCAGTGACGATTTCACGGGCCCGATCCTCAGCCATGCGCGTAATGTTCTCGGTCGTGATGAGGCGCTCTGCATGTGCGTTCGCGTCGACGAGGATCGCCTCAGCCTCAGCTCGGGCCTGTTGCAAGGTCGTTTCCGCTTCCTCGTCAGCGCGCGCGATCGTGCGTTCAGCCTGCTGCGTCGCGTTGGCGACAATATGCTCAGCCTTCTCGTCCGCCCTTTGAAGGGTTGATTCAGCTCGGGCGTTCGCCTCCGCGAGTGTGAACTCGGCGGTTGAATCTGCGCGCCCCATGACCTCGTCGGCGTCAGCGACGAGCAGATCGGCTTGGAGGAGGTCGTCGGGCAGTGCTTCACGCGCCTGGTCAAGAAGATCCAAGATCTCCGCCTTGTTGAGGATGATCGAGGCCGAGAGTGGAACCTGACGGGCCTGGTCGATCAGTACCTGGATCTGATCGAGAGCTGCGATCACGGTCGAGGGGCCGTACACCGTGCTGTCATCCCAGGTGTCCTCAGTGGAGTTCGGCATCTCCGGATTCGTCATCTCGTCCTCATTTCAGAGTCGGGCGCTTCTCACTTGCTTCATTGTCCGTCATGAGTGGGATGATCGCGGCGGGAACATACCGCGAAATGTCCATTCCCTGGATGAGCAATTCACGCACGAGCGAGGAGGAGACGATCGCAAGTTCGGGACGGGTCGGCATGAGAACAGTCTCAATGTCCCCGAAATCCCGGTTCACTGTCGCCTGAACAAGTTCCCAGTCGAGGTCGGCGCAAGTCCTCACCCCTTTGACCACGACATCAGCCCCGACCTCGAGCGCGCATTCGAGCAAAGTGGTGTCCATTCGCATGACCCGAACCTTCGGGATCTGGGCGAGGGCGGTTTGAACCATGTGGAGGCGTTGGTCGTGGCTGAAGCGGTAGTTTTTCGCCGAGTTCATGCCGACGGCCACAACAATGTCCTCACTGAAGCGCGAGGCGCGCATCACGAGGTCAAGATGTCCGAGGGTGATGGGGTCGAAGGACCCCGCGATGAGGGCGCAAGTCATGCGTGCTCCTCCTTGGCTCGCTCTGCTTCAGATTCATCCGCTTCATCTCCACCCGCGTCACGCTCCCCCACCTTCGCCTCGAGTGCGCGAGCCTCCTCGGATCCGAGGGGTGGGCCTGCGAACCATGCTGCGGTCTCCCCCCATCGGCGTTCATCTTCGAGGACGAGGAAGTCTGGCCACTTCGGCTCGGGGCTGCGAGTCGAACGTTCGACAACAACGAGCGCATCCCTTGTCAGCCAGGGTCCGAGCAGCCTCAGGACCTGTGCGAGTTCATCTTCTCCCACATCGTAGGGCGGGTCGATGAGGACAAGGTCACTGTCGCCTTCAAGCGTTTGACCGCTGTGCCCGGCGAGGAAGGAGACGACGGAGGCCATACGGCATTGGGCGGGCAGCCTGGTCGCGCGAATGTTCTCAAGGATCACCTTCGCCGCGCCCGGGGCCTTCTCCACCAGTTCCACTTTCGAAGCGCCACGCGAGGCCGCCTCCAGGCCGAGCGCCCCCGAGCCCGCGTAGAGGTCGAGAACTCTCGCGCCTTGAAGCACCCCCATGTGGTCGAGACGGGAGAAGAGCGCTTCGCGTACACGCTCGGAGGTCGGTCGAGTTCCCCTCGTGGGAACCTTCAAGACGCGCCCTTTCGCGCTGCCGGCAACGATTCTGGTCATGATTTAACTCTACGGCTTAGGAGCGTGAGATCCACTCGAGGTCATCGCCTCCACGTTTGGACAGTTCCGATGCAAGAAGCGGGTGCTGCGCAAGACAAGGATCTGCTTGAACGAGGGCGAGGGCTTCCCTCCTGGCCGCCGAAATAATACGGGCGTCCCTGCGGACGGAGAGGAATCTCAGGTGGGTTCCGCTACCCGACTGTTCGGCGCCGAGAACATCGCCCTCGCGTCGCAGTTCTAAGTCCTTCTCTGCCAACTCGAACCCATTGTTCGTCCCAGCGAAGGCCTTAAGACGCTCCATTGTCCCTTCTGCAAGCTCGTGACGGTGAACCGCCATGCAGATACTCGGCGTTGAAGAACGCCCGACTCGGCCTCGGAGCTGATGGAGTTGGGAGATGCCGAATTGTTGGGAATCGAGGATCACCATCATGGTCGCTTCTGGGACGTCGACGCCGACTTCGATGACGGTCGTCGCGACAAGGATCCCGATCCTGCCCGCCGCGAAGTCCTGCATCGTTTCCGCTTTTTCCTTGCTCGAATTGCGGCCGCTGAGCTCCCCGATCCCAATGCCCTTCAAGGCTGCTTCTTGCCTCAAGGATTGTGCTACACCGCTGACTGAGGCCAGGGGTGGGCGGGTAGCTCCTGGCCCATCTGACTCGCCAGCGTCGGCGTCGGCAAGCTCATCGCTTTCATCGATTCTGGGGCACACGACGTAGACACGCCCCTGACGCGCGATCTCTTCTGCGGCCCTCTGCCATAGCCTTTGCATCCACACCGGGTTCTCAGCATCCACGAGGAAGGTCTGGACCAGGGTGCGTCCCTTCGGCATCCCCTCCATCCGGGTTTGCGCAAGATCCCCGAAGACGGTCATGGCGATGGTGCGCGGGATCGGAGTCGCCGTCATGACGAGCTGGTGGGCGGCGCGCCCATCTTCCCCTGTGCGCAGACGATCGCGCTGCTCAACCCCGAATCTGTGCTGTTCATCAATGACGACGAGCCCCAAGTCGGCGAAAAGGCCAGGGTCGCTCAACAGTGCATGCGTTCCGACGACAATGATTGGCTCGCCCGCTGCCATGAGATGTGAAAGCTCCCGGCGAGAAGCGGCGGGCGTGGACGCCGTGAGGAGACGAATATCGACCTCTCGGCCTTCCACGAGGACTCCCGCGGCGAGCGCCCTCATTGACTCGAGGTGTTGGGCCGCCAAGACCTCCGTCGGAGCGACGAGTGCCCCCTGGTGTCCGGCACCGAGTGCGGCAAGCAGGGCCGCGAGCGCCACCACAGTTTTGCCTGAGCCCACATCGCCTTGGAGGAGGCGCTGCATGGGGCGCGTCTGATCGAGGTCAGCGAGGATCTCATTGAGGGCGGACTCCTGTCCCTGCGTCAAAGTGAAGGGAAGGCCGCCAAGGAAATCCTCAACAACTCGGCTGGGCGCACAAGCAGGGGCGAGAAGGGACTGAGCGCCGATCCTTCGTCCGGCGAGCACGCATTCGAGGGCGAAGGCTTCCTCCCAGGCGAGCGCCCGTCGGGCCAGTGCTGCTTCTTCGTCCGAAGCTGGCCGGTGCAGCATCGTGAGGGCTTCGAGTCTTGGCGGCAGTTTCATTTTTTCCCGGATGTGGGCGGGAACGAGCTCGGGGATCTCTTCTTCGTTCAGGGAGTCGAGGAGCATCCCGATCGCTCGGGACATCACCCAGCTTGTCAGGCCTTTCGTCTGCGGGTAGATCGGGATGGGGCGTTCACTGCGTTCACGCACTTCGTCCTCGTCGCCGTTCATTCCCTCGAAGGAGGGGTGGGTGAGGGTGAGGGCACCCCTGTAGGAGGCGACTTTTCCTGCGAAGAGGAATGACTCCCCCGGTGTCAAGAGGCGCATGTGGGGGGCGAGCATGTGTTCGTTCTTCGCGAAGAAAGTGGCGCTCATGCGTGAATGCCCGTCGCTGAGACGCACTTCGAGGCGAACTCCTGGGCGGGAGCGGTTCGCCAAGAGGTTGGTGGATTCAACGCATGCGAGGATCGTCGCTTCCTCGCCCGCGCGTAGGAGGCTCATTGGAGTGAGCGCCCCCCAGTGGTAGTAGCGCCGCGGAGCTGTGAACAAGAGGTCCTCGACGGTGTCGATTCCGGCTTTCGCGAGCTTGCGGGCAATCGAGGCGGGCAGTCGCAAAGAGAGCGGCGCGTCGAGAGGGTTCATATTTGCGTCCTCTCGAGGATTGAGGGTCCGGATTGTCCTCCCATGAGGACTTCGAAGTCACGCTGCCAGGAGCGTGTTCCGAAGATGAACTGGCGCACGAGGGCGACGAGTTCGGGGCCGTGGGCGCGTGAGAGCAGGAGGCGCCAATTCGATGCAGCTGCCGTTTCAAGATCTGTCACGGCCTGCGCGATGAGGGCGGGGTCCTCTGAGTCAATCGGGCGAGTCGCCGAATGGTCGAGTGCCTTTTTCTCCGCATCGATCACAATACGTTCCATCGTGTGGGCAACTTGCGGGCCTCCAGGCTGGGGGACGAAGAGACCTGCTGTGGCTTGGACAATCGTGAACGCCATGAGTTCGTCGTGGCTTGAAGCGAGGAGGAAACGCCTCAGCGCACCACCAGGTGAAGTAGGTGCGGAGAGCTCCACTTCGTTTCTGTTCACGCGCGAGGCGATGATTTCACCGAGGGCAGCGGAGGGCTCGTCACAGGGGATGAAGAGAGTGACCCCTGTTGAGGAGGCTCTCGCGATCGACAAGATCCCAGCCCCGTCTTCACGATGGGGGTCGAGGAGCACGATTGCTCCGCATCTCGCGAGGTCTTCGATGATGCCGGGGGCCCTTGTGCACACGATGACCCGTGCGCGTTCCACTCGCCGCAGGGGGCGGCGTTCAAGGAGGCGGACTCCGCGGTGGGAGATTCCTTCGTTGGCAAGTTCGTCAACGCCGATTTCCTCGTCGGGGCGTGAATCGGCGACCGCGAAACGGATGATCCGCCCCGTACGGGGGCGGGCGCTCAAAGGAGCGGAAGTGTCGACGTGGAGTCGCCACAGCCCAACCCCGAAGGGGTCGATCGTGCCGACGCTCGAAAAGCGGGCTCCGACGCGGCTGATTGAGTCGAAGAGGGCCTGAGCATCCGATTCTGTTCCCTGCCAGACGAGGTCGACGGCGAATTCGCATCCTGGTGAGGGCGCGTGCTGGCGCGGTGAGCGTCCCTTGCCTTCGGTGAGTTCGGAGAGCATATGCGCGAAGGATTCGAGGACCGAGGAGTCGCCGCTGAGCGCTGAGTCCACGCAAGTGAAGAAGAGGGCGAGGACCGCTGCGCCCGGGTCGAGGGCTCCTGATTCGATGTCTGTCTCCTGGATCAGGCCGTTTTGGACGGCGAGGGAGAACCAGGACACGAGGTAGGGGGTTTCAGGGAGGGTGGAGCCCAGTTCGTCCAAAGCCGAGGACGCGTGTTTCAAAGAGTTTTGGATCGCTGGGGATAGGACGCACCTGGACAGTTCATCAGTGATCGGTGTCTTGAGCATTGTGCGGGCGAGGACTGGAGTGATCTTTCGAGCGCTGGCAAGTCCTTTTGACCAGGCTGCGAGGACCTGGGTGAGGATCACGCCGATATGCCCGTGGCCGTGTTCCACTCCGGCGTTGATCGCACAGTCGAGGGCTTCAGTGAAGGGGGCGTCCTCGTTGAGGATGGCGACGCTTTCACACATGAGCGCCAAGGTGAGCTGCGCGTTTGTCCCGGTGTCGCAGTCCGCTCCGTCCCAACCGTCGAGGTCGTCGAGGAAGCGAGTGAGTGTGTGCGCCTCGTCGGCGGCGAGCCTGAGCGCGCGGGCGAGTGTGTGCGCGGACAACGTCACGGTTCCTCCTGATGATGGTGTGTCCCCATTATTGTCCGAGGCCCGGGCTCAGTGGAGTGCTGAAGCTCTGGTGGTGGGCCAGGTGCAGGTGGTGTGTTGGGGTTCGAGCACTGGCTCGAGTGCTCTGTTCGGCGCGAACCGGAGCGGCGGGAGTTGAACGGCGGGCGGATGGGAGTGCGCGAGGTATGCGCGGAGCAGGGAATCTGTAGGGTACGTGGCGGGCATGGCAAGGGATGCGCTCCTTGCCGAGTCCTTCTCAGTCGAGGCGTGTGGGCGAGATGACAGGGCCAACAGCCCGGCAAGACTTGGAGTTGACTTCGCAGATCCGTTATTCTGTCACAGTTGCCTGCGGTGGTTCTCACCGCTCAATACATTCCACTTCACGTGGGATTGACAGAAGTTCATTAACCGAGGAGATCATCGTGGCTGCCGTTTGTGACGTGTGCGGTAAGGGACCCGGCTTCGGCAAGAGCGTGTCGCACTCGCACGTTCGCACCAACCGCCGCTGGAATCCGAATATTCAGCGCGTTCGCGCCATCGTCGAGGGAACGCCGAAGCGCCTGAATGTGTGCACCAAGTGCCTGAAGTCCGACAGGGTGACTCGCGCGATCTGATTCGCCGCTCCTTGTCGCAGGTCCCCTTGTAGGGATCAATCCGACTGATCAGGGGTCCGCAGGATTCGTCCTGCGGACCCCTTTTGTTCTTCTGCTTCGCCTTTTGTTTGAGGTTCCCACAGGAGTTCCCACCTTAAGCGGAGCCACCTGCCCCTTGCACAGTGCTTTCTTCTTCTTGTCTTCTGCTCTGCACTAGGGCAGGTGTCCTGCCGCCTATGGCCCTTTCATCTGTGAGCCCACCGCCTATGACTTTGCCGCCTCTAAGCCCGGATTCAACGCATGAGCCACCGAGTGGTGTGACATCAGTCTGTCTTGAAGTGATCCCAGCCGCCCTTCACCTCGACGCCGTCGAGGAGTTGTGCGGGAGCCTCGCCCTCTTGGGGAGCTCGAAGCGTGCCGATAGGTGTGAAGCCCTGCGGAAGGGATGCATCCTTGGGGAAGGCCGCGAGGATTCCGTGGTCCTCTCCCCCGCTAAGAACCCACTTGAGAGGATCGACCTTGCAGATGTCCGCGAACTCCTGGAGCTTCGCCGCTTCAGCTTCAAGGGCCCTCCGGTCGAGCTCGATCACGACCTTCGAGGCACGAGCCATACGTCCGCCGTCCTTCGCGACGCCATCAGACAGATCCATCATCGCTCGCGCCCCCGCTTTCGCTCCAGCAGGTCCGCTTTCAAGTGGCGGCTTGGGTGCCCGGTAGGTCGTCAAGGGCTCGTACAGGCTGCCAAGTTCTGCCCTCGTGCGAAGAGCCGGGTCGACGTGCCCTCCTAGGAGCAGATCCAGTCCTGCGTTTGATAGGCCAAGACGGCCGGAGAAGGCGAGAATGTCACCGGGTTTCGCCCCATCACGCCTCACAGGCTCGGACTCACACCAGCCCATCGCCGTAATCGACAAGACCATTGTTTCTCCGCGTGACAGATCACCTCCGACAACGCCCGCACCGGCTTCGCGCGCCCTCTCCCCGATGCCCCTGACGAGGTCGAGGAGCCAGTCCAATTCAGTGTCTGGAGTCAGTGCGACCGTCACCACAAGGGCCGAAGTCCGACCTCCCATTCCCGCAATGTCGGCAAGATTCTGCGCGGCGATTCGCGCACCGATCTGTTCGGGGTCCGACCAGGAACGGCGGAAGTGCTCGTCCTCGACAATGATGTCGGTGGTGACGATGAAGGAGCCTTCTGGTGTTGCGATCTGGGCGCAGTCATCACCGATCCCCAGGATCGTGCGTTCCCCTTTGGGGAAGATCTGCTCGAAATGGGCGATGAGTTCGCCTTCGTCGTACTCGGTGATTCGTGCCATGGCTTAAGACTAACGAACCTTTGAGCGTGCGCTCAGGCTTCTTCTTCCAGCTCAAGGCCAGCTTCACCATTGAAAGGCGAAGGGAGTTTCAGTGGAATCGACGCGCGTTCTGGGAGGCGAAGAGGCACATCGCTGCCGCCGAAGCGACGTTCAAAGACTCAGCTGCTCCCGTCATGGGGATCGACACGAGAGAGTCGCAGGCTTTGAGTTCAGCCAGGGACAGGCCTTTAGCCTCGTTGCCAAAAGCCCAAGCGTGAGTGGCGGCCAGGGGCCCTGAGCCAGTACGCGCTTCTTCGATGAGCTCGTCGAGGTCGAGGGTCCCGAATCCGCCGGAGGTTCCGAGTACTGTCCCTTTGAAAGAGTGGAGCATCCGCACAGCGGACTCGAAGTCCTCACTCGTCATGATCGGCAGATGGAAGACGGAGCCTGCTGAGGCTCGCAGGACCTTCGGGTTGCCCACCTCAACTGTGCCCGCAACGGTGATGACTGCGGCGGCACCCATGGCATCGGCGGTTCGAATAATAGTGCCGACATTACCAGGGTCGCGTCCCTGGGCGATGAGAACAATAGCCGAGCCCGTGGGCACCTCATCAAGTACAGAGGAAATCGCGTCTTTCTTCGCGACGGCGACGAGCCCTTGAGCATCGCCACTCATCTCACGGATCACCTCTTCGGTGCACACGTGCACCCATCGAGTCCGTTGCCGCGCGAGTTCAAGAAGCTCTGAATGCGAAGAAGCGGCGTCCTCGGAAACATACACGTCCACAACCTCGTTGCTGCGGTGCACGAGAAGTTCTCTGAGGCTTTGAGGGCCTTCAACGAGGATGAGGCCCGTGCGTGAACGCGCAGAGCGCCCAACCAGTGCTGCCACTTTCCGCACGCGATCGGCGCGAGGATTGGCGAGCACGGTCGGGCGCTCTGAAAAGTGCGACAAGCTCAGGCCTTGGGAGCGTTGACGTCCTCGGGGAGGGCGTCCTTCGCGACCTTGACGAGAGCGTTGAAGGCGTTGGTGTCGTTCACCGCGAGCTCGGCGAGCATCCGGCGGTCGATCTCGACACCGGCAAGGCCGAGGCCCTGGATGAAGCGGTTGTAGGTCATTCCCTGCGCGCGCGAGGCGGCGTTGATGCGCTGGATCCAGAGGCGACGGAAATCGCCCTTGCGGGCCTTGCGGTCACGGTAGGAGTAGACGAAGGAGTGAGTGACCTGCTCCTTGGCCTTGCGGTACAGGCGCGAGCGCTGGCCGCGGTAGCCGGAGGCCTGCTCGAGGATGGTACGACGCTTCTTCTTGGCGTTAACAGAACGCTTGACACGTGCCATGTTTCAGTTCTCCTATTCGTACCGGTCACTTGCCGAGGAGTCGCTTGACGCGCTTGACGTCAGCGTTCTCCAGGACCTGATCCGTAGCGAGGCGGCGGGTCTTGCGGCTGGACTTGTGCTCCAGCAGGTGGCGGGCGCCCGCCTGCTCGCGCATGATCTTGCCCGAGCCGGTCACGCGGAAGCGCTTCTTAGCACCGGAGTGCGTTTTGTTCTTCGGCATTCTCTATTCCTTCTCTGTTACGACATCGAATAATCGAGGTCGTCAGTTGGTCTCCGTGGTGGCGGTGCGCGCCTGGTCCCTGCTCGCACGCTCAGCGCGCTTGCCTCGACGCTCTTCACGCTCGGCTTCGCGTCGCTTGCGCTGCTCGTTGAGCGCGTCCGACTTTCGTTTCGTCGGAGCGAGGACCATGGTCATGTTGCGCCCGTCTTGGCGGGGCATGGACTCGACGGTGGCGAGTTCGCCGACCTCGTCCGCGAGGCGTTGGAGCAGACGGACGCCCGCTTCGGGGCGGGACTGCTCACGGCCGCGGAACATGATCATGACTTTGACCTTGTCTCCGGCGGAGAGGAAACGCTCAACGTGTCCCTTCTTGACGCCGAAGTCGTGGTCGTCGATCTTCAGGCGGAAGCGGATCTCCTTGAGCTGCGTATTCGCCCGGTTCCGTCGGGCGTCGCGCGCTTTCTGGGCGGCTTCGTACTTGTACTTGCCGTAGTCCATAAGCTTCGCGACCGGCGGCTTGGCGTCGGGTGCGACCTCGACGAGGTCGAGTCCGGCCTCTTCGGCCAGGCGCAGCGCGTCCTCGACACGGACAACACCGACCTGTTCCCCTCCGGGTCCCACGAGGCGGACCTCGGGAACTCGGATCCGCTCGTTAATGCGCGTCTCGCTGATGAGTGGCTCCTTCCACGGTTCTTCGTGAAGGGCAACGAAAAAGCCTCCGTTGCACTTCATGCGCACGGAGGCTCATCCTCAACAGCAGCGCGAAAGCACCGCCGTCAGACCCGATTCCCTTAAGTGTGCGATCCGAATCGCTGACCCCATCACGAGGACGGGGCGGGTATCCAGGTGGGAGAGACTCCACTTGCATCTCGGGCAGTCGCCCGAACGGTTGTTTCCAGCCTAACAGGCGGAGGCGATTCGTCGCCAACCCACGAGCTTTCACACCCAGTGGATCGGCTCACAGCCCGAGTACAAGACACTCCGGGCACAAGTCGGACACAAGCGGGGCAGACGCTGAACGAAAGCAAGCATTTACCCAGCTCGGGTCCGCTCAGTTCCTCAAACACACAGCGCAAGGTCCGACTTGTGCCCGAGTGAAGCACGAACCCGCTGAAACCCCACACCCACCAAGGCAAAACGCCAGATGAAGAGCAGCCCGCCCCTTTCAGGCTTTCCTCACGAGCCTCGGTGTCAGCTCCACACGATCCACTGCGGCGATCAAGCGCTGAGAACTCCCCATCCTGCGCAGCGCCGAATCAAGAGACGAACGGAGCATCCCCTGCTCAAAAGCCGCATCGGCCAACACATCAACGCGGAAGAGGCCCTCCCCCTCGTAGCTGATTCGAAGGTCAAGGATCCCGTTTCTTCCCACCCCGGCCAGATCACGCAAATGCGAAACAAGCTCCGCATCCTTCCACGCCGGCAACCACTCGTCATGCTGGGCAAGGGCCGCCACCGCTGGGCGTGGAACGACAATCTGCGCTGATCCGGGATCCACGACGATCCTCCCGCCCGTCTCCACGAGGGCGGCGAGGCACACTTTGAAAGCGTCATAAGCCATCGGGCGAGCCCAAGGACGGTCATGAGCAAGAGCCTGAACTGAAGAGTAGATGGCGAGGGCATCACCCGCGGGAGTAGGGACACGGACGAACTCAATCGCGCCGTGTTTCTCCTTGTCCCCCTGCGTGGTCTGTGTGAACTCGACGGGCACAATGACGCGCTCCGAGGAGATGGCCTTGACGAGCGCATTGAGCCCCGCCTCGACTCGACTCTCGTTAGGCGCCTTGCCCCTGCCCCCCTCCGAGCTCGTATCTTTCTCATTCGCATCAAGCGTTTCAGAGGCGAAAAGTTCAAGCGCCGCCCGTGTGAGGGGAAGAGCCTGACCGCGATCACTGCGATCCCGATTCTTCAAGCCGAGGCGCGCTGCGATCTTCTCGCGTTGCTCGGCATCCGGCCTCACAATCCCCTCTGAGGCTGCGCCCCCCTCACTCGGGGGAATAGGCCCCGATACAGGCCCGGGCTGGGAAGACAAGAGCCGTTTGCCCTCCACTGCCCCGCCCTCGCCACTCAAGCCCACAGGTTCAGGACCAGTGGTCACCGTGCAAGTGTCCCAGCGGCCACGTCGAGCGCCTCCGCGAGCGTGAAACGCCCCGAGTACAAAGCCTTACCCACGATAGCGCCTTCAACACCAGCATCGACGAGACCTCGGATCGCTTCAATGTCCTGAAGACTCGACACACCCCCCGATGCGACGATCGCAGCATCCGTCGCCTCACACAGGCGCGCCAATAACTCAAGATTCGGCCCCGAAAGCATGCCATCACGCGACACATCGGTCACGACATAACGGGCACAGCCCGCCGCGTCGAAGCGCGCGATCGTCTCGAAAAGATTCGGCCCCTGAGTCGTCCAACCGCGCCCCGCCAGGGTCTCGCCGCGCACATCAAGGCCAAGGGCGATCCGATCTGCGAACTCGCCAATCACTTTCTCCGTCCACTCCGGGTTCTCAATCGCAGCCGTCCCGAGGTTCACCCGTCGTGCCCCGCACTCCAAAGCACGCCTCAAAGACTCGTCATCCCTGATCCCGCCGGTCAGTTCCACATTGATCGGCAGCTGCGCGGTGATCGACTGGAGGAGCTCCGCATTCGAGCCGCGACCGAAAGCGGCATCCAGATCGACCAAGTGCAGCCACTTCGCCCCCGCTTCAACGAAAGAGCGGGCCGCTTCGAGCGGAGTGCCGTACGCGGTTTCCGTACCGGCCTGCCCCTGGGTGAGGCGAACGGCCTGCCCGTTCACGACATCAACTGCGGGCAAGAGGATGAGTGTGGACATGTCAAGCCTTTCATTCCTACGAGTGGGCCGAGGAAGCGAAGTCATAGTCAAGGGCGAGGATGATGCGGCACGAGGACGAGGAGCCCTGCTCTTCGTTCACAGAGAGGAGAGCCAGTTCTTCAACAAAGCGAGACCCGCTTCGCCGGACTTTTCCGGGTGGAACTGTGTGCCGCACAGCGGACCGTTCTCAACAGCAGCAACGAAACGCGAGTCCCCATGTTTCGCCCAGGACACGAGGGGCGGCACGGTACACCCATCGTCGAAGGGGGCTGCGGGGTCGTTGATCGCGGCATAGGAGTGCACGAAGTAGAAGCGCTGGTCCTCAACGCCGGAAAAGAGCATCGATCCTGCTCCCGCTTCCACTGGCGACCAGCCCATGTGCGGTACGACTGGGGCGTTGAGACGGCGAACCACTCCGGGCCATTGCGCAAGCCCCTCGGCCTCGCCTTTTTCTTCGGAGGATTCGAACATGACTTGCAGGCCCACGCAGACGCCCATCACGGGGCGCCCTCCCGAGAGGCGACGTTCAATGATGTTCGGCCCATCGGCCTCGCGAAGCTGAGCCATGACGGCGGCGAAGGCGCCGACCCCGGGAACGAAAAGACCATCCGCGTTCAGGCAGGCGTCACGATCCGAGGTGAGTTCCACTTCGGCCCCCACATGTTCGAGGGCGCGGCACGCCGAACGGACATTTCCCGAACCGTAGTCGAAGACGACGAGGCGCACAGCCATGGATCACCTTTTCTTGAAGAAACCAAAAGGACCGGGGCGACGCTTCGGGCCGCCCTCGGCGAGGACTGAATCACTGTAATCGGTGGGGGTGGTGCGCCCAAGGAGGAGATCCTCGGTCGCTTGGGGCATCGACCCGAGGAGGACCCCCGCCGGGATCGGCTCTTCAGGCTGGCCGGCCACATAGCGTTGCGCACTGATCCGCCCGGACACTCCTGGTTCCACCCCATCGCCTTCGACCAGCCAAGACATTATCGCGACAGCGCCGTACTTCGATAGGCGCGACACTGTGCGAGCGACGGCGTCCACGTCATCGGGCATCGGACGGCTCTCATTCAACAGGGCGTCGAGTTCGTCCTCGTCCGTCGGAGTCGTCTCAACGCGCAGCCATACTCCAGTCCAGGGTTTGAGGCGCACGACCGTCGCACGAATCCCTGTGAGCCCCAAGAGGGCGTGGAGTGCCTCTGGGGAGGGGATCGGTGCGAGCACAAGACCGACGGAGAGTTTGCCGCCGTCAAGATGGAGCTGCTCATCAACCGGAGTGTCATCCGGGTCCTTCAAAGCCGCTTCCAGGCCGCTCAGCTCTGAGGCGAAATCCTCTGCGCCTCCGTGTTGCGCAGTGTGTTCCGCAGCCTTCATGGGAACAGCATCAGGCTGAGAGGAATCCGCGAGCCCTGCGACGAGGTCGCGGAACTCGGCATCAATGTCATCGTCTCGCATGGACATGCCTTCTCCAGATTCTTGCGGCGCAGCCTCAAAGGCGTTGAGCCGATCGTATCGCAGCTCTTAAAGGGCGCCCTTCGTCGAGGGGATCCCCTCGACACGGGGATCAGGCTCAACAGCACTGCGAAGAGCTCGGGCGAGCGCCTTGAACTGTGCTTCGACAATATGATGCGGGTCGCGCCCATTGAGGACGCTCATGTGCAGGCAGATTCCGGAGTTGAAGGTAAGGGATTCGAGGGCGTGCCTCGTCATGGAGCCGGTGAAGTGGCCGCCAATGAGGTGATACTCCTGGCCTGCGGGCTCGCCCTCGTGAACGATATAGGGTCGGCCTGCAACGTCGACGACTGCGCGGGCGAGAGCCTCATCGAGGGGCACGGTCGCATCGCCGAAGCGCTTGATGCCGCGCTTGTCGCCGAGCGCTTCCTTCAGGCCGAGTCCCAGGCAGATCGCCGTGTCTTCGACCGTGTGGTGCACGTCCACGTGGGTGTCACCGCTGGCCTGGATCTTCAAGTCGATGAGTGAGTGCTTGCCCAGGGCGGTGAGCATGTGGTCCCAGAAGGGGACGCCTGTTGAAATCTCGGTCGCGCCCGTGCCGTCGAGGTTCATTTCCACGTGGATCGTGGACTCGGAGGTGGCGCGGTCAATGACGGCGAGGCGGGGGGTGTCGAAAACGAGGCTCATCGGGTGATCTCCTCCAGTGCAGTGGTGAACAGGCGGGTCTCTTCAGGGGTGCCGACGCTGACGCGCAACCACCCTTCGGGGCCGACGACACGGATGAGGACACCTCGGGCGAGCAGGGCTTCGAAGATCGCTGTGCGGTCCTCGAAGGTGCCGAAAAGAACGAAGTTCGCATCTGAGTCGAGGGCGTGAAAACCATGGGTGCGCAACCAGTCGACGAGGCCGTCGCGTTCCTTGCGCAATGCGCCGACCTGCGCCATGAGGGAGTCTTTGTGACGCAAAGCTGCGAGGGCGGCCGCCTGTGTGAGGGCGGAGAGGTGGTAGGGCAGGCGCACCAGCATGACGGCGTCGATAATCTCGCGCGCGGCGCTCATGTAGCCCAGACGTAGGCCAGCCATTCCGAAGGCTTTCGACATGGTGCGCGTGACGACGAGGTGGGGGGCGTCCTCGAGTAGTTCGAGGGCGGAGGGCACTCCTTCTCGGCGGAACTCCCCGTAGGCCTCGTCGATAACGACGAGGGTCGCGCTGGGGCGTCCATTGATGATGGGCCCGGATTCGCGGGTCATCTCCAGGATCGCCCGCTGCTGTTCTTGGGGCAGCGCCGTGCCCGTCGGATTATTCGGACTGGCGAGGACGAGCACAGCGGGGCGCTCACGGGCGAGCACTCGGGCGACGGCATCGAGGTCGAGGGAGAAGTCGTCGAGACGCCTTCCCTGCACCCAGGTGGTGTTCGTATCACGCGCATACTCGTGATACATGGAGTAGGTGGGGGCAAAGGAGACGAGGGTGCGCCCAGGGCCCCCGAATGCCTGGAGGATCTGGGTCATGATCTCGTTTGAGCCGTTGGCCGCCCAGATGAGTTCCGGGGCGCGCCTGACTCCTGATTCCACTTCTAGGTAGTCGGCGAGGGCGTAGCGCAGCTCGGTGAAATCCCTGTCCGGGTAGCGGTTGAGAGTGGGCGCGGCTTTGGCGACGGAGCGGGTGATATCGGCGATGACCTCGGGCGAGGGCGCGTAGGGGTTCTCGTTGACATTGAGGCGCACGGGCACATCCAATTGGGGCGCGCCGTAGGGCTCGAGTCCTGCGAGGTCTTCACGCACTGGGAGGAGGAGACTCATTGGCTTTTGCCCTTCCTCGCCCGGATGAGGGCGGCTTGTCCGTGGGCGGGCAGGTTCTCCTCGCGTGCGAGTACATCAAGTTGGGGGGTGAGTTGTGCGAGCGCATCAGCGGTGTATTCAACGACTTGCTGGCTGCGCAGGTACTGGGTGACGTTGAGGCCCGAAGCGAAGCGGGCGGTCCCCCCGGTGGGCAGGACGTGGTTAGAACCGGCAATGTAATCGCCGAGCGGGACCGGCGTGTAGGGGCCGACGAAGATCGCCCCGGCGTTCATGACCCGCTGTGCCACCTGCGAAGCGTTCGCGGTGTGGATCTCGAGGTGTTCGGCGGCGTAGGCGTTGACCACTTCGAGTGCCTCGTCGAGAGTATCGACGAGGACGATCCCGGATTGGGGCCCTGATAAGGCGGTGAGGATTCGTTCAGTGTGGGTGGTCGCGCGAGCTTGAGTGGGGATGAGCGCGTCGACGGCTTCGGCGAGTGCGGCCGAGGTGGTGACGAGCACGGAGGCTGCGGCCGGATCGTGCTCGGCCTGGCTGATGAGGTCGGCTGCGACGAATTCGGGGGTTGCCGTCTCGTCGGCGAGGATCGCGATCTCTGTCGTTCCGGCTTCGGCATCAATGCCGACGGTGCCTTGGACGAGTCTTTTGGCGGCTGCGACGTAAATGTTGCCCGGCCCGGTGACGACGTCAACCGGTTGAAGAGTGTCCTCTCCGTCGGTGATTCCGTAGCTCAGGGCGGCGATCGCTTGGGCGCCGCCGATGGCCCAGACTTCGTCGACACCGAGGAGGGCGCATGCGGCGAGGATCGTCGGGTGCGGCAAGCCGCCGAACTCAGCTTGAGGGGGCGAGGCGAGGGCGATCGAGCCTACTTTGGCGACTTGAGCGCACACGGCGTTCATGACGACGGAGGAAGGGTAGACGGCGAGTCCGCCGGGCACATACAGGCCGACGCGCCCGACGGGGAGCCACCTTTGTTCGACGGTGCCGCCGGGGATGATCTGAGTCTGGGAGGGTGCGGGGAGCTGCTGGGTGTGACCGATGCGGTTGTGTTCGATCGAGGTTTCCAGGGCTTCGCGCACCTGCGGGTCGAGTTGCTCGAGGGCGCGTGTGAGTGCTTCGGCGGGGACTCGCAGACGCTCGGGGCGAACATGGTCGAAGCGTTCAGCGAGTTCGTAGAGGACGGGGGCCCCTTCGTCTTTGACTCGAGCGATGATGGGGGCGACGGCCTGGGCCGCTGCTGTGGTGTCGAGGGCTGCCCGCGGCAACGCGTCCGACAGTTTCGTCCCTGTCAGCGCGCCATCTGTGAGGTCGATCCGTCTCATCGTGGAGATCATGTGCTCATGATAGGCGACTCGCTGACACCAGGCTTTTTCGTTTCCAGGGTGAACAGGCGGCTCAGCTCCGGGGCGAACAGGAGGCTCAGCTCTAGGTGCGCACATGGGGCTCAGGTCCGGCGGTGTGCACTCGGCTCAGCTCGGCGGTGAGCACTCGACTCAGCTCGGCGGTGAGCACTCGACTCAGCTCGGCGGTGAGCACTCGACTCAACTCCGTGAACGAACACACGACTCAGCTCGAAGACGAACCCGTCGCTCAACTCCGAGGGTGAGCACTCGGTTGAAATCCAGGGGCGAACAGACCGCTCAGTTCCAGGGGCGAAGCCATCGCTCAACTCCTGGGGTGAGCACTCGGCTCATCTCCAGCAGCGCACAGGAGGCTCAGCTCCAGGGGCGAACCCGTCACTCAGCTCCGGGAGCGAACACACGGCTCAGGACGTCGAATGCGCTGGAGGCGCATCAGTGAGATGCTGGGGGCCATCACGACCAGCGAGGAGAATACTCATGTCCACTGTCCCCGTCATTGAGGTATCCGGTGTCATCCGTTTAGGACAATTCCTCAAATTGGCGGGCCTTGTCGAGGACGGGGCGATGGCGCGCGTACTCATCCAAGGCGGTGATGTGCTCGTCAATGGCGTGGTGGAGACGCGCCGCGGACGACAGCTTTCACACGATGACATGATCGAAGTTGACTCCCCCACTGGGCGTGCAGGCGCTCGCATCCACGTCATCGACTGAGGGGCCGCATCAGGCGAGGCATCTCTTCGCCCTGCCTCGCGTAGTGGTCGCAGGATTCATCGCTCGGGCAGCCCGGGAGAGGCCACACCTCCAACCCCGAGCGGGCATAAGCTGCCACAAGTCGGACATTGGGTGGGCTCGAGTCGGACCATTCGAACTTTGACCTGGGGTTTCTTCACGATTCGGAGCAGTGCGTCCGAGTTGTGCCCGAAAAGACAGGGTTTCGGGTGTAGTTTTGCGCCGCTGCGCGATCGCGTCAATAGCAATCGGGCATTGGCCCTTACTCCGGCAGAGGTCTTTCATCCAGCAAATCGGTAGGGGCTGGTGCCCCACCGAAGTACCGAGGTGCTCAGACCATTGCGAGGTTCTCAAACCACTGCAAACTTGCACGAACGACACCCGGCAGAGTGGTGGGGCGGCTGACACCCCAGCAAAGTGGCACGAAGGAAGCCCAGCAACTCGCTGGAAGCTGACTCCCAATGAAGTGGTGGGGGGCTGAGAACACTCCTGTTCTCAGCCCCCCACTGCTCAGCCTCGGCGTTTCAGCATCTCAAGGCATCGCGTGACGTCACTCTTGGCCGTGCTTGCGGCGACGCCCAACAAGGATCGCTGCGCCCGCTCCACCAAGGACAAGAGAAGCGAGGGCCAGCCCACCACCGGAAAAACCAGTTTTGGCAAGCTTCTTACCGCCCTCCGTGTTCTTCTCAACGAAAGAATTCGTCACAGTGAAACCGTTTTGAGCATCTCCGGTCACAACTGACTCATAGCCTTCAGGAACATCCAGTTCCTTAACCGAGTAGACGATGTCCGCATCGTTCTCCTGCAGGATCAGCCCCGGCCACTTATGAGACCAGCCATTGGCCTCATTGAGAACAACCGGCTGACCAAGCTCCTTGCCATTGGCGAAGAGCTGAACCTTCACCGAATCAGGACGCTTACCGGCCTTGTTGTTCGAGTCCTGCCACTTCTTGACCACCGGCGCCTCGAAGAACAAGCGCTTATTCGTGATCGTCTGAACCGCACCACCATCACGGGTCACCTCCAGCGTGAACTCTTCATCGCTGGGCTCATACCCCTTGGGAGCCTTCTTCTCCTTGACCTTGTAGGTTCCCTGTTCGAGCGGCTCCGAGGTCACGGTCCCGTCCTCACCCGTGGTCAACTCCAGGGGAGCGAAGTTGGGATCGCCCGGCTTCGTCACCTCGAAGACAGCATCCTTCAAGACGATCGTGTCATCATCGGCATCGACCTTGATGAGCTTGATCCTCGACGCGAGATCGCCAGTGGCGTCACCACCGGAAGTAACCGAACGGTAGGTGTAGACGTGCTGCTTAGTCTCCTGGTCCTGAGATCCGAGCTTGAGCGTGTTCTTCAAGCTGGAACCCGCTTTGTTGTAGCTCGTCTGATAGTGGAGGCTGTACTGCTCGCCATTAATATCGCCTAGGTCAATGGTGAAGCGCTTCTTGTCCGGCGAAAGATCCAGCTTTCCAGTCAGATCAATCTTTTCCAGCTGCTGCTTGATTGTGCCATTGGTATTGAACTCGACTCGCCACAGTTCGAAGCTACCTTCGACGAAGGTCTCGTCTCCTTCGCCGACCAGTTCATCGCTCAACACAACGTTCTTGTAGTTCTTCTTCGCGCCATTGATGCGCGCTCCCCAGCGCACAATCTTAGGCTTGCCTTCCACGGGCTTGCCCCACTTCAGAAGATCCTCATTGGTGATGTCGCCATGATCAAGAGGGGTAACGGACGCAGTAGTGGCCTTGCCGTTGACGGTGACGGAGAAGTCGTTCACCACACCCTTGTTGATCTTCGTCTCTTCAAACTTGGCGCCGAGCCACATGCTTCCGTGGAGGTTGTATTTGTTCTCCACCTCCTTGTTGAAGGTGATGCGCACTGTTCCGCCAATGCTCCCAGCACCGGGTGTGACATGACCGGAGCCGACGACCTTACCCGAAGTCTTATCCTTCACATCGAAGTCCATCTCCGTGACTTCAGAGGGGAAGCGCATTGCCTCAGGCAAAGTGATGTCGAAGTAGTCCCCCTCATGGATACTCATCCCCAGATGCTTCGCATCCCAGTCCATCACTAGGCGGAACATGTCGCCGAAGAAGATCTGGTCGACCTTCTCTTCCTTCACATTCTGGATTTCGAAGCTCGTGATCTTAACGTCCACGTTCTTCGCTTCGGCCTTCGCTGTCATCGTCAGCCCCGGAATCACCAGGGCAAAGGCGAGAATGAACGCGAAAAGCGCAGCCAAGCGCCTCATGCTCATTCGATCATTTCGTGTATTCACGAGTTAATCCTCACGCTTGTCGAATCCGCGGAACGCGGATGAAAAACACCAGCATCACCCAGAAAAGAGCGCAGCACACACCGCACTGCTCTTCCGAAGACACAGTGCTTCCACTATCACATAGCCAAACAAGCACTCGCAAGACTTCACCTTGCCCGTCCAGGTCACGCAGCATTCTCCTCCCTCTTTGCACTCCACAAGAGCAAGTCCCCCACCCCATCCCGAATAGTGTGCCGCTTCTTTGTCCGACATGCGTAAACAGCGTGAACTCCTACATAACTCAGGAGCAGCACGCTTGAGCTATCAGGGGCCTCTTCATTTACCGGGAGCCCACAATCGGGAGATGGATCACACACTCTCACAATTATTTCAATTCTTGAAACGCTGCGGGCTAGAAACCAGGAACACATTCCGACACAGCTACTCATCCTCAATGCTTCAGCGCCTCAACGCCTCCTACTAAAATCAGTCTTAGCCGCGCTTGCGACGAGGACAATCAGGATCGCAGCTCCTAGCGCGCCAAGGACAAGAGAAATGAGGACAAGGCCGCTTCCAAAAACCTCTCTTCACGGGATTCTTACCACCCTTCACATTCCCCACAAGAGAGCCCGCTTTATTACACCTCGTCATATAGCGAAAGATGAAACAGTCACCGCAAAGACGATCCAAGTCAATGGGGAAGGGTTTCTTCTTCGATGAGGAGAAGAAACCCTTCAGCGTCTGCGAGTTTGGGCTTTCATCGGCCATCCGACAGATCAAGCGGCGAATTCAGACCCCCGGCTGCTCCCTGAATTGTGAAGACCGGGAGACCCTTCACCCTGATATCCGAACCCCATCAACACCGACCACTGCTTTGATCTGCGAGAAGAAAGCACTCGATTGAGTGACCCTCAGCTTCGGATCCAGCTCAACGAGCGTCGTACGACCTGTCTCGCGGATACGCAAACGCACCGGTGATGCGCCTGGGAAGGACTCAAGAACATCCTTGAGTTCCCGCAAAAGGCTTGGCGTGCAGCGAGCAACAGGCAATTCCACCTCAATCGGAGTATCACAATCCTCACGCGCATCCACTAGCGTCATCGATTGGCCGTAGATGCTCATCCCCTCATCACGGACATTGACTCGCCCCTCCACCTGAACGATCACATCCTGAACGAGGTGAGTCTGAATCGTCTCGTAAGTGCGGGGGAAGAACAACACCTCAACGGAACCAGAAAGGTCTTCAATCGTGGCAATCGCCCACATTGAGCCCTGCTTCGTCACCTTCGTCTGCACGCCCGAGACCAGGCCCGCGATCTTCACGACGCGCTCCGCCATCGATTCTTCAGAACTCACCACCTGGGCGATCTCATAATCCTGATAGCGTGCAAGCGCGCCTTCGAGCCCTCGGAGCGGATGATCCGACACGTACAGGCCGAGCATTTCTCGTTCCTGGGCGAGCTTCGCCTTGCGGTCGAACTCGGGGATATTCGGAATATCAACTGCGAGGGAAGAATCAGCAGCCGACTCCTCGTCCCCGAAAGCGCCGAAGAGATCGAATTGGCCGAAAGCCTCATTGCGCTTCAGGTCAATGATCGCGTCCACCGCCTCATCGCAGCGGGCCAGAAGTGCGCGGCGCGTATGGCCCATTGAGTCGAATGCCCCCGCGCGAATGAGAGATTGGATCGTGCGCTTATTGCACACGACTTGCGGAACCTTGTCGAGAAAGTCATGGAAAGAGGTGAACTGTCCTTTGTCCTTCCGGGTCTGGACAATTGCCTCGACAACGTTCGCACCGACGTTTTGGATCGCGTTCAAACCGAAGCGGATCGCCTCACCATCGGGGGCGAAGTTCCCCTGCGAGGCGTTGACATCGGGCGGAAGGACATTGATGCTCATGTGCCTGGCCTCTGCAAGGTAGAGGGCCCGCTTATCCTTATTGTCCTTGGTTGACGTGAGAAGAGCCGCCATGTACTCCGTCGGATAGTTCGCCTTCAAGAACGCCGTCCAGTAGGAGACGAGGCCGTAGGCCGCCGAATGGGCTTTGTTGAAAGCGTAGGCGGAGAAGGGGACGACAACATCCCACAGAGCCTGAATCGACTCCTCGGAATAGCCATTCGAGAGCATCCCAGCCTTGAAACCCTCGAACTGTTTGGCGAGAACCTCAGGCTTTTTCTTACCCATCGCCTTACGGAGGATATCCGCCTGGCCGAGGGTGTAGCCCGCAAGTTTCTGCGCGATCTGCATGACCTGTTCCTGATAGACGATCAGGCCGTAGGTCATACCAAGAATCGGTTCGAGCGCATCCGCGAGCTCGGGGTGGATTGGCTCAATATCTTGGCGCCCGTTCTTGCGCAGCGCATAGTTCGTATGCGAGTTCGCGCCCATTGGGCCCGGCCGGTACAGGGCGCCCACAGCAGAAATATCTTCGAAGTTGTCCGGCTTCATGAGTTTGAGCAGGTCACGCATGCCACCCCCATCGAGCTGGAAAACGCCGAGGGTCTCCCCCGCTGACAAGAGCTCGTAGGTCTTCTTGTCATCGACAGAAAGATGTTCGAGGTCGGGGTCTTCCTTGCCGTTGATCTGGATGTTCTCCAGGGCATCCGAAAGCACCGTGAGATTGCGCAGGCCAAGGAAGTCCATTTTCAACAGCCCGAGAGTCTCACAGGTCGGGTAGTCGAACTGTGTGATGATCGCACCGTCTTGCGGGCGTTTCATGATCGGGATGATGTCGGTGAGAGTGTGGCTGGACATGATGACCGCACAGGCGTGCACACCCCACTGGCGCGTCAGGCCTTCCAAACCGAGGGCATATTGAACGACCTCGTGCAATTCAGGATGTTCCTCGTAGAACTTCCTGAACTCCGCGGCCTCCTCATAACGTGGATTGTCTTTATCAAAGATCCCATGAACGGGGATGTCCTTGCCCTGCACACTCGGTGGCAAGGCCTTCGTCAGTTGCTCACCGACCTTGAAGTCCATGCCGAGGATGCGGGCAGAGTCTTTCAGGGCCTGCTTCGTTTTGATCGTGCCGTAGGTGACGACCTGGCTGATGCGATCCTCTCCGTACTTGCGCTTGACATAAGCGATGACCTCATCACGCCTGCGCTCATCGAAGTCGACATCGAAGTCGGGCATTGAGATTCGTTCAGGATTGAGGAAGCGCTCGAAAATCAGGCCGTGTTCAAGAGGGTTGAGCTCGGTGATCCGCATGGCGTAGGCGACCATGGAGCCCGCACCCGAGCCTCGCCCCGGCCCGACGCGGATATTCTGATTCTTCGCCCATTGGATGTAATCCGCGACGGTGAGGAAGTAGCCGGGAAAGCCCATGGAGACAATGACGTCTTCCTCATACTCCGCTTGTTTTCGGACTGCGTCCGGGATTCCCTCCGGGAAACGGTAGTTCAGGCCCCGCTCGACCTCTTTAATGAACCAGGAAGTCTTATCCTCCCCTTCGGGCACGGGGAAGTCGGGCATGTAGTTCGCGCCCTCGGCGCTGGTCGTGAACTTCACCTCGCAGCGTTCAGCGATCTCGAGGGTCGAATCACAGGCCTGGGGCAGTTCCCTCCAGGCGGAGCGCATGTTGTCGCTCGAACGGATGTAGTAGCTGTCCCCGTCGAACTTGAAACGATCCGGGTCTGTAATGCGAGAGCCGGAGTTGATGCACAAGAGCGCGTCCTGGATCTTGCGATCTTCCTTCTTCACGTAGTGCGAGTCGTTGGTGACGACGAGTGGTGCATCGAAGAGTTTGGCGATCTCGAGGAGTTCTTTTTGGGTGCGTCGCTCAATATCGATGCCATGGTCCATGAGTTCGACGTAGAAGTTCTCAGGCCCGAAAATATCGCGAAGCTCAGCCGCCTCACGAACGGCCTCGTCCCATTGCCCGAGACGCAATCTCGTCTGCACCGCACCGGAAGGGCAGCCGGTGAAGACGATCAGGCCCTGATGAAAACGCTGAAGCAGCTCCTTATCGGCGCGCGGCCACTTGCCGAACTGGCCGTCCGTCGACGCGTAAGAACCCAGACGGAAGAGATTATGCATCCCCTCTGTCGAATAGGCGATGAGAGTGAGGTGATTGTAGGAGCCAGAGGCCGACACGTCATCCGACTTTTGCCAAGGCTCACCCCAGGTGACTTTTTGACGGTCAAAACGTGAAGTCCCCGGCGTCACATAGGCTTCTAGTCCGATGATCGGTTTGACGCCCGCGTCCAAACAGTTCTGATAGAACTCGTAGGCTCCGAAAAGATAGCCGTGATCCGTCAGGCCCAGGGCCGGCTGGCCCAGGCGAGCAGCCTCTTGCGCCATCGCTTTCGTCTTCGCTGCGCCGTCGAGCATGGAGTACTCGGAGTGATTGTGAAGATGCACGAAGGAGTCGGAAGCCATGTGCTGATCCTATCCGTCCTCGCGTTCAAGGGCACCAGGCCGACGCTGGCCCAAGTGGCGGGCATGAACTCTATCCGTCCTCGCATCCAAGGGTGCCAGCCCTTCACTCACGCAGGATTTCTTAACAGCTCCAAAGCCCTGGCCAAATCAGGCGGGTACGGGGAGCGCACGCTCGTCAACACACCGGTACGCGGGTGGGCGAAAGACAGACTCACGGCGTGGAGCCACTGACGTTCCAAGCCCAGACGTTCAGCGGTCTTGGGGTCTGCTCCGTAAAAGACGTCGCCGACGCAAGGATGACCGAGGGCGGCGGTGTGCACTCGGATCTGGTGTGTACGGCCCGTCTCCAAATGGATCTCAAGTAAGGAGGCTCCTGCCATCAACTCGAGTGTGTCGTAGTGCGTGATTGCAGCTTTGCCGCCCTCGATTACCGCCATTCGCCACTCTCTCGAAGGATGGCGCCCAATCGGAGCCTCAATCGTGCCCGAAGGCGGGTCCATATGACCGGCGACGACGGCGTGGTAGATCTTCGTCACGGTGCGCTCTTTGAAGGCGCGTTTCATCACCGAGTAGGCGAGTTCAGACTTCGCGACCATCATCGCGCCGGAGGTACCCACATCGAGCCGGTGGACGATCCCCTGGCGCTCTGGAGGCCCATAACCGGTGATCCGGTATCCCGCTGCTTCAAGATTGCCCAGGACAGTCGGTCCGCTCCAGCCCGGACCAGTGTGGGCGGCCACTCCTACGGGCTTATCGACGACGACGATATCCTCGTCGTCGTACAGGATGTCCATCCCCGTGACAGGCACTGGTGGCGTTTGGGGTGCGGGGATTGTCACTTCCAGTAAGTCGATTGCAGCCAGGCGCGTGGACTTTGAAGGCACTCCCCCATTGACGAGGACGTTCCCCGCTTCAATGAGGGCCTGGCACTGCGCTCGAGACATCCCGAGCATTCGTGACAAGGCCGCATCAACACGCTCACCAACAAGCGCATCGGGAACCGGAAGCATGCGCGATTCACTCATGGGCGGTGACTTCCGCTTCGAGCACGTCCGTGGGAACTTGAGTCTGGGGTGCGGGCGCATCATCTGCATCGTCCGCATCATCACGGGGCTCTGCCTCCGATTCGAGCCCGGATAAAGGCGCGGCTGATACGGGGTTCTGCTCCTCTTCAGGAAGTGATCTCATGAGTTCCCAGGCGAGCCAGGCCGCACCGATGACGATCCAAATATCCGCAATATTGCCGACGAAAAAGTCCGTGTAGTTGATGAAGTCAATGACATGACCTTGGCCGAACGAGGGGGGTTGGCTCAGTCGATCGATAAGGTTGCCGATCGCTCCTCCCATGAGAAGCCCGATTGCGCCTGCCGAAGACGCCGAGTTCATTCGCCACAGTCCATAGGCGAGGAACGCAAGAATCACGAAGGCGAGGAGTGTGAAGAACCAGGTGGTTGAAGCCCCTAAAGAGAAGGCCGCGCCGGGGTTGTGAACAAGCTGAAGAGTGATGAAATCGCCGAGCAGGGGGATTTGGCGCCCGTTGTGCAAAGAATCTAGGGCCCAGGCTTTTGTCACCTGATCGGAGAGGATCACGAAGATGGCGAGGATCGCACAAACGCCGATCCTGCCTCTCAAAGAAGCTCCCAACCTTCGAGCTCCGCTCATTCACACTTCCTTTCACACATGGAAGACGGCGGTGGCGCCCCGCGCCACCGCCGTCATCGATAATGGGGTGCCGTCACTCCTCGACGCCGGCGTTGACCTGCGAGAGAAGGCCCTCGAGGTGAGTGCGCAGATTCGTGCGGTACTCCGACTCGAAGGTGCGCAGTTCATTGAGCTTGGTCTCGAGGAGGCCACGCTGCTGATCGAGTTGAGCGAGGATCGTTTCGTGCTGGTTCTGAGCATCGGCGATGATCTCGTCACCCTTCTGGCGAGCCTCAGCGATGATGCGCTCGGACTCTTCCTTGCCGTCACGCACGTATTCGTCGTGCACTCGCTGAGCGAGGGCGAGCATCGAAGTGGCGGACTGGGCCGACTCAGGCTCGGTGGCAAGCGGCTCGAAGACCTGCGGCGCTGCGACGACCGGCTCTTCAACGGCAGGCACCGGCTCCTCGGGCTCTGCAGGAACCGGAGCAGGCTCAACATAGGGCATCGCCTCGGCGACGCTCGAGAGCTCTGCGATACGACGCTCGGCAGCTTCGAGCTTGTCCTTCAGATCCTGGTTCTCGACGTTCAGGGCGAAGATCGTCGAAACGACTTCATCGAGAAACTCGTCGACCTCAACCTGGTCGTATCCCTCGCGGAACTTCACGTTCGCGAAAGTCTTGTTGAGGACGTCCTCGGTTGTCAGCAGGGCCATTTCCTCGCCTCTCAGTATGGGACTTGATGACGCCTAGGAGATTTCCCCAAAGCGTATCAGGGTCGTCTCGGCCGACGGCTCTTTAATACATCGCTGTCATCATAACCGACGCAATCGCCACACGTACACCATCGACAACAAGAAAAACGTGGCGCTCACCTCTAGATCCGCGCAGATCAGCCAAAGGACATGAGGAGCAGGGAGAATCGCTGAAGCATCATGAGAGCAATGAAGAGGAGGATGAAACCGACGTCAAGAGCGAATCCCCCGCCCAAGTGTAAGGGCGGGATCCGAGCCCTCAACCAGCGGATCGGTGGATCGGAAGCGACGTATATCAGGTTCGCAAAAAGAGCGAGGACACCCCTGGGGGAAAAGGACGGGACCAGGAGTTGGAGCCAATCGAAGACCATTCGGACAACAAGCACTAGGAGGTAGAGGCCTGCGATGGAGTAGATCAGCCATCCAAGGAAACTCAGCACGGATCAGCCCTAGCTCAACAGGGTGGTTCGCCGTGATCTCTGCGCCTCACCGATCACCTCAAAAGCCTGAGGCCGGGGACAGGAGGAAGACGCGGTTCGTGACCTTCTCGAGGGTACCGTGAAGTCCGAAAGCGAGGCCGCCCGCGAAATCAATGATGCGACGCGCTTCATCCTCGGAGGTGTCGGTGAGATTCATGATCACCGGAGTTCCTTCACGGAAATGCTCGCCGATCACGAGGGCATCGGCATAAGCCTCCGGATGAACTGTGACAATGCGCGTCGGCTCAGCCGCGGGCGCCTCTTCACGGGTCTCACGGTGAATCGGCGAGACAAAAGAACGCTCCACAGGTGCGAGCTCAGTCACGGGAGCAATTTCCTCGGGCTCTTCAGCCTGTTCGAAGACTTCAGCATCAAGCTCAAGATCTTCCGCCGGGACCCAGCCCATGAACCTGCGTGCCCGTGCACCGAAAGAATCGCCCATTGTCTTCTCCTCACCCGTGTTGGCTTCCCACACGTTACGACTCATAGATCCATCCTCAGCGCAAGCACTGCGGCGAGTCGCACAAGGGGAGAGGCAAAGTCTGCTTCCGTTCTCACGAACGCCCACATTCGCCCTCGTCCGTGTCACGTGACGTTGCCTCGAAAGAGTCTCCCTCTGTTAGACAATCACCTCCCCGCGCTGTGACCTTTCCCTGGCGAGCTCGGCTGACCTTGCACGCTTTCCATCTGCCCTCACGCTCGAAACCACAGGGTGCGAACTCCACCTCACCGAAAGGTCGTGGCCAGGTCGCATCGGCTGGGATTCGCGAACCAGACGAGCTCCACCTCCCCCAGGGGTCTTGGTCTTCCAGTAGTGGTGCCCCACCCTGCTCAAAGCATCTGTGAGTGTGTCACTATTCGAGTCGAGCACCTATCGGGGGCTGATGATGGCAGCGTTTCGCCCGCAGGAAGGATCTCGGCGATAGGAATGAAGAGTGTCATCCTCAAAAGTGCAGCGTGGGTCAATCGCGACCCTCTGGCAGCCCACACTCAGCAGTTCTGCCCTGGCCGCGCCGGGAAGATCAAGGGCGGGAGTCCCCCATGAGCTCGTCGACTCGAGCTCGGGCCTGGACCGCACGCATTCGATCTGCATGTCGATGGGCACTTCGTAGCAGCGCCCGCAAATCGAGGGGGCGATGAACGCTTGTATCGGAGCGGAGGGCTCAAGGGCTCGCATGAGGCGAAACGCCCGAGTCAGGATCGAGTTGAGGAGCCCCCTGCGTCCGGCGTGCACAGCCGCGACAATGCGTCCATCGGAGCTCGAAAGGAGGACGGGCATGCAATCAGCGGTCATGACAGCTGCGGCGGGCGCATCTGGCCAGTCGCGCCCATCCACGATGACTCCATCGGCTTCAATGAGGGTACCCGGCTCCTGAGGATCGAAGAAGGAGGATTCGGAGTCAATGTCGAGGCAAGTCCTTACCCCGTGCTTCGCGAGCACCCCGACTCTTGCTGAGTGAGTTTGATTCATCCAGAGGATCTGGCGTCCGAGTTCATCAACCAGGGCACGGCGTCGTTGAGCCACGAGGATCGGATCGTCGTGGACATGATGAGCGATATTCGAACGTAATGGTGCGGTGCCCCGACCCGCTTCAACGAGGCGGACCGGGGCACTCAGAGCTGGAGAGATCACGGATCAGCGAAGAAAATCCGGAATGTCAAGATCGGAAGCACTATCAGCTTCCTCGTCGAAGATCCGCGGAACCTCGAGGGACTGGTCCTCATGACGCTCAACGGGGCGTTGGGAGCGTTTTGCCAAGGGGATCGCACCAGTACGAGTGGGGACGTCAACGACAGCTCGATGCTGCGGGCGTACCGTGGATACCTCCCCGAGGGGGCGGGGAGCTGCAGCTTCAGGAACAGGACGGGGTGCCGGGGCCACGGCAGCAGGAGCTGGAGAAGGATCCGGAGCTGCCTGCGCGGCCGGAGCTTTCGCCGTAGAGGCCTGCCAGGCCGGGGAAGAGCTCGCTTCTGCTTCCATCTCGTCAAAGCCCGCAGCGATGATCGTCACCCGGATCTCATCACCGAGGGAATCGTCAATGACCGAGCCGAAGATAATGTTCGCCTCCGGGTGGGCGGCCTCGCGAACAAGCTGCGAGGACAAGAAGATCTCTTGGAGCCCCAGGTTGGATCCGCCCTGGAAGAACATGAGGACACCGTGGGCGCCATCAATGGAGGCTTCAAGGAGGGGCGAGGAGATCGCGGTCTCAACGGCGCGCAGCGCCCGGTCTTCACCGGTCGCAGCGCCAATCCCCATGAGTGCCGAACCCGCATCCTTCATGACGGACTTGACGTCGTTGAAGTCCACGTTGATCAAGCCCGGCGTTGTGATGAGTTCAGTGATTCCCTGAACTCCGGAGAGGAGCACCTGGTCTGCGGCGCGGAACGCATCGAGGACGGAAATGTTCGTGTCGGAGATCTCCAGGAGACGATTGTTCGGGATGACGATGAGGGTATCGACCTCTCCGCGCAGCTTTTCCACGCCGGCTTCGGCCTGTGCTGCGCGGCGATTTCCCTCGAAGGAGAAAGGACGGGTCACGACGCCGACGGTGAGCGCACCGGCCTCACGGGCGACGCGCGCAACGACAGGAGCCGCGCCAGTGCCGGTGCCACCGCCCTCGCCCGCAGTCACGAACACCATGTCTGCACCTGCAAGAGAGTCGGTGATTTCCTCGATGTGGTCCTCGGCGGCCTGGCGGCCGACATTCGGGTCGGCACCCGCGCCAAGTCCGTGCGTCAATTCACGGCCGATGTCGAGCTTCGTTTCAGCATCAGACATGAGCAGTGCTTGGGCGTCAGTGTTCACGGCGATGAATTCAACGCCTTTAAGGCCAACCTCGATCATGCGGTTGACGGCGTTGACACCGCCGCCGCCCACGCCGACGACCTTAATCACTGCAAGATGGTTCTGCGGTGCGGCCATAGTGTGCTCCCTTACCAGTCGATACCTTCACCCTCAAGTTGAAGGTTGATCTTCACCATGCTCATGTCCGGGAGAAAAGTAGAGATGCGCCCGGGCCGCTTCAAGGCGACACGCGGGAGTGTGAGCGCCAGGGGACAACTCCAATCTGAGGACACCATGAATCCCCTGCTCACGGGTTACCCTCCGCCACACTCGGACTGTCGAAGAACTCCGGCTAAGAAACCCCCTGCTCACGAGCCTCTTTCAAGAAGGACACGCGCCCCTATTGAAGGAAAAAGCAGCTCAATCCCATCACGCTCACGCTCTCAAGCGCAGCGAGCATAGCTAGAAGGTCACCGGATGCGCTGGCGAGGAGACGTCATAAACACTCGCCGAACGCTGAGAGACGAGCACCTCGAGAACCCGAGACTTTAAAGCGGAATCATCAGGTGTCCCCCACTTGACAAGCGCCCCAGAGTCGAGGGAAAGAGTCACGCTCTTCGAATCGGCCGTGATCTGAGAAGTCCTTCGCTTGACAAAATCACCCAAAGCGCTCCACACCGTCACAACATCTTCAGCAGCGTTCTTTCGCTCCTCCCCTTGAGGAAGTGCCACGAGGGGAAGCCCCTCAGGACGCTCAGACACCCGTTGGAAAGCCACACCGGAAGCGTCAACAAGCGTGAAGCCGTTCTCATTTGCTTCGACCATCGCGCCAGTGCGCAAGCTCAGAGTGATATCGAGCCCGGCAGGCCATGCGCGTCTGACCTGAGCGTCGGCGACAACAGGATTTGTTTCAATAAGCTCCGCGATCTTTGCAGTGGGGACCCTGGGCAAGGGGATTCCCTCATAAGCGTCGAGTGTTACCGCTACGTCATCTTCACTGATCAGTCCCTCTTGCACGCCTTCAACGCGGATCCGATGCGGATCGAAAGCAAGAAGGGGGGAGAAAAGGACAAGCCACACCAATCCAGCAATGAGGAGGCTTCCCACCAGCGTCCACAGCGCGGTGCGAATGTAAAAAGAGCGCTTCGCGCGTTCCTTCTCCTCGCGCCTCGGAGCTAAATCCGTTGCCTCTTGAGGGCCGAGGACGTCCGCGGCGTCTCGCTGACCGATCGGGCGTTTCAAGACCTTTGAACGGGGGCCCACGGGTTTTCCCAAGGGCCTCATTGCCGCCGAGACTCCGTCTTGACGCTGGAGTGCTCCAGAGCCGCCCAATCGGCGGGGCTGTGCTCCGACATCACCCTCTTGGAGGAGCTTCGTTCCGGGAGCACACTCTGGCCGGGGCTTCGCTGCGAAGTCACGCTCTTGGCGGGGATGTGCTCCAGACTCGCCCCTTTGAGGGCGCGCCGAAGCAGAAGCATCCCCTTGGGCCTTCGGATATGGACTCCTTGCCCGAGGAGAAGGGCTGTGTCGTTGAGAATCACTCCGCCCCTGAGAGGAACGAGGACGCCGGGGGGAGGGAGGCTTCACTCCTGGCCCGCCATAATGGACCACTCCTCAAGGACGTCGTCCGCGCAATCCGTGATCGAACCGGCTCCCATCGTCAAAACAATGCCTTTCTCGCCGCATTCTCGGGCAGCCAGACGCGCTGCCTCGTGCATATCAGGCACGTAGAGTGCTCCCTCGATCTTCGAAGAAATCAGTTCGGCCGTGACCCCGGGTTCAGGATCCTCACGAGCCGCATAAATCTCAGTCACAACAACACGATCCGCACCCGAGAGGGCCTGGGCGAAGCGCTCAGCGAAAATCCGGGTCCTTGAGAACAAGTGCGGCTGGAACACCACCACCACAGGAGCATCACCAGCAACAATTCTCGCCTCAGCAATTGACGCTGCGACCTCTGTTGGATGGTGCGCGTAATCGTCGAACACGCGCCGTCCATCCACCTCGCCGCGCGCCTCGAAACGCCGGGCAGTCCCGGTGAAAGCCTCAAGAGAGCTCGCCATCACCTGCGGTTCAATTCCGAGTAGCACTCCAGCCGCCCACGCAGCCGCGGCATTCAAAATGTTATGCACGCCAGGAACATTCACAGCAACACGAACGATTCCAGCCGAGCTCGCGAATATTGCACTCCCCGAACGGGCACTAAGCTCCAGTTCAGAAATCTCAATGTCCGCTGGAATGAGGCTGGTTTCAGGACGACCATAGGTCAGGACCCGGATACCGAGTTCAAGGGCAGCACTCGCAAGACGGGCCGCTCCCGGATCCTCAGCGCAGACGATCAGCACACCCCCCACATCAAGCTGCCTCGCAAAATCAAGGAAAACCTCCTCGAAAGCCTCAGGAGTGCCATACCGATCCAAATGGTCGGGCTCAACATTCGTCACGATCTCAATATTTGGCCGATAGTTGAGGAAGGAGGCATCGGACTCGTCGGCTTCTGCTACAAAAACATCACTTGTCCCCAGATGAGCGCCCGAGCCGAACTGGGGGACGATCCCCCCAACCGCCACCGAAGGGTCGAGTCCCGCAGCGCGCAGTGCGACCGCCAGCATCCCTGAAGTCGTCGTTTTCCCATGCGCGCCCGCCACGGCGAGGAAACGCATCCCGGAAGCGGCCAGGGCGAGAGCCCGAGAACGGTGAATGATCCGCTGGCCGCGTTCTCGTCCAATCACAAGCTCAGGATTTGTCTCGCGGATCGCCGTTGATACGACAATCGTCGCGTCTTCTGGAACATTCGCCGCATCGTGACCTACGAAGCAGGAGATCCCCCGTGACTTCAGACGAGTGAGGGCATCAGAGTCGGAGCGATCCGAACCGGACACTGTCGCGCCGCGCTCTTTGAGGAGCTCAGCAACGACGGACATCCCGGCGCCGCCAATACCGATCAGATGGAAAGAGCCCTCGATGGGCCTGAGAACTGTGGTCGTCATGATTCTCCGATCACGGACTCGATGAGGTCAACGAAGTCTGAAACCGCGTGGACGCGCCCCTGTCCGCGTGAAGCCTCAGCCATGGTTTTGAGGCGCTCAGATCCTAGAAGCGGGAACACATGGCTCGCAGCGTATTTTGCGTTGAGATCAGAGTCTTCCACGAGGATCGCGCCTCCTGATTCGACGTGTCCATGGGCGTTCAGTCGCTGCTCCCCATTGCCGATCGGTAAGGGCACATACACGCAGGGCAAGCCCAAGGCAGTCATTTCTGCAACGGTTCCCGCACCCGAACGACACACCACAAGATCGGCAAGTGCGAGGGCGTCTTCCATTGTCTTCAGATAGTCGCAGACGAGCCAGCGTTCCTCGACTCCAGCTGCTCGGATCGCCTCACGCACCGGCCCGTCCTTGCCCCGACCGGTCAAATGGATGACCTGCACGCCCTCGGGTAGACGCTCGGCGGCTTGAGAAAGAGCCCGGTTCAAGCTCAGGGCCCCCAGGGAGCCTCCTGTGATGAGCAATGTCGGAAGGTCCGGGTTCACTTCAAGGCGAACTGCGCCCTCAACACGTGCTTGGCGGGCGAGACTCGGGTCAAGGCGCTTGTGGGCGAGTTGTGCAATGGCGGGGCGAAGCGGCAGGCCCGTCACTTCGGTTCGCCCCTGGCGGGCGACAAGAGGGGTGTTCTCGAAAGTCAAGGCGACGAGAGCCGCGCTGCGCGCACCGACACGATTCGCAAGCCCTGGACGGGCATTCTGCTCATGAATGACGATCGGGACGCCGAGCCTTGTCGCCGCACGATATGCCGGGGTCGACACGTAGCCGCCGAAACCGACGACGCACTCGGCTCCACGAACCACATCCTCACAGGCGGCGACTGCACGGCGCCACTTCCCGGGGAAACGCAGGGCCTCAAGGTCGGGCCGCCTCGGGAAAGGCGCTTTGTCAATAACGGACAGCTCGAATCCGGCGGCAGGTACAAGATCAGATTCGAGGCCCTCACGAGTACCCAAGACATCGACCGTGAAGTTGCGTTCGCGCAGAGTGAGAGCAGTTGCGAGCAGGGGGTTCACATGACCTGCGGTCCCACCACCGGCCAACACGATCCTACGAGTCATTGTTCTGTCACCCTCTCAGCACGTCCGCGGTCAGCGCGTCTGCGTCTGCGTGCCTTGCGAGGATCACGCATCCAGCTGAAGGCATGCGACTGCCCCCACATTGTCATACCAGTATCCGCCCTCGCGAAAGAAGCGATCACGGCAATACCGATGACGGTGAAGAGGAAAGACGAGCCCCCGTGAGACACGAGTGGAAGCGGAACACCAACGACCGGTCCGACTCTCGTGACCGAAAAAACGTTGATGATCGTCTGAAAGCCGATCCAGGTGGCGACGCCACCCGCGACGATGACGGCATAGGGGTCCTTCGCCGCTTGGCAGACTCTGACCAACCCCCAGACGAGTAAGGCGATTGTCACGAGGACCGCGATCGAGCCGAGCAGACCGAATTCCTCCCCGATGATCGCAAGAATGAAGTCCGTGTGCGCGGCCTGGAGATAATCCCACTTCTCGCGCGAAGCTCCAGGTCCGAGGCCTGTGAAGCCCCCTGAGCCGAAAGCCCACAGGGAATGGTCGATCTGCTCTGGTTTTGAAATATTGCGCTCCGTGTTACCCGGCAGGACTTCAAGAATGCGTTGGATTCGCGTCGGGTTCTTGCCGACAAAAATGCCCAGGACGGGCATGGCAGCTAAAATCACAACCCCGAACCAGCGTGAAGGCAGCCCCGCCACCCACAGGGCCCCAAGTGCAAGGCCAGCGACAACCATGGCTGTGCCCATGTCATGACCGAACATGACGAAGACGAGGGCGAGGCCGAGCAACCCCCCTGCTTTGACGAGCATCTGGCGCCAATCGTGAAGGCGAGCCCCCGGATGAGTCAAAGACTTCGCCAAAACGAGGAGCAGAGCGAGTTTGAGCAACTCGGAGGGCTGGATCAAGAACGGCAAGCCCGGGATCCACACCCAGTTGACGTTTCCGCCTTCTTCCCTCCCCAAGGGGGTCAAGACGAGGGACTGCAAGATCAGTGCGAACACGAAAACCGGGTAGGAGAAGGTCTTGAAGAACTCGATCGGGATCTTGTGCACTCCGTAGGCGATCAGCAAACCCCCCAGAATGACCAGGAGAGGCTTCATATAGTCGAGGTAGGGATTCTCACCACCAAAGATCGAACTCACGGTCTGCGCAGAAAACCCCATGAGCATCCCGATAATCGCCAAGACCAGCGCGGGAATGACGATAAGGTAGTAGGTGACCACCGGATTCAAGCTCGCCGCGCTACGCCCTTCGGAAACGAAACGTGGATTCGAGATTGGCGATCTCAGGCGAGCCCAGCCTTCACGCAGAGCTTCCATCGGTACTCCCCCATTGTGCGGCCAAACGCTTCACAGCTTCAACGAAAATCTCTCCGCGCTGAACGTAGTTCTCGAACTGATCCCAGGAAGCGCAAGCGGGGGCGAAAACAACCGTGTCCCCGGGTAAGGATAATGCGACCGCTTCGTTGACAACGGAGAACATCCAATCCTCGTGTCCGTCAACCTCCACGAGAGGAACTGCGGGCGCACCTTGAGTAAAAGCCCGCAGGAGGGGTTCACGCTCCTCACCGATGACGATCGCACCGCGAAGCAGAGGAGCAACCTCGGCGACCAGCCCAGTCAGGTCCTGCCCTTTCGTGTCTCCACCGACGATCCACACGGCGCGACCTGCCGGAATCCCAGCGAGGCAGGCGCGTGCAGCGTGCGCATTCGTCGCTTTCGAGTCGTCAATCCACGTCAGCTCCGCTGCCTGCGCGACAATAGCGCGACGGTGAGCGAGGGGACGATACTCACGAAGACCAGCAGATACGGCCTCAGGGCTAACGCCGTGAGCGCGGGCAAGGGCCGCAGCGGCGAGGGCATCGTTGATGACGGCAGCACCCGGATGCGGCCCGTAGGCGCCCTCCAAGTCCGCAAGGTCCGCCAAATGAATGGCGTGGGTCTTTCGCTCCTCAAGGAAGGCACGATCAACGATGCTTCCTTCAACAATTCCCACCTGAGACAAGTACGGGGTACCAAGAGTCACGCCGATCGCCCGTGCGCCCTCGACAACATCAGCGTTCTCCACCATCGCTTCGACCACCCGGTCTGAAGCGGGATACACGCAGGCGATCCTCGTGCGCTCATACACCCGTGCTTTGTCGGCGGCGTAGGCCTCCACAGAGCCATGCCAATCCACGTGATCGGCGTCGACGTTCAAGCACACAGAAGCCTCAGGGGACACGCTCAGCGTCGTGTGGAGCTGGAAAGAGGATATTTCGACGGCGAAGACCTCAGCATCCGAGTCGATTGCCTCCGTGATGGGGGTACCGACATTGCCGACCTCCATGGCATTCTCACCGTTGGCCCGCAGGATCGAGCCGAGCATGCCAAGGGTCGTGGTCTTCCCATTCGTGCCTGTCACGACAAGCCAGGGACGGCCCGCATGAGTCCCCTCTTCTTGGAGGCGCCACGCAAGCTCGACTTCTCCCCACACGGGGATCCCCACCGCTTTCGCGGCTGCAAAGATCGGGGCGTGGGCTGGGATGCCCGGGGAGACGACGATGACCTCCGGTCCGGCAAGGATCGCCTCTTGAGCAAGCTCCTTCGCGTCCTCGACGACGGTGACTTCAATGGACTCGAGGCCCTCGAAACTGTGCTTCGGGGGATTCTGGTCGAACACGAGCACCTCACGCCCCCGGGCGAGAAGAGCGCGAGCCGCCCCCCGACCGGAGGTGCCCCAGCCGATGACGACAACGCGCCCGCTCATAGCTTCGACACCCATTCGGCGTAGAAGACACCTGCGCCCGTGATCGCGAAGAGTGCGGCGATCAGCCAGAAACGGATAACGATCGTGACCTCTTGCCAGCCTTTGAGTTCGAAATGGTGGTGCAGCGGAGCCATGCGGAAAACCCTCTTCCGGGTCTTCTTGAAGACGAGAATCTGGATGACGTCGGACATGGTGATGACGACGAAAAGACCACCGATGATGATCGCGAGGAACTCAGTGTTCGTCAGGATCGACAAGCCCGCGACCGCGCCGCCGAGAGCGAGGGAACCTGTGTCACCCATGAAAATGCGTGCCGGCGAGGCATTCCACCACAAGAAACCCGCCAAAGAACCGATCAGTGCGGCCGAGAAGACCGCCAGATCCATGGGATCACGCGTCATATAACAGGCCGCCTCCGCAAGATTCGCGTGGTCGGAGTAGCACGACTGGATGCGCTGAAAGTAGGTGATGAAGGTGTAGGCGCCAAAGACGAAGATCGACGCGCCCGTCGCCAGCCCATCAAGACCATCGGTCAGATTCACAGCGTTCGACCAGGCCGCGACAATGAAATTCGTCCACACGAAATAGAGGATGACGCCGATCGTCAACCCTGCGAAGGCGAGAGTCACAGCTGTGGGACGAGCAAGGGAAATCGCCAGAGAACCAGGAGTGATGCCATGCACATTCGGACGGAGCAAAGACATTCCGGCAAAAACGGCGGCGACCAGGATTTGGCCGACGATCTTCGCTCCCGCGTGAAGTCCCAGGGAACGCTGACGAAAGATCTTGATGCCATCGTCAAGTAGGCCGATCAGCCCCAGACCCACGAACAACACCAGCAGCGACCAGCCCGACCAGGAAGGACCCACCCCGGCGATGAAAGAACCGATCAGCCAAGCAAGAACAGTTGCGAGCATGATGACGAGGCCGCCCATCGTCGGCGTCCCTCGCTTCGTGAGGTGTTGAGTCGGTCCATCCTGGCGGATGAACTGCCCATACTGGTGGCGCGTGAGAAATCCGATGAGAAGCGGTGTGCCCAGAATCGAGACCGCGATAGCGATGACGAATGCGGCAATAAGTCCGATCAACGCTGGACTCCCTTCTCGCGGAGAAGATCCGCTACCTTCCACGACTGTGAACCGTAGGACCCCTTCACGAGGACAACACAGCCAGGCTCCAGTTTCGCACAGAGCAAGGCTGCGGCCTCCTCAACACTTCCAGCGAGCACGCCCTCGACCTTTTCACCCGCCCCCTCGAGGTAGAAGTGCGAATCTCCTCCAAGGACGACAAGCGTCGTGACTCCCCCATCTCGCGCCATATCTCCGACCGCCCGGTGAAGCTCAGCGGATTCCTCGCCGAGTTCGAGCATCTCGGACAACACAGCGAAACGAGGGCGATTCTGGCCGATAGCGGCAAGGGCTGCGAATCCCGCTCGCATCGAATCGAGGTTCGCGTTATACGCGTCGTCAATCAGGGTGAAAGGAACGCCCTCGATTTCAAGGTCCACCACATCCATACGATGCGGGGACAAAGCAGTTGCGCCGTTCACCGCGGCGAGAACTGTGTCGAATCCGATCCCAAGAACGAGGGCGCCGGAAATAGCGGCAAGCGCATTATTCACATGGTGGACGCCCGCGACTCCAAGAGCAACCTCACCGCTGCCCTCCGGGGTGAGGAGTGTGAAGCGCGCACGATCGAAGGCATCCCTCGTGACATTGAGGGCACGAACCTGCGCTTCGGGCTTGCCTGAAGCTGAAAAAGTCCAGACCGGGCCGCTCGCAAGAGGAACCATCGCCATCACGCGCTCATCATCAGCGTTGAGAATCACCGGAGCACCAGGCACAGAGCCGACGATGAGCTCAGCCTTCGCCTTCGCGATTCCCTCAACCGAACCGAAACCGCCAAGGTGGGCGTGGCCGACCATCAATTCGACCGCCACATCCGGAGCGACAATCTCCGTGAGGTAGGCGATATGGCCCGGCCCGGAGGCGCCCATCTCCAAAACCATGTGTCGGGTCGTGTGATCAGCGCTCAAAACCGTGAGCGGCAGCCCGACCTCGTTATTGAAGGAGAGTTTGGGGGCGATGGTCGGAGCATCGGCGGACAAGATCTGGAAGAGGAGGTCCTTCGTCGTGGTTTTACCCGCCGAACCGGTCACGGCGATCACATCGAGGCTCTGATTCGCTCGAAGGTCATGAAGGTGGGCGCTCGCAAAATCGCCGAGAGCTTTCGTCGACTCGGGAACAAGAATCTGGGCGATCCGTGGGTCGAGGTCGAGGATGCGCTCAACGATCACTCCAACAGCACCACGCTCAACCGCTGCCTGAGCATAATCGTGTCCATCGCTCATCTCGCCACGGCGCGCAACATAACAGGAGCCTTCCTGAGCTTCGCGCGAATCCGTGACGACAGGGCCGGTCACCATCCGGTCGGGACCGTGCAGTGTTCCAGTGACAGCCTGAGCGATCCAACCCGCCGAGCGTTCCATCTTCTTCCTTTCCTCGGCCCGCGTGAGCGCGGACGTCACTGCGTCGGAGTCGTCGGATACAGATCCGGCGAGCTTGACGATGCGGGAATCCCGAGGTTCCTCACAGCCACTTTGGCGACATCTCCGAAAAGCGGCGCGGAGGAATCTGAGGAGATATACCCGACCTTCGGATTGTAAAGGACGACAGAAATCGCCAGGCGCGGAGCATCGACGGGAAGGAGGCCGGCCGTCGTTGAAACGACGCCATGACCGCCGTCTTCGAGGATGATATCCGCGGTGCCGGTCTTCACTCCAAGACGGTAGCCGTTAACTTTGGCTGCCCCTGCCGTACCGAGTTTGTCTTCGACGACCGATTCCATCATCGTCATGAGAGTTTGCGCTGTCTGGGCGTTCATTGCCTGGGTCGGGGTCGGAGCCTCGGGGATGACAACAGTCCCATCGGCGTTCGTCACCGATTTGACGATCCGAGGCGCGATGCGGACCCCTCCATTTGCGATGGTTGCGAGGAAGGATGCTTCTTGCAGAGGCGAAATCGAATAGGACTGGCCGAACATCGACACATACCGGTCGCGTCCAAGCCATTCGGTGTCCGGGCGCACACTGCCCCCGGTTTCGCCCGGAAGTTCAATCCCGGTGGGTTCACCGAATCCGAGGCCTCGCATCATCGTGTAACGCTGCTCGTCACTCACCGTCTGGCCCACGAGGACAGTCCCCGTGTTCGAAGACTCAGCGAGGATTCCCGTAGCGGTCAAGACCTCGCCGGAGTGCTCATGAAAATCCGTGATCGGACCGCCCGCATCAGCCAGGTCCAATTGATAAGGAACGTTGAAAACGGTGGTCGGCGTGATTGACCCTGCTTCGAGAGCTGTGGCGAAGGTGACGAGCTTACCGACAGAACCGGGTTCGACCGCGTACTGGACGGCGGAAACGGCCTGCAGATTCGCATTATCGGGCACCGTCGAGTTCGAATCCGCAAGGACCAAGATCTGCCCGGTCGAAACATCTTCAACAACGATCGAGCCCCAATCGGCCTGGTGTCTACTCACCCTTTCGTCGAGGAGTTCTTGGACCTGGTGCTGTAGATCGGCGTGGATCGTCAAAGCGACTGACGCGCCGTCAACAGGATTCTTCACGGTCTGCTTGCCACCCGGAATCACCGCTCCATTGGGTGCGATTTCGAAGGCCTCCGTACCGGGAATCCCTTTGAGTGAGTCCGTGTATTGCGCTTCAATTCCGGAAGATCCCTTCCCATTGGCATCGACGGTTCCGATCACGGGAGCTGCGAGCGCACCATTCGGATAGGTGCGCTCGTACACGGCTTCCCATTCGATGCCATAAATGTTCAGGGCGCGGATCTTACGGTAGGTGACCGCATCAACATTCCTCTTGACGTACTCGTACCTCGAGGAACCCATGAAAAGGCCGCCCAGTTCTGCTGTGCTCATGCCCAGCAGCTCGGAAAGTTGGCGAGCGGCCTCAGTGGGCCCGTAACCGACGACAACATTCTTCGTCTGTCCCTCTACCTCTTGTTTCTCATAGTGCACGTACTTGCGGATGTTCTCCTGGTTCACTGCGATGTCATAGGTGAGGATCGAGTCAGCGAGAACCATCCCGGTCGCATCGGTAATCTGACCGCGCTTCGCCGCGATGTCCGACTTCGATGTGCGCACCGCTTCGCCCTCGGCCGCGAGTTCCGGGGCTTGGACGATTTGCAGGTTGACGAGGCGCACGATGCACACGCAAAGCAAGAGCACGACCATCAGGAGAATATGGCGAGCTCGTCGAGCAGATTGATTCATGGTTTCGCCTTAGCGCGCGGCGGGCGTTCCACCTTCAACGACGCCCGTATTCAAAGTGATGAAGCCTGTGTTTCCCGCGGGAACCATTCCCTGCGCGCGAGCCTGAGTCTCGAGCGAGGAGGGCGAGGAAACCTCCTCGATTCTCACTTGCATTGACCATGCTTCAGCATCGAGCTCGTTGAGGATGATCTGCTGGGAACGGATTTCGTAGGCCGTTTGCGCCATGCGAGTGTGCAGGAAGATCGAAGTGGCTGCCAAAACGATGAGTACGGTGAGCAAGACCGCGAAGAAGACGAGGGCGGAGCGCCCGCTGCGTTGCCCTTCAATAACCCGGATCTGTTGGACGGAGGCGTGCAGGCGCTCCGGACGGGAGGCGGGCCCGGTTTGGGCTGCTGCTGCTCTCATGAGAGCTCCTTCCATTCGCGAACGAGTCGGACGCCGCGCAGTCGTACGGAAGCGGATCGAGGGTTGTGGGTGATTTCAGCGTCGTCGGCCATGCGGGCTCCTCTGGTGAGCAGCTCAAGGCTCGGTGCCATGTGCTCGGGAATCACCGGGAGCCCAGGAGGCAGATCGATCGAGGAGCCCGCTCGGAAGATCTCCTTGACGATCCGGTCCTCCAAAGATTGGTAGGACTCGACCACGAGGACGCCGCCAGTGTTCAGAGAGCGCAGTGCCGCTGGAATCGCATCTTCGAGGATCCTCAGCTCGTCATTAACGGCGATCCGCAAGGCCTGGAAGGTCCTCTTCGAAGGGTTGCCACCGCTTCGACGTGCGGGGGCTGGAATGGCTGCGCGAACAATATCAGCGAGTTGACCGGTGCGGCTCAGCGGCTCCGTATCTCGGCGTTCAACGATGCGCCGGGCGATCCGGGATGCGAATCGTTCCTCCCCGTAGACGCGCAAGATCCGAGCGATTTCTTCCTCGGGCGCGCTCGCGAGGAGTTGGGCTGCACTGATCCCGCTTGTCGGGTCCATTCGCATGTCCAGTGGAGCGTCTGCGGAGTAGGAGAAGCCGCGTTCGACCTCGTCGAGCTGGAAGCTGGAGACCCCCAGATCCATGAGGATCGCGTCCGCTTTTCCACTTGGCGAGTGTTGGGCCACGACCTCGTCAATGTGGTCGTAGGTGGTCTGCACGGCGGTGAAGCGATCAGCGAAGGGGGCGAGGCGCTGGGAGGCGAGGGCGATGGCCTGGGGGTCGCGGTCGATGCCGATAAGGCGGATGTCGTGGAATCGTTTGAGGGCCGCTTCGGAGTGCCCGCCCATGCCGAGGGTGCAATCAACGAGAACTCCCCCTTCATCGGGCAGACCGAGTGCGAGCATGTCGAGGCATTCGTCAAGAAGGACGGGCGTATGACGCGCCGAAGTGTCGGGGGTGCCCACATCCGCTCCTTCCTGTCGAGGGCGACTCGTGGAGCCGGGTCCCCCACCGGGCTCCGCCATCGGGGAAGTGATGTCGGAACACGGATGGAGACCGAGCACAACGAGTCAGAACATGCCGGGGATGATCTCCTCAGCGGTTTGCGAGAACACCTCTTCCTGGACGGCGAGGTACTCGCGCCAGGCTTTGGCATTCCAGATCTCTGCACGCGAACCGGCACCGATGACGGTGAGTTCACGGTCGAGACCGGCGTAGGTCCGAAGATCGGCTGGGACGCTGATGCGCCCCTGCTTATCCGGAACCTCCTTGTAGGCGCCCGAGAGCATGACTCGGATCCAGTCGCGCGCCTGTTTCGACGACAGTGGCGCGTTCATGAGGTCCTTCGTCATTTCCTCGAACTGTGAGGCAGGGAATGCGTAGACGCAGTGCTCCTGACCTCGGGTGAGGACGATGCCGCCCTCCATGTCCTCGCGGAACTTAGCGGGGAGGAACATGCGTCCTTTGTCGTCGAGCTTGGGCTCGTATGTGCCAAGGAACATGTTTCACCGCCTTCCCCCGCGGAACACTTTTCCCCACTTTACCCCACAAACTGACTTTCAGGGCACCGTTTTTCGGAAGATCCTCCACACAACAGAGCAACAATCCGCAGAACCATGCGGAAAACTTGCGGTGGTGAGAAGTGGGGAAGATTTTCTCGAGCTTGTCTGGAGTGCAAGAGAAGAGGGGGTTATCGGACGCCCAAATCAGTGTTTTGCCTGCTCTGGGGCTCCTCAAGGAGGAATGTGGAGCGCCCAGGGGTGCAAAGTGGGGACGAACAGGGAGCACGGCCGGGGTGGAAAGTGGGGAGGAGACAGCTCCGAACTCACCGGCACCCAGACCTCGATCATCAGGGAGCAGCCCGGGGCGGGCAGTGGGGATGAACAGGGAGCGGGTCGGGGTGGAAAGTGGGGACGAGGGAACAGCATGGGGAGGATGGTGGCAAACAGCCTTCACTCCCCCGCTGGCTCAGCACTCACTCCCCAGGGTGGAAAGTGGGGACGATCAGGGAACGCCCCGGGGTGGAAAGTGGGGGCGCCCAGAGGCTCAGCGCTCACTCCTGGGCACAGCGCTTACGCGCCCGGGCACAGCACTCGCCCACACGTCGGACACACCCCCATAACAATGCGCACCGCAGGGCACGACCATGGTTACAAGTCGGACATAACCCCTGCACAACACGCAAAGACCAGACTTCGACCTGAGGTTACTTCAACGATCCACGACACAGTGTTCGACTTGTGGACCACACAAGCACAAGGGCGCACATACAACGCGCACTCTCAGAATCCCGGATTCCAGATCCGAGCAAAACTCAGTGACGGCCCCGCTCTTGCCAACGACGCTCCTGATCCGCAAGGAAACTCGCCCAAGAACTCCGCTGGCGCTTCACCTTCTTCTTCGGAGAAGGAACCCCACTGCCTTTCGGCGAAGAGATCGCGAACCACACACCGCCGACCATCAAAATGAACCCAGCGACGCCCAAGAGGATCGACACAAGCGAATAACCGAGAGACACCGCAGCAACAAGAACGATAAGGCCCACAACGGCGAGCAATGCTCCCGCTGCGATGCGACGGGGGGAAAGGCGAAGTGGGGCATGGTCCTCAATGGGAGACTCCATTTGAGACGCGAAAGCCGGGTCAGCACGACGGAACTCTTCTTCCATCTGTTCGAGTACTTGCTTCTCATAATCGGAGAGAGCCACGACGCCTCCTTTCAGATCCGTACCCCCAGTCTAATCCGTCGCGTGACCCTCAAGCGATTCAGTTCCACCAGGGCGCTGAATCAGAGTCGCCGGCGCAATCGCATTCCTTCCAAAACGCGAGAGCACCGAATCCATCGCACGCTCCGAGGCGAGGGGCTTGCCGTCCTCGTCCAAAGTGACAGCGATCCCCTCGTCCCTTGAGCACAATCCCTCGCAGCGGACCCCCACGAGGCGAACTCCACCCGCAGGCATCACCTCACGTTCGAAAAGCCCCTTCACAGCCTCGAAGACAATGCGCCCGACGTCGCTCGGGGCGTGAAGGGTCGTGGAACGCGTCAGAGTTTTGAAAGCAGGATCACGCAGTTTCAGGACAATCGTCGACGCAACCCATTCGTGAGCGCGCAAACGTTGGGCGCACTCGTGGGAGGCTTTGAGGAGGAAGGCTTCCACTTCCTCGCGGGTTCGCAAGTCCTCATCGAAGGTCTGCTCCGTTCCAATGGACTTCTCCTCGCGCTGGGGCGCAACCCTGCGTCGATCAATCCCCCACGCCAGATCATGAAGCCGGTGGGCATTGGCGACTCCCACAATGCGGCTCAGCCGAGGCATCTCCAGCTTTGCCAGATCTCCGATCGTGTCGATGCCCGCCTCTTCGAAGCGTTTGGCGGACACGGCCCCAACTCCCCATAGGGCACCCACGGGTAATCCATGAAGAAACTCCACAGTCCTATCCGCTGGGATGAGGAGGAGGCCATCGGGTTTCGCATTCGAAGACGCGATCTTCGCGACAGATTTGGAAGAAGCGATGCCCACACTCGCAGGAAGCCCCACTTCTTCGCGGATTCGAGCCCGCAGCATGCGCCCGATGCTCGTCGGAGAACCCAAGCGCCGTCTCGCCCCCGACACGTCGAGGAAGGCCTCATCAATCGACACCTGCTCCAACTCGGGAGTCACCGAAGAGAGGATCGCCATGACACGTTTCGAATACTCCGAATAGGCGCCCCGGCGTGAAGGCACGACCCTCGCCTCGGGACACAAAAGTCGTGCTCGAGCCATCGGCATGCCCGCACGCACGCCCTTCGCCCTCGCCTCATAAGTGGCCGAGGTAACGACCCCACGATTGGAGGTCCCCCCAACAATGATCTCCTTGCCCGCCAAAGAAGGGTCTTCGGCGAGCTCAACCTGCGCGAAGAAGGAATCCATGTCGATATGGAGGATCGGGGTCGCTGAATCGTCATCTCCCCAAAAGCGGCGCCCCCTGGCGTCGCGCGGCGCATTCGACATATCCCCTCCTCTCCTCGTCTCGCTACAGTGTCCCCCATGGCACGGGCATCAGCGCGCGGAAGTGAATTCCACACAGTCGATTCGGGCGAGGTCGAGATCCGCTGGGATGGGCCCATTGCCACCGTATTCCTCAACGGCGTCGAATCCTCAGCGATCCACACTGATGATCCCTCGATCCTTGAATTCGAGTACATGCAGCACGCGAACTGCGCCCTCGACGCAGTATTTCCTGCTCCGCAGAGGATTCGAGCACTCCACTTGGGAGGAGCTGCATGTGCCCTCCCTCTTGCTTGGGCTACCCTGCGGCCCGGCTCGCGTCACAGCGCCGTCGAGATCGACCCCGGCCTCGCGGGCGCTGTACGCGATTGGTTCGATCTGCCTCGCTCTCCGGCTTTATCCATCCGGGTTGGGGACGCTCGCGCCGTCATGTGCTCCATGAAAGACGCCTCTTTCGATGTGATCGTCCGCGACACCTTCGACGAGGGGAAAGTCCCCGCTCATCTGCGCACCACCGGCTTTGCCCGTGAGGCGAGGCGAGTTCTCAAATCTGAGGGGTTGTTCCTCCTCAACTGCGCCCACGGGGGCGGCGAGGACGCCAGGCGCGAGATCGCCTCGCTTCGAGAAGAGTTCTCGCAGCTGTGCTCAATCCAGGATCCGAAGGTCGGTCGCTCGGGTCGGCGCGGTAATGTTCTCGTCGTTGCGAGTAACTGCGCGTATCCGATTGATGAGCTCGATCGGCGACTGCGCACACTGCCACTTCCTGCCCGAGTCACCCATGGGAAGGCGCTGGAGAAATGGTGCGCGGGTGCCAAGCCCTTCCTCGATCCAGAACCCTCATCTCAAGGCGTGGGCGTGGCTCAAGGCGTGGGCGTGGCTCAAGGTGTGGGCGTGGCGTCGAAAGCCCGAGCTGCAGTCCTTTCAGACGGCGCCCTTCAAGATACGAGCCTTCACTACGGGCACTTTTATGACGGGCCCCTTCAAGACGGTGCCGAGTTCGTCGAGTCCCCTCAAAAGAATCAGTGAGAGGATTCTTCGCCCGAGTTCTGCTCGCCACTTGCGGACTCGCCCTGGGCTGAAGGCTCCGCACTCGACGAAGCAGCGGACTCATCTGATTCAGACTGAGCGCTATGGCGAGGGCGCCCGACGTTCCTGGGAGCATTCGGGTTCAACCTGCGCAGCTCAACACGGCGCAGCGCCGCCTGAAGCGGATCCGATTCTTCTTCCGCTTGCGCCTCTTCTGCCTCGTCTTTTTCTGGCTGCTCCGCGAGGTTCGCGAGATACGCCTCAATGACGTCGCCAATGTCCTTCTCAGTCTTGCGCTCAGACCTCAAAGGAGTGCGTTCAGCCCACTCTCCCGGGGGAACACCGTCTTTGCCAGCTCCGCTCAAGGCATCAAAGTGTTCCTCGAGGGCGGCCACAGTGCGCTGCATCTCCGAGTTCGATTCCAAAATCCGCTCGATCGCCGTGTGTTCTTCGGCGGCGTCCTGTTCGAGTTCACCCACGGGAAGAGACAAGTCCGCCAGATCCGACAAAGCACTCAAGAGTGCGGAGGCGCCTGCAGGATATGCGGCATCCGCGACGTAGAAGGGGATGGCGGCGAGGAACACGATCCCCGGAATCCCCTGATTCGCCAGCCGCTCCTGCAGGAAAGTCGTCATCGGCGTTGGGAAACGCAAGGTCGCCGCCATCTGAGGCTGTTCAGGAATAAGGGCCTTTTCCGTAGCCTGGACATGAACGGGCGTCGGCCTCGTATGGGGAACCCCCGAGGGCATTCCGTTGAAAGAAACGACGATCTCTACACCCGCTCGGGTCGCAAGTTCGGTGACGATCCTCGAGAAGGACTCCCATTTCGCATCCGGCTCAGCACCGTGAAGCACCAGCACAGGGTTGCCGAGATCGTCTTTGACTCGGTCGAGGACGAGTTCGGGCATCTCCACGGACTCGAGCACCCAGTCACTCACCGTCGCGAAAGGCCGGTGAGACCTGTAATCGAGGAAAGCATCCGTATCGAAAGTGGCGACGCGTTCCGTGGGCAGCGAACGCAGCATCTCTTCAACTGCCAGACGAGCGGCACCACCCGCATCGAAAGCACCGTTGAACTGGGCGACGAGGATCCGCGCCTTCGTGTCCTCGACATCTCCCCGCCAGAAGAGGTCTTCATCGGTTGAGCGCATGGGCCTCTCCTTTCAGGTCGTCAGTTCTCATGCCCCTTCCACGCTACCTGGATGGACAAAGCGATGCGCGCCTAGATCCGCGAGTTGCGCCATGAGCGAAGGAGAACGAGAGCAAAGGCGAGAAGGAACAGACATCACGAACGAGGGCGAGGGCCGGGGCGAACGAGGGCGAGGGCCGAGCCACACGAGGACCGAGGTCCCCTCCCACACACCCTGCAAGACGGGCAGAAGCCGGGGCCGAGCCACAGAAGGACTGGGGCCAAGGCCTTGGCACCATGAGCAAGGACGAGGGGTCGCCACGAAAAAGAAGAAAGAACACCATCAGCACGACGCCCCAGACACCACGAAACGAGGGCGAGGGCCACCACGAATGAAAGAGAACACTTGGCCGGTTCTTCTCCGTGGACTTGGCGAAGCCTCCGGCTGCACATGAGGCACAATAGTTTACCCCTCTTCACCGACCGCAAAGGACGCGCATGGCCGAGCAGCCCTCAACGCACTCGAGGCCTCCCCTCCCAGAGCAGGAATTCGTTGACGCCGCCTACGCGCGTCTCGACGCATTGCGCCGCTCCTACCGTGAAGGCCAAGCGAAGGCTCATGCCACGCACGGCGTCGGCAATGCACAGGGCTGGACTGAAAGGGACGCGATCTCCTCTCACCTGGGAGATATGGCAGCCCGCCTCGAAGGGGTCGAAGAACGCCTCGTCTTCGGCCGACTCGATACGAAAGAAGGGCTCGTCCACCATATCGGCAGGCTCTCACTCCTCACCGAGGAAGGCATCCCTCTTCTCATCGATTGGCGCGCCCCCGCCGCGATGCCCTTCTACCAGGCGACCGCTGTCGAACCACGAGGGGTCGTCAGGCGCCGCCACATCACAACGAAAAAGCGGAACGTCACCGCAATCGAAGATGAGCTCCTCGATTCACACTCCGCGAGCGCCCTGGATCTTCAAGGAGAAGGGGCCCTCATGTCCGCGCTCACAAAGGCGCGCGATGGGCGAATGGGCGACATTGTGGCGACGATCCAATCTGAACAGGATCAAATCATTCGCGCAGCCGACGATGGCCTAGTCGTCGTTCAAGGCGGGCCGGGGACCGGCAAGACTGCTGTGGCGCTGCACCGCATCGCCTATCTTCTCTACTCGCAGCGCGAGCGTCTTGAGCGCTCCGGGGTGCTTCTGCTCGGGCCTTCTCGGGTTTTCCTCCAATACATCGAAAAGGTCCTGCCTTCCTTAGGTGAGACGGGTGTTGTTTCCACGACTCTTGGCGATCTGCTTCCTGGGGTCAGCGCGAGGGGCAGCGAAGCTTTCGCCGTCGCGCAGGCGAAGGGACGCTCCGGCTGGTCCAGACTCTTGCGCCAGGCGGTCCGTTCCCTTCCCAGACTCATTGACGAGCCTGTGCGCCTTAAAGTGTGGAACCGCAGTGTTGATCTTCTTCCCGAGGACGTGAACGCGGCCTTCAAACGTGCGCGCAACTCCCATAAGACGCACAACGAGGCTCGAGAGATTTTCGCCCGCGAGCTTATGAAGACGCTCGCCAAGCGTCTCGCAAGCGAAGCCGGGGAAGGGCTCGGGCGAGTCGAAGAAGAGGACATTGCGAGCTGGACTGCGGAGATTCGAGATTCCATTGATGCTCGTCGTGCGATCAACCTGGCGTGGATGCCGACGGGTGCTCAGACTCTTCTCACGCGCCTGTATGCGAGGCCACAGCTTCTCCGCGCTCTCAATGCCTCGGCGAAGCATCCCTTGAAGGATGCGGATCTGGAACTTGTCGAGCGGCATGGGGGTGAATGGACGCCGGCAGATGTGCCGCTGCTCGATGAACTCGAAGAGCTTCTCGGTCCGATGCCGAACTCGAGGAGGAGCCATCGCGACTCCACCGCAAAAGAGGAGATCAAGCGAGCTCAGGAGGCAATTGATCGGCAAGGATTGGGTGGGGGCATTGTGACCGCCGCCCAGCTCGCCGCATCTGCGAGAGCCGAGGTCGAGTGGAGCCCCCTGACGGAGAAGGCGGCCGCTGACCGCCAGTGGGCCTACGGTCACATCGTCGTTGACGAGGCACAGGACCTGTCGCCGATGGCGTGGCGCGCACTGCTTCGACGCTGTCCCTCCCGCTCGATGACGATCGTGGGAGACCTTGATCAGCGTCGCGGGAAGAATCGCCCCCACACCTGGGTCGAGGCCCTGGGACCGGCTCGCCGCGCATATTCGGGCGAGTACGTGCTCTCCGTCTCCTACCGGACCCCGGCGACTTTGACCGCTATCGCTGAGTCGGTGATGGCTCGGGCCGGTGAGCCCGTCGTCCACCCCATGAAGGCCGTGCGAGATGTCGACGATTGCTACCGAGTTGTCAGAGTCGAAGCTGAGAGCGAAGCGGGGGGTCAACCCGAGGCGAAAGGTGAAGCCTGTTCGGGAAGCCAGGCCCATCCGGGGGGCGCAGTTGAGGCGAAGGCTGAGGTCCAGCAGCAAGACGAGACCTTGCGAGGGGGCGAATCCTTAGCAGGCCATGAGCCTGTGATTGGCCGCAAGAGCGTTCACACTCACGAGCGACTCGTGAGCGCGGTGAAGCAGGCGGTGAATCTCGCCCTCGAACGTCTTGATGCCGAGTCCGGTGAAGGCTTGGGCCGCGTCGCGGTGATCGTCGGTTCTCAGCGCGCCGTGATGTGGGGAGCGGATGTGACGGGGAGTCGGGGCTTGGATTCGCGAGTCTCCCTCTTGTCCGCTCCGGCCTCGAAGGGCCTCGAATTCGACTCGGTGATTCTCGTTGAGCCTGCGGAGCTTCTCGAGGACGGACCGGGGGATCTCTTCGTCGCCTTGACGCGAGCCACCCACGATGTGACTGTCCTTCATGAAGGAGAGCTCCCAGCGGGAATGGAGGAATGGTGAGCCAGATGAGGCGCGAGCCTGAGGAATGGTGAGCCCGATGCTCGGGGTGAGCCGGATGTTCAAAAGGTAAACGCATTTCCCGTGCTCACCTGTTTTCTGGCACCATTTCGATCATGACGCGAGCACTCCTCCTTGAAAACCCCCATAAGACTGCCGATGAAGTTTTCGTGAAGAACGGTATCGAGGTCGTTCGCAACCCCGGAGCCCTTGACGAGGCCGAACTGATCCATGCTCTTCAAGGAGTCGACTACCTCGGCCTGCGTTCGAAGACGAGCGTCACCCGCGAAGTGCTCGAAGCGAACCCGCAACTCAAAGCAATTGGCGCCTTCTGCATTGGAACGAATCAAATCGACCTGGAAGCGGCGACCGAGTTGGGTATCTGCGTTTTCAACGCCCCCTACTCCAACACCCGTTCCGTGGTCGAACTGGCCATCGGTGAGATCATCGACTTGTGTCGACGCGTCACCGTGAAGAACTCCCGTCTTCACCGCGGCATCTGGGACAAATCCGCTGACGGTGCACACGAGGTCCGAGGCCGCACCCTGGGCATCATCGGCTATGGCAATATCGGCACTCAACTTTCCGTGCTCGCGGAAGCGATGGGCCTCAACGTCATCTTCTACGACGTCGCCGAACGCCTCGCCCTCGGCAATGCCACACAAATGCCGACGATGGAATCCGTACTGCGTGAAGCGGATATCGTTTCAGTCCACGTTGACGGCCAACTCGTCAACGCCAATCTCTTCGGAGCCCACGAGTTCGCAATGATGAAACCCGGAGCACTCTTCATCAACCTGTCGCGCGGCTTCATCGTCGATATCGGCGCCCTCCACGATGCCCTCGTCTTAGGTCATCTCGCCGGCGCGGCAGTCGATGTTTTCCCCGAAGAGCCCAATAAGAACGGCGACCCCTTCACCTCTCCTCTGGCAAAACTCGACAATGTGATCCTCACCCCGCACATCGGAGGTTCCACGGAAGAGGCTCAATACGACATCGGTCGTTTTGTTGCGAGCAAGATCGCCGACTATGAGAACACTGGCTCGACCGACATGTCCGTGAACCTGCCGAACCTCCAACTCAGTGCTTCCGAGGAATCGCGCTACCGGATTGGCCTCATCCATCGCAACACCCCCGGTGTCCTGGCAACCGTCAACAACACCTTCGCCGAGACTGGCGCCAACATCGGTGCCCAAATCCTTGGAACTGCGGGGCAAACAGGCTATGTGCTCACGGATATCAACTCCGAGTTGCCTGTTGAAGCGATTGAGAAGATCCGTTCCATGAAGGATACGATCCGTCTGATCACGACTCGTCTGTGAAGGTGTCGCGGCTTGGGGGTGAGATCTTTCCCTCGTGCTCGTCCCAGGACAGCTCCTCGTAGAGTAACCTACGGTTCCGTAGGAAAAGTCGATCAACGGAGGCACTGTGTCCCTCACCGACGATCTTCGACGCGGCTACGCGCCCGGCGTCGCTCTCGAGGTCTCAATCCCTGAACTCACGCTGCCGCAAATGGTGGAGGAAGTGGCACGCCGATACCCGCAGCGCGTCGCTCTCGACTTCTTCTCCCGCTCGATCACCTACGCGCAACTCGTTGACCGCGTCCGGCGCGCCGCATCAGTACTCGCCCGCGCGGGCGTCGCCCCAGGCGATCGCGTTGCCCTCATGATGCCGAACTGCCCCCAACATGTCATCGCGATCCTCGCGACAATGACTCTCGGGGGTATCGTCGTCGAACACAACCCCCTCTCTCCCGTCCTCGAAATTGAAAAAGAGTTCGAAGCCCACGGCGCTCGAGTCGTCGTCGCCTGGGAGAAGTCCATCGACAAACTTGCTTTCCTCAAAGACGAGGCGACCGTCTTCTCCGTTGACCTCACACGTGCCATGCCGGGCGCCACCCAGTTCCTCCTGCGCCTGCCCATGAAGGCGGCGAAGGAAAAACGCACGGCGTTGTCCGCCAAGCCCCCCACATGGACGCGATCCTGGGATCGCGAGGTCATGCAATCCCCCCGCTGGTTGAACGAGCGCCCCGTCAGCCCCGACGACCTTGCCCTCCTCATTCATACTGGCGGCACGACGGGCGTCCCGAAGGGTGCAGCCCTGACGCACCGTAATATCCTCGCCAATGTCGCCCAGTCGATCGCGTGGGTTCCTGTCCTTCACGAAGGCGCAGAAGTCTTCTACTGCGTTCTGCCCCTTTTCCACGCTTTCGGTTTCACGATCGGGCTTTTTGCGGGGCTTCGCCTCGGCGCAAGCGTCGCCCTGTTCCCCAAGTTCGATACAACGATGATCCTCACGAGCCAAAAGCGCCTGCCCTGCACCTTCTTCCTGGGTGTCCCTCCGATGTATGAGCGCCTGCTCAAGACAGCGGAGACCATGGATGTTGATCTGAGCTCAATGACTTTCTCCCTTTCGGGAGCGATGCCCCTGTCTGGGGAATTGGCGAAGCGTTGGGAAGAGGCGACCGGTGGCCTCATGGTTGAGGGCTATGGCATGACTGAGGCCTCCCCCATCATCCTTGGCTCTCCCCTGTCCGATTCTCGCCGCCCCGGCGCTTTGGGCATTCCATTCCCCTCGACTCAGGTTCGGATTGTTGATCCCGAGGATCCTGGCGTGGATGTTCCCGAGGGCGAGATCGGCGAATTGATTGTGAAAGGCCCGCAAGTTTTTAGCGGCTACTGGGAGCGCCCCGAAGAGACTGCAGAAGCCTTGTGGAATGGTTGGTTGCGTACCGGTGATCTCGTGCGTGTCCAGGATGGGTTCATCCATATGGCTGATCGTCGCAAGGAGATGATCAACTCCTCTGGTTTCAATGTTTACCCGAGCCAGGTTGAAGACGCTGTTCGAGATATGCCGGGCGTGCGTGACATCGCGGTCATCGGCCTTCCCGCGGGAAGCGCGGGCGAGAACGTCGTCGCAGCAATTGTTCTTGAAGCCGGCGCCTCGATCACTTTGACGGATGTGCGCCAGTGGGCAGAGAAGTCAATCGCTCACTACGCTCTCCCCCGCCAGATTGTTGTCATGACAGAGCTGCCGCGCTCTCAGCTGGGCAAGGTCATGCGTAAGAAGGTCCGCGAGCAGATTCTCGACACCGCTGATTCTGTACTCACCGCTGCCGGTCAGGTTCGGAATGCGGCCGATCAGATGCGCAGCGCCGCTGATCAGGTGAGAAGCGCAGCCGATTCTGCGGCTGCGAGCGCTGCCGCGAAGCTTCGTAGTTTGAAGAACCGCGAGTGAGCGGAAGTGCTGAGCAGTAAAAGAATGCGCGCTCGGGGTTCTCCAAGCGAAAGGAATGTGATGTTAGGACGTACCTCCTCGTTCCTGGAGCTCACCCCGATTCTTCCTTCTCGCACAAGATAGAGGGCGCCTCGCCATAAAAACGGGCCGAGGGCGCTTAGGCGTCAAGGAGGGTCTCAGCCTGTGGCTTGGCTTTTGTCGAGCGCCGCCTCTTTGAGGTCCCCGTACTCGGCGTTGTTCTCTTCGCCGTGTTCTTCTTCTCAGGAGGTGTCTTTCCACCAGTTCCCTTACTGATGGTCTTCTTCGCGCCAGTCTCCCCCTTCGCGTCTTCCTCCGACGATTTTGCCTCAGGCGAATCCTGAGGGGCATTGTCCTGTGTGCGCGAACGCAGGGCATCAATCGCTTCTTCGAAGTCGTCGAGGCTGTTGAAGGCATGGTAGACGGAGGCGAACCTCAGGTAGGCGATCTCATCAAGATCACGCAGGAAGGGCAGGATCGCCTTGCCGACTTCATCGGAGGAGACATTCGAAACGCCAGACGATCGCAGTTTCTCTTCGACCTGCTGGGCGAGAAGGGCGAGCTGGTCATCTGTGACCGGCCTGCCCTGGCACGCTTTTTTCACACCTGAAACGACTTTGTTCCTGGAGAAGGACTCAACGACGCCGGAGCGTTTCACCACTTGGAAGGTCGAGGTTTCAAGGGTTGTGAAACGCTTCTTGCAGACAGTGCACGCCCGCCGACGACGGATTGAGGCACCATCGTCCGCAATACGCGTATCGACAACACGCGAGTCCGGGTTATGACAGAAAGGGCAATGCACCCCTTCACGCTACACGCTTCACGCGCCTCAGTGGTAACACCCGAAACATCTTCCACATTTGAAGAAGGCTCAGCGAATCGGGACCTTGATCTGCTGGCCAACCATGAGAACCCCTTCAACATCATTGAGAGCTCTAATGTCCGTGACAACATCTTCAAGGGGGCGATCCGTGTTCACGCCTTGCGCGATCGACCAGATGGACTCACCTGCGACGACACCATGCACGGCTGTCGGACCGGAGTAGACCCCGGGCGACAAGAGCATTCCAATTCCCACACCCGCCACCCCAAGGGCAAGAGCAGCCATCAGCCCGAGCGCAAAGCGCACAACAGAGGCCAAAGAGATAGGCGCCTCCAACGCCCCATCTTGCTCCCCCTCAAGGCGGGATGCGCATGGACGACGATGCATCGCAGGATCTTCTGCGAGCAGGACTTCGCGACGACGGCGAACAGAAGGAGCCATGCTGATCTCAACGACATCCGCACCTGGAATAGGTGGAACACAGACAAGACGCCGCTGTTCAAGGTGAAGTGCCGAGTTCTGAGTACTCATTGGTATCCCCTCCGATCGAATCGAACACTTGTTCGTCGAACATCTGTACGATATCAGCATGAGTGAGCAAAGTCGAGACTTTCTCGAACATGTGTTTCATTCACGCCCCAGGCTCCGATAGCCTGGCCCTATCAGTGGAACAGAGGCCATAGGCATTTGCGTCCTCCCATCGATCGACAGGAATCGTCATGACTGAGACCAGCCCGCTGAGCCCGCGGCAACGCCAGATCCTCCTCGTCGTCCACGAAGAGGTCCAAGCCCACGGATTCCCCCCTTCAGTCCGCGAGATCGCCGCCCGCGTGGGCCTCGCCTCTCCCTCGACCGTGAAGCATCACCTCGACGCCCTGGAGCGCTCTGGCTACTTGCAAAGGGTCCCAGGCCTGCCCCGCGCCCTCGAACTCTCTCAGAGCGCTCGAGTTCAACTCGGCGTCAACTCTGACTCCACGGAGGATCAGCCAGAATCACCTGTCAGCGCGAGAGTCGTGACGATCGACCTGCCCGCAGCTCACGTCGACGAGGAACGCTCCAGCGTTCCCCTCGTTGGCCGGATTGCCGCTGGCTCCCCGATCACCGCCGAACAGCACATTGAGGACGTCTTCGACCTGCCCACCCGCCTGACCGGCCACGGCTCCCTTTTCATGCTCGAAGTCTCAGGAGAATCAATGATCGACGCGGGCATCCTCGACGGAGACTTCGTCGTCGTCCGCTCACAAAGCAGCGCCACCCCCGGAGAGATCGTGGCCGCAATGATCGAGGGCGAGGCGACAGTCAAGGTTTTATCGAAAAAGGACGGTCACATCTGGCTTCTGCCCTGCAATGAGGACTACGCGCCAATGCCCGGCGATGAGGCAACGATCCTCGGCAAGGTCGTCACGGTGCTGCGCTCTCTCGTCTGAATCGACTGTCTTGTGCTCACTCACCTGAGAAGAGGGTGCCGCGCTCACTCATCTCAATCAACCGCCTTATGCTCACTCGTCTAAGAAGCAAGTCCTACGATCCCTCGTCTTAAAGGATGGTGCTGCCGATTACTCGCTGAAGGAGGACGAGGACACACGAGAGGGGCGGCACCTTAAGGTGCCGCCCCTCAATCGTTGTCGGGGAGGGAGACGAGATCCCCTCAGCTTCGAGACTCTACACAGCGAGAATCAGAAGCCCAGGTCCCGTGCGACCTGACGCAGACGCGTTGCCGAAGCCGTCAGGCCATCACGCTCCTTCAAGGTGAGCGGAGGGTTGAGCACCCGGCCCGCACCCTCGCGGCCAACAATCGTCGGCGCAGCCATGCAGACATCCGAGATGCCTTCCCAATCCTCAAGGAGGGTCGAAACCGTGAGGACACGGTTCTCATCGCGCAGCACGGCGCCGGCGATATTCGAGGCCGACAGTCCGATCGCGTAGTTCGTTGCGCCCTTGCCGTCAATGATCTTGTAGGCGGAGCGAACAACCTCCTCGGCAATCCTGTTGCGCAGTGCCGCATCGAAAAGACCACCATCGAGGGTGGGGCCCCAATGCTCAAGCGGCACGTTGCCGATCTCGGCAGAGGACCAGAGGGCAACCTCGGAGTCACCATGCTCGCCGGCGATGTAGGCGTGGATGTTCTGCGTCGCGACTCCGGTCTCCCTCGAAACAAGGTAACGCAGACGCGAAGTGTCAAGAACTGTGCCCGAACCGAAGACTTGGTTGCGTGGCAGTCCCGTGATCTTCAGGGCCACGTAGGTCACGACATCGACCGGATTCGTGATGAACATGAAGCGCGCATCGGGTGCGACGTTCTGCAGGTTCGGCACGATCGTCTTCATGAGGTTGACGGTGGAACCGGCGAGCTCCAGGCGCGACTGCCCGGGCTTCTGCTTCGCACCGGCGGTAACGATCACGAGGTCCGCGCCGCGGACGATCTCCACGTCGTCAGAGCCCTCGACCGATCCGCAGGGGGTGAACTGAATACCATGCGCGATGTCGAGTGCCTCGGCCTCGACCTTCGCCTTGTTGATGTCTTGAAGGACGATCGAACGGGCGTCGCCCCTCATCGCACAGGCGTAGGCGACTGCAGTGCCGACGGCACCAGCTCCGACGATCGCGATCTTCGAAGGGCGACCGGATGATTTGGACGGGTACAGGCTCTTAGCGTTCGCTGCCACTCTTAGCTCCTTCCATAAGGCCCAGGACCAATAGTGTCAGGTCACACCCCGTAATGCACCACCTAGTTTCGAATGCAACCCGACGGGGACCTGAATTGTGAGTTCCGCTGTACGCACGCTGGGCCCTTCGTCCACCTTGTCCGCCTTCGACGAGACTCAGAGAAGAAGCGGGAACCTCACGCCCTCGTCCTTCTACGCTTCTTCTCCCCCACGCCTTTGTCCACCTGAGGCGGCCTCATGTGATGTTGCGAGACGTTTGAGAGCAGCGCGCACGAGCTGCGGATCCGTCGTCGGCCACATCTTCGGCATCGACTGGCGGATGAAGGAGCCGTAGCTTTTCGTCAGCACACGACGATCCAGGATCGCCACCACTCCCCGATCCTGGGCGGATCTGAGCAAACGCCCCGCGCCCTGCGCCATGAGCAGTGCCGCCTGCGTCAAGGACACCGTGTGAAAGCCCGAAAAACCCTTGCGCTCCGCATCGATTGAACGAGCCTTCGCAACCGCATCATTGAGATGAGGGAAGGGGATGCGGTCAATCACAACGAGCCGACAAGACCCACCGACGACATCCACGCCCTGCCACAAGGAGCGCGTACCGATGAGGCAGGAGTCCTCTTCCTCACGGAATCGATCAACGAGGGCGCTCAGGGTCTCATCCCCTTGCATGTAGATTGTTAAATCCGTGTGCTCCCTAAGAAGCTGGGCGGCGCGCTCGGCGGCCTTCCAGGAGGAGAAGAGGCCGAGCATTCCCCCGCCCGATGCTTTCGCGAGCTCAACGAGTTCCTTGCCTGCTTCAGGGCTCAGGCCTCCTGGGCCAGGCTCTGGCAGGTGCTTCGCGATGTACATGATCGCCTGTTTCTCAGGGGCGAAAGGGGTTCCGACGTCGATACCTTCGAAAGGCCTCTCAGTCATCATGAATCCGCATTCGCGTGCGATCGCGTCGAAGGAACCCCCCAGAGAAAGGGTCGCGGAGGTGAGAATCGCGGGCCTGTCGCTGAATCCCTTGAGGCCCAGTGGGGGCGCGACTTCGAGGGGGCTGATCGACAAGAGTTCTCCCGAGCCCTGATCCGAACGGGATAGGGAAAGGATCGTCAGTTTCGGGTCCTGGGACCAGGTATCCACGAAGCCCGTGATCTCGTCGAGGGCGGCGCGCGCCAGCACTTTCCCGGCCTGTTCGGCGCCAGAATCTTGGATTGCTGATGCGGCGCGCCGGGCGGCGTCGTCGATGAGGCGCATCGCCTCCGCGAGCGCTTCGGGGCGTTCGAGCATGAGCCCGTCTTCGAGGGGTGCGAGCACCCCTGCGAGTTCCGTTCCGGCGTTTTCGAGGTCCTCGGCATCCACTTTCGATTGAGAGCGGATCGTGCGGGCGATTCTCGTGACGATGCCCTGTGAGAGGAGTTGGCTGGCTTGCGTGCGGACGCGCTCGGAAAGCTCGTGGGCCTCGTCGACGACGACCGGCCCGAAGTCGGGCAGGATTTCAGCCTCGCCGGTGCAGTGGATGCCGAAGAGTGAATGGTTCGTGACGATGAGGTCAGCCTCTCCGGCCTTCTCGCGAGCCGCTTTCGGGAAGCACTCCTCGAGCAGTGGACACGAACTGCCCAGACATTCCCTTTTTGAGACTGAAACCTGGCGCCAGGCTTTGTCTGAGACTCCTGGTACGAGTTCATCGCGGTCACCGGTGTCGGTTGTTGACGCCCATTCGCGCAGTCTCAGCACCTGTGTGCCCAGGTCGGACACTTTCCCGGTGTTCGTCTCCATTCCCTCGAAGAGGGTGCCCTCAGTGGGGTAGCCGCCTTGCGCGCGATGCAGGCACAGGTAGTTCGACCAGCCTTTGAGGACGGCGACCTTTGGGCGGATTCCCGTCTTCTCGGCGATGGCCTCCACGACTCTGGGGGCGTCTTTGGACAGGATTTGACGTTGAAGCGCGAGGGTCGCGGTCGTGACGAGTGCTTTTTGCTCGGTTGTGACGCAATGGGCGAGCAGGGGGACGAGGTATCCGATTGATTTGCCGGTACCCGTTCCCGCTTGGACGAGGAGTTGTCCCTCGTCTTCGATGGCGGAGGCGATCCGACGGACCATTTCCACTTGCCCGGGGCGTGCACTCCCTCCTATCGATTCGACAACGAGGGAGAGGATGTCGAGCGGATCTGGACCCTCAGTCATCCAGACTCCCCTTGGGGCTTTCCATCCTCTTGGGCACAGCGCCTTCAAAGCCTTCCCTCTTGTCGGGCATAGTCCCCTCAAGGCTTCCCGCGCCGATGGACAGGGCCTGCTCAAGACTTCCCGCGCCTGCGGAAGACGCTCCCCCAACGCCGATCAGGACGATCCCCGCCTCCTTGATGTGTGCTCCGAGGCGCTCGTTGACGCGGGCGATGACGCGCGTCCCCTCCGAAACGTACTCCTCGCGCTCGACCTCGCCCTCCTCGTGGATCGTGTGCACGAGGTCGCCGCGCGAATAGGGGATGACGCAGTCGATGAGCAGGCTCGGACGAGGCAGGGCTTCCTCAATCCGGTGGCGCAGCACATCAATGCCAAGGCCCGTGTACGCCGACACGACGACCGCTTCGGGGAAGTAGGTGCGGACGAGAGCGAGGCGCTCTGGCGAGGCGAGGTCGGCCTTGTTCAAGACGATGATTTCGGGAATGCTCGAAGCTCCCTCAATATCGGCGAGGACGAGGCGCACGGCCTCCACTTGGCCGACGGGATCGGGGTGTGCGGCGTCAACGACGTGCACGAGCAGATCGGCCTCCCCGACTTCCTCAAGCGTGGAGCGGAAGGCTTCGACGAGCTGGGTGGGGAGGTTGCGGACGAAGCCGACGGTGTCGGTGAGCGTGTAGGCGCGCCCATCTACGGTTTCAGTGCGGCGCACCGTCGGGTCGAGGGTCGCGAAGAGGGCGTCTTCGACGAGGACTCCAGCGTCCGTGAGCTGATTGAGGAGGGTCGACTTTCCTGCGTTCGTGTAGCCGAGGATCGCGACGGAGGGGACTGCGCCGCGGCGCCGGGAGAGGCGTTGAGTGCGCCGGGCGGGTTCCATTTTGCGGATCTCTTCACGCAGCTTCGCCATGCGCGTGCGGATGCGGCGGCGATCAAGTTCGATCTTCGTCTCGCCCGGTCCTCTCGAACCAATGCCTGCGCCCGCAGCGACACGGCCACCGGCCTGGCGCGACATCGATTCGCCCCAGCCGCGAAGGCGCGGTAGCAGGTATTCGAGTTGGGCGAGTTCTACTTGGGCTTTGCCCTCCCTGGACTTGGCGTGTTGGGCGAAAATGTCGAGGATCAGCGCGGTCCGGTCCACGACTTTCGCGTCGATGACGTCTTCGAGGCCTCGACGCTGAGAGGGTGTGAGTTCTTCGTCGACGATCACGGTGTCGGCTTCGACGGAGCGGACAATGTCGGCGAGTTCCTTCGCTTTGCCTGAGCCCAGGTAGGTCGCCGGATCTGGTTTCACGCGCTTTTGGACGACGGCGTCGAGGACCTGGGAGCCGGCCGTTTCCGCGAGCGCGGCGAGTTCTCTCAGTGATGTGTCGACTTCTTCTTCGCTTTGGGTTGTCCTCAGGCCCACGAGGACGACGCGTTCAAGTCGGATCTGACGGTATTCGACCTCGGAAATATCCTCTCGGTCGTTCCTCTGGCTTTGGACGCGTCGGGTTCCCGCTCTCGCTTCCCTTTCGAGCATCCCGGCATCCCAGGAGTGGTCTTGTCCCTCGGTCGATTCGAGAGCGGTGCCGCGCCTGGCGAGGATGCGGGCGACGATGCTCTGTGCGCGCTCTTCGTCTAGAGAGTCGTTCAGCTCGCACTCTTCGAGGGGCTTGTCCATCAAGGTCCTTTCTCACAAGGTGGGCTTCCAGTGTGTCACGCCTATATTGGCGCAGCCGAGCCTGTTCGCCCCACTTTGAGCACAACACCTCCTTTTGAGGACACGGCCTCTATTTTCGGCCTTCTTTCGAGGTGTACGACCCGCTGCGTTGCTTCCTTGTGGGGCCAGTGCCTCGTTGTATCGTCTCGATTTGAGGACGAGAGCCCCTTGCGAAGGCAAGGAGAAGCCTCTTCGTACCGTTAGGCTTGTGCCTGTGAGCGAACAGTATTTCTCCGATCAGGTGCCGGCCGCCGACTCCGATCTGCGCACCATCACCATCGAGGCGCGAGGCCACGAGTTCTCTATGCGCGTCTCTGCGAAGATCTTCTCTGCGTCTCGCCTTGATCTGGGCACCCGTCAGCTCCTTTCGGAGGCGCCGGAGTTGCCACAGTCGGGCCGTTTCCTTGATATCGGCTGCGGCTGGGGGCCGATCGCCTTGACCATGGCGAAGGATTCTCCTGAAGCGGAGGTGTGGGCTGTTGACGTGAACTCGCGCGCCGTTGATCTCACTGCCCGTAATGCTTCCCTCAATGGTTGCCCGAATGTTCGTGCGATGCTCGAAGAGGATGCTCTCGCCGCTGTCGAGGCCGAGGATGCTCGCTTCGATGTCATCTGGTCGAATCCTCCGATCCGCATCGGTAAGGAGGCTCTGCATGCCCTGCTGCGCCGGTGGTGTGATCGTCTTGCGCCCGGCGGTGTCGCCTATTTCGTTGTGCAGCGCAATCTCGGCGCGGATTCTCTGATCGCCTGGCTCAATGGTCAGGGTTATGCGGCGGGTAAGATCGCCTCGAAGAAGGGCTTCCGCATCATTGAGGTGCGCCCAGGGGCCTGATTCCCTCAAGGCCGGGGCCTGAGCCTGGATTACTCAGGACCGGGGCCTGAATCACTGAGGACCGGGGGCAGAAGGACCAGCCGCACGACGACCGGTCGGCGGAAGACCAGCGCGGCTCGCAGGCTAGAGCTATTGCCCGAACAGGCTTGGGCTATGGCATGAAGGATTGCCCTGCGGCGCGCAGGATTACCGCATGATCTGGGGATTCCCGTATGCGGCCCGTAGGCTCATTCCCAACTCATATCCCCGTCGACAGGGGCTTCAACCTCACGCCCCATCGCAGTTGCCCGCAGGCTCATTCCTGCCTCGCATCCCCCTCGGCAATCTCCACAGCCCCTCGCTCCATCGCAGCGTCTACAGCCTCACGAACGAGGGCGATCGCCCGATCCTTCAAAGGCGCTGGATCATCGGCCTCGAGCCAGAACACCCTCGGATCAGGGCGCAGCCACTTGATCTGCCTGCGGGCCAATTGCCGGGTCGCAAGTTCAACGCAGTTCTGGGCCTCGTCCTCGTTCATCTCACCCTTGACGACGGCGATCGCCTCCGCGTAGCCCGTGGCGCGTCGAGCGGTCCTGCCCTCCTCGAGGCCCTCTTTCATCAGTTCACGAGTCTCCTCGATGAGGCCATCTGTGAACATTCGCGCAGTCCGAATGCGGATCCTCTCGTCGAGGACCTCAAGATCATGGCGGATTGCCAGCATGATCGAGGGGCGCACGAAGAGTCTTTCAGGCATGTGCGAGGAATAGGGGCGGCCCGTCAACTCGATGACTTCCAAGGCCCGAATTATGCGCCGAGTATTGCGCGGGTCGATCCGGCTGGCCGATACAGGATCGAGGCTCTCCAAACGCGCATGGAGCCCGCGAGACCCCGAAGGACCCTCGGCCTCGGCCTCCACGGCGGCGCGAACACGCGGATCGGTTCCGGGAAAGTCGATCACATCAAGGAGAGCTCTTTGATACAGGCCCGATCCGCCTGCGACCACGCTAAGACCCCCTCGTCCTCGAATATCAGCGAGGTCGGCGCGGGCTGCTTGCTGATAGCGGGCGACGGAGGCCTCCTCTTTCACATTGAGGACGTCGATCTGATGGTGAGGGATGCCGCGCCGCTCCTCGAGAGGGGTCTTCGCCGTGCCGATGTCCATGCCGCGGTAGAGCTGGAAAGCATCTGCTGAAACGATCTCCCCCGCCCCTGATTCGAGAAACTCGGGCAGTGCCGAAGCGAGGTCGAGAGCCAAGTCCGATTTTCCTGAGGCTGTCGGTCCGACAACGGCGATGACGAAGTCGCCCGGCCGCTGGAGCGTAGGGGCACAAGGGGCTGTGAAATCCGCAGTCATCGACACCCCGTCATTGTACGGAAGGAGCTGGCACGGCTGAGCCGGTCTGCGGTGAACAGGACACCACCCCGTCATTGTACGGAAGGAGCACTACCCGCATGTCAGGGGCGCGGCTGGGAGTGGACTCATCCTCGACGACGCCGAACGCATGGGAGGGGCAGTAGTGGTACGGGCCCCTAGCCCGATAGAGAGCCCCCAGCCCGCTGAAGATTCCCCAGCCCGATAGAGTTGGGGCATGAGTTCAACCAGCACCGATCCGATCACGATCGAGCGCGTCGCGAAAGCACTGGAGACGATCGGGCTCTTCCCCTTCCTCGCCGGCCAGACGCAGATCGCCGCGATCCTTCCGAATCGCACCATCCGCATTGTTCTTCCCGAGGGTTCGCCCGCGCAGGGAGTTGCGGAATATCCCCGTCGTTTCCACGCCTGTCACCGAGACACACTCTCTGAGGTGGTGCGCATGTTCAACGCGACGACCTACGTTCCCAAAGCCACCCTGGTGACCACTGAGGAGGGAATGCTCTCTGTGCGTTTCTTCCACTGCTTCAACTGGGTTGTTGGTGCGACCGATGAGCAGGTCAAGGGGGAGATCTCCCAGTTCATCCTGTCGTGTATCGCTGTGCAGAACCGCCTTGACGAGCAATTCGTCGACCCCTGGGCGAAGGAGGCCCCGAATGCCTGAGTGGAAGTCCTGGACTTTTGGCGGTGAAGACGAGAACGGCTTCGCCTTGCCCACTCCCACCGAGGATGAGCCGAGTGCACCGGCCCCCGCCCCGGGAATGGAAGCTGATGCGGCCGCCGCAAAGTGGGGCGTCGAGGTTGAGCCCGTGTCGATTAAGCGCATCGAGAAGGTCATTGAGGGCGATGGCCTGCCACATGCCTCCGATGAGTTCGTGGCCGTCACCGAGGTCAATGGCATTCGCATGCAGTTCCACCTCGAACCCGCCGACTCGCCCTGGCTCCAGCTCGAAGCGAAACTCCCCCTCGAGGACGAGAGTCCCGGGCTCGAGGTGCTCGGCGAGATTGCGAACACCTGGAATCTTGATCACCTCCAGCCAACCGTGTTCCCACTCAGTGATGAGTCTTCCCATTTCTTCATCCTCGCGACGCGTTTCTTCGTCGCCGAGGGGCTTTCGGATCGTCAGATCCACGCCATGGTGCGGCGCGGCGTTTCTGTGACGGCGCAGGCGCTTCAACTTCTGCCGACTCTTGTGGCCGAAGCGGGTAAGTGAGTTCACACGCGCCAGTGAGCCTGCACGAGGGAAACCTGACGCACATGTGAGCCCAGTGTCCAAGTGAGCACGGGACGCACGAACCCTGCGCGCCGGGAAACCCATAAAATCACGCGAGCCCGGTACACAAGTGACAACGGAGAGAGAGCGTGGGTCTGGTCGTTGACCGGACCCACGCTCTCCCCTTTTCGACCTTCGATTCTTATCTGGGGCCGCACACGGTCCCCACGCCGTTGTGACGACCGCTCTCCTATTGTGACTGTCGATTCACACTCACGTTGCGAGTTCACACCAAGCGGCCTCGATCGTGACCGAGATCAAATATTTTCCCTGGTCAGCGGCTACAGCTCCCTAAGCAATCGACCCTTCAATGCTTCATGTTTCAGCAGCAACCCCCTGCTTCACAACTGACCAAGGAACTACTGATTCACAGTTCGGTCACAGTCCACTGCTTCGCAGACACCCAGAGTCTCACAGCTCAGTTGCAGCCCAGTGCTCCATAGATGCCAGGCGCCGAAGACCCCACCAATTCACACGCGACAAACGCTCGAGTGTTTCCTCACGCGCGACTAGCACTCGAGTGTTTCTCTCGCCTCAGCGGCCCACTCGAATCCTCGGAATCCCCAAGGAGACTCGCTGGTCCTCCTCTTGAGCTTGACGCTGCTCCCACGCGTCTCCTGCACGAGTGCGCCGCAGCTGCCACAATCCGCCTTCGAGCGCGGAGTCGGCGATGAGATGGTGCGGTGCACCATACGTCACCCGTGCAGTCACCATATCGCCGGGCCGAGGAAGATCCTGCTTCGACGCATTTTCAGGCAGGGCAACGTGCACGAGGCGGTTGTCGCGGGCCCGGCCCGTGACACGATGGGTCGCCCCATCCTTACGGCCTTCGCTCTCGCAGATCAGGACCTCAACGCTAGAACCGACGAGCTTCACATTGTCCTCAGTGCAGATCCCCTCTTGGAGGGCAATGAGGCGCTTGTAGCGGTCGAGCGCGACCTCGGCGGGAATCTGATCCTCGCGATCCGCTGCAGGGGTGCCCGGGCGCGGAGAGTACAAGAAGGTGAAGGCGGAGGAGAATCGCGCCTGCTCAACAACCTCGAGGGTCTGCTGGAAGTCCTCTTCAGTCTCGCCAGGGAAACCAACAATAATGTCGGTCGTGATCGCGGCCTCGGGAATGGAGGCGCGAACCCGTTCGAGGATCCCCATGAAGCGTTCACGCCGGTAGGAGCGTCGCATTTGACGCAATACGGCATCCGATCCGGACTGGAGCGGCATGTGAAGGCTCGGCATGACATTCGGCGTCTCCGCCATTGCGGCAATGACATCGTCCGTGAAGGCGGCCGGGTGGGGCGAGGTGAAGCGCACGCGTTCAAGCCCCTCGATCTGGCCGCATTGACGCAGGAGGGCCGCGAATGCTCCGCGCTCACCGAAGCCGACGCCGTAGGAGTTGACGTTCTGGCCCAGTAGGGTCACTTCAATGGCGCCTTGGGAGACGACGGCGTTGATCTCGTCGAGGATCTCACCAGGACGCCTGTCGCGTTCTTTACCTCGAAGATGCGGGACGATGCAGAAAGTGCAGGTGTTGTTGCAGCCCACCGAGATCGACACCCATGCGGCGTATGCGGATTCCCGATGGGTTGGCAGGGTCGAGGGGAATACCTTCAAGGATTCTTCGATTTCAACGGCGGCCTCGTGGTTGTGGGCTGCGCGTTTGAGGAGCACGGGAAGCACGTCGATGTTGTGGGTCCCGAAGACCGCATCCACCCAGGGGGCCTTCTCGATAATGCCTTCGCGCATCTGCTGGGCGAGACAGCCTCCGACGGCGATCTGCATGCCTGGGCGTTCGCGTTTGACGGCGGCAAGCTGGCCGAGGTTGCCGAAAAGTTTGGTCGCCGCATTTTCACGCACGGAACAGGTGTTAATGACAAGGACGTCTGCACCCAAATCCCCCGCTTCCGTTGCGCGTTCAGCTGCCGCGGGGACGAGGGAGACGGGGAGGAGTCCCTCCTGTTCGAGTAATCCCGCCATTCTTTCCGAGTCGTGGACGTTCATCTGGCACCCGAGGGTGCGGATGGCGTAGGTCTTGGGCAGGGCGGTGGTGGTCTCGGCATTCACGGCGTGCAGTCTAATGGCTGTCAAGGATTCCTCCCGATTCGAGGGTTTCTTTGAGCAGTTCGAGGGCGGCGTTGACTGTGCCGGATCGGATGTGAGCGCGGTCGCCTGTGAGGTGGAGCTCTCGGTGTACGACTCCTTTCGACCAGGCGAGAGCAATGTGCACGGTTCCCGCCTCGTGTCCTTCAGCGGGGCCGGGGCCTGCGACTCCTGTGGTGGAGAGGGCGAGCTCGGCACCCATGAGCCTGCGGGCTCCTTGGGCCATTTGGCGGGCGACCTCAGCGTCAACGGGTCCTTTTTCGGCGAGCAGTGTGGAGTCCACCCCCAGCAGACTCGCTTTGAGTGGCGTGGCGTAGGTGCACACTCCTCCGCGCAGCACTCGGGAGGCTTTGGGCACGTCGACGAGCCTGGCGCATAGAGCACCCCCGGTGAGCGATTCTGCGAGCGCGAGGGTGAGCTCTGCCTCGGCGAGGGTGTCGAGGAGCTCGATGAGGTGAGTGTCGTCCATGCATCCAGGCTAAGCGTGAAAGCTGCGTGTTTCGCGGGTGATCGAGGGATACACGCTGGGAGTGGCAACGGGGATTTCCCTTGCGGATCGCGAGCGCAGCTGAGCCCGGCACGCGCGCTGAGAGTGCTGCACAGTGGAGTGTCTGCTCCTTCTCTTTTTCGCAAGAGGGGTGTAGGCGAGCGTGTTTTCTCCTGGATTCCCCCGAAAGGGAGGGGCTGCGACGAAATTCTCAACCAAGGGACGAGCAGCGCTGAGATTTCCGAGCGGGGATGATGAGTGATGAAATCCTCAAGCGGGAACGATCAGCGGTGAAGTGAACTCCCCTCCCCCGCCTGCTCCCCTATTCTTCTTCGCGTTCTTCGAGTACTTGAGTCACAACCGCTGTGCACATCGAGGGCGAATACCCTTTGCGAGCGAGCATCCCCGCGAGCCTGCGAAAGGCCGCGTCTCTGGGAACCTGCGACATGGTGCGCAGGCGTTTTCGGGCGAGTTCGAGTGCGCGCTGACGCAGGTCATCAGGCTCCAGTGTTTCCATGGCGGCCTCGATGGTCTTAGGGTCCAGGCCTTTGCGGCGCATTTCCTCAACGAGGGCGCGCCCCACTTTGCCCGAGCCGGTGAAACGATCGGATACGAGTGCCCTGGCAAAGGCCGCATCGTCGATGAGGCCGACGCGCCTGAGCCTGGTGATGACCTCTTCGGCAGTTTCAGCGGAAAAGCCCTTCGATTCGATCGCTTGTCGCAGCTCCCCCGTGGAACGCGAGCGCGTATCCAAGAGGCGCAGGGCAAGCTCGCGGGCCCCTTCGATCGCTGCTGCTCCTTCGAGGGCACTATTGCGTTCTTTGAGGCGTTGGAGGCGCTCTGCTGGGCTGAGGCGCGACTTTCGCCGCGTCTGGGCCCCTTCGGGATGATCTTCAGGATCGAGGTAGCGGACCATTTCGGATCAGAAACCGGCGTCCTCTGAAGGGTCGATCGCCTCAGGAAGAGGCTCCGGCTCGGCCTCGGGTGCTTCCCCGATCCCGAGGGAGATGAGGATCTTGTCTTCGATCTCTTTGGCGAGTTCGGGATTGTCTGCGAGGAACTGGCGGACGTTCTCCTTGCCCTGGCCCAACTGGTCGTCACCGTAGGTGAACCAGGAGCCGGACTTGCGCACGATGCCGGCCTCGACGCCCATGTCGATGATCGAGCC
>ERZ772956.45-NODE-45-length-97743-cov-4.718758_pt1 | contig 97743 bp, 84 predicted proteins | sample MGYA00580683_ERZ772956 | MGnify/ENA primary metagenome ERZ772956 (study PRJEB29015, sample SAMEA2738077) | human oral metagenome | biome: human oral; feature: human-associated habitat; material: saliva | place: China | collected 2212 ... | reverse complement strand
CTGCTTATCAAACATTTCAAATACCTTATATTCTTTTTCTTTAAAGTTTTCCATAGAACTCACCTTCCCAAACTTCCAATTTATATGTACAATTCACATTTTTTTCTGACTGAGCAAGCCTTTTTAATTACCATTCCCGCAACTGCCGATACAGCTACAATCACATGAAAACCTGCTTTCACAGCATAATCTTCCATCTGTACAAGCGTGTTCTCATATGCTCTGTTGCCGTATACAGCAACAATTGCGCACTTACACTGATTACCTTTAATCCTAGCAAGCCGATCTAATGCGAGCTGTGGTGCTACTCCACCAAAAGACGGCATTGCGATCACAGCTATGTCTTCTTTCGTAAATGAAATGGAACTAAAATCCAAATCTGTTTTTGAAAGGTCTACGTCTTTCACTTCATTCCAGAATTTTGTTATTGTCTTTGTTACCTTTTCAGTTCCACCTGTTGGGCTAAAAACAATTCTATATTTATTCATTTTACATTTTCTGACCTCCGATTTAATCTACTTTTCCTTCACATCCAATCCACTGCCTGCAACCATCCAAAATGGTCGAGTTGCCGGATTGGTTGTCAGCCCTTTTCGTTTTCCAAAAATCATTCCAAAATACCTGACATCTAATTCACTATTTCAAATCGTGACATCAAGACAACCGTCTCCATACGAGAATTTTAAGCTTTTTCTATACTAGACGATATATTCATAAAAAATTTTTTTAATAACATTACATCTATTGTATTCAGACTGAATATAAAAATCTCAATAAGGTTATTTAAGATTTCAGTCTCCTATTTTATTTACTCTATCTGAGGCTGGATCCACCTTAAACCAATGTTCCGAATTTCGCATGCATTGCAAAGCAGGCACCTTCTTTATAACCTCGCGTTTTGTTCTACCATCTGAATATTTTATATCTTTCCATTCTACTGCCTTATTGAAGTATTTCATTGTGCCACCACATATAGGGCATTTATCAATATGGATTTTTTCTATTGTAATTCTTCTTCCCAGACCACTTATTGCATAATTAAAGAATAACGGATGTCTAGTTTCTTTTTTTGTAATACTTCTCAAAGACATGATAAGTACAAAAAATATAAATATTACAGCAAAAATTACGACATAAATATTATTATTTAAATCCGCTTTAATCCTCTTATTGGCTATTAAATTAATTATAGGTTCAAATATTTTATATAGTGGAAAAAGCCCTATTAAAGAAAGTATAAGTCCCACCCATGAAAGTATTGCCATTGTTATTGGACTTCTCCAAATAGGTCCCGGTGTATATCTTGCAACCTTATCTTCTTCATCTTTCTTAGAATAATTGTTACCTGCTACAATATTAGTAGGGCCATTAAAAACATTCCCTGAAACATTATTAATGTTAGACTTAGAATACTTATCTCTCATATATTTTCTTGTACGAAGATTTTCTTTATTGATTACGCTCTTTTTCCTGCCAGACATCATGCACTCCTTAAGTAATTTCATTTTCTTCTATAGGGGTAATTCCATGATGTCAACTATATCACAATTCAGCATTTTGCACACTTTCATTAGAACTTCTATTCATTCAGTTCCCAGTGTCCGCTATTACCACTTCCTACATACTTCAAATTATCTATTTCCTTCAAAGTTCTTTGTATCGTCTTTACACTTACCCCTACACCTTCTGCAATAGCCTGTCTTGTAATTTTATTATTTAATCTTACTTGTGCTTTTATAAATTCAATCAGTTCATCTCTGCCCTGAGGGACATCGTGAGGGACACTGTGAGGGACATCGTGAGGGACATTCCCTCCACCCACCTTTTGTGTCGCTATCTTCTTCAAAGGAATAATCGTTCTGAATAACAAAATAGCTTCCTTGTTTTCGTGCATATAGCTTATAAACAAGTTCAGAATGATCTGTGATATTGATGTCTCCTTCATAAGACCTATCCCAAATTCTTCCGTTATGTCTGCATACCTGATAGCCTTCGGGAACTCTTATATAAATAATCTGCTTACCTTCAATTTCAAAAATTTCCGGCAGCAGATAGAGTGGTGGGTATATCTTTTGCGGATTGTTGATTGCAGTAGTAAATTCCTTAATCACTTTATCTACTTTATCTTTACTAACACCAACAATCTCTCTTTTATCATTTACACCAAGTAAAATATGTCCTCCATTTCTATTGTTGAAAGAACATACCGTATCAAAGACGTCTTTGGTTAGAGTGTTCTTAGATTCTTTAAATTCGACATCTGTCTTTTCTCCATTTTGAATGAGGTGTTTTATCTCCTTAGAATTCATATCTGCCCCCATATCCACTAAAAACCGTCTTTGATCATCTTAAAATACTTCAACGCACCAGGAATAGCTTCTTTCTTTTCAACTGGACACTGAAAAACTTTCTGATTCTCATTTTTTTGAAATATTATAGTGTTCCCTAACGTCTAAACCGTGTTTTCTCTTAGCCTGCGCAATGTAAAGTGTCGATGCCTTAAACCTAAACTACCTCGCTATCAAAGAGACTTTTTGTACAACTTCTTCATAAGAAGTCCTTTCCGAAATGATGCTTTGTATTTCACTGATATGTATTTTCTTTTTAAACTCCTCTAATCTATTTTCATCATTGTTCACCTTTATTTCTTCCAAATAATTGCCCCCTTGTTTTTCGTATCCACAAGATTTTCGTTTTCTTCAATTTTTTTAATAAACTCAAGACACTCTAGGAGAATTTGTCTGTTTAAACCTGCCATTTCGGCAATGTACATTATCAATTGAGGACACTTCAAACTATTATAACTTGGTTTTTTATCCGAGCGATTATTTTTTTCATCATCAATATAGTATTCAAAAAAATGAAATGCTTGTGAAGGCTCAGCCTTACTTCTATCAATTATTCTTTTATATTTAGGATATTTTGCAACTTCAAAATATCCGCCTACTGTTTGGCCAAGTCCTTCCTTGACCATCATATCGCAAACAAGCTCATCATCACTACGATTCCTATGCCCGCCATATTTTTTTATCGAATTCCAAAAATCTTTATTATTCATGTTATGGCTCCTTTTTCATCCATCTCAATTCTTCACTACACCTTATACATCAAGCAAACGCATTTCACATGGCACGAGACGTGAGAAACGATGCGGGTTGTGTACGCACAGATGATGGCAGTTTTTTCGCCTGTTTGTGTAAACATATCCGCCCTATGACTTGTTCCTCATGACTGGATGTGCGTGGATAATCTGATACCGTCTCGCCCCCTGTCAGCCATCTTGGATTCTCCTTGAGAGTCCAGAAATCCCCAAATCATCTTCTGCTTGTTTTTCGGCCACTCAATCAGGCGTAAATAAACTTCCTCGGTTGACATCGTTACGAGAAGACATACCCGACTTTGTTTACGCCTATTACTCCTCGGCGCAGGACGGTGATGTCGATTGTCTCGTAGTCCGCTTTCTTTATTTCAGATGCACCGATGGCGATCCTCGGTATCTCCGTGGTCTCGATTCTGGTGCGTGGTATCTCTATCGTCTCGACTCCCATCTCATGGAGTACGTCCTCTGGAAGCTCATAGTTCTGCTCTACCAGTCCAAAACAGGTGAAGCCGGTATCGACGCAGAACGAGATTAGCTTCTTCTTGCCGATGTTGTAGATGACGCAGAAGGATGTTCCTATCAGGCTGCCCAGCAGGTATCCGAGAACAGGAAGCTGGAATCCGAGTGCCTGACCTATGATACCTCCAATATGTGCTCCAACGAGGTATCCGCCGGACACAACGACCATATCCACGAATGCCGCACCCATCTGCTGTGTGGTCATCTTTCCTGCAGCGACGAGAATGCTGTTCTTTGTGGTCTGAAAAACCAGAGCAACAACGGTGCCGAGAAGCGTCGGACTGATTCCCTTGAGGGCTTCGCCAAGCGCACCGCTCTCGCACATGATGAGAAGCGCAGACGATATCCAACCGCGAAGGAACCCTTCTGCACCTGCCGATATTCCTTTCTCACCCATGTGCTTGACTTGGGAAAGGTCGAGTTCTCCGTTCTTGATGAGGAAGTCGATGGCTTTATATATCTCCGGAGCAAGCTGAACGGCTACCGTTATGGCTGCCGTAGTGTATCCGGCTTTCAGAGCCTGCTTCAGCAGGTATTTCGTCTGGATCGCGCTCTCAGCTGTGACGCCATGCTCCCCTGCTTTGAACTCCTGCTTCTTGCTTTCCTTTGCCATCTTCTCGAGGTCTTTTCTGGAGGCAGATCTGGACTCCACACCCTCGTCGTTTGCAAGCTTGTCGGTCAGTCTCGACTCTGTCTCGCCGTAGGCTTTCGACACGTCCTCACGGATAGGTTCGTTTCGGAGTGCTTCCCGATGTGCGGTCTGTTTTGCGGCATCGAGCTGATCTGAAGGAACGAGCCTGCCCTGATTCTGATAGCTCGCCTGACCGGTGTCGGGATTGAAGCGAGCCTGTGCCTTGGCGGTCTGCTCGGCGGTTCCGTAGGACTTGGCACTGTAATCCGTGCCGGATTTCAGTTGAATGTCCACGGAGTCCTTCGCCGTGCTGTGAAGAACCGCTGCGCGGTCTGCCGAATCTGCCGCCACCGCATCAACGTTAAATGTGCCAGCTTCCCATTCCTCGAACATGTAGCCCTGCAGCTGCCCGATTCCAAGATTGCGGTACTGGTGGTTGTTGATATTATCTTCAAGCTGCTTAATTGCCGCTTCAACGGCACTGACGTATTCCGTGCCCATGTGGGCGGCTACGTCCGCTCCCATTATCGCTGCGGCAAATTCCCAGCCTTGTTGTACTTCGCTTTTCGTCTGCATCGATAGTTACCCTATTTGTTCATGAAGCTCTCAAGCTCATCTCTGTAAAGATGGACAGCCCCGTAGAAGAGCATCTGCCTTTTCATGAGGGATTTGTTCCTGAATATCTCTTCGGATTTGACTGCGACCTGCTCACTGACCTTCTCGAAGGCATCTGCTCCACTTTCGAGAATCTTCTTCGCCGCATTCAAGAAGGCAGGAGCCTTCTTCTCGCCGTCAGTCTCTTCTTGCTTGGCGATCTCTCCGACGGATTCCTCTCCGGCGTTCTCAACGATATCTTGCTTCATCGTCTTCAGGAAACTGGGAACTGGGAGGTCTGACAACTTCTTCAGAAACTCGTCGTAGCCCTCTCGGCTGATCAAGGCTTCCGGCTCAACATAGAGGACAGCCTGATTGCCTGCCCATCCGTATTTGACGCCGCAGTCATCGAACTTCACGTCGATGACGGGGATGAGCTTGTCTGTTCCCTTGATGTCGCCGAGGAATAGGATCTTTCCTTGTATGTTTCCGGCCTTCTTATTACCGAGCCACACCTTCTCCGTCCAAGACACGACGTTGATGGAGTTGTCCCTTGTGCCGACAACCTCATTTTCAGCATCATCATGTGTCTCGATCATCTTCTTGAGCTGATTCATCAGAAGCTCGTCCTTGTAGACGACGATAAGCGTTTTCTTCGTTTCAAACATTGCAATATGTCTCCTGTTAACTCACGATGCAAACAATATGTGCCTCTATTCTACGTCCCGTAGAAGCGGAATGTAATACCTTCTATAAGTCTTTAAGTTTCACGCCTTCGTCTGTAATCCACATGGTTTACCCGTTTGATTCGCCGCCTACGATGCATGCCGCTGCGGCAGATGGGCTGCTGAACGCCGTATCTTCTGTGAAAACACCGTCCTTAACCGTTCCGGCATCAATCAGTTCCTTGCGATGAATCTTTATCCATTCCCGACAGGATGCACGTTCCTCCGGGCATATTTCCGAGCCCTTGAGCACGATAAAGGCATCCCCAGAAACGTATCCGTGCGCTACCGCTTTCTTGCCTGCAAGGTGAAGGATGATCGCATCGCCAGCATCTTCGGATACCATCGGCTTCCTTGCCGGTGCCTTTTTCTTTGCAGGAGGTGCATCCTCTGTCATCTCCTTTAGCAGGACTCCGTCGGCATTCTTCCATTCGATCAGCCCGTTTGAGTTCTTGCCGCATACGAACGATGACGCATACGAAGGGCTCCCGAAAGAAATGTCTTCTTGAAGGATGCCGGCCTTATTGATAATGGCCGCATGCTGTTCACGCGCCTTCTTCACTCCTGCAGGCAGATAGTCTGCAGTTTCGGGATAAATGTAGCTTCCTTTCAGCACCCAGAAGCCATCATCCTCGAGCTTGCCCGTTGCCTTACCGCCTTTGCCATGACTCCGAGAGAAATAAAGAAGGTCTTCTTGTTTCTCACCGTTGTCGTGCGAAGGCTGCGGTTCCAGAGCCTTATGCCCCAGCGCAGGCATGACGATCTGAGCGTTCATGATGAACTCTTCAAGAAGGTCTCTTGTCTTCTTGGGAAGCTGGGACTGAGTAGGTGTATTTGCGTTCTTGACAATGTATCGCTTCGCATCCGAGATGATCCCGTGGAAGCGATTCTCGAGGTACTTAATCTTGCCCTTGTCGAGGGTGTTGTCCGGCGTCACCAGAACAACGACCTCCGTCCAGAATGTGTCGCCTTTTTCGAACCCATGCGGCTGCATCAGCCTTTTGAGGACGTCGTCGCCTTCGCCAACGTAAACGAACTGCCGGTTGGACTCGTCGTCACGACCGAACAGGAAATACACGCCCGGCGCATGAAGCTCCGGAAGGTCATTGCAGTTCTTCACGTCATCACGCGGAATCTTATATGCGATGCAATTCCAATTGGACAATGTCGCTTGCCACCTTCCGGTGGCTGTTCCGTCCATCAAATATAAATCTATGCTCTTCCCAAGTGATGGCATCGATTCGTCCTCCTGTTATTCTTCTGGCAAACTGCCGAGCAGCGGCACCTTGTGTTTTTCAGCATTTCGTTTATCGCGTATATCGAATTATTGGAGCATGCACCAAGCACGCATTTGTAAATGTAGTCCTCTGTCTTCTTAGTGTTTAGTTTGAAGTCCGTTTTGTCGAATAGATCTTCCGCTTCAGTTGGCGAAAGCCTCAATTTAATGCAGAGTGCAAGAATTGTCTGCTTGCTGGTTGGGTATTCCTCATCGTTGCGGAGTCGCTGTATGGTTTTCACGCCAACGAGTGATTTGTCCGAGAGAGCTTAGACCGTCATCTTCTGCTCCTTCATGAGCTGGACAAGCGATTCGGCAAACGACCCGGGGAGCTGTCTCTGCCTTGCAGCGTATTTCGCAGCATTTTCCATAACGGCATTAAGTGCCTTGTTGTGCGGATTGTTCTCATCGTCTGCGCCCACCCAATATGCCGAAAAATCGGTGCGCAGGGGCTGATGTTATCGCCTGTGCCTACCCGAGGTTTACTCATGTTTTCGCCTCGATAAGTTCCTATTCTCCTAATCTCGCGAGACCGATCCCTTCTCCACAAGAAGCAGCTATCGCCGAAAGCCCCTGTTACATGCGGGTTTCAGCCGCGTCACCCATCTGTGCGTGACATCAAGGCTACGCACTCTACATGCTTCGTATGTGGAAACATATCCACCGGTACAATGCGTTCTGGCCTATAGCCGCTGGCGAGAAGAACTTCCAGGTCGCGAGCCTGCGTTACGACATTGCACGACACGTACACCACCCGCTTCGGTGCCAGCTGCTCAACCGCCTTGAGGAAGATTGGCGTGGAACCTGCACGCGGTGGATCAAGAACGACAACGTCATAGGAAGCTCCGCGCTTGGCCTCCTGTGCAATAAAACGCGTGGCATCGTCGCAGATAAACCGTGCGGAAACGGCATTGGCGCGGGCGTTTCTCTTGGCCATGGCAATGTTGTTTTCAACCTGGTCCACGCCGATAAGCTCAACGGGAATTCCGCGAGAGCTGGCTTCCTTGGCCGCACAGATACCGATGGTTCCGGTGCCGCAATACGCATCAAGAATCCGGAGAGGGCTGCCGCTAAAGGAATCTGCGCGGTCACGACTTGCCTGGCAGTTGGAACTCCCGCCGCTGAGACGCTCGTCGTCGTTTTTCTCGCGTACGCCGAAAATACCTTCAAGCGCCAGCCGATACAAGACCTCGGTCTGTTCGGGGTTGGTTTGATAGAAACTTGTGGGCCCGATCTCAAACGTGCAGTTCAAAAGCTTATCGTGCATGGTCGCTGCCCCTGCGAGTACACGGGTTTCTCGCCCCAAAATGGCGTTCGTGCGTCTCTGATTGACATTGAGAATAATGCCGGTAATTTCGGGATGTAGTCTCTGAAGTGCGGATATGAATTCCCGTTCATGCGGAATACACTGGCCGTTGGCAACAAGTGTCAGGAGCATCTCGTCCGTGGCGTATCCCGTACGGATAACGGCATGGCGAAGCGTTCCTCGGCCGCGATCCTCGTCGTAGGCACGTACGTTAAAGCGAGAAGCAAGTCGCGCCACGTCGTTTAAGATATTGCGTGCACGCGGATCTTCTACAAGACACGCCTCACACGCCACAATACGATGAGTTCCTGCGGCATAAAAGCCTGACCTCACGCGGCCGCGTGTTCCCGGTGCAAAGGGAGTTGCGGCTTTATGCCTGAAGGCACGCGGTTCCCTCATGCCGCGGATGTTCTCTACAGAAACGCCGAACTTCTCGCCAAGAGGTCTTAATAGCTCAGCTACCTGCTGCTGTTTACGCTTGAGTTGAATGGGATAGGGGACCGATAACCACTCGCAACCTCCGCAGGAGCGGGCAATAGGGCATGTGGGTGTGCGATATCCCATAAAATCCCCTCAATCTCCCCAAATGTATCCAGTTGATTGCAACATTTCAAATCTTGCAAATTTTTCTGCAGAACATTGTAGGCTATTACGCAACAACGCGCTGCAACGTCCGGCGTCGAGCACCACCGCTCGGCGACGTGCAACGTCCAACGATGCGTTGCAACGCACGAAACTCTCGGCACATTGGCGCCGTTGATACGAGGGGATGGGAAGACTATGGCACTGGTAAGCAAAATTGGCATCATCGGTACAGGTCACGTGGGAGCACATGTTGCGAATGCGCTGCTGTTTAAGGGGCTTGCAACGGAGCTTTATCTGAGCGATCTGGACGAGGTCCTTTGTAAGGCCCAGGTAAACGATTTGCTTGACGCTATGCCCTTTTATCCGCATCCTGCTCGCGTATTTGAGGTTGACACTCGCTACGAAGAACTCGCCGAATGCGACATCATTGTGAATGCGGCGGGGCATATTGAAGCTGCGGCAGCAAGTCGCGACGGTGAGCTTTTTGTCACCACCGATGAGGCGCGTACCTTCGCAAAGCGCATTTCCGACGCCGGCTTCAAGGGCATTTGGGTAAACATCGCCAATCCGTGTGACGTTGTTTCTACCGAGATCCAGTACCTCACCGGCTGCGATCCCACACGAGTCATTGGCTCCGGCACTACGCTTGACTCCGCACGCTTCCGTCATGCGCTTTCCGTGGCAACGGGCTATCCTGCAAGCTGCATTAATGCGTGGATGCTTGGCGAGCATGGCAACGGTCAGTTTGCTCTGTGGTCGCACGTAACGTTTGGCTGCCTCACGGATAAAGAGGTTGAGGCTCAAGCCGGTCTGAAGTTTGACCGCGCCCAGCTTGAACAGGACGCGCGCATGGGTGGATATGTTACCTACAAAGGAAAGCACTGCACCGAGTACTCCATTGCAAACGGTGCCGTCGAGGTTATCGGAGCCATCGTCAACGATACGAAGCTCGTAACTCCGGTATCCACGCTGCTTGACAACGTGTATGGAGCATCCGGGTTCTACTCCTCACTTCCAGCTGTCATTGGTAAAGACGGTGTCGAGAAGGTCCTTGTGCCTGAGCTTTCCGATGACGAGATTGCGGCTTGGAAGAAGTCGTGTGAGCACGTCAAGGGCAATATCGACCAGCTTGATTGGCTTAAGGTGGATGCTCGCGTGGAGTAGTGGGGCTTCTCCTTTGAAACGATGATTTTGCTTTAACCGTGTGTAAAACGGCGTCGTGATCTTGGTTGCGGCGCCGTTGGCACATCTTGCCGCCACATCTTAAAACCTTGTTGTAAACTGTTTCTTCTTGGCAGACATTCGTTTTTAGGAGACAGCGTGAGCACCGAGAAAATCATTCATTCCAAGAGTGGCTGGCTTATGTGTGGTATTTGCATAGTATTGTTCGCTCTTGCGGCATACCTCTTTGTCACTCTTATGACAACATTGGGAGGCAGCCATTCTTCAAGAGCAACGGTGTACCTGTTGGGAATCGTTTCCATTCGCTTGAGCATGCTTCCCATTGTGCTTGCCGTTTGTTTTGTGGTGGGGATTTTCTGCATGAGCGGACTCTTCTCGCTTCAGCCCGGTCAGGCTCGCGTGTGCGTGCTTTTTGGTAAGTATGTGGGAACCATTCGTGACGAGGGTCTTCGGTGGGCCAATCCGTTTTATGCAAAGTCGCTTGGCAATTCCAGTGGCGTAGGGGATCTTGCCGGAAGCTTTATTGCTTCCGCTCGAAACCGCACCTCGGTAATCTCGACGCGTGCGCGTACGCTGAACGGAGAAGTCCTTAAAGTTAATGACCGCATGGGCAATCCCATTGAAATTGCCGAGGTTGTTGTGTGGCGCGTGGACGATACCGCTAAGGCCGTTTTTGATGTTGATGATTACGAAAGCTATGTAAATATGACTGCCGAAACAGCCCTTCGCAATGTGGCAAGTATCTACAGCTACGATCACATGGAAGACGAATCTGAGTCGAGCAGTGCCATTACGCTGAGATCCAACATCGAAGAAATCTCCGAGGCACTGAAGGCTGAGCTTTCTCGAAACCTTTCGGTAGCGGGGATTTCCGTGGATGATGCACGTCTGACGCACCTGTCATATTCACCGGAGATTGCTCAGGCAATGCTGCGTCGCCAGCAAGCGGAAGCCATTATCGCTGCGCGTAAAAAGATTGTCGAAGGAGCCGTTTCAATGGTCGAGATGGCCCTTAAACAGCTTTCGGAAAACGGTGTCGTTGATTTTGACGATGACCGCAAAGCGGTTATGGCGTCAAATCTGATGGTCGTTTTGTGTGGTGAGTCGGAGGCACAACCGGTGCTTAATACCGGCTCTCTTCAGCAGTAATACTCGATAAAAAGCCAGTAAAACTGAGCAGTATTTAAAAAAGTCTTTTTTGACAGCTGTCATACAAAACAGTACTGTTTTGTATGACAGATACGATGTTGCCTATTGAGAGGTTAATTATGACCGATGTTATTTCCGGATCAGCAGAATCTGCAGCTCCTGTCTTAAACGTTCAGCACTTTACTAAGAAATACGGAAGCAAAGTGGCAGTCAATGATTTGACGCTTGATGTGTTGCCTGGTGATATCTATGGCTTTATCGGCCATAACGGCGCAGGAAAAACAACGCTCATCAAATGTATTGTCGGCGCGCAGCCGTTTGAGGGCGGAGAGATTTACGTTGACGGCAAAAACGTCGTGAACGATCCAATCGCAACCAAGCGGCTCATTGCTTATGTGCCCGATAACCCGGATATCTATGAGTTCATGTCCGGCATCAAATATCTTAACTATGTGGCAGATATCTTTGGCGTCCCCGCGCAGGACCGCGTGGAGCGCATTACGGTGCTGGCAAATCGCTTGGGAATTACCGATTCTTTGGCCAACCCAATCTCCAGCTTCTCACATGGTATGAAGCAGAAACTTGTGCTTGTGAGCGCATTGCTCCATGAGCCCAAGCTTCTTGTTTTGGACGAGCCGTTTGTGGGGCTTGATCCCGCCGCCAGCTTTGAGTTGAAAAAGATGCTGCACGAGCTGGCTTCTCGCGGATCCGCAGTGTTTTTCTCCAGCCACGTGCTTGAAGTTGTCGAGAAGCTCTGCAACAAGATCGCCATCATTCGTGAGGGCAAGCTTTTGGCCGCCGGCGAAACCGAGGAGATTCGCGGCAATTCTTCGCTTGAGGAAGTCTTCCTGGGCATGGAAGTCGGTGCACCTGGCGTGACCGATGAGTTGGCCGCGGATATGGCAGCTGCCGAGAAGACCGCTACGTCGGGAGCGCCTGCCGCACCGACGGCCCCATCCGTGCCGGAGGCTCCTTCTCCCAAAGCTCCCGTCAATCAAGAAGGTGATCGGTAATGGCCGACTCAAGACCTCCCGTACCGGGCGAGGAATTTGATGAGCTTCCGAAAGACGACTTTACTCCCGCAGAAGTAACGACGGCAGATGTAGCTCCGGCAAATCGGGAGAGTTTCAAGCTTCCCTCCAATCTCAAGGCGTTATGGCTCCTGTTGAAGGTGCAAATACTTTCAGTATGGACCAGTCAGAGATTGGGTCGTCGTCGCAACGGTAAGCACGGTGCCAACGGACTGACGATAGCCGTTCTTATTTTTGCCATCATCGGTGTTCTTGTGATGGCGGGTTATTTGTACGTCTTAGGTTTCGGGCTTGCCACGCTCGGCTTTGCCAAACTTGTGCCGCTTGTTGCGGTGCTTATCGCCTCGCTTGCAGGTGTTGCGTTTACGTTTGCAAAGGCAAACGGCGTGTTGTTTGGTTACAAAGATTACGACTTTATTATGTCGTTGCCGGTTAAGAAAACGGTTATCATTGCCTCGCGCGTCGGCGCCATGTATTCGGTAGAGATGTTTTGGGCGCTTATCACCATGGTACCTTTGTATGTGGGCTACTTCTCGGTGATGGACATAACACCGCTGCGTGTATTGGCGGCATTTCTGTCCGTTTTGCTTGCTCCCAACCTGGCAACGTCCGTAGCCATTTTGCTCTCATGGGCTCTGACGGCTCTCGGCGCAAAGTTGCACCTTAAAAACTTCAATACCATCATCGGTGGTATTTTTGGCATGGCGATTGCCGTTCTCTATATCGTGGGAGTGACATCGTTTTCCAGCATGATGGGTCGAGACGGCGGCGTTTCATACGCCATCATCAACTATAGAGAAGTTATATTTAATGCAGCAAATACCGTTGGTGCCATTTACGTACCTTCGCTTCTGGTGTCCAATGTCTTCGCTACCGGAAACGTGTTGAGCCTGCTTATCTTTATCGTGTTTTCGGTGGGTTCTCCGGCACTTGTTATCGCGCTTCTCGCCAAATTCAACGACCGCGTCAACGCGTTGGTGGTAACTCAGGCTGCCAATAAGAAGTTTACCTCCACTCAGATTTCAACAAAAGAAAGCGGAGCGTTCCGAGCGATGGTAATCAAAGAGTTTCGTACGCTTTTTGGATACCCCGCATACTTTTTCAATACGAGTTTTGGCATGGTTATCTGTGTGATTCTTGCTCTTGTGGTGGCATTTTTCGGGGTCGACGGATTTGTTGCATCAATCGTTGAAGATGATGTGGATGTTGCCCGGCTGGTTGCACCGATTGTGCGCACAATCTTTGGGTTTATGTCTACGTATTTTATATGTCTGTTCACGGCGGCAAGCTCTACGGCAGCGGCAGTATCCTACTCCATGGAAGGTCATTCCAACTGGCTTATGGCAACCATGCCGGTAACGGCACGACAGGTCTTTGGCTCAAAAATTGCGGCCAATATGCTCTATATTGTGGCAGGACTCCTGCTTTCAAATGGTATTTTGCTCATTTCCGGCAATATTGCTTTTGGTACGGCGGTGAGGAATTTTATTGTGCCGCTCTGCTTCTGCTTCTTCTCGGCAAATCTGGGTATGGCCATTGATGTGCGCCGTCCCAATTTTGACTGGGCGAGTGTTACCGAGGTAACAAAGCGCGGTATGTCGGTCATGGTATCTTCGCTTGTGAGTGTTTTCGGCTCCATGATCGTTTTGGGAGTAAATTTTGTGCTCTTTGCGCTTCCGTCGTTTGTCAGCATGATGAACGGTGGTCCTTTGATGAGTGAAACACCCCTTAATGTGGGGATGATATGCACGTCGCTTATCTTTGCCGGCATAGGTGCCATCCTCTTTTCAGATACCGTTCGCCGAGGAGTCGTAATTTAACTTTTTATTCCAAAACCCTTTTGATTTTTTAGGACGGACTTTCTACCAGCAGTTATATGGCGAGAAGACCCCCTGGTCTAAAATTATAAGAACACCTGCACATCGCGTTCGGCGATATGCAGGTGTTTCTTTTATGGCAATGCATTAGGGTAGGGGGTGCGAGAGGTTTTAGCCCGGCAGCCGGGTGCACGTTTGTAGAGGTACCTTTCAGTCTGCCATGAGAAGAGGAGGTCTATGGAGTAGGGGCGATAATACGCGCGGACGTTATGCGCACCATGCACGTAGAGTTACGTATAAATCTGCAATAAATGGAGGAAAACCATGAAAGGAATTAGTGTGCGGAGTGAAGTCGCACCGCTTAAAAAGGTGTTGCTTCACCGCCCTGGTAGGGAACTTCTTAATCTCACCCCGGCGTCAATGGAAAGGCTGCTCTTTGATGATATTCCATTCCTGAAAGTTGCACAGGAAGAGCATGACGCGTTTGCTCAGCTTCTTCGCGACAATGGTGTCGAAGTTGTGTACCTCGAAGACCTCATGACGGATGTCCTCAGGCTTCATCCTGAGCTTAAAGAGCAGTTCCTGATGCAGTGGCTCGAAGAGGGCGGCATTCACACGGAAAAGTGGCAGCAGAAGCTACTCTCGTATTTGACTGAGAATTTTGAAGGCAAAGAACTCATCCTTAAGACGATGGAAGGAATCAATCTTAAGGAGTGCTACGACGTTGAGCGCAACCACTCACTGGTTGACATGGCTTCCTTTGAGCAGAAGCTGATTGTCGATCCGATGCCCAACCTGTACTTTACTCGCGATCCATTTGGTTCCATTGGATCGGGCATCTCGCTGAACAAGATGCGCTTCCCAACCCGTAACCGCGAGACGATTTATGCGGATTACATCTTCAAGTATCACCCTGATTACACAGGCACTCCGCTTTACACAAAGCGTACTGCGTTCTTTAACATTGAGGGCGGCGATATCCTTAACCTCAATGACAAGGTCTTGGCAGTTGGCGTTTCACAGCGCACAAGCCCCGAGGCTCTTGAAGCTCTTTCGATTAATCTTTTTGCGGATCCGGATTGTACGATTCGCACAGTTCTTGCATTTGCTATTCCTTCTTCCAGGGCATTCATGCACTTGGATACCGTCTTCACGGCAATTGACTACAACAAGTACACCGTTCACCCAGAGATCGTGGGACCGCTTCAGGTCTTCGAGATTACTCCGGGCACCAATGGTCACCGTCTGAACGTCCGTGAAGTCGATGCTACGCTGCATGATGTTCTCTGCAAATACACTGAAGTGGATGACGTGGATCTCATTACCTGCGGCGGAGACGATATGATCGCAGCCCAGCGTGAGCAGTGGAACGACGGTTCCAACACTTTGGCTATTGCGCCTGGTACCGTAGTGGTATACGAGCGCAATGACGTGACGAACCGCATCCTCCAGGAGCATGACGTTCATGTTCTGAGCATTCCAAGCGCCGAGCTGTCCCGTGGTCGTGGTGGCCCTCGCTGCATGTCAATGCCGCTGGTTCGCGCCGAGTAAACTGCACGTATATTTATAAAAAGGGAGAATGTTATGGGAGTTAATGTTCGTGGCAGGAGTTTTCTGACACTACTTGACTATACGCCCGACGAGATTCGTTATCTCTTGGACTTATCGGTTGAGTTTAAGAACATGAAGCGCAACGGCGTAGACCACAGCTGGCTCAAGGGTCGCCAAGTTGTTCTTCTGTTCGAAAAGACTTCAACTCGTACTCGCTGCGCTTTTGAAGTGGGTGCAAGGGATTTGGGCATGGGAGTCACCTTCCTTGACTCCGGCTCTTCTCAGATGGGCAAGAAGGAGTCTTTGGAAGATACCGCAAAGGTATTGGGCCGCATGTTTGACGGCATTGAGTATCGTGGTTTTGACCAGGAAGTTGTTAAGGATCTGGCAAAGTATTCCGGCGTTCCCGTCTGGAATGGCCTCACCGACGATTTCCATCCCACACAGATGCTCGCAGATATCATGACGGTTCAGGAAGAGTTCGGCGATGTCCGCGGACGTAAGTTGACGTTCTTCGGCGACGCTCGCAATAACGTAGCCAACTCGCTGATGGTTGTCTGCGCCAAGCTGGGCATGCATTTCTGCGCTTGTGGTCCAAAAGAGCTTATGCCTAAGCAGGAGCTTATCGACAAGTGCGAGGCAATCGCCAAAGAGACGCATGCCGTCCTTGAGTTTACCGATGACGTTAAGGTTGGCGCCAAGGATGCTGATGTTTTGTACACTGACATCTGGCTGTCCATGGGTGAGCCTGAAGAGCTTTGGGCCCAGCGCATTGAGCTGCTTCGTCCGTATCAGGTCAACAAGGAGGTTATGGCAGCTGCTAAGCCAACAGCCATCTTCCTCCACTGCCTGCCAAGCTTCCACGATCGTCACACAACCATTGGCGAGAACATCTATCAGAAGTATGGTCTTGAGGCTATGGAAGTTACTGACGACGTGTTCCTGGGTCACCAGGCTCGTGAGTTTGAAGAGGCTGAAAATCGTATGCACACCATCAAGGCTGTGATGTACGCAACCTTGAAGTAACAACAGAACTACTGTGGTCGTGCTTGGGAGAATTGCTTCCGTAAGTCTCCCAAGCAACGACTCGAGGGAGATATGTGATTCATATGTCTGTACAACAAAAAACGAGGAAGCGCCTTGGCACATACGGCATACTTCTTCTTGTACTGCTCTTTGTTGCAATCTGCACGTGGCTTACCAACGGCCAGCCGTATATAACGGATGAGGGCGAGCAGGCTGCAGTTGCGGGAGCCACTTTCCAGCAAATTCTTATGGCTCCGATTGCCGGTTTCCATAATGCAGGCGAAGTCATTGGCTTCGTATTCTGCCTGGGTGCCTTCCTGGCCTTGGTTAATGCAACCGGCGCTCTGGAAACAGGAATCCATGTTCTTGTTAAGAAGCTCAAGGGCAAGGAGCTCGTCCTTGTGTGGGTTCTGATGTTCTTGTTCTCGGTAGGCGGAACAACCTACGGCATGGGTGAGGAAACCGTTGGTTTCTACATTCTGCTTGCCGCTACGATGACGGCCGCCGGAATGGATCCCGTGGTTGGTGCAGCTACCGTATTGCTCGGCGCCGGTTCAGGCGTTCTTGGCTCAACCATCAACCCCTTTGCTACCGGTGCTGCCGTTGACGCAGCACGTTCTGCGGGCGTTGAGGTTAACATGGGTATCCTCTATCTTGAGGGCGTCATTTTATGGCTTGGCACCTATCTGATTTCCGTAGTTGGTGTTACAAAATACGCAAGGCATGTTATTGAAACAAAGGGTTCAATCCTGACGGCCGATCAGCTTTCCGAATGCCAGAAAGCGTACGGCAATATGGAAATTAGCGATGAAGAGAAGCTTACCGGCAGGCAGAAAGTCTGCATGATTATTTTTGCGCTTACCTTTGTCGTCATGATCCTTGGCTTTATCCCTTGGGGCGACCTCAACGAGTCCATCGCAGACGGACTTGCGTGGACGTCTATCCTTACCGGCAATGCGCTTGGTTCTTGGTGGTTTGATGATGCGGCAACATGGTTCATGCTCATGGGCATCATCATTGGTATAGTCGGCATGACCGATCGCTCAAAGATGGCAACAACCATCATCTCCGGCATTGGCGATATGGTTTCCGTTAACGTCGTCATCGCACTTGCTCGTGCAACGGCGGTACTGATGTCACAGACAGGACTCGGCAGCTGGATGGTTCAGGCTTCGGTTACTGCCCTGACACAATCCGGTATGCCTGCGGCACTCTTTGGGTTCTTGGACTACATCCTTCATATTGGCCTCAGCTTCCTGGTGCCGTCTTCTTCCGGCCTGGCCGCGCTCTCCGCACCGATTGTTTCACCAATCGTTTCCGGCCTCAACTGGTCGGTGGAGACCTCCATTATGTGCAACGTTGCAGCCAATGGTCTTGTAAATCTGTTTACGCCAACCTGCGGCTTCATTATGGGCGGTCTTGCACTTGCTCGCATTCCATACGAGACATGGCTCAAGTGGGCAGCGAAACTTCTGGTTATCATCGGAGTCTTTGTCGCTGTCGTACTGACGGTCTTCATGCTGGTACTGAGCTAATAAAAGCTGCGTTTATATAAAACGCCGTTCATACGGTCGGTCGGGTTTCTCGGCCGGCCGTATTTGCATGCTCGGTGTACGTGCACTTTGTTTGGGGCGAGAAGCCCTATTGAGGTGGCATGCCGGTGGTACAATGAGCAAACCTGCGGCATACGAGTAAAGGAAACAAGATGCAGAAGTTTGTAACGGATAAAGATTTTTGGGATTTGTTTCCGGAAGCGGCGATTGCGGTTCTTTCCGTGCGTGGTCTCAAAGAGGACAATCTGACAGAGACTCAGAAAAACGAAATTAAAGACATACTTGCCGATGCAAATAAGCAGGCTGCAAAGTACGTTCCCAATGAGCCTATCTCCGCAAATGACGTGGTAAAAGTGTGGCGTCAGGCATATCAGAAGTTTCCCACCAAAAAAGGTGCTCGCTGCGCCATAGAAGCGCTGTTAAAGCGTGTGTTGCATGATACGCCGGTGGGGTCTATCGTTCCGTCGGTGGACATTACAAATGCAATATCGCTCAGGTATGCGTTTCCCATTGGTGTCGAGAATATCGATGCATTTGTGGGAGATCTGCACGTGGGTATTATGAAGGGCAATGAGCCTTTCCGACCCATTGGATCTGATTGTGACGAACCTCCGCTTCCGGGAGAGCTTGCATATTATGACGGCGAAGGCGTTGTGTGCAGATGTTGGAACTGGCGCGATGGTCAGCGAACGCAGATGCGGGACAACACGCCTAATGCATTTATCGCCATGGAATGCGTAGAGCAGGGGCGCAGAGAAGATCTTCAGAAGGCTCTGGACGATCTTGCAGAACTTCTGACAACATACTTGCATGCGGAAATTGTAGCCTCCGCAATCGTGACCAAAGACAATCCCGAGGTTACTCTGAGGTAAGAATCCGCAACAGGACGTTCTTGATACGGCGCGTACCCCGCGCCGTATTTTTTATCGTACATACCGTTCGCCGAGGAGTTGTGTGGCGTCCTGTAGCGAGAGGTTCTTTTTGCTCTTTCGAATACTACCTTCTACCAGCTAAGACACAGCGAGAAGAATAAGTTGCGGCAAAACTTTTTGATGCGGTGATTGTCACTCGTCGATATGTGGGTGCTTCCGGCGCGGCAATGCTTTACGGTAGAAAAGCTAGAGGTTTTCTTGTTCGGTGGTGTGCCGGCAGGTTTGCGCGTTGATATAGTACGCGCCCTTCTCGGCTGCTACCGCAGTTAGAGGAGGCATCATGGCCGAAAAAGGTGTTGAGCGCGTTAAGAATGTGGTTTTGGTGGGCCAAGGCGGCGTGGGCAAGACCATGCTTGCGGAGGCAATGTTGCACCTGACGGGTACTACGACCCGTTTAGGCGGCCACGCAGGTACCAAGCCCACGCTTGATTACGATACCGAGGAATCCGAACGAGGATTTTCTATTTCCACCACCATTGCGCCCGTAGCTTGGAAAAATACGCGCATCAACGTATTGGACGCACCGTGCTATCCGGATTTTGTCGGTGACGCATATGCTGCAATGAGTGCCGGTGAGACCGCCGTCTTTGTCGTTGACGCGGCAAGTGGTCCCGGTACCATTACTACGCGGCTCTGGTATGCCGCCGAGAATCTTTCCCTTGCGCGCGCCATTTTTATCAACCGTCTTGATCGCCCGGATGCGGATCACAATACGGCTATGGAACTCTTGCGTGAGCGCTTTGGCAACAAGTTGGGTTCCGTAACAATCCCCATGGGTTCCGGCGAGGCGTTTGGTGGCGTGATTGACGTCGTGCACCAGAAGGCTCGCCATCTGGTAGACGGGAAACCGGTAGTGGAAGATATACCCGAGGAATACGCTGCTGCCGCAGCCGATGCGCGCGCCGCTCTGACCGAGCTGGTGGTTGAAGCCGACGATGAGCTTATGATGCGCTATCTTGACGGTGGTGAGATCACTCAGGAAGAGCTTGAAGGTTTGCTCAATAAAGCGCTGGTTGATCGCGTGTTTGTACCGGTATTTGCCGGCTCGTGTGTACGTGAGGAAGGCGTTATCGCCTTTATGGACGCCGTTGAGGGCTGGTTCCCGCAGATGGCTGATTTTGGCCGTATTCCTTTGGTGAATGGCGAGCAACTCGATATTTCTCCGGATGACGAGCGTCCCGTTGCGTTTGCCTTCAAATCGCTGCAGGATCCTCAGAACGGTCGTCTGACATTCCTGAAAGTATTGGCGGGAACGCTTCAGCCGGGTGTTGAGCTCATCAATGCGCGCACACGTAAGGCCGAGCGTCTTTCGCATCTGTATCGCATGTGCGGTCGTGAGACCACCGACGTTACCCGCGCCGCTGCGGGAGATATTGTGGTAGTTCCCAAGCTCGAGGCGCTGACGGGAGATACGCTTTCTGCGACGGGTAAGGTTGAAGCTGCGGCGTTCCGCTTCCCCAACTCGCTCTATCGCATTGCCATTGAGCCCGACGAGCGCGGTGCGGAAGGAAAACTCTTTGCGTTTTTGGAGAAGGCCGCTGCCGCAGATCCCACGCTTCGCATTGAGCGCGATGAGGATACCGGTCAGACGGTCGTCTCCGCCATTGGTGAAGCGCAGGTGGCCGTACTGCTTGATCGTCTGGAATCCCGTGCCGGTGTGGGCGCCCATAAAGTGGCGCTCCGTATCCCATACCGTGAGACCATCCGCCGCGTGGCAAGCGCGCAAGGTCGTCATAAGAAGCAGACCGGTGGTGCCGGACAATATGGTGACTGCTGGCTTCGCGTTGAGCCCAATCCCGATGCAGGGTATGAGTTTGTGGATGAAGTGGTGGGAGGCCACATTCCACGCGGCTTCATTCCTGCCATCGACAAGGGCGTGCAAGAAACCATGCGTGAGGGCGTGCTGGCGGGATATCCCATGATCGACATCAAAGTTGCGGTATACGAAGGCAGCTATCACCCCGTGGACTCCAACGAGATGGCATTTAAGACGGCCGCCCGTATTGGTTTCCAAAAGGCTATTGACCAGGCAGAGCCCGTACTTCTCGAGCCGATGGCTCATCTTAAGATCACCGTTCCCGACAGCTATGCCGGATCCGTGATGGGTGACGTTTCTGCGTCTCGAGGCCGCGTGGAAGGCATGAATGCCGGTACGGGTACGGCGCTTGGGCAGACCACCATTGAGGCAACCGTCCCGTATGCCGAGGTAACCGATTACGCCACGCGGCTGCGCTCTCTTTCACGTGGCACCGGCGAGTATGAGGTGGAACTCTCGGGGTATGAGCAAGTCCCCCACGACATCCAGGCCAAGTTGGCCGCCGAGTATGCAGAGCGCCGCGCGGCGGGAGAGCGATAAGAGCAGGTTACGGATTGTTAAGTGCCAATCGCTTGCGCCGGTGTCCAACACTCGCGTCAGCGCCCAGCGCCTACGCTAAGCCTGCGGCAAAGTAAAACGGCTGGTATCTGCGCTGAGCCTGCATCAATACATGAACGACTCGATGGAGCATCCGACAAACGGGTGCTCCATTCTTATGAAAACGTCACCTTTTTGTAAGTTAGTTCGATGGAACGTACGACAATCGTGGTACATGATGGAAACGCTTAATACTCTCAGATGGCGAGAAGTGAAAGAACGAGAAAAGAGCGTGATGGCATGAGTCTGCTTTCAAAAATTGCAATCGGTAACGTGAGGCGTAATCTAAACGACTTTGGCGTGTATTTTGCCGCCCTTGCAGCGGGTGCGTGTCTTATGTATTCCTATGCCGCATCCGGAGACTACCTCTTCAAACTGGTTACGGATGAGTCGGTTCGAGGGCTTTTCGTGGCAGAAGCGAATTACAGCTTGGCCTTTGGCATATTGCCGCTTCTGGTGTTTTTGAATGTCGCTTCGTATGCCAATAAGTTCCTCATTCGTCGCCGGCTGCCGGAGTTTGCCCTTTATGAGCTGGCCGGTCTTGAGAAGCGCAACGTTACAAGCGTGCTGCGGCTTGAGACCGCCATCGTTGCGGGCAGCGCACTTGCGGCCGGACTTATTTTGGGCGTTCTCATTTCACCTTTCGTTGAGATGATTGTTGCATGGGCATATCGGTTGCCGGTGCGTTTTGTTATGGTCTTCTCGCCGCTTGGCACGGCAGTGACTATCGTCGTATTTGTATTGACGATTTTGGTACTGTCCCGGGGAAGTCGGCGCGTACTACGCAAGTCAACGCTTCTCCGGATGATGAGCGCAAAAAAGGAGAGTGATTCATCCAAACCCATTTCGGTTGGTCGGGCGATTGTGGATCTGATTTTTGGCGTTGCTTTGGTAAGCGTTGTGTATGTCGTTTGCGCAAACGTTCCCGTGGCCTTTTTGGGACTCATGATTCCGCTGGGTGCGTGCGCCATTTTTGGTTCGTTTTTTGTATTTCGAGCAACATTGGTGCTGCTGCCGCGTCTTATTAAGCACATTCCCGCCGTGTGGTATCGAGGCCTGACGGCGTTTACGGTGCGGCAGACCGAAGGTGTGGCACGTAATGCCTCAAAGGCGATGACCTGCTCGGCAGCTCTTTCTTCGGTTGGTATGTGCATGTTTGTGTTTGCAGTAGTTCTGCACGACCAGATTGGAGTTATGGCATTTGAAGGCGGTGTGCAAACGGATGATATTCCGGGTATTTTTGGCGCGCTTATTTTCACGTGCGCGTTTTATGCGGTCGTGCTTTTGGTCTTTGCTTCGGTCATTTTGGCAATACAACAGCTGTCGCTGGCTGCCGATAACCGCGAGAGGTACCACAAGCTTGTTGAGTTGGGCGCCTCACCGCAAATGCTTTCGAAGAGCCTGCTTATGGGCGTGCTGTTCAACTTTATCTTGCCGGGAATCTTTACGGTTATTCACGCCATCTTTGGACTGAACGTTATCCGCTTTATGGGGTATGAGATGTTTCAAGCTGATATAGAGCCTGCTATCTGGCCTGTTGCAGCACTGACGCTTGCGGGTTTTGTCGTTTATTTCCTTATCACATACGCAGGAGCCAAAAGAAACGCACTGGCATAAAGACGCGCATAAAATGCAAGACGGTGGTTTGGCGCAAGAGCGTACGTACGAAATCGGTGATATGGTATGTGTATGAGGTAATGAAAACAAACAAACCGCGAAGAACGGACATGCGTATGCCGGGCATATTCAACTTTGGTCAAAACAAAGACGGGGATATGAGCTCTCGTGGCAACAATGACAAGCGACCCGACGGCCAGAAGCTCGTACCGGGAACACGCAGGTTGGTTCTACGCTTTTGTGGAGAAGTTCAAGGTGTCGGTTTTCGTTGGACGTCGCAGATAGTGGCAAACCGTGTGGGTTGTACCGGTTGGGTAAAAAATGAGTTCGACGGCAGCGTCTCCATGGAGCTGCAGGGAACGGACGAGCAAATAGGCCTCTGGTTTACGGGGTTTGCAAAGTCTTATGCGCATCGACCGCTTAGGTATCATATTGACGAGAAACGCGAGCTTGCTCCCATAGCTGATGAGCGCCGCTTTGAAGTTCGATTTTGATTGAGCTCGAGGGTCTTTCGTATAATGTGGCCGTGTGTGGGGTACTAACCTTTAGCATCCCAGCATACAGAAAGGTCTCGCATGTATCTCGAGAAGATCAATAATCCTGAAGATGTTAAAAAACTTGATGCAACAGGCCGCCAAGGTCTTGTTGATGAAATCCGCGCAGCGCTTTTGAGCCGTGCGTCCAAGCATGGTGGTCACTTTGGTCCTAACTTTGGCATAGTAGAGGCTACCGTTGCACTGCATACGGTATTTGATTCTCCGCATGACCACATCGTTTACGATGTATCCCACCAAACGTATCCGCATAAGATGCTGACCGGTCGCAAAGAAGCGTTTACGGACCCTGAGCACTACGACGATGTCTCGCCTTATACGGATCCCGATGAGACTCCGCACGATCTTTTTAAGATAGGACACACGTCTACCTCCATCAGCCTTGCACTTGGACTTGCAAAAGCTCGTGATTTGCGCGGCGGGCACGAGAATGTCATTGCCGTAATTGGCGACGGCTCAATGTCTGGCGGAGAAGCGCTTGAAGGCTTGAACGTGGCCGGCGAGCTTGATTCAAACTTTATCATCGTCTTCAATGATAACCAGCGCTCCATTGCCGAGAATCACGGCGGTATGTATGACCGGTTTAGGGAGCTTCGTGAGTCCAATGGCACTGCTCCTAATAACCTCTTCAAGGCCATGGGTCTCGATTATGTTTATGTCAACGACGGAAACGACACCGAGGCTCTTATCGCCGCATTTAAACAGGTAAGAGACATTGATCATCCTGTGGTGGTGCACATCAACACGCTCAAAGGCAAGGGATACGAGCCCGCCCTTAAAGACGAGGAGGCGTGGCATTGGCACGGTCCCTTTGACATTGCTACCGGTCAGAGTCTAAGCGACGGACCCACCCCTGAGTCATACGCCAATCTTGCCGGTGAGTATCTGATCAAACGTGCTGAGACGGACGAGAATCTCCTGGTTGTTGCATCTGCCGTTCCGTTTGCGTTGGGTATGTCGCCTGAGCGCAGGGAGCGTATGGGCAAGCATTATCTTGATGTGGGTATTGCGGAAGAGACAGCCGTAGCGATTGCTTCCGGTGCAGCCCATGCGGGCGCGCACGTGGTATGGGGTTCCTCAACCACCTTTCAACAGCGCGTATACGATCAACTGAGCCAAGATCTTGCGCTTAACGGCAACCCTGCGGTAATCGTAGGCAACTCCGGTTCGGTGTGGGGTATGAGTGACGTGACGCATGCGTCGTTCTGGACGATTTCGATGATTGCCAACATTCCCAACATCACCTACCTTGCGCCAACGAATGCCGAAGAGTACCTTGCGATGCTTCATTGGGGTCTTGACCAAGAGAAGCACCCGGTCTTTATCCAGGTTCCCGGTGGTCCCGTCCGCCACGCCAAAGGCCCCGTGCGCAAGTCCTATGATGATCTGCGCTCTGAGGTAGTGCGTCGTGGCTCTAAGATAGCAATCTTTGGTTTAGGCAGCCTCTTTAATATGGGCGAGAAGACCGCCGATATCCTTCGTGAATCCCTCGGCTTTGAGGTAACCCTGGTGAACCCACTTTTTGCCTCCGGCCTCGACAGTGAGCTACTTGATAATCTGGCGGTGAACCATGACATCTTTGTGACGCTTGAAGACGGACAGCTTGAAGGTGGCTGGGGACAAACCCTTGCCTCCTACTTTGGCAATTTTGACAAACACGTGCTTAATTACGGCATCAAGAAGGACTTCTATGACCGCTTCAAGGCAGATAAGCTTCTGCATGAAAATCGCCTTGAGCCGGGACTTATTGTGGCTGATATCCGAGCGGTACTGCAGCGCTGCGCCAACTAGCGCACTGCCAGTATCGCTTTCCGAGCGCGTTTAGACTTTGCTTTATATAGCGCCTGGCTGCATGTATGTAGTCAGGCGTTTTTTCTGGCCGCTTAGGCGTACTTAGTTTTATAAGGTACGTCAATTTCATATTTATCCGCAATCCAAACTTTAGTGTACAGAGCCAAAGTCATACCGTTCGCGGAAGCGTCTTTCCTGCTACTTGACAAAAATATGCGGGGGGGGGGAATCTTCAGAGAATCTTGCCCTAAAGATGTATAGGCCGGTGGAGTGGCGTATTTTTTGAGGAGGATGCTCAAGTGAGTAAAAAAGAAAACGGGGATGAGAATGATATAAAGTCAGTTTACCTTTGGTGGTATTTACTTATAGCAGCTTTGATAGTGGTTGCTATTGCTTGGGCATGGTTTGACAAAATGGACTTTGGGAAATCAACCAATACCGTAACTCCTGCACAGACTACAAGCTCTTCTTCCTCAACATCTCAAAAAAAGCAGGTTAATACGCCGACGGAAGATACTAAGCCAAAAGAGGAAAGTAAACCAGCAGAAGAGAATAAGCAGAAAGAAGAAAGTGAATCAGCTGATGATGACAAGAGAGTATTTGAGCCACAAGATGTATCGGATCAAACAATCGAATCCATACAGACATATGAATACTACTTAAAGATGTACTACAAGATTATTGAGGATTATTTTGCCCAATATGAGGATGCGCTCAGAGATACCGTTCTCTTCAACGAAGAAACATTTCAGCAAGTGAAGGATACTCAGATAGAGTCATATAATCAGCAAAAGACTCAATTCGAGTCAATTAAAAACAAGAGGATTATTGGACGAGAAGACCTTATCAAATATCTTAAGGGACTTAGAGATAATCTCAAGAAGTATGTCGATGACCTTAAGGCCTCACTTCAATAGAGGACGAACAAGCTTTTAAGCGAAAACACAATTACCTAGTAGTAACTTCGGATAAGATTTCCATGCAAACTAGCAGAAGAGTTTTATCCGAAGCTGCTTTTGATACGCTTTTAGCTGTCTTATTGTACACATGCGTCTGTAAATGTAATACCATATTGGTATTACATTTACCGGTAAGATGTAGGAGTATGAAAGTATTGAGAGAGTGGGTGGGATGTAATTGTTCACAAAAGAATCATGGAGCGTCATCCAGAGCTTACGGAACAGGATGTGTTGGACGCTTGGGAGAATGCTTTTACGTATGCAGCAAGGACACATTGCGCACATCCTTTTGAAACGATGGCGTTGGGGTATGACGGTAAATCACGATTAATAGAGATGATTGCTCTTCCTAAAAACGCCTGTTGGATGATTTACCACGCTATGACACCCCCTTCTAGAAAGTTTTTAACCGAAATTCAAGGGAAGAGATAGGAGATCTCCATGAAACACACGCTATATGATGGCAGTGAAATTACAGACGAGGAACTTGAACGACTTGCCGATGAGTGGGAAAACGACACGTGGGAAGGCCAGCTCATCAACATTTCTCCCGGCCGTCCTCCTCATCCAAATCAGGAATTGAAGCCGGTGACGGTCAAACTCCCTGTGGCGATGCTTCAGGCGATTGCGGCAAAAGGAGTTAATCGCTCAGATTTTATCCGCCGTGCTATTGCCGCAGCGCTATAAGTGAGTACACCGGCGCCAACTCAGGCAAACTGGCTGCGATAAAGCTCAGCGTATGTACCGTCGGCATCAAGAAGCTCGCCGTGCGTGCCCTGCTCGATAATGTCTCCGTGATCCATTACAAGGATGAGGTCGGCATCTACAATTGTGGAGAGGCGATGGGCAATAACAAAGCTCGTTCGGTTCTCCATGATGGCTTCCATCGCTCGAACAATCGCCTGCTCAGTGCGGGTATCGACCGATGAAGTTGCCTCGTCAAGAATGAGGATTGCCGGATCGGTGAGCATGGCGCGTGCAATGGTAAGAAGCTGTCTTTGGCCTTGGCTTATGGCCTCCGCATCATTGGAGAGCTGCGTGTCGTAGCCATGAGGGAGCGTGCGTACAAAGAAATCTACGTGGGCGGCACGGGCTGCTGCCTCTATTTCCTCTCGAGTTGCATCGGGTTTTCCGTACGCGATGTTCTCGGCGATGGTGCCGTCAAAGAGCCACGTATCTTGCAAGACCATGCCAAACTGGCGTCGAAGATCGGCGCGAGCCAGATTGCGCGTGTCTATCCCGTCAAGTGTGATGCGTCCATCGTTGATCTCGTAGAAGCGCATCAGTAAATTGATGAGGGTGGTCTTGCCGGCACCCGTTGCGCCAACGATGGCTATCTTCTGTCCCGGATGAGCTACGAGGTTAACATCGTGCATCAGGGGATTGTTCATGTCGTACCCAAAACGGACGTGCTCAAAGGTAATGCGCCCGCGTACGGGATCGGGCAAGGCGGCAGGAATCGGTGGATCAGCTACAATTTCAGAAGTATCAAGAAGGTTAAAGACACGTTCGGCCGCGGCAAGAGCGCCCTGCAGCATATTGACCGTGAAAGAAAGCTGCGTAAGAGGTTCGGTTGCTTGGGTGAGATATTGGAAGATGGCTTGGAACACACCCACGCTCAACTGGCCTGAGATGAGCATGCCGCCGGCAAAGAGTCCGATGACAACCTGCGCAAGGCGGGTTAGGAAGCGAATGGCCGGACTGATTGCGTTGGTAATGAAGTCTGCACGTTCGCTGGCGCGAGCAAGCGTTTCCGCAGCCAATGCGATATCTTCGTAACTTGACCTCTCATGTCCAAACGCTTTGATAACAAATCGTCCCGAATAGGCCTCCTCAACGCGACCGGTAAGCTCGCCGGTGGCCGCTTGCCGTTTGGCGGCTGCGTGAAGCGTCTGGTTGCTGACAATCTTGGTGAGAAGAAAGCTCATTGCGGCAAAAATACAGAAAATACCGGCCACAAAGGGGCCGTAGAGGGCAAGCATGACGGTTGCGCCAATGAGGGTGGTCGTGGAAATAATAATCTGGAGAAGACCGCGTTGGAGCACTTCGGAGACTTTATCCAGATCATTTGTGGCACGCGAGATGGTGTCGCCGGGACGGTGTGCATCAAAGTACGAGAGCGGCAAACGCCCGATCTTCTCGGCAATTTGCTTACGAAGCACGAGATTGAGCCGTTCGGCAAAGCTGGCCATGACAAGGGACTGTGCCGTATAAAATGCCCACGCAAGAGTCCAGATGCTTAAGAATATGAGGATCTCTCGACCACCGGTTTCAAAGGTAACCTGATACGTTGTGCCTAAATCCCATGCAGCCTGGATATTCTTCCAGAGGATATCCACAAGTTTTGCGGAGTAAGCGGGAGCCGCCAACGTAAAGAAGACGTATGCCAACGCGGAGAAGGCGGCGGTTATGAGTCGCCAGCGATTTCCGGCGGCAGCCTTCCAGAGGCGACGAGCTGTTTTTGCGGCGTCGACGGGGATTTCAAGTTCTTCGTCAGGTGTGCCGGCGGCTGCATCTAACGTATCGGCAGCTGTATAGGTAGCTCCGGTCTCATTGTGCTTCTCGTCAGACATTCTGTTCACCACCTCTGGTTTGAGAATCGGATATGTCTTTGTAGGTCTGGCACGTCCGCATAAGCTCATCATGGGTTCCCAAGCCGACGATGCGACCGTCAGAAAGAACGATGATCTGGTCGGCATTGCGGATGGTGCTCACTCGTTGTGCAACGATAAGCACTGCCGCATGACCAAGTTCATCTTTGAGCGCATGCCGCAGAGCGGCGTCGGTTTTATAGTCCAGCGCGGAAAATGAGTCGTCAAATATATAGAGGTCGGCATGGCGCGTCAAGGCTCGGGCAATGGCCAGGCGTTGGCGCTGACCGCCGGAGAAGTTTGTCCCACCTTGCACAACCGGTGTATCAAGGCCGTCTTCAAGTTCATGGACAAAGGCTCCCTGTGCCACGTCAATGGCATGCCACAGGCGAGCATCGTCTGCATGCTCATCACCAAAGCGCAGGTTTTCGGCAATGGTTCCCGAGAAGAGCCACGCTTTTTGCGGCACATACGCAATGTGAGAGCGGAGTTCCGCCTGTGGAAGATCGCGTATGTCGGCATCTCCAAAGGCAAGGCGCCCTCCTGTTACGTCGCTAAAGCGAAGCAGCATCTTTGCGATGGTAGACTTGCCGGAGCCGGTGTTGCCAATGATTGCGGTCGTTTGACCGCGCTTCAGCGAAAAGCACAGGTCTTGCAGGGTATCTTCGTCGGCATCGTCGAATCGGAGGCTTGCATGATCAAAGCGAGCAACCTCGTTCGTTTGGCCAAAAGATATCGTTTTAGACAATCCGTCCGTAATGGTGGGTTTCTGATCCAGGACCGCCGCCGAGCGCTCAAGACAGGCAAGAGCGCGCGGAATCTCAAGCATGGCAAACTGAGCCATCATCATAAAGAACATAATCAACATGGCGTATTCAATGAGAGCCGAGATAGAGCCAATCTGCATGGCATGAATACCCACTCGATTTGCACCGGCCCACATAACAAGAGATTCAACGGCGTTCATCAAGAAGAATGTCGTGCAATCCGTTACGGCAAAGATTAAATTTACGCGGATAGCGCGGCTTGCGTAGTCCTCAAACGTTTTTGTCATACGGGCTCGCTCGTATGTTTCTTTACCAAAAGCACGGATTACGCGAACGCCGGTGATTGATTCTCTCAGACGGGCATTTATTCCGTCGATAAAGTTTTGCATAACAACAAAAATTGGCGCCGATATCTTTACCGCAATAGCGCTCACAATCAGGGACACTGCGATAACAGCGAGAAGGATCCATCCCATTGCAGCGTCGGTTGAGAAGGCAAGAAAAACAGATACGATACAGGTAACCGGCACCGGAAACATCATGGTAAAACACATAAGAAAGGTTTGTTGAACCACGTTGGCATCGGAGAGGGTTCGAGTAATCATTGAACCTGTGCCAAAGCGGTTGAAATCTGAGCCTGAAAATTCAAGTAAGTGCTTGTATACAGCCATACGCAGGTCGCGACCAATGCGCGCAGCAAGTCGTGAGGCAAACCAGTAAGAGACAATACAACCACCGGATCCCAAAAGCGCTGCTATAAGCATGCGGATGCCATGAGAGGTAAGCGCTGCCGCATCGTGGTTGGTGACCGCTGCGTTTATAAGTGCCGATAATTCAGTTGGGATATAGAGCAGACCCACGATATCGCAGAGAAGGGTAAGCAAGGTAAGAGCCGCTAAACCCTTATATGGAGCAATCAAAGTGCCAAGAAGTTTCCAAGGAGATGTTCCGGCAACAGTACTCGTCTCTGTGGTGGTGTTGAAATGAGTAGATTTGGTAGACATCAGAAGCAACTCCTATAAAATTATCAGGTTTGCACAGGTTAGACTGAATTTGTATAAAAGTCAAAGTTTATGACTGCTTCTCAAATGCTATGCTCAAAATAACAGAAATATGTAGCATGAGGCTATCCGCTACAATAGCAACAGCCATCCAAACTCTATGGAGGAGACCATATGTTGAGTGCAGTACAAATTAAGCCTGATGTGTATGCCGTTGGTGCCATTGATTGGAACGCTCGGGAGTTCCATGGGTATACCACTGAACAGGGAATTACCTATAATGCGTATCTTATTTTGGACGAGAAGATCACGCTTATCGATACGGTTAAGTACACCATGACAGATGAGCTTATCGAGCGTATCCAAAGTATTGTTGACCCGGCGAAGATTGACGTTGTGGTATGCAACCATATTGAGATGGATCACTCCAGCTCACTGCCAGCTATTCTCAAGGTGGCGCCAAATGCCGCCGTGTATGCCTCGGCTCCGCAGGGCGTTAAAGAGCTTAAAGCCTTCTATGGAGAAGACCTTGAGGTAAACGGCGTAAAAACGGGAGACACCCTGAGCATTGGCAAGCGCACCCTTCACTTTGTGCAAACGCCGATGGTGCATTGGCCCGACAATATGGTTACCTACTCCGACGTCGATAAGATTCTCTTCTCCAACGATGCATTTGGACAGCACTATGCTTCTTCCACACGCTTCGACGATGAAAGCGATTACTGCGAGGTTATGAAACAGGCGCGCAAGTACTACGCCAACATTGTGCTGCCGTATGGCCGCCAGGCAGACTCGGCGGTAACGGCGGTCAAAAAGCTTGGCTTGGAGAACATAGATATTATCGCCCCCGCTCATGGCGTTGCGTGGCGCTCACATGTGAAAGACATTATTGAGGCGTATGAGGGATGGACATCAGGAACACTGAAAGAAAAGGCACTGGTTGTCTATGATTCCATGTGGGGCTCAACCGACAAGATGGCTCATGCGCTGGTGGATGGCTTTTTGACACAGGGCATTCCCGTACAGCTTTGCGACCTTAAAGAGACGCACGTCTCCAATGTGATGTACCATTTCCTTGATTCCAAGTATGTTTGCGTTGGGTCCCCTACGCTCAACTCCAAGTTCTTGCCCACGGTCAGTGCATTTTTGACATATATGACAGGCCTTTCTCCTAAAAATGAGCATCGTATTGGCTTTGCATTCGGCTCATACGGCTGGGCGCCGCTTGGCCCCAAGATGGTTGAAGAAGAGCTTGAGAAGGCCGAGTTTACTCTTCCATATGGCAAGGCATATACCATCGGTTGGCTGCCGTCTGAGGAAGATTTGAAGGACGTTCGCGCTCAGGTGGAAAAGCTCGTGCAGTAAAACAGCCTGAGAGGTAACCCCTGAAGTAAAAGCTCGTAAAGAAAAACGTCAAAGTGGAAAAGTCCGCGAATTAGTTACGCTTTTATAAAGAATTGATGCGCAGATAGCCACGTAGAGTACAATACCTACGTGGCTTTTTAACTTCGATTAGGCAGGTGCCCATACCACATATGGACGTAGCGTTAAGTATTTTAGTGACACTGCTTTTGACCTTGGCAAACGGCTATTTCTCGGCTTCCGAGATGGCCGTGGTCAGTGCAAGGAGGACGTCGCTTGAGCCGGAGGCTGAGGAGGGCGATGAGCGCGCTCGTGCGGTTCTCGACCTCACCAATGACTCTGGGCCGTTTTTGGCAACGATTCAGGTGGCCATTACGCTGGTGGGTTTTGCGTCGTCTGCTTTTGCCGCAACAAGTCTTTCTACTCCGCTTGGCAGCTGGCTTACGAGCATGGGCATGCCTTCAGATTTTTCGCACCCAACCGCCGTGGTGGTCATTACACTGATACTCTCGTATGTTTCCACGGTTATCGGAGAGTTGGTGCCAAAACAGATTGCTCTTTCCAATGCGGAAAATGTTTCCAAGGCAGTTGTTGGCCCTATCCGCTTCTTTATGACGTTAGCAAAACCCATTGTTATTTTGAATTCAGCTTCTGCAAATGGTATTGCAAAACTTTTAGGTATTGACGTGCATGAAGATCACCAGGATTTTTCCGAGGAGGAGCTTCGCTATATTGTCAAAGACTCTGACGAGCTCTCCGAAGAAGAGAAGTCGATGATCCATGAGGTTATCGACATGGGCGATACGGTTGCGCGCGAGGTTATGGTGCCACGCGTTGACCTTACTACCATGGAAGACACTTCCACGCTGTCCGAGGTGCTTGTGGTCATGCGTAAGACCGGCTATTCTCGCATTCCCATCTACCACGATAACGTTGACCGTATTGTGGGAATTGCACACATAAAAGATATTATCGAGCCCATTCTTGAAGAAAATGCTGGCGAGAAGCACATTGCGCAGTATGTCCGCGCAGCAAACTATATTCCTGATACGAAGGACATCATCCCGCTTCTTTCCGAGATGCAATCTTCTCGTGATCAAATGGTAATTGTGGTTGACGAATACGGCGGTACTGCAGGCGCTATTACGGTTGAAGACATTGTCGAGGAGATTGTTGGTGAAATTGCCGATGAATTTGACCCCGACAACAAGTACCTTACGCAGTTAAGCGATAGGGAATGGCTGGTTGACGGCCGTTTCTCGCTTGACGATGCGGCAGAGCTTGGATGGCCGGTTGAGGACTCGGAAGAGTATGAGACCATTGCAGGGTTTGTGCTTGAGCTTGCAGGCCGACTTCCGCGGCCGGGCGACACGTTTGAAAAGGACGGCTGGCAGTTCCGCGTGCAGATGATGCGCAGGCGCAGGCTGTCGCTCTTACGGGTGATTGCACCGGAGCCTCAGCAAACTTTGGAGGAAAAAACCGGCGTACGTGAAGACACTGCGGAAAAAACGACCGCTAACGGATGAGCTTATATATAAATTGCAATTTTTGACTACAATATGATGAGTAATTCTCTCATTTAAGCAGGAAGAGGACGAGACATGGCAGAGCTGATTCACATAAAAAAGGTTGTCGTAGGACCAAGAAACCTTGACGCTACGATTCAGCTTTCAGATGATGCACCACGTATGACCTCTGATGATGCTATTGGCACGCGGCGTGTTGTGGATCTCCTTCCGGGGGTCGAGAAGCACGCGTGTCTTGGTGATACGGCGCCTCAGTTTGGCGATGTCGTTTCCGATACGGAAGTGGCACACCTTCTTGAGCATGTGGCGGTGGAGCTTCTCGCTCTTACAAACAAGGCAGGAGATATTGCGTCCGGTCGTACGACAACGCTTGACGAGAAACTCGGTCTGTTTGAGGTAAGTCTCGCATGCCCCGATGACGTGCTGGTGGCCGGAGCTCTTTCCAGCGCAGCGTGGATTTTGAGCTGGGCGTATGCTGACGGGGAAGATCCCAAACCAAACATCGAGGCAATTACGCAAGGCCTTGTGGCGCTTGTTAAAAGCGTTGACGGTGAGGATGCGTCTGAGGAAGACCTTTCGGAAGAAGATCAGCCTTCCGATGTTTTGATCGGCGAGGAAGACGGATCTTTTGAGGGTTCTGAGAGAGACGAAGTTGCCGAGGAGTTTGCCGAGGGCGAACTTGTAGATGAAGTGGCTTATGAGGCGTCCGGTGAGCATGATTATGACGTGGAAGACGTTGAGGACGCTTCCTACAATGAAGTGAACCCCAATGAGTCAACGCGCGCAACATTTTACGATGATCAATATAGAGAGGTGTCGTCTGATGCGGAAGACGGTGCCGTTGACGATGATTGGTACGATGACGAGCAGCTCGATTCCCCTGCGGAAGATGTCGAAGACCGGAGTTTTGATGAAACGTATGATCATCCATACGTGGAGGAAGATGAAGATGCGGGAACTGCGGACGCCACCGATGCCGCCGCTTCCGATGCTGAGGATGATTCTGCGTCTGCAGAGCATGTGGATGCCGCGGATTCGCACAAAGGTACGTCGTTTGACGATGGCTTGCCCGATGACTGGAGTATGATTAACGTACCGAGGCCACGGCCTGTGAGATAGGCGCGTGAGCGGTACGTTTCGGAAGAGCAGCACATGCTGCTCTGATAGGAGGTTCCCATGAGCAAGAAGTCTGCCGGATTTTTAGCCGGGGCTATTTTTGGTGCAGCAGCCGGTGCAGCTGCAGGTCTGTTTTTGGCACCGCGACCAGGTGAGGAAACCCGCGCAATGGCGGCTGACGCAGTAAATGACGCATGGGATTCCGCACTTGATTCCTATGAGCGCACTTCTCGCGTGGTAAGCGATAAGATCGATGAGGTGCGCCCAACGGTTGATGCCAAGACCGATGAGCTTCGTGCAAAGGTTGATCTGGCTCGTGAGCGCATGGATCAGCTCCGCGAATCGCTTTCCGATGCGGTCGCTTCCGCTTCCGAGCAGGTTCAGAACGGCGCTGAGGCTGTGGCGGATTCCGTTTCGGCTCAGGTTGCCCCAAGCCCCTCCGAGGCCGAAGGGGTAACCATTGAAACCGTTGCCGGCGAAGGTCACGAAGCCGAGCATACTGAGTTTTAGGGTTTAACCGGCTCAAGGAGTATGTACTGGAACGGGACGTCCATGGACGCCCCGTTTTTGTCGAAAGGGTTTTCGTGAAAACAAACGAGCTTATAGGTATTAAGGTATACCTTCCAAAAAAGCAGAATAAAAAGGATAAGGAAGCCGGACAACAGCGTTCGTCAAAACTTGGACGCATCCATGTGATTGTGTTTGACTCTGACCTTCCGCAGGTGGTGGGCGTAATGGTCAAACGTCCCGATATTGTGGGTATGGTAAAGCGCAACGACGTGTTCGTTGCTTTTGATGCACTCACCACATTTGACAAGGGATTTCTGGTTACTCAGACTGAAGGATCGCTGGATAAAAAGGCGATAGCGCGTCTTGGCCTTGACTGGGATCGCTGCATCATGTGGCACGGTATGCAAGCCGTGACCGAATCAGGTAAAACGCTCGGTTTTGTCAGCGGTGCAGACTTCAATCCGGCTACCGGCCACGTCAATAACTTCCTGGTGGATAGCGGATCTTCTGCCGCAGCCCTTATCGGCTCGTTTGAAATTAAGCCCGAATGGGTGCTGGGCTATCGTGACGACGCCATGATCCTTACGGCCGACGCCGAGAGTGCGGCGCTTTCGGGAGGTCTTGCCGGTAAGGCGGGCGAAGGGTATGCCGCAGCCGTTGCCAAAGGTTCCGAGCTTGCCGAAAAAGCAGGTAAAGCAATGTCTGAGGCAAGCGTCAAAGGCGGGCGCTCGCTTGGACGTATGATCGGAAAAGCAAAACGGGCTCTTGAAGACGTCACCGAGCCCGAGGATGCTACCGAGCCGCGACCGGATCCGGTACCCGCCGAGGCCGTTGCGCTTGAAGAACCGAGTGCCGAGAAGAGCCTTGGCGGCACGGTGTCTCAGGAACCCGTTAAGACGTATGCACCGACATCGCAGAGGAGCTCATCGACAAAGAAGAAAGCCTCTTCTCAAGTGACATCCGATGACGCAGCAAAGAGCTTTGGTAAGCAGCTGGGGCGCATGGGCAAGATGTTCTCGTCCTTTAAGGATGAGTTTGATGAGGCAAGTAAGTAGCCGCAATGTTTTTTGACAACGAGGTCATAGAGCTCATTCTTTTCTTTATAGTCTTTGCTGCATTTAGCCTCTGTGTCATGGCTTTTGTGTTGCAGATCTCTTCCGTGCGTAAGAGATACAAGGAGCTTAGGGGGCAAGATTGCATCAAGAAAGCCGTTGAGGAAGTCTTTTCTCAACGGTCGATGCTTCCGCGCCTGATTAAAAATATCGCAGCTTGCTTTTTTATAGCGGCACAACTCTTTGTTTTTAAAATGATCCTCAGGAGAATGCCGCTTGTTTGGGTTATGGGTTTGGCTTCGGTATATCTTGTCGTGTTTCTTACTTACGTAGTAATTTCCTCTAACGACAAACGTCGTAAGCGTTTTATCCGGCGCATTAGGCGTCTCTTTAAGCCGTAGCAAAAAGAGAAAGGGCCAGCAAAAGAGCGACAGGCTCAAAAGAAACCCATCCAAAAGAAACCCTCTAAAGGAAGCCCATCTGCGAAAAAGTAATCTCTAGAGTCCCATGGCCTGCAAAACAAACATGACAACGGTCAAAATGATAACGGTGACGATAGTGAACCACGTGAGTAAGTTCCACGCACGTCCGTTGGCAAACGTCCCCATGATGTGCCTATCGGCTGCAATAACTACCATAAAGATGAGTAGGACGGGTAGCAGGATGCCGTTTATGACCTGGGCGACAAGCATGATTCCAAAGAGGCTTACACCCGGTATCAAAATGACTATGGCCGAGACAACCAAGACCAATGTGATAATGCCATGATAGAGCGGGGCTTCGGACCAGGTCCGATCTGCACCGCGTTCCCAACCAAATGCTTCGCAGATGGCGCTTGCCGTAATACCGGGCAAAACGCATGCGGCAAGAAACGATGCGCCTACCATGCCCAAGGCAAAGAGTGTAGAGGCATATTGACCTGCAAGCGGCACCAAAGCAGATGCGGCTTCGGCGGCGGAATCTACGCGAATTCCCGCGGGAAAGAGAACCGTTCCCGTGGTGAGCATGATAAACCAGGTGATAATCTCCGCCAGGACAGCTCCGGCAACGTTGTCGGCACGTTGCGCGGGAATGTCGCTGGTATCGAGGTTCTTCTCGACAACGTTTGATGCAACAAGAAACATCATGTATGGGCTGATGGTGGTACCGATATTCGCAACCAAAAGCGAGATATACGAAGGGTCGGTGGACATCTGCGGGATGGCGGTGACGCGAAGGGCTTCAAGCCAGTCGGGCTTTGCGAGGATGCCTGCCACTACATACGTAACAAAAATGCAGCTGATGGCTAGAAGGATCTTTTCGATACGGCGATACGATCCTCCTACGGTAAGAATCCAGACGAGAAGAGCGCTGATGGGTACCGAAACATAGGTTGGAATACCAAAAAGATCCATACTTGAAGCGATACCTGCGAACTCCGAGAATGTTACTGCAATATTTGATATCAAAAGTGCAAACATTGCCAGGGTTGAGAGACGGATGCCAAAGCGCTCGCGTATGAGGGAAGCGAGGCCTTTGCCGGTGACGCAGCCCATGCGCGCCGAGGTTTCCTGTACGACGATGAGCAAAAAGCACATGATAGGCACGGTCCAGAGCTGCGTATAACCAAACGACGCACCGGCGCTGGAGTACGTTGCAATACCACCGGCGTCGTTACCCGCAAATGCCGCGAGCAGTCCCGGTCCCATGGCCATAAGGATATACTTCCAGCTGTTCTTGTTGACCTTTTTAGGTTCGGCTGAGGTGGGAGAGAGGTCTTGACTCAACGTTTTATGTTCGGCGGAGGCAGACGGATTGCTGCTCCTCTTGTTGTTCTCACCATACATTAGAAAACCAGCCCGACAGAGGTTTGCAGAATAAACAGACCACCGGCGGCTGCCAAGTAAGTTACCACGGCAATGGCCATTGAGATAAGGGAGAGGGCGAAACCTGAGGTTTCCTGGTTCTTCTCGTCACGATGTCGAAGAATGGCAAGGTAGGCCGGGGTCAGGATGAATGAAATCAAGGCCGAGAGAGCGGCGGCACCGAATGCCGAGACCACGATGTGATGGATGATTGATCCCGCAGGTACCTCTATCAGCCAATTCATAATAACCGCGTCGAGGCCGGCTCCAAGTGCGGCGGTCACGCCCGACACCAGAAGACCCAAGAGCAGTGAACGGAAACCAAAGCCCAGAATAGAGGGGGAGTCTTCGCTTCCGGGATCGTCCTCGAGGAAGAAGTTGGTGACGTAGCTGATGGTGTCGTCGGCGAGGATAAGCGCTACCGGCATGGCAAGGCAGGCGAGAAACACCAGCGTTGGAGCAATGTTTGTATTGAAGACGAGAGAGCTTGCGGCCGATGCGGCACCCGTTGCGATAATCCAGAAGAAAATCCAGATGTTGCGATGGAAAAACCAAATGACGTCGCGGCTTCGCTCGCCGCCGTCGCCATCGGAGCTGCCGCCGGCAATCTGCAGGTCTTCGGCGTGTTCTTCTTCAAGGACGTCCAGTGCATCATCGACCGTGACGATGCCAAGCAGGCGTTGGTCATCCGAGACAACCGGCATGGCAAGCAGGTTGTATTTGGCGATGTTACGCGCAACGTCTTCCTGGTCGTCTTCGGGCGATGCGGTAACGAGGTTCTTGTTGGCGATCTCTTCGAGTTTCTGGGTTTGCTCGGAGACGATAAGCTGATTCAAGGTAACGATGCCTGAAAGACGGCCGTCGGAATCCGTGAGATAAAGATAACGAACCGTCTCAAAGTCCTCATCAAGAGCGCGTAGCCGCTCGAACGCATACGCAACCGTTTGGTCTTCCGGCAGCGAGAGTGCCTCCGAGGTCATGATACGGCCGGCGGTGTCCTCACGATATCCCAGCAACTGACGGATGGCGCGCTGTTCTTTAACGCCCATTAAGCGCAGGAGCTTCTCGGCACGGTCATAACTCAACTCGGAAACCAGCTCGGCTGCGTCATCCGGATCCATTTCTGACAGGATGCGCGACGCCTCTTTTTCGTTCATGCCGCCGATGAGCTCAACGGCCATGGCGTCGTCGTTGAATTCTGCCATTGCTCCGGCGCGCTGTTCGTCATCGAGCTGGGCAAAGACTTGGCTCCGCAGACGGGAGTCCAGTCGCTCGATGATGTCTGCAACATCAGCGGGGTGCAACTCATCGAGGGTTTTGTGTGAGACGGACAGCTTGACATTGGAAAGATCGCGTTCCACCAAGTCCATGTAGCTCCACGCGATGATGCGCTCCGGTATGGGACGACCCATGGCACGGGCAGCGCGAGTTACGATGGTTTCGAGCTTTGGCGACAGACTGCGCAAAAGCCCTCGCACACCCACCTCGGCGCCCAGCAGGCGAAGCTGCGTTGAGCTGGTGTCGGAGAGTTTGAGGTCATTAACGCGGACAACACGGATGCCGCGTGTATCAACGATTTGCTTATTAAGGATGTCGCGGGCGAGAAGGACCTCATTAGGTTGCAGGTACGAGAAGCGAATCTCAGTGGAAGGTACCTTCAGCGTAATGGTGTCTTCATCGTAGGATTCCACGTATTTGCGCCAGGATATCATGAGGGGCGTGCGACCGGGCCCCATAAAGGCAAGAGACGTGATGCGAGGGAAAACCTCGCCGGTGGCAATGCCAAGATCGGAAACAACGCCGATCTTCTCGCCCTGTGAATCCATTACGGGATTTCCAAGAAGTTGGGATAGGTAAATCATGTGTGCTCCTTTGTGCAGCTTGCACGCACGCAAGCAGCGAGTTTGCAATTACACCCCTGACGGTGTAATTGAGCACACCGTGAGGGGTCAGCGACTGTGAGGTCGGGGTTTCATGCTGACCTTTCTCCTTGTCTCTTTGGGTAGCGAAAGCCACTCATACCAAGAGCATTGTAGCAGCTAGAGGTTTCGTGGGAGGCGAGAAACTTTTGCGGCTCTAAATTTTTTGGCATGTTTTTTATTGGCTTTCCGTCTGTAGCCTTGAATAAACAAAACTGCACCCGGTCAGCAACCGGGTGCAGCAGGCGGACAGATGTAATAAAGCAAAGCGTTTAGAACTGCACCTTTGGAGCCTGACGAACTGCGTCGTTTTCAACGGTGAAGCCCTGGCGAGGCTTAAAGCGTGAACCGGCGATGAGGGAGTTGGGGAAGACAGCAATGACATTGTTGTAATCCATGACCACGTCGTTGTAGCTCATGCGTGCATAGCTAATGCGATTTTCAGTATCGGTGAGCTCGGACTGAAGCTGCTGGAAATTCTCGTTTGCCTTAAGATCAGGATAGCTTTCAGCAACCGCAAAAAGCGAGGTCAGCGCATTGGAAAGGGTGCCCGAAGCCTCCATCTTTTCCTGAGGCGTGCGAGCGGATGCGACGGCTCCGCGAGCTGCGATTACCGCCTCAAGTGTGCCGGACTCGTGCTTTGCATAGCCCTTGACAGTTTCAACAAGGTTTGGAATGAGGTCATTTCGACGCTGGAGCTGTGTATCGATGGTCTGCCATGCGTTATCGACCTTATTGTTGGCTCGAATAATTTTGTTGTAGACCGAGATACCCCAAAGTACCAGCAAGACCACAAGAACGACGACAATAAGTATTGCGATTTCCATATCCAGTCCTTTCACGTGCGGCGATGTACTAGGTCAATCGCAGTGCCAATTGATGTAAGTGTACCCAAAACGTATGGATGATACAAATATGAGCTAAAATTGAGACGGAAATGGCGGAGAGGGAGGGATTCGAACCCTCGGAACGGTGTTCCCGCTCAACGGTTTTCAAGACCGCCGCATTCAACCACTCTGCCACCTCTCCAAAGCGGTATTATCCTACCTCATAACGCAACTTTTTACGAGGAGACTGATGGATTATTTTACAAATACAGAGAGTTCTCAAGATTTCGGTGCCGATAGCGAGAAAGACGGCGACAAGAATGGCGAGAAAAACGGCGAGAAGACTATCGTAAAGAGTGAGCAAAACAGTGCTGCACGTGACGAGAAGTACATGCGGCTTGCGCTTTCAGAAGCGGCCGCTGCCGCAGCCGAGGGAGAAGTACCCATTGGAGCTATTGTGGTGTGCGATGGAGAGGTGATTGCAAGCGCCCATAATCGACGCGAGGTTGATAATAGCCCATCGGCACACGCAGAGTTTCTCGCCATGGAAGAAGCATCGCGCGTGCTGAAACGTTGGCGACTCACAGGCTGCACGGTGTACGTGACACTTGAGCCGTGCCTTATGTGTGCAGGTCTGATGGTCAATTCACGCATAGACCGGTGTGTATTTGGGGCCTGCGATCCTAAAGGGGGAGCTCTCGGTACGCTTTATGACATAAGCTGCGATTCAAGATTGAATCACGAGTTTCAGGTGACATCGGGCGTGCTTGCCGATGAGGCAGCAGCGCAACTCAAAGCCTTTTTTCGGGAACGTCGCCAGCGGTCAAGTAGTATTGGGCACAACTGAGAGTTGTAGACTGCCAAATAAGTTACAGCATTAAAGCGTAGATAAGGCAGATAAGCGCCAGTAATGGAAACGTTCCCTGCTTGGCGGCCGCACTACGTTTGTCGGGTGAGGTAATGAAAAGGAGAAGTGCTGCAGCGAACATAGAACCGGTGCCAAAAAGTACCAATGCGATTCCAGTTATGTTCCCCATGAGCAGGAGTACGCAACCGCAAAGAACTTCGATCGCCAAAAACAGATTATAAAATCCTTGGTTAAATGCCATCTCGCGAGTATTTTCTGCCTCGTCCTGCGTGAGACCAAAAACAGTGCGGCTCTTCTCTCCTGTCCATGCAAAGGATTCCATATAGAAGATAAAGATATGTAAAAGCGCTGACAAAATACTAAAAATCAAACCTGCAACAAACATGAAACTCCTTATATCTTGACTATGTTACGTGTGTGCCGTATGCGATACGATATCGGCAAGCTAAAAGTGTCTCCCGTAGCGACCGCCAAAGCCGCGTCCGCGTGCCTTCGAGCCTGAAAACATGGGACGTATGGATTTTGTGGCAGGTCGGTTTTGTGGCAATACGATACGACCGTCCTGATACCCAAAATTGGGGAGATCCCACGTCGCAATAAGCGATTTCGTAAAGTACTCAATCTCGCGGAGCGGAGCAATTTCATCCGGAGCCATAAACGTAAATGCTTGACCTGCGCTTCCTGCGCGGCCGGTGCGCCCGATACGATGGACGTAATCCTCAGGATCCAGTGGTACGTCAAAATTGACCACGGCATCTATGCCTTGTACGTCAATGCCTCGGCTCATGACATCGGTTGCAACCAGAACTTGAATGGAGCCGTTACGAAACTTGGTCAGTGCGCGAGTACGAGCACCTTGAGGCCGGTCGGCGTGCATGACGTCAACCTTGAAACCGGCGTTGTTGAGCGCCGCATAAACACTGTCCACGCGAAGTTTCGTGCGACAAAAAACCAGGATGCGCTCGGGTGCAGGACGAAAAGAACGTATCAAAGATTCAAGTAATTCCACCTTTTGTCCCTGCACGACGGGGCACAGATGCTCCTCAACGGTGTCGGCGGTCTGCCCGGTTCGTGCAATTTCAATCATCGTGGGGTCGTGGAGCATATTATCGATGGTTGAGGTGATTGACAGAGGTAGTGTTGCCGAGAAGAGCAATGTTTGACGCTTAGATGGCAGTGTGCCCATGATGCGGCGCACGCTGGGCCAAAATCCCATATCAAGCATGCGGTCTGCCTCATCTAAAATAAAAACTTTGATGTTTTTCAGGTTGACCTGATGATGTTCAATCAGGTCCAGAAGGCGCCCGGGAGTAGCAACTAAAAGGTCGCAACCTGCCTGCACGGCGGAAATCTGTCGTTTAAGCTTTGCGCCGCCGGTAATAATAACCACACGTTGACCGGTGCTTTTGCATATTGTGGTGGCAACGCGTTCAATTTGCGTGGCAAGTTCTCGAGTAGGCGTGACGATAAGCGCCTGCGGATCGCGGGTTCTGTTGCGCCTACGCCCGCTTCCGCGTTGGCGTTGGCTCTCCTGCTGCGAGCTTTGCTGCTGCCCATCCTGCGGTTGGCGTTTGCTCTCGGGGCGATCGGTCTTCTCACCCTCAGTGTCCGTATCGATAACCTGAAGCGCAGGCAAAACGAAGGCAGCGGTCTTGCCCGTGCCGGTTTGCGCGGAGGCGACCACGTCTTTTCCCGCCAACACGGCAGGAATTGCTGCAGCCTGTATGGGGGTCGGCGTGTTGAAACCAAGTGTCTCCACGCCCGTAAGAATGCGCTCGTTTAGCCCGAGCTCGGCAAAAGTAGTATCCATGCATATAAGTATACTGTCTATACGTATACTGTCTGTTAAATTTTTGTAGCGCGAGACGCACAATCAACCGGCTGGTCTATGATTATGCGGAATCATTATGGATTTGACTGTTAAACTGCTCGTGGCAGATGTTTTTTTAGGCGAGAAGTTCACTGGGCAAGGAGTCTTGCAGCTGATCTTGCCGCTGGGGAAGAAAGTAGGGTAGGCGTGCCGATTAATATTCCGGATGGTTTGCCGGCTAAACACACACTTCATCAGGAGCGGATTTTTGCGCTGGAAGAAGAGGTTGCTGAGCATCAGCAAATTCGCCCGCTTAAGATTGCCATTCTCAATCTCATGCCTACAAAGATTCAGACGGAAACGCAGATTTTGCGGCTCATCTCAAAATCTCCCATACAGGTGAGCTGCGATTTTATGCGCATCTCAAGTCATGTTTCTAAGCACACGCCTGAAGATCATCTGGTAACGTTCTACGATACGTTTGAGTCGTTTGAGCATAAAAACTACGACGGGCTGATTGTCACGGGAGCACCTCTCGAAGACATGCGCTACGAGGACGTTGACTATTGGGACGAGTTTTGTCGCATTGTCGATTGGTCGCAGGAGCACTGTTTTTCAACGATGTATCTTTGCTGGGGCGCGCTTGCGGGTCTGTATTATCTTTACGGCATCCCTAAGAAACAGCTGGGTTCTAAGCTCTTTGGCATCTTTCCGCAGCGTCTCTGCGATGAATACTCGTTCTTAACCAACGGCTTCGACGAAGTGCACAACATGCCACATTCTAGGCACGCTGCCATTGATACGGGAGAGCTCTCCAAGCACCCTGAGCTTGCCGTGCTTTCCGAGGGATTTGACTCCGGCCCGGCTCTTCTCGCCACGCGAGACTTCCACGAGATTTACGTTACTGGGCACTTTGAGTATGGTCGCGACACTCTTGCGGAGGAATACTGGCGGGACTTTCACAAGGGGCTGCCCATTCGGATTCCCGAGAACTATTTTCCCGAGGATGACCCTGAGCGTCAGCCGCTTTTTACGTGGCGTGCGCATGCCAATTTGCTGTATCGCAACTGGATTAACTGGGTGTATCAGATGACGCCGTATGAGGTGGAAAAAATCCCAGAGGCCATTTCTGAACTGCGCAAACGCATTGCCGCGGCGGATCCTGAGTCGAGAATGACCGGTCGGTTCTAAGGCGTTTTTCGTATACGTTACTGTTTATCCAGGTAGTCGGTATTCCATGAGGGGCTGTCGGAACTTACGGCAATATGTTTGCCTCCGTTTGAAGAGGTAATGGTAAACGGCTCGCTGGCAGAACTGACCTGACCGCCAAATGAAATTTGTGCGCTATTCTCGTCACCCGTCCAGCTTCCGTTTGTAACCTTTGTACCACCTTCGCGGTACACCACGCTGCCGTCACTGCCGAGTACGATTTCCAGCGAAAGCCCATCGGTACCCATTCCGGAATACGTACCAACCCACTTGTCCTGCGCTTTCTTACTTGGTGACCCATTCTTCTCGGTATTGTGGGCAGAGGCCTGGTTCTTCTTCTGCAACTCCTTTGAGAGCTTGTTGCCGCGAGCAATCTGTTCGGTAATGCGATTAACGTAGTTGGAGTAATCGGAGCCCTTGCAGGTGTTTCCTCCCCAGATGACCCGTTCATTTTCAATGTCAGTCTGAAGGTTTTTGAGCGCACTGATTCTGGAGTCGATGGTTGCCTGGTCAAGCGTATCGGAGGAATCGGCTTCGTCAAAACTGCTGGCGGTGAGTCGCTTTTTATAGTCCGAAGAGAACCAGTCAACAATCTTTTTCTGCTTGTCGGAAATCGAACTGGTTACGGCTACAAGATCGGGATCGTCGCTACCATCGGAGAGTTTGAATTTTCCGTCCGCTTGGTCGCTGTCAATTTTGCTTTGAATGTCAGCAAGATCTTGATACGTGGCGAGAAGGTCCGTGCGACTGCTGTCCTCCGTTGGCGACACATCGATACCATCTACCTGGGATCGATAGGACTCTTCGAGTTTTTGCACCTCGGACTTTGTTGCGCTGCTCTGCTGAGAGGTCACTAAAAACCAAATGCCGCCTGCGAGCGCAACGCAAAGCGCAACGGCCAATACCGCAATGCCGACAACCTTAATTGCCTTGCTTGATCGCGGTTTTTTGAGAGTCGTTGGGATGTCTGCGCCGTCTGCTACAGCACCGTCCGTTACTACGTTGAACTGCGAATAATCGATGTCCGACAAAAGACTCGGTTGGAAGATGGAACCATCGGCGTCATCCTCAATGAACGGCGACGTGGTCGGTGGCGAGAAGACCTGTGAGTCATCAGGCTCAGCCGTTGAGGAGTCGGTTTGCTCGTTGGGTTTGTCGCTATCGTCGGGCTCAGCTTCACTGCCGGAGGCATTATCTTCGTCGTGCTTCACCCCGCTATCAGGACTGTCATTATCCGAGAGCTCCGCTTCGTCATCGGAGCCTTCAGCATCAGTGGAGTCTACCGCGTCAGTAAGATCTCCCGCATCAGCGGACTCTGCTGCATCGGCAGAGTCCGCTACGTCAGCAGGCTTTGCCACGTCAGTAAGGTCTTCCGCGTCGGCAGAATCCGTTTCGTGAGTGAAATCAGCGTCGTCAGCGCTGTCTGTATTGTCAGTGCTCTCAACGCTACCAGCGCCGTCTGCATCACCCGTACTATCGATGCCGTCAGCACTGTCTACACTATCAGACAGAGACTCGTTACAGTTGGAGCATATCGTTGATGTGTCAGGGTTTTCTGTTCCGCAGTGAGGACAGAGCATAAGGACTTCTCCTTAATTCATGCGTAGGACTATTCGTTCGAGGGAGCTCCCGGAATCGGTGGTTGAGGACTGACGAGTGAGTCAGGACTTGGAGTTGGCATTGGAGCTCCTGTTTGCGGCTGTGTAGGAGTTGAGACCGGCATTGGAGTTCCCGTTTGCGCCGTTTGCGGTTGTGTGGTGGTTATGGTTGGAACCGTAGGGACTACGGGTGTTGCTGGCGTTGTCACGGGAGCCGTGGTCTGCACCGGTGCCCCCGGAACAGCCACAGGAACGCTTCCGACAACCTTTCCGGTTGTTGGGTCAACAAGAACCTGCACTGCTACGGGCTTCTCGCGCTTTATAAAGAGAACAATGCTGACCACGACGGAAGCGACGCACGAAAGAACATAGAGATATCCATACGGAGCTATACTGAGCACGTAAGAGTAACCGCTGCGTTGATATGAGTTCATCGTGTAAAACCCGCTCATCTGGGCGTTGTAGGACGAGATATTTGAGTCAATCTGGTGATAGAACACGGAAAAACACACCAAGCATATAAGGGCTACTACTCCCGTAAGCCAAGAAACTTTTATAGTGCGGGGGAGCAAAGAAAGAAGAATACCTGCAAGCGGCAGAATAAGGAAGAAGATAAGCATATAGAGTTCTTTGGCCGTATTCGCAAAAAGAATAAGTGACTGATCATTTAGTGACTGGGTGGCGCTGTAGTAATTCATAAAATCTTCTATAAGCTGTGCAAAGCCAAAGAATTGTCCGATTGAGAAGTGGATCAGATACTCACCATTGGGCTGTACGATATCAAGCTTCATAACAGGAAGGACGAAAAGAATCGCTAAAAGACAGCATAAACCTACGTTAATGTAGCGAAGAATGGTGTTTGTTTTGGTGTTCATACTGTCTCCTAACGTGATACTACGTACTGTTGAAACAATTCGTGCAGACGGTGCGTGTTGTGGTGGCGTCGCGGATAGAGGCATAGCGAATTAAAGAATTCTGTACTTATCGCTTGGTCAGATAGTCGGTTTGCCATGTACCGCTGTCAGAGCTGACTGCGATGGTGCGGCCACCGTCTTTTGAGGTAATGGTAAACGGTTCGCTTCGTGTGCTTATCTTGCCGCCGAAGCTGATTTTGATAGTATTCTCATCACCGCTCCACGTTCCTTCGGTTACCTTGGTGTCGCCTTCTCGATACGTAACGCTGCCGTCACTCTTCAGAACGATTTCAAGTTTTTTGTTATCGGTACCCATGCCGGAATATGTGCCGACCCACTTTTGCGTAGCAGCTTCGCTTGACCTTTTCTCTTTCTCGGCGTCTTGCTTGTCTTTATCGGCCTTCTTTTTTAGATCCTTTTTAAGCGAGTTGCCCTTTGTGAGCTGCTCTTTAACCTTGTTTACGTATGAGTCATAATCCGAGTCTTTACTGGGATTATTCGTCCAGATAATCTTCTCGTCATCAAGGTCGCTCTTGAGTTTGTTGAGCGCGTCAAGCTGGTTGTTGAGGGTTGTTTCGTCGATGGAATCCGCGGAAGCACTCTCGTCAAAGCTGTTTGCCTTCAGTCGAGTCTTGTAATCGTTGTTGAACCAATCAAAAATCTTCTTCTGCTTGTCGGAAATCGAGCTGGTTACGGCTTCAAGACCGCTGTCATCGGAGCCGTCAGCAAGTTTGAACTTTCCGTTCTCTTGGTCTTTGGTGATCTTGTCTTGAAGATCGGCAAGCTGTTTGTATGAATCGAGAAGCGCGGAACGGTCGCTTTCGCTGGTGGGATTGACTTCGATGGCATCAACCTGCGATTTGTAGGAATCTTCAAGTTTGACAACTTCGTCTTTGCGAGCGTTGTTCTTTTGGTTGGAGTTCCATGCCCACGCGCCTATTCCGATACCCGCTCCCAGGACGATTGTGAGAAGGATAATTGCCACAATCTTAAATGCCTTGTGCGAAGAGCGCTTTTTATGCGGTGTAGGGGAGGCTGCACCTTCTGATACTACCTGGAATTGTGTAGGATTGGCGTAAGTTTGTCGTGATTGTGGAGCCGTGTCGTCGATGGGAGTGCCGACAGTACTTGTTGGAGCAGGTATGACGGGCGGCATATACATGGTAGGCTCAGAGGGCTGCTGAGGTTCCGGTTCAGGAGCGGGCTGACTTATGGTTTGCTCAGAAGTTTCATCATAGGTTGTTGCAGAAAAATCAGTTTTCTCGGCTTGAGAGGGCTCAAAAAGTTTTTTTCCGCAGCTCGTGCAGAATTTTGAACCATCGGGGTTTTCTGCGCCACAGTCGGGGCATTGCATGAGAATCTCCTTAATTTGATATGTTTCATACAAGGCTAGAACTTCTATTGTTAGACATTTTAGCATTTATTTGTGTTGTATTAGCTTTTTGCTGTTGATATAGAACCAATCAATGTGGGCCTTTAAGTAGAAAAATATATGATATTTAAATACTTTATATAAATAAGCCGAGGCTAGGATATCTATCCTAGCCTCGATTGCATAGTACGTGTATTTTCTAGTGCAAGAGGGCTGACGCAGTACCTGCAATCGCTCCAATGATAGAAATTAAAACAATTATATCGATGGAAGAGATTACCGTACCAGCAATGGCTAGGCCGCGTGGTTCTTTAAAGCAGCCAATAATAGAAAAAATAGCCCCTAAAAACCAAACAACCCAGTTTACTCCAGGCACCCAGCAAAAGAGGAAGGAGATGAGAGCAAGAACAAATCCTGCAGTACCAAGCCCATTAGATTTAGACTGCTGAATGTTGTTAATAACCGACAGTTGCGGGTTATTGGGATATTGAGGCTGAATTTGTGTCTCTTGTGGGCTTACCATTGTAGGCTGTGCTCCTGCTTCGGGGATAAATTCACCGGTGTTCTGATCGTACATACGTACTTCCTTTCTTTTCTGCGAGCGCACTCGCATTTTGCTCAATGAGCTTCTTTCTGGTTTCTTTTCCAGCTACCTATAAGGACGAAGGGTTGTTGCGAAGTGTTGCAATGTTTTGAAAGTTTTTTCAAATTCTTGAAAATAAAAAATCTCCCGACCGTTTTCAGCCGGGAGATTTCGATAGGCTAGAAGTAGCTATGTAATTTAGTTGATACTTGCTCCGCAATTACCACAGAACTTAGTTCCAGGTTCAATCTGATTACCACAGCTTGGGCAGAACTGAGGCTGCGATTCAGCCTGAGATTGATTTTCTGCTGCCTGTGGCTGGTTTGGTGTGGTAACAACAGGTACAGGGTTTGCGGTTGGATACTGTGGAGTGTTTGTTGATTGCACGGGAGCCTGACATGCATTCATAGGCATAGCCATACCCGCAGCAGCCTTCTTTGCTTCATTGTTACGGTACAGAATAAGAGCACCAATGAGAATTGCTGCAATCTGTACGATGATGTAGATATAGCCAAAGAAGTTGATTGCAGTGTGTGGTGCACCGCTTCCCAAGGGATTTGAAGAGCCTGAACTAGCAGGATTATTGAGTGCAGAGAAAGCATTATTTACCATAAAGAAAATAATGCAATTTACAAGTGCGGGAATGAATGTAAATCCAGAGTGCTTCTTAGTTTGCTTCAGAAGAGGAAGCAAGACCATTGCAAGTGAGAGAAACAAAGAGAAGTTGACAAATCCAACTGTAGAAAGCGCAGCCCCCATATTTGCATTTGCGTTTGAGCTTGACTGTAACATTGCTTGAGCAAGTGAACCAACTGAAGCAATGAAGGCAAGCGAAAATTTTGCCGTCGGTATGGCCATAACATTTAAATTAAAGAGAGGAATTATAAAAAAGATGCATGAGACAACACCAAGTACAACGAGAATTGAGTTCAATAGCTCATTGTTGTACTTATCAAGCTTTGAAAGTGCTCCTTTAACGTCAAAGTTCTGTTCTGGTTGCATCTGACCTTGAGGATGTGTTTGCACTTGTGGCTGCGTTTGATTTTGGGTTTCCATATCGATCCTTTCTAATCAATAACCTGGGACATATACGTTGTAGCCTCAGGGGATTACCTGTTATGTAAAATCTAGTTAGTTTTTATCAACCTGATAAGTAACAGCGATTGGTTTTACCTCATAGGTATGGCCGTCCTGGTTAGAACCAAAAATTGAGCTTCCCTTAATATCTGCACTTGCGTCAGGTTTTACAAAGGTTACATCTTGGCGACCTCCTTTCGAGCCAAAAGCATAGTAACCGTCCATTTCAGTGTAATAGTAAATCGTTGCAGATGACCATTTGTCTTTAGTGGTGTTAGTGACGGTTCCTGTGACGGTAGAGCCAAATTGTTCAAAGTTATAGGAGAGGCTCACCTTTGCATCATCTGGAGTAAGAGCTTTTTTATCAGTGAATGATTTGAAAGGACATTCTTTGAGTTCTACGGAATCAACAGTTATATCGCCCTCGGCCAAAGAAAGATAATTGAGTGTGCTATTAGATTGTTTTGTGGTAACGATATTAAATTTTGCGTCTGCCTCTTTTTTATGAGAGTTCTCATTATAAGAATAATCGCTGATATAGTAGGTAAACTCTTTCTTTTCATGAGGGGCGAGAAATATTGTCTCATTTTCAAATCCATCTGGAGTTTCCATTTGAGACTGAAGAATCGCGTCACCGTTTTGCTCGTCGCCATAGTTGTCTTTATAACTTACTTTAAAGATAAAAGAGGGCGATGCCTCTACATAATTATCGGTGGTATTTTCGATAGTGCCTTTAATACTATAGACATCGCGTATTTCTCTATTACTTACAGCTTGCGTCGTATCAAACGAGATGTCACTTACTTTAACCGTAGGCTTTTCATCGGCGTCTTTCTTTTTCTCAGAGTTTTTTGTGTCTGACGAGGAAGAATTGCTTGAGCTAGATGTAGTATCAGCAGTTTGTCCGGCTTCGCCCTGTTTGTCTAAAAGGCCAAAACCATTGGTGAAATAAGTGGCGGCACCAACTCCACCAACAACAAGAATCAAAACAAGTGCAATAACAGCAATCATCTTCTTGTTGTGTTTATGAGGCTTCTGAGAGTTATTAGGATTAGTAGAGTTGCTGTAGGGTTGTGTAGCTGGCTGCGATGTTGATGCTTTCTGAGTTTTCGCTTCCGCTACCTGAGTAGGCTTGGGAGTTATTTGGCCAGTGTTGGAAGCTTCAGCCTGAGATGGCTGGCTTACCTGTTCAGTTGGCTGAAGTGCCGCGCCACAATTCGTGCAGAACTTCTGACCTTCTGGCATCTGTGTACCGCAGTTAGTACAAAACATTTTACTTCCTCCTTAGATTACAAACATGCGTTTTATTTCATATCAATTAATCGTTGCTTGGAGCGATTTGTTCAAGACCACTCTTATCTGTTGCTTCATACCAGTCGATATCAATTTCTGAAGGATCTTCGGGACACTGATCTATTCTTCCTTCCCACTCGGTAGTAGATGAGATGTCATGTCCTGAAACAACATAACGTCTAACCTCAGTCTGCCCTGATCCAGAGCTCCATTCTATTGACAACAATCCGCTTCCATCACTTGTTGCTCGTATTAAGCCTCTATAGAAACCTGAGCCTGCGACCCCTCCATAAATTGGATGTTCCATTTGGAGCGGAAATGCTTGTTTGTTGCTTTCATCAAAATTAAAAATAAGAATGTGGTCAAAACTCCCTGAGAATCCAGTTGATTTTAGGTTTAGGAGTAGTTGAGGAATTTGGGGATTATTAGGATCCATGTATACCAAGGAGTATACATACTGCGGAGATTCAAGTGATGAGGTATCTAATGTAGAAGTAGAAAAATAATTCGGTGCGTTATCAATAATCTCTGAATACTGCTCATACATAGCTTGCCTCATCTGATCTTCTTCTGATATGGGCTCGGGCTCTGGTTCAGCGGGAGTATCTTGAGTATCAGTTTGAGAAGGAGAATCGTCTGCCTGTTGCTGCGTCTGAGCCGTTTGTTCGTATGGTTTTGGAATAAACGGTATGAGTCCGTTGGTGCCTGCAAAGTACACCCCGCCAGCAGTGGCTCCCGCAATGGCGACAGTAGCAACACCGGCAGCAATCTTGCCACCTATGCCCATCTTAGCAACAGTGCCTGCTGCTTGCGTAGCCTTTGCTGTAGTAGTGGCAACCTTTGTGGCTGTGGACGCTCCTTTTGTACCGACAGACGCACTGCCGGCACTGGCGGCTGTGCCTCCAGTACTGCCCGCAGAAGTTCCAGCGCTGCTAGCTGAAGCTCCAGCGCCGCCTGCTGCTTGTGCGGCGCTTGTCTGTGCTGCCTGAGAGGTATGGGTAGCCGTGCTTTTGGCAAACTCGTCAATGAAAGGATTTGTGTAGGGAACTCCTTGCGCTGAGAAGCCCTTCTCGCCAAGAGCTTTAGTGACTTCACCAAGGCCTTGCATGGCCTCCTGGATAGTCGAGAAGAGCGACGGTGCATTGAGCGCAAGCGGGACGGGAGCAAGATTGGCGTTGGCAAGAAGTGCAAAGACAGGCACGCTGCTGTAGGATGCCAGCTTGACGCCGGTGCGCTCGGAGTAGGCAAGGATGCTTTCCTGAAGCGTCTTGCGTGCGCGGCTGAGCTGACTGCGAACCGTGCCTGCAGGAATACCGAACGTCTCGGCAATCTGGGCTGCATTCATTTCGGCAAAATAGCGCGCAACAAGAAACTTTTGTTGATCTTTGGGGAGCTCTTGGATAAATCCACGAATAATCTGCTGCGTAGAGGTGTTTTCTACAACGTCTTCGGGAAGCTCAAGCGTATCGTCCGCAAGAGACTCAATGTAGTCTGAGCTGTCGCTGGTATCGTTTGTATAGTCTGCGTTGAGTATGGGGGCATTGTCTGATTTTCGCATATGGTCGATAGCTTTATTGGTGGCCGTCCGCTTGAACCACGCAAACGCTGCGCGGTTATCTTCCAGCGAGTCAAGCTTTTGGTAGGCTGTCAGATATACCTGCTGTACTACATCTTCAACGTCGCGACCGTCCACACCTTGGTCACAGATTGCCTTAGTTACGATACCCTTGGTTTGCTCAAAGAGCGAAGAAAACGTGCTCTGGTCGTGGGTTTCTTTAAAAGCCGCAATCGTCTTGGCAAGAGTGTCGATGTTTTTCTCGTAAGCCGCCTTGATGTCAGTCTCACGTGAAGGCGCTGTCTTAAGCAGAGCAAGCTTGCACCCGCAGTATTTACAAAAGCGAGCTGACTGAGGCACTTCATTTCCGCAGTTAGGACAAAACATCGAGACTCCTTACGTGTGTCGTCCAAAGACGTAGAGGCAAGAAGAACTTCTCGCCATTTTGTATGTACGTCCTAAAGGACGAGCAGTTCTCGTCAAGTGTTGCAATATTTGTGGAACTTTTTTACTGCAACGTTTGAGCGAGAAGAACGCACTATTTTGAGTTGGCCAGATCCTCAAGAGGTTTGAGGTCGTCTGTGTTGTGCCACTCAATTTTTTCGGCACCCGAAATCTGAGCCATAACATCGTCCTCGCTGGCGGAGGTGGTGAGGCTCATCTTTGTGGGATTTTTGTCGTTATGAGCGACCTTGCCGTTCTTTGCGGTAATTGCGTAAAACTCGAGCGTTGAGCTGTTTTTCTGCGGTTGTGCGCGGAGAAGACCGCTGCCATTTTTATTCTTGAAGAAGTAGTGTGAGGTTGGAGAGTTCCAAACCAGCGGTTGTGTAAACGGAGCCGCATAGGAGCCCTTACCTGCTGAATACGCAACATATGTATAGTAGTCGGTTCCTGTCTTGATTTTGCCTCTCTCGGCACCAAATTGGGTTTGGATTTTGAGGATAAGGTCATCGGCACCATCGCCGTTTGCATCAAAGAGTGCGTATTGGACGGTGCCAAAGGTTGGCTGGAATACGGTGTAGGACGGATCGTAAGAATAGATGAGACTTGCTGCGTCAAAGTTTTTGATCCGGTCCGTATAGAGCATCGAGAGCTTTTGACCTTGTGAGGCGCCTTTAAGACCCTTTGTGAGCTCGGCGTTATAACCCTTGAAGTCGGCAAAGGTATCTACGGCTTTGATGTCATTTACCTGGTGCCATTCTAGGCCGCTAGGCATGGTAAAGTCGTTTGGTTTGTTGCTGACAAAAGACATTGCTTTACCGTCGGCGTCGCATGTGTAAGCGTACGCGTAGTCGCCGCTATTGGTGGGAACGCTGACAATGAGATCGGTGATGCCGTCTCCGTTGACATCTCCCAGTGCATATTGGGCTGTTCCCTTTGACTTTACGCCGTCAGTGGTGCTGGCAAGCAGCCAATCCGCATTGAAGTTACCAAGGTAGTTCTTGTAGAACTGACCGATTTTAAGGTTTGCGGGTTGATCCGGGATGGTTGGCTCGGAGTTTTTATCGTCTTTTTCAGCAGGCTCTTGAGTGTCTTTGGAGTTCTCAGCGCCCTCATCGGGTGTTTCTTCCGGCTGTTCAGCTGGAGCTTCCTCGTGTTTTTCCCATGGGAGTTGGATGTAGCCTTGAGCTATGGCAAAGGCTGTACCGCCGATAAGAAGGCCGGCGAGAATGGCAACAATAGCGAGAATCGCAATCTTCGTTCCCGTCTTCATGGGCTTTTTAGTACGGGGATGCTTTTGGTTCTGAGGATGTACTTGGGTTTGAGGGCGGGTTTCTTCTGCGGTTGTGGATGACGGCACTGCAGGTTGCAGAAGCGTTGTAGCCTCCGGTGTTGGTGTGGGCTGCTGTGTTGACACCGCTTGCTGTGCTGGCTCGGAGGCGGGTTGCTGTGCCGGCTGGGAATCAGGTTGCTGCGTCGGCATAGAAGCAGGTTGCTGTGTCGGCTGGAAATCAGGTTGCTGTTCTGGTGCTGGCTTGGGAGCGACCTGCTGTTCTGGTGTCGTGGATTGGTTGGTGAGCTGCGGCTTTTTTAAAGGAGTGCCGCAATACTTACAAAATAAGTCTGTGTCTTTATTTTCTTTTCCACAGTTGGTACAGAACATAACACTCCCCAGGAGCCAATAGTCAGTAATTCTCGCCCATCTGTACCATGATAAATATTAATAAATGTTTGCAACAAAACTTATGGTAAATACATCGTTTCTGCACATTTGATGTACTGAAGGACAAAAATATAACAAATTGCAGTAACGGGGTCGGACGGTTGCCATACGGTGAAGTAATGAGGCCGGACAGTTGTCATACGGTTTAAAGTTGTCACACGGTCTAAAATAATAGAGAGATTCAAATAAAAAACAAACGGAGACTCATTTCGCAAGATGTGTGCCAGATAAGTGCTCTTCGAGAGAGGTTGCATATGAAACTTGTTATTGCTTCTGATATACACGGCGCTGCCGGTTGGGCGCGCAAACTTATGGACTGCATTGAGGCAGAACAGCCCGACCGCGTGCTTCTTCTCGGCGACCTTCTCTACCATGGGCCGCGCAACAATCTCCCCGAGGACTATGCTCCAAAACAGGTTATCGAGATGCTCAATAGCATTGCCGACCAGGTGATTGCCGTGCGCGGCAACTGCGAGGCCGAGGTGGATCAAATGGTCCTTGATTTCCCGTGTATGGCTGACTACAACATTTTGGTTGACCCTTCCCGCCCGTCTGGCGAGAAGACCCTCTTTTTAACCCATGGACATATATATGGCCCGGGGCTGCATAACAGCGTTGACAGATGGCCAAAGCTTCCCGAAAACTCAGCTTTCCTTTACGGACACACGCACAAGAAAGTTAATGAGGTACTTGCTGGTCATCCTGGCGTAGTCGTATTTAATCCGGGATCTGTCGGGATTCCAAAGGATAATACCCACAGCTTCGGTATGTACGAGAACGGTGAGTTTAGGCACGTGCTTCTCTAATGCGGTTGTAGGACTGATAGCCCCAACAGGTCCAACAGCCCGGACAGCCCAGATAGCTCAAACAATCAAAACAGGACTTATTCCGCAGATATGCACAAAATTCGGCCGAAAAATGTGCTTAGAGTGTACAAAATTCGGCCGAAAAAGGGACATATTTTCCGAGCGGTTTGAGGACCTGCTTCGCACGTATTACTTTGTAGGAGGCATGCCTGAGGCCGTTTCTCTTTTTTCGCAAAATTCCGATTTTGTGCAAGTTCGTCGAGTCCAAGAGTATATTCTGTCTGCGTATCGGAGAGATTTTGCTAAACATGCAGGCAACATGGTAGGAGAGCGCTGTAGGATGGTGTTTGAATCCCTACCGCGCCATCTTGCCAAAGAGAATAAAAAGTTTGTATATGGAGTGGTCAAGAAGGGCTTCCGAGGGCGTGAGCTCGACGACGCGCTGCAATTTCTGCAAGACGCTGGGTTGGTAATAAAAGTGCCACGCATAAGCGCCCCAGGTATTCCCCTTTCTGCTTATGCGGATGAGGGGTCGTTCAAACTATTCTGTCTGGACGTAGGGCTTTTGGGGGCGTTGGCAGGCGTAGAGAGTCAAACCATCCTTGAAGGAAACAGCCTGTTTACCCATTTTAAAGGTGCCATGGCCGAGCAATATGTCTGTCAGCAATTGGTAGGCGATTGTGGCTTTGCTCCATACTACTGGTCTGCCGAGAAGAGCTCGGGCGAGATTGATTTTGTGGTACAGATCAACGGCTCTGTGGTTCCTATAGAAGTTAAAGCTGAGGAAAACCTAAAGGCAAAGAGCCTTGCAAGCTTCTGCAAGACACACGGTCTTACAAATGCCGTGCGCTTCTCGCTTTCAGGATATCGCGAGGAGTCGTGGATGACAAATGTACCCTTGTATGCAGCTCATTGCCTTGCTGCTTTGCGCTCATAGGTTTTACTTGGAAGGAGCATTACTATCTGAGCCGAGCAACCCCTCACCTGTGATGCACTTTTCCTGACCTGTGATGTACTTTAATGTGTCGAGAAGAGCGGTTTTCTCGCCAAATGTGCATCACAGCCCGGGATTTTGGAGCAGAAATGTACATCACAGCTTTCAGAATCTACATCACAGCTTTCAGAATCTACCTCACAGGTTACACCGCTTAGATGGAAGCCTTCTCGTACACGCGCGATTCTCACTGTTCATGTAGGAATCAAAGCATGAAAGTGCGCGTGCTATCATAGACAACATATCATTCCGCACCATTTGGAGGAATCTCATGCAAGAAAGCGTAAAGAGAAACGTTCTGCTCAATCCCGGTCCATCTACGACGACGGATTCGGTCAAGTATGCACAGGTTGTTCCCGACATCTGCCCGCGCGAGAAGGAATTTGCGTCCATTATGGCACCGATGCGCGATGATCTGGTGCGGATTGTGCATGGAGATCCCAAAGAATATACGGCGGTGCTGTTCTGCGGTTCAGGAACCATTTGTATTGATGTTGTTTTGAACTCGCTGCTTGCAGAGGGCAAGCGAGCGCTTGTTGTGAATAACGGTTCTTATAGCCAGCGTGCCTGCGATGTACTCACGGCGTACCACATGCCGTTCGTTGAGGTGAAGCAGCCGGTTGATACTACGCCTGACCTCGACGTTATTGAAGCAGCGCTTAAAGATAATCCTGATGTGGGATATGTGTACATGACCTTCCATGAGACGGGCTCGGGTCTTTTGAATCCTGTTCGCGAGGTGGGTGCGCTTGCGCACAAGTACGGTGCGTTCTTTATTACAGATTCTACCTCGGCGTATGCGATGATTCCTATTAACGTGTACGAGGACAACATCGACTTTTGCATGGCGTCGGCGCAAAAGGGAATCCAGGCAATGACGGGCTTGTCGTATGTTATTGGCCGTCGCGACATCGTTGAAGCTTCTAAAGACTTCCCCGTACGGTCGTATTATTGCAATTTGTATCTGCAGTACGAGTACTTTGAGACTACCGGTGAGATGCACTTTACACCTCCCGTTCAGACCATTTATGCGGCACGTCAGGGCATCAAAGAGTACTTTGAGGAAGGCGAGGCCGCAAAGTGGGCTCGTCATCAGCGTGTGATGGCCGCCATCAGGCAGGGTATTGACCGTTTGGGTCTGAAAGAGGCTTTGAAGCGAGAAGTGCAGTCAGGTTTGGTGGCTGCGGTGCGTTACCCCGATGATCCTGCCTGGGACTTTGAGAAGGTTCACGACTATTGCTATGAGCGAGGGTTTACCATCTATCCCGGTAAGATGCAAGGAGCCGGCACGTTTAGACTCTGTGCTCTTGGCGCTCTCGACGAAGAAGACATCGTTGCGTTTTGGGAAGTCTTTGAGCAGGCGCTTGCCGCAATCGGCGTTTCTACACCGGTAACCTATACAGAATAGAGCACGTTCTAAAGGAGTTGCTATGCCAGTTGTCTATACCGCCCTTGGTACCGACGTTATTCATGAGGGGCATCTGAACATTCTCAAGCACGCGCAAGAATACGGAACCGTGATCGTTGGAGCCCTGAGTGACAAAGCTCTCATTCGATACAGCCGGTTTCCGACGGTTTCCCAAGAAGAGCGCGTTAAGCTCTATGAGTCTCTTGAAGGTGTGAGTCGTGTCATTATCCAGGATGATTATCTTTACGACGACGTGATTGCAACACTCAAGCCCGATTACGTAGTACATGGCGACAACTGGCAAAACGGTCCCGAACGCGCTATCCGTAACAACATCGAGGGGCTTCTCGCCACATACGGCGGAACGCTCATAGAGGTGCCATATACCAGAAGCGAGCAGGCGCGCAAAGTTGACCAGCAGCTTCGCGAGAAGCTGGCAATGCCGGAATACCGCCGCCGTCGCTTGAGGCAGCTGCTTGCCATCTCGCCGACGGTTAAGGTCATTGAGGCTCACGACGGACTTACCGGCCTCATTGCCGAGAAGACCGTTGTGGATCACAATGGTCGCCTTGATCAGTTTGACGGCATGTGGGTCAGCTCGCTTTGCGACAGTACCGAGCGCGGCAAGCCCGACATTGAGCTTGTGGATATGTCCGCCCGCCTGCGCACCGTTGACGACATTATGGAAGTTACCACCAAACCCATCATTCTTGACGGAGATACCGGCGGCTTGACGGAACACTTTGTCTACAACGTGCGTACGCTGGAGCGCATGGGCGTTTCCGCCGTCATCATTGAGGATAAGACCGGCCTTAAGAAGAATTCCCTGTTCGGCACTGAGGTCAAACAAACGCAGGCACCCATTGGGGATTTTTGCGCAAAGATTTCCGCAGGTAAAAAGGTTCAACTGACCGATGACTTTATGATTATCGCGCGCATTGAGAGCCTCATTCTTGAGCGCGGTATGGAGGACGCCCTTACCAGAGCATTTGCCTTTAGAGACGCCGGCGCCGACGGTATTATGATCCACAGTCGCAAAAAAGATCCTGCCGAGATTTATGAGTTCTGCGATCGTTTCCGCGAGAAGGACGCCACAACGCCGATTGTTGTTGTGCCCACGTCGTTTAACGGCGCAACGGAGGAAGAGCTTGCGTCTCATGGCATCAACATCGTTATCTACGCCAACCAGTTGATCCGCGCAGCGTTCCCCGCCATGCAAGAGACGGCTCGCGGTATCCTGAGGGCACACCGCGCACTTGAGGTTGACGAGCAGCTCCTTCCGTTTAAGGACATCATCCGCCTTATTGACGAGCTGTAGGTGACGGGAATGGCTTGTGTAAAAGGTTCAAATGCCGAGAAGACCAATGCAATTGTAATGGCGGCGGGATTGGGAACGCGCATGGCACCTCTCACCAAAACCACACCCAAACCGCTGATTTCAGTCAACGGAACGCCGATGATTGAAACGGTCATCAATGCGCTGGTTACGGCCGGCGTTGAGAGAATCTCTGTGGTTGTCGGGTATCTCAAAGAGCAGTTTTGCTATCTTGAGGAGCGCTATCCGGCCGTAGTGCTTGTTGAAAACACGGAGTATTTGGAGAAGAACAACATCTCATCAATATATGCCGCCGTTGACGTTCTTGAGCAGGGGGCTACGTTTATTTGCGAGGCTGACCTGGTTATTTCAGATGAGCATATTTTCCAACCATGGCCTTCTTGGTCGTGCTATTTTGGCCGTAAGTTTTCCGGCCATATGGACGACTGGATGTTTGACCTTGACGGTTCGGGAAAGATTGTCCGGGTTGGCAAAGGTGGCAGCAATACGTATGCCATGGTGGGGCTGTCGTACTTCTCGGCACCTGACGCGCGGCGTTTGGCGCAGTTTATGCATGATGCCTACAAAGAGACCGGCCACGAGCAGCTCTTTTGGGATGACGTGGTAAACAACCATATTGCCGAATTAGATCTTTCAATTCGCCCCGTTGAGGCGTGGCAAATTGCAGAACTTGATAGCGTTGCGGAATTGGCGGCGTTTGACCACGGTTACGAATATCTTTTGAGGAGTTAGATTTAGAGGAGTTAAATCTATGCAGGTAAAAACATTTGTCGATACGCTTGGCGCTGATTTTTATACCGGTGTACCGGACTCCCAGCTTAAAGCGCTGTGTAATTATCTTATGAGTGTGTATGGCATTGATTCCGCGCACCATATCATTGCCGCCAATGAGGGAAACTGTACGGCTCTTGCCGCCGGATATCATTTGGCAACCGGTAAGGTCCCGGTGGTTTACCTGCAGAACAGCGGAGAAGGCAATATTATCAATCCCGTGGCTTCTCTTCTGAACGAGAAGGTCTATGCCATTCCGATGATATTTGTTGTTGGCTGGCGTGGAGAGCCGGGCGTTCATGACGAACCCCAGCATATCTATCAGGGAGAAGTAACACTGCGCTTGCTTGAGGACATGGGGATTCGCTCCTTTGTGGTGGGCTCGGATACAACGGCAGACGACCTGACGGCTGCTATGAGGGAGTTCCGCGAGCTGCTTAAGCAGGGGCATGACGTTGCGTTTGTCATCAGAAAAGGCGCGCTGACCTTTGACGATACGGTTGCGTATAAAAACAGCAACGCAATGGTGCGAGAGGATATTGTGTGCCATATTGCGCGTGCTGCCGGCGATGATCCCATCGTGTCAACGACCGGCAAGGCAAGCCGCGAGCTCTTTGAGATTCGCGAAGCTGCCGGTCAGAATCATGAGCGTGATTTTTTGACCGTGGGCTCCATGGGGCATGCGTCCTCCATTGCTCTGGGAGTGGCGCTGAACAAGCCAGGGCAAAAAGTGTGGTGTATCGACGGTGACGGTGCCGCTCTCATGCACATGGGGGCTATGGCAGTCATCGGTGCACAAAAGCCCGCCAACCTCGTGCACATTGTCATCAATAATGCCGCTCACGAGACGGTTGGCGGTATGCCGACGGTTGCCGGCACGGCTGATTTGGTGGGCGTTGCCAAGGCTTGCGGATATCCCCATGCGGTACGGGTGAATACCTTTGAAGATTTAGATGCCGAGCTCACAAAGGCACGTGGGCGAGAAGAGCTTTCGTTCATTGAAGTGCCTTGCTCTATTGGGTCTCGCGATGATTTAGGGCGTCCCACAACCACTGCGCTTGAAAATAAGCAGAACTTCATGCGGTATTTGAAGACGTTGTAGGGCAGTGCTTGGCGGAAGGGCAATAGATTAATATTGGGGATTCTCCACCTCTACCTTGTCAGATTCCTGAAAGGGCGCAAGGGTGGAAATCATAACCATGGTCTCGTCATAGGGATTATTGACATAGTGAACTTCTCCGGGCTCAATATGAATGAAGTCGCCCGCCGAGAGGGTATGTACCTCGCCGTCAACAACGATATCGACTTTTCCCTTAAGAATGTGGAAGTTCTCCTCCATGACATGGTGATAGTGTGCTTGGAAGTTTTGCCCTGGCTGAAACTGTACGACGGCATAGTTCATGCGAGGGCCCTTCATAAGGTATTTGGGACCGGAATCGCCAAATCGATAGGAAAAATCATTTTCATTTACTACAAACATAGAGGTATCCTTTCGTGTGCAAATCTTAAGTAAAGTAGATACGCTGCAGATATGTTGATGCTTATGTGGACGACCGTATGTATGCCAAGACATATCGGATGGTGGAGTTTATACGCCGGGCGCTCTCCACAATCCCTTAGTCTTTCCCGTCTCGGCAAGAGACAGTTGAGTGTCGTATATTTCCCTCCACGTTGCGTAGAGTTTGTCGTATACGTCAAAAACCTCAGAATTAGGCTCAAAAGTTTGCTCCCATTTGACAACACGATGAGCACCCTCGGCGATGCTGGGATAGAGGCCAACTCCATATCCGGCAAGGATTGCGGCCCCCAATGCGGTAGCTTCTTTAACTTGAGGTACGCGAACACGTTTATGACAGACATCCGCAAGAATCTGTGCCCAAAGAGGGCTTTTTGAAGCGCCTCCTGCAAATACCAATTCGTCGGGTTCATTTCCGGTTGCATCTTTTACAAGCTCGATATGTCCGCGGATGAGAAGTGCGGTGTTCTCAAGAATTGCGCGGTAGAAGGTGTATTTGTTGAAGCGCTCGGGATCAAGCTCAAAGTTTGTAAAGGTTGGGCTCGCATGAGTCCAGTGGATGTAGTTCATGACGTCGCTAAAGCAGCATATCGTGCCATAACTTCCTGCTGGGATTTGGGCTGCTTTCTCGTTTAGGAGGTCGTAGACATCTACACCGCGCTTCTCGGCTTCTGCCTTTTCTGCCTGACAAAAACCGTCGCGATACCAGCGCATGACAAGACCAGGCTTAAACGCGAGAGCCTCGTATTGCCAAACGTCAGGGATGGCGTGGCAGTTAACCCGAACGCGGCAGTCGGGGTCGGTGGCTCCGCTGGCAGTATTGAATTCGTATTGCCAGAAACTGCCTCCAAATACACCGGCTTGGTTTGGCTCACATGCATCGACGCCAATCATTCCAAGTTGACAGTCTCCGCCACCTACGACAACGGGCGTTCCTTCAGCAAGGCCGGTTGCATGAGATCCCTCAGCAGAAACAGTACCTAGAATCTGCCCACATTCACGTACTTCACCAAAAAGGTTGTCGCGAAGGCCACAACGCTGTGCTATTTCGGGCTTCCAGGAGCGGCTCTTGAGATCCATGATGCCCGTAGTGCTTCCGTTGCTGGGTTCAACTGCTAAAATGCCCGTAAGTTTATATGCCAGCCAATCGTTAAACATACCCATATGAGCTGCGCGCTCGTATACCTCGGGCATCTTATTTTTAACCCAAAGAAGGCGAGGCAGCGCTCCGAGCGCAAACGTCTGACCGCTTATACGGTAGAGTTCGCGTTCCAAATCAGGATCTAAGGCAATGAGCTGCGATACTTCGTCAACGCTTCGCGCATCAACGTTTGCACAGGCCCAAATTTCTTGACCTTGAGCATCGTAGAGAAGGATACCTTCGCGCATGCATGTGGTAGAAATGCCTGCGATGGAGTGCGGGTCAATGCCGGTTTTGCTCAGAATCTCTTGGATGCAAGAGACGGTAAGCTCCCAGTTGTAGCTCCAGTTAAAATCCATGCTTCCCGGCCAGCGCGGGTCTTCTCGATGTTGCCATTCACGCTGAGCAACGCCGATTTGCTTTCCTTCGACGGAAAAAAGAACGGCGCGTATGCTTCCGGTGCCCGCATCAAGTGCAAGAAGATAGGTATCCATAGGAGCCTCCTGACTTATAGGTCTGATGAGTGAGATGAAGACGCTGATGAAAGAAGAAGTCCCTCTACTGTCTTTGAATCTGTAACCAAGACATTAAGGTAGCCACCACGAAGAACTGCCTTTATTGCAGCGACTTTTTCCGGTCCGCCCGCAACGCCAACGACGTTTTTCATGGTGCGAAGTTTCTCAATATCAGTGCTGATGGTGCGGTTTTCTATCTCAGTAGTAATAGGGTTGCCTTCGGAATCGTAGAAATGATTGAGCACATCCCCTACAGACCCCTGCATTTTCAGGATGGCAAGCTCTGATTCACGAATGATGCCGTTTCTCAGAACCGTTGCCCCTTCAACTGCGGCACCGATTCCCACAACGCTCATATCTGCGTGTTCGGTCATGGCGTAGATTTCTTGAATGCTCTTCTCGCCGAGAAGAGCGTCTCGAACTTCAGAAGAAGACACGATGAGAGGTGATGGTATAAGAAAGAGATGCATGGCATAGGCGGTAGAGCTTACCGAAGGAAGGTAATAGCTGACTCCGCCTGTCATACTTACAACGTTGATGGGATCTTCATGCTCTTTAGCAAGATATCCGAGCATGGAACTTACGGTGTCTCCGTAGCCGATATTGAGATATCCACCGGGCCGCAGGTGGTCGCTGACGTAGAGTGCAGCGGCTCGAGAGATGGTGTGAGTGAGCGCGGCCTCATTGAGAGGAGTGGGAACTACAAAGGCATCGTTAAGGCCGTATGCGGCGATAAGATTCTTTTCCAGACTCACGCGGGTGGAATCGTCTTTTCTGAAATTAAATTGGATAATGCCGTCAGTTTTAGCATCTTCAAGAAGGCGAATTACTTTTGCTCGAGAGAGGCCCATGGCTTCTGCAATTTGATGCTGAGTATAGTTTTCCATGTAGTAGAACCATGCTGCTTTTGTAGCCAGGGTATAAGTTTTCTCGTCCAACATATCCTCCTTAGTTGTTACTTTTGTTTATTATAGTTACAAAAGTAACAATTCACTATGGAAAAAATGTAATCCTTTGTCTGTAGTAACTACAGTTAGATATACCACAATTCACTTTCAGGACGAGTATTACAATAAAACAATAGTTCAGACATATTACAAAATACCGTTCACCGGCAACTTACGACCGCTCGGCCCGCAAAAGCTATGACATATAAAAAATTGCCTATATCGTCAAAAGAGTAGTTACGTGTAACTGCCGGTTGTATAGGTGGGAGAATCAATGGATGAACTTTCAAACATCCAGCGTTCCAATGCTAGTGCGGATGTAGGTTATCCGGCTACGGTGAGAGCGTGTAAAGCTGATGGAAAGAGCAAGGAGCTTGATGCATCCGATACGCTTCTTTCTGTGCGGGGAATCCATAAGTCATTTGGCTCCAATGAAGTGCTTAAAGGGATTGACCTTGATCTGAGACCTGGAGAGGTGCTTGCACTTATCGGTGGTAACGGTTCCGGAAAATCAACGCTCATGAAAATTATCATGGGTATCTACTCGGCAGATGCCGGAGAGATATCCATCGATCGCGTGAAGGTTGATATTTCAAATCCAAAATCCGCCTTGGCACACAGCATTTATATGGTTCCGCAAGAGCCCATGCTCTTTCCAAATATGAGTGTGCGCGAGAACATCACCATTGGTTTTGAAGCTTCCCAATCTGAGCTTAGAGCACTTCTCGACGAGACAATGAGAGATATTGGATGGAAGCTTGATCTGGAGCGTAAAGCGTCAACCCTTTCCATCGCTGAGCAGGGAATGGTTGAAATTCTAAGAGGCCTTATGCGTCGCTCTGAAATATTGATTTTGGATGAGCCTACGTCTGCATTAACGTTTGATGAAGTTAAAAGCCTCTCTTCGGTCATTCATGAGCTAAAGCAAAAGAACATCGGTATCATTTACATTACCCATCGTCTTGCGGAGGTATTTGACATTGCCACCAGTGTTGGTATTTTGCGTGATGGTGTCATGGCTATGCGCGGGGATGTGAAAGATTTTACGCGAGAAGATCTTGTGCGTGGACTGCTTCCGCCGGATGCCGCAGAGATTCGACGCGAAACGGCTCGGGAAAGTGCGCAAATTGACTATACGGCAGAGCCTGTTTTTGAGTTGTCAGGATTTTCTGGATATGGGTTTGCCGATATCAACCTCTCCATTTATCCCGGTGAGATCGTGGGCCTTGCCGGCATTGTTGGAGCGGGTCGTTCTGAGATGGCGACAACAATTTATGGTATGGATAAAGCCCTGGGAGGTACCTGTTCGGTAGGCGGTAAAGACATTACCGGCAAGCCAACAAAGGAAGTCATTGCCGCCGGACTGAGTTATGTTCCGGAAGATCGCTTCAATGACGGTCTTTTCAGGATACGAGATGTTGCCGAGAATACAACAAGTTCCCTGTTGGGGAGTACTGTTTTAGGAAGAATGCTTCTTAACAAAAAGAAAGAGCAGACAATCTCTCAGACTTATGTTGAGAATTTCCGCACAAAAATTACCGGCCTTACTCAAGAAGTTGGCGGCCTTTCGGGTGGCAATCAGCAAAAAATTGTTATCGGTCGAGCTTTTTCCATTAAACCCAAGGTAGTCATTTTGGACGAACCAACACGAGGGATAGACGCAGCTGCTCGAGCCGATGTGTATCTGGTAATTCAGGAGCTTCGTAGACAGGGTGTCTCGATTCTTTTGATTTCTTCTGATATGGAAGAAATTATTGAACTTGCCGACCGTGCGTTCACCATGTATCGCGGACGCATTAACCATGAGTTTAAAAAATCAGCTATTACTCAGGACAATTTGATGTCCGCTGCATTTGGCCTGTGAGGAGGTGCCTGATGAATATTGTAAAACGCCTCATGAAAGCTCGCGGACTCAGCAGCTTGATCTTTTTGATTGCCCTCTTTTTTGTAGTGGGTTCCATCAATCCCGCTTTTCTAACGCCGGCTACCATTGCTGCCTGCTTCAACACTTCGGTTGTTTACACGTTGGTGGCGGTAGGTGTAGCTTTTACGCTTTTTATCGGTGAGATTGATGTGTCCGTTGGATCAAATCTTGGACTTGTGGCTGCCGTGGTTGGAACGATGCTTCGTGACGGACAGCCTCTTATCGCTGCGGTTGTTGTTGGCATTGCCATTGGAGCGGCTATCGGTCTTATTAATGCATGGGGTGTCGCTGTCATGAAAGCTCCGTCACTTATTTTTACACTGGGAGTGAACGGAATCCTTCGCGGCATCATATATGTGTATACCAACGGCGCATGGGTCGAAAACTTGCCTAAAAGTTTCAAGGATTTCTCTGCGGTAACGGGTATTGGCGACCTTACGGTCTATTACTGTGCGGTTATTGCACTTGTTGTTATTATCCATATGGTGCTCACCAAGACTCGTCGGGGCCGTTGGTTTGCGGCGGTTGGAGACAATGCAAACGGCGCTACACTCGTGGGCATTCCGACGCTTCGTACCAAGATTTTGGCATATGTGCTGTGCGGCGTGTTTGCTGCGGTAGGAGGAATCCTTTTCTGCAGTCGTATTGGTTTTGTGACACCGATGTCCGGCAATGGTTACGAGATGAAAGCCATTGCAGCATGCGTTCTTGGCGGAGTGAGCCTCCTGGGAGGTGTCGGTTCCGTACTCGGTGCCGCTGTGGGATCTGTCATCATGGCGTCTATCAGCTATCTATTGGTCTTTATGGGCTTCTCGTCAAATTATGACAATGCCATTACCGGTGTTATTTTGATCGTCATCGTTGTCGTGGACGCACTGCTTCAGCACCGTTCAATCGTTAAAAATCGACATGCTCGCTTGAATGCTCGCGTTGTCGAGAAGCCGGTTTCGGAGCAACTTGCCGAGCAGATTGCTGAATTTGGAGCAGAAGTCTTGGACTCCTCGGACACAAGGGGAGGTGAGCGCTGATGGGCGAGAAGATAAAACGACTCCTAACTCACGGCCAAACCAGTTGGAATCTCATCCTCGTAGCCCTTTTGGTGATTGAATTTGCTGTTTTCGGCTCTACCAACGCGAAGTTTTTGCGTCCGGCATTGCTGTTTACGAGCATTAACGACAATTTGCCCGTTTTTATGATTTCACTTTTTGTCACGTTGGTTATGGTAACGGGTGGTATTGATATCCAGGTGGCATCTCTTGTGGGACTTACATCAATCACCATTGGTGTAAGTTGGCAGGATTTTGGTCTTCCCATTTGGGGTGCAGTGGCAGTTGCCGTTGTTTTAGCCGTTGCCTGCGGTGCGCTGTCCGGCTTCTTTATTGCCTACTGTCGCGTTCAGGCTATGGTGGTTACATTGGGCGGAAGCTTCTTGTATTCGGGCCTGGCGCTTCTGATTTCTACGCTTTCAAAAACCGAAAGTTATCAGGGCATCGGTGGCTTTCCGCCCGAGTTTAAATTTGTAGCTAACTTTCAGCTTTTTGGCATCATTCCGTTCCAGCTGCTGATATATGTACTTATGCTTTGCATTGCCTTTATATTGCTGCATAAGACGAAGTATGGACGGCGTATCACGCTTGTGGGTGTTAACCAAAGCGCTGCAGAGTTTTCGGGTATCAACAGTCGTCGCGTTATTATGTCCACCTATATGTTAAGTGCATTGTCGGCAGCCATTGCGGGTATCGTGCTAACGGCATATCTGGGAACCGCAAAATCAGATCTCGGTGCCGATTTGACAATGGATATCATTACGGCCGTTGTTTTGGGCGGCACGCTTTCCACCGGTGGTAAGGGATCCATCGTGGGTACTGCCCTTGCATCTTTTGTAATCGCATTTTTACGCTTTGGCTTACCTCTGTGTTTCAAAGTAAGTCCTCAGTACCTCAATATTCCTGTTGGCATTTTGCTTGTTGTCGTTATCGTGTTCCGCTCGGCGGCAAGCGGTATGCATATCGGTACGTTTTTACAATCGCTGCTCATAAGGAGTGGCAAATCAGCCGAGGCCTAACGCTTCGGGAAGCTCGTGTCCGGTGTGTGCCGGACACATGAAAGGGAGGTTCAACTATGCAAGATATGACTCGTCGCGGTTTTATTGGTGCAGCTGGTTTTACGGCGGTAACTGCCGGCCTCGCTCTTACGGGCTGTAACGGCGGTGGCGGTGAAACGAAGAAGGACGACGGCGATAAAAAGCAGTCCGGCGGCGGAGATGTCAAGGGCAAGACCGTGGCGTTCATTCCGAAGGTCACCGGCAACGCATTCTTTGAGTCTGCCAACAAAGGCGCTCAGGAGAAGTCGAAGGAATGGGGATTTACCGTCGATTACATCGGCGATGCGACCGCATCCGTTTCCGCTCAGGTATCCGTTATTAATCAGGCGGTTGCCAATGGTGTGGACGCAATCAGCATTTCTACCGTAGACGCAAACGGTGTTTCCGACGCGCTCAAAAAAGCAACGGCTGCGGGCATTGTCGTAACCACATGGGACTCTGACTCCAATCCCGAGGATCGTACGTTGATGGTTTCCCAAGGTACCCCGGAGATCCTTGGACAGATGCTTGTTGACATGGGTGTTGCTGGTCTCAAAGAGCGCGGTAAAGACCCCGAAAAGGATGAGATTACCTATGTCTGGCACTACTCTCAGGCGACGGTGACCGATCAGAATTCTTGGCAGGTAGCCGCACAGAAGATCATTAAAGAGAAGTATCCAAAGTGGAAGAACGTTCACGAGAACTACTATTCCAATCAGGATGCAGAGCAGGCAATTACCATTGGTGAGGGAATTCTCGACGCCTATCCGGAGATTGATCTCATTATCTGTAACGATTCAACCGCTCTTCCCGGTCAGCTCCAGGCAGCAGAAAACAAGGGCTACGATGCTAAAAAGGTGACCATTACCGGCTTTGCTTCTCCACAGTCTATCAAGTCTTATTGCGAGCATGGAACCATTTACAACTGGGGTCTTTGGGATTGTGCCGTTCAGGGCGCCATGGGCTGCTATGTGGCGGCTTACCTTGCTGCCGGTAATGAAGTCAAGGTTGGCGACACTATCTCCATCCCAAGCATCGGCGACGTCAAGGTGGAGGCCAATGACTCCATTGCTGAGGGCGCTAAGACTGCCGAGAAGAACAATGGCGTGGTACTTCTCCCCGAGCGCCTTGTGTTCACGAAAGAGAACATGAACAACTACGCATTCTAGAATCCAAAGGTACTTTAAGAGGATGGTAAACCGTTCTCGTACGTATTGGATGCAAGCTTTGCTTCAGTTAGTCTCGCTGTAATTCCCTGTGCCGCGTCGATTACTGCCTCTATCGGCGCAGCACAGGTTCGTTTCAAAGAAAGGACGTATATGGCTGATCTTGATGGCCTTAAAGTTGCTAAGGATTATCACGTTGATACTCCCTTTGCCAATGACCAGGGATTTTATGTAAAGGGTGCCAACAACCTTGATTGGGGTATGCAAAAGCATCTCTCTAACATCTTTGATCCCAAAAGCGGTAATACGGTTATGTTTGCGTTTGACCATGGGTATTTCATGGGGTCGACCGCAGGTCTTGAGCGTCTTGATCTGTTGCTTCCAAAGCTTGCCCCCTATGTGGACTGCTTTATGGGTACGCGAGGCGCAATTCGCAGTTGTGTTCCTCCTCAGATTTCAAAAGGAATTGCGCTTCGCGTAACTTCGGGCTCCTCGATGCTTCAGGCAGATCTTTCTCATGAGGTTGTTGCCGTGGATATTGAAGATGCTATCCGCATGAATGCCGATTGCATGGCCGTTCAGACATTCATCGGCGGTGACGGCCAGCTTTCCAGCATCGACAATTTGAGTCAGGTAGTGAACGCCGGTTTTCACTACAGCATTCCAACGCTCGGCGTCTGTGCGGTTGGAAAGGATATGGAACGCACCGGTCGTTTCTTCAAATTGGCAACTCGTATTATTGCCGAGATGGGTGTACAGATTGTTAAGACCTACGACTGCGAGGACTTTGAAGAGGTTGTGGCAGCCTGCCCGGTACCGATTGTAGTTGCCGGAGGCAAGAAATTGCCCGAGCGTGATGCGCTGCACCTTGCGTATGACGTTATCCGCAAGGGTGCTCGCGGCGTTGATATGGGACGCAATATCTTCCAGAGCACACACCCACTGCAGATGGCCGAGGCAGTCCGAAAGATCGTGCACGAAGGGGCAACCGATGCTGAAGCGTGGGAGTTCTTTGAGGATGTAACGCACTAACGGTGCCATTACGCTTTGATGCAGTTATTTTATAGAGCGAGAAGTACTTGGATTTCAGGTACTTCTCGCTCTTGCTTTTGGAAATTTGTTACCCTACAATAGACAATGTAATTCGTATTTGTAGGGTAATTGAGGTGTCTTTCATGTCAGTTTTAGAAGACGTTCTCAGAGAAGAATACGATCGTTCTCTAAGACTCAGTCGTCAGATGAGTGACGAATTGAAAACCTTGCCAAAAGGTTGTATCCGCGTGCGTATAGTAAGAGGGCATGAGTATTACTACCTCAATTATCGTGTGGAAGATAAAGTGAGATCAGACTATATACCTGCGAGTAATATTTGTGAGATGCGCAAGATGATTGCGCGTCGCAAAAAACTCAAGCAAGCCCTCAAAGAGCAAGAGAGTTCCAGGAAACAAATTGAACGCGCACTCGGAAAGAAACTACGATATGAATGAACAGCAAAGAGCGTTTATGAGAGTGCTGTCTCTTATTGAGAGGGCTGGATGTCAACAACATGTAATTCTTATTGGTTCTTGGGTCGAATTTGTTTACCATGAAGCCGGTATTCTTACTGGTTTCACACCTAACATTCGAACACTGGACGTAGACTTTCTTGTAAAAAATCTACGTCGTCCAAATCCACCCATAAGTCTTGCTGTTTTGGCACAGGAAGAGGGGTTTCTTGTAGAATCTGATTATTTCAATAGGACTACGAAACTTTCCGACGTTTCTGGTCTTGAAGTTGAGTTTCTTATTAGTAAGGTAGGAGCAGGTGTTGAGACTTCCTTAAAGACTAACATCGGTGTAACAGCGCAGACTTTGCGTCATATGGAAATTCTCTTTAGCAATACGATAGAAACAGTATGTTTGGGTTACTCAGTCTTAGTACCAACTCCCGAGGCTTATGCCGTGCATAAGATGATTATTAATATACAGCGTAAGAATAAAGCTAAGAAAGACATTAATGCTGTACTTGGTATCTGGCCATATCTCGATAAAATAAAAGTTAGTAGACTCTTATCGGAACTGACGAAGAAAGAATACAAGAACGTGATGAAATTTATGGATGCCAACGAAATCTCGCAATAAACTGTGAACCGTTGGGTTCATATAAGTGAAGTGTTGAGCCAGAAAAACAGATCAAATCGGAGTTGGTGCAATTATGCAAACAGATACATTAATTTTGATCGTAGCTGCCGGAGCTGCTCTTGTCGCTGCTATTTTTGCAGGTATGTCGTGGAGCCGTACAAAAGACACTTCAGGTTCAGAGGCGGCCATCAATCAAAAAATCGACTCTGAGATGAGGCACACACGAGAGCAATCGCAAGTGGCGGTTGACGGGCTTGACCGACGTCTTGTTACCATGACCAACAAGGTGGATAGTCTGGAGCGCGCAATGGCTGACTTTCAGGCGAAGACATCAAAGGAGCTCGGAGACGTTCGCGTGGCTCAAGAAAAGGGTCGCGCCGACATGCAGGCCGGCATTAGTACTACGCTGAAGGGTGTTCAGGACAGCGTTTCCCAGCAGCTTATCGCCATCCGACAGGATAACGGCAAGAGTCTTGAGCAGATTCGAGCCACGGTTGACGATAAGCTCCAAAAGACCTTAAACGACCGTATCAGCCAGTCGTTTAAGGTGGTGAACGATCAGCTCGAAGCCGTTTCCAAAGGTCTGGGAGAGATGCGCGGGATGGCGGAAAGTGTTGGCGACCTGCGCAAAGTTCTTTCCAACGTTAAGACCAGAGGTATTGTTGGTGAAGTTCAGCTTGGAGCAATTCTTGAGGAAGTACTTTCTCCCGAGCAGTATGACACCAACGTTGCCACCGTTCCTGACAGCTCAAACAGGGTTGAGTTTGCCGTCAAGATCCCCGGTAAAGACGATGAGTTCGTGTATCTGCCCATTGATGCAAAGTTTCCCGGTGAAACCTATGGGCGCTTGGAAGATGCAAAGGACACGGGAGATGCCGCGTCCGTTGAGACTGCTTGGAAAGAGCTTGAGACCCGTCTAAAGAGCGAGGCAAAAGATATTCACGAGAAGTACGTTGCTCCGCCGGCCACTACCTCGTTTGCCATTCTGTTCCTTCCGTTTGAGGGTCTGTATGCCGAGGTGGTCAATCGTACGGGGCTGGTTGAGCAGATCCAGCGCGAATGGCACGTTAACGTCGCAGGACCATCTACCATGGCAGCGCTGCTCAACGCCGTGCAAATGGGCTTTCAGACCGTGGCAATCCAAAAGCGGGCAGACGAGATACAGAAGGTGCTTTCCGCAGTTAAAGCAGAGCTTCCCAAGTACCGCAGGGAGCTTGAGAAGGCACAAAAGCAGCTCAATACGGCTTCAAAGACCATTGACGGACTTGTTGGCACGCGTACGCGAGCAATGGAGCGCACTCTCAAGGGTGTAACGGCAATAGGCTCATTGAGTGAAGCCGACGAACTTCTCGGCATTGACGATGATGGCGATGAAGTTGAGGCCAAAGACGAATAAAACAAAGCCGTCGGGCGTGTGACCGGCGGCTTTTCTCGTCATATGGTGCCCCCAGCGAGAATCGAACTCGCATTGCCGCCTTGAAAGGGCGATGTCCTAACCTTTAGACGATGGGGACGCAAAGAAAGAGTATAGCAAACGTAAGCCTCAATCGGGAGCAATTTTATTTATTCATCCAAATCAAATCCATTTGCCGCGGCGTATGCATCGGATGCGGCAGCAAATTCCGGGATGTTACCTGCCCATTCAACAAAATCCGGAACGTCAACAATGACAGGCTCCGCTTCATGAATGGCGAGAAGCGCTTCGTTAAAACTGCCGGTTTTTACTTCCGGCCTATCGGGGATGTATATGTCAACAAAAGTGGGGTGAAGAAGGGCAAACGCTCCGCCCTCGGTGTTCATCTGGTAGCTCTTGAGCGCTCTTCTCGCGGAACTGATACGTGAGAGCTTAAAGAGCAGGAGGGCACGGGCAAGCTCAATCCACGCGTTGCTGTGGTGATTGAATCTGTCGTCAAGCCTGTTGAGCGCCGCCTCATCTTCAAGGCGCGCATACGTGAGAGCCAGCGTAAAGCGGGCTCCGACTGTATCAGAGGGAGATTCTTCCAAAAGCTGCTCGCAGGTCGTGGCAGCAAGCTTAAATCGAGCGGTGTCCACATACGCCCGTCCAATTGCTGCCTGTAGTCGTAATCGAGGTCGTTTAAAGGCATCGGTCCACATGTCGCAGGGAATTGTTTCGGGGGTCTTTGAGTCTTCAAGATTGGGAGTACGTTTTGCCTCTTTTTCCGCCCGGTTTTGGATTGCGAGCAGTGCCTGGAGCAGGCTTTCGGGGTCTGATGCATGAACGAGTGCATCCATACGTAAGAGGTCGGTGTTTTCACCGTACTTTTCGCGAATGTTTTCGAGTGCATGCAAAAACGTCTGGAGTCGCGTGATGCGAGCCTGCACGAACTCCTCATCGGTATAGGAATCGTCATTGAGCTGGGAGTCTTGGTATCGCTTAACCGCTTGCGCAAGGTGGTACATGGGAAGCTCATCGGTTTCGGAAGCATAGGACTTGAGGTCGGATTGAACCGCCAAAAGAAGCTCTTCATAGGCAGCGTCGGACATTGAGCCGATAGCAGCGCGTCGTTTGAGAGCGCATCTCTGAACCAGCTCCTCGGTGAGATTCATGAAAGATCCCCTCCGCCCTCTCCGAAGGTAAGATTGTCTCCAAAATCAAAACCGTCTCCAAAATCGAGACCGTCTCCAAAGTCCGTTATGTCGCGCAAATCGTCTATGGTATGCAAAAAATCTGCTTGAAAGTCTTTAATGCGTGCGGGATAGCGTCGCTCAATCTCGCCGCCAAGCCAGCGTCCAAAAATGCCGCGACCCGTGAAATCATTGCCTTCCTGCAAGAGAACGGCTGCCTCAGAGACCGCAAGGATCAACTCATCCTCCGAATAGGGCTCGACATTCAGTCGGGCGTACTCACCCTCCGGGAGATCCCGTTGTATAAAGAGCGTAAGTGCACCGGTTTTATAGCGTGCAAGAAGTTTGTCTAGCAGGTCATTTGCACACTCACGGTTGTTTGTTTTAAACGCAAGCGCCACCCGCGCCAGCATCATCCACGCATCATCCGGAGGTCGGGGAGGGAAAACGGTTGCATACTGTTTTTCCAACTTTGCCAAACCTTCGGCATCCTCAAGTTTTGCATACGCAAGTGCAAGCGTAAAACGAATGTCGCCAAAGTCGGTTGGATCAAGCGAGAAGAGCTTCTGACCATAGGAAATGGCGGCCTTATTGCGGCCTGAAATAAGCGCCCTGGTTGCAAGAGCCGCAAGCCAGCGATAATAGGGACGCATTGCGAGCTCAACGACAGCCTCTGCGAAATCTTCGGAGACACCCTTTGCGGCGGAAGCGCCCTTTTCGATACAGATCTGATGAACTTCCTCCTCTTGTTCAACGAGGTATTGGAAGTGATCCTCAAGCGCAGTACAAGCCATTGCTTGATGCATGCGGAGCGCGTCAAAGCAATGAGAGTCGAGCTCACAGGCACGCTCAAGGAGCTTTTGGCCGTCGAGTACAAAGGGCTTGCCTTCCGATTCATTTACAGTTGGCAGAAGATAGTCGATCTTCTCGACAGCTTGTGCCATAAGGTGAAACGCCCGGTCTTCATCCGAGGCTATCAGTGCGTCAGGATTGTCTGAGAAGTGCGCAACATAGGAGTTGAACTGCTGAGGATTGGGCGGTTCGGTAGCGCCTGTCTCTATCAAATGATGGATAAACAGGCGATCAAAGTCTTCCTTTTTTGGATCGAACGCCAAAGGCTCTCCTGTCGGTTGCAACTGTTTCGGATCAAGTGTCAGGCCATTTCTGTTTAAGATCGTGTTGGCAAGACCATACCGGCGGCATTGTTTGCATACCGTTGGCGTATTAACGTTATCAGTTTTTGCATATTTGTGATAGATTACGGAATGGTGTCTTGTATACATAAACGAGAAATCGTGTACAAAAAACGAGGAACCAAGTCCTCGTTTGTCCGCTATATATGGGATATGGTGGAAAAATAGAGAGAGGAAATGATATGGGACGTTTTACGAACCCGCGCGATCTGTACTTTGGTGAGGGCGCACGCCACGAGGTCAAGAACCTTACAGGCAAGAGGGCAATTATCGTCTCCGGTGGCAGCTCGATGCGTCGTGGAGGCTTCCTGGGTGACGTCGAGAAAGACCTGAAGTCCGCAGGCTTTGAGGTTGCTCACATTGAGGGCGTCGAGTCTGACCCGTCCGTTGAGACGGTTATGAAGGGCGCTGCTCAGATGTCTGAGTTCCAGCCTGACTGGATTATTGCCATCGGCGGTGGCTCACCAATCGACGCCGCGAAGGCAATGTGGATTAAATATGAGTATCCTGAGACAACCTTTGAGGATATGTGCAAGGTCTTTGGCCTTCCTGAGCTCCGCACCAAGGCTCACTTCTGCGCAATTTCCTCTACTTCCGGTACCGCAACCGAGGTCACGGCCTTCTCGATTATTACCGATTACCAGAAGGGCGTTAAGTACCCGATTGCCGACTTCCAGATTACCCCTGACGTTGCCATCGTTGACCCTGAGCTCACCTATGGCATGCCCGTGAAGCTCGTTGCTCATACCGGTATGGACGCATTGACCCACGCCATTGAGGCCTACGTCTCCACCGCAGCTTCCATGTTTACCGATGCAGACGCTCTGCACGCAATTCGCGAGATTGTCGAGTGGCTTCCAAAGTCCTACAAGGGCGACAAAGAGGCACGTCAGCACATGCATGAAGCACAGTGCATCGCCGGTATTGCATTCTCCTCAGGTCTTTTGGGCATCGTTCACTCCATGGCTCATAAGACCGGCGCCGCATTCTCTGGTGGACACATCATCCATGGTTGCGCCAATGCCATGTATCTTGGCAAGGTTATCCAGTTCAACGCTCGCGATGCCCGCGCTAAGACTCGTTATGCTTACATTGCCAAGGAGATTTTGCATCTTGAGGGCGAGACCGAGGACGAGCTCGTAGCTGCATTGGTCCAGAAGATTCGCGACATCAACGATTCTTTGGACGTTCCACAGGGCATCAAGAATTACGGTGAGGGCGGCACCAAGTCCGAGACCTCTATCATTGATGAGAAGGAGTTCTTCGAGAAGGCTCCCGAGGTTGCACGCCTTGCCATTGAGGATGCCTGCACCCTTTCCAACCCGCGTAAGCCTACGCAGGAAGAGATGGAGCAGCTGCTCAAGTGCGTCTACTATGACCTGCCTGTTGAGTTCTAAATCTCTGTTTCTCTGTTTCTTTGCTTGTCTTTTGGATCCGGTGCTGATTTTTTCGGCCCCGGATCTTCTTTTATGAGGGTTACGCTATGAGACGACCCTGCTGCTTGTGTCTATCCTAATTGACACATATTTAGTGGATATTCGGTAAACGGAACTATGCTTTTTACATGCTTTACTGTCAATACAATAAAACATAAAGCAACGCCTTGGAGGTGATTGACTTGGGTTTTGATAAACGTCGCGATCTTGTGCTGCGCTTTCTTGCAAGCAAAGATGTCATTGATATTGCACAGCTGAGTGATCATCTTGGTATATCTATACAAACTCTCAAGTCACAGCTTACCTCCATAGAGAAAGAAGCAGGATATGGTGTCTGTTTCAGGGAAACCTATCCTAATCGTATTGAGGTTGTTGATCGCTCTCGTCTAGCGCTGCTTTTAAGTGCCCGTATAGGCCTTCATGATCTTTCGGTCGACAAACGCCTCATGATGACACTTTTGCTGACGCGTGGATATATCACGCTTCAAAATTTAGCTGATCGTCTTTTTATGAGTCGTTCAAGTGTTGAGAAGCATGTGGCACAAATTTCTCAACAGGATACTGCTATTGAGGCAACACGCCATCGTGGTATTCGTTTTGCTGGGGGAGAAGAGCAGCGGAGATCGGCGCTTGTGTATGCACTCCAACCCTATCTTGTTGGGAATGACTTTCTGTCTTGTATACGTTCGTTTGACCGTGATCAATACCCTATTCTTCGTATTTTTGGCGAAAGGAACGCTAAGAAGGCGCAGGATTTTGTCCGAGCCGTAGCTGCTGATGGAAGTGCCATCTATACCGATGAGTCTCTTGCGGAACTTTTTTGCAACATGCTCGTAACACTTTGGAGTGTGGATTGTGGTGCCGAATCTCTGCAGGGCAGGTTTCTTGGTATAGCTATCGAAAAGAATATTCAGTTACGATGTGAATGCACTGTTCGTCGCCTTAGCGATGAACTAGGACTTGATCTTCCTCGTGCAGAGCTTGAGCGTATCACGGCACTTATGCTGTCACTCAGAAAGTCAGATTTGGGTGATATGGATGCGATACTTGAGCGTATGGAACCTCTTATTGATCGTATTCTCAGTGTGATATATCGAACTTATTCAATCAATCTTTCCGGAGATGCTGTACTGAGACATGGTCTTGCTCTTCATATTTGGACAACAGCCGTACGCCATATAAGCCTAGCCTCACAGCCGGAGCTTTATCCTGCTGAAGAGTTAAAACGCACATATCCGCTTGGCTTTGAACTTGCAACAGTAGCAGCACAAATCATGGAGGAGGTATATGGCTATCTTCCAGATGAAAGTGAGATAGTGTATATTGCACTGCATTTACAGGCAGCACTTGAACGATCCGATAATGGCATTCATCCAGAGTATAAGGTATGGGCTATCATTGTCTGTCATTATGGCTTAGCTGCATCAAATCTGATCTCAGAAAGACTCGAGCATGCACTCCCTCAATTGAAAGTTGTAGGCTCCTATTCTTTGAACAATTATACTGATCATATAGATATTTGTGACATCGTTATCTCTACAGAGCTGCTTAATGAGACGAGAAAGCCTATTTTCTACGTGACTCCAATGTTGCATGATCCCGAGATCGAACCTCTTCGACGTTTTGTCCATGATCGCAGGTATCTCAATTCTATTATCGAAACGCTTTTGGAAGAAGCGGATGTTATCAGTATCTCTGAAAAAAAGACGGTTGAGGAAGTTGTGAATATTCTTTCTGAACCACTTACTTTGCGAGGAGATGTAGCAGACGGTTTTGTTGACAGTGTGCTTGAGCGCGAACGAATAGCACCTACGGATCTTGATTGTATTGCAATTCCTCATGGAGATCCAAATCTTGTTATCGATATGCATCTGGTAATTGGACGTGCATCACAGGGGATAACTTGGTCTGATTCTACTGTCAATATAATATTCCTTTTAGCCTTTTCAAATCAGGCCTTTCAATGTAGTCCCAGTCCCTTTTCGACATTTTATCGACGCCTTGCTAGACCCGAATGTGAAGCTAAACTTTTCCAGACAATTTCTCTTTCAGACAGTGCGTTTAAACGTCAGGTGATCAGTATCCTTCTGGGAGGCTGAACGAATTTCGTAAAAGTTACAACGAAAGGAGAGGGATGAAGATCGTTGCAGTAACTGCATGTACGGTAGGGGTGGCTCATACCTATATTGCAAAGGACAGACTTGAGCAAGCGGCAGACAAGGCAGGTCATTGCATTAAGGTTGAGACACAAGGTAACGTGGGTATCGAAAATGAGTTGACCGCTGAGGATATTGCTGCGGCTGATATTGTGATTTTGGCAGCGGATGTTGCAGTGGCAAAAAGAGAGCGTTTCAAAGGAAGGCCTTTAGTTGAAGTTCCTTCTGTCATTGCGATCAAACAACCTGAACAATTGATTAAAAAGATTGAGGCGAAGATGGGCGGTGAAGCACGATGACCAAATCTAATCTTAAACTTGGTACTGGCCCCATGATGACCGGCGTTTCCTATATGATTCCTGTCATCTGCTTGGGCGGAATTTTACAGTCGATTGGCACGATGATCGGCGGACCTTCTATTGGCGGTGATACCAGCTCGTTTGCCGGCATGCTCTATGCGGGTGGCAGTATCGCTATGAGTTTTGTTGTACCGGTCCTTGCTGCGTATATCGCGTATGGGATTTGTGATCGTCCCGGTATTGCACCGGGTCTTGTTATTGGCATGTTATCAGTCAATTATAAGATAGGCTTTGTCGGAGGTATTATTGGCGGCTACGCTGTCGGGTACTTTTGTAAGTTCATCAAAGATAAGTTCTCTTTGTCAAAAGATCTACAATCACTAATGCCACTTTTGATTATTCCAATTCTCGGTGGGATTTTTGCTGTTGTGTTTATGGGGTATCTGGTAGGTCCGCTTATTGGTGGCCTTCAAACTATCCTTATCGGCCTTTTTTCACAAATGGCTGAAGGACCTCGTGTGTTGTTTGGCCTCGTTTTTGGCGCTATGGTTGGCGTGGATTTTGGAGGTCCTGTTACCAAGATTGCTACAACAGTTGCCAATGGTCTTGTTGCCGACGGAGTTATCGGACCGGAAGGTGCGAAGGTTGTCTGTTGCATGGTTCCACCGCTTTCTCTTGGACTTGCCTCGCTCATTTTTCCAAAGAAGTTTAGTAAGACAGAGCGAGCAAATGGTCCTTCAGCCTTGGTACTAGGTTGTTGCCAGGTCACTGAGGGAGGGCTGCCCTACTTACTACGTGATCCTTTGCATGTCTGGCCTGCAGTTATTCCAGGAACAGCCATTGCTGCTGCAATAGCAATGTACTTCAATGTGGGATCGCCTGTCATGATGGGAGGCTTCTTTGCTTTTCCAGTCATGACGAATGTTCTACCAGGTGCTATTTTGGGAGTTCTTTTTGGTGTAGTTATTTCGACAGGCTTGCTTGGGATTATCCGTAAAGATATCAAAGAAAGTGATGACCAAATTGAACCTGATGATAGTGCCTCTGCAAGCTTCAAGGACTTTGATATCACCATTAAGGAGGGATAAATATGACCAATCGAGAACAGACTGTCATTTCTCTTGAAGCTCAAAAAGCCGTATGCCTTTATCGAGGCGGAAGTATGACGGCAGAGCAGTTTAAGCATGTTGGTCAAGCAGTTTTGGATGGTGGCGCAAGATTTATTGAGGTCACGATTGATCATAATGCTCATAAGGAAGAAGCTGCATTTGAGGCGGTTGATGCGCTAACGTCGACCTTTGGGGATGATCTTACCATAGGAGTGGGGACAGTTCTTGCTGCTGAAGAGGTAAATTGTGCCCATGCAGCCGGCGCACAGTTCATAGTTTCACCTGTGCTCAGCAAGGAGGTCGTGGCGCTTACTCATGAGCTGGACATGATGAGCATTCCCGGTGTTATCACTCCGACTGAGGTAGTGCAGGCGGTTAATCTAGGTGCAGATTTCTTAAAGGTGTTTCCGATAGGAGAATTGGGACTTGGATATGCAAAGGCTGTTTTAGTTCCGCTGGGATTTCCTCGCTATCTTGCTGTTTGCAAAATGACGCCTGAGAACTTTGAGGCGTTTCTTGGCATTGGTTTTAAAGCAGCTGCAATTAGTAGTTCAATTAATAACCAAGAACTTATCAAGAAAGGACAGTTCAGCGAGATTTCTCGACGTATAGCCGAGTATGTTGAAATTGCATCTAGGTATTGAGCTATTCTCGTTTCTTAATAAACCCTGCAAATACATGATAAATCTATAGTATTACAGAGGTAGTTATCTATAGTATTACAGAGGTAGTTTAATATACAGAACCCGAGACTCTTGGGATCCGTTGTGGAGTTCAAGAGTCTCTTTATATCTGATGATTTGTAATCGAACTAATGTCCAACAAAACCTAGTTTAAATTCAGACAAGTATTCTGTAAGTATGAAAGTTTAATACAAAGTAACTCAAATAAAGTACGATAGCGTTTCATTTAAATCAACCGAAGTAAATATTCTATGCATCCTATTGCATAATATAAGATAAAAGAGAATGTCAATAGTTTTTCATCTGCTTGTGAGATTGCATGGCAAATACAGAGAATCTTAAAGAAACGCTCTCCCAAAAGTTTGGCGACGGATACATGTAGCCAGCTGACAGAGTTTTCACCAAGAGAATTTAATGCAGCAATATATGGAGGAGCATCATCCAAAGAAACGGCTGTTTATCATCGCCAATGGGAACTTTGGAATAGGTTATTTCGTAGTATATAGGGAATAGAGTGTTTCCCGTAAACGGCCAAAAAGATTCGTTCGCCGAAGAGTCGGCTGCTTTTTGCCTGCGAGACGTACAATATATGTTTGTGTTTGTAATGCACAGTGTTTATGCATTATGTTGGATACGCCGAGAAAACGAGGATATGACTTCGTAATGTCATTGAGCGTGTTGAGATGTGGCATGGCTAAACACAGCGCAACGAGGCCCAATCAAGATGTGACTAAGGTGTACATCAAAGTCGTACGTACAGGAGGAAACATGGAGCTCAATGGTCTTATCGATCACACAAATCTCAAGCAAAATGCAACGGCTGAGGACATCAAGAAACTTTGTGCAGAGGCCCGCGAGTACCACTTTAAGACGGTGGCAATAAATAGCTGCTGGACAGCGCTTGCTCACAAGGAGCTTGAAGGATCCGGCGTTGGCATCACAACGTGTATCAGCTTTCCTTTGGGAGCCTGCTCAACGGCGGCAAAGGTGGCGGAAGCCAAACAGGCCGTTGCGGACAAGACAACCGAGATTGACATGGTTATTAACGGCGGTCATCTCGTTGCCGGTGACGACGACTATGTTATAGCTGATGTAAAAGCCGTTGTTGAAGCTGCGGGTACCATTCCCGTTAAGGTCATTCTTGAGTGCTGCCTTTTGAATGACGAGCAGATCGTGCGCGCCTGTAAGGATTGTCTTGCAGCCGGCGCTGCATTCGTAAAGACAAGTACGGGATTTAGCAAAGGCGGTGCAACCGTCCACGACGTTCAACTTATGCGCGAGACCGTAGGCAATGCGTGTCAGGTGAAGGCTGCCGGCGGTATTCATACCAAAGACGAGGCGCTTGCAATGGTTGAGGTCGGAGCCGATCGCCTTGGTGTTTCAAGTGGTATTGCAATCGTTTCTGAGTAGCTTCTGAGTAAGGTTTAGCCAAAACCACCGTTTCACCTCACACCGTTTCACCTCACTCAGGTTTAAGACAAGATAAAAACACCGCTACCCTCATGGGTGGCGGTGTTTTGTCCTATACGTGGGTATTTTTACAGGACGCTATGCAGAACTTTTGCGGAACCATATCCCAAGTCTTCTCGCCATATAGGTTTCCGTCTGCATTGATCCTTGTCGTTATTACGCCTGCTTGAGCTTGCAAAGCTCAGCTGCGGTCTTTGCACCAAGGGCAACATTGTTGAAGACGAGCTGGATGTTTGCTTCAAGCGAATCGTTGCCGGTGATCTCGGCAACTTTTGCCAAGAGGAACGGGGTTGTTTCTTTGCCATGAATGCCCTGCGCAGCTGCGTCTGTAAGTGCTTGCTCTATAGCGGCATCAATAACGGCCTTGTCCATCGAATATTCTTCAGGAATGGGATTTCCTACCAACATTCCGCCGGTAAGTCCCAACTCACGCTTGACGTGGAAAATCTCAGCCAGCTCATGCGGCGAGTCGACCCTGCGATCAACGCCAAAGCCACTCTTTCGCGTATAGAATGCAGGGAGCTCATCGGTCTGGTATCCAAGAACGGGAACACCCTTGGTCTCAAGATATTCAAGCGTTAATCCAAGGTCAAGAATGGATTTTGCACCAGCGCAGATAACCATAACGGGAGTCTGTGCAAGCTCTTCCAGGTCCGCGGAGATGTCCATCGTTGTTTCCGCTCCACGGTGAACGCCTCCGACGCCGCCGGTGGCAAAAACATCGATACCGGCCATATGGGCAATAATCATGGTAGTGGTAACGGTCGTTGCTCCGTCGCCCTTCTCGGCGACAATAACCGGCAAGTCGCGACGGCTTACCTTGGCAACCTCGCGACCCTTCTTGCCCAGATAGTCAATCTCATCCGCAGAAAGTCCGGCGCGCAGGCGTCCATTGATGATTGCGATTGTTGCAGGCACGGCGCCGTTGTCGCGAATAATCTGCTCAACCTTGAGTGCGGTTTCCACGTTTTGCGGGTACGGCATTCCGTGAGAAATAATGGTTGACTCAAGCGCAACGACCGGCTTATGGGCAGCAAGCGCCTCGGCTACCTCGGGAGAGATCTCGAGAAATTCATTCATGGTTTCATTCATTTTTGCGTGTCCATCCTATCGGCTTAATTCTTAATGCGGTGCAGTACGGCAGAACTGGTAAGTGCCGAATTGATGGTAGAAGCGCTTTCCGTTGCAATTTCAGCTGCGGCCAGGCCAATGCAGCCCGTGCGCTTAAGCGAGGCTTTTTTGGTGAATGCCCATGCAATTCCGGCAACCATGGCATCTCCGGCTCCGGTCATGTTGACAACCTTTGTCTCGTGGAGCGGAAGCTTGAAGGCTTCGTTTGCGTCGGCGCAATAAAGTCCCTCAGAGCCGAGAGAAATAAAGACGCGCTTAAGGCCCGTGTCAAGGAGTTCCTTGGCTGCACGCTCAAGGGAAGCGTCATCGTGGATGGTGACTCCGGAGAGCAGCTCAGCCTCAAGACGGTTGGGCTTCAGCGTATGGAAGCGACCAATAAGGTGACGGATTTTCTTGGCTTTTGTGGTGGAGACGGGATCGCAAATGATGGGAGCACTGACGTGATCAGCGAGATAGCGGAGCGTTTCCTGAGGCAGGTTTGTATCGATTACAACCGCGGCGGCATGGTCGATAAGATCCATGCGCTCCTCCATGCGCTCAGGTGTGAGGTACCTGTAGATGTCCATATCTGCGATGGCAAGCTGCATCTCACCATGCTCATTCATGATAAAGAGGTACGTAGACGTGGGCTCGCCGGGAATGGTCATCGAAGGATCAATGTCAACATGAACGGCACAGCAGCCGTCTTTGAGTTCCTGAGCGTTTGCGTCTTGTCCGAATGCGGTAAGAAGACGTACCTTACTGCCGAGAAGGGCAAGGTTATGGGCAATGTTTCTACCAACGCCACCGGCAGACATACGTACCGCACCGGGGTTTGAGTCGGAAGCGATGAGTTTTCCATCGGGACTTCCGGCAATATCCATATTGGCGGCACCGATTACCATGACATAAGGGCCGTCACACAAGATATAACGACGCCCCAAGACGGCGCCCTTACTGGTGAGATTGCTGATGTGTACGGATACCGATGAGCGAGAAATGCCTGCTCGTTCGGCAATTTCTTTCTGGGTAATGGAAGGCTGCTCTTTGATCCAGTTGAAGATCTGCTGCTCTCTTTCTGTAAGCATACTATGATATCGCTTTCTTCTAGTCTGAACAAAATCTACATGATTTAGTGTACTGCAAGAATGTCGGTTTTTATATAGAAAAATTAAGACAAATAGCGATTTCCCCTTCTTTCACCTTGAGAATCTTCGGTGCGTGCGTGTTGTTGATTTCTATTTCGGTAGTAAGCAATTGCTTACTACCGTTTGCAGAATTAATTAAACGGTGACCGGTAAGCCAAGCAAGTCTGAGCCTGAGAGAAAAAAGAGTGTAATAAAATGTAGTCTTGTACATTTGTGCGGCTGCTTTTTTATTTGTCCAAGAAAGCACCTGCAGAACAGGAGGTATCTATGGCAAAACGTGTGTTTGTCGTTGTACTTGATAGTTTTGGTATTGGAGAAGAGCCTGACGCTCCCGCATATGGAGATGAAGGCAGCAATACGCTGTGTGCTTGCGGCACAAGCCCTTGCTTGCGTATCCCTCATATGACAGAGCTTGGTCTTCTGAATATTGATGGCGCGCTTGATTCGGTGTATAAGACAAGTTTAGCCCCCATCGAGCACCCCACCGGTGCGTTTGCTCGTATGCAAGAGCGCTCGGCAGGAAAAGACACAACGGTAGGCCACTGGGAGATGGCAGGCGTTATATCACCCGAGCGGTTTCCAACATACCCCGAGGGCTTTCCAAAAGAAATCATCGAGGAGTTTGAGCAGCAGACCGGACGCAAGGTTCTTTGTAATAAGCCCTATTCGGGAACTGAAGTCATAAAAGACTTCGGTAAAGAGATGGTCGATACCGGGGCTCTTATCGTCTATACCTCGGCTGATTCCGTATTTCAAATTGCTGCTCATGAGGACGTTGTCCCCGTTGAGACGCTCTATGAGTATTGTCGCATTGCGCGCAAGATTCTTCAGGGCAAGCATGGCGTTGCTCGCGTGATTGCCCGTCCGTTTGAGGGCGAGTGGCCGTATGCACGCACCTCTCGCCGCCATGACTTCTCGCTTGAACCAACCGGCACTACCATGTTGGATCAACTGAAGGACCACGGCTTTGACGTGCTTTCCATCGGTAAGATTTACGACATTTTTGCACATCGTGGAACCACCGATCATGTATTCACCTCAGGCAACCCCGAGGGTATTGAAAAAACCATTGAGGCAACGCATAAAGATTTCCACGGTCTGTGTTTCACCAATCTGGTGGATACGGACATGATTTACGGTCACCGCAATGATGTGGATGGATATGCAAAGGCGCTTTCGTATTTTGACGAGAAGCTCCCTGAGATTATGGCAGGTCTTGGTGAGGATGATTTGCTTATGATTACCGCTGACCACGGCTGTGATCCTGTGACGCCTTCAACCGACCATTCGCGTGAGTATGTGCCATGGCTGATATGTGGTCCGCGGGTGAAGGCTGGAGCAAATCTGCATACACTCCCCACATTTGCCGATCTTGCGGAGACAGTCCTTGAGTATCTTGGTGCTCCTCAGTTGGGCGTGGGTACGTCGCATGTTTCTGAAATCTTGAAGGAGGATTAAATGTCTGCAACTCCTACCCCGCATAACGCGGCCATTGAGGGTCAGATTGCAAAGACCGTGCTTATGCCAGGAGATCCACTCCGCGCAAAACTGCTTGCCGAGAAGTACCTCGAGAATATTGAGCAGTTCAATACCGTGCGCAACATGTTTGGTTATACCGGAACATATCAGGGCCATCCTATTTCCGTTATGGGATCAGGTATGGGTATGCCTTCTATCGGCATCTACTCATACGAGCTCTTCAATTTCTATGATGTCGACAACATCATTCGCATTGGTTCTGCCGGTGGCTTAGCTGATGGGGTTAAACTACGCGACATCGTGGTAGGCATGGGAGCCTGCACCGATTCAAATTACGCAGCCCAGTTCAACCTGCCGGGAACGTATGCACCAATCGCTGATTATGATTTGCTTCGTCGTGCGGTGAGTGGCGCAGAAAAACTCGGATATCCGGTACGCGTAGGCAATGTTCTTTCCAGTGACACGTTCTACGGCGCGGATGAAACGGCTCTTTCCCGCTGGGCATCCATGGGTGTTCTTGCGGTTGAGATGGAATCTGCAGCACTCTATCTCAATGCCGTGCATGCAAAAAAGCATGCGCTGTGCCTTTTGACCATATCAGATCTTCCTCTGGCAGGGGAATCCCTTTCGGCTGAAGAGCGTCAGACAAGCTTTACACAGATGATGGAAGTAGCGCTTTCACTTGCCCTTCCTGAATCGCAGTAAGTTTCAACGAGAAGCACTGTATGTTCCAAGATATTCAGACAAAAAGGTGCTTCTCGCCGTGTAGTTTAAACCATGTGAAGGATGCTTTTAAAGCAACTTCTCAGGTGATAGTAAGGGGAAATGGTCCCCTTTAAGAGATCCCAGCGCATGCGGGGATGGACAAAGGTAAGGAGAGTCCGATGAGCAATTCTGTTTCACGTCGTGGCTTTGTCGCTGGTGCTGCCGGTGCCGGTGCAATGGCTGTTCTTGCAGGTCTTACGGCTTGCGGCGGCTCAAAGAAAGACGACACCAAGAAGGGCGCAGGCGACGACAGCAAGGCCACGACCAAGGCAAAGCTTGAGATGGTTACCGATACCGGTGGTGTCAACGACCAGTCATTCAACCAGCTTGCGTGGGAAGGTATGCAGCAGCTTCAGAAAGAAGAGGGCTGGGACGTCAGCTATCTTGAGTCAAAGCAGGAGTCTGACTACGCTACCAACCTTGACAAGGCTGTTGACGATAAGTCCCAGCTTGTTTGGGGTGTAGGCTTTGCCATGGCAGACGCTATTGTCGAGGCTGCAAAGAAGAACTCCGACGTTCAGTTTGCCATTATCGACAACGGCAACGACGACAGCTCAATTTCCAACCTTACAGGTGTTACCTTCCGCGCTCAGGAGCCTTCGTTCCTCGTTGGCTACATTGCAGCTCGCACCACTAAGACGGGTAAGGTTGGCTTCGTTGGTGGTATCACATCTGCCATCATCGACCAGTTTGAGTATGGCTACAGGGCCGGTGTTCTCTTTGCAAACAAAGAGCAGAGCCTGAACGTTGAGATTCAGTCCCAGTATGCCGACTCCTTCACCGATGCCGCAAAGGGCAAGTCCATCGCCGCAAAGATGTTCTCCGACGGCTGCGATGTTGTCTTCCACGCTGCCGGCGGTGTTGGTACCGGTGTTATCGAGGCCGCTAAGGATGCAGGCAAGTTTGCCATTGGCGTCGATAAGGATCAGGCGTATCTGGCACCCGAGAACGTTCTTACCTCTGCACTTAAGAAGGTTAACGTGGCCGTTGTTGACGTCTCCAAGAAGATTCTGAAAGACGGAGACAAGGGCGGCAAGACCGTTGAGCTGGGCTTTACTGATGACGCTGTCGGTATTCCTGAGGATCACAAGCTCATGGGCGATGAGGTCTACAAGGGTGCCATGGAAGCAGCCGACAAGATCAAGGCCGGCTCGATTGTGCCTCCTGCCAATAAGGACGATCTTGCAAAGTACGAGAAGAGCCTCGCATAAGGCGAGTAAGTATGTGGTGAGAGGCACCTAAGGCTTACGGCTTCTCACTTTGTGTAGTGAATGGTTTTACAGCCAAGGGGCCCTTTTGGGTCCCTTGGTGGTAAAGCGTGAGGGAAAAGGAGGTGGCTCGTGGAAGCTAACTCGGAATATGCCGTCCAAATGCATGGCATTACGAAAGTGTTTGGCACGTTCAAGGCGCTTGATGGCGTTGACTTGGATGTACGCAAACAATCCGTCCATGCCATCCTGGGTGAAAACGGCGCAGGTAAGAGTACCTTGATGAACGTGCTCTACGGCCTCTATTCTGCGGACGAGGGAGAAGTCTTCCTCAATGGCAAGCATGTAGACATCTCAAATCCAAATGATGCCATTGCACAGGGTATTGGCATGGTTCACCAGCACTTTATGCTGGTTGATAACTTTACGGTAACCGAGAATATCGTACTCGGCGATGAGGTCACGTCATTTGCGGGAGTTCTCGATCCAAAGAAGGCACGTGAGAAGGTCCTCGAGATCGTTAACGAGTACGGTTTTGACGTTGATCCGGATGCAAAGATTGAAGACATCACGGTTGGTATGCAGCAGCGTGTTGAGATTCTAAAAGCGCTCTACCGTGGTGCCGACACGCTGATTCTTGATGAGCCAACCGCGGTGCTGACTCCGCAAGAGATTGAGAAACTCATTCAGATCATGCGAGATTTGGTAAGCAAAGGCAAAACCATCATTATTATTACGCACAAGCTGAAAGAGATTATGTCTTCGGCGGACGAGTGCACCATTATTCGTCGCGGTAAATACATGGGCACCGTTGACGTTTCAAAGACCAATGAAACGGAACTGGCGAATAAGATGGTTGGCCGCAATGTTAATTTGCACGTTGACAAGAAGCCCGCAAAGCCGGGAGAGGTACTGCTTTCCATCCGTGATCTTCACGTAAAGGATGAACGTGGTATCGAGCAGGTCAACGGCCTTAATTTGGAAGTTCGCGCCGGTGAGATTGTGGGTCTTGCCGGTATTGACGGCAACGGTCAGCGTGAGCTTGCCGATGCCATAAACGCTCTGGTGAAACCCGAGTCGGGTACCATTGCCATCCGCGGTGAAGAAATACAGGCCACAACGCCGCGCAATGTTATTAACCATTCGGTAGCAACAATCCCTTCGGATCGTCAACGCTGGGGCTTGGTGTTGCCCTTCTCGGTAGCCGAAAATACGGTGCTCGAGCGCCATGGCGAAGAGCGGTTTGGCAAAGGAATTTCTTTGGATTACTCCAAGGTGAATGAGTTTGCCAAAGAGCTTGTTGAAGAGTTTGACATTAGGCCGGCGGGTTGTTTTGATCACGCTGCAGGAGGTCTTTCCGGAGGCAATCAGCAGAAAGTTATTATTGCGCGTGAGGTGTCCGGTGAACCTGATGTACTCATTGCCATTCAGCCAACACGAGGCCTTGACGTGGGCGCCATCGAGTTCGTTCATAAAGCGCTTATTCGCGAGCGTGACCGCGGTGCAGCCATTTTGCTTATCTCGCTTGAACTTGATGAGGTTATGGACGTATCGGATCGAATCGCCGTTATTTATGCGGGTCAGATTGTCGGAGAGTTTGAGCAAGGTGCTATCACTGAGGAGCAGGCAGGCCTCCTCATGGCGGGAGGTGGTGCAGAGTGACTACTCTCACCAAAATAATGAGGAAGCCTATTACCTCAGCAATTGTGGCTATTTTATTTGGCTTCTTTGTGGCGACCATTGTTCTTGCGTCTGCAGGCTATGATCCGGTTGAAGCTTTTGGTGCGCTTATCGACGGAATGATCGGTAAGCCAAAGTACATCGCAAACGTTATCATCAAGGCAACTCCGCTGCTCTTTACCGGTGTAGCCGTCGCCTTTGCATTTCGCGTAGGTCTGTTTAATATCGGCGCCGAGGGTCAATATGTCTTTGGTACCGTTTTTGCCACGATCGTGGGTATTCTTCTCGACCTTCCGCCGGTATTACAGATTCCCGTAGTACTTTTGGTTGGTATGCTTGCAGGAGCTGCTGCAGGTGCACTTGTGGGCTGGTTGAAAGCTAAATTTGGTATTCATGAGGTTATTACCAGCATCATGCTTAACTGGATCAGTCTTTACTTCAACAACTTTGTGGTGAACTCAGAGGCATTCCATAAGGCCAATTCCACCAAATCACTTCCCATTAACTCATCCGGCTACACGATGCTCTTTACGGACATGAAATCGAGCCCAGACGGTCTTGCGGCTCTTAAAGACATTCCGATAGTGGGAGATGCCATTGCGCGAACCGATGCCAACGTTGGTATTATCGTCGCTATAATCGCAGCTATTTTTATCGGATGGCTGCTTATGCGCACAAAAGTGGGCTATGAGATGCGCGCCGTTGGCTTTAACCGTGACGCCGCTCAGTTTACCGGTATCAACGTTAAGCGCAATTTGGTGCTTTGTATGGCCATCTCCGGAGCCCTGTGTGGTGTTGCGGGCGCTCTGAATATCACAGGCCTGAATCCGCATAGTATTTCAGTACTTGCGGCATTTGAAAATTACGGCTTTAACGGCTTGTCCGTTGCGTTTATCGCAGGCTGCTCGCCGGTTGGCTGCATCCCGGCATCTCTGCTCTTTGCAGGTCTTTTGTACGGAGGACAGTCGGTACAGCAGGTTGTGGGTGCTCCGTCCGAAATCATCAGTATCATCATCGGCACCATCGTCTTCTTTATGGCGCTTGGCGGTGTCATTCCGATGCTTGCCGAATATCTCGATCGTCGCCGTGCTAAACAGGTAAAACTTGCCGAAGGAACTGTTGGAGCCGACTCGGCAATCAATGATTCGGCTCAGGGGAAGGAGGCGAAGTAGAGATGGATATGACTGCTTTAATTAAGATCCTCGTGCTGCTGGTTGGCGGTACGCTTATGTACTCTACTCCGCTGGTATTCGGTGCGTTAGGTGGAGTTCTTTCCGAGCGTTCGGGCGTCGTGAACATTGGTATCGAAGGCATGATGAACGTTGGTGCCTTTGCCGGTGTTGCCGGCAGCTACCTTACGGGAAGTCCATGGGTAGGTCTTCTCTGCGCAGGTATTGCCGGTGGCTTGGTTGCCCTTTTGCATGCGATTGCTTCCATTACCTTTAATGCGGACCAAACGGTTTCCGGCGTTGCCATCAACCTGTTGGCTCCCGGTATTGCGCTGTTTGCCTGCGGTCATCTGTTTGAGGGTGCAAAGCAAACGCCGGCCGTAAATACGCTTCCCAAGTTGTTTGGTGACGGCGCTTTTAATGACACGCTCTTTGCGGCTTTGAATGTGGACATTACGGTGCTTCTCGCGCTTATTACCTCGGCTGTCGTATGGTTTGTGCTGTACCGCACCAAATGGGGTCTGCGTATTCGTTCCGTCGGCGAGCACCCCCATGCGTCCGAGACGCTTGGCATTGGCGTCCGCCGCACACGCTACGTTTGCGTAATCATTTCCGGTATTCTTGCCGGTTTTGGTGGCGCATCCGTAACGCTGGCAATTATTTCCCAGTACACACAGACGGCCATTTCCGGCCAGGGCTTTATCGCGCTTGCCGCGGTTATCTTTGGTAAGTGGAAGCCGCAGGGAGCTTACGGCGCATGCTTGCTCTTTGGCTTTACGCAGGAGCTGGCTATTCTTCTGGGAGGAGGAGCTACGCCCATTCCGTCCGAGATCATCTCGATGCTTCCGTACATCATTACGATCATCACGCTCATACTCTTTGTGGGCCGGTCGGTAGCTCCAAAGGCTGACGGTGTTCCGTATGTTAAGGGAAGCCGATAAGATGGCTGCTGATTTTACGTTTAATGAGATGCCGGAGGCTCAGGTTCTCGTAGAGCTTGCAGTGAAAGCTCGCGAGAAGGCCTATGTGCCGTATTCTCATTTTGCAGTGGGAGCCGCTCTGCTCTGTGCCGACGGCTCCGTCTATGGTGGCGCAAACCTTGAAAATGCCGCATACACACCGACAAACTGCGCCGAAAGGACTGCATTTTTCCGAGCCGTTTTTGAGGGCCATAGAAATTTCTCTGCGATTGCCGTGGTTGGTGGACCTGAAGGACGTCCGGTGAGTGAGTGGTGCACACCGTGCGGCGTGTGCCGTCAGGTAATTCGTGAGTGGTGTGACCCCGATACGTTCCGGGTGATTTTGGGCCGGGTTGGCTCAAAGCCACGCGAGTTTTTGCTCCGTGAGATTTTGCCCATGGGGTTTGGTCCTGAAGATTTAGGAGAAAGCGGTCCTTCGGGTAAGTCGGGCGGCGACTTCGTTGAGCGTGGAGACGCTTCAAGCGGTAAGTGCGGCCATTAACACATGTAGGTACAAGTGAACACACCCACTGGTGGACGCAACCACCGGTGGGTGTCGTTGGTAGGAAAGGACACATCTTATGCGCATGTACGATGTAATTGAGAAGAAACGTGACGGCGGCGAGCTTACCGATGAAGAGATTGATTTTTTCATCTCCGGGTATGTCTCCGGTGAGATTCCCGACTATCAGGCATCCGCGCTGGCAATGGCCATCTTTTATGAGGGCATGACGCCGCGTGAGACTGCCAAGCTTACCATGGCCATGGCCGAGTCGGGCGATATGATGGATCTCTCGGCTATTTCCGGCATCAAAGTCGATAAGCACTCAACCGGCGGTGTTGGCGATAAGACCACGCTGGTTGTTGCCCCGATCGTGGCATCGCTTGGCGTAAAAGTTGCCAAGATGAGTGGCCGCGGTTTGGGCCATACGGGCGGCACGCTGGACAAACTTGAGTCCATTCCCGGGCTTTCCGTTGAGATTTCCGAACCTGATTTCTTCAAACAGGTAGATGAGATCGGCGTTGCGGTGGCCGGACAAACAGGCAATCTGGTACCGGCGGACAAAAAACTGTATGCACTGCGTGACGTAACCGCCACGGTTGACAGTGTGCCTCTCATTGCATCGTCCATCATGTCGAAGAAAATTGCCTCAGGTTCAAATTGCATTCTTCTGGATGTTAAATGCGGTTCCGGTGCCTTCATGAAGACAGTGGATTCGGCTGTCGAGCTTGCTCAGGCCATGGTTTCCATCGGCGAGCATGTAGGTCGTACAACTGCCGCTTTAATTACTGGCATGGATCGACCGCTGGGCAAAAATATTGGTAATGCACTGGAGGTTTCCGAAGCGGTGGCCACGCTTCGAGGCGAAGGTCCTGAGGATTTGACCGCCGTTTGTGTTGAGCTTGCAGCCAATATGCTGAATCTTGCAGGTAAGGGAAGCGTTGAGGAATGCCGGGATCTGGCTCGCGGCCAGATTGCTAACGGTGAGGGTTTGGCAAAGCTTGCAGACATGGTCGCTGCCCAGGGCGGAGATGCCGCGGTTATCTGGGATACTTCAAAGTTTGATGTGGCTCCGTTCCGTCGTGAGGTTTTGGCGGAAGAGTCCGGGTATATGAGTGCCATGAATGCCGAGCGCGTAGGCATCGCATCCGTAGCACTTGGTGCCGGCCGTGAGAAAAAGGGCGATCCCATTGATATGGCAGCCGGTATTATCCTTGAGCGCAAGACCGGGGATTATGTCGAGAAGGGAGAAGTGCTTGCAACGCTTCTGACTTCCGACGAGAAGCGCTTGGACGACGGTGAGCGTATTTTCCGCGAAGCGCTTTCGTTTGGATCCGAGCAGCCTTCACGTGAACCTCTCTTCTTTGCTCGTGTTTCTCGCGACGGTGTGGAGAAGCTGGGATAAATTTGATATTAAGCACGATTCTGGGCTGTGAAATTTGCATCGATATGAACGGCGTCTCTTACCAAAGAGGTGCCGTTTTTGATGAAAACCCGCTACGTTAAGCGGTCAAAAAACGGTCAAATTACTTTGGTACGCTCAAAGTGGTTATCGGAGTAAGCCTGTGCCGGCGGCATCTCCTGAGAAAGGAGGTGAAGTCCATGGAAATACTCTTTTTGCTTTTGGAGCTAGCAGCAAAGCTGGTAACTTTAGCTGCAGAAACAGTAAAGTACTTGTCCGAAAGGCACGACAGTAACTGCGATCATAAAGAGAGCCGTTAGCGACCACTAACGACTTCTCAAATCGATGAAGCTGCCCGATCTGCAACAGGCAACTCTGGTAACTCAAGTATAGATGATATGACGCAGCTTGGAAAGCAAGCCTTTTCTTCATGAGATTTCGCTAAATTATAAAAACTGACAGATAGATGGATATATAAAGTATGCGGCAAATGAAACATACCTTCCGGCGTGGTGAAAACTTTGAAATCAGGCAAAGAATTCTTAAGTAAACGAGAATTCTCAAAATGATAAAACGCTTTACCACTTACACTGAGAGAAGAACATAAAAGAGGAGCGTTTGTGTTGCGTTATGCAAACACTACGTAAAGGAGGAATAATGGCTCAGCCTGTTATCGGAACACCTTGGCAAAGGCTCAATCAACCTGTCTCTGAGGATGAACTTTCCGGTGTCGATAAGTACTGGCGCACGGCAAACTATCTTTCCATTGGCCAGATTTATCTGCGCAGCAATCCTCTTATGAAGGAAGGATTTAACCGGGAGGACGTTAAGCATAGACTGGTAGGACACTGGGGAACGACACCTGGCTTGAATTTCCTGTTTGGCCACGTTAACCGCTTTATCCACGATCACAATCAGAACACCATTTTTCTTATGGGACCCGGTCATGGCGGACCGGCCGGCACGGCTCAGTCGCTGCTTGATGGCACGTATCGCGAAACCTATCCGTTCATCACCAACGATGAGGCGGGTCTCCAGAAGTTCTTCCGCCGTTTCTCCTATCCCGGCGGCATCCCTTCTCACTATGCTCCTGAAACTCCCGGATCCATCCATGAGGGCGGCGAGCTCGGCTATACGCTGTCCCATGCCTATGGTGCGGTTCTTGACAATCCGTCACTTTTGGCCGTTGCCGTAGTGGGTGACGGTGAGTCTGAGACCGGACCTCTTGCCACCAGCTGGCAGACGAACAAGTTTATGGATCCGCTTACCGATGGTATTGTGTTGCCGATTCTTCACCTGAACGGTTATAAGATTGCCAATCCAACCATTCTTTCGCGCATTTCCGACGGAGAGCGTGACGAGTTCTTCCGCGGTATGGGATATCATCCCTATACCTTTGTTGCCGGGTTCGATAACGAGGATCACCCGTCCGTCCATCGCCGCTTTGCCGCACTTTTCGAGGCGGTCTTTGACGAGATCTGCTCCATCAAGAGTCGCGCCGCTGCAGGTGATGCGTCCCGCCCGTACTACCCGATGATTATTTTCCGTACGCCCAAGGGTTGGACGTGCCCGCCCTATATTGACGGCAAGAAGACCGAGGGCTCATGGCGTGCGCACCAGGTGCCTCTGGCATCTGCTCGTGATACCGAGGCTCACTTCCAGATTCTGCGCGATTGGCTTGAGTCGTACAGACCTGAGCAGCTCTTTGATGAGAACGGTGCCATTCGTCCTGAGGTTACGTCCTTCATGCCCGCCGGTGAGCTTCGCCTGGGCGCTAATCCCAACGCCAATGGCGGCCTTCTTCGTCAACCGCTTGACCTACCAGACGCCCGTGAGTATGAGATCCCCGTGGGTGAGAAGGGCCACGGCTTTGGAGCTACCGAGGCAACCCGCGTACTTGGTGAATACACGGCCGATCTTATCAACAAGAACCGTTCCGACTTCCGAATTTTCGGTCCGGACGAGACGGCATCCAACCGCCTGCAACCCTCTTTCCAAGTAACGGACAAGCAGTGGTTTGGCGGCTTTAACGATGACTTTGAAAATGACGAGCACATTTCGCCCGTAGGCAACGTCATCGAGCAGCTTTCCGAGCATCAATGCGAAGGCTTGCTTGAGGGCTACGTGCTGACCGGCCGTTATGGTATCTGGTCCAGCTATGAGTCGTTCGTGCACATTGTGGACTCCATGATCAACCAGCACGCAAAGTGGCTTGAGGCAACGGTCCGCCATATTCCTTGGCGCAAGCCCATCTCGGCCGTCAACGTATTGCTTTCCAGCCATGTGTGGCGACAGGATCACAACGGCTTCTCTCACCAAGATCCGGGCTTTGTGGATGTTTTGCTCAACAAGTGCTACAACAATGACCACGTGGTAAATATCTATTACCCGGCCGATGCCAACCTTCTGTTGGCCGTGGGCGAGAAGGCCTATACCTCCACTAACTGCATCAATGCTATTTTCGCAGGCAAGCAGCCTGCGCCAACATGGGTTACCCTTGATGAGGCGCGAGAAGAACTCAAGCGCGGAGCCGTTGAGTGGAAATGGGCTTCCAACGTGTCTGAAGGCGAGGACTACGATATCGTCCTTGCATCCTGCGGTGACGTACCTACCATGGAGCTCCTTGCAGCCCTTGATATGCTGAGCAAGCTGGGCATCAAGGCTCGCTTTGTCAATGTGCTTGAACTTCTCAAGATCCAGAATGCGGAGGAGAACGACCAAGCGCTTTCCGATGAGGAGTTCACTAAGCTCTTCTCGGCAGACAAGCCTGTACTCTTTGCGTTCCATGCGTATGCAGGCACCATCCATCGCTTGATTTGGAACCGTCCGAACCACGACAACTTCAAGGTTCACGGATATGAGGAGCAAGGTTCGACGACTACGCCGTATGATATGCTCCGCCTGAACCATATGGATCGCTGGGCGCTGGCAGCCGATGCTCTGCGTATGATCGATGCGGATAAGTGGTCCGAGCAGATTGTTGAGTGGGAGCAGTTCCGTACCGATGCGTTTAACTTTGCCGTCGAGAAGGGCTACGATCATCCGGCGTTTACCGATTGGGTATGGCCGGATGCGTCGGATGCCGGCGAATCGCTTTCGGCAACCAAGGCAACGGGCGGGGACAACGAGTAGTGACGGATAGGTAAGTAAAACAAAGAATTGCTATAGAAAAATAGCATGCTCCTAAGATGGAACATGCTATTTTTTGATTTTTGTGTGAGATACCTGAGGCTCTTTGATTGCTTTAATACTGGCAAGACAGTGCTGCCGAAAAACGCCAAGCTGGACCGTCATAATGGCGCTGCCGGAACAGCGCCAAGTTGGTGCTGCCGGAACAGCGCTGCCAAAAATGCGCCAAGTTGGGCACAAGTTGCCAAACTTGCAGCAAGTAT
>ERZ772956.44-NODE-44-length-99826-cov-6.723697_pt1 | contig 99826 bp, 76 predicted proteins | sample MGYA00580683_ERZ772956 | MGnify/ENA primary metagenome ERZ772956 (study PRJEB29015, sample SAMEA2738077) | human oral metagenome | biome: human oral; feature: human-associated habitat; material: saliva | place: China | collected 2212 ... | reverse complement strand
ACGACTCCGCCCCCTCACATACGGGACTTCCTGGACGTCATCGCGCGAACTGACCAGTAACGACCGTTTCTGACACCCCACCGCCAGGCGCGACGATCACCGCGACACGCCGCGCCAAAAACCCCTACCAAAACCCCTAGTGCACCAAAACCTGGCACGTAGGATTTTGATATGAGCACCACCGGATACGCCCGCGTCAGCACCGACGATCAAGACCCCGCCGCGCAGATCGACGCGCTCAAGGCCGAAGGATGCGACCCTATTTTCGTGGAGCGCGCCAGCGGCGCGACCATGCAGCGCCCCGAATGGCACGCCTGAAATAAACAGCTTGGGGGGTGGAACACAGTTCCACCCCCCAAGCCTTGGTTTAGCTAGTTGTCTTCAGCCCCTGGGGGCTCGCCTGCCATTTAGGGCAGCGAGTCGGGTTGCCAGTGCTGAGCCTAGCGGCGTCAGTTGTTCAGCTCGCGTTCGGCGCGCACCTGGCGGGTAGCGGCCACCAGGTTTTCCAGCGAAGCCTTGGTTTCGGCGTAGCCACGAGTCTTTAGACCACAGTCGGGGTTAACCCACAGGCGAGAAACCGGTACGGCGTCGGCAGCTAGGCCGATCAGCTGCGCCAACTCTTCCTCGCCGGGCACGCGCGGGGCGTGAATGTCCCACACACCAGGGCCAATGCCGTGGTCGAAACCAGCCTCAGCCAGCTCGGGGACAACCTCCATCTTGGAGCGGGCTGCCTCAATGGAGGTTACATCCGCATCCAGGCCCTTGATAGCGTCAATGATCTGGCCAAACTCGGAGTAGCACAGGTGTGTGTGAATCTGGGTGTCTGGGCGCACGCAGGAGGTGGCCAGGCGGAAGGAACCCACCGACCAGCCCAGGTAGTCGGCGTGGCGCTCAGCGTCCAGGGGCAGCAGCTCACGCAGAGCCGGCTCATCCACCTGGATGGCGGCAATGCCGGCAGCTTCCAGGTCGCTAACCTCGTCGCGCAGCGCCAAACCAATCTGGTCAGCAATTTCGCCCAGAGGCAGGTCATTACGCGGGAAAGACCAGGCAATGATGGTCACCGGGCCGGTGAGCATACCCTTAACCGGCTTGTCGGTTAGCGACTGGGCGTAGCTGGTCCAGCCCACAGTCATGGCGGCCGGACGCGACACGTCACCCCACAGGATCGAGGGGCGGGTGCAACGCGAACCGTAGGACTGCACCCAGCCGTTGCGGGTGGCGGCGAAGCCATCAAGCAGCTCAGCGAAGTACTGCACCATGTCGTTACGCTCAGCCTCACCGTGCACCAGCACATCCAGGCCCAGCTCTTCTTGCAGTTTGATTACCGCAGCGATTTCTTCACGCATACGCTCCTGGTAGTCGGCGTCAGAAAGCTCGCCGCGCGCGTTGGCGGCGCGAGCCTTACGGATCTCAGTGGTCTGCGGGAAAGAACCAATAGTGGTGGTGGGTAGCGGAGGCAGGTGCAGGCGCTGGGCTTGGGCAGCTTCACGCTCCAGGTAGGGCTCACGGGCGCGGTCGGCGTCGGTCAGGGCGGCAGTGCGGTTGCGGACCTCGGGACGTACCACGCCGGGGGCGGCTGCGCGCTGCTCTAGGACGCGGGTCGCCTCGGCTACCTCAGCGTCAATGGCCTCCCAACCCTCATCTAGGCCGCGTGCCAGGGTGACCACTTCCTGCACCTTCTGGTCGGCGAAAGCCAGCCAGGCGTGCAGGTTTTCGTTCAGCGTGGGGTCATCCCAGGTTTCCAGGGCGGTGTCGTGAGGCACGTGCTGGAGCGAGTTGGAGGTAGCCACAGTCACCTTGGCGGCGCCCAGGGCTTGGGCGGCGGTTAGGGTCTGGCGTAGAGCAGCCAGGTCGGCGCGCCAAATGTAGCGGCCGTCCACAGCCCCAACCACCAGGGTCACCCCAGACAGGTCGGCGTCCTTAGGTAGGCTGCCGCGCAGGGTGTCAACGTGGATAGCTTCCACCCCGGTCTTAGCTAGGGCGCCTACAGCCTGGGAGGCGTCCCCATAGGGGGTGGTCACCAGGATCTGGGGGCGGTTAGTGGCTTTAGCTAGACGCTCATACACACCCACAGCCAGTTTGGCCAGCTCAGCGCGGGGGTGCGAGAGGTTGTCGGAGGTTAGGGCCGGCTCGTCCAGCTGCACCCAGGGGGCGCCAGCCTCGTGCAGGGAGGCCAGGGCCTGCTCGTAAGCGGCCACAGCCTCATCAAGGCGGCTTAGCGGGTCAAAGTCGGGGGTGGCCGGGTCAGCCTTAGCTAGTGCCAGGTAGGTCAGCGGGCCCACCAGCACCGGGCGGGTCACGTAGCCCCACTGACGGGCCTGCACGAACTTACGGGTGACGGCGTCGTCGGCAAAACGCAGCGGAGTGTCAGGGCCGATCTCGGGGACCAAGTAGTGGTAGTTAGTGTCAAACCACTTAGTCATCTCCTCGGGGCCCACCTTTTCATCCCCACGGGCCAGGGCGAAGTAGAGGTCTAGACCCTGCCGGCCGGCAAAACGCGGGGGGATAGCACCCAGTAAAACGGTGGCGTCTAGCACCTGGTCGTAAAAAGAAGGTGCGTCAGCCAGGGAGGCGTCAGAGGCGCCCAAACCCAGCTCAACTAGGCGCGCCAGGTTCTCCTGACGTAGCTTGCTGGCGGCTTCAAGCAGCTCAGTCTCGCTGCTGCGCCCGGCCCAGTAGGCCTCCAGGGCGCGCTTTAGCTGACGCTGACGGCCAATGCGCGGATAGGCCAAAATGGTGGCGGTGGGGAACTGCGTAGTTGCAGCAGACATGGGTGTTCTCCTTGATTTTCTTGGATTAGCGCGCACGAAACTAGACGCACGCTAGTGGGTAGCTAATGGTTGATGGTTACGGATTGACGACGACGGCGCTGGTTTAGCGCGCAAGTAGCGGGGAGTGGTGCGCACTAGGCTCCACACCCATTAGAGACAAAATGTCTAGTACCGGCTTGGCCTTGTTGAAGGTGTATAGGTGCACGCCGGGGGCGCCCGCATCCAAAACCGAGTGGATCAGTTTGGAGCCAAAAGCCGCGCCGAAAGCGTCACGTTGTTCTTGGTGCTGGTAGCCGGCCAAAGTGGATAGCAGCTGTTCGGGCACCTCAATGCCGGTTAGGTCTTGGACGCGGCGCAGCCGCGCCGGGTCGGTGGCTGGCAGGATACCGGGAACAATCGGGATGTGTACGCCGGCACGGCGGGCGCGTTCCACGAAGGAGGCGTACACCTCTGCATTCCAAAACAGCTGGGTGATGGCGAAAGAAGCGCCGGCTGCCTGCTTAACTAGCAGCCGCTCCACCTCCTGGGCGGGGGTGGTGCCAGCCGCCGGGTTGCCAGCCGGGAAGGCGGCCACCGCAATGGTTAGGGGCTTAAAAGCTGAGCGCAGCGCCTCACCGGGGTGGGCGTCGCAGCGGCGCTGTTCAACCGTGCGGATCAGGTGGATTAGCTCAGTGGCACTGGCGACGCCGTCAGGGCCGGGCTCCCAACTGGTTTCGCCTGCTGGGGGGTCACCACGCAGAGCCAGGAAGGTACGCACCCCAGAGTCCAGGTAGTCATAAACCGTGGAAACCACTTCAGCGGTGGAGTTACCCACGCAGGTCAGGTGGGCGATGGGCTGGATGGGGGTGTCTGCCACCAGGCGGTGCACGGTGGCGCGGGCGTTTGAGCGGTCCTTGCCACCAGCCCCGTAGGTGACAGACATGAAGTCGGGGCGCACTTGCAGCAGCTGATCCACTGTCTGCCAGAAGGGGGCCTCCAGAGAGGGTTTGCGCGGAGGCATAACCTCAAAGGAGAGCAAGGTGGGCTCATGGTCGTGGGTACAGGGGCAGGCGTAAATGTCGTTAGAGAAAGGCACTATGAAACTTTCGTGTTTGTGACCGTGCCTTCGCATAAGTGCATTGCGCTGGTTGCTGCGCCTGGTAGCTGCACTCAGGTGGCTACAGATATGCCTGTAGCTACAGTGAGACTAATGAATATGATTTAGTGCAAAGGAATGGTCAGTGAATGGCGGACAACAGTGTCAGCTGCACATTCGAGCACGAATCGATCCACATACGCACATGCGTTGGGGGAATTCGAATTTGGTCCAAACACTCATAGTGGTTTGATGCTAACACATCTGAGCGGCTGTGCAATCACCAGTTTGTCTGGTGGACAAAATTGAGACTGTGCTGAGGGGTGTGTTGAGGGATGCAGCGAAGGGGGCGCTGAGAGGTGCGCTGATTGCACTTAGGGGGCGCTGAAGGCTGCGAAGGCTGCTCCTAAAGGAGGTGACAAAGCTCAAAAATGCCCTGATAGATTGCTAACTAAATACCTAGGTTTTATGGGGAAGGCTCCCCATCGCGCTAGGGTGAAGGCTAGACCTAGGGTGTTTGTTGCCCTGCTTGCGCCCTCAAAGCGCGCTGGCGGCAACATAAACCTACAAATCCCCGGCCCTACCAGGCTGAACAGTGACCGGCAGTGAGAGTCTCGCGAGCTCTGGCTGCCAGCTCCAAAATTTTCAGTGAGGTTAAAAATTGAAGCTGCCCAAGTTGGTGCGCTCCAAGCGCCAAGGCGCCGATAGCTCTGCCCATACACGTTTACGCGCAGGCATGGGAGCCCGCATTAAACTTCGCAACCTCATCGGTGCGGCCACCGCCGTAGCCACCGCCTCCGTGGTGGCCCTGGCAGTAGCCCACCCGGGCATTGTTTCCAAAGAAGTAAACCTCAACGACGGCGGCGTGTGGGTAACCAACCAGGACATGCGCCTGGTGGGGCACCTGTCTTACCAAGCCCAAGCCCTAGACGGGCGCGTACGCACCGACTCCACTAACTTTGATGTACGCCAAAACGGCGCCACAGTGTTTGTATCCAACACTGATGGCGGCTCTTTTACTCGCGTAGACCCTGCCCGCGTGGCCCTAAAAGAATCCATTAAATTCGCTGGCGCCGACCAAATCCAGATGGGCGGCTCACGTATCGGCTATGCGGATGCTAAAACCGGCAAAGTTTGGCTAGCTGACGCCGCTCAGGCCGCCAGTTTCAACCCCGCCACCGCCTCCCCGGTGGTGACCGACATGCCCGGCGCGGTGCTAAGTATCGGTAGCGACGGCGTCGCCCACGTAGTAAGCCTAAAAGCCGGCAAAATTAAGACCCTCACCCCCGCAGGTGAGCAGCTAGACGTAAGCGAAACCAAACTGCCCAAACTCGCCAACAACGCCAAATTGCAGGTCAGTGCGGTAGGCAAGCAGGCAGTGGTGCTAGATACCAAAAACAACACGCTGGTACTGCCCAGCGGAGACGCCGTCCACCTAAACGGCACCGACCTGCAGCTACAAGAAGCTGGCCCGGAAGCTAAAGACGTGCTGGTAGGTGCGCGGGGGGCGCTGCTGCGAGTAAACCTGGATGACAAAAAAGTCACCACCGTTAAAGCCAAAACCGCCCAGGGTTCCCCCTCGCGCCCGGTGCTACACCGAGGCTGTGTATATGCGGCCTGGAGCGGGCAAGGTAGCTTCCTGCGTGACTGCCCCGGCACCAAAAATGACCTGGCCCGTAAAGTTTCCACATTGAACCAGGCCAGCCAGGCAGTATTTCGCACCAACCGCGACGTGATCGTACTCAACGACGTCAAAACCGGTGGGCTGTGGCTGCCTGATAAGGACATGGTTGAGGTAAAGGGTTGGGAAGAGGTCAAATCCAAGCTGGAAAACGAGGACGAGGAAGACGACTCCAACCAGCGCGACCAAAACGCCCCCAAAGAACACAAGGACGAAAACCACCCGCCCAAAGCCAATAACGATGAGTACGGCGTGCGCGCAGGTGGCACCGCCTACCTGCCGGTAATCAACAACGACACTGATGAAGATGCAGACGTGCTCACCGCCGCCCCGCTCAGCCAGCCCAGCTGGGGGAATGTGGCCCCGGTGCGTGACGGCGCCGCCCTGCAGGTGCGGGTAGATGCCGGTGCCACTGGTTCGAGTACCTTCACCTATGAGCTCAGTGACGGACGCGCCAGCGCCCAAGCTAATGTGCAGCTGACCGTGCACCCTGACTCGGTAAACGAAGCCCCTAAGCAAACCAACCGCTCTGTGCTAACCCTGGCCACCGGCGCGCAGGGGCAAATTAACGTCTCTAACGACTGGCTAGACCCAGATGGGGACCAGATCTACATCAAGAGCGTGCAGGCGCCGTCGACCATGAACGTCACTTGGCGCGCTGACGGCACTATCACCATTAAAGACACCGGCACTTCCCCCGGGGATGTAAGTCTGAAAGTTATTTTCTCTGATGGGCGTGCTGACGGCGAAGGCAGCCTGAACGTGACCGTTAAGGCTCCGGGTAACCTGGACCCCATCACTAACGGTGACCACCTGGTCACCCCGGTGGGTGTGTCCGCGCAGCTAACCCCCATGGATAATGACTCTGACCCTAACGGCGGCAGCCTGCGTTTAACCCAGGTGGATGAAGCCCCCGCCGGCTTGTCGGTAACCAGTGACCTACCTACCGGGGTGCTTACCTTTACTCCCACTGCAGAAGGTACCTACTACCTGAACTATCAGGTTTCTAACGGTCCCAAGACCGCCTCGGGCTTTATTAGGGTTGACGCCATTAAGAGCGCAGAAAAATCTGTGCCAATTGTGCAAGACGACGTCACCTCACTACCTGAAGGCGGCTCGGCCTTGGTGGGCGCATTGGATAACGACACTGACCCCACCGGGGGCGTATTGTCAGTCCAGTCAGTTAAAACCCCTGACGGTTCCCCACTGGTGGCCGCAGTTTTGGAACACCGGATCGTGAAAATCACGGCTCCCGGTGGTCTAAGCGAGCCGGCCACCTTGACCTACACCGCCGTCAACCAGTCTGGCGCCACCCAGGGCACTATCCGGGTAGTGCCCACCCCGGCAACTGACATGACTAAACCCCCGGAGCTAAACGACGACAACCTGGTGGTGCGCGTTGGTGACGTGGGTAGCATCTCGGTGCTAAACAATGACCGCTCCCCGGGCGGGCTTAAACTCACCGTACAGCCTGACCTGCAAAGCTCAGTATCAGCCAACCTGGGTAAAGCTTTTGTCTCTGATAATGTGGTGCGTTTCCGCGCCGCTAACCAGCCTGGCTCAGGCAAGCTCATTTACACGGTGCGCGATGCCTCCGGGAACGTAGCTAGTGCCAGCGTGAACCTGACGGTGGTGGGCTCTGATCCTGAAAACGACACCGCCCCTCACCCCCAAGATGTGCAGGCACGCGCGGTGGCGGGGGAGAAGGTAACTATTCCTATCCCACTGCAAGGTATTGATGCTGAAGGCGACTCGGTGAGCTTGACGGGCATCGCCACCTCACCCACCTTGGGTAGCGCCGAAGTTACAGGCAACTACCTGACCTACACCGCCGCTAATGGCGCAGCCGGCACGGATGTGTTTAGCTACACCGTCACCGACCGCCTAGGGCGCAGCGCTAACGGCCAAGTCAAGGTGGGTGTAAGCGCCATAGCTGGCACCAATCAGCAGCCGGTAGCGATATCTGACTCGGTGCGGGTACGCCCAGGCGTGAAAGTCTCAGTCCCGGTACTGTCTAACGACCTTGACCCCGATGGGGACCCGCTGTCACTAGTGGCTGATAATGTGCGCAGCAGCGACGACTCAATTGAGGTCCGTGCTGAGCGCTCTCGCGTAGTGTTCAAGGCCCCCGAAAAGCCTGGCACCTATTCACTGCAATATGGGGTTAGCGACGGCCACTCTGAGCCGGTAATTGGTTTGGTCACCGTGGTGGTTTCGCCTGACGCCGCTTTGGTTGCGCCCATTGCGCGCGACGACGAGGTTAGCGTTGAGCAGGTACGCGCCGCCCAGGGCGCCGTGAAAGTGTCTGTGCTTGATAACGATGAAGACCCCGACGGCGATATTGAATCTGACCGCGTCACCAGCTCTGACCCGGGCGTGAAAGTTTCGGGTAAAGACCTGCTAATTGAGCCGGCCACGCAGGGGCGCTACGTGCTCTACACGGTTAATGACAATGACTCCCTATCTGCTTCAGCTGTGGTGTGGGTGCCTGGTAACCAGGTAACTAACCCTGAGCTGAATGTGTCTAAGACTCCTATCCATGTTAAGGCCGGCACTAAAACTCCTATCGCGCTAAAGAATTATGTGCGCGTGCGTAGTGGCCGCAGCGCTAGTGTGCCGAAAGATGGGCAGGCTAGTGCCTCCGCCGGTTGGGATGGCTCAACACTAGTTAAAGACTCTGCCACCTTGGAGTTTGGGGCTAAAGCTGACTATTCCGGGCCCTCCTCAATCACGGTTACGGTAACTGATGGCAGTGACGATAAGGCTCTGTCCGCCACGCTTACGATCCCGCTGATTGTGGATCCGGGCGCCGCTAACCGTCCCCCGCAGGTGCGCCCCACCGCCATTGAGGTGGCTGTGGGTGGCCAAAGCGTCAGCGCGGATATGAGCAGCTGGGTTAGCGACCCCGACGGCGATGACCCTGCCTCCATGACCTACACGGTTTCGGGGGCCGCCAATGGCATCCAAGTCAGCGTCGATGGCCACACCCTCAAGGTGCAGGCTGGCACCGGGGCTAAGCGTGGCAACAGCGCTAACTTGGCGCTGACTGTGCGCGACGCCAAGGGGGCCAGCACTAAATCGGTAATTCCGGTTAGTGTCACCGGCGCTAAAGAGCCACTGGTGCAGCTAAGCCAGGCCCAGGTGAGTGTGGATGCAGGTAAATCCACCACGGTTGACGTGGCCAACTATGCCACCAACCCCTTTACTGACACCCCGATTCACCTGGTGGGTTCGCCTAGCTCCAGCGACGGTATTACCGTGCGGGCCTCGGGCACGTCCCTGACCATTAGCGCCCGAGATGGACTGCATGGCACCTACAACATCTCCTACCGGGTGGGCGATAAAACTAACGACGCCGAACGTGAAGTTTCGGGCACCATTGCGGTGAGTGTGCGCGGCTTGCCTGACGCCCCCAGTGGGGTTAGCGCCACCTCTAATGGGGCCGGCTCGGTGACGGTTTCCTTCACCGCCGGGGCTTCTAACGGCGCCGACATCACTAACTTCACTGTCCACGACACAGTGCAGGGTGACCTGCTTGACTGTGGCGTGGTCACCAGCTGCATTATGGCCGGTCGCACCCCGGGAGTTACCCACTCCTTCTATGTGGTGGCCCATAACGCGGTGGGTCAGTCCCCGCGTTCTAATACCGCTAGTGTGCAGGTCAGTGTGGTGCCGACGGCGCCCGGAGCCCCCGTTGGTAAGGCTGGTGACGGTAGCGCTAGTTTCACGTGGAACAGGCCTAACTCGCCCGGTTCACGTATCACCGGTTACGTAATTACGCTCTCCCCAGGTGGGCTCTACCAGAACGTAACCGAACCTGAGGCTACCTTTACGGGCCTGGCCAACGGCACGCCCTATACGGCTACCGTGCGCGCGGTTAATGCTCAAGGTGCCAGTCAGGAATCAGCTGCTAGCCAGCCGGTGACTCCCTATGGCAAGCCTGGCCCGCCCACTAATTTAACGGCAGTCAAGCAGGGCCAGGGCTCAGGTGGTACCACCAGGGTGCTGGTGTCGTGGAATCCGCCATCTGACACTGGTGGGCTGCCGATTGCCCACTACCTCCTGGCCTACTCCGATAGCGGTACGCCCTCTAGCTCCATAGTAATTTATGGGTTAAATAAGCCCTATGAAATTGATACAAGCGTAGACAGGACCGTGAGGTTCTCAGTTAGGGCAGTAACTCGCGGCGGCACCTCTGAGGAAGTCTCATACACTATGAAGCTGGAGGGGAAAGTATCTGCTCCTTCAGTGTCTGCGGCCCCCAAGGCTACTGGCGCCGATAATGCAGTGAACTTCACGGCTACCAGCGGTGATAAAAATGCTCAGCTGGAATGGTCAACCGATCAGAACACCTGGCAGTCGGTAGCCAATAAAACAGGTAACGGCTTAACTAACGGTAAAGAATCCACTATTTATGTGCGCGCCTGTAACTCTTCAGGTAAGTGCTCTGAAGGGGTAGTGGCCGGTAAGGTGACGCCTTTTGGCGCCCCAATCTCGCCCACTTTGGCCTGCACTCGCCCTGAGGCCACTAAGGTCAGCTGCCAAGTTGGCCCCGCTAACGGCAATGGACGCAGCGCCACCAGCTCGGCTTATATCAGCGCCGATTCTGGCGCCTACACCAATAAGCAGGAGCCACCGGCAGGTGGCGGCACTGTGGAATTCCAAAATGGGGTTGAAGCAGGTAAAGAAGTAAAAATCTGCACCAGTTCCAAGCAGGTAACCAGCGAGGCCGGCACCCGCGAATCTGAACCGCGCTGCCAAAGCCTAGCGGCGCCGTCGGCGGCAGAACCCAAGCCAGCCAACAACTACCAGGGCTTTGTGGACCGCTCCCAGGTAGTAAACGGCAGCTGCGGCAGCACCAGCCCCAACTGCTACCGCTATGGCGTCAAGCTGTGGGACTGGAAGGATGGCAGCACCGCTAAGTGCACCATTACCTGGGCGGGTAAAACCTACTCGATTAACGCTGATGCCGGTAAAGAAGAAAAACGCTACACCTCATTTGTAGGCGGAGTGACTCTATATGTCGCCACCAGCATTACCCCGGCGGAAGAAAAAGAAGATAACGCCGCCTTGCAATGCGAGTCAGGCACACACCAATAAACCAGCTTTGCAGCCATAAAGCTGCGTCGTCGTTATAAGCGTCAGCGAAAAGTTTTGAAAGGAATAACCCATGTCGCTCACCCAGGCTAACGCCGCCCAGTTTGCTGATCTATTTAACAAAATGGTGCTTAACGTAGGGCAGGCCTTGCTGGGCAAAGAGCAGGTAATTCGCCTGGCTGTCACCACCATGCTGGCTGAGGGGCACCTGCTGCTCGAAGACGCCCCGGGCACCGGCAAAACCGCCCTGGCCCGCGCCCTGGCGGCCACTATCCAAGGCACCCACTCGCGTATCCAGTTCACCCCTGACCTGCTACCCAGCGACATCACCGGGGTAACCATTTACGATCAGCGCAGCGGCCAGTGGGAATTCCACAAGGGCCCAGTATTTGCCTCTATCGTGCTGGCCGATGAGATCAACCGTGCCAGCCCCAAAACCCAGTCGGCGCTGCTGGAGGTCATGGAAGAGTCGCAAATTACTGTGGATGGCAAAACCCACTCCACCGGGCGTCCCTTCATGGTTATTGCCACCCAAAACCCCATTGAACAGGCCGGAACCTACCCTCTGCCCGAAGCCCAGCTGGACCGTTTCTTGATGAAAACCTCCGTGGGCTACCCCGAGCGTGGGGCTATGGCCCAGGTGTTGGCTGACTCAGCTAACCCCGACCGCTCCGCTAAATTGTCGGCTGTGGTTTCCTCCGCTGTGGTCACCCAGCTGGCGGATGTGGCCGGAACTAACTATGTCGACGGCGCCGTGTTGGACTACATTGCGGCCCTAGCTGAAGCCACCCGCCTACACCAGCAGGTGCGCGTGGGGGTCTCCACCCGTGGTGCTATCGCTATGACCCGCGTGGTGCGCGTATGGGCTGCCGCTCAGGGGCGCAACTACGTAATTCCCGACGACGTCAGGGAGCTGGCCTCGGTGGTGTGGGCTCACCGTCTGGTGTTGGATGTGGACGCCCAGTTCTCTGGCGCCAGCGCCGAAGGTGTCATTGAGCAGATTCTGGCTTCTGTCCCCGCGCCCACCGCACACAGCTAAACCATGGCCGCTAAAACTAGCTCTACGCCCCCACGCGGCGTCGACTTAAACCCTGGCGCAAAGGGCCAAAAACCCACTAGCTGGCGACGCCTGCGCACCCGCGCCACCCAGGTGCTCACCCCCCTGTGGTGGGGCGTAGCCGCAGTGGCTCTAAGCGCGCTAGGCCTAGCCTTGCTAACGCATTGGGTGGAGCTGGCGGTGATCGGCCTGGTACTAGGCGTACTGGCCCTACTATCCCCGCTAAGCGCCCTGGGATTGGGTAAACACAACATCAACCTGTATGTGCAAAACGAGCGAGTGGTGGTGGGCGATAACGCCTACGGCGAGCTACAAGCCACCAACGCCGGCACCCGGCGTACCCGCAAAGCCGTAATGGAACTACCGGTAGGTAAATCCACCGCCGACGTACTGGTGCCCTCCCTACGCGCCGGCCAAATGATTAGCCAACCCCTGGCTATCCCCACCGCCCGACGCGGCCTGGTGCCAATCGGCCCAGTGCGCAGCGTTAACGGTGACGGGCTGGGCCTAGTGCGCCGCGAGCGCCGCTGGAGTCAGCGCATTGAGCTGTATGTGCATCCGCGTACGGTGGCTTTGGAAAGTGAAGCCATTGGTTTCATTAAGGATATTGAGGGCGCTACGATCCGGGATTTGTCTAGCTCGGATGTGTCTTTTCATACTTTGCGTGAGTATGTGCCCGGCGATGATCGGCGCAATATTCACTGGAAGTCTACGGCTCACACCGGCAAGTTGATGGTGCGTCAGTTTGAGGAGACGCGCCGGGCTCACCTGTTGGTGGTGTTGGATACGCGGGCGGCGTCTTGGGCTAGTGAGGCTGAGTTTGAGGTGGCTGTCTCGGCGGCGGCGTCGCTGATTGTGGCCACGATTAAGGCTAGCCGTGAGGTTACTTTGGTGACTCAGGCGGGGGTGCCGGCGCTGCCTAACCCTAAGCGGGCTTTGGATGCGTTGAGCCTGGTGGAGATGGATGGGCGCGCCGCTGACTTGCCGGAGTTGACTAAGGAGGCGGTGGCGGCTTGTCCGGGTGCCTCAGTGGCGGTGTTGATTACTGGTTCAGGGGCTGATTTGGAGCTAATTGAGCGTGCTTGGGTGCGTCTGCCGGTGTCGGCGCGTTCTTATGTGTTGCGGGTGAGCCCGGGGCGGGCGGGGCGTAACCGTTTGGGGGCAATGGATTTGCTGCACTTGGGGGCGCTTAGTGAGCTTCCGGCATTATTGCGAAAGGCGGCGCTATGAGTGTTGATGGGCTTGAGACGGTTGGTTCTAAACACGGGGCTTTTAACTGGCTGGGGCTGGTTGCTTTTACGCTGGTGATGTTGGCTGCCAGTGTTAGCCATGGGGCGGTGTTTGGGGACTGGTCTGGCTATATTGCGGCCATGGGTGGCACTTTGCTGGCTGTGGTGGTTACTGGCGTCGCTTATGCGTTGGGGTTGCGGCGGCTGGAAACTATTTTGGCGCTGGTGATTGCCTACCTGCTAGGTGGAGCTTTGGCTTTACCGAATCTGGCTAGCGCTAAGGTGTTTCCGTCTTTGCAGATGGTGCAAACCCTGGTGTTGGGGGCGGTAACTAGTTGGCGTGACTTGCTGACTTTGGCTCCGCCGGCTAACGCCTATGCGGGTATTACGGTGGTGCCGTATTTGAGCGCCATGGTGTGTGCTGGCCTGGGTGCTTCGATTGTGTTGCGTCACCAGCGCGGCCAGTTGTGGGCGCTGGTTCCAGCTGCGCTGATGTTTGCCGTAGGGGCATTGTTTGGTGGTTTTGAGGCTCCCTATGGGCGCGATAGTGCGCTGGTGGGGGTGCTAGTGGCGCTGTTGTGGGCGGCTTGGGCGGTTAATAAGCGCCATGGTCGGGGTCAGCGCGGGCTGATTGCTTTGGGGGCGGGGCGTTTGCGCCGTCGAGCCCGCCTGGGCACGCTGCTGATGCTGGCTTGTGCCATGGCTGCGGGGGCGGTGCTGGGCCCGCAGGTGACGGGGGCTAATAACCGTGAGGTTTTGCGTAGCTATGTGACGCCGCCGCTAAATATTGCCGAGTATCAGGCTCCGCTTACGCGCTTGCACTACTGGGTGGATACTCAAAAAGACACCACTTTGTTTACGGTTTCGGGGCTGCAAAATGGTGAGCGTATCCGTGTCGCCACCATGGACGCCTATGACGGAAACGTTATGCGCGTTGGGACGTCAGACAACGGTGAGGGTTTTAAGCGGGTTGGGGCCCAGGTTGATACGCGTGTATTACCTAGGGGCGCTAAAACCCATAACCTGACTTTCACTATGGTTGATTACCAGGGTAACTGGCTGCCAGGTGGAGGACAGGTGCGTAGCTTCACCCCGCTTAAAGGCCAGGGACTAACCCAGGATCTGTTCTATTCATCCAATCTGGGCGCCCTGCTTAGCACCCGCACCCTGGTTAAAGGCGATAGCTACAGCGTAAATGTGGTTACTGTACCTACATATTCGGATGCTCAGCTATCTAAGCGTAGCTTTGGGAAGGTAAAAAATGGCACAGATACTAATGTGCCAGCTGTGGTGGCTACGCGGCTGCGTGAGTTTGTGGGTAACGCTAACAGTCCGCTGGGGCGTGTGCGCGCAATGGCCACTAAATACCATGATGAGGGCTACTACTCTGACGGCTCAGACTCTATGGCGCGCCCCGGTCACCGCACCGCCCGCATTGATGAGCTGCTAGAACCCAACTACTACATGGTGGGTGATGACGAGCAGTACGCCGTGGCTATGGCACTTATGGCCCGCCAGGCTGGTTATCCAGCCCGCGTGGTGCTGGGTTTCTACCCTGAGCACTACTCCAAGGGCACGTTAGAGGTTAAGGGCACCATGGCCCACGCCTGGGTGGAGGTTAACTTCGACGGCGACTGGGTGGCTTTTGACCCCACACCGCCGCGCGACAAGAAACTGGTTAACCCCAAGCCGCAGCCCAAGCCCAAGCCGCGTCCGCAGGTGTTGCAGGCACCGCCGCCTCCGCAGGAGCAAGCTGACCTAACCCCGGACGTGTCTGACGACCGTGACACTAAGAAAAAGCATGGTTTTGACTGGGCTCACTACCTGCTGCTGGTGGGGCAGGGGCTGGGTGTGGCCGCTTTGGTCAGCTCCCCGTTTGCGCTGATTTTGGCGCTTAAAGCGCTGCGTGGGCGCCGGCGTCGTAACCGTGACGAGCTTGGCAGCGCCCTGGGGGCCTGGGCGGAGCTGGAAGACTGGATGCGCGACTATGGCATCAAGCTGCCAGATAACGCCACCCGCACCCAGATGGCACGCTACCTGGATATTGCGCTGGCTGATTATGACGCAGCCGCCGCCCAGGTGGCCCAGGCTAAACGCGCCAAACAGCAGGCTAAACGTAACGCCCAGGCACTGGGTGGGCAGGTTGATTTGGCGCCTAAACTGCGTGGCGCCGAGGCCATTGCGGCCGCTAACGCCGCTGGTGGCGCTGGCTCTGGAGGTGAGGGCTTGGCTAACGACGGCGCCCACGGCTTGGCAGGTGGCGCTCAGTTTGCAGGTGGTCAAGCCCCTGGCGGCGCAGGTAGCGGTGCTCTGGCGGCGCCCCTGTACGTGCCCGTAAAGGGGCGCCAGAAGCGCCGTCGTCACCCTATTAAGGCCCTTAAAGCCAAGTGGGCCCGCGCTCGCGAACGCTCCCAGCGCCTAGCGCAGGCACGAACCGACGCGCTAGAGCCGGTCTTTGGCTCTAACTTCCCGCCAGGCTCGGTGCGTAACTTTGCGTTGTCAGTCAACGCGGTAGCTTTCGGCCAGTCGGAGCAGGTGAGCCTAACTACCGTTGATGGCGCCCAAAACCCCGCCAAACTGCCAGATCCCCAGGGAGTTGGGTTTGAAAGTGGCTACGAAGCACCCCAAGCGGGTCGTAAGCAACGCAAGGGGCGCTTTGCAGATAAACAAAAGTCTAAAAAACGTTCAAATAACGCCAATCTGGAGCTAACTGAGCAGCAGCTTTCAGCTGATTCCCAGGAACCCTTATGGCTAGAGATGCAAAATCTTAAACAGCACCTTGGTGCCAGTAGGCGACGCACGCGTCGATGGCTAGCCGCGGTATCTCCAGTTTCATTAGGGATGCGTGTGCCGCAGTGGCTGCAGACCATGCGCGCTAACTTCAGGAGAAAGAAATGAGCCTAAATAGTCGCCCGGCCCCGGTCCCCGCGCATTTGCAGGGGACTCGGCTTGCTGCGCTTTGGCCCAGGGTATTTGCGCGTCTAATTGACTCGCTTATCTTTTCTCTAGTCATTGGCGGCGGCAGTGGGGCCGTAATGTTTTTTGGTGCTGGCAACCAATCTAACCGCACCCCTTTTTGGATTAGCCTAGGTGTATCAATCGCGGTAACTGTGCTGCTATGTATTGGTTACCTGGTGGCTTTGATGCGTAGTGGGCAAACCCCGGGTTTGCGGATGCTGGGTTTAGCATGGGCTGGTTTTAAAAACAGTGGCCCGCCGCGTGGGGCAGCTTTCAACAAGCTAGCCTTGCAGCTAGGGGTGTCCCTAGTTACTGCCGGGATTGGCAACTTAGTTATTTACGCCCTTAGCCGCGACCACCTGAACCGGTTTTGGTTTGACCGCGCTAGCGGCGTGATTGTGCTTAATGTGCGCCAAGGCGTAAACCCGGTACGGCTGCAAAGCAACCCACTGACTCTTCCTAATCAACCTTTCGCGCCCCAAACCGGGCCTGGGGCAGGGGACATGGACGAGTTCGGGCTACACCCGCAGCTGCCTGGAGTGCAGGCGGCGGCGCACCTGGCCCAAAATTCTTTCGCCGCGCAGGCCCCCGGGCCAAATGGCGCTTTCAACCCCGGCGCCCCTGGCATGGCTGGCGGCGTCGTAGCTAATGGCACGCTCAGCTCCGCCTCGGCCCCCAGCAGCGCCAGTGCCAACTTTGCTGGCGCCAATCAAAGCGGCGGCTTTGGCACCAACCAAGCCAATCAGCTGCCCCAGCCCCAGCTAACCAGCCCCGGTCCTGAAGGCGGCCAACGTGACAGCGACGGGGTAATCACCTCCCTGGACTGGAACCTGCAAGCTCCCGCCCAAACCGCTCCCGGTACCAGCGCGCCCAGCTCCACCCAGACGCTAGGCAACAGCTACGACGAAACCATTGTTCCCAGCGCCAACACTGAAGTTGGTATGGAGCCGGTGCTCTCTAGCAACTTCCAGGCTCCCGCCCAAACCGCTCCCACTGCCAGCGCCCCCAGCTCTGGCCAGCTGCAAGTGCCAAATAAGCCTTTTAGCGGCCCCATCCCGGTGGTAGTTCCCGACGAATTAATGGGGGAGGCAACCGCCGCCCAAGAAACCGGCCAGGTGGATATAAGCGGCACAGATTGGGATGAACACGTCACTATCGCTAAAACCAGCGTAGGTAAGTGTTTGCGCCTAGACACCGGCGACGTCATTAACGTGACCAGCGCCGTGGTGTTGGGGCGCAACCCGGTTCCCGCAGGTATGTGGGCGCAAGCTGACGTGGTGCCTGTGGCTGACCCCAACTTTTCTATCTCCAAAACTCACTTGGCGGTGCGCGTCGATGGACAGTACATGTTTGTCACCGATCTAGGCTCAACCAACGGCACCAGTGTGGTTGCCCCTGACGGAAGTCGCACACATGTACTTGCTGGGGCTATGGTTCCAGTTGCTAAGGGATATTCAATTGTTTTCGGCGACCGCCGCCTGGAGGTTGAGTGATGCGCACACGCATCGCGGTCAAATACGCCGCAGGGACTGATGTGGGATTAGTGCGTCAACACAACGAAGACGCCTACCTAGCTTCCGGCCCAGTATTTTTAGTGGCTGACGGTATGGGGGGACACAAGGCAGGCGACGTCGCCGCCGCCACCGCCCTGGCAGCCTTCTCCGAGCTAACCCAGGACCATCTGGTTGAGCCCTCCCAGCTGCAAAAAGCAGTTAAACGCGCGGCCCGTGCAGTCAATGGCCTGCCGGGAGTGCCCGCGCCTGGCTCTACCCTGACCGGCTTGGTGCTTAGTGAAAATGGGGCTATGCCGTGCGTGCGCGTACTCAATATTGGCGATTCGCGCACCTACTACCAAAGCAAGCACGGCTTTGAGCAAATCACTAAAGACCACTCACAGGTGCAAGAGCAGATTGATGCCGGGCTCATCTCTGCCGAACAAGCCCAGCACCTGCCTGGTCGTAATGTAATTACGCGCGCGTTAGGGGCCGGTTGTGGCCCGCGTGTACGCGCCGACTATTTTGTCTTGCCTGCACGTGTGGGAGACCGCTACATCATCTGTTCAGATGGGCTTTCTTCCATGGTTACCGACACTCTCATTGAGGCTACCGCAGCTGTGGTTAGTGAGCCTGAGGGTGTGGTTGATGCGCTGGTGAAAGCCGCGAGGAACGCAGGCGGTCGGGATAATATCTCGGTGATCGTGGTGGATATTGCGGCCGCATATCCGCCTTGGGAGGATGACGATCTGACCCACCAGAACCTGCCTGGCACGCAGGGTTGGGACTATGATCCGGATGCTCCCACCCTGGATAGGTCGCTGCCGTGGCGTGGCGGCAATGAGGTTGCTAGTGAGCAATGGTCATGGATGTTCAAGGACAATGAATGAATACTCAAGTTAATTGGTACGCAGGTACCACTCTCAGTGCGGTCAGCGAGAGCGGATTCGTTGCCCTAGAGGGGCCCAACGATCTGTTGCTCGACCTGTGGCGCGAGCTTGAAGATGGTGCTAATTTGCAGCGTCTGCTGCAGGTGTTGGCGGGTTACTACAACAACAACGTCTTCCACCTGCCTGACTTTGTGGCTGGTGTCTTCTCCGACGGCGCCGTCCACCTGGCCCTGCGTGGTTCTATCACCGCTGAGGTCACTCAGGTTAATGGCTTCGTGCGCACTGTTTCGGCGCTTAACCCCATTGCTTGGGAGGAAGTACGTCTTGACGACGTCGCCGCCCTGGTAATTCAGGCTCACGGAGCTGGTACTGAGGCTCTACCTTTACGTAGCGGGGTTACCCGCGCCTCCATGCTGCACTGGCAGCTACGTGAGGTTAACCGCCTGGTGGGAGCCGTCAAAAGTCAAGCCTACAGCGGTTACAGTTCAAACTCGGCAGCCAGCGGAGTCAGCGCAGCCAGCGCGCCGGCGACGCGGTCGGCACAGTCTGTAGCTTCGGCTTACTCCGGCTACAGCGCCGGTAGCGCCGCCTCGGTTTACAGCCCCGCCTCGGTGGTGCCCAGCGCCGCTGAAGCTTCAGCGGCCCGTAGCCTGCTAGAGGACACTCCTATCAGCGAGGTCAGCTCCCAGCCGGTAGCCGGCCTGCTGCCTAGCGTGCCCTCCCCGGAGACTGACGCCGCTGAGGCTAGTGCCGCCACTCCGGTTAGTGCGCTTAGCGAGCCTAGCCCGCAGTTGCCGTCTGCTCCCAGTCCGGCTGCGCCCAGTGTGGAACTACTGTCCGCACCCAGCCCGCAGCTACCGGCCGTGCCCGCACCCAACCCGGTGGCAGCTAGTACCTCACTGGCAGCTGAGCTGATGCCTGGCCAAAACCCGGATCTATCGATCGCCACCGCTAGCCCGGCTGCACCCAGCCCAGCTAGCTTCAGCCCCGCTGCCCCCAGCCCGGTAGCCCAAACCCCGGCCACTGAGCATTTTGAGGCGGTCAGCTCGGCGCCGTCGTCGGCTCCTAGCGGTGCGCACGCCGCCCCGGTAGCTGCTGACCTGCCTAGCCAGGCCAGCTCTGCTACTTCAGCCGCTTCAGCTGAGGCCAATGCCCCCACTAGCTTGCTGGATGTGCCCGCTGACGTCGCCCCGGTGCCGGCCCCGGCTGCCCCAAGTGCGGAAATCAGCGAGGCTGCTCCTAGCCCAGAGCCTGTTAGCGCTCCGGCTCAACCCAAGGTTTCCAGGGCTGCTGCAGCTTTGGCCGCTATGCTGGGCGGCTCAAACGCCGCCAAGAACCAGGCTCCGGCACCGGCGGCTTACAGCGCCCCGGTAGCTCCGGCAGCCAACTACCGTATGGATGACGCCCCGGCTACGGTCCCCACTGAGATTGTGCCCGCCGCCCCGGCTGAGCCTGGCGCTAACTTCCAGGAGCCGGCGGCTTACAGCGCCCCGGCTGTGCCTAGCGCCCCGCTAGCAGCTCCTAGTGCTCCGGTGGTGGCGCCCAGTGCCCCTCTGGCTGCTCCTAGCGCCCCGGCTAGTTCTGGTGAACTGGTTATTCCTGACGCTCGCGCTGCCCGCGCTACGGCTGCCCCGGCGGCCCCTGCCGCACCTCAGAGCCAGCAAAACCCCGAAGACCAGTACTTTGGCCACCTCTACGGCCAAACCATTGGGGTGGATGTAGAAAACGCCGCTGTGCGTGAACTGCGCGATGATGAGGCCTCAGGCCTGGAGTTCAACTTTGAACAAGGCGAAGGCTTGGACTTCTCACGCCGAAAGGGGGAGAAAAAAGCGGAACCCACCGGACCTATCCAGGGTATCAACGAGGGCAACCCCTTTAGCTCCTCCCCTTTTGGTGGTGACCCCGCCACTGCGGGGTCGGATCCGGTTCCCAATCCCCGAACCCAATCCGCTGAGCTCCCGCTAGAGGCACAAGCCACCCAGATCAACCCCGTAGGTAATGCGGTGCCATTACCCGGTGTGCAGGCCCCCACCGGCGCACTGGACGTGGCCCCCGGTACCCCCTGGACGCACGATGGTTACACCATCGCTGTCCCCACCGGCGGTGTGCAGGCACCGCCGCCGCCCGTAGCTGACAGTGCCAACGCAGACAGTGACGGCCCTGAAGTACTGGCAATTAACTGCGTCAACGGTCACCCCAACCCGGTGCACGCCAGCTCCTGCCGCATTTGCGGTGGGGCACTAAACGGCAAGATTGTCCACGTAAAGCGCCCCAGCCTGGGCACTTTGGTGGCCTCCACCGGCGGGTCGGTAACCCTAGACGCCGACGTCATTGTGGGCCGCCTGCCCAAGGCTGCACCCGGAACTGCGGTGCACCTGATGGCGGTGGCTAGCCCCACCAAGTCCATTTCCAAGTCCCACTGCCGCATCAACATTGATGATTGGGAGCTGAACTTGGAGGACCTGAACTCTACTAACGGCACCTACCTGCTGCGTGAAGGCCAGTTGCCGCGTCGCCTGGGCGGCGGCCAGCGTGAACTGCTGCGTTACGGCGACCGGATTGACCTGGGTGACGGTGTGGTTCTGTCTGTGGAGCCCTGATGGCTGCTAGGCTGCGTGAACCTGTGGGCCCGCACCTGGAGGGGGCGGAGTTTATCCGCTTCCTTGGTGCGGGTGGTTTCGCGGACGTTTTCCTTTACCGCCAAGAGATGCCTCGGCGTGAAGTTGCGGTTAAAGTAATCCGTTCGGGGGCCAGCGCAGCCCAAAAACTAAAATTCCAGGCCGAATCTGACCTGATGGCCAAATTCGGGGCGCATCCGGCGGTGCTTTCACTGTACGCCGCCGGGCGTCTGCGCGATGGGCGTGCTTACCTCACCATGGAGTATTGCCCCCCGCCTCACCTGGGCAAACGCTTTTCTACTACTTCACCAATGCGGGTGGAGCAGGCTTTAGAGATCACTATTAAGATTGCTGGCGCTGTGGAAACTATCCACCGCGCTGGTTATCTGCATCGTGACATTAAACCGGCCAATATTTTGCTTACCGCCTTTGGCCACCCGGTTTTGACTGACTTTGGTATTGCTATCAGTCAAGACACTCCCGCCGATCAGGTTGATTCGGCGTTTTCTCCCTACTGGGCGCCGCCTGAGCAGCAGCTTAACCGGCCTTTGACGCCCGCTTCTGACGTCTATTCACTAGCTGCCACCACCTACACCATGCTGGCGGGCAGGCCTCCGCATGTGGATATGACCCCGGGTGCACACAATGACCCGGCCTCTATTCTTAAACGCCTGCACCACGGCTCTATCGCTCCCATTGGCCGCAATGACGTGCCCGCCGCGCTAGAGCGGGTACTGTTTACCGCCATGGCTAAGCGCCCCTCGGATCGTTTTGCTTCGGCGATGGCGTTCGCGCGGGCTTTGCGTCAAATCCAGTCTTCTTTGGGCTTGCCGCTGACCAATATTGATGTGTGGGAGGATCAGCCTGTAATTACTGCTGATGGTAGCGACGACGACGCCACCCGGCTGCGTCCGGTAGTGTCCATTTCTCCTGAAAACACTGGCCGCACCGCCGACACCAACGCCCGTATCAACACTGCCGGCGCCAATAGCTGGGGCGATTCGCTCGGCTCAGGCAGCCATTCGGGCACTTTCTACCCCAACGCCCACCAGTCTCCAGCCGACGCACGCACTTTTACCGGTAACACTTCTGGTTTTAACCGCAACACAACCCTGGGCTCTGCGGCCAGTCCCGGCGCCAATACCGGTTCTGGTTATGGCACGGGCTATCCGGCCTTGTCAGGCGTGACCGGTCCAGGAACTGTCCCAGGCGGTCCCTTCAACCCCCAAACCGGCGCCCCAGCTGCGGCGGGAGCGGGCGACGTCGGCCCCCAAAGCGGCGGCGTCGGCCCGGGCGGCCTGGCGGGCAGCGCAAACCAGCCACCTCAAGGCTCACCAGAGGCGCCTGGCTCCACCCTGGCCGCTAGCGCAGCGCAAGACGGTTCCAGCGTATCCTTAAAAACCCTGCTGATCAGCGCCTTAGTAGTGGTATTAATAGGCGTAATAGCTTTTGCGGCCTACCGAGGCCTACAGCGCGGCGGGCTTAACCCCAAACCGGCGGTAACCACCGCAGGCACTGTTGCGCCCATGGATCCGGATGTGAATGGCTACCTTGAGCCTGTCACCAACCTGAAGCTGAGCTACGCTAACGGGCAGGTGGAGGCCACTTGGGACTATAAAGCCACAAACGCCACGTTCCTCTACAGCGTCACCAACTCTGGGGTTCCACAAAAATCTCAGACCCCGCAAGGCTTGCAGGAAACCAGCGCCCACCGCGCTACGCTAAAGCCAACGCCGCCGCGCACCTGCGTGCAGATAGTCGCGCGCGACAAGGCGGGGCGTGAATCAGACCCAGTCATTGACTGCATCGACACCCCGGCTAGCCAGTAGCTCACTAAGCGCGCCCGGCCCACGCTACCCAATTGCATAAAAGACCTATTAAACGCGTAGACAGGAAGGTAAAACCATGAGCGTAGCGCCCACGCCCGACGACAACGAAACCGGCAAAGATGTCTTGGTAATCGATTTCGCTGGAGAAATTTATCGGGTCGAGCCCACTCAAAGCTTCACGGTGGGTCGTGAAGGCGACCTAGCTTTAAGTGACAACCCCTTCCTGCACCGCAAATTCTTGGTGTTTGAATTCCAAAACGGCCTATGGTGGGTGCATAACCAGGGCTCGCGCCTGGGGGCCACCGTGGCCGACATGGCTGGGGCCTCACGTGCTTGGGTTACCCCCGGGGTGCGCGTGCCCATGGTGTTTGGGCAGATGGCGGTAGTTTTCAGCGCCGGCTCCACCACCTATGAGATCCTGGCGGAAGTGCCCTGCCCCTCCTATGAAAACCGTGAGCCGGCGCAAGCTGAGGCCGCTGAGGCAGATAGCGACACCGGCCAGGCCACTATGGGCATGGTGGTGCTTACCGAAAGCCAAAAGCTACTGATTTTGTCTTTGGCTGAGCCGTGGTTGCGTAGGGCTGGTACCGGCACGGTTTCTCTGCCGCGTAACGTCGACGCCGCCGCGCGTCTAGGTTGGGGTATCACCCGTTTCAACCGCAAGCTAGACAATGTCTGCGACAAGCTTGACCGGGCTGGCGTTAAGGGGATGCGTGGCGGGGCTGGCTCCCATGCCTCCCACCGACGCGTGCAGCTGGTGGAATACGCCCTGTCCTCACGCCTGGTAACCCCTGAAGACCTTCCCCTATTAGATGGTGCCCACGAATGAAACTACGTCTTAACCTACTGCGCGGCGACGGCTCGCATAACCTGCAAATCACCACAGACGCCACCGCGACGGTAGGGGACGTAGCTGCCGCACTGGCTAGTGCTGGGCCAAGTGAAGCCGGCCAGGCCATAGATCCGGCCACGGTCTCTATCAACATTATTGACACCGCCGGGCGTGGGCGCGCTCGCGCCCTAACCAGCGACACCTTGCTGGAAGACTCCGGGCTGCACTCGGGCGCTAAAGTCTCCCTAATGCAAAACCCGGCAGACACCAATGTGGCCGGTGAGCACGTGGCCGTATTGTCAGTGGTTTCAGGGCCTGATAGGGGTCGGGTTTTCCCGCTCTATGAGGGCTCCAACCTGGTGGGGCGCGACGACAATGTAGATGTCAGCCTTAGCGACCCGATGGTTTCCAAGCAGCATATGCGGGTGGTAGTAGGTACCGAAGTAGAAGTACGTGACCTGAACTCCTCTAACGGCGTCGTCGTTAATGGCCAGCGGGTGCAGCGCCTAAAGCTGGGGCCCCTAGACAGTGTCAAAATCGGTAAATCTGAGGTGAAGGTGGCCCTGGTGACCACCACCCTAAGCGCCACCGACGCCGCCGGAAGCGCCGGCATTAACTTCATCCGCACCCCGCGCGTAGTGCCGCGCACCCCGGCAGTAGAAATCAAGCTGCCTGAGGCTCCCACCCAGCAAAACCCCAACCCGCTGCCTTTTATCGCCATGCTGGCGCCGGCCTTTATGGGTTTGATGATGTATTCGGTAACCCACAACCCCTACTCGCTCATGTTCGTATGCATGAGCCCCATGATGATGGGTGGCATGTGGGTTGACGGCAAGTGGCGGCGCAAACGAGCCCTTAAAGAGCAGCTAGAAGCCTTTGAGGTTGCAATTAAAGAAACCCAAAAACACATTGAGCAGGTATTTGCTAACGAACGCGAAGTGCGTAAACAGCAATATCCGCCCATTGAGGCCATTGTGCGCCACGCCGAAATGGGGGGCCCACTGCTGTGGTCGCGCCGCCCTGAACACCCCGAATTTATGCAGATCCGTATCGGCCTGGGCACAGACCTGCCCGTGGCCCGTATGGAAAAAGATAAGGAAGCTAAAAACGGCCTACCCCAGTGCCTGTCCACCATTGCGGCCCTGCGCGCCCAATACGCCATGATCGACGACGTGCCGATTGTGGTTAACCTGCGCCAAGATGGGGCGTTTGGTATTAGCGGGCTGCGCGCAGATATTGACCCGGTGGCGCGCGCGGTAATCACCCAGCTGGTGTGTATGCACTCGCCCGCTGAGCTGGTGGTGGCCTGCCTAACTGACCCGGCTGGGCGCTCGCGCTGGGACTGGCTTGAATGGCTACCCCACACCGCTTCTCCCTTCTCGCCACTAGGGGAGCTGCATTTAGCGGCTGACGCGGCGGTGGGTGCTTCGCTGGTTTCGCACCTGGAAGAAATCATTTTCCAGCGCCTGCAGACCCGCCCACGCCCGCGTGGCCCGCTCAACCCTACAGTTGAAGAAAAAGACGCCCTGCATGTGCCCGACGTGGTGGTGATTGTTGATCAATCCCAGGTGGATCAGGCCCGACTTAACCGTATTGTAGAGAGCGGCCCGGATGTGGGCGTGCACGTGATTTGGGTGGCTGAATCTGCCAGCCAGGTGCCCGCCGCCTGCCGCTCCTACCTGATGGTGTCTGGTGAAGAGTCCACTGTGGGTTTTGTACGTCGCAGCGTTAACGCCACCAATGTGCGCCCCGAAAACCTGGGGCTAAGCCAAGTGCGGGCGCTAGCTAAGCACATGTCGCCCATGGTGGATGCGGGTGTGCCCGTGGATGACGACTCTGACCTGCCGCGTTCGATTAGTTTCATCTCGCTTACCGGCGCTGAATTGGCCGACGACGCCTCCGCCCAGGTGGCCCGTTGGCAAGCCACTAACTCCATCATTGACCGCACCAAGACTGTGCCCATGGACCGGCCCGTCTCCCTCTCCGCCCTGGTAGGGCAGGGGGCCGACGCCCCCTTGGCGCTGGATCTGCGCGTGCACGGTCCCCACGCCCTGGTGGGTGGTACCACCGGTGCCGGTAAGAGTGAATTCCTCCAATCCTGGGTGCTGGGTATGGCCCAGGCGGTTTCACCTGACCGCCTTACCTTCCTGTTTGTGGACTATAAGGGTGGTTCAGCTTTCGCTGCCTGTACCCACCTGCCACACTGTGTGGGTTTGGTGACCGACCTTTCGCCCGCCATGGTGCGCCGTGCCCTGACCTCGCTGGGCGCCGAAATCCACTACCGTGAGCGCCTGCTTAACGAAAAGGGTAAAAAAGACCTGGCTGAGCTGGAAAAATCCGGTGACCCCGAGTGCCCGCCGTCGCTGATTATTGTGGTTGATGAGTTCGCGGCCCTGGCAGGTGAGGTGCCTGAGTTCGTTGACGGCGTCGTCGACGTCGCCCAACGTGGCCGTTCGCTGGGACTGCACCTAATCATGGCCACCCAGCGCCCCGCCGGCGTGATTAAAGACAACCTGCGCGCTAACACTAACTTGCGTGTGGCGCTGCGTATGGCCGACGAGTCTGACTCCCAAGACGTGCTGGGGGAGAAGATTGCCGCCCACTTCCCGCCGGAAATCCCTGGACGCGGTGCGGCTAAGACCGGGCCGGGGCGTATTACCCCGTTCCAGTCGGCCTACCCGGGGGCGCGTACCAGTGCGCAGGCTACTGGCGCTTCGGTGAGCGTCGATGAGATGACTTTCGGGGCGCTTAACCCCTGGCAGGTGGCTAAGGTGCAAACCAGCGGGCGCAGTATCGATAAGGATATTGACCGCGTGGTGGCTACGGTGGGGCAGGCGGCGCGCATTGCGGGCCTGCCGGTGCCGCGTAAACCATGGCTTGATGAGCTGGCTACCGCCTATGACCTTAACCGTCTGCCGCAGCGGCGTGATACCAAACTGGTGTTGGGCGTGGTGGATGATCCGGTGCATCAAAGCCAGGTGCCCGCTTATTTCCTACCTGAGAAAGACTCCAATATTTGTTTCTTTGGGGCTGCCGGTAGCGGCAAGTCGACGGCGCTGCGTAGTTTGGCTTTGGCGGCCTCCATTACTCCGCGCTCGGGTGCGGTGGATATTTACGGCATGGACTTTGCCGGGGCCTCTTTGAAGGTGCTGGAGAAGCTGCCCAGTGTGGGCACGATTGTTTCTGGCGATGACTCTGAAGGTGTGGAGCGTTTGCTGCGTAAGCTCAGCTCCATTATTGATGAGCGCACCGACCGGTTTACGGCGGCTAGTGCGGCCACGCTCAGCGACTATCAGCGCATTAGTGGTCACACCAATGATCACCGAATTTTGCTGCTGCTAGATGGTTTAGGGGCGATGCGTAGTGAATATGAGAAGACTGTTTACGGCGCCGCTAACCTGGATATTTTGCAGCGTATTTTGACTGATGGACGCAGTGTGGGCGTGCACGTGGCGGCTACCTGCGACTGGACTACGCCCTATCGCGGCAATGTTTTGTCTGCTTTCTTGATGAAGGTGGTGCTGCGTCAATCCAATATGGATGACTACATCAACTTTGGTGTGGCCAAGGATGTGCTCAGCCCTGCTAGCCCGCCTGGGCGTGCCATGATTATGGGTGACGGGCGTGAAATGCAGTTGGCGATTATGGGTGACTCTTCTAATGAGATGGCCCAGGCCCAGCTCATTGAGGCTTTCGGTAAGTACTTGAGCCGTCAGGGTCGCGTCAAGCCGGAGGCTATCGCTAACCTGCCCACTGAGCTTAGCGAAGCTGACTTGCCTAAGGTTTACCAGGGCTGGCCGGTGCTGGGTATGGCTTCGCAGGATCTGGATCCGGCCACGTTTGTGCCTACTGGGGCCATGATGGTGGCGGGTCCGCCTCAGGCGGCGACGACGTCGGCGCTGCTTTGGTTGGCTGGCTCCCTGAAGCAGTGGGATCCCAAGGTGCGCCGGGTGTTTATTTCTCCGCGCCGCTCGGCTTTGGCCGATGTGGCTGGGCTGTGGGATTTGACCATGGTGGGCGACGAGCAGATCAAGGAGGGCCTGGAGAAAATCAAGGATTATGTTGCCATGCAGGCCCCCGACAACCACCCGCTGCTGGTGTTGGTAGTGGAGCACTACCCCGAAGTTGTGGGCACGCCGGTTGAAAAGGACCTGTTGGCTGCGGTTAAGCAGGCTAAGCGTAGCGGTCACTTGGTGATTGCTGAGGGTGAGACTTCCGGCTGGTCTGGTTACTCGCCGATGCTGGCAGAGATTAAGAATTCGCGTACTGGTTTGCTGATTCAGCCTGATACGGGCGACGGCGAAACCTTGCTGCGCACCCCCACTCCGCGCATCCAGCGTGGGGAAATGGTGCCTGGACGCGGCTACTGGATCAGTGCTGCCAAGGCTGTCAAGGTGCAAATTGTGGCTAGTTAAAGCCCAGATAGTGGCGGTTTTGCAAGCAATTGCTACTTAACCGGGCTGGTAGGGGGATTGGTCCCCATTGTTGGGTGTGGCGATAGGTTGCATTATTTTCTTGTCGAAAGGTTCCGGCTTGAAGCACGGAATTTAGCTACTACATGAAAGGAAATACCATGGCATTCCTAGGTATGGACATTGAGGGCGTACGGGCACTTGCGCAGCAGTTCGGTGAGAAGGCTCAGACCGTCGAGGACGTAATCTCCACCATCTCCGGCCAGGTCCAGTCCGTTGACTGGAAGGGTACCGACGCCGACCAGTTCAAGAGCGAGTGGGAAGGCACCCTGTCCTCCCAGCTGCGCAACGTTGCTGACGCCCTACGTCAGGCTCAGACCACCGCTAACAACAACGCTGACGAGCAGGAGCAGGCTTCTGGTCACTGATCGCAGCAGCCTTGATTGGCTTCTAGCGTGTTAAAAGTGGGGCCGAGGTGCTTTAAGCGCCTCGGCCCTAACTTTCGCTTAAGATTTTTTTAAAAGAGCTTTTCTAACACTACCGTTTGAGGGGTTTCTATGGCGCTTTATGGGGCAGACGTTGAGAGTCTGCGACAGCTGGCACAGACTTTCAACAACAAATCTCAGGTACTGGATAACGACGTCAACTTGGCTTTAAAAGCCTTGGTTTCTGCTACGGATTGGCAAGGTAGCGACGGCGATAAGTTCAAAGATGACTGGGATAGTGTTTTGGCCCCGCAACTGCGCAATGCGGCGCAGGCCTTGGCGCAAGCTGGCTGGGATCTAAACCGTAACGCTGATGAGCAGGAGCAGGCTTCTGGCGGTGGCGGTGGTGGCGTCGTCGGGAGTAGCTATGGCGGCGGTGGCGCTGGTGGCGCCGTCGGGAGTAGCTATGGCGGCGGCGGTATAACCGGTTCGAGCGGTAGCTTCGGCGGCACCGGTGGCAGTGGCAGCGCCGGCGTAACTGGATCAAGTGGCAGTTTTGAGGATGCCGGTATAAGTGGTTCGAGCGGTAGCTTCGCAGATGCCGGTGTAGCCGGTTCGAGTGGCAGTTTTGCAGTCAGCGGGATCGGCGCGAGCGGCAAGTTTGGGCAGCAGGGTGTGCATGTTTTTGGTGATGGCGCTAGCCCCATCAATTACCTGCCTGAACTGCCCCAGCTGAGCAGCCAATATCCCACCGATTTTGTGGAGATTCCTGAGCGCTCGGTAGAAAGCTAAGACCCTGCTTTTAGTGGATCTGAGTTGAGTCACTAATGGGGTTTTGCTCCCATAGGCTCGCTTAAACAGGGTAATTTGGGTGCAGTTGTTAGTGTGTTGCCTCGGTGACGCGCAGTGAAAATTGTGTAGGAAGGCTTGCTCGTGGCTAGTGTTGGTGCTGATGTTGAGCAGTTACGTGCTTTAGCGCAGTTGTTTGGTGACAAGGCGACTTCACTTGAAGACGTTGTGAGCTCGATTAATGGGCAGCTGCACAGCGCTGGCTGGGTGGGTGAAGATGCCGATACGTTCAAGGCTGATTGGGATTCAAACCTGACCGCTTTGGTGCGTAATGTGGTGGACTCTCTGCGTGAGCGCAACACTAGCCTTAACCAGCAGGCTGATGAGCAGGAGAAAGCCTCTGCAGTTAATGGTGCTGCGAGTACAGCTGGGGCAGGTTCAGCTGCTAAAGCTGCAAATGGTTCTTCTGGTTCGGATCCTTACAACGGCAAACCGCGCGAGGGTGAAGAGGGACGCGACGCAGACTATGCGCGCCTGGCCCAGGCTGCCTATGAAGAGGGCGATCCGATCCCTGATGGTTGGCGCAAGGTTGATGCTGATGAGCTGAAGAAGCTAGGGATTGACCCGTCTGAGTTAGACACTGCGAATGGTATGCAGGCCACTATCTACCAAAATGCTGATGGTAAGTATGTGCTGGCTTTCCGTGGCACTGAGCCTAGTCGACAACCAGCTTTGGATATTGCCAATGATATTGCGGGTGGTGTCTCTACATCGCCTCAGGTGGTGGATGCAATAAATTTGTCTACTAAATTGGCTAAAGCAGTGGGCCGTGAAAACGTTGATTTTACTGGCCACTCGCTGGGTGGTGAACTGGCCTCAGCTGGTGCATTGGCCACCGGTGGAAAGGCGGTAACCTTTAACGCTGCGGGGCTCTCAGCTACCAGTGAGGCACTTGCGCGAGGTAACTGCCTAAACAACTTTGGTTTTAATGCCCAGGCCCCTATGGACGGCTCGAACGTTAAAGCCTATTGCTATGCCTACGACCCACTTAATGGAGGACAAGATTTCGCACATGATTCGGGGCTACTTGGCAAGATGGACTTGATTGCTCCGCGTGCATACGGTGAACGCCATATTATTCCTGCCAGTGAAGGCGCAGATCCTCGTGATTTTGGCTATAACCATGAGATGGCACGCCTGTATGGGGCTCTAGACTCTCAATACGAAAACCCCAGCGCGAACCATATTGCCGCCTCCGGTAGGCCCACCACCACTGTAGCTATTGGAAATGTGGGCACAGGTATTGTTAACGGTGTTGGCGAAGTAGGTAACGGCATCGCCAATGGGGTCAATGACATAGGCTCTGGCTTTAACGACGCCGGGCAGCACTTTAACTCTGGTCTTGACCGCGCCGGCCAAGCCTGGAACCGTGGCGACTATGTAGGTGCCGCCACAGAAACCGCTGCAGGTACTGCACAAGCTGTGGGTGACGTTGCTGTTGGTACGGTTAAGGGCGCCAGCGATGTGGTGGTAGGTACGGTTAAGGGCGCTGGGGAAGCTATACACGGATTCAAGAAAGCTATTCTTGGCGGCGAGTAGGCACAAGAAAGTTAGTAACCCTACTTTCAAAGCACGCTTGGCCTGGGGGAGTAGTGGGGTTTTGTCCCCATAGGGCTACCTAACGCTAACAGGGTAATTTGAGGGCAGATGTAAGTGCACTGTGGCGACAGTGCATCGTGAATTTGTTTAGGAAGGGTTGCTTGTGGCTAGTGTTGGTGCTGATGTTGAGCAGTTACGTGCTTTAGCGCAGTTGTTTGGTGACAAGGCGACTTCACTTGAAGACGTTGTTAACTCGATTAATGGGCAGCTACACAGCGCTGGCTGGGTAGGTGAAGACGCTGATGCGTTCAAGTCTGACTGGGATTCCAACTTAACTGTGTTGGTGCGTAATGTGGTGGACTCTCTGCGTGAGCGTAACACCAGTTTGAACCAGCAGGCTGATGAGCAGGAGAAGGCTTCTGCAGTTAATGGCTCAATTAGTGGGGCTAAAGGTGTAGGTTCAATAGCTAAATCCGGAAGCGGTGGTTCTGGTTCGGATCCTTACAATGGCAAGCCGCGTGAGGGTGAAGCTGGGCGTGACGCGGACTATGCGCGTCTGGCTCAGGCTGCCTATGAAACTGGTGACCCTATCCCTGATGGTTGGCGCAAGGTTGATGCTGAGGAGCTGAAGAAGCTAGGGATTGACCCGTCTGAGTTAGACACTGAAAGCGGTATGCAGGCAAGTGTTTACCAGAATGCTGATGGTAAGTATGTGCTGGCTTTCCGTGGCACTGAGAAAGATAGACAACCCTTTTTAGACGTTGGCAATGACATTCTGGGTGGCGCTGTTACGTCATACCAAGTGAGCGATGCGATATCTTTGTCGACTAAACTGGCTAAAGCGGTAGGCCCTGAAAACGTTGACTTTACTGGCCACTCGTTGGGTGGTGAGCTAGCTTCAGTTGCTGCTATAGCAACTGGCGGGCAAGCGGTAACCTTTAATGCTGCAGGTGTTTCAATCACTAGTGAGACAATTGCGCGAGCTAACTGCCTAAACAACTTTGGGACACAGTCACCCTTTGATGGCTCTAATGTCAAAGCTTATAACTATGCGCTAGACCCGCTAAATAATACACAAGATGGCGTGCATAACCTTGGGCTACTTGGTCCCGGTCCTCTTGATATCTTTGCTCCGCGTGCATACGGGGAACGTCATATTATTGCGGCTGGTGAAGGTGCAAGCTTCTCTGATGGTGTTGAATATAACCACAATGTGGAGCGTATGTATGGGGCTCTAGACGCCCAATACGAAAACCCCAGCGCTAACCATATTGCCGCATCGGGTGCCCCCACGCTTACTGTAGCTGCTGGCAACGTGGTTACTGGCTACGCTAATGGCCTTGGCGAAGTAGGTAATGGTTACGTTAATGCTGGCTCAGATATTAAATCTGGCTTCGATAGTGCCGGGCAGCACATTAGCTCAGGGGCTGATCGTGCCGGCCAAGCCTGGGGCCGTGGCGACTATGTAGGTGCTGTAACAGAAGGCGCTGTGGGCACTGCGCAAGCTGCGGGTGACGTTGCTGTCGGTACGCTCAAGGGCGCTGGCGATGTACTAGTTGGTGAGCTCAGGGGCGCTGGGGAAGTAGCACACGGAGTTAAGAAGGCCCTTGTTGGTGGCGAGTAGGCTTAGCTGCCGGTTATTAAGGCTTTGACGCGCAGGTAGGCGCGCAAAACATGGAGGATTACTCATGAAAGTTAGTTACATTGTCCCGGGCAACTGGGCTGATATTGATCTGAACGGCGATCTAGTTGAGCAGACCCGTCAGGTTGGTGACCGCTTCATGACCTACCTGGGGCAAAGCGGTAAGACGGAGCAGGTACGCGACCTAATCGACCGTCAATTCCGCTCCCAGGCCGAGGCCCTCAAGCAGGCGGGCGCCACCAACTTCCTGGTGGAAGTTGAGCCTACCGCCGGGGTGCTCACCGGTGCCTCCATGTTCGTGGTGCCGCTACCACTGACCGACGACGTCGCCCCTATGGACGCCATGCTCGCCATCGGCCGTGACAACGGCCAAGCCGAGGTGATCGAGGACGGGCACAGCGTCGTCATGCGCACCATGTCCCTACGTGACGGCGAGGACCTACTGCGCTCCACCGCTGAGGCCGTAAACCAGGAGCTCAACGTGCAGCTGCCCGAGGTGCCGCAGGTGGTATCGCGGCAGATCACCTACTTCCTGGCCAACCCCGACGTCACCGAAGCGATCGTGACCCTAACCGGTTACATCAACCTGCCCTCAAGCCCCGAGCACGACCAGCTGGCCACCTCGCTGCTGCACCTGTACGACGCCGTCGCCCGCAGCCTGAGGATGCAACCATGAACTGGAGCGCCCAAACTGACGGCAACTGGGTTTATGTAGAGCCCGGCTGGGTGGACCAGCTCCAGGCCGCCCCCGTCTATGCCGATGCTGGGGTGCAGCAGGCGTTTATGGAGATGGTGGCCCGTATTGACCGCCTGCCTGCCGACGAGGAGGCCTTCGCCCGTTTCCTCTACCTGCCCTCGCAGCTGCTGGCACCGGCTGTACTGGACCTGTACGCCTACCCGTCTAAAGGTGATGAAGCCCAGGCTTTGACTGAGCTGATCACCGTGGGGGAGGGGCAGCAGGGGCCTAGTCGAGCTGAGGAGCACAAACTGGCTAGCGGGAAGGTGGTTTACCGCTCGCTGGGGGCGTTTTCTGATGGCGACGACGTCGGTCACCACAGCCTGCGCCTAACTGGTTTCTACGCTTGGCGCCAGCACGGCAATGACCTGTGTGCGCGGGTGCTGTTTACTAGCTCAGCGCAGGTGGCCGAGGTGATGGCGGCACTGGAAGCTTTGGTGGATAACTTGGAGCTGGAAGTCTCTGAATTGGAGGCGGCGCAATCAATGTTTGCTGCTTTCCCCAGTCAGCTCGGGTAAAAAGCTTGCAAAAGCTATGCATAATTGTGCGACTGCGGTAATTTAATTACGGCGGTCGCATTTGCTTATACATCCGAATACAGGCAATGCCCATGAAATGCCAGGCAAATGCCTAGAAACTTTTCAGTGAACTGTAATAGAACCGTGATTAAATTTTCAGCCAATGGAGGCGTTTCTGAAGTAATATTGCTATACGCCGGTTTTAACTGGCAAGAATTAAATTTTTTAGAATTTAGCAAGCTTTAAACTCTGTATTACTGTTACGTTCCATAGTTGGTTTTATCTAATCCGCAGTAGGGTGCGCATCAAGGAATTGCTGCGATAGCGTTGCAATACTGCCTGGGTTATGTCGCGCTAGTATCGTATTGGCACGCAGTTTGGAGGGAAGCTGGTGGCTAATCTATATGTGCCATCTCGGCAATCTGAGCGCTATAGCATCGCTATCATTGGTGACTGCGAAGTATTACGTTTAGGTCTGTATGCGGCCTTAGCTAAAGTGGCGCAAACTAATCAGATTATTTATCTCAACGATATTGCGCAGCTAGGTTTAAATCAGCGTCGCGTAAATGTAGCAGTTGTTGATTTAGATGCGCAGCGCACCGATAAAGTTATTGAGCAAGTAGAACAGCTTGCAAAAGCTAAAGTGCCAGTAGTGGCATATCAAAGCTCAGAGCAGCCCTATTTGCTGCGCAGTGTATGTGAATTAGGTGTGCAGGCCGTGCTTACTCGGTGCGTGTCCGGCTCTGAACTGCGTCGCGCGGTACTGGAAGTGGCCACTGGCAGGCGCTTAAGCCCGGTTTCGTGGGTGCAGGTGCGCCCCTACATCGACTATGTCATCACCGATAACCTGCAGGGACGCCGCCGTGACGTGCTGCTCTCCTATGCGCAGGGGCACACCGCCAAGGAAACCTCTAACGCACTGGGCCTGACTGTGGCCACAGTGAATAGGTATACATCGCTAGGGCGTCAAACCTGCGCCAACAACGGCATGGAAGAAACCAGCCGCCCGGCTCTGCTAACCCAAGCCCAGCGCGAAGGCCTACTGTGCTAAACACCTAAACATTAGGCAAACTACTAGCAAAGCAATAAAGAAGCTTTGGATATGTAGTAAAGAAACCAAAGTGTAAGTGGGGGGTCGAAGCAAAGCTTCGACCCCCCACTTGTGTCTTAAGTAATGACACTGGCCAGCATCTAGTGGCACGCTATGGCGCCAGGCCAGCGAAACAGGTGATTCGCTGGCCAACCTGACATGGGTCAGCTCAGGCGCGGCGGCGTGAGCGCAGCATAAAGGCGCCAACGCCGATTAATGCCAGTGCAGCCAGGCCCACAATGCTGCTTGCGCCAGTCTTAGCCAGGCTCGGGCGGCCGCCCTCAGTCTGGTTAGCGGCGCCCTTGGGTTGCAGCGGAGCACCAGTGTCCTTACCCGGCAGAGGGGTAATGGTTACCGGCGCAGTTGCTGAGGCGTTGGGCTTAGCCGGGTTAGTAGGAGCCGGTGAGGCCGGGGCGCTCGGCTTAGCGGTGGGGCTAGCCGGGGCGGTGGGCACCGGAGCCGCAGTTGGCGCAGCCGTGGGGCTGCTAGTGGGCGCGGGCACCGGGGTGGTCGGCGTCGGGGTAGCCCCCTTGCGGGCAATGCGGAAGATCTGGTTGTTGCTAGCGGCCTTATCCACTACATTCACGCTGCCGTCAGGGTTAACCGACAGGTGGTTGGGGTTAGTGCCAGCGGGCAAAATAGCCTCAACCTTCAAGCTGGAAGCGTTAATTACGCTAACTGTGCCGGCGGCGCGGTTAACCACGTAGACATAGCCGTTAGAGTAGACAGCGCCCAGGGGCTGGCTGCCGGTAGGAATATCGGTAATAACCTTGCCAGTGCCCAGGTCTAGAACCACTGCATTGTTAGAGCTCTGGTTGGCTACAAACAAACGGTTGTTGGCCGGGTCATAGGCCACGCCCGAGGCGCCATTAGCGCCAGGCAGGTCATAGCTGGTGACCTGGTTGGAGTTCTTGGTGTCAATCACGTAAGCCTTGTTCAGGTTCATATCTACCGTGAACAGGCGACCACTGGCGCTATCCACATCAAAGTCCATCGGCACGGCGCCCTCAGGCAGGTCAATGGTGGTGGGGGCGGCGTCAAGCTGCTTAGCGTTGAAAACCTTAATGCCGCCGCCCTTGCCACGAGCAGCTTCAGTTACGTAGACACTGTCACCAATTACTCGCATAGCGCGGGCGTGGGTGACGGCGTTAGCCGGGTACTGCTTAACCAGCGACAGGTCAGACTGCTTGTAAACAGCCACCGTGTTTTGGCGAGTGTTGCTAACCCACACATAACCGTTAGCGTCGTCCACGGCCACGCCGTAAACCCCGTTAACACCCTTACCATCTGCAGCTGCGGCAGGAGTGATCTGCTTGTCGATCACAAACTTGCCAGAGGCGTCATAGTGGCCCTTAACCAGGGTGGATTCCTTAATCGGGGGGCGGCCTACGGAGGCGGTAATGAACACCTCGCCCTTAGCGTTGGCGACGCTTTGGTAGTTACCGTTAGGTACCACAGTGCCGGTGACCTGGTAAGCCTCAGTGTTTAGCGGGGTGGCGGAAGGGGTGGCTGAGGGGGTGGTGGCAACAGTGGTGGTCGCGCTTACTGCGGGGGTGGGGGTGGTGGGGTTGGCGACGGCGCCTGCCGGCATGGCGGCCATGGCCAGCACCGCTAGGGCTGAGAGCGTGCGTGAGCTAGCGCGCGATGCAATGGAGAAGTGTGCCATGCGTAGGCTCCTTACATGCGGTTTAGGGGCTTGCATTAGCCCGGTCAATTGTTTGCTCAAAAGGAGGAAACTATTAGGTTCCCCTAAGTGAGGCTAGGCTAATAAAAACCATTCAGGCAAGCATCAAAATTGCAAAAAACTGCGTAAATAGCGCTAATTATGACGTAAAGCTCGATTTTTACCGCATGTAGTCGTGAAAAATCTCTATAGTTGAGCTTACCTTTACTAAGGCTTAGCTACCTGACAAAATTCAGCTGACGCACAACTACTTAGCGAGACTACTTAGCGAGGGAAAATGAAAGAACTATCGCGCCGTGCCATCCTAACCGCTGTAGGTTTAGGGGGAGCTGCCGCTCTTAGCGGCTGCGGTCTAGCCAATTCTTCACGCCCGGCAGCCACCGCCACCGCCACCAGCCGTAGCGTAAAGAACGTGGACGGCTCTGCAGTTAACGTGCCCACCAACCCCAAGCGGGTAGTAACCCTGTCAGAGCCCACCACTGACGCTATCTTGGCGCTGGGACTAAAGCCGATCGGCGTCGTCGCTGGCCGTGGCCAAAAAACCGTACCTAACTACCTAAGTGAAAAAGCCAAAAACATCCCAATCATGGGGTCCATTGGGCAACCCAACTTTGAGGCAATCGGCGCCCAAAAACCTGACCTGATCCTGGTGGACGGCACAGGGTTAAAAAACAACGCCAAGGCCCTGGCCACTTTGCGGGCCATCGCCCCCACCGTATACACCGGCGACGCCGGCGGTGATTGGCGTAGCAACTTCACTAACATCGCTAACGCCCTCAACCAGGAGCAAAAAGGCAAGCAGGTACTGGCCGCCTACGACAAGCGGGTCAAAGAAATGGCTAGCGCCCTGGCCCCTAAGTACTCCGGTAAAACTTTCTCTATCATCCGCTGGCAGGGCACCGCAGCTGCGCTGATCCTCAAAGAACTGCCTGCTGGCGTGGCCCTAAACGACCTGGGATTAAAGCGTCCAGCCAGCCAAGACCGTAAAGGTCACGGACACAGCGAACCGGTTTCCCTAGAGAACATCTCCCAGATCGACGCCGATTACATGTTCTTTGGCTTCCTTGCTGGCTCCTCAGTATCCAACCCCAAGGCCGGCGGCAGTGCCGACAGCTCCGCCTCCGCTAAAGCCTTACAGCAGGCCGCGCAGGTGCCTGGATTTGCGGAACTCGGGGCCTATAAAGCTGGGCACGTCTACCCGGTTGATGGCTCCGTCTGGACTTCTACCGGCTCGGCGATTTTGATGAACTCCATTCTCGACGACGTCAAGCGCTACCTGCTCAGCTAGGCCGGTTTCGTAAAGATTAGGCTGCGCCTTGAAAGGCTGAGCTTTAAAGGGTTGCGCCTTACGAGGAGTTATGTTTGGCAGCTGTGTCTGGCAGGAACTAACGAAATAGGCTCATGAAATTACGTAAATTTACGCTCAGCCTGGCGCTGTTAGCCCTGGTCGGGGCCATAGTTTTGAGTCTATTTGTGGGTTCTAAAGCTTTGGATCCGGCCTTGGTGTGGCAGGCTTTGCGGCTTGGGCCAGACGCTGTCAACTTATCGGCTCAGGGCGCGCAGCCGGAGCAGCATTCGCAGCTAGCTAGCGCCGCCACGGTGGTGTGGCAGCTGCGAGTGCCACGCACCTTAATTGGCCTTAGCGTGGGGGCGGCGCTGGGCCTGGCCGGGGCGCTGATGCAGTGCCTTACCCGCAACCCTTTGGCTGATCCGGGCATTTTGGGGGTTAACGCGGGGGCTGCCTTGGCGGTGGTGCTCAGTGTGGCCCTGTTTGGCTTAAGCGGCGTTAACACCTATATGTGGGCGGCTTTTATGGGGGCGGGCACGGCTGCAGTGGCGGTATACCTACTGGGAGCCACCGGGCGAGCTGGGGCTAACCCGGTGCGTTTAGCGCTGGCGGGGGTGGCGGTTTCAGCGGCCTTGGGAGCACTCACCCAAACGGTTATTTTGGCCGATCAAGAGGCTTTTAACGAGTTTCGCTACTGGGTGGCTGGCTCGTTAGAAGGGCGCGGCACAGATATTGCTATGACGACGACGCCGCTAATCGCCTTGGGGATAGTGCTGGGCTTGGCGCTTTCGCCTAGCCTAAACGCGCTGGCTCTGGGGGAGGAGGCTGCTAAAGGTTTAGGGGTGCGGGTGGAAGCTACCCGCACGCTTACCGCCTTGGCAGTGACGCTGTTAGCTGGCGCGGCTACGGCCGCTGCTGGACCAATTTCTTTTGTGGGTTTAGCAGTTCCTGTGGCTGCGCGTGCAGCGCTTGGCCCTGATCAGCGCTGGGTGGCCTTAGTTAGCCTGCTGCTGGGGCCGGTGTGGGTGCTGAGCGCTGATGTTTTAGCGCGCGTAATTATTGCCCCCCAAGAGCTACAAGTTGGGGTGGTGGCGGCTTTGGCTGGTGCCCCCTGCTTTATTGCCATGGTGCGCACTAAAAAGGTGGCGACGCTATGAAAAACCTAAACCAGGGCAGGCTTTCGGCGCAGCAGCCACCGGCTGCAAACCAGTCTGTACCGGCCAAACTAGGCAAAGCAGCGGCTCAAGTGGCGCTCGAATCAGCGGCCCCGGCGGCACCCCTAGCGATTGGCAAAGCGGCCCAAGCAGCCCTCAAATCGCGCCGGCACATCCTACTGCGTCTGGGCCCCTACCGGCTGCTGCTGGGTAGGCGTTCACTGGTGGTGGGTTTCACGCTGCTGGTGGTTTTAACCGTGGTGGCGGTAGCCAGCGTAAGCACCGGCGCTTACCCGGTTAGCCCCGCCCAGGTCAGTGCCGCCATCTTTGGCTACGGGCAGGAAGATAGCTACGCGCGTTACTTTGTCACCCAAGTGCGGGCCCCACGAATTGCCACCGCTATGTTGGTTGGCTCTGCCTTGGGCCTGTCCGGTGCCCTGTTCCAGGCAGTATCAGGTAACCCGCTGGGTAGCCCCGACATTATTGGTTTCACCACCGGCTCTGCCACCGGTGCCCTGGTAGCCATCATTTTGGTGGGGGCCTCCCCACTAGGGGTATCGCTAGGAGCCATTGCGGGCGGCGTCGGCGCGGCGGCCCTGGTTTATATGCTGGCCTGGAAAAACGGCATAACCGGCAACCGCCTGGTGCTAGTGGGTATCGGCCTGGCCGCCGTCGAGCACGCCCTTAACAAGCTGCTGATTGTGCGCGCCCCACTAGCTAACGCCCAGCAGGCCGCCCAGTGGCAGGCGGGCAGTCTTAACGACGCTAATTGGGCTTGGCTAGCTTGGCTGGCCTTGGCCCTGGCGGTGCTAATCCCAGCACTGGCCTGTCTGACGCGGCCCCTGAGCACCCTGGCTTTAGGTGATGAGCTCGCCCATGGTCTGGGCACGCGCGTGCAAGCCACCCGCTCAGGGGCGCTGGCGGTAGGGGTAACCCTGGTGGCTTTGGCGACGGCGGTAACCGGCCCAATCGCTTTCGTGGCGTTGGCAGCCCCGCACTTGGCGCGCCGAGCTAGCGGCGCGGCGGGCGTGAATCTGACCAACAGCGGCCTGATGGGGGCCACTTTGGTGGTGGTGGCTGATTTTGTGGCCCAGCGCGCCCTAGCCCCCACCCAGCTAGCGGTAGGGGTTGTGACGGCCACATTAGGCGGGCTGTATCTAGTGTTGTTCTTGGTGTTGCAGTGGAGGAAAGGCATATGAGCGGGCAGGTCACTTTGGCTGGTAAAGGCCTGGTGGTGGGTTATGGGGGCGCTCCGGTGCTCGACGGCGTCGATTTCGCGGTCCCCAGCGGCCAGTTCACCGTGATTGTGGGCCCTAACGCCTGCGGTAAATCCACCCTGCTTAAAACCCTATCTCGCGTGCTGCGTCCCAGCAGTGGCCAGGTGGAGCTGGGTGGGCGTCCAATCAGCTCCTATAGCCCCAAACAGGTGGCCAGGCAGGTGGCTTTGCTACCCCAGTCGCCCCAGGCCCCTGAAGGGATCAGTGTGGCTGACCTGGTGGCGCGCGGGCGCCACCCGCACCAAAGCCTGCTGCGTCAATGGTCCCCAGCCGATGAACGCGCCGTGCAAGACGCCCTAGAGCACGCCGGGGTGGCTAGCCTAGCTAGCCGCCGGGTTGAGGAACTCTCCGGTGGACAGCGTCAACGCGTATGGATCGCCATGGCCCTAGCCCAAGACACGCCCGTGCTGCTGCTAGATGAACCCACCACCTACCTAGACATCAGCCACCAGGTTGAGGTTTTAGAGCTAGCCGCCGCCTTGCAGCGCCAAGGCCGCACAGTGGTAGCCGTGCTGCATGAGCTAGCCCTGGCTTTCCGCTACGCCACCCACCTGGTGGTGATGCATCAAGGCGCCATCGTGGCCCAGGGTAGCCCGCGTGAAATAGTCACCGAGCAGCTCATTGAAAAGGTGTTTGACCTACCCTGTCAGCTTTTACATGATCCCCAAACCGGCGCCCCACTAGTGCTGCCGCGACCTAGAAAGCAGGCTCTATGACGGCGTCGACCAGGCCCACCCCACCGAAACTACCGCGCCCCCAGCGCGCCCCGCTGGCCACCAGCCCCACCCTGGACGCTGTGCACCAGCGCCTACTTGAGCGCCCGCAACTGGCCAGTCAGCTGCAAGCACAGCTGTGGCAGCAGGTGACTGCCACGCCCCTGCTGGAAGCGGACCCCACCCAGGAAGGCAAATACCTGGTTACTTTCCTGTGGCGCGGCGCGGCACAGCGCGTGTTGCTGTTCGTTAACCGGCTTACGGACGAGAAAAACCTAGCCGACTCCTATATGCGGCGCCTGCCCGATACGGATACTTGGTACCTGACCTACCGCATGGATGGCGATTGGCGTGCCTCCTACTGTTTCCTGCCGGCCCTCAGTGCCGCCCAGGCGCCCTGGCTACAGGGCAGTCAGGTGCGTTTGCGTCAGGCTTTAGACGGCGGCCTGCCTGACCCCCACAACCCGGTTACCTGCACTAATCGGCGTGGTTTTGTGCAGTCTGTGGTGTCGCTGCCCCTGGCGCCGGCCTGGCCGCTAGGGGAATGGCCCGTCTTTAGTGACGCCGCCGCCGGCGCGGGCAGCTTAGATGCGGGCAGGCTCGACGCCGTCGCCGACGCGGGCAGGCTCGACGTCGTCGCCGACTTAGACACCCTGGGGCGCCAAATTTGGGTTTACACCCCCGCCCTAATTGGCCGCGCCCAAAGTTGGCCGGTGCTGCTAGTACTTGACGGCGAAGTTTGGCTTAAACGCCACCACCTACACCTGGCCCTAGCGCAGCTCATGGACGCGGGCCTGATCGCTCCGGCCTATATCGTGTTCATTGATTCAGGTGGCACCGAGCAGCGCTGGCAGGAGTTGGGGGAGAGCAATTTTGGCCGCTACTTAACTGGGCCGCTACTTAACTGGCTCAAAACCCACTACGCCATCAGCCCTAAGCCTGCTGAGCGGGTAGTTATTGGACAGAGTCTAGGGGCATTAACCGTGCTGCGTACTCTAGTGGCCTACCCGCAGCTAATCGGGGCGGGTATAAGCCAGTCGGCATCACTGTGGCAAGACGTGCTCTTTAGCGAGCTAAACGCACTAGATGCCACGCAAACGCCCCTAGCGGGCACCCGGGCTTGGATAGAGGTAGGCAGTCAAGAATGGATTTTGGCGCCCCTACAACCCAAAGCAGTCCATCAGCTACGTCAGGCCGGGATGCAGGTTAAAGACATGGTTTACAACGGTGGACACGACTATGCCTGCTGGCGCATCAACCTAGCCAGTGCGCTGATGCAGCTACTGCCCGGGCCAAATGCCCTGACCTGCCCGGGCGCATACCCGGCCGGAAATATTGCCTGAGCTGAAAGCGGCCAGGCCAAATGATTTTTAAAAATGCGGCAGATAGAAATCCAACCAGCCCGAACAGGCGGCAAAAGTGTATAAACACACCGCCAACAGCATTAGCAGCGAGTAAGGGGCAATCTTACGCAGCACAGTGGCCTCAATACCCGGCGCCTCAACCGCAGTGGCGGCCACCGCCAAGTTCTGGGGCGAAACCAGCTTACCGATACCCCCAGCCACGGTGTTAGAAGCGAGCAAAGTGGCGGTGTCGATGCCAATCGCGTGGGCGGCGCTAGCCTCCATAGAGCCAAACAAAGCCCCAGAACTGGTAGTAGAGCCACCCACGGCAGTGCCCAGCCAACCCAAAATCGGGGCAAACAGGGTGAAAGCATGGCCAGTTGAAGCCAGCGCCGCGCCAATAGCGGTGGTTTGCCCCGAAAAGTTCATCACATAAGCCAAAGCCATAACCGCCGCAATAGTTAGCAGCGTGTAACGCAAACCAGAAATGGTGTGCCACAGTGCCACCAGGGAACGCAAAACCGGCAGGGCAAAGCGGGTTTTGCGGCCATACCAGGCATACAGGCCAGTAACCACAATGGCAGTAAAAATGATTGGTGTGCCCGGGTTAGACAGCAGCGGCAGCTGGTAGATCGCGGTCTGGTTCACACTACCGTCAGCGTTATGCAAGTGCCCATACAGGCCCGGCCAAGGAATATTGATGTCGGTGGATTTAAGCAGAGCATCTAAATTCACCCCCCACTTCCATAGTTTGGTGGTAGCAATCAGGGTTACCACCAGTAGGTAGGGGGTGAGGGCCAGCACTACGCGGCTAACGCTTAGGCCCTCAACGGAAGCTTTAGAGTGCTGCTCGGGCGGCGTCGTCGGAGTCCAAAACAGCAAGAAAATATAGGTGGCTGCCAGGGTAAAAAGCGCCGTGGCCACGCCGGTAAGCTCAAAAGAAAGCAGCGGCATAAAAAGATGACCAAGTGCGGAAGTAACGCCGGTAACCAGCGCTAGCGGCCACAGCTGACGCACACCTCGGCGCCCGTCAAGCATAAGCAGCAGTAAAAATGGGACCACCAGTGCCAAGGGGGCAATCAGGCGTCCCATAAGTAGAGAAATGTGGGCAGGATCCACCCCGCCCATACGGCCGGCGGTGAGCACCGGCGTGGCCATAGCGCCGTAAGTCAAATAAACCAGGTTACCCAGCAAACACAGCAGCACAGCTTTAATCTTGGGTAGCCCCAGCGTGGCCAGCATGGCGCAGGTAATGGCTACCGGCGCCCCAAAACCGGCTAAACCCTCCAGCAAGTTACAAAATGTGTAGGCCACAATCAGGGCCTGAATACGGATGTCAGCCTTACCGATACTGGAAAAAACCGCACGCAAATCCTGTGAGCGGTTAGAAAACTCGGTCAGGTTATACAGCCATACGGCCCCCACCACGATACAAATCATGGGCATAACCGCAAACGCCAGCCCCTGTGAGGCCGACAATAGCGTCATAGACACCGGCATTTTAAAGACCGTTATAGCCAGTACAACTGCCAGGCCTAAAGCCAGCAGAGCACAACGGTGAGTTTTAACCTTAAACCCACCCAGTAGCGCAAAAAAAGCGATCAGTGGGGAGGCTCCCACCAGGGCGGACAGGTACACGTTGCCAGCCACTGCAGTGGTTGAGGGGGTAAATGTAAGCGGCAGACTAGCGGCGACAGTGGCGTTTGTAGCCCCGTGCGCAGCTGCCAGTGCAGCGACACTAAACGGCATGAAGGACCCTGGCTAAATACAACAATTTACTTCAGTGATCATAACAAGTTTTTAGACGGTTACTTACACATATAAGGGCGCTACCCAAACAGGTAGCGCCCTTAGCCAGTATTAGCTAACTCAGACCTGGCCTAGGCCGTCCAGGTGAGCGGCTGCGGCGGCGTCCTCAGTCTCCTTCTCGGCCTGCGCCAGGGCGGTGCAGCGGCGAGCGTAGGCGGCGATCTCAGCGGCGACGTCGTCCTTCGACCAGCCCAGCAGCGGGGCGGCGATCTCAGCAATCTCGTCAGCAGCAGCCAGACCGTGGTCGCGGTGCTCCAGGTCTAGGCGCACGCGGTGAACGATGATGTCGTCCAGGTGCAGGGCGCCCTCGTGGGTGACGGCCCAAGCAACCTCAGCCTTCAAGAAGGCGGGTGCGGACTTTAGCGGCTGGCCGTATTCAGGCTTAGCGTCGATCAGCTCAAGCAGGTCCTGGGTCTCAGCGCCGTAGCGCGAAAGCAGGTGGTCAACGCGGGCCAGGGTCCAGCCGTGGGCGCGGGCAATCTCACCGGAGCGGGCGGTGACCTCGTCCAGGCCTGCAGCACCCACCAGAGCCAGACGCTCGGTGCAGGTGGGGTGTACCTTGGTCTGCTCCACACCGAGGGCGAAGTCGACGGCGTCGGCAGCCATCACGCGGTAGGTGGTCAGCTTACCGCCGGCGATGGAGGTTAGGCCGGGGGCTACCTCGGTGACGGTGTGCTCACGCGAAACCTTGGTTGAGGCGGTCTCGCCGCTCTCGCCTTCCTTAACGCCCGGCTGCAGCAGCGGACGCAGACCGGCGTAGACGCCGATGATGTCCTTACGGCTAATGGGCTTTTCTAGCACCGCGTTGGCGTGCTCCAACACATAGTCGATGTCGGCGCTGGTGGCCACCGGGTGGTCGATGTTCTCGTGCCAAGCGGTGTCAGTGGTGCCGATAACCCAGTAGCGCGGCCATGGGATGATGAACAGCACGGACTTCTCAGTGCGCAGGAAGATACCGGTCTCAGCCTCAATAGCCTCCTTGGGAACCACAATGTGGATACCCTTACTGGCCAGCACCTTTAAACCGTTGGTGACGCCAGCTAGCTCCTGAGTCTGCTCAGTCCACACACCGGTGGCGTTGATGACGCGACGCGAGTAGATGTCGCGTACAACCTTCTTGCCGGCCTTGGCGCTGGCCTCAAGGTCCTCCACGCGGGCACCAATAACGCGGCCGTGGTCGTTCTTTAGGTACTCCACAACCTTGGTGCGGGTGGCAGCCAGGGCGCCGTTCTCGACGGCGGTACGCACCAGGGAGATGACCAGACGGGAGTCATCTACGCGAGCGTCATAGAACTTGATAGCGCCAGCTAGGCCAGAGGTGTCTAGCGAGGGGGCTAGACGCTTGGTGCCCTTGGCGGTCAGGTGGTGCTGCACCGGCACAGTGGCCTTACCACGTGCACCTAGCAGCGCCAGGGCGTCGTACATGCCCACGCCCACGGCCGAGTAGGCGCGCTCAACCTCGTGCTTTAGCGGCCATAGGAAAGGCTGAGCCTTAACTAGGTGCGGGGCGGTCTCAGTCAGTAGGCGGCCACGCTCTGCCAGAGCCTCAGCCACCAGGGGGAAGTCAAGCTGGTAGAGGTAGCGCAGACCACCGTGAACTAGCTTGGAAGACCAGGAGGAAGTACCTGCCGCCCAGTCACCCATTTCCACGATACCGGTGCGCAGCCCACGGCTGGCGGCATCCACAGCGATACCTGCACCAGTGACGCCACCGCCGACAACTAAGATGTCTAGACCTTCAGCGTCAGTCATTGCATCAAGTGCCGCCTGGCGCTTTTCGGCATTGAGAGCGCTAGATGGCAAAGAAGTGTTTGCGGACATCTCTATCCTCCAAAATTAAGGAACTGTTCAAACAGGTAACAGTTTGGTTCATGTAGGTGGGCCTGCCAATAGTCGTGAACGTGCGTGCAGTGAGCTAACAGACCCTCCAAAATATGCCCAGTTAAGCCAATAAATTGCGCTTTTATATGGCCATAAAACCCATTAAAGCGCTATAAACACATAAGGGCGGGTCCACATTAGACCCACCCTTATGTATTGTGTTTCTAACCGTAGGGGATGACGGTTAGAAAGCCCTAAATTAGCCTGGCTTATATGCGGCTAAGCCCGGCCTAAAAGGGACGAATCACTCCAGCTCAGCATCGACGTCGGCGTCGACCCAGTCCAGGGTCTTGGTTACGGCCTTCTTCCACAGACGGTACAGGCGCTCGCGGTGCTCCTCATCCATGGCGGGCTCCCAGCGGGCGCCCTCAGCCCAGTTGTCCACCACGTCCTGCGTGCCGGACCAGAAGCCGACGGCGATACCGGCCGCGTAGGCAGCGCCTAGAGCGGTGGTCTCAATGACCTTGGGGCGAACTACGGGTACGCCGGCTACGTCAGCCTGGAACTGCATCAGCAGACGGTCGTTGGTCATGCCGCCGTCAACCTTGATTTCGGTTAGCGGCACGCCAGAGTCGGCGTTCATGGCCTGCAGTACGTCCAGGGTCTGGTAGGCGGTGGATTCCTCGACGGCGCGAGCAATGTGGGCCTTGTTGACGTAGCGGGTTAGACCCACCAGGGCGCCACGGGCGTCAGGACGCCAGTAGGGGGCGAACAGGCCGGAGAAGGCGGGCACGAAGTAGGCGCCACCGTTGTCCTCCACCGAAGCAGCCAGCTCCTCAATGTCGCGGGAGTTGGCGATCAGGCCCAAGTTGTCGCGCATCCACTGCACCAGCGAGCCGGCCACGGCAATGGAGCCTTCCAGGGCGTATACCGCCGGCTGGTCACCGATCTGGTAGCACACGGTGGTCAGTAGGCCGTTCTTGGAGGGGACCGGGGTGGTGCCGGTGTTCATGAGCATGAAGCAGCCGGTGCCGTAGGTGTTCTTAGCCTGGCCCTTGTTGAAGCAGGCCTGACCGAAGGTGGCGGCTTGCTGGTCGCCGAGGATACCAGCGATGGGGGTGTCAACTAGCAGGCCGTTCTTGCGTCCGTAACCGAAGATGCCTGAGGAGGGCTTAATTTCGGGCAGCATAGACATGGGGATGCCCATGTCGGCGGCAATTTCCTCGTTCCAAGACAGGGTGTCCAGGTTCATCAGCATGGTGCGCGAGGCGTTGGTGACGTCAGTGGCGTGCACACCGCCGTCGACGCCGCCGGTGATGTTCCACAGCACCCAGGTGTCGGTGTTACCAAAGAGCAGGTCGCCGGCTTCAGCCTTCTCGCGGGCGCCGGGGACGTTTTCCAAAATCCAGGCGATCTTGGGGCCAGAGAAGTAGGTGGCTAGGGGTAGACCCACCTTGTCCTTGTAACGGTCGGTGCCTAGCTCGCTGCCGGCGGCTAGGCGGTCGCAGATCTTCTGGGTACGGGTGTCCTGCCAGACGATGGCGTTGTAGATCGGCTTACCGGTGGTCTTGTCCCACACCACGGCGGTTTCACGCTGGTTGGTGATACCGATGGCGGCCACCTCGTGGCGGTTGGTTTCAGCCTCAGCTAGTACCCCGCCAACTACGGAGCGCACGTTGGCCCAGATTTCTTCCGGGTCGTGCTCAACCCAGCCGGGCTTGGGGGTGTAGTTGGTGTGCTCTAGCTGGTTCATGGCCACGATAGAGCCGTCGTGATCGAACAGGATTGCCCGTGAGGAAGTAGTGCCCTGGTCAATGGCGATTACATATTTCTTCTCGGTCATAATTCATCCCTTCCACTTCGTTGTGACGCACAAAGATTCTCCAAGGCGATTTGTTTGGCTTGGTGAACCCTGGCGCTGTCGGACCTCTAAGTCCGACGCGTTAATGCTTGGACCTAACCTAACCTCCCAGCTAGGCCCACAGACCTCTTTTTTCCCGAAAGCGGTAAAAGGGGCCAAGCAGTAGTGTAATGCGCGATACAATCGTTCAAGAATTTCCATGCATGGCCCGACGCGGCGCTAGCTTGGGGCAAACTTTACTAAACCGAAGAAGGCAGCTTAGATGGTTGAACGCGATGACATGGCCTTCCAGGCCGCAATGATGTATTACCTGCAGTCTGAAACTATGGATGGCGTTGCTCGTCACCTGGGGGTATCGCGTTCAACTGTTTCACGTCTGCTGTCGCACGCCCGTGAGGCGGGTTTGGTGCGTATTAGCCTCAATGAGCCCAGTCGCCCTGACGCGCTGGCGTCGCAGATGAAGAAGGCTTTTAAAGTGCATGCCCGCGTGGTGCCGGTGCGTGAGGGGGCCACGGAGATTAACCGTCTCTCCCAGGTGTCTGCGGTGGCCGCCGAGATGATCAGCCAGAAGGTAGAAAACGGCACTATCATGGGCGTGGCCTGGGGTAACACGGTGGCTGAGATAGCTCAGTCGTTGCCTCCACGTGAGTTGCAGCGGGTGCTGGTGGTGCAGCTAAACGGCGCTGCTAACTCTTCACAGACCGGCTTGCCTTATGCGGATGCAATTTTGAGTCAGTTTGCCTTTGCTTTCCGGGGCCGCACAGTGCATTTCCCGGTGCCGGCGTTGTTTGACTATGCCTCTACCCGTGAGGCTATGTGGCGTGAGCGTTCAGTGCAGCGAGTGTTAGCGATTCAAGAACGTGTTGACTTGGCTGTGTTTGGGGTGGGGTCGCTACGCAGCCCGGTGCCTAGCCAGGTTTATGCTGGTGGTTACCTAAATGAGGAAGATCGCCGCGCACTGGATGCTGAGGGTGTAGTGGCTGATGTGTGCACTGTGTTTTTGCGTGCCGATGGTTCTTATCGTGATATTTCGCTAAATGCGCGTGCTTCTGGGCCTACTCCGGCACAGTTGAGTCGTATTAAGACCCGTGTGATGGTGGCTTCGTCGGCTGCTAAAGCTCCGGCTATTTTGGCGGCTTTGCGGGCTAGAGTGGCTACTGACGTGGTTTTGGATGTGGCTGCGGCCCAGGCGGTGCTGGCTTTAGCGGGACGTAACCGCATGGGCATTGGGCTAGGTAGCCATAAGCCGGTAGAGTCTTAGGTATGGCCAGAGGTGACAACAACAACAACCGTACTGGCGGTGGGCGTAAGTCACCTTTCCCGCCGTTAAGGCTGGTTCAAGATCTACCTGATAGCGACGACGTCGCCCCGCGTAGCTCTAGTGGCGCTGGGGGGCGTGCGTCTGCTGCCCGCTCTGGCTCACGTGGCGGCGACGGCGCAGCTAAAGCCTCCCGTGCTAGTGGCGTTGGTAAGGGCACTGGTAGCGCGCGCCCCACAGGGGGGCGTAGTACTGGCTCAGCTCGCGCTAGCTCTCATGGGCAGCAGGTGCGCGGCGCTAAAGCCCGCACTAATGAGCTGCGCCTAGAACACTCTGGTGAGCGTGCGCAGGCTAGCTCTACCCAAGCTCGTAAGGCTCGCCCAGCCTCCGGGGTAGGCCAGGGGGTAGCGGCGTCGAGAAATACGCAGCCGCGCCCCGCCACAAAGGGTGCTACCCAGAAGGCTGCTGGGCAAAAAGCAACTGGTCAAAGGGACTCTGCGCAAAGGGGCTCTAGCCAAAATGCCTCGACGCGAGGGGCTCAGCGCGGCACTGGTCGAGCTGGCCAAAGCGCAGGTCAGGCACGTAGCTCTCAGGGGCGTAGTGCTCAAGCTGGCTCCGGCCAGGGACGTGGTGGTCAGGCTAGTAATGCTCAGGGACGCGCTCAGGGACGGCCGGCTGCTCACACAGGCCAAGCCGGTAATGCTCAGCGCGGCACTGGTCGAGGCGGCCAAAACGCGGGCCGGGCGCGTAGTTCTCAGGGACGTAGCGCTCAAGCTCGCACTAGTCAGGGCCGTGATGGGCAAGGGGGCACTACGCGCACCGGCACCGCTAGCACGGCCCGGCGTGGAGCGGCTGCTGGCCAGCGCCAAAATCCGCGTAAACAGGCGCAAGGCGCCCCCGGCAAACGTCGCGTCAATACGCCTGGTGCGCGTCCCTCGCGCCCGCAATCGCAGGCACCCGAACGGCGTCGTCCACCCACCAATCACCCTAAGAAGCCGCCGCGCCAGCCAATGGACCCGGCACTTAAAGCCTCCTTGATGCGGCTGGGACGTAACGTATTTTTGGTAGTGCTCACAGTAGTGCTGGTGGTGTGGGGCTTTAACTACGTCACTGAGACTGTGCGCGTACAAAACTTGCAGGCGGCGCGCCAAAACCAGGGCAGTGGTATGCCCACCCCGTTGGCTTGTGACACTAAGAATCTGGATGTCACGGTTACTTTGCCGGCCCAGGTGGCGCGCGGTCAGGCTTTAACTGTCAACTTGAAGGTGGCTAATAAAGCCAATATTCCCTGCATATTTGATGTGGGTTCTGAGCATCTGCAAATGCGGATCACCTCCGGCACAGACACTGTCTACGACGCCGCCACCTGCAAGGCTGAACCAGCCAGCCGCAAAATGCTACTGGCGCCGCTGACAGCTAAGGCGGCGGGGGAAGCAGCTTATGTATCGGCTAACCCCACCCCTGACTCTTTCACTACTTCAGTTAGCTGGAATGGGCAGCGTTATAAGGCCGACTGTTCTTCAGCGGGCCCTTCCCAGCCGGGCACATACGTGTTGCGTTTGAACCTGGACGGTAAAGATCTCATTGGCCAGCAAGTTTTTATCGTTAAGTAGGTAGATAGATGAACAGTGTTTTTAAAGTTTTGGCGATTATTTCTTTTGTGATCGCTGCGCTTGGCTTAGCGGCAGGAATCTGGTCTGGCTACAACCTGTTTACGCTCAGTAAAGAAGCTAGCCAGAACCGGGTGATTACCTGGCATGACAACTCTGGCCCTTTCAACGAGACGTTTACAGACAGTAAAAACGTGCTGTGGGCGCGCCTGGCCGATGGAGTGCAGGTTGATCAGGTGGCTAAGCCAGTTTGTAGCGTGAGCACCGCTGATGGCTCGCAGCTAGAGGTGAAGCTGGAAAACTCCAAGTACCGCTTGGAAGAGGATGGCACGGTGATTGTTGGTCACGTGTTTCCTACTACCACCACTGACGCCACCGTAAACTGCGACACCAGCGCCGTGGCCCAGGTGGGGATCAGCCATGTTAAAGATGGCTCAGTGGCCACCTTCTTTGCAATTATTTTTATCCCCGCAGGTATTGCCCTGGTGGTGGGGCTGATGGCGGGCGTGCTGTTCCTAATTATTGGCGCAATTACAGGCAAGAAAGCTGTGCGTCGCTACTGATCTAGTGGCGTTAGCGCGGCACCTACCGCCTGGGCTAGGTGAGCTACCGGTAGCACCTTCATGCCTTTAATGGGGCGCAGCTCAGCGGATCCAGCCAAAGGCACAATTGCGCAGTCAAAACCAAGCCGGGCAGCTTCAGCTAAACGTCGCTGCACCCCCACCGTGGCGCGCAGCTCTCCGGTTAAGCCCACTTCACCAAAAGCCACCAGGCCTGGGGGAGTGGGTAAATTACGGGCCGCAGACACCACCGCAATAGCTAGGGCTAGGTCGGCAGCTGGTTCAATGGCTTTAGCCCCACCCACGGTGGAAACATAGACATCACTTGAGGAGGTATCCACCTTCATGCGGGCCTGCAATACCGCCAAAGCCATGGCGGTGCGTGAATAATCCAGGCCTGAGGTGGTGCGGCGCGGTGAGCCGGCATGGGTGGAAGCCACCAAAGCCTGAATCTCAATAGCCATAGGCCGGCGCCCCTCCAAAGTGACGGTAGCACAGGTGCCAGGAACCTCAGAACGGGCCTGAGACAAAAACAGCCCAGACGGATCAGCCAGCTCTACAATGCCGCGTTCACCCAGTTCAAAGCAGCCCACCTCATCGGTAGGCCCATAGCGGTTTTTAACTGCCCGCAGCAGACGCAAACGGGCGTGACGCTCACCTTCAAACTGGCACACCACATCCACTAGGTGCTCAAGCACGCGCGGACCGGCAATGCCGCCGTCCTTAGTTACGTGCCCTACCAGCAACACCGGAATATTGCGCTCTTTAGCTAGGGCAATGATTGCTGCCGCCACCGCCCGCACCTGGCTGGTACCACCAGCTGAGCCTTCAACATCAGCTGAGGCAATGGTTTGCACCGAGTCCACTATCAGTAGCGCCGGATTAGCCTGCTCAACCTGGCCAAGCACCGCCCCTAGCTCAGTTTCCGCAGCTAGCAGCAAGTTGTCAGCTAAAGCATCAATACGCGCCGCGCGCAGACGCACCTGGGAGGCGGACTCCTCACCAGTTATATATAGGACGCTGCCGGCGCCAGTTAGCTCAGCTTGCCTGGCCGCATTGGCGGCCACGGTCAGCAGCAGGGTGGATTTGCCGACGCCGGGCTCGCCCGCCAGCAAAATTACGGCCCCTGGTACGATCCCTCCACCCAGCACCCGGTCAAGCTCCCCCACCCCGCTGGGGCGGGCCTGGGCTGACTCGGCACTTACCTGGGAGATGGGCTGGGCAGCCTGAATCGGGGTGCGTACAGCGGTTTTGGCTAGGCCAGCACTGGTGCCAACTTCTGCCAGAGTGCCCCAAGCCTGACACTGGCGACACTGTCCCTGCCATTTCGCGCTGAGCCAGCCACATTCACTACAGCGATAGCTTTCCTTTTTTGCCACGATCTCACTCTAACGCGCCTATACCACGGCGCTAGTGGCGCAATTTGCAAGTTTCCAAAGCCCCAAATTTACTGAGATAAACCTAACCTTGCTAGCTTTGGAGCTCTAGGACACACTTTTAGGGGTAGAACCATTTAAAAGGGGATAAAAATGATGCTTTCACGTCGCCACCTACTGGGCGCCAGCGCCGTCGTCGCTATTGGAGCCGGGCTTAGCGCCTGCGGCACCAAAACCACCGGCAGCCAGGCCACCTCCGCCAGTAAGGCCACAGACAAATTCCCGGTAAACGTAGCCCACGTCTACGGCACCACCACCATCAAAGCTGAACCTAAGCGGGTAGTGTCCATCTCCTCCGGCAACGAAGAAGCCATCATTGCCCTGGGGGTAGTGCCCGTAGCCATGCCCGCAAACACCTGGGGCGGCAACAAAAACAAGTCCCTGCCCTGGAAGGATGAGGCCCTAACCAAGCTCGGTGCCGCCCCTGGCAGTGCCAACTACCCCAAGCAGTTCACCTCCACCGACTCCCTGCCCATCCAGGAAATCGCCGGTTACAAGCCGGATCTGATTGTGGCGGCCCTTAGCGGCATCAGTAAAGAAGAATACGAGCAGCTGAGCAAAATCGCCCCCACTATCGCCTACTCCAAGACTGGCGGGGCCTGGACCACCCCCTGGAATGAAGTAACCACTATGGTGGGCCAAGCTCTAGGCCGCAGCGCCAAAGCCAAGGAAGTAGTAGACGCTGTCAACGCCCAGTTTGCGGCAGTAGCCAAGCAGCACCCCAAGTTCAAGGGTGCCACCTTCATCACCGGCGCTATCGGCAGTGCAGACCACTCCATCGCCCTATACATGCACGGCGACAACCGCTCACGTTTCTTCCAGGCCCTAGGTCTAGTGCAGGCCCCGGTGGTGGCAGCCATCGACGCCAAGAGCCAAACCTTCTACTCCGACTACTCCGCTGAGCAGGCCGACAAGCTGGTGGCTGACGTTTTCCACGCCTGGGTTGATGACGAAAAAGCCGCCGCCGCCATCAAGGCCGACCCACTACTAAGCAAGATCCCGGCCATTGCCAACGGCAGTGCCATCTTGGATTACAACAAGACCGATGCCATGAGTATCTCGGCTTTCAGTGCGCTCAGCGCCACTTATGCGCTCAAGTCCTACGTGCCGCGCGTAGCTAAAGTCCTTGAGAAGTAGCCTTGTCGCTGGCTAAAAAACGCCTACTTATGGCGGTGGCGCTAATTATTGGCTTGGCCCTGGCCTGTGCGGCTTCCTTCATGTTTGGGGCCCGCGCAATTAGCTGGCAGGTGGTTAGCGCCTGGATTGATGATCAGCCGGTAAAAGCTATCGACGCCGCTGTGCTTGAGGCGCGCCTGGCCCGCACTGCAGTGGCTTTAGTGGCCGGCTCGGGGCTGGCTTGCGCTGGTGGCGCCATGCAGGCCATCACCCGCAACCCGCTGGCCGACCCGGGGTTAATTGGAGTTAACGCCGGGGCGGCCTTGGCCGTGGTGGTTTTTACGGTGTTAATTGGTTACGCCACGCCTGCCTCATACCTTTTTAGCGCCATGGTGGGGGCGGTTATCGCGGCTGCGCTGGTGTGGAGCGTGACTATCACCGCCTCTTCGGGGGCTGACCCCATCACGTTGGTGTTGGCGGGTGCGGCCACCAGCGCCGGCGTGGCCAGCGTGACGCAGCTGTTTATCCTCACGCGTGGCCAGGATATGGATTCTTTTCGACGCTGGACTTTAGGTGCGGTCAGTGGCCGCAGCTGGGAGCTGATTTGGCCGGCTGCCTGCCTGGTGGGGGTCGGGATTTGCCTGCTTTTGCTGCAAAATCGCGCCTTGGATGGGCTTTCTATGGGCGATGACGTCGCTACCGGGCTGGGTATTAACCTGCTGCGGGCCCGCTCGCTGGGGGCTTTAGGGGCCGTGTGCTGCTGTGCAGGAGCTACCGCCTTGGCTGGTCCGCTGGGTTTTGTGGGCATTATTGTGCCCCACCTGCTGCGGGCAGTGGGTGGACCGGCAATGGGTTGGGTGCTGGGCTCTAGCCTGCTAGCTGGCCCCATACTGGTGATCGCCGCCGACACGGTGGGGCGCCTAATTTGGCCGCCGGCGGAGGTGCCCGCCGGGGTACTGGTGGCCCTAATTGGGGTGCCGGTGCTGGTGGCGTTAGTGCGACGGCGACAGGTGGTGTCGCTATGAAAGTCCGCTTCAAGAACGTAAGCGTGGCCGCAATTTTGCTGGCCCTAGCTGTAGGCGGCGCGCTTATTTCCCTGCTGCTAGTAAACCCCCAGCTGGGTTTTGGGGATTTATGGCTGGCGGTTACTGACCCCGATTCCACAGCTGCCTTGATTGTGTGGGAGTTTCGCGCCGCCCGCATAGTGCTAGGTGTGCTGGTAGGGGTGTGTTTTGGGCTTGGCGGCTCACTGCTGCAACGACTTATGCGTAACCCCCTGGCCAGCCCCGACGTACTAGGGGTAAGCGCAGGCGCCTCACTGTGCGCCATGGTGGCGATGGTGATTTTTGGGCTGCGTGGCTTGCCAGTGTCTGGGGCGGCCTTTGTGGGCGCGATTGCGATTGTGGCCATTGTGGGTTTCCTGGCCGGTGGGCGCGGCGGTATTTCTGGCCGCTTTGTGCTGATCGGGGTGGGGGTAGGGGCCGCCGTCAACTCCTTGATCATCATGGTCACCACCTTTGCTAACACCTACCAGGTGCGTGAAGCCATGGTGTGGCTGTCAGGTTCACTAGCCTCAGCCACCTGGCAGCGGGTAAGCCTGCTGGCCGCGCTAATGGTGGTGCTAGTGCCCCTGGTGGCGCTGCGTCGTCGTAATTTGGAGGTGCTGGAGGTAGGTGACGATCTGGCCGCAGGTTTAGGGGCCCGCCCGGTGCGCGACACCATGATCATTGTGGCCCTGGTGGTGGCGCTAATTGCTAGTGCGACGGCGGCTGCCGGGCCGATTGCTTTTGTGTCTTTCGTGGCCGGCCCCTTAGCGCTGCGGCTAACTGGCCGCTGGAGTTTGACCTTAAGTGCGCTTACCGGCGTGGTGATTGTGTTGCTAGCTGATGCAGTGGGACAAATCTTGCCTTCCGGCCCTTACCCGGTGGGGCTGATAACTGGTGCTTTGGGGGCGCCGGTGCTGCTAAGTGTGTTGCTGCGTAAAGGAAATTAACAGATGACGAATAAACCACCGTCCCCCGACTCGCAGACAGGTGCCGAGCAGCCGGGCGCGGCCAGACAAGGCCAGCAGGAGGCTACCAGCCAGCTAAGCGCTGACCGAGCGGGCACGTCCCCCCAGGGCCAGCTAAGCGCCCAGGGGGTGCAGCTAGGCTACGGCGGTCAGCCAATCGTTAAAGGCGTCAGCCTTACCCCTCCACCTGCCAAGCTAACTGTGCTGGCTGGGCCTAACGGCTGCGGTAAATCCACCTTGCTGCGCGGCCTAGCCAGGCTGCTTAAACCCAGCCAAGGCCAAGTGATCCTCAACGGGGCTGATATTGCCTCACGCCCCGCACGCGCCGTCGCCAAAGAACTAGGCCTACTGCCCCAGGGGCCCCAAGCCCCGGCCGGACTAACCGTACGCGAACTAGTGGCGCGTGGACGCTACCCGCACCGCTCTCTGCTACGCAGCTGGTCGCGCGAGGACGAGCAGGCGCTTACCCAAGCTCTGGCCGACACTCACACCACCGAGCTAGCCCACCGCCAGGTAGATTCCCTCTCCGGCGGTCAACGCCAGCGCGTGTGGATCGCCATGGTGCTGGCCCAGCGCACCGGCGTGCTGCTGCTGGATGAACCCACCACCTACCTGGATCTAACCCACCAAATCGAGGTGCTGGATCTGCTGCGCGAGCTAAACCGACGCCACCAAACCACCATTGTGGTGGTGCTACACGAGCTAGCCTTAGCCGCCCGCTACGCCGACTACCTGGTGTTTATGCGTGTGGGGCAAATCCTGGCGGCCGGCGAGCCCGCGCAAGTGGTCACCACCCAAAACCTGGCGGCCGCTTTTGAGCTAGAGGCGCGGGTAGTGCCTGACCCGGTCTCGGGCACGCCCCTGGTGGTGCCGGTGCGCTCACTGAGGGGGCAGAAGTGAGTTACGGGGCGCTGGCACTAAAAGTTGTGCGGGTTGAAAACCCCCTGCCTGGATACGCCCGCATTTGGTTAAGCGGGCCGCAGCTGCATTTAGTTGACGACGGCGGCCTCGGTGGGTTGCGTGATACCCGCATCAAACTGATTGTGGGGGCAGCTAGCGACGACGCCGGCTTGGCTTTGGGCCAGTTAGACGGCGGCTGGTACCACCAATGGTTGGATCTACCGGTAAGCCAGCGCGGCTATATGCGTACCTATACGGTGGCCTGCCAGCGCCACGACCAGGCCGGCAAGCTCAGCCAAATCGCTATTGACATCCTAATTGGTGGCTGCAAGGTGTCAGCAGAGCATGAAGGGCCAGGCGTGAACTGGGCGCGGCAAGCTAAAGCAGGCACTAAATGCGTAATGTTGGCGCCCTGGCGCGGCTATGACGCAGCCGGTCGGCGCCTGGCCTCCAGCCTGGAGCGGCGTGGCAGCGGCCTAGAATATCGGCCCGGGGCGGCTAAACAAGTAGTGCTATTGGGTGATGGCACCGCCCTGCCAGCAATTAACGCCTGCCTGCACTACGAAGCCCAGCACAAAACAGACCGCCACTTCACCGTGGTGCTCAGCGGCAGACCAGCTTGGGGTGACTACCTTAAACAGGCCGGGGTAGGACCGGACCATTTGCAGGTAACCGCCGTAAACCAGGGCTGGGTAGAGCAGGCAGCCCGCGCCGCCGCCCAAGTATGGCAAGAGTGGCTAGCTGAAGTGGCAGTAAAACAAGCAGACTCACTCAGCTTGGCCCAGGCAAGCTCAGTTAATGCCGGTGCTGGTGGCGCAAAGGAGGAAAAGGGGGCTTTACTAGGCGGCGTCGGACAGGCCTTGCCCAAGCTCGACGTCGACGCCGACATACTGTGGGAAACCACCACCGAAACCCAAGCTGAACTTGGCCAAGACCAATCGCTGACACAAGCCCCCTACTTTTGGGTGGCCGGCGAACGCAGCCAAGTAGCCGCTATCCGCCGCGCCTTAGTGCGTCAATGGGGGGTAGACAGACGTCAAGTATCCTTCATGGGCTACTGGCGTGCGGGTAAAGCTGAATCGTGACGCTAAGCATTAAGAAATATCGCTAAGGCCGTGGCCAGCGTTGCACAGATGTGCCCAATATCCCAATTTGACTGGTTTTTAGTGGCTCTAACAAGGCAAACTGTGTCAGGGGCTAAGTAAGCCTTTGGATGCTGTATACAAAGCAGTAACCGCAATCATTACTACTAGCTATACCTGTGGTATGCGACAAGGAGGTTGTAAATATGGGATTCAAAGTAGTTGTCGGCGCTGATATCGCCGGATATGAATACAAGGAACGTCTAAAGGCAGATCTGCAAGCAGACCCGCGTGTTGACGAAGTAATAGACGTAGGTGTTGACGCGGGACAAGACATTGATTACCCGCACATCGGGGTGGCAGTTGCCCGCAAAATTGCTGCCGGTGAAGGCGATCGTGGCTTAATTGTGTGCGGTACGGGCATGGGTATGGCGATGGCTGCCAACACCGTGCCGGGAATCCGCGCCTCAGTCGCTCACGATTCATTCTCTGTTGAGCGTTTAGTGCTTTCCAACAACGCGCAGGTACTAACCCTAGGCCAGCGCGTAATCGGAATTGAACTGGCTCGCCGACTGGTTAAAGAGTGGCTGGGATACGTATTTGACGAAACCTCCCACTCGGCCCCCAAAGTTGCGGCCCTAAACGACTACAGTCTAAACCGGGAATGACCCGCACTTCACACTCGAAGTAACCTACCTCCCAGAAATTGTAATAAGGAGCGCAGATTAAATGGATCTCGACCTCGCGGTCGCCGGTATCTCCGTGTACTGGATTATCGCCGCTATCGCAGGTGGCTTTATCGGTGCCTGCGTCGGCGGTAACTACGCATTCGTATTTACCGGAGTATCGGCCCTATTCGGCCTAGGCTACATGGTGGCCACTAAGGACAGTTACGTCCTAGACTACATTGCCTTTGGCCCCGTCTTTGGCCCTCACGTATGTTTTGCTGGTGGTGTAGCAGCCTCGGCGTATGCAGCTAAGCGTGGCTATATTGAAGACGGTAAAGACATTGTTACCCCACTTAGCTCCCTAGGTAAGCCAGATGTATGGCTGGTTGGTTCCGCCTTCGGTGTATTTGGCGTCATCTTGCAGAAGCTTGTACTGCTGACCCCGTGGTTTAACCACCACACCGACTCGGTTGCCTTCACCGTGTTCATCTCCGCCATTGTGGTGCGCCTAATGTTTGGTGACTCCATCTTCGGTTCCAAGCCGGCCCTACAGGGCTTCAAGCCCCGCGAAGGCGCTCGCTGGCTTGAATGGCAGGAAAAGCCCTCACAGTTCATCACCTTGGGTGTCATGTGGGGTATGGCTTTCGGTGGCGCCTCCCTGGTGCTCAGCCACCACTTCCCGGTTCTGGCTGAAGCTAAGAACGCTCAGGTATTTGGTTTCGCTATCTCCGCCCTGTGCATCTTGATCTTGAACCTGGGTCACAATGTGCCCGTAACCCACCACATGACCATCACCGGTGGTCTGGCCGTAACTCAGTTCATCCCGGTGCTGGGTCTCCACCCAGGTCACGGTGTAGGCCTGATTTACCTGGTGCTCGGTGCCCTGGGTGGTCTAACCGGTGCTGTTATCGGTGAAGTTGCGGCTCGTGTCTTCTACGACCGTGGTAACACCCACATTGACCCCCCGGCCATCGCTATTTGGACCACTACCACCATCTTCATGGCGGCGGCCCAGATCGCTGGAGCCTAAGGTTTAAACCGCTATGGACGACGTCGTTAAAACCCCCACGGACTTTTACGCCGCCTACATCTTTGACATGGATGGCACCATCTACCTAGGAGACCACCTCCTGCCCGGTGCCAAACGGATGATCGAGCAGCTGCACGAACGCAACATTCCCGTGCGCTACCTATCCAACAACCCCACCAAAGATCCGGCCGAATATGCGCAAAAGTTGGCGCGACTGGGACTACCGACGCCGGTTGAAGAAATCGTCAACACGGTGGTCACCACGGTACGTTGGCTACAAGCTAACCACCCCGACGCCGTCGTCTATCCAATCAGTGAAGAGCCGCTTAAGCGAGCCCTGACCGAAGCCGGTTTTAAGATCAGCGAAGACCCCAGCGAAATCGATGTGGTTATCGCCTCCTACGACCGCACCTTCGAATACCGCAAGCTACAGATCGCCTTCGACGCCATCTGGTTTTACAAGCGCGCCATTCTGATTGCTACCAACCCAGACCGTTTCTGTCCCTTCCCGGGCGGACACGGCCAGCCGGATGCGGCCTCGATTATCGCTGCCATCGAGGCTTGCACCGGCACCAAATGCGTCGCCAACCTTGGCAAACCCAACCCGGTGATGCTCACCGCCTCACTAGCGGGTCTATATGTAGATCCAGCCAACTGTGTAATGGTGGGTGACAGGCTACAAACCGACATCCAGATGGCCCTAGACACCGGCATGGCCAGCGCCATGACCCTCACCGGTGAAGCCACCCTCGATGACGTGCGTGCACGTGCACAAGACCAGCGCCCACGCTACATACTCGATCGCATCGACAAACTTATCCCGCTACAGTACTGGCCCCAGCTAGGCTGGAGTGAAGATGACTAGCGCTTAACCGCGCCGGTTCTTACAGCCCGGTGGCTTCCTTGCTAAATAGCTAAGTCACCGGGCTTACTATTAACCAGGGACACGGTAGTCCCACAAGCAATTGCATTTTCGTCAGTGCAATTACTAAACGCAAAGGAGCAAATGATGGCATTTGTAAACATTAACGGCCCATTTGTAATGGGTATTGATTTCGGTACCGAATCATGTCGCGTGGCTATCTTTGACCTAGAAGGCCACCCGATTTCATTCGCGGCCACCCCTTACAAGACCCACTACCCGCGCCCGGGCTGGGCTGAGCAGTCGCCCGACGACTGGTGGAACGCCCTGATGGCCTCCACTCGCAAAGCCATGGACAACGCCTACATTCCGCCCCAGTCTATTGGTGGCATTTCCTATGACGCCACCACCATGACCGTGGTGCCCATGGACAAAAACGGTAACGCCCTACGTAACGCCATCATGTGGATGGACGTGCGCGCCGCTGAGCAGGCAGAGCGGGCGTTGACCTCAGACTCCTGGGCACGCCTATACAACGGTGGCGGCACCATGCCGGCAACCGCCGAATGGTACCCCTTCAAGGCAGCCTGGCTGCGTGAAAACGAGCGCGACATTTACGACGCCGCCTACCGCCTAGTTGACGCCCCCGACTGGCTCACCTACCGCCTAACCGGTAACTGGTCTGTCAACATCAACTCCGCTGCCCTGCGTATGTACTACAACCGTGACCACGGCGGCTGGCCGGAAGATTTCTACGCTCACGTGGGCGCCGGCGACGTCTTTGACAAGCTCCCTGAAACCGTAAATGACCTGGGTGTACTAGTGGGCGAGCTGTCCACCGTCGCGGCCCGCGACCTGGGCCTAGTGCCGGGCACGCCGGTAGCTCAGGGTCTGCCCGACGCTTGGGCCGGCCAGATCGGTTTGGGTGTGGTCAGCCCCGGCAAGCTAGCCCTGATCACCGGCTCTTCCCACGTAATCACCGGTCAAAGCGCGGTGGCCGGCTACGGTGAAGGCTTCTTCGGCTCCTACACCGACGGCGTTATCCGGGGCCAGTACACCGTTGAAGGCGGTATCTCCTCCTCCGGTTCGGTACTTAAGTGGTTCAAGGAAAACTTCGGCGGGGCCGTTGCCGCCGAGGCTGAAGCTACCGGCATGAGCCCCTACTACCTGTGGGACCGCAAGGCTGACGAGCTACCTATCGGCTGTGACGGCCTCATCGTCAACGAGTACTTCCAGGGCAACCGCACCCCCTACACTGACTCCAAGGCGCGCGGTATCTTCTCCGGCCTGTCCCTGGGTCACACTGCCGCCCACCTCTACCGTGCCATTGAGGAGGGCGTGTGCTACGACGTCGCCCACAACCTACTAAAGCTGCGCCAAGCCGGCATCGAAACCAAGGAGCTGGTGGCCTGCGGTGGGGCAACCAAGTCGCGCCAGTGGATGCAGATGCATGCAGACGTGACCGGGGTGCCCATCACCCTGACCGAAGTGGGCGACGCCGTCGTGCTGGGCTCTTGCATGCTGGCTGCGGTAGGTAGCGAGTTCTACTCTTCAATTGAGGACGCCGCCGCGAACATGGTGCACGTAACCGAAACCATCGAGCCCAACCCCGAGGCCCACGAGGAATACCAGTTCTATTTCCAAACCTACATGGAACGTTACCCGGCACTACGCGAGCAAATCCACTCAACGGTTGACCACCTCAACGCCAACGCCAAGAACTAAACCAGAGTAAACTTATAGGGTGCTATAAAGCCCGTAGCTTGCCAGGATAATAAGAAAGGCACTTTTGAATGACTAAATCGTTTAGCTGGAATGAGCTAGATGAGCGTGCAGTGGCGTTTGGCAAGGCACTGGCGGCAGACGCCGTGGAGAAGGTTGGCTCCGGACACCCGGGCGCTGCTATCTCCCTGACGGCGGCGGCCTACCTGCTCTACCAAAAGGAGATGCGAGTAGACCCGGCTTGCCCCGCTTGGCTCGGACGCGACCGTTTTATCCTCAGTGCCGGGCACGCCTCGGTGATGCAGTACGTGCAGCTGGTGCTAGCCGGCTACGGGCTGGAGGTTAGCGATCTGGAGCAGCTGCGTCGGCGTGGCTCGCTCACCCCTGCACACCCCGAATATGGTCACACTCCGGGTGTGGAGGCCACTACTGGTCCGCTCGGTTCCGGTTTTGCTGCTGCGGTGGGTATGGCCGCTGCTGCTCGCCGTGAGCATGGCCTCTACGACGCCGCCACCCCTGCCGGCGAGTCAATCTTTGACCACAACATCTATGTGATCGCCGGTGACGGCTGCATGCAAGAAGGTGTAACCATTGAGGCCGCCTCCTTCGCGGGCACCCAGGAGCTGGGCAATCTGATCGTTATCTGGGATGACAACGCCATCACCATCGAAGGTGACGCCGCCCTGGCTTTCCGTGACGACGTTGAGGCCCGTTTTGCCGCCCAGGGCTGGCACACCGAGCATGTGGATTGGCGTAGTGCTGGCAGTGATGGTGGCTACTACGAGGATGTAAAGGCCCTGCACGAGGCCCTAGAAGCTGCCCGCGCAGAAACTAAGCGTCCTTCACTGATCCGCCTGAGCACCATCATTGCCTGGCCGTGCCCCACCAAGCAGGGCAGTGCCTCCTCCCATGGCGCTAAGCTGGGTGAAAGTGAGGTAGCTGGTCTCAAGCAGAACCTTGGCCTAGACCCCAACGAGCGTTTTGCTCTGCCTGCTCAGGTGCTGGAATACACTCGCGCCCAGGCTGGCCAGCGTGGCGCCGAGCTGCACGCTGCTTGGGATAAGCGCTTTGAGGCTTGGGGGCAGGCTAACCCGCAGGCTCTGGAGCTGCTAGAGCGGGTACGTGCTGGCCTACTGCCGGCTGAGCTCGACGACGTCCTGCCGGTTTTCGAGCCGGGCTCTAGCTTGTCTACCCGCGCGGCCAGCGGCAAGACCCTGTCGGCCATTGCCTCCACACTGCCTGAACTATGGGGTGGCTCCGCTGACCTGGGCGGCTCCAACATGACCAACATTGCTGGTGCCAGTGAGTTCCTGCCCGAGGGCTCACTAAACCCTGAGGAAAATGGCCCCTATGGGCGCATTATCCACTTCGGGGTGCGTGAGCACGCCATGGGTAACATGCTCAACGGTATTGTGCAGTCGGGGCTGACCCGCGCCTACGGCGGTACCTTCCTGGTATTTTCTGACTACATGCGCCCGGCTATGCGCCTGGCTGCTTTGCAGAAGTTGCCCACCGTTTTTGTCTGGAGTCACGACTCTATCGGTGTGGGTGAGGATGGCCCCACTCACCAGCCCATTGAGCACATCGCTTCGCTGCGAGTTATGCCTGGCCTAAGCGTGGTTCGCCCCGCTGACGCCAATGAGGCTGCGCAGGCTTGGCTCGGCGCCTTGGCTCACCGCGATAGCCCCACAGGCTTGGTGCTGTCGCGTCAAAACCTGCCGGTCTTTGACCGCAGCGAGGGCGGCTTTGCTCCGGCTGAGGGCACCTTGCGTGGCGCCTACACCCTGGTTGAGGCCAGTGACGCTAAGCCGCAGGTGCTGCTGCTAGCTACCGGCAGTGAAGTGGCTTTGGCGGTTGAGGCGCGCCAGGCTCTGGAAGCTGAAGGTATCCCCACCCGCGTGGTGTCTGTGCCCTGTTGGGAATGGTTCTACGCGCAGGACGCCGAATACCGTGAGTCGGTGCTGCCCAGCCAGGTAAAGGCCCGCGTGGCCCTGGAAGCTGCCTCTTCCATGGGGTGGCGCGAATGGGTTGGCGACGCCGGCGAGATCATTGCCATTGATGAGTACGGCGAGTCGGCCACGCCCGCCGAGCTGTTTGAGCACTTTGGTTTCACCGTGGACAACGTGGTGGCTAAGGCTAAGCAGTCACTGGCACGTGCCTAAGCGCGCACCTAAACACACCTAACAGGTTTGATGCGCAGCCAAATACGCTGAACTTTAAACCTGAATACTAAGCAGGTGGAGATTGAATGCATCGTTAGATTCAATCTCCACCTGCTGGTTTTTTATAAGAAGGTGTATTAAAGCTTGTCTACCTGGCAATATTACGTCTCATTTGCGTGTTGGTCCCTGGTTATAATCTTTGCACTGCCATAGGCTTGGCACATGAGATTTGGCGTCGATTTTGGAACTACCCACACTACCGTCGCTTATGCGGACCGTGGCAACTACCCAGTTGTCAGTTTTGGCAATGAAGCAGGCGACTGGATCGATTACATTCCGTCCTTAGTGGCCTGGGATGGAGCCAAACTTGTCTACGGTTTTGAAGCTGAAGCCGTGGCCCTGACTGGCGGCGATTTCCTGCGTTCAATTAAACGCCTGCTGTCTGATGTTGACGTCACCCCCAACACCCAGGTGAGCCTAGGGGAGCGCAGCTACCCCATTATGGAGCTAGTTAGCGGCTTTTTGGCTTATGTGGCTCAGCAGGTGCGTGAGTCCTCCACTATCAGTCCGCTGCGTGAAAATGAACCCCTGGAGGCGGTAATTGGTATTCCTGCCCACGCTTTTAGCGGTCAGCGCCTAATGACTATTGAGGCTTTTGAACGTGGCGGCTGGCAGGTGCTGTCCATGATTAATGAGCCCAGTGCTGCCGGTTTTGAATACACCCAGCGTTACGCCTCCACCATTAACTCCAAGCGCACCCGCGTACTGGTTTATGACCTCGGTGGTGGCACTTTTGACGCCTCCCTGGTTTCTTGCGAGGGTAAGCGCCACGAGGTGATTGATTCTTATGGTCACAACCAGCTTGGTGGTGACGACTTTGACTCTGTTCTAGCTGACCTGGTTTTGGCCAAGCTGGGCCGCGAGCGCGCCCAGCTAAGCTCGCGTGAGCTGAACCTGCTGCTGCACGAATGCCGTATCGCTAAGGAGTCTTTGAACCCCAACTCGCGTTCGGTGGCGGTTGAAGCTCTGGGTAAGAGCGTGAGCGTGCCGGTTAAGGCTTTCTATGAGGCTATTGATGAGCTGATTGAGCGTACTTTTGCTGCCATGGAGCCGCTGGTGCATGTTAATGCGCGCGGTAAGTTTGCGCTCACCACTGAGACTGCGGGCCTGTATGTGGTTGGTGGCGCCGCCCACCTGCCGGCTATTACTCGTGCCCTTAAGCAGCGTTATGGCTACCGTGTGCACCGTTCTAGCTACACGGCTGCTTCTACTGCTATTGGTTTGGCCATTGCGGCTGACCCTGACTCTGGTTACGCCCTGTATGACAAGCTGTCGCGTGGCGTGGGTGTGTTCCGTGAGATGCGTGGCGGCCAGGAGGTTAGCTTTGACCCGTTGCTGGGCGCTGACTTGTCGCTGGCTCCTAGCGGGGATGTGAGCTTGGTGCGTACCTATCAGGCTGCCCACAACGTGGGTCACTTCCGCTTTGTGGAGTACACCGAGACTGACGCTTATGGTGTGCCCGTAGGTGAGGTTTCCCCGGCTGGCACGGTGCTGTTCCCCTTCACTCGTCAGCTGCAGGAGGATCCTGGGGTTGATTTGAGTGAGGTTGCGGTGGAGCGTATCGATAACGGTCCGCTGATTGAGGAGCGTTACGTGGTTTCGGCTGCATCCACGGTGCAGGTGACTATTACGGATCTTTCTACTGGTTTCGCTATTACCTGTGATCTGGGCGCCTGAGCGGGGCGCCGGTGCCGCTAGTCTCAGGCGAGATAGGCTTGGCTTGTGAGTGAAGTAGCCCCGCGTCGTCCACGTCGTCCTTTGGCTATGCGCCGCTCTGTGGCTCAGCCTGTGCCGGAAGATTTAACTAAGGTGGTGGCTGAGCCGGAGCCGAGCCCGGAACCTACGGCTAAGTCTGCAGCTAGCCGGCTTGAGGCTGGTAAGTGGGCTGAGGTGGTGCGCCTGCGTACTTTGCCGGCTGCTTTAGCGCCGGTGCTGGCAGGCTCTGGCGTCGCTGGTGCTTTGGGTAGGTTCGACGCCGTCGCGGCCCTGCTGGCTGCCTTGGTGGCGTTGGCTTTGCAGATTGGCTGCAACCTGGCTAATGACTACTCTGACGGTATTCGTGGCACCGACGACGAGCGCACTGGCCCGGCCCGCCTGACCGCTTCTGGGCTGGTGGAGCCGGTTAAGGTTAAGCGCACAGCCTTTGGTTGCTTTGGCGCCGGGGCACTGTTTGGCTTGATTTTGGTGGCTTTGAGCGGCACCTGGTGGCTGATTGCGGTGGGTGTGGCGGCTGTGGCGGCGGCTTGGTTTTACACGGGCGGCGCTAAACCCTATGGCTACTTGGGTTTGGGTGAAGTGTTTGTGTTCGTGTTCTTTGGGCTGGTGGCTACTGCCGGCACTACCTATACGCAGGCTCACGCGGTGCCCTGGTGGGGTTGGTTGACCGCAGTGGGGGTGGGCTTGATTGCCTGCTCGCTGCTGATGGTTAACAACCTGCGTGATATTGAAACTGACCCGGCCCATGGTAAGCGTACTTTGGCGGTGCGTTTGGGCTATGAGCGCGCTAGCCGCCTCTACCAGGTGATGCTGTTTGCACCCCTGATTTTGGGTTTGGTCGCCTTGTGGGGTGGGGGCGAGCCCGGTGGTTCACTGGGTGTGTTGTCCGCCGTGTCTGTGGTGGCGGCTGTGCTGTGGGGGCAGCTGGCCCTGTTGGCTTGGCGCCCGGTAGCGGCTAAAGCTAAGGGCCGTGAACTAATTGGCGCCCTGAAAATGGCCGGTATCTATGAGCTGGTTTATGGCCTGGGCTTGGGCCTGGCTCTGCTGGCGGTCTAGGGCACAGTTAAACTGTGTCCATGAGCGCGCACTACCCGCTTCCCAAGCAGGTTTCTGAAATTTTTGATCCCACTAAGTGGCGTGACATCGCCGGTTTTGAGGATCTAACTGACGTCACCTACCATCGGGCAGTTAGCCGCGACGAAAACGGTAACTGCACTGATAAGCCGATTGTGCGCGTGGCCATTAACCGCCCTGAGCTGCGTAATGCTTTTCGCCCCCACACTGTGGATGAGCTTTACCGAACCCTTGACCATGCCCGCATGAGTGGGGATGTGGGTACGGTTATTGTCACCGGTAATGGTCCCTCGGCGCGCGACGGCGGCTGGGCTTTTTGTTCTGGCGGCGATCAGCGTATCCGTGGTCGCGACGGATACCGCTACGAAGTTGAGCCCGCCCAGGCCCCAGAGCCGGCGTCGTCGGCAGAAAAAACCGCAGAAAGTGGGCCGCAGGGAGCACCAGAGCCTATAGCAGCGCCAGACCCCAGCGGGCAGCTGGCCTCCACTACCGCCAGGCGTGAACGTATCGACGCCGCCCGCGCTGGCAGGCTGCATATTTTGGAAGTTCAGCGCCTAATTCGCACCATGCCTAAAGTGGTTATTGCGGCCGTGCCCGGGTGGGCGGCAGGCGGTGGTCACAGCCTAAACGTGGTGTGTGACCTGTCTATTGCTTCACGTCAGCACGCGCTTTTTAAGCAAACCGACGCCAATGTGGGTTCTTTCGACGCCGGCTACGGCTCGGCCCTACTGGCACGCCAGGTGGGTGATAAACGTGCCCGCGAAATTTTCTTCCTGGCACGCACCTATGACGCGGAAACCGCCGAGCGTTGGGGAGTGGTCAACGAGGTGGTAGACCACGGAGAACTAGAAAATAAAGCCATTGAATACGGCGAGATTATAGCCACCAAATCTCCCCAGGCCATCCGTATGCTTAAGTTTGCTTTCAACCTGGCCGACGACGGTTTGGCCGGTCAGCAGGTCTTTGCTGGTGAAGCTACGCGCCTGGCCTACATGACCGATGAGGCTGTGGAAGGGCGCGACTCTTTCGTCAACAAACGCCCAGCGGACTGGTCTTCCTTCCCGTACTATTTCTAAAACCGGCTCTGAACAGGCCTTTGTTAACCGCCTGTACCTAAGGTCATGGCAGCCTAACCGGGTGTCAGTTTAAACTTATCTATGCGTACGTTTCGGTGCTTTTAGCTGATCAGCTTCGCCATTGCATTTGCGCTGCTGTACTGCATTGCCGCCGAGTACTTCCCCAAGATTAAGCTGTGGCAGGGCGCGGCCTTTGGTCTACTGGTGTGGATCGGTGCGCACGTGGTGTTCATGCCGCTGCTGGGTTGGGTGCCCAGCCCCTTCCCGTGGGTTGAGGGCGGCCAGACCTGGTCCGAGCACTTCTCTGAAGCCCTAGGTCACGTAGTGTGGCTGTGGTCGATTGAAATCGTGCGTCGCGACCTGCGTAACCGCATCACCCGCCAGCCCGACCCGGAAGTTCCCTTGGAGCAGCCCTACCGCTGATAGCTAGCTGCAATCAGATTTAGTCGCCAAGGCCGTCTTTAAGGCGGTCTTGGTTGCGTTTAGGGGCCTCTAATGGCGACGCGCGAGCGCTGGCGACGCCTGGGGCTGGGCGGCGTCGTCGCTAAGGAATAATGAGGGCCATGCTTGAAACAATCCGTAAGCAATGCCCTCCGCCCGCCGCTGCGCTGTGGGAAAGCATTGACCGGGTAGAGGTTTTCTCAATCGCCATGCGGGTGCGCTTTCGCGGTATCACCGTGCGCGACGGCGTCCTAGTGCATGGCCCCGCCGGGTGGGCAGAGTGCGCCCCATTTTGGAACCACCCTGATAGCCACAGCGCTAAATGGCTGGCCAGCGCCCTGAGCCAAGCCACGAAACCGCTAGCTGACCAAGGTGTCCCCGAGCCTAAATGCCACCAAATTCCGGTTAACACCACTATCGCCGCCCTGGGGCCTGGGGAAGCTGAGGCACGCGCGCTCGCAGCAGTGGGTGCAGGCATACACACCGCCAAGGTGAAGGTGGCTGACAAACCTGATTGTTTGAGCGAAGATCTACAGCGCCTAGAAGCGGTGCGCGGCGCTATGGGGCCTAGGGCAGCGCTGCGTATTGATGTAAATGCTGCCTGGGATTTGGATCAAGCCCTAAAACTACTGCCCCTATATGACCGTGCCGCCGGCGGGCTCGAATACGCTGAGCAGCCCTGCAGGGACACCGCAGATCTGGCGGTTTTGCGCCGCAAACTCCAGGTGCCAATCGCCGCCGATGAATCCTTGCGTTTGGATACCAACCCTATGGCGGTGCGCCAGTTAGAGGCGGCGGATGTGGTCGTACTAAAAGTGGTCCCACTAGGTGGTATAAGCGCTGCTTATGAAATCTATAAGCGTTTAGAAATGCCGGCGGTAGTTTCTTCAGCCCTAGACACTTCGGTGGGGATTTACGCCGGCCTGCGCCTAGCGAGCGCGCTAGATCAGCTGCCCTATGCTTGCGGCCTGGCCACCGGCTCGCTGCTGCAAGAAGACGTGATTGAGGCGCCCTTTAGGCCGGTAAATGGGCATTTGCTGCTTGGACAGCCGGTGTCCGTTAAGCGAATCCCGGCTGCTAGTGAGCCCTTACGTGAGCGCTGGTGCCAGCGCCTAGTGCGCCTGAGTACCCTGCTAGCTAGCTAAACTTAAAACCGCATCTGGCGCTTTGGCGCGCTAGAGACCCAATTTAGTTAGGCCAGTTGTGACCCCCCAAGTAGCATCTACGCCCAGTGGCGCCGCCTTAGAAAACCCTGCCACCTTACTTGCCCGCGCCGTGGTGGCCGCCCTAGTTGAAGCCGGGGTTAAACGAGTAGTGATCAGCCCCGGCTCGCGTAACGCCCCACTTACCTATGCCCTGGCCGACGCTGCGCAGGCCGGCTACCTGCAGCTGCGCGTGGTGGTTGACGAGCGCAGCGCCGCCTTTGTGGCTTTAGGCGCCTCCCGCTCCGACTGGCTGCGTGAAGGCCTAGCTCGCCCCGCCGTGGCAGTTATGACCTCCGGTAGCGCGGTAGCTAACGCGCATCCTGCCGTAGTGGAGGCCGACGCCGCCGGAGTGCCACTAATAATTTTGAGCGCCGACCGTCCCCACGCCCTGGTTAACACTGGTGCCAGCCAAACCACGGTGCAAACCGGGATTTTTGGCGCCGCCACCCGCTACCAGGCGGACCTGGGCGACACTAACGCAAGCGACGCCGTCGCCAATCAAGTACGCCGAGCGGTAGCTGCAGCTTCAGGTCGCCTAAGCCTAGACCCCGGCCCGGTGCATCTAAACGTGCACCTAGCCCCGCCACTGGCCCCCGCCGCCCCTTGGCAAGTGCCGCATTTGGAGCCCAAAACTCACTGGCTGCATGCGCGCAAGCCCCTAGAGGGACAGTTAAATGAGGTCACGGTCAGCCAAGTAGGGCGCCAGTTGGGTTTAGATCCCAGCCGACGCGGGGTAATTGTGGTGGGGGACAACGACGACGCCGCCCTGGCCCACTTTGCCGCCGCCCTAGCCCACGCTTGGGATTGGCCGCTACTGGCTGAACCCACCTCACTGGTGCGCACCGACGCCAACGCAGTGGCTGCCTACAGTGCGCTTTTAGCTGGTGGCGACAGCTCAGTTGATGGCGACGGCGCCCAGCTTTCTCAAGAGATCGAGCAGCTGCTGGTAATTGGCCACTCCACCCTCACCCGCCCCATCAGCGCGCTACTGGCGCGAGCGGATATTTACCAGGCGGTGCTCACTGGCCGGGCCCGCTGGAGTGACGTCAGCGGACAAGCCGCCTACGTAACCACCCTGGAACAGGCTCTAAGCAGCCTAGATAGCCTGGGTGCTGGTGCGGGCGCAAGTGGAGATGCTAGCGCGAGTGCAGATGCAGGTGGAGATACTAGCGCGAGTGCAGATGCGGGTGCGGGTGCCGCTGTGGGCGCTGGGGCGAGGGCGGGCACCGGCCTTGACGCGCCGTCGTCGCTGTGGCTCAGGCGTTGGCTACAAGCCGGCCAACACCAACTAAACGCCACCAGCGTAACTAAAGCCGCACAAATGGCTTTAACTACCTGGCAGGCCACTTCACAATACGAATTTCATAACCAATCAACAGCAATTCACAGCGACGGCCTAGAAAACAGCGTTACTTTAATGGCAGCTTCTTCGATGACCATCCGCTATCTCGATGCCGGATTACCTGCGGGTAAGCAACTGAAAAAGATGCCCGGCCCAGTAGTGGCTAATCGTGGATTAGCCGGTATTGACGGGACTATTTCCACCGCCGTGGGCCTAGCCTGGGCCAGTGGCCAACCAGTGCGGGTAATTATTGGGGATTTAGCGGCAGCACACGACTTAACCGGCCTGGTTAAGGCAGTTACAGAAACCGAGGTGGACTTGCAAGTAATCGTGTTAGACGATCATGGCGGAAAAATATTTAGCGGCCTTGAATATGGCGCCAGTGAGCTAAGTAATTATTTCCCACGCTTTTTTACTACCGCACAGCAAGTTGATTTCGCGCAAGCAGCAGCCGCATTTGGTGCCCACGTAAGCGTAATTGACGACGTCGATGGGCTGCAATCCCTATTGTCTAAGCCAATTGAGGGCCGTAGCCTGGTGCATGTCAAACTTGTTTAAGGGTTGCTGCTAACTTCACCAAATGACCACTTCACTATGATTAGCGTCCATAAGGTAGCCATTACTGGCTACCGCTAAGCCTTTAGGAACTATTGATGAGCGATAACTACCAGCCCCGTAACCCCTACACCCCCAATTATGGTGCTAGGCCGGCAGGCAACTACGCCGCCCCCTATGGCCAGGCCCCCTATGCTCCCTCTAGCGCCCCCGCTGCTCCCTCCGCTCCCGCTAGCGGCTACCCCGGCGGCTACAACAATGGCGCCAACTACACCTCTAACAGCAGTAACGACAAAAAGAGCTCCCCAGGTTGGGGCGGGGTGATGGCCCTATCGCTGACAACCGCCCTGGTGGCCTCAGGTATCACCGCTGGCGGCATGTACTACGCCGGCGCCACAGATGAGGCTCGCCCTGCCATCACCTCCACCTCCACCATTTCAGCCAACAACCAGGGCAACACCAAGCTGGTAACCACCCAGGGCCAAACCCCTGACTGGCAAAAAGTAGCCGAAAACGTCTCTGGCTCCGTGGTTTCCATCCAGGCCAAGCTCTCTGAGGGCGGCGCCAGCGGCTCCGGTGTGGTTATCGACAAGCAAGGCCACATCATCACCAACAACCACGTGGTAGCCGGGGCTAGTGCGCTATACGCCCAGCTCAAAGACGGGCGTATCTACGAGCTGGAACTAACTGGCACTGACCCCGCCAATGACCTGGCGGTAGTCAAAATCAAGAACGCCCCCTCAGACCTGACCGTAGCCCAAATCGGCTCCTCCAAGGATCTAAAGGTAGGCCAGGGCGTAATGGCTATCGGTGCCCCGCTGGGACTTTCCTCCACCGCCACCACCGGTATTATCTCGGCCCTAGACCGCCCGGTAGTCACTAAGGGCGAGTCCAGTGACAGCTCTTCTAGTTCCTCAGCCAACCAACGCGTTTACACCAACGCCATTCAGGTTGACGCTGCCATTAACCCCGGTAACTCTGGTGGCCCGCTATTCGACTCACAGGGACGAGTTATCGGCATTAACTCCTCCATTGCCACCCTGGGGTCTTCCTCCTCCAGCGGCACGCGTAGCGGAAACATTGGTATCGGCTTCGCTATCCCCATTGACCTGGCCAATAAAGTGGCCCAGCAGCTTATCAAGGATGGCAAAGCCACCCACGCTTACCTGGGTGTTTCGCTTGAGGACGGCGGCGCCACGGTTAATGGCGAAACCCGTGCTGGAGCTAAGATCACCAAGGTTGGAGCAGGTTCCCCCGCCGCCAATGCGGGCCTACGTGAAGGCGACGTAATCTTGGCTGTAGATGGTCACGCAGTAGGCGAATCAGCGGCCCTGATGGGTTACGTGCGCCAGTTCAGCGCCGGCGACCAGGTCAAGTTCACCGTTGCGCGCGGCTCAAACAAGATGGATGTTACCGTCAAACTGGTTGAGCGCCCCGACGACAAGTAAAACCTCGGGTGGTAAACCCAGCCTCAGGCCGCGCGCCCAGCCTCGGGCGGTAAACCCAGTCTCGGGCCGCGCGCCCAGCCTCGGGCTACAAACCCAAAGCGGCGCGCATAGGCGCCATTTTGGCGTTAGTTTCCGCCAGTTCATCAGCGGCAACTGAATCCGGCATAATGCCCGCGCCCGCAAAAATCCGCACCGAACCCACCGGCTGGTTACCCATCGGGTAGCCAGCCGGACCGCTCTGCGTACCAGCTAGCTGCGGCGTCGGAGCCAGAACCTGCCCACTACGCAAAGCAATACACCACTGGCCTTCACCGCGCCAATCCACCCAGCCCACCGGCCCGGCATAGCGTTCGCGGTCCATGCCCTCCAGCTTAGTGATCAGCTGCGCAGCCGCCGCTGTGGGCGTGCCGCACACGGCCGCCGTCGGATGCAGTGCTTCCACCAGCGCTAACGCTCCCGTGTCACCGGCTACCTGGCCGTAAATATCGGTGGCTAGGTGAATTACGTTAGGTAGGGTCAGTGCGAAAGGCTCGCTGGCGCGTAACTGCTCAGTGATAGGGGTAAGCGCCTTAACCGCTGAAGCCGCCGCCAACTGGTGTTCACGAGAGTTTTTAGGCGAGCCGCGCAGCCAATCAGCTAGTTGCTCTAGTTCGCCTTGGTCCATATTGGTTCGGCGCCGGGCCGTGCCCGCCAGGACCCGCGAAAACACTTGCCGCTCACGCAGCTGCAACAGCATCTCGGGGCTGGCCCCAATCATCCCGTCCACGCTAAAAGTCCAGGTGGTGGCAAAGCGAGTGGCCAGGTGCTCTAGTGCGGCGCCTAGCGTGAGCGAGCTTTTTAGGTAGCTGTCGCGCGCCAGCACCACTTTGATGGCCCGATTTTGCTTCAGCGCCTGCGTGGCGAGCTCAACTGCCCCGGTCCACTGAGAGTCGCTAAGTGTGCTGCTTTGGCTGGTTTTGGTGGGTTCGTTCGCTTGTCCGACGACGGGCGCGTTTGTTTGTCCGACGGCAGATCGGCTGCTCGCGCTAGGGGCGCCGCTTGTTTGGACCTTTGCACCTGCAGGGCTGGTTTTGGGGGCCGAAGCATTAGAGCCCTGGGCGCAGACAAAATCCAAAATGTCTGCCAAACCAGCGTTTTCAGCTGCGTTTTCAGCCACGGCGCGCACAAAACTCAGCTGAGGGGTATAGGGCTGGCCCCTAAAAACCTCGCCGCGCGGCGTCGTCGTGGTGGGGGAGAGCTCAAAGCGAGTTAGCCACCAACCCTGACGGTCGCGCCCCACCAAAACCTGGGGCACTACCAGCACCGAACTAGCCTGGGAAGTGGCGCTAAAAGTAATAGCTCCCAGTGCTAGCGGCCCACTGCCAGGGCGACGCACCTGGTCAACCCAACTGGCCTGACCCACCTCGTGGCGCCAAGCCTGACGCAGCTGCTCAATGCGCCTAGGCGGGTTGTGGCAGGGAGTATCTGCGCTAGGGGAGGGACCTGACCGGGCAAAGTAGGGAGAGACGGCTGGGTCTGCGGACGCCGTCGAAACTGGCTCTGCCGGCGGGGCGCTTAAAGTGAGCAGGCGTCCCAAACCCACCAAGCCGTAACCCTCATGCAACCAGCAGCTGACCGACGTCGGCGCATGCAAAAAATCAGTCAAGCTGACGCCGGGGCTAACCGACAGTGGGGTAGTGGTGCAAAACAGCTGACCGCTCATGCGCTGGGCTTAACCGCCTGATGCAGCGCCACAATGCCGCCAGAGAGGTTCTTATAAGCCACCTGACGCCAACCGGCCTCAAGCATCAGCTGCGCCAACTCCTCCTGGTTAGGCCAAGACAAAATCGACTCAGCCAAATAGTCGTAAGACTCAACGTTAGAAGAAAACACCCGGGCCGCTGGGGGCATTACATGACCCAAAAACCACTTGTAGCTCTCACGCACCACCGGGGTAGTGGGAGTGGAAAACTCCGCAATCACAATCCGCCCCCCGGGCTTAGTGACCCGATACATTTGGCGTAAAGCCGCCAAAGTGTCGTTTACATTGCGCAGGCCGTAAGAGATAGTGACCACGTCAAAAGCGTCGTCGGCAAAAGGCAAAGCGGTGGCATCCCCGGCCACAAACTGCAGATCAGGGTAGCGGCGCTTACCCTCCTGCATCATGCCAATGGAGAAGTCACAGGCCACCACCTGGGCACCGGTAAGGGCATAGTCGTTAGTGGAGGTGCCCGTGCCAGCAGCCAGGTCCAAAACCTTCATGCCGGGGCTGGCGCCCACAGCTGCACGGGTAACTGCTCGCCAGGCGCGCACTTGGAAACCGCTCATGATGTCATTGGTTAAATCGTAGCGGCGGGCGACAGTGTCGAACATGCCCGCTACTTCGCGCGGGTCCTTATTTAGGCTGGCTCGTGACATGGTCTAATCATCTCAGGTTTTTAGGGCTTAGCTGAGCGCAGATTTAAGCAAGCTAAACCGCGCGTAATAAAGCATTTTACTTAGGTGTGACAATCCGTCGTAAAAACGAACTTTTGGCGTAATATGGGCAAAAGCTAGAGGTTAAGCGCGTCGTGTGCGCAACCCCTGGCACCTAGCTACTACAGTTTAAAGGTCAATCTCTGTGCGTAAAAGGATGGTGTTCTCGCCGTGAATCCCTATGTCTCCTTACTGGTGATGGGGGCAGTTGCGCTACTTATCGCCATTGGTGGTCTGGCAATGTCTGCCATTATCAGCCCCAACCGGCGCAACTCCACCAAGGTGCGTAACTATGAGTGCGGTGTGGATCCAACTCCTGCCAACAACGCTCACGGGCGCTTCCCAGTCAAGTTCTACCTGGTAGGTATGACCTTCATTATTTTCGACATTGAGGTCGTGTTCCTCTACCCCTGGGCCAGCTCTTTCGCAAAGCTCGGTATGTTCGGGCTGGTGGCAGCGCTTATTTTCATCGCCCTAATCACCGTTCCCTACGTCCTTGAATGGCGTCGTGGCGGCCTGGATTGGGATTGATAAGGGGATAAAGCATGAGCCAAGAAAACCAAGCCGGTAACCCCGGATTTTTGCTAACCAGCGTTGAGACCGTGGCCGGCCTAGCCCAGTCACGTTCGCTATGGCCTGTCACCATGGGTCTAGCCTGCTGCGCCATTGAAATGATGGCCACCGCCGGCCCCCGTTTCGACCTGGCCCGCTTCGGTTGGGAGGTATTTCGTGCCTCGCCGCGTCACGCAGACGTAATGATCGTCTCCGGGCGTGTAAGCCACAAAATGGCCCCCATCGTGCGTAACGTCTACGACTCGATGCCTGAGCCCAAGTGGGTTATCTCCATGGGTGCCTGCGCCTCCACCGGCGGTATGTTCAACAACTACGCCGTAGTGCAGGGCGCCGACCACATTGTGCCGGTAGACATCTACCTGCCCGGCTGCCCCCCACGCCCCGAAATGCTGATCAACGCCATGCTGGAGCTGACCAAGCAGATCTCTAAGCGCCCGCTGCTGGGCCACCGCAAAGAGATCGCCCGCGCCGTCGAGGCTGCCGCCCTGGCCGCCGCCCCCACCCACGCACAGAAAGGCCTGCTGGCATGAGTGAAGAGCTAAGCCAGGCAACCGAGGCGCCCGTAGCCCAGATTGACGGCGTCGCCGTACGCCCGCAGCTAGCCCTGGAAGTTATCGGCAGCGAACACGGCCTATTTGGGGCCAAAGACGCTGGTGACACCAGCGGTTTTGATGGCCTCAGCCAGGTAATCACCCTAGCCCCCGCAGCGGTGCGCCCCTACGGTGGCTGGTTCGACGCCGTCGTCGATGACCTAATCGAAGACCTACGCAAGGGCGGGCTGGAACCCTCCCAGGTAATCGAGAAGGTAGTTGTAGAAAACGGCGAGCTAACCATTTTTGTGGTACGCGAGCACCTGGTGGCCGTAATGCAGTACCTGCGTGACGACCCCGACCTGCGCTTTGAGCTGTGCATTGGGGTCTCGGGCGTTAACTACCCCGGCGACAAAGACCGCGAACTGCACGCCTGCTACCAGCTGATGAGCCTGACCCACGGCAGCCGTCAGCTGCGCATTGAGGTAGCTGTTCCCGACGCCGACCCGCACGTGCCCTCAGTAGTTAGCGTTTACCCCGGTAACGACTGGCACGAGCGCGAAACCTGGGACCTGATGGGCATCGTTTTCGATGGTCACCCCGGCCTCACCCGCACGGCCATGCCCGATGACTGGGTAGGCCACCCCCAACGCAAGGATTACCCGCTAGGTGGTATCCCGGTCGAATACAAGGGCGCATCCACGCCCCCCGCTGACACTCGGAGGTCTTACCGCTGATGAGCATTCACGCAACCGGTGCAGCACTAGACTCTCTGGCCGCTGACGCTCCCCAGTTTCAAACCAACGGTGGCGACTGGGATGAAGTACTAGCCCAGATTGCTGCCCGCGATGAAGAAGAACGCATGCGCGATGACCGCATCGTGCTGAACATGGGTCCGGTCCACCCCTCCACTCACGGCGTGCTGCGCCTGGTGCTAGAGGTGGAAGGTGAACATGTCACCAATGTGCGCGTAGGCACCGGATACCTACACACAGGTATCGAAAAGAACATGGAGTTCCGCACCTTCACCCAAGGCGCCACCTTCGTAACCCGTATGGATTACGTGGCCCCCTTCTTCCAGGAAGTGGCCTGGGCTCTGGCGGTGGAAAAGGCCCTGGGTATTACTGACCAGGTGCCCGAGAAGGCCTCGGTAGTGCGCGTGCTGCTCATGGAGCTAAACCGCATCGCCTCCCACCTGATCGCCGTGGGAACCGGTGGTAACGAGCTGGGTGGTACCACCTTGCTGACCATCGCCTTCCGTGGCCGCGAAAACATTTTGCGCGCCTACGAAATGATTACCGGCCTGCGCATGAACCACGCCTTTGTGCGTCCCGGCGGCCTAGCCCAAGACATTCCCGCAGGCGCGGTAGAGTTCATCCGCTCCACCCTGCCCAACATCAAGCGCGACCTGGGCGAGCTGGAAAAGCTGTGCATGGGTAACCCGATTCTGCGCGGCCGTATGATCGGCGTGGGCGAGATCGACCTGGCTGGGGCCATGGCCCTGAGCCTGACCGGCCCCTGCCTGCGCGCCACCGGCTACCCGATGGACCTGCGTAAGAGCGCCCCTTACTGCGGGTATGAAACCTACGACTTTGACGTGCCGGTTTACGACCGCTCTGACTGCTTCAACCGTATGCGCGTGCGTATGGATGAATGCTTCCAGTCCCTCAAGATTGTCTCCCAGTGCCTTGAGCGCCTAGAGCAGCTAGAGGGCGAGCCCACCATGGTGGATGACCCGGCTATCGCTTGGCCGGCCCGCATGAGCCTGGCTGCTGATGGTCAGGGCCAGTCCCTAGAGCACGTGCGTGAAATCATGGGCACCTCCATGGAGTCTCTGATCCACCACTTCAAGCTGGTCACCCAGGGCTTCCACGTGCCCGCCGGGCAGGTTTACCAGACGGTTGAGCACGCTAAGGGTCTGCTGGGTGTGCACCTAGTTTCCGACGGCGGCACTCGCCCCTACCGTGTGCACTTCAGGGATCCTTCCTTCTCTAACCTGCAGTCCATGGCCATTATGGGAGAGGGCGGCATGCTTGCCGACATCGTTCCGACTCTGGCTTCCATCGACCCCGTACTAGGAGGTGTGGACCGCTGATGAGTTATGACGAAGCAACTTTGACGCGTCTACGTGAAGAAAGCGCCCAGATCATGGGGCGTTACCCCAGCGGGCATGAGCGTAGCGCGCTGATCCCGATGCTGCACCTAATTCAGAGCTATGACGGTTACGTCTCGCCTGACGGCATCCGTTTTTGCGCTGAAACCCTGAACCTAACCACCTCCGAGGTTAGCGCTGTAGCCACTTTCTACAGTCAGTTCCGCCGTCACCCCGGCGGCCAGTACCACGTGGGTGTATGCACCAACGCACTGTGTGCGGTTATGGGTGGAGACGCGGTTTGGGACGCGGTTAGCGAGCACCTGGGCATCGGTAACGACGGCGTCACTGAAGACGGCAGCATTTCGCTAGAACGCATCGAATGCAATGCGGCCTGCGACTATGCGCCGGTAGTGATGGTCAACTGGGAGTTTTTCGACAACCAGACCCCCGCCAAGGCCATTGACCTGGTGGACAAGCTGCGTCAAGGCAAGCCGGTAGGCCCCACCCGTGGCCCCAAGCAGGTGCCCACTTTCAAGCAAAACGAGCACCTACTAGCTGGTTTTGAAGACGGCCTAGTAGATGAGGGCATCAGCGCTGGCGCCCCCAGCCTGCTAGGACAGACAATCGCCCAGGAAAAGGGCTGGAGCGCACCGAAGGAGGAAACCAAGTGAGTGACACTGCAGTGGCACAGCCCGCTTACAGTGCGCCAGGGACGCTAACGCCCATCTTGACCTCCATGTGGGGTGTGGACCGCTCTTGGACCCTGGACGTTTACCGTCGTCACGGCGGCTATGAGGGCCTAGCTAAGGCCAAGAAAATGCAGGCCAGCGAAATCGTTGAGCTGGTTAAGGCTTCCGGCCTGCGCGGCCGTGGTGGTGCAGGCTTCCCCACCGGTCTGAAGTGGTCATTCCTGCCCGCCCCTGACGGCAAGCCGCGTTACCTGGTGGTTAACGCTGACGAGTCCGAGCCGGGCACCTGCAAGGACATCCCCACCATTATGGGTAACCCGCACGCCCTGATTGAGGGGGTGGCCATCACTTCGCGCGCTATCGGTTGCGACCACGCTTTCGTATACCTGCGCGGTGAGGTTAGCCAGGTTTACCGCCGCCTGCTGGCTGCGGCCCGTGAGGCTATGGAATCTGGCCTGCTAGACACCGGTTTTGGCCTGGACGGTAAGCAGCCGCTAACCATTACTGCCCACGCCGGCGCCGGCGCCTACATCTGTGGTGAAGAAACCGCGCTGCTGGACTCGCTAGAAGGCCGCCGCGGTCACCCGCGTCTCAAGCCGCCCTTCCCGGCTGTGGCCGGTCTATACGCCCGTCCCACCGTTATCAACAACGTTGAGACCATTGCCCAGGTGCCTGGGATTTTGCGTGAAAGCGCCGCCTGGTACTCCGCCATGGGTACTGAAAAGTCCAAGGGGCACGGTATTTTCTCTGTCTCTGGACACGTGCGTAACCCCGGCCAGTTTGAGGCTCCTTTCGGTATCACTATGCGCGAGCTGATCGACATGTGCGGTGGTATCCGCGAAGGTCACCAGCTCAAGTTCTGGGTGCCAGGTGGTTCCTCCACCCCCATCTTCACCGAAGATGAGCTCGATGTTCCCCTGGACTACGAGTCTGTAGGCGCCGCCGGCTCCATGCTGGGTACCCGCGCGCTACAGGTATTTGACGAGACTGTTTCAGTAGTGCGCGTAGTGACTCGCTGGACCGAGTTCTACCAGCATGAATCTTGCGGTAAGTGCACTCCTTGCCGTGAAGGTACCTACTGGATGCGCCAAATCATGCTGCGCCTAGAGGCCGGTAAGGGCCTGCCGGGTGACGTGGAAAAGCTGGAGTCGATTGCCTCCAACATCGCTGGGCGCTCCTTCTGTGCGCTAGGTGACGCCTCCGCCACCCCGGTGCTAAGCGGCATCAAGCGTTTCCGCTCTGAGTTCGAGGCTGGTTACACCACCCCGGCTTGCGAGCTTTTCCCCTACGCAGCCAGTGCAATCACGGAAAGCGGACGGTGACTTCTATGACCGACCTGGTAAACATCAAGATCGACGGCGCCTCGGTGGCCGTGCCTAAGGGTACGTTGCTCATCCGCGCCGCCGAACAGGTGGGCGTGCGCATCCCGCGTTTTTGCGACCACCCGCTGCTAAAGCCCTCAGCTAACTGCCGCCAGTGCCTGGTGGAAGTAGCTATGCCCGGGCGCGACGGCGTCGTCCGTAAGATGCCCAAGCCCCAGCCCTCCTGCGCCATGACCGCCATGGAAGGCATGGAGATCGAAACCCAGGCAACCAGCGAGGTAGCTGCCAAGGCCCAAAACGGGACCATGGAGTTCTTGCTGATCAACCACCCGCTAGACTGCCCGGTCTGTGACAAGGGTGGCGAATGCCCGCTACAGAACCAGGCGCTTAAAATCATGGAGCAGGGCGGCCAGTCCGTCACCCGCTTCACCGACGTCAAGCGCACCTTCCCCAAGCCGCTGCGGCTAACCAGCCAGATCCTGCTAGACCGCGACCGCTGCATCTTGTGCCAGCGTTGCGTGCGTTTCGCAGACCAGATCGCTGGTGACCGTTTCATTGCCCTGCAAGGACGCGGTGGCGGTCACCCCGCCGGCGAGCACTCGGGTATGTACGGCGAGCAGATTGGCCGCTTTGACGCCACCGCCCTGGACTTCTACGAGCCCGGCGACTACGCGGGCACGCAGGACATTCGCGGCGAGCACCACCTGATTCCCGACCCCACCCTGGCCGGCCCCGGTGGTCAAAGCGGCGTGCAGGATGGTCTAACCGCCGGCGCTGAGGTAGGCAACCAGGATGTAAGCGGACGTCCCTTCGCCTCCTACTTCTCGGGCAACATCATCCAGATCTGCCCCGTAGGTGCCCTCACCAGCGCCAAGTACCGTTTCCGGGCCCGCCCCATGGACCTGGTTTCCACCGACTCGGTAACCGAGCACGACGCCTCCGGCTCCGCCATCCGCGTGGACATGCGTCGCGGTGTGGTGCTGCGCCGCATGGCCGGCAACGACCCCGAGGTCAACGAAGAGTGGATCACCGACAAGGACCGCTTCGCCTTCCCGTGGGCCAGCGCTCCGGACCGCCTGACCACCCCGCTGGTACGTGAAGCTGACGGTACCCTGGTTCCCACCAGCTGGCCCGACGCTCTCGACGTCGCCGCACGCGGCCTAGCTAAGGCCATCGCCGCTGGTGGCGTGGGTTTCCTACCCGGTGCCCGACTGACCCTAGAGGACGCTTGGGCCTGGTCTCGCTTTGCCCGCACCGTGGCCCACACCAACGACATCGATCAGCGAGTACGCCCCGCCGGCGCTGAGGATGAAGCCTTCATCGCCGCTAACGTGGCTGGTCGTGGCCTTGGCCGCGTCACCTACACCAGCCTGGAAAGCGCCGGCACGGTGCTTCTGGTGGCCCTAGAGCCCGAGGATGAGTGTGGTTCGCTGTTCCTGCGCCTACACAAGGCCGTGAACAACCGTGGCCTCAAGGTGCACACCGTGGCTCCGATTAAGAGCGCCGGTTCGGTAAAGCTACGTGCCAACATCATCAGCGCCACCCCCGGTAGCGAGGTTGCCGCTGTTAAGGCCCTGCCCGCCGAGCTAACCGAGGCCCTTAGCGCTGAGGGCGCCACCATCCTGGTGGGTGAACGCGCCGCCGAGGTGCCCGGCCTGCTCAGCGCCGTCGACGCTTTGGCTAAGAGCACCGGTGCCCGCCTGGCTTGGGTGCCGCGCCGTGCCGGTGAACGCGGTGGTATCGAGGCCGGTACCCTGCCGGGCCTGCTGCCTGGTGGTCGCCTAGTTGCCGACGACGCCGCCCGCGCCCAGGTTGAGCAGCTATGGGGCGCCCTGCCCAGCGCTGCCGGCCGCGACACTGAGGCCATCTTTAACTCAGTGCTTAGCGCTGATGGCCTAGATGCCCTGGTAGTTGGTGGCGTTGACCTGCGCGACTTTAGCGACCCAGGATTGGCCCGCACCGCCATGAGCGAAGCTGGCTTCCTGGTACAGCTAGAGGTGCGCCGCTCAGAAATCAGCGAGCATGCTGACGTGGTCTTCCCCGTGGCCCCGCCTGTGGAAAAGAACGGCACCTTCGTTAACTGGGAAGGCCGCGTGCGTCCCTTCGGTCAGGCCCATGTTTCACGCGCCCGCACCGACCGTCAGGTACTGGCCATGCTGGCTGCAGAAATGGGATCTGACCTGCACGTAAATGACCTAGCTGAGCTACACCGTGAGCTAGCCGGCCTGGGCATTAGCGCAGTGCACCCAGAGATGAAGCCCACCAGCGCCGTCGCCACTAGCAAGCTGGCCCCCGGGCAGGCCTACCTGGCCACCCACAAGCCCATGCTTGACGGCGGGCGCCTACAGGACTTCGAAGAGCACCTGGCCGCCACCGCGCGCCGCCCGGTGGTCTACGTGGCCCGCGAACTGGCCAAGGCTAATGGCATCCACTCCGGCAGCCAGCTGCAAGTCAGCACGCAAACCGGCTCGATCACTTTGCCGGCGGTAATCGCGCCGCTAGCACCCAACACTGTTTGGCTTCCCGAATGCTCGGCCGGTTCCACCGTGCGTCAGAGCCTAGGCGGCGGCCAAGGTCTTATCGTTAATCTCTCGGAGGTGAAGTAAATGCACGCCGTCGTTATGACGCTGCCAACCGCAGCCGGGGTAACTGCGGACTTTTCTGACACCCCCTGGTGGATTACGCTGATCAAAGCCGTATTCCTAGCGGTATTTTTGATCCTGTCCGTGATTATGGCGCTGTGGGTTGAACGTCGCGGTCTGGGCCGTATGCAGACCCGTCTAGGGCCTAACGTTAACGGTCCGCTAGGTCTGCTCCAGGCTGTTGCCGACGCAGGCAAGCTGATCATGAAGGAAGACTTCTGGCTCAAGGGCGCCGAAAAGTTCATCTACCTGCTGGCCCCCACCATCGCCGCCTTCTGTGCCTTCATGGTGTACGCGGTGATCCCCTTTGGGCCTTCGGTGAGCTTCTTTGGTCACCACACCCCGCTGCAGCTAACTGACTTCCCGGTCTCGGTGCTCTACATCCTGGCTATTACCGCCTTTGGTGTATACGGCATTGTGCTGGGTGGTTGGTCCGCCCACTCCACCTACCCGCTGTTTGGTGCAGTGCGTAGTGCCGCCCAGGTGATCAGCTACGAGCTGGCCATGGGTCTGTCCATTGTGACCGTGTTCCTGGTTTCGGGCTCCATGTCTACCTCCGGGATTGTGGCCGCACAGACCAACCTGTGGTGGTGTGTGGGCTTGCTGCCCAGCTTCCTGATCTATGTCATCTCCATGATTGGTGAAGTTAACCGTCTGCCCTTCGACCTTCCTGAAGCTGAAGGTGAGCTGGTGGCTGGACACATGGTGGAGTACTCCTCCATGAAGTTCGCCTGGTTCTTCCTGGCCGAATACATCAACATGTTCAACGTATCCGCCGTGTGCACCACCTTGTTCCTAGGTGGCTGGAGCGCCGGCCCGCTAACCCTGATTTGGCAGGGCGCCGACTCTGCCTGGTGGCCGGTGCTGTGGTTCGTAACCAAGGTGTGGGCCTGCATGTTCTTCATGATTTGGACCCGTGGTACTTTGGTGCGTTTCCGCTACGACCAGTTCATGCGTTTTGGTTGGAAGTTCCTGATTCCGGTGGCTCTAGCCTGGTTTGTGCTGGTAGCCATTGTGCAGGGCCTGCGTGCCTTCACCGACATGGATGCACAGCAGCTGCTGCTAGGTCTAAGCGTGATCTGCGTGGTGACCATGGTGGTGCTGTTCTTCTGGCCTGAATCTAAGCCCACTGAGGAAGAGTCTGAGAGCGACTTTGACGCTTTCGCCGGTGGTTACCCGGTCCCACCGCTGCCTGGGCAGGAGCTACCTGCCTCTACCCGCCACGCGGTGGCCGCCAAGTCTGCCAAGGAGGTTGAAAAGTGAGTAAAAAAGAAATTGATGCCTCCAACCACGACCAGTGGCTGCGTGATGAGCCCTCGGCGCTAGCTAAGCTGCTCTCGCCGCTGGCTGGCTATGGGGTAACTATTTCCTCCATGTTCCGTCCGGTGGAAACTGAGCTTTACCCCTTTGAAAAGCCTCGGGTTATGCCTCGCTTCCACGGCCGCCACCAGCTCAACCGCTACGACGACGGGCTGGAAAAGTGCATTGGTTGTGAACTGTGTGCTTGGGCTTGCCCGGCTGACGCTATCTACGTTGAGGCCGCCCCCAACACCCCCGAGGCCCAGTACTCTCCCGGTGAGCGTTACGGGCGCGTCTACCAGATCAACTACTTGCGCTGCATTTTGTGCGGTTACTGCATTGAGGCCTGTCCTACCCGCGCGCTAACCATGACTCACGAAATCGATGAGCTGGTAGGCGACGGTCGTGAAGGCCTGATCTACGAAAAGCAAAACCTGCTAGCTCCCTTGCCTGAAGGTGCACTAGCTGCCCCGCACCCCATGGCGCAGGGCTGCGAAGACGGTGACTACTACCGTGGCGAGGTTAGCGGCCCCACCCAGAACCAGGTGGATTGGGTACGTGCCAACCGTCCCGATGACCCCAGCCTGGCCACCGCGAAAGTCGTAAACCAGAAGGAGGCTGTGCGCTAATGGCAACTTCACTAGCCACCGCCCTTTTGCCCGCCCCGCAGCTGGGCTTGGGTGAAAGCATCCTGTTTGGGGTAGTCGCCGTTATTGCAGTGGTGTGCGCCCTGGGCGTGCTCACCGCTAAGCGTGCGGTCTACGCGGCCGTAAACATGATCATGATCATGATCTGTTTGGCCACCCTTTACATTGCTAACTCTGCCCCCTTCCTGGGAGCGGTGCAGATCGTGGTCTACACCGGTGCGGTCATGATGCTTGTGCTATTCGTGATCATGCTGGTGGGTGTGGCTGCAGACGAGTCCATTGCCGACACTGTCAGTGGACACAAGCTCCTCTCTAGCCTGATGGGCTTGGGTTTGGTAGTCACCCTGGTGACGGCGCTGATGCGTTCGCAGCTGGTGGGGCCGGCCAAGTTTTCAGCTGAAATTGCTGATGACTCCATTGGTTCTCTAGCCAGGGTACTGTTTAACGACTACTCCACAGTTATGGAGTTAACCGGTCTGCTGCTAATCACCGCAGCCCTAGGCGCGCTGACCCTAACCCACCGTGAAAGCGCCACTAAGCGTCGCGGTCAGGCACAGGTTGCTAAGGACAAGCTTGAGGCCTACGCCAAGCGCGGTGAGCACCCAGGGCAAAAGCCCTTCTCTGGTGTATACGCCACCACCAACAGCGCCGCTGCCCCGGCGGTGGACGCTTCCGGCAAGCTGCTTGACGAGTCGGTTTCGCGTGTACTGCGTATTCGTGGCCAGATGCTAAACACTGGTGCCCTGCTGCCTAAGGCCAGCGTGCCCTTCCCGGTGGAAACCGAGGCACAGGTTGACAATGCAGTGCACGGTCACTCCGGCATGGACGCCATGAACGGCGCCCCGGCCCCGCAGGTGAGCCAGCCTCTGGCCGCTGAAGCTGAAACTAGCGCTGACGCTGCTAAGGAGGAAAAGTGAGCCTAAGCGTTTACGTAGTCCTGGCCGTGGTGCTTTTTAGCATTGGTGCGCTCACCGTGCTGCTGCGCCGCGATGTGATTATTGAACTAATGGGGGTGGAGCTGATGCTTAACTCAGCTAACCTCGCCCTGGTTACCTTCTCACGTCTGCACGGCAACCTTGATGGCCAGGTTTTCGCCTTCTTCGTGATGGTGGTTGCCGCAGCTGAAGTTGTGGTGGGGCTATCGATTATTGTGTCCATCTTTAAGACCCGCAGGAGCGCATCTGTTGATGACGTTGACCTGCTCAAGCACTGAGAGGAAAACCGGTGAATTTTACTCCTCTCGCAGTACAAGCCTCTAGCCAGGATGCACTAGCGGTACCTGCTACTGGTTTGCTCGCTTACGCCTGGCTGCTAGTTGCTGTCCCGGCTGCTAGCGCCGCCCTGTTGCTGCTGCTGGGACGCCGCAGCGACAAGTGGGGCCACTGGCTGGCTCTGGCCGCAGCTGGTTTTGACGCCTGCTTTGGGCTAACCCTGATCTGGAAGCTACTAAGCCTTCCGGCTTCCCAGCGCGTAACCGACCACCACCTGTGGCGTTGGTTCAGCGCCGGCAAGTGGGAGCTAGACCTGGGTATCCGGGTTGACCCGCTGTCGCTGACCTTCGTTGGGCTAGTTACCTTCGTGGGTTTCCTGATCCACGTTTACTCCGTGGCCTACATGTCCCACGACCGCGACCGTCGTCGTTTCTTCGCCTACCTGAACCTGTTCGTGGCAGCCATGCTCACCCTGGTTCTGGGTAACAGCTACCTGGCCCTGTTTGTGGGTTGGGAAGGCGTGGGCCTGGCTTCCTACCTGCTGATTGGTTTCTGGAACACTGCCGACGCCGACGCTCCCGACGCCGTAAAGGCCACCAGCGCCAAGAACGCCGTCGCCGCCAAGAAGGCCTTCGTAATGAACCGTGTCGGTGACATGGGTCTGCTGGCCGCCATGATGGCCATGATGAGTGTGGTGGGCTCGGTTGACTTCGACGCCGTCCTGCCCGCCGCCACTACGGGTGCCGTATCCACCGGCTGGCTGACCGTTATCGGCCTGTTCCTGCTGGTGGCAGCCTGTGGTAAGTCTGCACAGTTCCCCTTGCAGGCCTGGCTGGGTGACGCCATGGCTGGCCCCACCCCGGTGTCGGCCCTGATCCACGCGGCCACCATGGTTACCGCCGGTGTGTACCTAATGGTGCGCTCGGGCGCTATCTACCAGGGTGCCCCTGATGCCCAGCTGGCCGTGGCCATCATTGGTGCCATCACGCTGCTGTTCGGTGCCATTGTGGGTTGCGCCAAGGACGACATGAAGAAGGTACTGGCCGCCTCCACCATGAGCCAGATTGGTTACATGATGCTGGGTGCGGGTCTAGGCCCCATCGGCTACGCCTTCGCTATCTTCCACCTGCTCACCCACGGCTTCTTCAAGGCCCAGCTGTTCCTGGGTGCCGGTAGCGTCATGCACGCCATGAGCGACCAGGTCAACATGCGTCGCTTTGGTAACCTGCGCACCGCCATGAAGATCACCTGGATCACCATGGGTATCGGCTGGATCGCCATCCTTGGTTTGCCGCCTTTCTCCGGCTTCTTCTCCAAGGACAAGATCATTGAGGCCGCTTTTGTGGGTGAAGGTGTGCGCCCGTGGATCCTGGGTTCCATTGCTCTGATTGGCGCCGGAATTACCGCTTTCTACATGTCGCGTCTGTTCTTCATGATTTTCCACGGCAAGGCCCGCTGGACTACTGAAGCTGACCTGGAAGGCCCGGTCCACCCGCACGAGTCCAGCCCCTGGATGACCGTCCCCATGATCATCTTGTCGGTGTTCTCGGTGGGTCTAGGTGGCGCGCTCAGCTACGGTGACGCCTTCACTAACTGGCTCACACCGGTAGTTGGCCACCACGAGCACGGCGAGCCGGTTTTGGCTATTCCGGTGATCATGGCTGCCACCTTGACCCTGGTAGTGGCCGGTGTGGCTCTGGCTTGGGTGATGTATGTGCGTCGCCCGGTAGCCACTGTGGTTCAGCCTTCCAACGTTCTGGTTGAAGCTGCACGTCACGACCTATACCAAGACAACCTCAATGAGGCTGTGGCCATGCGCCCGGGTAAGGCCCTGGCTGATGGTGCTGACCGCTCTGACCGTTACGTCATCGACGGCGTCATTGCCGCCCTGGTGGCCACGGTTAAGGGCTCTGGTAAGGCCGTTACTGCTGCTCAAAACGGTTACGCGCGTTCCTACGCCGCTTACATGCTGGTGGGGGTTGTCGCCTTGTTGATCGCCCTCGTCGCCGCCCAAATTTGACGGGAAGATGTAAATGTACACGTCAGTAATTAACGCTTCATTCCCGGTGCTTTCCATCGCGGCGGCAGTGCCCATGCTGGGTGCGCTCCTACTGTGGTTAGTGCCTGCAACCCGCCGCCAGGCTAAGCTCCTGGGCATGGTGTTCTCGCTGGTAACCCTAGGTTTAGCTGGTCACATGCTGGCCAACTATGACTACTCGGCTACCGACAAGCTACAGTTCGCCCAGTCCGGCAGCTGGATCCCCATGTTTGGGGTGAGCTGGTCGCTGGCGCTAAGCCCGATCTCGCTGGCCATGGTGGTGCTAGCCCTGGCCCTAGTGCCGCTGGTACTTATCGCCGCTCGCTCTGATGTGAGCGAAGCTCAGCTAGGCGGTTTCACCGGACACGTACTGGCTCTGGAATCGTTCATTGTGGTGATTTTCAGCGCCCAGGACCTATTCGTCTTCTACCTGGCTTTCGAAGCTATGCTGATCCCGGTCTACTTCCTGATCGGTAACTACGGCGGCCCCCAGCGTCGTCGTGCAGCTATGAAGTTCCTGCTTTACTCGCTGGCCGGGGGACTGGTCATGCTGGTGGCGGTAGCTATCGTGGGTGTGCACGCCTACGGTAACCCGGAGGGCTTCACCTTCACCCAGATGGCTGCCACCTACAAGGAGCTAGGCCAGAGTGAACGCACCATAATGTTCATCTGCCTGCTGGTGCCGTTCATCATCAAGGCCCCCATGGTGCCGCTGCACACTTGGCTGCCTGACACCGCCGAGCAGGCCACCCCGGGCACATCCGTGCTGCTGATCGGTGTGCTGGACAAGATCGGTACCTACGGCATGATCGTGATGTGTGTGCCGCTGCTGACCAGCGACATGCACTGGGTCTCGCTGACCATGATGAGCCTGGCGATTGTGGCCATTATTTACGGTGGTTTGGCCGCCATTGTGCAAGACCACCTGTACCGCCTGATTTCCTACACCTCGGTAAGCCACTTCGGTTTCATGGTGCTGGGTATCTTCGGTGGCTCGATTGCTGGTGCCAGTGGCGCCATGGTTTACATGGTGGCTCACGGCCTGTCGATCGCGGGCCTGTACCTGATCTCTGGTTTCCTGGTGCGTCGCACCGGCACCGCGCGCCTGTCCGAGATGGGCGGTATTGCCCGCGTCAGCCCGGTTATTGCCGGTACCTTCCTGTTTAGCGCCCTGGCTTCAATTGCACTGCCGGGCCTGAGCGGGTTTGTGCCTGAGTGGCTGGTGCTCACCGGTACCTTCTCAGTCTCGACGGCGGCCGGCCTGTTCGCCCTGCTGGGTGTGGTTATTGCGGCTCTGTACGCGCTATGGCCCTACCAGAAGGTGTTTACCGGTGCGCCCAAGGAAAAGTATGTGGGTATCGGTGACCTGAACAAGAGTGAAAAGCTGCTGATCACCCCGCTGCTGATCGCCATGCTGGCGCTGGGTCTATTCACTGCGCCGCTAACTAACTTGCTAGCCAAACAAGCCGAGCTGATCAGTGCCTACACCGGCCAGCCCGAGCAGGTTTCGGTAGTCCTGTCCCAGGGAGGGGAAGCCAAGTGAACGAAACTGCTGCTACCGCAGCCCAATTTAACTGGGCTGCCTTGGCCCCCGCACTAGCGGTGGCGTTAACCGCAGTCCTCGGGGTGCTGGTTGAGGCCCTAGTGCCGCGCGCTTGGCGCCCCACCACTCAGCGAGTACTGGCTGTGGCCGGTGTCGCGGTGGCGATTGTGCTGGCCACGGTGCGTTGGCTAGACACCCTCACCCCCACCAAAGAGGTGGTTAACCAGGTAAATGTGGGCCAGCTTGACTTAAGCTCAGTGGCTTACGGGTCTATCGCCCCGGGCCTGGTGGAGGACCGCTTCTCGCAGGCAGCCTCCCTGATTTTGCTGGTGATTGGCCTGCTCAGCGTGTTCTTGCTGGCCGACCGCACTAGTGCTCGCGACGGCGCCATTGCCGCCCAGGCTGCTGACCGTCCCGGTAGCGCTGAGGAAGCCCAGTCCTTGCACTTGGGTTGGCAGACCACTGAGGTTTACCCGCTGACTCTGCTGAGCCTAAGCGGCATGATGCTGTTTGCTAACGTAAACAACCTGGCGGCACTGTTTGTGGTGCTGGAGATTATCTCCCTGCCCCTGTACGTGCTTAGCGCCACCGCCCGCCACCGTCGTCTGCTCAGCCAGGAAGCTGCCCTGAAGTACTTTATTTTGGGTGCTTTTGCCTCTGGTTTCCTGCTGTTTGGTTCCGCGCTGCTTTACGGCGTCTACGGTGTGCTGGACTACAGCCTGCTAGCTAAGGGCATGACTCGCTGGGCCCAGGTGGGCGCACCTGGCCTGTTGGTGCCGGTGGGCGTGATCTTGATTGTGGTTGGTTTGCTGTTCAAGATTGCGGCAGTGCCCTTCCACTCTTGGAGCCCAGACGTATACCAGGGTGCCCCCACCCCGGTTACCGCCTTCATGGCTAGCGGGGTTAAGGCTGCCGCCTTCTTCGCCCTGTGCCGTTTCGCCTTCACTGCTGGGCTGTACCCGCTGTTCTCTAAGGCGGCCACCAGCCAGGTGCTGTACTGGTCGCTGTGGGTGATTGCGATTGCCACCATGCTGGTAGGTACCGTCGGTGGTGTACTGCAAAAAGACATCAAGCGCATGTTGGCCTACTCGGCTATTTCTCACGCCGGCTTCATGCTGATCGCCATTATTGGGGCCCAGCCGGTTTCGCTGACTGCGATTGCCCTGTATTCGCTGGTTTACGGCCTGGCCACCATCGCCGCCTTCGGTGTGGTCAGCCTGGTGCGCCGTAGCCACAACGGCATCAGCGCTGAAGCTAACGAGATTGCCAGCTACGCCGGTTTGGGTAAGACCAACCCGATGCTGGCTGCCGCCATGGCCCTGGCACTGCTGTCCTTCGCTGGTATCCCGCTGACCGCCGGTTTTGTGGGTAAGTTCCAGCTGTTTGTCACCGCCGCCTCGGGTAACACCCTGTGGCTGGTTGTGGCCGCAGTGGTGTGCTCGGCAATCACCGCGTTCTACTATGTGCGAGTTATCTCCAACATGTTCTTCCGCAAGCCCGCCCAGGGCGTGGAGGTTGTAGTTAGCGACGGCTTTGCCCTGGTAGCTATCTTCGCAGCTGTGGTTGGCACCATCTTCCTGGGCGTATACCCGCAGCCGGTTATGCACTGGCTTAGCCAGGTAGCCGTTATGCTGGTTCCGTGAGTAGCGCATTGCAGTTAGACGTTCCAGAGCTAGAGGAAATTATTGTTCCTCAGCTTGATGAGGTAGAGGCGCGGCTGATGGAGGTAGTCTCCAACGCCGACGAGACCATCAACCCGCCTACCTCACACCTAGCTGCCGCTGGTGGTAAGCGGCTGCGTCCCATGCTGGTGCTGCTTACAGCCCAGTTAGGTGACGCCGCCGCAGCCTGCTCACAGCAGGTGCATGATGCGGCTGTGGCTGTGGAACTAACCCATATCGCCACCTTGTACCACGACGACGTCATGGACGATGCCCCCAAGCGTCGCGGGGCGCCGTCGGCACAGATGGTGTGGGGTAACTCAGCTGCGATCCTAACCGGCGACATTCTAGTGGCACGCGCCTCCCAGATGGTGGCCGCGCTGGGGCCCGACGCGGTGCTAGCACATGCCCGCACTTTCGAGCGCCTGTGCACCGGCCAACTGCATGAGACCCTGCCGCGCCCTGAGGGCGTGGACCCGGTGGATCACTACATTCAGGTTCTAGCTGATAAGACTGGCTCGCTGATTGCCTTGTGTGGGCTTTACGGCACCATGCTTACCGGCGCGGGTGCCAAGGCTCAGCGGATTGTGGAGCTTTACGGTGAAAAGATCGGGGTGGCTTTCCAGCTTGCCGACGACGTCATCGATATTTGCTCCGACTCAGAAACCACCGGTAAAACCCCCGGCACTGACCTGCTGGAAGGGGTAGACACCATGCCGGTGCTGCTGCTGCGTCAGCGCTTGGCTTCCGGTGAGCTCGACAGCGCCGGCCAGGCCATTTTGTCGCTGCTGTCTAGCGGTAACTTGCAGCGCCAGCAGGTGCTTAGCGATGTGGTGCAGCGCCTACGCAACCACCCGGTTACCGCCGAGACCCGCGCTATGGCTGGGGCTTGGTGTGATGAGGCGGTAGCAGCCCTAGCTGATTTGGACGACGCCGTCGTCGAAGCTACCCGCACCCGCCTGAAAGCTGAGGGCTTAAGCGAGGCTGAAGTGGCCCAGGGAGTTGAAAGCGCCCGTAGCCGCGCCCAGCTGGTACGTAGCGGCCTGGAGGACTTTGCCCACCTACTGGTGGATCGCGCCGCCTGAAATACTTTGGTGTTTTAACACTTAGCACAACGGCTCACTAAAGGGCCGCGTTGACCACAAAACTACCCTCGCCAGCGGCGGGGGTAGTTTTCTTGGGGTAGCCTTAGAAGCGCTTGCTGAGGGCTGCCAGTGCGCTAACCGTAAAGCTCGCCCCTACTTCCTAATCTCCGTTTATTCTTGAGGAAAATCGTGACCGCTCTAAACGTTGCAGTGATTGGTGCTGGCCCGGCCGGCATCTACGCCTCGGACATCCTGTCTAAGTCAGGCTTGGACGTTAACATTGACCTGTTCGAGCGCCTGCCTGCACCCTACGGGCTGGTACGTTACGGCGTGGCTCCCGACCACCCGCGTATCAAGCAGATCATTGTGGCGCTATACAAGATTTTGCAGCGCGGCGACATTCGCCTGATCGGTAACGTGGAAGTTGGCCGCGACGTGAGCGTAGCTGAGCTGCACGAACACTATGACGCCATTATTTTCTCCACCGGCGCTGACACTGACGCACCCCTAAACATTCCCGGCGCTGACGCCCCTGAATGCTATGGCGGCGCTGACTTTGTTTCCTGGTACGACGGTCACCCGGACCACCCGCGCACCTGGCCGCTAGAGGCTAAGGAAGTAGCCGTGCTGGGTGTGGGTAACGTGGGCCTAGACATTTCCCGAGTGCTAGCTAAGCACGCTGAGGACCTGATGGTCACCGAAATCCCTGAGAACGTGGCCGAAATTCTTAAAACCAACCCCTGCACCGATGTGCACGTCTTTGGTCGCCGTGGCCCAGCCCAGGTTAAGTTCACCCCCCTGGAGCTGCGCGAGCTAGGTAAGCAGCGTGACGTGGATGTGCTGGTGGATGAGGCTGACTTTGAGTACGACGCCGGCAGTGAGGCTGCGCTCAAGTCCTCCAACCAGCAGCGTCAGGTAGTTAAGGCGCTTGAGGGCTACGCCATGCAGGAGCCTGAGGATCTAACCGCCTCGCACCGCATTCACATTCACCTGTTCCAGTCTCCCGCCGAGGTGCTCACCGACGACGCTGGTCACGTAGTGGGTCTACGCACTGAGCGCACCCGTCTCACCGGTGACGGCACGGTGGAGGGCACCGGCGTGTTCACCGACTGGCCGGTGCAGGCTGTTTACCGCGCCATTGGTTACGCCTCCAGCCCGATTGAGGGTATGCCTTTTGACTCTAAGCGCCACGTGATTCCTAACGAGGGTGGCCGCGTATTGGGTGAGGACGGCAAGCCGTTGACCGGTATGTACGCCACCGGCTGGATTCGCCGTGGTCCGATTGGTTTGATTGGCTCCACCAAGTCTGACGCCCAGGAAACCATTACTAACCTGGTGGCTGACGCTAATGCTGGGCTGCTGCACGCCACCACCGACGCCGTGGGGCACGACGCCATGATTGCGCTGCTCTCTAGCCGCGACATCCCCTTCACCACCTGGGAGGGTTGGGAGCTGCTAGACGCCTATGAGCGTCAGCTAGGTGAGGACTTTGGCGAGCTGCCTAACGGCAAGACCCGTGAGCGCGTCAAGGTGGTTAACCGCCACGCCATGGCTGACATTTCGCGCGGTAAGCAGGCTCCGCAGGACCTAATCGGTCAGCCTGACACCGACCGCGTGCCTGAGCGCGTAGCCCACCGCCTACCGGCTCAGGACTAAGCTCCAGTTGGCGTAGGCTCAGCCCACGCCAACCTAGAGGAGCTAAAACGACGTATAACGGCGTTGTGTAGGCGTGGGCGCTAGCCCAGAGCAATATTGACCAAACGTGCAGGCCGCAGCTTAGCTGCGGCCTGCACACCTGTTTAGCCTGGTTTAACGCTTTAAAACCTGGTTTGGCTGGTTAACGCTGGTTTAGCGGTTTAGTCTGGTTAGTGGGTTAACCTGGTTTAACGCTTTAGCGTTGGTTTAATGCGAATCGTCTAAATCAGGATTAGTTAATTCAGGGGCACTAAAACTCCTGATTTGGGCCGCCTCACTGGCAATCGGGCTAGGGCTAGTGAGCGTGTTGCCAAGGTTTTCTAGACCTTTGGCGGTGCTCAGCAGATTCTTCTCAATTGAATTCACGGTCTTGTTATAGGTTTGCACGCTGCGGCGCAGGCTAGCGCCCAAATCATCCATATAGCGAGCCACCGTACCCAGGCGCTTATACAAGGTGGAGCCGATAGCCAGCAGCTGACGGGCGTCGTCGTTAATAGCATTTTGCATCCAGGCATCAGCAACCGTACGGGCCACCGCCAACAGCGAGATGGGGGTGGTTAGCAGCACCCCGTTAGCCAGGGCGTATTCAAGCAGGCTGGCATCCACCTCCAAAGCGGCGCTAAGCACCGCCTCAGAGGGGATAAACATGATGGTGAACTGGGGGCCCTGGCCCAGCTGCTCGGGGTAGTTACGGCGGATGAGCTCATTAATGTGTGAACGCACCGCAGCGGCGTGATCTGACAGGTAAGAGTTGGCTGCGTCCTGATCGCCTTTAGCGCCCGCATCAGCGCCGCGCAGGAAGGCATCCAGAGGGGCTTTAGCGTCAATGGCCAGGAATTCCCCACCGGGCAGCAAAATCGTGGCGTCTGGGCGCGCAGAGCCGTTAGCGGGGGAAGGGGCCGCGTTTAAAGAGCCAGCGCGGTTTTGCTTACGCAAAGTGGACACGCTTTTTTGCAGTTCAAAGTCGATGTGCTCACTCATCCCGCCCAGCTCCAGGACCCGGCGCAGCTCCATCTCACCCCACATGCCGCGCGCTGAACGTGAACGCAGCGCCGATTCCAGGGAGGCTGTGGAGGCCCGCAGGCGCTCCTGGGTGGCGTCTGAAGCCCGTAGACGCTCAGCAATTATTGCGTTCTGTTTGGAGCGTTGCAGCTCCATTTGCTCCACCCGCAACGCCATATGCTCCAGCTGTTCACGCACCGGCTCAAGGGCGGTGAGTACCGCGCCATCTTGGCGGGCCCGCTGCTGAGCTTCCAAAGTGCGCTGCTGTTCGGTACGCAACTGCTGCTCCAGGGCCTGTGCGCGGGCACTAGCCCCGGCGGCGTCGGCCCTAATGCGAGCCACCTCCCCGCCGTTAGCTGCCAGGCGGGCTGCACGGGCCGTGGCCAGGGCCCAACCCAACGCAGTACCAAGTGTTATACCCAACAACAAAAGAGCAATTGCGTTAACGATACTCATAATTTCCTACTATCTCAGGTCTATACCCCGCAGAAAGCCGCCATTTTTGCGTGCTTAGCGACGACGTCGTTACTAACTGAAGTAAAGCCTTATATGCGATGTGGGCTATAAGTCACGGAAAACTACCAACATGGTATGACCAATGCATGTTACCGTTTTGTTGTAAAGCTGGATCGTAATCTTGGAGTCGTTTTGGAATACCGCGCGGGTACTGTGCAGGATCTGGATGTTTTGGCCCGCATTGGTGCGGATGCCTTCTCAGACTACCCCCTGTTTCGGCTGACAGAGCCGGAACTACGACCGGGTGTAACCTTCGACCAGTTTCACTTCGCCTTGCACCGAATGCTGGTGAAAATTTTCCTTAAGCGCGAATCTGTGCTGGTGGCTTGTGAAGACGGCAAGCCGCGTGGTTATGCGCTACTGCAAAAGCAAGAAATGCCTTTTTTGCCTTACCTACTTAACGGCGGTGTAGGCCTACTAAAGTACATCCCGCTAAAGCCGCTACTAGAATTCCTTACCCTTACCGACGCGGCTGACCAGCACGTAAAGCTAAACACCCACTATGACTGGTTCCTGGAAGTTATTGCGGTGCATCCCGAACACCAGGGACGCGGCATCGGTACCGGCATGTTGGATGTAGGTATCGCCAAGTTTGTAAAGGCCACCGGCGGCTCTAACTACGCCTTTGTTACCAACACCGCCAAGAACGCACGTTTCTATGACCACAACGGCTGTCGTGAGCTGGCCGTAAGCCACCTGGACTACCGAGGCCAGGAAATCAACGTGTGGGCTTTCAAGAAGGAACTAGACAAGAAGAAGTCCAAGCCCGCCAAGGACGCAAAGGCCGGCGCTAAGGACGCCAAGGCTGCCAATGAGGCAAAGCCCGCCAAGAACACCGAGGAAACCAGCAAGTAATCAAAGCGGGCCGCAAACCCGCTAAACTAGGCGCGTGGCTCTAACTATCGGAATTGTGGGACTGCCCAACGTAGGCAAGTCCACCCTGTTCAATGCGCTTACCCGCGCAACCGTCCTGGCGGCTAACTACCCCTTTGCGACCATCGAACCTAACGTGGGTATCGTGCCGCTTCCCGACGCGCGTCTGGATAAACTGGCGCAGATTTTCGGTAGTGAGCGCATTTTGCCCGCTACGGTGTCTTTCGTTGACATTGCTGGAATTGTGCGCGGGGCTAGCGAAGGTGAAGGCCTGGGCAACCAGTTCCTGGCTAACATTCGTGAAGCTGATGCGATCTGCATGGTCACCCGCGCTTTTGACGACCCGGACGTGGTGCACGTAGACGGCAAGGTTGAACCGTCGTCAGACATCGAAACTATTTCTACCGAGCTGGTGCTGGCTGACATTCAGACCCTGGAAAAGGCCATCCCGCGCCTGGAGAAGGAAGTGCGCGGTAAGAAGACAGATCCTGCCGTGCTGCAAACCGCTAAGGACGCTTTGAAGGTGCTTGAGGAAGGCACCATGCTTTCGGCCGGCGCTAAGGCAGCCGGGCTGGATGCAGACATTTTGCGTACCTTCCAGCTGATGACTACTAAGCCGTTCATTTACGTTTTCAACATGGACGACGCCGGTATGCACGATGAGGCCAAGCAGGCTCAGCTGCGTGAACTGGTCTCTCCCGCCGAGGCCATCTTCCTAGACGCCCAGTTTGAAAGTGAACTGGTGGAGCTAGAGCCGGCCGAGGCCGCCGAAATGCTAGCCGACAACGGCCAGGCCGAGTCTGGTCTAGACCAGCTGGCTCGCGTGGGCTTTAAGACCCTGGGCCTGCAAACCTACCTGACCGCTGGCCCCAAGGAGGCACGCGCCTGGACTATCCACCAGGGCTGGACCGCGCCACAGGCTGCCGGCGTGATCCATACCGACTTTGAGCGCGGCTTCATTAAGGCTGAGATTGTCTCTTTTGACGACTTGGTGGAGTACGGCTCTGTAGCTGAGGCCCGCGCCCACGGCAAGGTGCGCATGGAAGGCAAAGACTACGTTATGGCCGACGGCGACGTAGTTGAGTTCAGGTTTAATGTCTGAGCCTAGCTTTAAATAGGTTCTAACAAGGCCGGGTCGAGCATTGAGCGCGGCCCGGCTTTGCTGTTGTGGTCCGTCTGGCAGAGGAAAAGTGAGAATGTAAGAACAGCACGGCTTAACGGTTTGCGTTAATAACGAGATTCGATATATTCTTGTGTCATGATCCAGTCATTCGGGGATCGTCAGACTGAGCGGTTGTTTGCGAGGGATCCTGTTCCTTCCCTCGACGCGCGCATCGTGCGCGTCGCACTGCGCAAATTATGTCAGATTGACGCCGCGTGTCGTCTGGAAGACCTCCGGATCCCTCCGGGCAACCGACTCGAGCGTCTGCGCGGTGATCGAGCGGGACAGTACGGTATTCGAATCAACGATCAGTGGCGTATCTGCTTCAGGTGGGGCGAAGCTGGTCCAGAAGGGGTTGAGATCGTTGACTACCACTAAAATTGCTCCGATTCACCCGGGCGAAATCCTCATGGAAGACTTCATCGAGGGGTTCGGAATTACGCAGCACAAGCTCGCCGTCGCGATCGGTGTTCCGCCCCGTCGTATCAATGAAATCGTCCATGGGAAGCGGGGGATCACGGCCGACACTGCCATGCGTCTCTCCCGCTACTTTGGCACCACCCCCGGATTCTGGATGAACCTGCAGGTGCGTTATGAGCTTGATCACGCCGAAGATGCACTGGGCGATACGTTGAGGGGAATCGTTCCCCTCACGACGGTGAAGGTCGCTTGAGTCGACGGAGTCTGATAAGGCAGTGGCCGGGTCGCCTGGGGGCGGCCCGGCTTTGCTGTTGGTCAGAGGGGGCGTGAGTGTGAGTGGGCATCAATAGTCGAGTCAAATGATGACGCTCGCGATGCTATCCTGAATGCGGAGGTAGCTATGAGAACCACTGTGACACTCGATGATGACCTGCTTGCGCGCGCCGAGGAGCTGACCGGGATTAGAGAACGATCCGCTTTGATCAGGGATGCGGTAGAGCTCCTCGTTCGCATTGAGAGCGGTCGGCAGCTCGCTGCGCTCGGCGGTAGTGATTCTGCGGCGGAGGCTGCGCCTCGGAGTCGAGAGCGCGCATGAGAGTCCTCGTTGATACGAACATCTGGGTCGATCATCTGCGGAAAACTGAGCCGGTTCTGGTTGATCTGCTCGAGCGTGACCAGGTGTGCGTACATCAGAGTGTCATCACTGAACTCGCGTTGGGGAATCTCAAGAATCGATCGATCTTCCTGAAAGCGCTTGAGCGCTTGATGATCGTGTGCAATGTTGATGATCGGGGCGTGCGGCATCTCGTCGAGGAGCGGCGCCTATGGGGGAGGGGCCTCAGTGCTGTCGATGTGGCACTTCTAGCGAGTGCTGTCGTAACCCCCGGTGTGGCGTTGTGGACGCGCGATAAGCGCCTGCGCCAGGCTGCACGTGACATGGGCGTGTTGGCGGACCTTGACTGAGGGGTTCGCGTCTCTTTCGAGGCAGTGGCCGGGTCGCGCGAGGGCGTGGCCCGGCTCTGCTGTTGGGTGAGTGCGAGCGTGAATCGTGTCCTCGATCACTTGGGCGGTAGGGTGTGGCCATGACGACGTATAGCCAGTACTCATGGCTGTGCTTCTCAAGAAGGAAGATCTGAAGGCGCAGATGCTCCAGACCTATCCCGAAAACGGCACTCAGAAGAATGACATTCACGCCCTGTGGCAGTTTGCGAACGAGATGAAGCCGGGTGATGTTGTTTTTGTGAAGAAGGGACGCTCGGAGATCCTCGGGCGAGGAGTTGTTGCGGGTGACTACGTCTATGATGCTGAGGGAAGCGATTTCCGGAGCGAAACTCATCCTGCGGG